>Ga0315338_1000069_pt1 | contig 492307 bp, 387 predicted proteins | sample ASW8metaG_FD_204518 | JGI IMG/M metagenome (GOLD analysis project Ga0315338, IMG submission 204518) | Ammonia-oxidizing marine archaeal communities from Monterey Bay, California, United States - ASW #8 | ecosystem: Environmental > Aquatic > Marine > Coastal | place: USA: California | collected...
GAATACATCGAGATATTCTACAACCGCGTCCGTCGACACTCGGCTTTGGGCTACAAGAGCCCTGCCGAGTTCGAACAGGCCGCATAACCTTAACCCTGCGCCCACAAAACGTGGGGAAGTTCAGCTCCACTCATACCGAATAACGGGAAGTTTCCAGAAAAGCACACATCTGCCGTTTGTGAGAAGAGGTTTGAAGGAGCCCTTTGTTTATAGGGAAATTCAGAAGTCGCTGAGATTGGCTTCGAGGAGCGGACAGCGACATCCCACCACGTGAAAAATTCGCGTAAGGGTTCGATTTGAAATTCGCGTAAGGGTTCGATTTTCCAAGGGGGGCAATTCGCGTAAGGGTTCTGAAAGGAAATAGAACCGTTACGCGAAAAATGGGGGCATTGCAGGTGCAGTTTGCTTCCGGTTGGCCGTGGGATGCGTGGGATCTTTGAGGCATTGGTTCAAGATGAGAGAAGACGGGCAATCCATGACTTCTTCTTCCCTGGAGATTTGGCTTGCTTCGTTGTTGGAGCGCGCTTCTTGGTTTGCTGCTTCTTTTCCGTACTGCGCTTCGTGGTGGGTGCCTTTCGTTTCTTGGATACGGTGTCTGACCTTTTACGTGCTGCACCCTTCAATACTCGTTTTTGTCTCGGCTTTTTGGTACTTGCTACCACTTTATCCTTTTTGGGCTTTGCTTCGTCCTCTACACCTTCATTGGTCGGCACCTCTTGCTCGCCCTCGCTACCGCTCTTCTCCTGCTCGTCTTTTGCTGTCTCCACCAGCTCAGCTTCGATGACGTTTTTGTCACCTGCCTTCAGAGCTTGCTGCTTTTCAACTTCCTGTTCAATCTGACCCTTGGTTGTAATCTCTCCCTTAGCAATTCTCTCGATGATGTCTTGCATCACCGTGTCCCATGCCTCGATCTGATCATTCTTTACATCAAGCTCATCAAACAATTTGTCTCGTACTGTATCGCTCCGTTGACGTTCACGTTCCATCTCTTTTTCGTGCCGGACCTTTTCAGAGCGTTGCTCCGCTTCCAATGTAAGTACCCGGTACTTGAGGTATCGCATGTCATCTGGCAGTGGTGCATCCTCAACAGGTACACGCTGTTGTTGCGTTGGTTCAGGTGTTGGTGATGGATTCTCATCTGATTCTGATGCAACATCGTTTTCGGGTGCAGCACTCGTATCCGGCGGTGGTTCGATTGAGGGTGTAGGTTTCGGTTGTCCTTTCCGTCCGTACTTTTCTTCCAAGTACATTCCTTCGACGCCCCAAGTGGGGACCATCCCCTCATCCGTCAGTTTTTGTGCATCCCCTCTCTCGACGTTTATTCCCTCTCGAACAACATCGTCCTTGGTGACTAGAACCCAATGGCTGAGAACTTCAGCATCCTTCAGAAATAGCGCATCCACCAAGTCTCGCTCCAATTGCCTTTCAGAACGATTGAAGAGCTTTGAGGCCTTTGGTCTGGTGGAGAAACCAGGTGGAAGCTTGATCTTGGCAGGCATGAGAGGTGTGAAGGGTCGGCAGCAACCCTACGCCTGACGACCGGTGTAAGTCAAGAATTACCGCCCGTCATGACGCTCGGTGTGACGACCGGTGGAATTCCCAAGGGTCGTCATGGAATACAGCTTCCTGTAGCCAAGAAAGAAAATGACGACCGTCGAAGGATGGCCAGAGATCCACATCGACCTCCGTCATGGGGATCGACACAGTGCTCCAGACCGACCGGTATGACGGACGGTAATTCCCTTTTGACCCCCGTCATGACGTTCGGTGTGACGGTCGAAAGAGAGAGTTGACGCTCGACCTGTCGGGGGGTGTGGTAGCCATACGGTAGCTGCAGTTGAAATCCGCACCAGTACCGAATGTGGAACAAACCCCTGTGAGCATTCAAAACGGATCTGATCCGAAGGAGGGGAGTGAAGCAACCAACTGTCGTGCTTGATACAGAATCTGATACAGAATTCCTGCTAAGTCGGGCGAAATCACGGAAACTGTGGAAAGAAACGCGACGAGAGACCACAAACAAAAACAGCCGCAAACCCATACGGATAAGCGGCTTCTGAAGGCACGCCCGGGAGGATTCGAACCTCCGACCTACGGATTAGAAGTCCGTTGCTCTATCCAGCTGAGCTACGGGCGCGTGCAGGGAAACGCATTATAGCCGGGCGCTGCGGCCTGTGAAGCAGCTGGAGGCGACACATCGTTCACGCAACCGGTTCGGCGATTTTTTGTGGCGTCGGTGAGTCGACCACGCCTCCTTCGTGCATCGAAAGGGCAAATTTCTTCTGTTTGGGCTCCGGCACCTGCCACTGGCAAGCGGCCTCCAGTGCGACTTGACCTTGTTACGTAGCTCCGGCTTGAGGAACGCTTTCTTCGGAGCTCTGCCTGGGAATCCTTTGGCCCACGACTCGACCCAACTCGCCCTGACTCTTGGCACTCCATCTTTGTAATTCCCTATTTCTTGAACGCTCAGGACGGTCACCGTTCCTCACGATTTTCTAGGAGTCACCCAATTCCTAGGAATCTCAAGATCCAGGCCGTTTCGACGAACACACCAAGTGATAACGACGTTCTGATGCACTTGTCCGTGAAGAGGACCGCCACAATGGGCCCCCTTGAGCTGTTTGGTGCTCCACTCGCGTGGCTCTGGCTGTTTGTCGCCACACAAGTGCTGGCGGCACCAGTTCTGATTCGCGGTCTTCTCCGCCGCGGCTCCGGCAAGCGGTACGTGCGCGATTTCTGGATTCAACGCGCTCCGCAGGCCGCGATCGCCGTATCGCTCGCCCTCATTGTGGTCGGGTTCGAGGCGATTGAACTCCGGCTTGGGTCGGGCGAGCCATCGTTCGGGAGCGGCTTCTTTGAATCGCTCGGCGCTGCCCTTCCCGTATTCAGCTTGGCACTGATCCTGCCGGTACATGTGGCGGCTGTTTTCGCATGGTTCGGCAATCTTGCCGTGGTAGCCGGTATCGTATTTCTCATGGGCGGCCTGTACATGCTCTCCGGTTCCTTCTCCACCGACGCCGAGGTTCTGCACGGCCATGAGCTAAAACAAGCCGGATTGTTTCGCTACGTCATGCATCCCGTGTATTCGGGCTTCACGCAGTTTCTTCTTGGAAGTTCCTTGGTATCGCTCTCTCTTCCGGCACTTCTCTTTACGGCCGGAGTTACCATCCCGCTGCTGTTGAGGCGAGCTCGACACGAGGAGGTGCTGCTTCGCGAGGAGTTTGGGGATCGGTACCTCGAACTGGAAGCGGCAACAGGTGGGCGGCGGTTGATCCCATCTTTCATTCCTCTGGGTTTCTGATCGCGGCCGACATATCGCTGCACCTACCGTCGTCCAATCCGTGAGGATGAGTGGTTCTGAAGATAGCGAGTCCTAGTCACGGTTGACGTGCCAGCGACCGCTTGATCGTTTACCTTGGGTCGAGCGCTGCCACCTCAGATTCTGCTGACCGCTCGGTCGGATGACGACGGCGGCGGCTCTTGCAAACCAACGTTCCTATCGCTGTAAAAGGCTCTGGGGACTGAGCCGCTCAACGATCCAGCCGCCGATGCTGACAAAGTAGGATCCTCAGCAACCATGGCCAAGAAGAAACGTAGCGGGCGCAAGCCGCCGATTGCGAAGGTCGATCCGGGGGCGATCAGTATTCGAAGTGCGGCAACCGGTCGAGCGACCGTCTTGTTTGACGAATCGTTTCGCGATGAGCTGACGTCCGTCAAGTTTGATCCACTCGACGTTGCCTTCCGGCAATCGCCCAAAGCGAAGTTCGAGAAGCTCTGCGGCTGGGCTGGGGAAGGCCGATGGATGGCAATCGCCTCACATCCCGAGATTCTCGATTCGGACGGCGTGCCTGGTCTCGACATCGTGATTGCGGCCGACGTGCGACAGGAGCCGCCCGAACAAGGATTCTGGTTCGATCCGCTGATTCGCTATCTCGACTTGCCCAGCGGGACGATGCGTGTGGTCTACGACGAGCAGTGTCTGCGCGCCGAACTCGAAGCCGACGAGGCCTGCGAGTGCCGGATCAACTCGAGCGCCGACGAGGACTTGAGGAACGATGAATACTCACAATCGGGCAGCTACCTGGTCGGGTGCCCGCCCGGCTTCTACCGGGCCGTCATTTTCACTCGATTGTACGATGTTGAATACCCGGACCGCGGCGCGGCGCCCGATTTGGCGATCTTTCTGACGCGCTGCCGAAAACCGAAACGGACGAACTCCAAACAGACCCTGGTGCCGATTCACCCGCCCGACCGAGACGTCAACGCCTTACGTCGACGAGCATCGGGACTGCCGCCACTCAGCTCATCGACCAAACATCAAAAGCCCACGCTCCTGAAGGACGGCAGCTTCCGGGGGAAGCTGACCAACAACGAGATGCTGGGGTTTGTGTTGGACATGCCTCAGAAACTGCAACAGCCGTTCGGTTTCGAAGCGGGGCAGTTGGTCAGCATCGAAATGGTCGAACCGCGCCGCCAGTCGTTCCAGGGACTACTGACACACAGCAGCGTGATCGACCCGACGGTGTGGGAACTGGTCGAGCGCTTGAAGCGCAAGGCTGCTAACTTTGCCATGGTGCAGTCATGCGGTGACAGCGTCAAAATCGAGATGATTAAGGAGTCGCGCAAAACACCGCTCGATCTGCCGGACGGTGAAACGACCGTGGCCACGATGAAACTGCTACCGCCCGATCCGGCGACAGGGCAGCCCTCGAAAGTGCCCAACAAGCAATCTGCCGTGGGGCATCCCAAGGCGGTGCAGATCCCGAAACGCGTCGGCCAGCCCGGTCCCTGTGTGGAGGCGCTGGTGCCAATGATCGAGGTGTGTGAAGAGTGGACGCAGGCCTGTTTATTCGAGGTCAATGGCCAGACGCTGATTGGTGCGATCCAAGTGTTTCCGCCTCAACGACTGTACGACGACGTCACGCTGCCGGCCAAGATTCATGCCAGCATTGGGATCGTCCAAGGGGGTTTAACGGCCGAGGAGACTCCAAAACAGTTCCGCGGCTTCCCGGATGGGATCGCGCGGGCCTTCAAATGGGTCGCCCGTCATGTAAAAGGAGGCTGGCTCTGGACCAACCGATTCGAGCTCGACGTTCAAAAACAGCGCGGAAAAAAGCTCGACCGCAAAGCCGCAAAGCAGGCCGCAATCCAAGCGTGGCAAGAGGTGCTCGGCATTGGGCAATAGCAACAAGTTGCACAAGATCAGTAACGCAAACCTCGATTTGATGGGCGGATGTCTGACCGCGCCGTTGGAAGGCTGCGTGTGATATGCCAACCACAACTCTGAGTCTTGAAAAGAAGTACCTGACGGTCTCGGCCTGCGGCAACGCTTTGGTGGGAGCCGTGGGCATCACGGTTGCAGCGTTCAGTTCCTCACAAGCGATCTTGCTGGATGGACTCTTTAACGTGGCCTACTTCGGGACGAGTCTCTTCACCATCAAGGTGGCGACACTTGTCGCTGGTGGCGACGACGAGAGATTTCCGCACGGTTATGCGTTTTTCGAGCCGCTGGTGAACGGCATCAAGGGCACGCTGGTGCTCGGCGTTTCGATCATGGCCTTGGCCGGAGCCCTGCAAGTTCTGTTCAGCGGGGGAAGTCAAATCGCCGCGGGGATGGCCATCGCGTATGGTGTTTTCGCGTCGGTCAGCTGTTGGTCCATTGCCTGGTATACACGCCGCGGCGCGACGGTGACCGCCAGTCCGTTGGTTCGGGCTGATGCTGAGAATTGGATCGTCAATGCCGCCGTCTCATCCTGTGTGCTGCTGGCCTTTGGCGGCATTTTCGTTCTGGATGCGATTGGGCTGCAGGCGTTTGTGCCCTATGTCGACCCACTCGTGGTGCTCACCGTTGTCGTTATCTCGATTGGTGTCCCGGTACGAATGGCGTGGAACGCGCTGCTGGCCTTGCTCAACCGAGCCCCCGACGGTGATACGGTCGAGCAAGTGACTCGTATCGTCGACGCAAACCTGAGTGGCCTGCCTGTCCGGGAACGCTTCGTGCGGGTCATCCAGCCCGGTCGGCAGCGCATGGTGATGGTGCACGTCGTGCTGCCATCAGACTACCGGCCCACCGGTTTGGATGCGTTGGACGCCATCCGGTTGCAGACCCAAGAGGCGCTGTGCCAGGCTCAAGTAGCCACGATCGTCGACATTCTGTTTACGGCCGACCGCCAATGGGGGGCCCCGCTCAATGACGGCGGAGCGGGTGGCGGATAGTCTGTTCAGTTGCGCAAGAGTGTTTCCTACGTCTCGATCGACAGCAGGCTATTGCACAAACCAATAACCTTACCTCGCGTTGGCCACTACCTTATGTCGAGGACCCGCCAGGACGGAGTCAAAGCCTGATACAATCGGCGCGGAGACCTTGCCGCTCGTGTCCGATAAGCCGTAAGAAATGATGTCAGCCAACCCCGATTCTTCTCGTGGAGTGCCTTCGCACACAGTGCCGACGGCATCACCATCTGAGCCGCCGAGCCGATTCGCCCGCGCGTGTCTGCATCCAACGATGATTGTGCTCGGCGGGAACGCGTTTGTGCAGGCGGCGGAACCGCTGACGATGTCTGGTCAGTTTCGGTTGGCCCGTAGAATCTTGGACCAAGTCACGCCTCTGTTGAGGGGGGACGCACGTACGATCATCACTCATGGCAACGGGCCGCAGGTGGGCCACATGCTCACACGGGTGGAAGAGTCGTTGGGCAAGGCGTACTCGTTGCCGCTCGAAGTCTGCGTCGCCGAATCACAGGGGGAACTGGGGTACGTGTTGCAGCAATCGCTGTATGCCGTCCTGAATGAATCAAACGCGTTGCGGCCCATCGCCAGCCTGCTCACGCAGGTGATCGTCGACCGGAATGATGCGGCCTTTGACAATCCGACCAAGCCAGTCGGTCCGTTCTATTCGAAACAGCAAGCCGAGCAGCTGCGCGACAAAGGGTTTGCCGTCTACGAAGACGCCGGCCGGGGTTACCGCCGGGTGGTTCCCTCTCCGGCGCCGCTAGAGATCGTCGAACTCGAAGTCATCCAGCGGCTGCTGGAGGCCGGCGTGATTGTGATTGCAGCCGGCGGCGGCGGGATACCAGTGGTTCGCGGCGGCAAGGGGCTGGTCGGAATTGATGCAGTCATCGACAAAGATCTGGCCTCGGCGCTGTTGGGAACATTGCTCGACTCGCGACTGATGGTGATCGTGACCGGTGTACCGTGCGCCTATCAGTTCTATCTCACTGAGAAAGAAACTCCGATTGGCCGGGTGACGACCGATGAAGCCCAAGCGCTGCTCGAGGAAGGGCATTTCGCGCCAGGCAGCATGCGGCCGAAGATCGAGGCGGCCATCCAATTCTGCCGGCGGCCTGAGACTCGCACCGTCATCTGCGCGCCCGACAACCTGGAAGCCGCTCTGAGTGGGGAGAGTGGAACAATCATTGTCGGATCGAGCCGTCGAAATCCTGCCGACGATCCCTCCGATGTTCCATAGATCATTGTTCTTGAAATCAATAATAACCGAGCCGCTGGGATGACGACCGAACTTAACTGCATCATTATGGGCGCGGCGGGCCGCGACTTTCATGATTTTCAGACGTTCTTTCGAGCGAATCCCAACTTCCGCGTGCGCGCCTTTACGGCCACGCAGATTCCGTTCATCGAATCGAGGTCGTTCCCACGTTCGCTGGCAGGCGAGGGCTACGAGGCGGACATTCCCATCTATTCCGAAGAACGCCTGCCCCAGCTCATTGAGAAGTACGACATCGACTTTGTGTTCCTGGCTTACTCTGATCTGTCTTACGCAGATGTGATGCACAAAGCCAGCATCGTGCAGTCATGCGGTTCCGCGTTTGCGATGCTGGGGCCGAAGCAGACCCAGCTCGATAGCCACAGACCCGTGATCTCGGTGACGGCCGTTCGGACAGGGGCCGGCAAAAGTCCCATCTCGCAATGGCTCGCAAAGCGACTGCTCGAATCCGGCCGCCGCGTCGGCGTGATTCGCCATCCCATGCCTTACGGTGACCTGCTGCTGCAGTCTGTGCAGAAGTTCGCCACACGAGACGACCTGCAACGGCACGATTGCACGATCGAAGAGCAAGAAGAATACGAACCATACGTCGCAGCGGGGAACCCGATTTTCGCCGGCGTCGACTATGCCGGCGTATTAGCCGCCGCAGAATCCGAATCGGACGTCATTCTTTGGGACGGTGGAAACAACGACTACTCTTTCGTGCGCGCGACCCTGTCGATCGTCGTTGCCGATGCCCTTCGCCCGGGCCACGAAGTGGGATTCTTTCCGGGGGAAACGAACTTTCGATCGGCTGACGTCATTGTGATCAACAAAGCGCAGGGCGCCGCGCCAAAGGCAATCGACACCATCCGCGACAATGCAGCACAACTCAATCCGGATGCCGAGGTCATCGTTTCGGACCTGCAGATCGCCATCGACGATGCAGCGACGATCGAGGGCCGTCGGGTCTTGGTCGTCGAGGACGGCCCGACGCTGACGCACGGCGGTATGTCGTTCGGGGCCGGAACAATTGCCGCCGATCGTTACGGCGCTTCCGAAATCATCGATCCGCGGCCGCATGCCGTGGGCTCGATCGCCGAAGCGTTTCGGGCTTATCCGCACGTCAAGCGTGTGCTGCCCGCGCTGGGCTACTCCGCACAACAGCGTCAAGAACTCGCTGAAACAATTCGTGGTTGCGATCCTGACGTCGTCATCGACGCCAGCCCCGCCCCGTTGGAGCGGCTGTTAGAGATCGCCATGCCGGTGGCGCGCGTCAGATACGGCTTCAATCAACTCGAGGGCAAGCCTTTAGACGAGATCGTGGATGAAACGCTCAAGAGTTGCGACTCGCGATGACGTCGCGGGTAATGCGTCCAGCATTAGCATATTGCAGTCGGGTGACACTCGACTGGGAACTCAAGGCATGAGGTGTGATCACGTGCGGAAATACAATCTGTTGCCGATGCTTGCGGCGACGCTGTTCGCGGTGTTGCTTGTGACAAGTTGTTCTGAGTCGGTGCTGAGCGCAGAGCCGGCACCGTTTCCAGGCGAGAAGAGTGCGTGGAACGGTTACGACCGCTACGACTTCGAGGTCGACGGCAAACCGGTACTCGTCGTCAAGCCAAAGCAACCGGCGACGGGCCTTCCTTGGGTTTGGCATGGCGAGTTCTTCGGACACAAGCCGGAACCAGACGTGGCCCTGCTCGCCCAGGGCTTTCACATCGTCTACATGCGGGTTCCCGACATGTTGGGCTGCCCTCGCGCGGTCGCGCATTGGAACGCGTTCTACCGAGAGCTGACGGGGAAACACGCCTTCAACAAGAAAGTAGCGCTGGTGGGGCTGAGCCGTGGCGGACTCTACTGCTACAACTGGGCTGCTGCCAACCCAGACAAAGTCGCCTGCATTTACGCCGACGCGCCGGTCTGCGACTTCAAGAGTTGGCCGGGTGGCAAAGGGCACGGTAAGGGCAGCCCGCGTGACTGGCTGCTGGTGTTGCAGCAGTACGGTTTTGCTAACGAAGACGAGGCGCTGGCTTATGGCAAGAATCCAGTCGACAATCTGGAGCCACTTGCCAAACACAACGTGCCGCTCTTGCATGTCTACGGCGACGCCGATGTCGTCGTGCCGTGGGACGAAAACACCGGCGTGATCGCTGAGCGCTATCGCATGCTGGGTGGTGAAATCACGCTGATTGCCAAGCCGGGTGTGGGTCACCATCCGCACGGACTCGACGACTCCACGCCAATCGTCGAGTTCATCGTCCGACATGCGGCGAAATTCGCAGCCAGCCCCTGATCAGATCCGGTGGTGCACAGATCGATCCGCTATGGGAATGATTTCCGCTCCCACGCTCACATCATCTGCGCTGTATCCCGGCAAGTGAGTGAGCCAACATCTGGCGAATGACCGTCAGCCTCGTGTCCAACACGCCGACGAGGTTGAGAAGTCAGGGCCATAGTGTAACGATAGGCACCAGCAGGCAGACTCAAACAACATCATTCTGCGACGCGATCGTGTGCACTCGCGACCCTATCGTCGAAGGTGCGTGTAGGCGCATCTATATAGTCTGCTCAATCGCTACTGGCTTCAGTTGCGGCATCCTGCTCACTGCGGAAACAAAACATGTTGGATTGGCTTGTTGTTTGGGGTGTGGGCCAAGCGTCCTGGTCGGTTTTTCGTCCGATTCTTGAGGACCTGGCGAAAGACGTTGCTGAAGACGCAGCCAAGAGCTACGTCGGGCAGTGCTTCAAGAGCGTCTATTCTGTGATCCGTCGAGAGCCGTTGACGCGGGCGACGGGGCTGGCGCTCAAAGAGTTGCTGGAGTTAGTCGAAGACGAACTCATTCGGGCGGACATCGAAAGTGACGCGTTGCGTGAATGGGTTGGTGACGTAGGGCGGTTTACCAAGCAGGACGACGTTCGCCAGGCGATCGCGTCATTATTTCTAGAGCCCGACTATCATCTCGATCCGAAGACATTCGCCAGCGCGTGGCAACAACTCGAAGGCGCCCACACGCTGCCGGACGATTTCTCCTGGCCGTACGTCGCCAAACGCTTCGCGAGCAAAGTCGCCCATATCCGCGAATCCTCGCCCCAACTCAGGGAGACGTTCGCATCGCTCGCGGCGGTGCAAGATTCCACGGCGCTTCAGGAAATAGCCGGACTGCCGCCCGATTTTGATCTCGAGACCTACCGGGAGGCGTTGGTCGAGCGGTACGGCCACTTGGATTTTGCCAGCCTGGACATGACCGGGGCTTACTACAGCGACGTCGGGCTGTGGAGCGTGTTCGTGCCGCAGTCGGTGCGGGAGTGCCACGAGTACGATCCGCAACTTTTGGAAGTGCCCAAGGATCAACTGCTGCGGCTGGCCGAAAAGGGCGAGCTGGATGCCGAACAACTGGCCGAGTCCGAGAAGCTGCACGAAGAGCGGCGGCAGGCTTACGTCAACCAGTCGCCGCGACCGGTGCTCGACGTGGCGGACGATGCGGCGATCGAGCGTGTGGTCGTTCTGGGCGATCCCGGTTCGGGCAAGTCGTCGCTGTTGAGGTTTCTGGCGCTGCGCTGGGCCAGGATAGAGGACGCCAACCTGCGCTTTACTCAACCGCTGCCGCTGCTCATCGAGTTGCGGGAATACAATCGCTGGGAGTGTTCCAGCGGCAAGGGGTTTCCCAAGTACCTGCACGAAGCCTCGACCTGGCATCGGCTCAACCAGCAGACGCTGAAACACCTGCTGGAGCAGCCGGACCGCGTCGTGTTGCTGTTGGACGGTCTGGACGAAGTATTCGATCCCGCCCAGCGCGAGCAGGTCGTCAACGACATTCACCGTTTCAGCAACGACTACAAGCAGGTCCGCATCGTGGTCACGTCGCGGGTGGTGGGCTACCAGCCACACCGTCTGCGCAGCGCCGAGTTTCGGCACTTCATGCTGCAGGATCTGGACAAAGACCAGATCGGCAGCTTTCTCGACAAGTGGCACGACGTGACGTTCGCGGACCAGGACGAGGCCGAAACCAAGCGCGAGCGGCTGCAGCGCGCGATCGAGAATTCGAAGTCGATCGCTCAACTGGCGGGCAATCCACTGCTGCTGACGATGATGGCCATCTTGAACCGCAACCAGAAGCTGCCCGACGACCGCGTGGATCTATACCAACAGTGCTCCCGGCTGCTGCTATACCAGTGGGACGTCGAACGGCAACTAAAGGGCTTTCCCGGTTTGAGCGACGAAATCGGCCTGCGGGAAAAGACCGACATCCTCCGCTCGGTGGCCAATGCCATGCAAACGCGTTTGGCGGACAAGTCACGCGCCAACTACATCGACGGCTCGACGCTGACGAGCCTGATCGAAGACTACCTGCATGAAGAATTGCGTTTCGACCAGGCGCGGGCCGTGGCGCGGGCGCTGGTCGAGCAGTTGCGAACCCGCAATTTCATCCTCTGCTCTCTGGGAGCGGACAGCTACGCCTTCGTCCACCGCACGTTCCTGGAGTATTTCTGTGCAGCCGACATCGTCCACCAGTTCAACGTCGCCAAGACTCTCAGCGAGGAGGGCCTGATCGCCCTATTCGACGACCACTGCCGCGACGACGACTGGCGCGAAGTGCTGCGGCTAGTCGGCGGCCAGATCGACCAGACGTTTTTGGGAACAATTGTCGAGCACCTGATCTCGCGGACGGATTTGGATCAGTGGGACGGCAAAACGCCGCTCCCGGAATTGCCGGTGGCGATCGCGTGTTTGAGCGAGACCCGCGCGATCTCGCAATTCGAGCCGCTCGTCCACAGCCTATATGACACGATGCTCACTCTTGGCTCGCCGCGCTTGTATCACCCGGAGCTAATGAACTTCTTGGAAGACGTGCTACGCGCTGCGCGTGAAATCGTGTGGCCAAGTCGAGAATACCTTCAAGAACGAATCATGTTGAAGATTCCCGAGCTGGATGGCCCCACTTGCGGCCAAAGTTTTTTCGCAAAGTTGTTCGTAGTCGTTTCTGATGGCCAAGAAGAATTGCACGGACTAATAGATTGCACGCTCGGAAGCTCTGCGCATGTCGTTCGCGGCGCCGCGCTTGAGGCGCTTGCCGCGAAGTGGCCGGACGAGACGACGCGCGCACTGCTCACCCGGCGGGGCGTCCAGGATGACAACGACCGTCCCCGCGTGGCCGCGATAACGGCGTTGGCGGAGAAGTGGCCGGACGAGAAGACGCGCGAACTGCTCACCCAGCGGGCCGTCCAGGATGACAACGGGCTGCCGCGCCGCTACGCGCTTAACACGTTGGCGGAGAATTGGCCGGACGAGACTACCCGCGAACTGCTCACGCAGCGGGCCGTCCAGGATGACGACTACAATCCCCGCCGCGCCGCACTTGCGGCGTTGGCGGAGAATTGGCCGGACGAGACTACCCGCGAACTGCTCACGCAGCGGGCCGTCCAGGATGACCACTACAATGCCCGCAGCGCCGCACTTGCGGCGTTGGCGGAGAATTGGCCGGACGAGACGACGCGCGCACTGCTCACCCAGCGGGCCGTCGATGACAACGAGTATGCGCGCAGCGCCGCGCTTAAGGTGTTGGCGGAGAATTGGCCGGACGAGATGACGCGCGCACTGCTCACCCAGCGGGCCGTCGAGGATGACAACGGGCTGCCGCGCCGCTACGCGCTAAAGGCGTTGGTGGAGAATTGGCCCGACGAGGCGACGCGCGCATTGCTCACCCAGCGGGCCATCGAGGATGACAACGAGTATGCGCGCCCCGCCGCGCTTGAGATGTTGGCGGAGAATTGGCCGGACGAGACGACGCGCGAACTACTCACACAGCGCGCCATCCAGGATGAGGACGAGCACACACGCCGGGCCGCGCTTCAGTTGTTGATGGAGAATTGGCCGGACGAGACGACGCGCGCACTGCTCACCCAGCGGGCCGTCCAGGATGACAACGAGTATCCGCGCCGCGCCGCGCTTGAGATGTTGGCGGAGAATTGGCCGGACGAGACGACGCGCGAACTACTCACGCAGCGGGCCGTCCAGGATGACCACTACAATCCCCGCAGCGCCGCACTTGCGGCGTTGGCGGAGAATTGGCCGCACGAGACGACGCGCGCATTGCTCACCCAGCGGGCTGTCGAGGATGACAACGGGCTGCCGCGCCGCTACGCGCTAAAGGCGTTGGTGGAGAATTGGCCCGACGAGGCGACGCGCGCATTGCTCACCCAGCGGGGCGTCGAGGATGACAACGAGTATCCGCGCCGCGCCGCGCTTGGCTTGTTGGCGGAGAAGTGGCCGGACGAGACGACGCGCGAACTGCTCGCGCAGCGCGCCGTCGATCCGAGTTTGACCGAGGCCAAGAGGCACGAGCATGGCGTCGCGTTGGGCAGACTACACTCCAAGTTCGGCCGCATCGTGATGGCTACAGACCGCGACGGTATTGAACGCTATCTCGATCCTCGCGAACCGATCTCCCGTGAGCAGATCGAGCGGGCGGCAAAAAAGGCCGACATCCCGGCCGACAAGATCGACGAAACGGTTCGCTCGTTGTCGGAGCATCTCGGCTGGGACATCACACGCGGTCAGTGACCCGATGTCGTTGTCGTGATCCGTGTGGGTCGAAGCGCTTCGGCGTCACCATTGACGCACGCAAGATCCTCCCGAAGCGTGGCATTCGGCCACGCGATGGCTAACCTGTACAGATTTCTGGATGTGTGATAAACTGTTGTATACATCCCCATGCCCTCCCGTTGTGCCGATCTATTGCCGACGGTCGCGCGCGACGATGGGACTTGTGCGAGGTTCAAGCGGTGGCCATGACCTCTTATGCGAGGGTGTCGTCCACCGCGCCGAGATTCGGCTGGGCTGACGTCCGATGCAAACCTGCAATCAATCGTTCAATCGTTCAGCGTTTCATCGACAGGTTCTCGCGCCTTTCCCGGAAACAACGGGGAATGTGTCGATGTCGATGGGGGGCGTTGTTACAGGTCCGAAGATGCTACGTGGCGGAATGTGCACCATCGGCAGAGCCGGTCGACCCCGGCGGGGTCGTACAGTCACAGCCCACGGTCAGCGAGCGGCAGGGCCGCGAAGCGCCACCCTGCGTTGCGCGAGATAATTGAAGTCCAACCCTGTAAGGGTTGTACAACACGACAATCGTTGTGGAACCCTTTCAGGGTTCGCGTGGTTTGTTGGTTCGGGTTTCCCAGGGTGGCGCGGCTGCGCCGCTGACCCTGGGCTGTGTCTGTTGAACCGCTTCGCGGTATGCGGATTGTGGTATGAGGAACGAGCGGTGTTGCATGGCGGAGGCCACGCGTTGTGGGACGGTCTCCTGACTGGCCCACCGCAGGTCTCCCGATGGATCACTGTTGGCCTGCTTACGGGTGGATGGCGTGGTCGGGAGGCCGCGCCATCACATGGCGGATTCATGGTAGGGGGAAGACGGCGTGAGCCGAGCGGTGTTGCATGGCGGAGGCCGAGTAGAGGTCTAGAGTCCAGGGTTTGAAGATTGCGGACGGGTGCTGAAGATGGGTGGTGGAATTGAATTGATGGCCGACCGGTCGAGGCGACGACGAGGCCTTGTCTACGAAACTAGCGCCAAACCCCAGGGAAACAGGGTTTCGTAGACGTAGACGCGTAGCGCTGTTTGAAGGCCCGCCTTTTTGGCAGTGGACTCGCTGGCCGTTGGTCCGCGCATGAGAGATAGTGTGTTTGCACGCCTGGGACGACTTTGTGTCCTCTGCAATTGTTTCCCGCCATGCACAAGGCTCGCTCGGATTTCCCAATCATGCCATTACTCGAGCGTCGAGAGCTGTTGCGGGCGGGGGGGTTGAGCCTGTTGGGGCTGTCGTTGCCGCAACTGCTTGAAGGACAGGCGGCGGCTGATGCAAGCGCCTCGGCGTCCGGTGGCGGCTTCGGCCAGGCCAAGTCCTGCATTTTGCTGTTCATGTGGGGCGGGCCCGCTCATCAGGACACGTGGGATCTCAAGCCGAAGGCGCCGGTTGAGGTGCGCGGCGAGTTTCAGCCGATCTCGACGACCGTGCCCGGTATCCAAATTTGCGAGCATTTTCCCAATCTCGCACAGCGGACCGACAAGCTGGCGATTGTGCGGTCGATGACGCACACCGACGTCAATCACACGTCGGCCACGCACTTTCTGCTAACCGGCCAGCCGCCGGTGCCGGGTCGCGATCGCGACCATGATTGGCCACACATGGGAGCCGTACTGTCGAAGTTGGGGCGAGGCGCCGAATCGTTGTTGCCGTTCGTTTCGATGCGGCCGAAGCTCCCGGGCGACGTGCCCCGCTTCGTCGAACAGAGCCAGGGTCAGTTCGCCGGCTGGCTTGGACGGACTTACGATCCGCTGACGATCGACGCCCGGCCGGACGTTCCCGATTATCGAGTCGGTGAGTTCACACTGCCGGCTACGGTGACGGCCGGCCGACTGGATCATCGCCAGACGTTGCTGGCCGAACTCGAACGGCAGCGGCGCCGACTCGCCGGGGCTGCAGACGTCGCCTCGATGAACTCCTTTTACCGTCGAGCCTTCGCGCTGCTGGAGACCAAGACCGGCGGCGACGTGTTTGATCTGGCAGCAGAGCCGCAGTCCGTCCGCGAGTCGTACGGCATGAATCCGCACGGCCAATCGGTCTTGCAGGCCCGGCGGTTGGTGGAACGGGGAGTTCCTTTGGTCACCGTCTTCTGGCCGAACGACGGCATTAAGAATGTTTCGGTCTATTGGGACACACACAGCCGTAACTTCGTCGACCATCGCGAACGTCTGATGCCGCCGGCCGATCAGGCCTTCTCCGCTCTGCTCGACGATCTTGATCGACGCGGGCTGCTGGACGAGACGCTGGTGGTTTGGACGGGCGAATTCGGACGGACGCCGCGCGTCGGTCAGCGTAACAGCGACGCGGGGGCCGGCCGCGACGGACGCGATCATTGGCCCAACTGCTTCACGAGTGTGCTGGCCGGCGGCGGGATTCGCGGCGGCCAGGTTTACGGCGCATCCGATAGGCATGCCGCCTATCCGGCGAAAGATCCCGTCCAGCCCGTCGACCTGATCGCGACTGCCTACCATTGTCTCGGCGTCGCACCGAACCAGGAGCTGCACGATAGCCAGAACCGCCCGATGGTCGTCTGCCCGGGCAACAAGGTGAACGGGCTGTTGAGCTGAATTCGTGCGTCCACCGTGCCGACTGAGATGAACGACAACCACGACGAGGCAGCTTCGTGCCCTGTCAGGGCTTGGTTTTCGGGTTGCTCATTGAGAGAACCCGTACGAAACCCTGCGGGATCCGTGCTCCCGTCACGCTGCGTGACCCGAAGTTTTAGTCTTGACTCTCCACTAGGTGCATCTGGAGACAGCAATGAAGATAACAATCACGGGTGCGACCTCGGCCCTGTTGTGCCTGTGTAGCACAGTCGCATTCGCGCAGGGGCTAGAACTCGGGGAATCGCCGGGACCGCTCGAGCTGCAGACTCTTCAGGGTCGCGACTTCGCAATGAACAACTACTCGGAGCGTCCCGGCACGGCCATCCTCTTCCTCTCCGGGCGCTGTGCTACCACCGACAAGGCCATCTCGGACATCAACAAACTGTACCGTAAGTATCGGCTCAGAAACCTGCTCTATGTGGGCGTCTGCTCGAACGCCGACGAAACGGGAGCAGAACTCCGCACCTTTGCCCAACACCGGGGCGTCATCTTTCCCATCTACCGCGATGCTTCGAAAGACGTTGCCCGTCGGTTTGCGGCCCATGCAACGCCCGAGATCTTTCTGCTGGATCGAACCGGCGCTCTGGTTTTCCACGGTGGGCTCGACACGGAAGACGGGCGCACCGCACTGGAGTCGGCAGTCGTCAGCGTCCTCAAGAAAGAACCTGTCACAATTGCGAGTCGTGCAGTTCGCGGCACTCCGATCAACCAGCCGGGACCCGAGCGGGAAGTCGACAATCTGTACGGTCGGCTCTCGTTTTCCTCGGAACTGGTGTTCGAGCAGATTGCGGATGCACCCGCTCATCACTGTTCGACGCTTTGCGAGGCCGCCAACGGCGATTTGCTCTGCCTGTGGTATGGCGGCAGCTACGAATCGGCCGACGACCAGGTGTTGTTCCTTTCGCGGCGTGTCGCCGGTGAGAGAAGCTGGACCGAGCCGCAAGTCCTGGTGCAGGGATTTCCACAACCACCGGGCAACGGCGTGATCTTCCGAGACACGCGCGATCAGCTGTGGGTCGTGTGGGCCCGCATGGAGTCGACTCGTCCGATTCGTCGCGGAAGCGGCTGGGGTCGCTGTCAATTGATGTACCGGATCTCCAACGATCACGGTCAAAGCTGGAGCGAAGACCGGCGGCTATTCGATGAGACGCTCTGGTCTGTTCCCCGCAACCCGCCCGTTACGCTCTCGGACGGCACGCTGCTCTTGCCAGTTGAAGGCAGTCTAGAGGGTGTCGAAGGATCGCACTTCCTGTCGCTTGGGCCGGGTGCTGAAGGCTGGCAGCGGGCAGGATTCACCAGTGGCGGAAGCCAGCCAGCGGTCATCGAGCGCGGGGACGGCACGCTACTGGCGCTGATGCGGCACTCGCGGTTCATTACCCAAATCGAGTCTCGAGACGGTGGGCGAACCTGGACGGGCGCCGCGTCGACCGAACTCAAGAATCCCAACGCCGGCATTTCGATGACCAAGCTGGCCAACGATCACGTGGTGCTGGTGTTCAACGACTCACAGACCCGGCGAACCCCGCTGAGCATCGCGCGCTCCCTGGACGACGGCAAAACGTGGGAACAGCCGCTGCAGCTGGAGTCGAATCCGGGCGAATACTCTTACCCCTGTGTGATCCAGACGGCCGACGGGAAAATCCACATCAGCTACACCTATCGGCGGTACGCGATCAAGCACGTCGAACTGAACGAAGACTGGCTGGTGCACCTAAGCCGGCCGAATTGAATCGGTTGCGGCCAAGGCCAATCGTTTGTTCTGCGTCGTTGACATACGAGCAGTCCAGCGGGTCCAATGAAGTGCGCGCATGTTCCATACCGGGAGATTAGTCTCCCGACATCCCAATGAGGCTGATATCGGGTCGCATCAAACACCGGGAGAACCAGCATGGGTGCCATTGGCGTTGTCTTCTTCTTGGTCTTCTTGATATTGGGCTGGCGATTGGAACGGCAATCGGCGCGATCATATTGCGGGCCGCTGTCAGCATGTACAACGGGATGGCTGGCGGTGAGGGCGTTCCCGAACCTCCCATGGGCCGGGCGATGGGCATCATGTTCGTTACGGCTCTGGTCAATGGTGCCGCCGGTTTTGTCCTAGGGATGGTCGTCGGCGGAGCGGCGGCGGCCGGCGGCGCGCAAGGCCAAGGTGCTGCCGTGACGGCCCAACTCGCGTCTCTGCCGGTCGGATTTCTCGTGATGGCCGGCATGCTTTCGGCCATGTTGCCCACAACATTCGGCCGCGCGATACTGGTCACGCTGTGTCATTTCATAATCGGGCTGCTCATTGCTGCAGTTCTTGGGCTGATCGCGTATCTCGTCTTGGCATGAAGGAAAGCACGCGACCATATCCAGACAAGCCAGTCCAATGAAGGGCGGATGGTCTATGCCGAGAGATCAGGTCCCTCGACATCCAATGATGCGAGTCGGCTGATGTCGAATCGCCTCACGTAGAGATACAACTGGTATGAGCATTGTCTTCTTCGTTTTCTGGGTCATCGGTCTGGCGATTGGAACGGCGGCCGGCGCGGTCGTTCTGCGGGCCGCAGTCAGCATGTACAACCGGTTGGCTGGCGGCGAGGGTGTTCCGGAACCTTCCATACGCCGGGCGATGGTCATCATGTTCGTTGTGAACCTGGTCAACCTGGCCGCTGGCTTTGGGGTGGGGCTGTTCATCGTGGGAGCTGCGGCGGCCGGCGGCGCGCAGGACAGGAATGTGGTTGCGGCGGCCCAACTCGCAGCTCTGCCGGTTGGCGTGATCGTGGTGGCCGGCATTCTGTCGGCAATGCTGCCCACAACGATCGACCGGGCACTATTGGTAACGCTGTGCCATGTCTTGATAGGCCTGGTCATCGTCGGATTCTTCGCACTGCTCGGCTTCATCCTATTCTAGTCAGGTGACCGGCCGAGCCATGGGGCTACAGGCGCTCAACGTGTCGAGCGTCGAGGCGGCGCAGCGGGATCCCAGATCGTGGCGGCGATGTAGCGTTCCGGACCGGACTGCTTGTCCCAGAAGTAGTAAATTGTGACGACCTTGCCGTCTGGCCGTTGGATGCTGCGTGCATATCCCAGATCCCCATTCCCGCCATCTGCACGAAGCACGATTTCCTCGCTCCAGGATTGACCGCCGTCGTCTGAAAGCTTGGCGCACATTCGGTACGGGGGCTTGCGGACTCCATAGGTCACACAGACGCGGCCGTCTTGAAGACGGATCAAACTGGCCGGGTTGCCCACGCCGGTATCTTGGACTGGATGCGGAAGGCGACTCCAAGTGCGACCGTCATCGTTCGAGGCGAAGGCCGCCAGCCAAGCTTGCGGCTGTTTTCCACGAACGCGGCGGCGGAGCACACACAGCAATCCGTCCTCGGATAGCGGCACCGCACTGGGCATGATCGCATTACCTTCCAGCGGTGGGCCGATTTCAGAAACGAAGTTCCAGGTCTTGCCGCCGTCGATGGTGCGGGCACAGAAGGAGCGCCGTGCAGCCGGCTTGCCGTCGGCCTTCGCGCCGCCGGTCGTATTGAGAAACAGCGTGCACTCGTGTTTGCCGGCAATCGAATAATTGGTCCGTGCTTCGATTCCTTCGGTCCCCATCAAGGGCAATCGAAACGGTCCGCTCCAACTCTTGCCGCGATCGTAGGAATGAGAAAACCACGACTGCCCTGCCTGCCGACTAAACATCCGCACGGTCATCGCGAAGTCGGGATGTGTAAAGTCGATGCCGCCGGGGCAGGCGACTGGTTCGGGGGTCACGAGTCCCTCGCGGACCGAGCCGAACAAATGGACGGGACCGGGAATCAAATGGCCGTTCTCCGATGGATCTTCGATCATCCAAGACTCACCGCCATCGAGGCTGCGTGCCAGCAGGTGGTCTTCGGTTCGCTGGCGATCGATGTTGTGCGAGCTGCCAAGATCTTTGTGATACCCGCGGCCAAAGCCGACGAGGATCTCATCCCCCCACGACCAGATGCCATGATTGGCCGGCCAGCCCGCGAATCGCCCGGACTCGTGATAGACCTTCACGTGCCGAGTATCAACGTTGAGTGTTCGCTCGGCGGCCTGCACAGTAACCGCGCCAAAGATCAACACTGCGTGAATGACGACTCGAACTAGATTCATCGTGGACACTCAGCCGCGCACAGCTTGAAACGGAGATGCGAACCGACAAGTGCAATCAGAACGCGGATTGAGATCGACGTCAATTGTGACGTCGAAAACTCGCTATCCGGCGCGTCATACTTCCCGGTAGCCTTTTGGAGTATTCGCCGCCGGTCGACCCCATCAACCCATCAATGCGAATGGTTGCTCGCTGGTGCAAAGCGACTGGAGATTGAGAAACGTATGCTTCTTCACAGAAGTCCGACAGTGTCCAGCGGGATAATAAGCGATGACAAGTATCTCCGGCGGCGGGCAGGCATGAAAAAGGAGTCCAGACATGCGGTCTTTCAAACGGTCCCGCCCTTGGACGCTTCTCGTCGCGTTCTCTGTGTTCGCAGCATGGCTCTGCACGCTTCCCGATAGCTCACTAGCCGGGAGAGGATACGGATCTCGGCATCGCGGACACGGCGGACATCGGCATCATGGCCACTTTGGCCGACACCGCGGCTTCGGGAGCTATGGCTACAGTCGGTACGGCGGCTATCGAGGCGGCTCGTACGGCTATCGATCCGGCAGATACGGAGGTTATCGAGGTGGTTCATACGGCTATCGATCCGGCGGATACGGCGGCCGGTACTACTCGCCGAGATACGGGTATGGCTACGGATCGACATACGGCGGGTACTCGGCGTCGCCGCGCTATTACGGGTATTCGTATCCGCGTTACCAAACGCCCTATTACGGTGGCGGATACGCATACAGCGGCCCGCGTTACGGTTCTCTGCCAAACAACTCTCGGCCGTACAATGCTCAGCCTGTGCCTCCGACAGGGGGCTACGCACCGGCTGCGCCCTATAGCACCAATCGACCGGTCCGCAGTTCCGGTTGGAGTCTGCTTGCCGAAGGCCGTTATCCGTCGGCAGCGGCTGCGTTTGGCCAACAAGCCCAGCTCGGTCCGCAGGCTGGTGAGCCAAAGGTCGGTTACGCGTTGGCAGCGGCAGCCGCCGGCGACCTTGAGACCGGTCTGTGGGCGATGCGGCGTGCCTGCCGGTTAGACCCGCGGTCGATGGAGACCATCGCACTCGACGCCAACACACAGCCGGTGGTTGAAGGCTTGGTGTCTCGGTATGAAGTGGCACAGACCAGCGGTGCACCGTTCATGCGGGCTTCGCTGCACGCGCTACTACGGCAATGGGAACCCGCGCAACAAGCGATCAACACTGCGGTGACCGGTGGAGACCGGCAAGTTAGTACGGTGAACCTGAAGCGGATGCTCGACGGGCGGGTCTCGCGTCGCATTGAGTCGCCACCCGGCCAGCTGGTTCCGCCCGCACAGCAGCCGCCAACTCTTGGTGACGGCGGGGGCTATCCCCCGGTGTTGCAGCAGGAGCAGTGCGAACCAGGATCGATGCCTCCATCACAGCAGGGCCCGCCAAGCGAATACGATTCGCCTGCCCCGACACCTGAGACACCAATTGTCCCGCCCCTGCCGCAACCGTATCGTCAATCCGAGGATCTGCCGAGCCGGGCGCAAGCCGAGCCACCACTTCCGGGCGACCCGGTTGCTGTGGCTGACGAGCCCGGTTTGTTCATGCTGTACTCGCTTTGAACGGTCTGTCGCGAGTCGATGTGGTGGGTTGGGCCTTGCTCCATTCACGCTCGGTGACACGCCGCTCTACGCCGCCCCAACCTGAGCGAAGGTTGGGCGGCGTAATCGGCAGCCAACCGTCAATCTCATTTCACAGACTCGACCAGCGCTTTTAACTCCGCAACAGCCTCCTTCAGGTCTCGGATTTCCTGCTCGATGTTCGCCCGCCCGTGATGGCCGCGCGAGCCAGGGTTGCCGTGTTCGTGGTCGCCGTGCGCATGGCGGCCGTGTTCATGGCGGCCGTGTTCGCGATGACCTCTGCGGCGCGTCCGAAATCGTTCGTGGGCAGACTTGAATTCCTCTTTGGAAATGGAGCCGTCGTTGTCGGCGTCGAGTCGATCGAACATACGCTCCGGATCCATACGAAAACCGAAAGACCGCGGGCCGAACGGACCTCGGCCCGGTCCGAATCCGCCAAATCCCCGATGGGCAAACCACGGGTGTCCGCCAAATCCACGGCCATGGCCGAAGCGGCCTCTCAGCCACGCTCCACGATGTCTTGAGGACCAATGCCGGCCGCGGCCACTTCGCCACGAGTGCCCTCTGTGCCGACTGTCGGAGTCCCCCTGCTCTGCCCGATCGCCGGAATGACCGCCCCGCCGGTCGCCTCCGCGACGGCGTCCTCTTCGGGAAGACCGATCATCGCCATCAGCACCTCGCGCGCCACGGCGTGAAGGACGCCCATCCCCGTCTGCTGCCGATTCGTCGTCTTCTTGTTTGGGCTTGCTGTCTTGAAGAGCGACTTGTTCTGCGTGACTCGGGCCCGCTGGGGGAAAGTCGACTTCAGCCGGCTTACGCGCGGCCACGGGAAAACCGCCAACTGACGTGTCTGTTTCGCCCGAGTTGCCGTCGCCATCGGCCTGCAGCACCGATCCACTCGCCAGCAACACCACAAGCGACAAGACGCTGGAGTGCAATCGAATCTGAGACATCTTCTACGTGCTCCTCGAATGTAATGATATGAGGTCCCTTGCTCCCACGCTGCGCGGCCACCGCGACGTTGCGGGCGCCAACAACAACATTTAACCCCACCTGCGGGGTTACAGGTCGGCGATTCCTGAGATTCTGCTGAAATGACTCAGCGGCCGGTCGGCGGAGAAACCGTAATCCGACAAGCCGATCGGTGCGAGTTTCCGATTTCTGGACGAGAAGTCTGGAACTCTCACTCGCCTGGATCGTCATAGTTAGCGTTCCACCATCGTCCTCAGTAACCAAGTCCGAAATGTCCGGCAGTCGATCCCATTCGGGATGATTATGGCGGCGATCGGACGACCCCTTTCATTAGTTTGTCGTATCAACGCCGCCAGAACCCGTCATGTTTACATTGGGCGCGTACGGCACCCCACTGTGTGGGAATCCGCAGCGATTTCTGCGCACTTGACTCGGAGTTTCAGATGCTAACGCTCAGCTCGATACGATCAACGGCGCTCTTCATCGGTTGCCTGGCCTTTGCACTTGCTTCGTGGGGGCTGCAAAACGCCGCCATGGCCCGAGTGAAGTTAATCACATTACCGGTGCGGGAACGCGTTGAGATTCAGCTCGACAATCCTCAGGCCACGTTGGTGGAAGAAGAGCGGATCGTGCCGCTTGTGAAGGGGGAGAACCAGATCGATTTTTCGTGGGCCAATACACGAATCGATCCGAATACGGTCGTGTTTCGTGTCGTCTCGCCCGTCGGCAACCAGGATCTGGACGTGAAGGTGCTCTCCGTCAGTTATCCGCCCGGCGAAGCGGCGCTGATTTGGAACGTCGCCGCCAGCGAGTCGGGTTCGGCACGTGTGCGAATCAGCTACCTGCTGGGAAATCTGACCAAGGCATTTAACTACCGGGCTGTGGCCGCCAATGACGAGCGGACGCTGGTGCTCTCCCAATACATGCGGCTGCAGAACTTCGCGAACGAAGAGTTCGGCAGCACCGGGTTATGGGCGGGTTTCGGTCCTCAATTCCTGAAGCCGATCGGTCTGAATGAAACCATGGAAATGCTCGTGCAGAAGTTCAAGCAAGTGCCGATCACCAAGACCTACACCTGCAATCCTCTGGAGTTCGATTACCTGGACCGGGCACAGAACAAGCTGCGCGTGCCCATGCACTACGTGCTCACCAACAGCAAGCCCAACAACTTGGGCATCGCACCGTTGCCATTTGGCAAGGTGCGGATCTTCATTCAGGGAGCAGGCCCCAACCCGCAAGCCTCAACCGCTTTTCTGGGTGAAGACTGGGGGCAGTTCACACCCATCGATGACGAGATGAAGCTGTTTCTCGGCGTCGCACAAGACATCGTTGTCAAACGGACCATCGAGAAGAACGAAACCAAACGGATCGGCGGAAACCTCTACAACCACGAAGTGGTCCTGAAGTTCGAAATCGAGAACTTCAAGGACCAGCCCGTGACCTTGGACGTCGTCGAGAGCATCCGTCACATCCGCGGCGAAGTCCGCGGCGACTCGGGCCGCGACGTCGAATGGAATCTCGGCCGGCTAACGACGTTTCCCGGAGGGCTCGACACGCAGAAGAGCACGTTCGAACAAGTCACCTTCCACGCGCGACTGCCGGCCCGCAACGAGAACGGCGATGCAAACAAGATCGTCCACAAGCTGCACCTCATCCTCAAGAACGAGTGGTAGTCATATGAAACCTTCAAGCGTAGCAATTGCGCTGCTCATCTCGCTGGCGTGTGCGCCTCGGCTGTCGGCACGAAACGTCGACTTGTCGACAGTTCCGCCGCGCAACACGGTCCAGTTGACGATTTACAACAGCGAGGATCTGACACTCGTCCGCGAAACGCGGGTGGTGACATTCAAGCAGGGCGTCAATCCGCTGCAGTTTTCCTGGGCGGGCACGTTGATCGATCCGACTTCAGTCGAACTCAGCTTCTTGACGCAGCCTGATCAGCTCGACATGGTGGATACGACCTTTCCGCACGACAAGCCTCAAATGTTGTACTGGAACGTCCAAAGCGAGCTGGATGGCGAGGCCACCATTCAGATCACCTACTTCACCAGCGGCATCACTTGGAGTGCCGACTACCTGTGCATCGCCAACCGCGCAGAGACCGAGATGGGTTTCGAGGGATTCGTGCGGGTCTATAACAATAGCGGTGAACAATATGAAGATGCGCAGGTACGGCTGGTCGTGGGCACGATCAACCTCGTCGAAAAAGTCGCGCAGTTGGCACGCATCCCGATGGCCGAAGTCGGCAACATGGCGAAGGACGTCCGCGGGCGTTTGGAGCTCGACGCCGCCCGCAAGGCCATGTCACGTCGCGAAGTCGCCGCCGATGCCGACATGCCGGCTGAAAGTGCGCCCAAACAGATCATCAAGGAGGGGCTGAGCGAGTACTTCATCTATTCGATCGAAGGCACCGAGTCGATTCCCAACGGATGGTCCAAGCGCCTGCGAAGCTTCGAAGGTGAGGCCGTTCCCTTTCAGATCGAATACCGTTACCGGCCGCAAGAGTACGGCGATCAACTCGTGCGAATGTATCTGCTGACTAACGACGTCGAATCGAAGCTCGGGACAACGCCGTTGCCGGACGGCACCGTCAAGGTGTTCCGCGACAACGGGCGCGACGGCCTCTCATACCTGACACAGCAGACCATCAAGTACATTCCCGTTGGGGACAAGATCGAACTGAATCTCGGCGTCGACCCCGAAGTCGTTTTCGAACTCGTCAAACTCCGCGCGTTTCGAGACAACATCTGGATGAGAATTGGCGGAACGAATCGACATCAGAAAGTGGGCGAGGGCCGCGTGGTTGTCGAGCGAAACTCGGCCGTCGCCGGTTGGGACGACCACAGCATCTACCATCAGCGCGTCCGCAACTATTCGGGCAAACCCATCCAGCTTCAGATCCGCCGCAGCTACAGCGGTCACATTGTCTTTCGCAGCGTGCTCGCGCCGAAATTGCACGACTATCAAACCGTGGAATTCCAAACACGCGTGGCAGCCGGAGAACGGGCCGACCTCCCCTTCGAGATCGTGCAGCACCAGGGCTACAACTCGAAGCAGAACAACGTGACGCTGGAGAATGCGGAGATCGGTCGTTAGAGAGGTTTAGCCGGCGGGCGAATCATCGGGCTTCAATCGATTTCGACCAACCGCAAATCGACGTTCCGTGTGTCCCGTCCCAGCTGCGCTCGGCTGCCGAATCGGTTGCGCACACCGATTTCTCCTGTCACGTTCTGCAGGCCGTGCTTTTCGGAATCGTCGACGTATTGAACCAGGGCGCCGATTCGATTCTCGAAGACTTTGCAGTCCACGAACTCGACCCCGCCGGGATGCCGGGTGATCTCGGGGTTTCTGAGATGTAACAACACGGGAACCCGTGGTCCGGCGATTTCGCCGTGCCGTGACAACCAACTGTTCGACCAGCGGCAGTTGACGAACCGCACTCTTACGCTGCGCGCCGATTTGTCGAAGACCTTGGCCCCTTCGCGACCCGTATTTTCAGAAGTGCAGTTGACGAATTCCACCAACCCCTGTGGACCGTCGTCGCTCACCGCCCCCACCGCCATCCCCGACCAGCCGTGTATCCGTCGATTGTCGAAATCTCTTGGCGACATGCCCGGCTTGCCCATCCGCGAGACGCAGTTCTCAAAGCGAATCGAGACAGGTTGGCTCTCGGTGGCGAGCGGCTTGAGATACACAAGAATCGCGTGCCCCGAGTTGTTCTCGAATCGGCAGTTGCGGACGACGCAGTTGACGAGCCGTTCGTCGGCGCTATCGGGCTCGAAATCGATCCCCGACTCCGGCGGAGTGCCGTCGGTTTCGGCCAGCAGGCAGTTTTCCACGAGCAGGTTCACGGCGCTGATCACGCTGATGCCCTGCCGATGATTACCCCAGCACGTGGTGTCGCGAATCGCGACATCTTCGCACCAGCGGTTCTTGCGGGTGGAGCCCACATAGATGCCGTCGCCCCCGGTATTTTCGATCCGCAGCCCTTCGACGGTCACCCGCCGGCAACCCATCAACCGCAGGCCCATCCGCCACTCAGCTTTTTCGTATGCGTCACCCTGATAGTCGGTTTTCCGCATCCGCAGCACCGCCCCGTAGCCGCGAATTGTGATGTCCGATGCGTTCTGGGCAGTCAACAACGAGTCGCCACCTCCGTGGAATTCGCCCTTCTTGGCGAGCAGCAGCACACCGGGTTCGAACGTAACTACCTGGTCGCTGCGCAGACGAATCGGCCGCACGATCCACGGCTTGCCCACGTAGGGTACAACCACGCGCTCGGCTACGCTGTCGATGGCCGCCTGCAGCGAGTCGGTCGCGTCCTGCTCGTCGAAACCCCACCAGTCTGCCTCGGCGGTTGTGCGCATGCCGGCCGCAACTTCGTCGATCGCCGGCTGGTTTCGCACACCACCAATTGCATTGGTCAAGCTCAGGCAAACTGCCAGCATTGGCAACACACACAACCGGATCTTGTGCAAGCTGCGGGTCATAGCCACTGTGTCCATTACTCGTTCATACATCACCGAGTCTGTCTTACGCCACGCCGCCGCGTTCCATGCAGGAATATCGACTTAAAAGACTTTCGCGGATGGATAGTAGCGTGCCATGACGATCCTCCGCATCCACAACAAGCCGATCAAGTTGATGAGCTTCAGCCAGATCAACCAGGATTGCTGGACGTACGCCTCGCGAAAGTCGGTGATCGCGAAGGTGAGAAACAGCATCGCGTACACAAGCTCCAGTTGAGTGTGGCGATGCTCCAAATAGCGATTCGCCACCAACCCCGCGAAGACGAGCCACGCGACGCCTTCGGCAATGTTGAACCAGTGATATGCTGCGGAGATCGGCAAATCGAAGTCACGCCGATAGCTCCACCAGGTTCGAAGAAGCAAGATGTCGAGAAACTCGTCCATCATTCGTCTAACCGAGGGGCGCGCCGCAACAAGCAAGCAACAGCGTTCCACCAATGTCGGCGTGTGAAACACGCCTGCCCACCTCTCACGCTTCATTCTAGGGCCCCAGACAGTCGCAATCTGACTACAAATCTCAGTCTGTCTTCCGCAGAGAGAATCGCGATTGAGCAATCCGGCCCAACTTCTCTAGGATTCCGGAGAATCAGCAACGTAGCCAAAGCCGAACAGGGACGACTATGAGCCAACTCGAGACGGATTCGCCAGCAGCGCTGCCCAAGCCGAAGGCCGAAGAGGCGACGATTGTCATCTTCGGCGCTTCGGGAGATCTGACCGCTCGCAAGCTGATGCCGGCACTGCACGCGCTGTGGCGCGAGAGATACATCACAGACCGCATGCCGATCGTTGGCGTTGCACGGCGAGAGAAGTCTGACGAAGAGTTTCGCAACGAGGTGTTCGAGGCGCTCCGCGACGGGGGCCATCTGCCCGAAGGCGAAGACTGGCAGCGGTTTGCCCGCCGGTTGTTCTATCGCCGACTCGATCTCGGCGATGCCGATGACTTTGCCCAGCTGCGGACCAAGTTGGAAGAAATCGAGCGTGACTGCGGCGTTGGAGGAAACCGTGTGGTTTACCTGGCGACCGATCCTTCTCTGTTCATCCCGTCAGTTGAAGGATTGTCGCGGGCCGGATTGATTCCGTTGCAGAATCCGGAAAACGAAGGGCCTTGGCTTCGCGTCGTCTTCGAGAAACCGTTTGGCCGCGATCTGGGTTCGGCCCACGAGTTGAGCCAGACATTGGGGCACCTGCTGCACGAGGAACAGATCTATCGCATCGATCACTATCTGGGCAAAGAGACGGTCCAGAACATTCTGCTGTTCCGCTTCGGCAATTCGATCTTCGAGCCGTTGCTCAATCGCGGCCACGTCGACCACGTACAAATCACCGTCGCCGAGTCGCAGGGGATTGAGCGAGGACGAGGGGGTTACTACGACCGGGCCGGGGCGCTCCGCGACGTGCTGCAGAATCATGTGCTGCAGCTGTTGTGCCTGGTGGCGATGGAGCCGCCATCGATGTTCCGCGCCAAGGACATTCGCGACGAGAAGCTCAAAGTCCTCGAAGCCTTGGAGCCCGGACACGCTACCCGTGTCGAAAACTGGACCGCCTTGGGACAATACACCACCGGCGAGGTAGACGGCATCACCGCGGCAGGCTATCGAGGCGAAGACCGCGTGCCTGCTGATTCGAATCGGGAAACGTACGTGGCAATGGAAGCCTATGTCGAGAACTGGCGCTGGGCCGGCGTGCCGTTCTACCTGCGAACCGGCAAGCGGTTGCCGCAGCGCGTCACGGAAATCGCCGTGCAATTCAAGCTTCCACCGTTGCACTTGTTTACGACGGTCGAATGCGAGGGAGACCTGTGCGATTTGGTGGGCGCCCGGCCGAACACGCTGGTGTTCCGCATTCAACCCGACGAAGCGATCTTTCTCACGTTCTCGACCAAGCGGCCCGGCATGCAGTATCAGATTCATCCGGTGACCATGAACTTTCTGTACGAGCAGTCGTTCGACCAGCATTTGCCAGCCGCCTATGAGCGCTTATTACTTGACGTGCTGCGCGGCGATTCCACATTGTTCACCCGGAGCGACGAGTTAGAAGCGGCCTGGCGATTCGTTGCCCCTGTGCTGGAATGTGCTGATTCGCCTGGACTCGCCCCCCAGCCGTATCGCGCCGGCACTTGGGGCCCTGCTGCCGCGGACGAGATGCTGCAAAAGTCCGGTCGCCATTGGCGCATTCCGACGGCAAATGGCCGCGGTTAGCCGATGACCCGCACGACGGCTGCCCGGCGCGGAATGCGTAACTTTAGTGTAACCAGCAGGTTATGCGACATATGGGGCGCCGAGGACGGTCCACCCGGAAAGATTTGAGCGCGCCCGTCGAACAACTTGTTGATGCAGACACAAATCGCTGTGTGGCTGAACGAACGGGCCAAGCAGGTTCCCGTTTCCACCCGGGACTTTCAACAGGACGCCAGCGATGAACTTTATGCAACTGCTTACTGACCCCAGCAGCATCGCCGTCATAATTCCAGTCGTCGCGCTGGTCGTCCTCGCCGCCGTGAGGTCGGTGATGAAACGCCGCGAGCGCTCAGAACGTGTCCAAACAGGGATCGGCCCCGAGCACGTCCTCTTCGAGGACGACGATGTCGACGTTCGAGAAACCACGACGACGCACGCCGCTTAACACGCCGTGGCCGCTTGCTCTCTGTCGCAAGCGACCACAATCGCGAAGTCGTGCTACGAGCCGCCGTTTGCTATCGCTGCCCGACGTGCCGTCTCGATGAATTGGATGCGTCGCCTTCCAGAACCGACGGCCCTGCTGCACACGCCCCGCATCTTCACAAGTAGTCCGGGGGCCACTCGCCTTTTGAACCGTCCCTTGACAGTTTATGACTACGTTAGTAAATTTGTTTATGACTCTGTTCGTAAATTAACCGGGGCGAGACTCAATGTCGAAGCGGGTGCCGCGATTGGCGGAAGGCGAGGTGGAACTGTTGGAGATTCTGTGGCGCACCGGTGGAGCCACGCTGGCGGAGGCTCATCAGGCGGTCACGCGCGACGTGGGCTATACCACAGTGCAGACACGACTGAATCGGCTGGTTGAAAAACGGCTCGTGCGAAAGTCCAAAACTCGCCCTGCTCGATATCAGGCCGCCATTACACCGCAGCAGGCGTCGGCGAAGGATCTCGACCTGCTGATCGATCGGGTCAATCAGGGACGGGTCGTGCCGCTGGTCGCGCACCTGATTCGCGAACGCGATCTCGACCCGAAAGAGATTCGTGAGCTCAAACAGCTGATTCGAGACGCCGAACGCCGCGCCCGCGAAAGTGAAGGCGAAGACTGACGGAGAACAACGATGCCGTTGACCGTTGACGAGTGGCTGTGGTGCCTGGTTCGCACATCCGTCGGTGTCGCTGCATCGGTCTTGGTACTGGCAACTGCATTTCGCTTGTTGCGTGTTCGTTCGCCGGGCGTCCAACGTGTTGCGATCGTCCTGGTGTTGCTCCAAGGTTGGGTGCTGTGGCAAGTTCCATTCGTGATCGAAACCACGTCGCTCCCACAAACCGACAAAGTCGCGACGACACGGGAGCCGCTCAGCAGCCGAGTCGAGCCACATCGAGAGCCCGCTTCAGCCGATTCGGCCCGATTCACACCAATGCCAGCATCGAGGCAGGCCGACGACTCCGCGGTCGTCACGTTGACACCCGATGTCGTAGTCAAACCCACGCCGGCAACCCGCATTCCATGGCGTCCCATCATCTTGCTGCTCTGGACACTCGGTGGTTTCGTGACGATTGCGGCGACACTGTTGAGATACTCGCGGTTCATCCGCTCGATGAGGACTCTCGATGCACCCCCAGCCGACTGGGCTGCTCAATGGCATGCACTACGGGGTGAACTGGGGTTGGCTCCTGCGACCAGCTTGTGGGTTAGCGACGGCGCCGGCCCCTGCGTGTATTGGCAGCCTGCCGGTTATCGTGTTGTCGTGCCGCGTGAATTGTGGTCCTCATTGACTGCTACCGAGCGCCGCCGCGTGTTGCGGCATGAGGCCGCTCACATCCAGCGCCACGATCTGTGGAAGTCATGGGCCGCCCGCATTCTCGCGGCTCCGCAGTGGTTCAACCCGCTCGCATGGTGGGCTGTGCGCCGCTTCGATGAATGCGCAGAGTGGGCCTGCGACGAGGCGGCTGCGGAAGGTTCGCTGTCGCGAGCCGCTGAGTTCACCCGCGTGCTGCTCAAACTGGGGACACGGGAGGTCTCGTCTCCAGTGCCCGGCGCCCGTCGAGGAAGCGTCTCCCAGCGGATACGCAGGCTGCTGAGTCGCGAACGACCCGAACGGCGACGTCAGCAGATCGTCGTATTGTCTATTGCCGCTGCGATGGCCGTCGTGCAGGGCGCGCGCATCGAATTGATTGCCCAACCGTCTGCCGAGGGCAACACGCAGATCGCACAAACATCTCAGGCTGCCCAGCAACCGGTTTTCGATGCCCAGCAACCGGCTGCCGGCGACCTGCTGGCGACGCTGGGCGCAGGTCCAGGACGAATCTGGACGTCTTGGCCGGACCCGCAAGTGACCTGGGATGGCCGTCGCGTGTTCTTGGGCGGTCCGCGCGGTTTCGTGTCGATCTACGATGCCCGTTCGCTTGAACTCGTGAGTCGATTTGAGGCTCACGAACAACGCTGCCTGCAAGTCCACCTGGTTGATGACGGCCGCGAACTGGTTTCTCTGAGCCGCGATGGCACGATTCGGTTGTGGGACGTTGCAGCCACGAAGCCGCGGTTGTTGGACGAATGGGACGTGCCGCAGCCGCGAGGCGACAGCAGTTGGGTGCGAATGGCCGTCGCACTCCACGGCCGCCTGCTGGCGATTTGCCGCGCTGAGGAACTGTTTCTGGTTGAGGTCGAGGACTCACACTTTGTGCAGCGAGACAGTCTGGCCCTAAAGACTGGTCCCGATAATTTCGCACTGCTCGACGACGGAACGCGGCTGGCCACGTCCGAAAGAGTTCCCTTTCCCGGTGGCAACATTCCGCCGGAGCGCATTGTGAGCAAGGCCGGCGGGATCAGGTACGGCCTGCACGACATCCGGCTTTCTCTCTGGAACCTCGAGCCGGACAAACCGGAATTGTTGGATGATCAGGTCGTGCCCGCAGTCAGCCGTCTGTTGTTTTTACGTGACGGCAAGAGGCTCCTCGGCGGCGACCCTCACTTTCTGCCCGATCGCAAGACGCGGGCCTGGTACATCGATAACGATCGATTGGAACCAGGCCTGCCGCTGGACTACGCCTGGCAAGCCCACCGAATGCCCGCCTTCAACTCGGAGGGCACGCGGATGGCCGTTCAGTCGCAAGATGGACATTTCGAGATCTTGCGAGTCGACCAAGACCCAATCCAAACGGTCCATCGACTGAACAAACTGCCCAGCTCTGCAAGAGGGATCGCGTTCGTCCCCTACTCCGAGTCACTCATTGCCGCAAACAGCCCGCTGCTTCTGCGTTGGGAATTGACGGATGGCGAATATCGGCATCGAGGGCTGCCGAAGGGGCAACAGGCATACGTGCAGGATGTTCTGTTTGACGATTCGCAAAGAGTGCTGCTCTCTGTCGGAAGAGACGCCATTCTCGGTTGGGATCTGTCGACGCCGACCAGCCATTGGGGCAGCGCTCAGCCGACGAAGCTTGCATTGGGGGGAGCCAAACAGATCGACCGCTGGCCCAATCATGACGGGCTTCTCATCCACAACCGCAGCGGCAACAACATTGCCATCGTCGAGCGGGTGAACGGCCAATACCAAAGGCGACACTTCCTCGACTTCGGTGACGACTACCAGCGAGCCGCTTGGACGTCGGCGCTGCATCCCTCCGGCAAGATCCTGGCAACCGGACACTGGGATGACTCAATTCGTTTCTGGGAATTGAGCGCCGAGGAACCCTTCATGCGCTCGGAACTCACGAAGGCGCACCGCGGACACGTTTGCAAGATCGTCTATTCGCCTGACGGGGATTTGCTGGCCTCTGTCGGCTGGGATCACAAAGTCAAGCTGATAGATACTTCGAAGGCCGAACCTCGTCCGATCAAGACGCTGGGAAAGCATCAAGACGTCGTTCGCTCGGCCGCCTTCTCACCCGACGGTCGCTACCTCGCTAGCGGCGGCGAAGACGGACAGATCCTCCTATGGGATTTAGAGTCAGACGAGGACGATGCGCCTGCCGTGTTTCGCCATCCGGAAGATCCGCCGAAACACGTCAAGATGGAATACCCGACGGTGACATCTCTCGAGTTCTCCCAAGACGGTTCGCGGCTGCTCTCGGCAGACGGTCAGGGCCGGGTCACACTCTGGTCCGCGCCGACCGGGGAGATTCAGAAGGTCTGGCGAATGCCTGGCTGGGTGCACGCCGCTCGATTCTGCGACAAGGAACGCCTGATCGCTTCAGGAAACGCCGACGGCACCGTTTCGGTTTGGCGGACGCCCAAGCCGCGATAGCGCTGTCCCTTCGTCGTCCTCCAAGCGAACGGACCAATTTCGCCTCTTACGCGCGCCGTTCCATTGAAGCCGCGGTCACCGTACAACTCGCCGCATCCCAGTTATGTAGCACTCACTACACAATCGCTTGACGCTGCGATCCTGGCTCGGCATAATCCAATCGAACCTACGCCAGATGCCCGGGAGTCGCGTGTTGGCCCGCCAGAAGGAATTCGACGAAACCGAAGTTCTCGACGCAGCCACCGAGCTATTCTGGCGGCAGGGATACAAAGCCACATCAGTCCGCGATCTCACGACGCATACTGGTCTCGGCGAAGGCAGCCTGTACAACGCCTTTGGCGGCAAGAAGGGGCTGTTTCAGGCCGCTCTCAAACGCTACCGCGGCCGCTTGAGCCGCTGGCTGCGGAGAATCGATGATTTCGACTCGCCGCGCGCGGGACTGGAATGGTTCATCGGCGGCATCGCCAAGGGGCTCTGTGGACAAGCCGATCTTCGCGGATGTTTGATCACCAACACAACGATCGAGTTGGCTCCTCACGACGCCGAGATCCAGCAGGAACTCCGGTCCATCTATTCGGAAGTCGAGAACGCCCTCTGCAGGACAATCAAGCGCGCTCAGAATCACGGTGAAGTCTCTCTCCATCGCCCCGCGCGCAAGCTGGCCCGCTTTCTCACGCTCAACCTCGAAGGCTTGCGAGTGCTTGCCAAATCCAAACCGGGGCCGCGCGCCCTGCGCGATATGGCGAACATGAGTCTGTCGATCCTCTTCGAAGAAGAGCGGCCCGCCCGGCACGCAAAGGCGCAAGCGCTCGGCGCAGGAGCTTGATCACAGAAAATCGTCTCCAATTGGAATCCCATGAGCAACAAAGTCGCATTCATCACCGGCGGTTCACGCGGCATCGGCAAGGCGGTCGCGCACCGGCTGGCCCAAGAAGACTGGTCGATCGTCGTCGCTGCCAAGACGGTCGAACCGCATCCCAAGCTCGAAGGGACGATTCACACCGCTAAGGCCGAGATCGAACAGCATGGGGGCGAAGTCCTCGCCGTCCAGTGTGACGTGACGAAAGCGGAGAGTGTGGAGGCGGCGGCCGCTCAAACTTTGGACCACTTCGGCCGCATTGACGCGGTGATCAACAATGCGGGCGCGCTGTGGTGGAAGCGGATAGACGAAACGCCGCTCAACCGCTTCGACTTGGTGATGAACGTCAATGCCCGGGGAGCTTACAACGTGACGTTCGCGTTCTTGCCGCAGATGATGAAACAAAAGTCGGGCCACGTCATCCTGATGTCGCCGCCGGTCAGCCGCGAACTGATTCCCGGCAAAGTCGCCTATTGCATCAGCAAGATGGGGATGACGTTCATCGCTTACGGCATTGCCGAGGAGTATCGCGATTACAACATCTACGGCACGGCCTTGTGGCCGGCGACTCTGATCGAATCGCAGGCGACGATCAATCATCGGATCGGTGAGGAGTCGCAGTGGCGCAAAGCCGACATCATGGCCGATGCGACGCTCGAAGCGCTCAACCATCCGGAATTCTCCAATGGGAAAGCGCTCATCGACGAAGACCTGCTACGGCAGGTGGGCTACACCGACTTCGAGCGTTATGGTTGCACGCCCGGAGGTACGCCGACGTCGATCCGGACCGAGAACGCACTGGGATAACACACACTTCTGTCGATCTCTCCTTCACTCGAGGAATTGTTGATGTTCAAAACGGCTATTACCGAAATGTTCGGCATTGAGTATCCCATCATCCAGGGCGGCCTCATGTGGCTGGCCCGGGCCGAACTGGCCGCCGCCACTGCCGAGGCCGGCGGCATCGGATTCATGACTGCGCTCACGCACTCCGAACCCGAAGGCCTGCGCAATGAGATCCACAAGGTTCGCGAGTTGACCGACAAGCCATTTGGCGTGAACCTTACGTTCCTGCCGTCGCTGCGGCCGCCCGACTTCCCAGCCTACGTGCAGGTCTGTGTCGATGAAGGCGTGAAGTTCATCGAGACCGCCGGCCGCAACCCGGAAGCCTTTCTGCCGACGTTCAAAGAGGCCGGCATGAAAGTCATCCACAAGTGCACGTCGGTCCGCCACGCCATCAAGGCCCAGAAGATCGGTTGCGATGCGGTGAGCATCGACGGTTTCGAGTGTGCCGGCCATCCCGGCGAAGACGACGTCACGTCGTTGATCCTGATTCCGCTGACCCGCGACGCCCTCGACATTCCAGTCGTCTCTTCCGGCGGCTTCGGCGACGGCCGCGGTCTGGTCGCCGCCTTGGCGTTGGGCGCCGACGGCATGAACATGGGCACCCGCTTCGTTGCCACCCAAGAATGCCCAATTCACGACAATGTGAAACAGGCCATGGTCAATGCCAGCGAACGTGACACGCACGTCCTGATGCGGACGCTCCGCAACTCGGCCCGCTTTATGGCCAACGAGAACACGGCAAAGGTACTCGAAATCGAAAGCCGCGGCGACGCGACCATCGACGACATCAAGCAATTCATGTCGGGACTGAAAGGCAAACAGATGATCGAAACCGGCGACATGAGTTCCGGCGTCTTTTCCGCCGGCCAGATCATCGGCATGATCCACGACGTCCCCACGGTGCAGGAACTGTTCGATCGAATCATCGGCGAAGCTCGCGAGTTGATGACGAACCGGCTGCCGGGCGTCGTCCAAGATGTCGCGACAACGACATCGGACTGATCGGATCGAAAACTCGTTCTGAATTTTCCCGAACCGACGGCATTTGAATTCTGTGTAGCGAGAACATGTGCTGCACTTGGCGCGACAGTGAGGTGCGCGATGAAACGACTACACATCATCGGCCGCAAGAATAGCGGCAAGACGACGCTGGTGGTCGAACTCGTCGAGCATCTAACGGCGCGTGGTCTAAAAGTCGGCACGATCAAACATACGCATCACAGCCACGAGTTGGACGTGCCCGGTAAAGACTCGTTCAAACACCGCGCGGCCGGAGCGGCGGCTGTCGGCATTCTTTCGCCCGGCATGACGGCGGTCTTCTGCCCGACCGACGACGCCACCGGCCACAAGCGCTACGACCTGATGGCACCCATGTTCGCCGACTGCGACCTCGTGCTCGTCGAAGGCGACTCGAGTTCTCCCGCCACGCGGGTTGAAGTCTGGAGAAGTGCAAACGGCGGCGAGGCACCCTACGCTGCCACAGACACCGAGATTGCTTCGGTCATTTCTGACGACGCCGTGCAGGTCGCTGCTCCCGTGTTGTCAAGAACACCGATCGACGGGCTCGCCAACCGTCTGCTGGAACTGGCGAATCGTCCACCGACCGCTGAGGACAGGTGAGTCCGCTCCGGTTGGACGCTGTGATCGCGCCAGCTGAGTGCCGCACGGGAACGACGTGCTGTTGGTTGCAGGTCACGCTTCGACGCCGTATGTTGCTACGCGACACATTCGCGCCCTCCAATGCTGATGAGCGGTCTGCATATGCAAACACGTAACGCCCGCATTGGGCTCGTATTGTTCGGCATCTACGTGCTGCTGTATGGCGGTTTCGTGATGCTGAATGCCTACTCGCCCGACATGATGGAAATCACGCCTGTGGCCGGGATCAATCTGGCGATTCTATACGGGTTTGGATTGATTGTGGCGGCTTTGGTTCTGGCCCTCGTCTACGGTTGGCTGTGCAGAACTCCGGAAAGTGAAGGAGACGCCGGGGAGGGCCAAGCGTGATTTACGAACCCTCGGTCGTTGCGGTAGCCGTCTTTTTCTTGTTTGTGGCGATAACGCTGGGGCTGAGCTTCTATCTCGGCAGCCGCGCCAAGTCGTCGCAAGGCTATTTTGCCGCCCACGGCGAGATTCCCTGGTTCGTCAACGGAATTGCGTTTGCCGGCGACTATCTGTCGGCGGCCTCGTTCCTGGGCATCTGCGGCATGATTGCCTTCTACGGCTACGACGGTTTCTTGTATTCGATCGGATACCTGGCCGGTTGGATCGTGGCGTTGTTCGTGGTGGCCGAGCCCATGAAGCGGTTGGGCAAATTCACGTTTGCCGATGCGCTCGACGCGCGGTTTGGATCGCGCGGCATCAAGTTGGCCGCCGGCGTCAGCACGCTGGCCGTCAGCGTGTTCTATCTGATTCCTCAAATGGTCGGTGCCGGGGTTTTGATTCAACCGCTGTTGGGATTCCCGCACTGGGTCGGCGTGCTGTTGGTCGGAACGGTGGTGATTGTCATCGTCGTCACCGCCGGCATGGTCTCGACGACGTGGGTGCAATTTCTCAAAGGCTCTCTGCTAGTCATCTTCAGCGCCGTATTGTCGGTAATGATTCTGTCGCGCGGCTTCGAGGTGAAGTCGGGCGGCATGGACGGGTATGAGTTTCGAACTTTGGGGTTCCCGAACGAGGTGGTGGAGTCCGGCGAATCGTTCGGTCCGCAGAACTCGACGCCACTCGAAGGCGACGACAAGTGGGACCCGTCACGATTCCGTCGATTCCAAGACAACGACACCGGCCGCGTTTCCGTCTGGAGTGTTGCACCCGGCGAGATCGTAACGATCTTGCGCGAAGCCCAGACGGTGACGACGACGCCGGACGGTCAAGTTCTCGTGAACGGCGAACCCAAAGGAACACAAAAAGGGGAGCCGGAACTGCATCCGGTCGGCTATATGAGCCGACTTCCCGATGGCCGCGATAAGACGGGCCCGCTCGGCCCCTTGGCGTTCTTCAGTACCTTGCAAGAGAGCGAAGTCATTCTTTGGACTTCGCAAAAGATCGTCGAAGACGACGGTTCCGAGACGACCGTGTACTACCAAAAGCCGACCGCCGGCAGCCAGGTTCTGCGGCCCGGCGAACACCCCCGCTTCGCCGGCATCCGCAGCGACCAGCCCATCGACAAGTTGAATTTTCTGTCGTTGATGCTGGCCTTGTTCGGCGGGACGGCGGCGCTGCCGCACATCCTGATTCGCTACTACACCGTCAAAGATGAAGCCAGCGCCCGCAAGAGTACCATCGTCGGAATCGCCAGCATCGGCTTCTTCTACGTGCTCACTCTCTACTTGGGTCTGGGAGCGATGACCAGCGGCGCACTCGACGTCACCAACAGCAACATGGCCGCGCCGTTGCTGGCCAAGAGTATCAGCGAGTGGCTGTTTGCCATCATCTCCGCCATCGCGTTCACCACGGTCTTGGGCACCGTCAGCGGACTAATCCTGGCCTCGGCCGGTGCGGTCACACACGATCTGTTGATCAGTTCCTTCGGCGTGCAACTCAACGACCACGAAAAGGTTCGCGTCGCAAAGATCGCGTCTGTGTTCGTGGGAGCCATCGCCATCGTCTTGGGAATCTTGTTTCGCGACTTGAATGTGAGCTACCTCGTGGGTTGGGCATTCAGCGTCGCCGCATCGGCGAACCTGCCGTCGCTGGTCATGATCCTGTTCTGGAAACGCGTAACGCGCCAGGGTGTGATCGCGGCTTTGATCGTGGGCATGGTCAGCTCGCTGGGCTGGATCCTGCTGAGCGCCGACACATTCACCCAAGTCTATGGTTTGCCGGCCGAATCGGCGCTGGTGCCGTTCAGTCAACCGGGAATCGTCACGATCCCGCTCGGCTTCATCACAGTGATCGGCGTATCGCTGCTGACCCGCGATCCTGGTGCCAATGGGTAGCCAAGGGCCATCGCGCCTTTTCGCGACGTTCAACGCGTTGGCGAGCACATCCGGAACTGACGTCGAAATCAGCCGGTCCGCTTCATGAACAGACTCACAATGATCAGCAAGATACCCACGTTGGCCGTCGCGATGAACGGAAGTGACATGGCGAGACTCACGTGACCGTCCGCTTGCCGTCCAACTTGGACCGCATCCGCACCTTCTGCTAGCTGATCGAATGCAGAGAGCATCCCGATCGCAATCGGCAGCGTGCTTCCAATCACCAGAAACACGCCCAGCAGGACCCGCTTTCGATTCGACATCAGACAGCCGCCTTTTGAATCATGGCATTATCAAAGGTGAATCATGGCATTATCAAAGGCCATTATCCGCAGAAAACGCGTTACGTATCCACTGCAACTTCGAGTAACCCGGCTCGACCTACTGGTCCACCGTAAACACCACAGCCCGACCGGATGCTGCGGCCTTTTGGAACAGTGCACGCAGGTCGTTGAAGTTTTCCCAGGTGTATTGGAAATCTTCGTCCGAAAGTGGCATGCCGTAGTCGCTTGGGTCGATGGAATCGTAGCGAGACCGCAGCGCGTCTCGATCAATCTTGGCAACGGCACCCGCGACCGCCGGAACGCGATTCGGCTCCACCAGCGAAACAATGTAATCGTCCCCGCCGTACAACTGCGTGCCGTTAAGGACACACCAGTGCAACGGGGTCGCGTCATCGTCAGCGAGTGTTCCGTCAGTCAGGCAGCGGTGGATTGCGTCCCAGGCTTTGTCTGTTTCGCACAACCAATCCCGGTCCCACTGTTCTTCGATTTCTTCCTGGATGACGTAGAGCAGCGCGTCGTCATCGCCCACAGCGCCGAGTAGATTCGCTCGGTCGTCGTCGCTCAAGGCAAAGTGGACACCGCGGCAGGGCACTGTGTCGCTTCCGGGTCGCGTAAGAGCAGGTGTGTCAGCGTGTCGTAGGTGAGAGATGTGACTACCAGCCCGCGCCATACGACTTTGTTCTTGGAATTGTCTTTGGTCCTGATGACGAAGGCAAGAAGTTTCTGCATTGTTGCGGCATCACGCAAGTCGAAGCGCTCCCGATCGGCACGCTTCCTGCCCTCGGCGCAGCGTCGAGGCGAATAGTTCGTGGTCGATGTTCGACCCGCAGGCGATGAGGGCCACCCGTTTCCCCGACAATCTCTCACGCAGCGGGCCTAGCAAGCCGGCTGTGCTCGCGGCGCAGGCAGGTTCCACAGCCAGTTTCCGGTCCGAAAACAGCAGCGCCAACGCTGCTGCCATCTCGTCGTCGGTGACTGTCACCACATCGTCGAGATGCTCACGGCAGAGTTCGAACGGGTGCTCGGTCGTCATCGGCGGGGCCAGGCTGTCGGCGATGGTATCGACACGTTCGAGCGTCAACGCCTCGCCCGCTTGGAAGCTCTGTCGCATGACGTCGGCGCCTGCCGGCTCAACACCATAGACCGCACAGCCGGGACGCAACAGTTTGGTCGCAACGGCCACGCCACCCGCCAGCCCGCCGCCGCCGATAGCAACCACGACTGCATTCACATCGGGCACGTCGTCGTGTATCTCCAAAGCCACGCCGGCCGTGGCTTCGGTCACCCGAGGACCGTCGAAAGGATGCACGAAGACGCGATTCTCGGCAGTGACCAATTCCTCGGCTTTGGCAAAGGCCGAAGGTCCCGGCGCCTCGAAAACGATCTCGGCTCCAAACGATTCGGTCGCGGCGACTCGGGCCGAATTCGCCGTCGAATACATCACGATCTTCGCATCGGCGCCGGATACCGAAGCGGCGTACGAAACGGCGATCGCGTGGTTGCCGGCACTGACGGCGGTGACCCGTTTTTTGCCTTCGATGGCGAACAGGTTGTTGAGTGCGGCCCGAGCCTTGAACGTTCCGGTGCGCTGCCACAATTCCAGCTTCAGATGCACTTGCGTTTCGGGGCCAAAACAGCGACTCATCACCGGGCTATTCCACGCGACCGTCGGCGTCCGCACGACGTATTCGGACAGCTGGCGGTGGACATGCCGCAATCGATCGATCGTCCATTCAGTTTCTGGCTGCCCGGTCAACGTTGGGACCTCTGTTACGGGTCGGCAGGTTCTGCCACGTCGTGCGATTTCGACAGCAGCCGTCCGTTTAGCCGTCCGAACACTCCGTTGCCCCAGTCGATGCTGGCTTTGCGGAGGCGAGCGGAGACGTCGAACGGCAAGTCTGTCTCGGCAAACTCTACGCCGTCCTGTCGAACCGCGAGCCGGTCTTTCTCGATCGCGAATTCGAACTTGGTCGGGCCGTCTCGCCACCGCATCTGGGCGGCGAGGTTTCCCGGCATGGTGAGACGCATGACAGCCCCGTATTCACGACGCTGCTGATCGTTGAGGAAGTCGTACTCGTCCGACCAGGGCGACGTCCCCTTGCTCGACGTCGAAAGCATCAGCGAATCCCCATGCGGCACCATGCCGGTCACCCGCTGTCCCCAATGATTGGTGACCAGCCCAAAACGGTCGGCTTCGATCTCATAAGGGTGGGTCCGCTTGTCGGTGATGGCGGGATGTGTGAAAGCGCGGCCCAGCGAGTGCCACCGCTGTTGATCGCGGTCGTAGCGCCACACCTCAGCCCAGGGCCAAACTCCGACGAACAGGTCGCCGCGGTAGATCGCCAGAGTCTGAGCCTCGCGGGCACTCGCCGATACGCCCGGCAAGCGCGGCGGCCAGCCTTCGAGGTGCTTCAGTTCGTCGCCGCGATATTCGAACAATTCGCCACTGGGATACTGAGCGAGCAGCAACCGGTCGTGATAATTCAACATCGAATAAACTTGGTAGCTGACGCCCTTTTGAGCCTCCAACAAGGTCGACCATGCGGAGCCGTCGAAGACATACACGCCGCCATAGTTGGAAACTGTGAGGACTGACCCGCGGAACTGCCCCCAGGCAAACGGCGTCGCGCCCAGATACTTCGCCTGCACCACGGTTGCCATCTGGAGGTCGACGGGATCGCCCGATGCGGGAGTCCAGGGACAAGCGTAGATCTTGGTGAAGCCATCCTCCCCGGCACGGTGTGTGTGATAGAAAAACAAACGACCGTGCGCGTAGTAGAAATTGTAGTATCTGCCGAGTTCGGGCGGATCGAGAATCACGCGTTCGTTGTAAGCGACATGGTTGCCGGTGAACGCCAGCGTGCCGGTGCCCAATCGCATCATGCCGTCGCCGGAACGAACGCGGCCGGTACTCGGAATGGGCGTGTCGTGCCACTGCTGCGCGACATCATCCCATAGCTTCAGCGAATTGTTGCGGACGCTGCTCCAGGCATAGAGTTTCTCATTCAAGTCGAGCAAGTAGATGCCACAATCCAAATCGGGGTGCGGCAGTCGCACGGTTTCGAACTGATCGGCATCGGAATCGGGCCTTACAAAGAATTGCAGCGTGTGCCGATCGCTGCGGAACCGGGTATTGTAAACCTCCATGAATCCGGCCCCGGCCACAACCCGGCCATCTTCGTCGCGGACTTCAAACAGCGAGCCGAAGTTCTGTCCGCGATCCGCTCCAAAGTCGACTTCAATCTTGAACGTGGCGACTGGGTCGTCAGCAAGCGACATTCCGCCCAAGGCCATCGACGAGAGCAGAAACACTGCCGTTGCGCGTATCAGTCTCCTCATATCGCCGCCATTGAGCATTGGACCCGTGTCTCTCCGAAAAGGGAAATCGACTGTCGTGCCGAGCCCGCCAGCGCAGCTGGATGTACAATGTGCTCAGCAAGTCAATCAACAGCATACCAAGCCCAGACTTGGATGACTCGTAATACTCGTTCGACCGAGCGATGAACACCATTTCTACAAAGACGACCTATCTCGAAATGCTCTCGCCGAGCCAACTGCGTTCGGTCGCGGCGCCACCGGAGGCCGCAATCGAGCCACTTCACGAACCGTCCGCCGAGACGTACCGTTTGCTGTACACCACGGTTGGCCGCAATCATCAGTGGGTCGACAGAAACCGGATGAGCGACGAAGCGCTGCGCCAGATCGTCCAAGACCCGCTCGTCGAAATTTCCGTCCTCTGCGTGGCCGGGCATACGGCCGGGTTTGCCGAACTCGATCGGCGGGTAAGCGGCGAAGTCGAACTGGCCTATTTTGGCATCTTCCCCGAGTACATTGGCCGCGGTCTGGGCAAGTTCTTCCTGTGCAGCGCAATCACACAAGCCTGGTCACACTCTCCCCGCCGGGTTTGGTTGCACACCTGCGATTTGGATCACCCTGCAGCGTTGCCCAACTATCTGAAGGCCGGATTCACCATCTACGACGAAGAGTTCATCGATCAGAAGATTGGTCTTCCATGACCCGCATGCTCGATCGCCAAAGTTTCTTGCCTAATGCTGTCACAAACCGGCAGCGTGGTCCGTCTCAATGGATGGAGGATGCCGGACTCGGTTCGGCCACGCAATTTCGGCTCGATGGGGTGAGAGCACATGCAAGCGGACAATGTTAAGGACGCAGATGTCGTCGTCGTCGGTGCAGGTCTGGCCGGATTGGTGGCCGCCGTGCGGTTGGCAGAAGCTGGCCAGCGCGTGTTGGTTCTGGAAGCTTCGAGGCATGTCGGCGGCCGCGCGATGACCACGCGGGAAGATGGCTTCAGCTTCAATCTGGGAGCTCACGCGCTTTATCGCAACGGTGCCGGCGCCCGCGTCCTGAATCAACTTGGAATACCACTGCGAGGTCGAATTCCCAACGGTAAGTCGGTTGTGATTCGTGACGATCGAACGTTCAAACTTCCGGATGGGTTTGTGTCCCTCGTCTCCACGCGTGCGATCGGTCTGAAGGGCAAGCGGGAACTCGCAGGGCTGCTCACCAGGCTGCCGGAGATCGACCATCACCGGCTCGACGCCGTTCCCGTTCGAGAGTGGATCGACGGCGAACTGCAGGACGCTGGCACGCGGTTGCTGTTGGAGGGACTGGTGCGACTGACGACTTACGCGAACGCTCCCGAGGAGTTGAGCGCCGGTGTGGCGGTGGAACAGTTGCAGCTGGCTCTCAAGGCCGGTGTGCTGTACCTCGACGGCGGCTGGCAAAGCATCGTCGATGCGTTGTCTGCACGATTGAAGGCCGCTGGCGGAACGATGTTGACTTCCACACCCCTATCGCAGGTGCGCATCGACGGCGATGCGGTCTCCGGTGTCGTGTTGTCGGAAGGGCGAGAAATTTCGGCGAGGTGCGTTGTCTTAGCAGTACCGCCCAAGATTGCTGCAGAATTGATCCCGCACGGATACGGCACCACTGTCCGCCGGTTTGCAGACGGAGCTGTACCAGTGCTTGCCGGCTGCCTGACGGTGGGCTTGAACAGATGGGACGATCGGCAGCCGACGTTTGCACTGGGACTCGATCAACCGCTTTACTATTCGGTTCACTCTCCGTTCGCGGAACTTGCCCCGCCACGTGGGGCATTGATTCACTTGATGAAGTATCTTGGCAACGATCGACCGGAGCCGGCCCAGTTGCGGTTGGAATTGGAGAGCCTGCTGGAGCGAATGCAGCCGGGCTGGCGCGAGCAATTGGTCGTCGACCAGTTTTTGCCGAGTATGACCGTCGTGCCCGCCATCGATCTGGCCAGCGGCGGTGGATCGCTCGGCCGGCCGCCGGTTGTCGTCGATGATGTAGCCGGTCTCCGGGTGGCCGGCGACTGGGCAGGATCGGAAGGCACGCTTGCCGATGCTTCAATTGCCAGCGGATACCGGGCCGCCGAAACGATCCTGGAAGACATCGGCCATCATCAGGAGCAATCTGCCTGTCATGCCGGTTGAAGACTTCGAAACACATCGACAGCACTTGTTTTCGGTGGCCTATCGAATGCTCGGTTCGATAGCCGATGCCGAAGACATGTTGCAGGAGGCGTTCCTGCGCTGGCAGAAAGCGGCGTCTGAAGAGGTGCGTTCCGTGCGTTCGTTCTTGACGACCATCGTGACCCGGCTGTGCATCGACCGGCTGCGATCCAAAAAAACCGCGAGGGAAGAGTACATTGGTCCCTGGCTTCCCGAGCCGCTCGTCTCCGAGGCCCGCACTGCTGAAGAGCAATCGGAGCTGGCCGACTCGCTGTCGATCGCCTTTTTGGTGTTGCTCGAAAGCCTCTCGCCCGTCGAGAGAGCCGTCTTTCTGTTGCGCGAGGTGTTTGGTTTCGAGTTCTCCGAGATCTGCGGAGTGATTGACAAGACCGAAACAAACACCAGACAGATCTTCAGCCGTGCAAACAAACATCTGGCCGACCGACGGGCACGGTTCGCCGTCGAGCGGCAGAACCAACGCCGCATCTTCGACGAGTTCATGCAGGCCTGCCAAACCGGCGACATGCAGCAGCTTTTGCGTCTCCTGGCGGACGATGCCACCCTCTACTCCGACGGCGGAGGCCAAGTCACCGCGGCTCGGCGGCCGATCCAGACTGCCGATCACGTCGCCCGGTTCCTGTTGGGGATCATCAAAAAGGCCCCCGACGGCCTGACGATGCGACCGGCAACGGTTAACGGCAGCCCCGGCGTTGTCGTCGAAGCGGACAACCGGACCTACAACGTGTTGACGATCGAGGTCAGCGGCAATTGCATCAGCGCCGTGTACATCGTCAACAACCCCCACAAGCTGCAACACGTGCGTACGGCCGGTCCTTAAGCCCGCCACCTCCTGCTGGGCGGACGCTACTCGCAGATGCAGTACAGCATCTCCTGCCGTTGGTCGCCGTTGAACTCGGCCACACGCATGTAGATGCGGCTGCCGCAGATTGTGGGTGTGGCCATTGCTTCGTCGCCCAACTTATTTCGGGCGATGAGTTCGAATTCGCGAGGGTTGCCGGGGAAGATCGACGTGCGGCCGCTCTCATCAGTGGCATAGATGCGATCGCCGACCATGACGGGCGAGGCGGTAAACTTGCCGCCCAGCCGGCCCTTCCAGACTTCTTCGCCTGTCGCAGATTCCCAGCACATCGCGACGCCGGCGTCGGTGACGGCGTAGAGGTAGCCGTCCCGCACCAGCATCGAGGGGACGTAAACGCGCGTTGTGTTTTCCCAGACAATCTCGCCGGACCCGTCGGCGCGGACGGCCGACATGTGCTTCTTCGGATATCCGCCGCTGGTGAAAATCAGTTGGCCGTCGGTGACGGTCGAAGTGACACACTCCGTCGTCGAGCCATCGATCTCCCACAGCTTTTGGCCGGTGATCGGATTGAAACTGGAGACGAGATCACAGCCAGTAAAGAACAACTGTGCGCGGCCGGACACCGAAAAAATGACCGGCGATGAGTAGTTGGGCAGGGTCGGTCGCTTCTGCTTCCAGACGACCTCGCCGCTCGAGCGGTCCAAAGCGGCGATGGCACCACCCGCTTTGTTGTCGGCCGAGACAATCACCAAAGAACGATACAGCGCCGGCGAGGAACCGTAGCCTTGATGCACCTGGTAGTCGGTGACCTTCTGTTGCCAGAGCTGGTCGCCTTCGCGGCTGAGAGCCGTTGTGTGAACCGCACCGCCGTTGAGAAAGTTGATGAATACGCGTTGTCCGTCGCAAGCCAGTGTCGAGGAGGCCAGAGAGGATTTCTTGTTCCCCTTTGTCGGGAAACCCCCACGATGCACGACGCTTTGCCACAATAACTCGCCCGTCTGCCGATCGTGGCAGAGAACGGATTGTGTTTCAGTCTCGTGAACTGCGGTCGCAAGAAATACCTGGTTTCCGACGACGATCGGCGATCCGTGACCGCGGCCGGGAATCTCGGCCTTCCAAAGTACATTCTCTTTTTCGCTCCACTTCAGCGGCGGCGATTGATCCGAACTGGCAATCCCATCGCGCGCGGGTCCTCGCCACCACGGCCAATCGGTATCGGAGACTTCGATTCGGGCGACACTGGAGCTTGTTCCTCCGTCTGCCGCAAAGATCGGAGCCTGTACGCCAAGCGGGGCGAGCACTAAGAGGATAGCAAGACAGGTTCGATACATCGGAATCCTTGGCGTGCGGTGGGGCGGGGGCGGGAGTTTAGGTGTGAAACGATTGTATTCGGGATCAGAGCCGTTTTCGACGTGCAGCCGGAACTATCCGCTACGGACGAGCCAGCTGCCAGCAAGGCTCACGGTTCGCTCAGCCGCGATGTGTGGTCATGCACGATGACCCACTCACCGTCCAGTTGCCGGAGAATCAGCGTGAAATTGCCGCCGACGTCGTTCGAGTCGCGCGCGAGATGCCATTCGCCGAGCACTAGCGCGGCACTCTTTTCGATGGATGTGATCTCGAGGTTGGCGAACTCCAGCGTTCCCATGTCGTCGCGGGAGGGATAGCGCTGGTGATAGTTATCCAACGTCGCCTGCCATCCCTTGGTTACCTTTCCCTCAGAGCTGAACGTCAATTCGTCGGACTTCCAGTAGTGCTGCATGAACCGGTCGATGTCGCCGTCGTTCCAGGCCTGTTGTTGCGTTTCGAGAATCTGTAGAACGGCTGTCTCGGTTGAGTCCGACACTTCATGGTCCTCGTTGGTCGATTCCGGTTGTGCCTCGGCCGCTTCGGACTTGAGTTGCAAGGCATAGGCCCGCTGCCGCTCTGCGACGGCTAGTTGTAGCTCGGCGGTTTGGCGCGCCTGGCTGGCGGCTTGCTCTGCCGCCACCTGCTGCCGCTGCCATACAAACGCGACACCTCCGGCGGCGATAAGCATCAGGACCATCAGTCCCGCCATCACGCCGCCGACGATCAGCGCGATGCCCATTCCGTCGTTGCGGCTGGAATTCGTCATAGCACTTCTGCCTGATCGACCTGGAGATTTCCGGGCTTCCAGAACCTCAGCACCAAGTCTACACGATTCCGATAGATCTGTGGCCTGCCGACGGGAATGCAGGACCGAATCGATCCTTGCCGCTTCGTCCCTCGAATCGGCGCGCGGGTTGACGCAGTTCGCTCGTCATCAATACATCAACAGCAGCGGTAGCACACCGCAGACGTAGAAGGCAGTAAACGCGATGCCGGCCAGCAATGGCTTGAACACCACCGACCAACGATTGCTGCTGTCGAGACGTTGTGCGAGCCTCAAGAACGGCGTTGCGCCCAGAAAACCGATGAGGAAGGACCACTCGAACACGAGGCTCAGCCGGCGACAAGCGAGGAAGTAGAGCAGACCGACCGCAAAGAACACGAGCAACGACAGCCGCTCGGCCCATCTTCGTCGGCGGGCATCTGCCTGTGACGCACTGCGTTTGCGTACGGCCGCTGCAACCGGCTCGAAGGCCACAAACAGGCAGACCGGCCACGTGAACACGAAGTCCTGGGTCAGCTGACCAAGCACTGTCGTTCCTGTAGCGCCGGCCGAGAAGGCAGACACGCGATAGATCCAACGTCTCGTGGTATTGCGATGGTCCGACGGCGCCATGCGTGATCCGATCGACGCCAGCAGCGCGCTGCCCGCCAGAATCGCCAGCGAGGCAAAATACCAGCGGCTCAGCCAACGCGTCGAGGGGACGTCGAAGACATATTCCGGTTCAATGGCGAGCACAGCCGCGGCAAGGTCGACATATTCAGTCTGCGGGATGTCGGCCACGCTCAGCAGCGGCTGGTCGATTTCAAGCAATTTGGGTTTACCGACGTACACGCAAACCGCCCGCGTGTGATTGCGCACGTAAACCCGTCCGCGGTGCAGAACCGGGGGAGTCCAGGTCAATTCGCCACCCAGAACACTCGCGCGGGCCAACTCGTCGCAGCGTTCCGGCGTCGCGCGGAGCAGCAACAGTTCGCCGCGCTCGTTAAGGACGATGAGTTTGCCGTCGGCGACGACGATGCCCGCCTGGCCGATTTCCGTGACGTCATCGTGGTTCCCGCGCCGCGGCTTGCCGGTCCCCTGTGACCATCGCTCCTCGCCCGTCAGCAGGTCGATGCAGCGAAACTTGCCGCGCGACGGCCGTTGTGTCTTGGACTGCACGTCGAAGATGTCGAAACCGTATACGTGCCCGTCGACCAGCACGCTCGACACGACGTCGTTGGACATGATGCGGTTTTTCCACACAGTGCGTAAAGTGTCTTCACCAGCGCTGTCGAATACCTCGGGAAGCTCCTGCAATTGCGAACCGGCTCGAAACGGCGCCGCCAGCCACAAATAGGGCTCTTCGTAGATCGGCCAGGCCGAGTGCTCGTCGTAACCCAACGAGAGTTCAAGCCGCAGAAGCCGCGCCCCGGTCATCCGATCGTGGATGACCAAGGTATTCTCCAGGTAACCCACGACCAGTTGACGATTGGATCGTGTGATGGGCAGTGCCGGTGCATAACTGGCGGGATCGTCGCCCGATGCCCAGACCTGGCTGCCATCGGTCGCGTCGAGCGCGACCATGCTTGCCGAAGGTCCACCGACGGGCAGGATGACCATTCCTTCGACCACGGTCGGACTGCAGGCGTACCCAAACCCAGTGCCTCCCTGGCCTTCGTAGTCATCGACGACGTTTCGCGACCAGATCAATCGGCCCGCGTCTGTGGTCAGGCAACCGACGAGTCCGCTCGGTGCAGCAAAGTAGACCCGGTCGCCGGCCAATGTGGGTGTGGCCCGTGGTCCCGGATAGACGCCAATCAGCTCGTATGGCCATTCGTAGCGATACTCCCAAATCGTCTCGCCCGTGTCTGCGTCGAAGCAGTAGACATACTGGCCCGCGAGTGTCTGGCCCTGGGTGAAAACTCGTCTCCCTTTGGCGGAAAAGGCCGAGTAGCCCTGTCCGATCTCGCGCGTCCAGAGAACCGGTGGCCCATCCTCCGGCCACTCGTCGGCGATCCGGATCTCGGGAGAATGGCCATCGAAGTCCGGCCCGCGAACGGACGGCCAACCACGGTCATCGATTCCCTCGGGCAAGAAAGGATTCTCAACGTTGCGGGTCGCCGGAACGTCCTGAGCAAAGAGCGGCACTGCAGTGGCAGTCGCACACAACAGCGCAAGTGAGCGCCTGAACCATGGAATGACAGACACAGAATCCACCATGAAATGGTGTTGCGGAAGGGTCACTGCATTTTACGGTGGACGGCTGATCGTGTCGCGTAGAACTTGCAGACTATGGCGGGTGCCCGAAACGCACGCGCAACACCCCGTGGTGTGGCATGCCTTCGCGGAGCGTGGCCATGCAAAGACATGGCGACGCATGTGACGCCCACATGCCGAGGCGCTCCTACCTCGGCGGACAGCCAGGCGGAGAGTGAGCAGAGCGAGTCGGCCTGGGTTAGAACAACTCTTTGATCGGTTCGCCGTCGTGGGCCACTTTGAAGGGGCGGCCGCTACTCGAGAACTGTTCTTCGTCGTATGGCAGGCCCATGGCGTAGGCAATGGTGGCGTTAAAGTCGCCGACCGACACCGGGTCGTCTTCGGGAGAGTGGCCCTCATCGTCGGATGAACCGTAGACCTGGCCGCCGCGGATTCCGCCGCCCGCCAGTGCACAGGAGAAGACGCCAGGGTGATGGTCGCGGCCGGCGTTGTCGTTGACCTTCGGTGAGCGGCCGAACTCGGTCGCCACGGCAACGAGCGTTTCGCCGAGCAAGCCCTTGTCACTGAGATCGGCCAATAATGTCGATAGCGCCGCGTCGAGTGCGGAGGCCTTGCTGGGTAGATTGTCGTAGATTTCACGATGATGGTCCCAGCCGTTGCTGGAGACTTCGACGAAGCGGACGTCGTTTTCCACCAGGCGCCTGGCCAACAGACAGCCCTGGCCGAACGGGTTACGGCCGTACTTATCGCGGGTCTCGTCCGACTCTTCGTTGAGATCGAAGGCCTTGAGATCGCTACTGGCCATCAAGCGGGTGGCCTGATCGTAGAACTCGTTATAGGCTTCGACCTTGCGCTGCCTGTACCGTTCTTGGAATGACTTATCGAACTGGTCGATCAACCGCATCCGCGTGCGGAACAGCCCGTCGGAGAGGTACTCGGGCGACTTGGTGTTTTGCAGGCCGGCGTTGGGATCGCCGATGGGAATTGGGTTGAAGCTCGGCTCTAGAAACCCGGCGCCGGGATGCTGGGCCTCGCCGTCAACGACGACGTAGTCGGACAGGTTTTGATTTTGTTTGCCCAGGAGTTTTTGCGCCCAAGCACCCAAAGTGGGATGGCGAGTGGTGGCGATCTCTTTGTAGCTGGTCCGCATGAGATATCGCCCCTGTTCGTGGGCGCCGGTTTCGGTGTACAGCGAGCGTAGGACAGAGAGTTGGTCGGCTTGCTGGGACAACTTCGGCAGAAACTTCGAGAATTGAACTCCCGGCACGTTTGTATCGATCGGTTCGGACTCGCCGCCTGCTTCGCCAGCGGGTTTCACGTCGAACGTGTCGAGATGGCTCATCGCGCCGTTCATAAACAGGTAGATCACTCGTTTGGCGTTTGGCCCGTTGGGGGGGGCGGCCGCTCGTCGACGCGCAGAACCGGGGGGTTGCCGCCGCGGTTGTGCAGCACCGAACAGATTCGCGGCCGGAAAGACGCTCACGCCCAGCGTGGCCTTGGCGGCCAGCTCGATGAATGATCTTCTGGAGAATCCGTCGTCGTTGAGAATCGGCTGCATGGTTGGTTCCGTTCGAGGGGCGCCCGCGCTTGTGCGACCGTGCGTATTACTGAATGAACAAGAACTCTCGCGTATTGACCAGGGCCCAAATCACATTCCCGTAGCCGGCCGGCCCGCTGCTGTTAATTTCCTCGGCCGCCACCTTGGCTTCAGTCCTGGACGGCGCACGAGCCAGGATGCTCTTGAAGATCACGTCGATCTGATCGTCTTGTTCCCGCTGTTTGACGACGTTCTTATACATCTGCGATTTCTTGTGCAGCAGCATATGCGTGATGGGGCCGTTGAACATCTGCAAGACTTGGGGAACCGAACCCCCTGTCGATGCCGCCGAGATCAGTTCGCGGTCCGACTGGCCGAACTGCCGCAGAAAGTGCGATGGCTTGGTCGGCGTAGGAAGCTCGGAGGCCCGCGCCAGTAGCAGCCCGCCGTGCCGGTACTCTTTCTCGTATTGATAGCGGGAGCGGCCGCTCAGCTTGGTGTTGCGCTGTCTTATTTTGTCGACGATCTCCTCGGCTTCGGCTGTCACAACGTCGATGTTGAGCACTTTGTTTTCGACACTGGCGGGAATCCTCTGAAAATCATCGGCGTCTGGGATCGCCAGCGTGATGAACGAATCCCACACCTGCTCCGCAGTCATGCGGCGCAGTATCGGACCGGGGAAGTGGTATTCTTCGCCCGGTACGACTTCTTCGGCCGTCGCTTGCCTCTGATAGGTCTCGGTGTTGTAAATGATCCGCAGGTACTCTTTCATGTCGAAGCCGACCCGCACCATCTCCGCCGTCAGGAACTCCAACAACGGTTCATTCTCGGGCGCGCTGTCGTCGCGGATCTCATCGAGTGGTTCCAACACACCGACGCCCAGGCATTTGGCCCACAGGCGATTGGCGATGGTCAGAGCGAATCGTGGATTGTCCGGCGCAGTGAGCCAGCGGGCGAACGCCTCGCGCGAGGTCTCGTCCGTGCCTGCCACCACCTGTTCGCCGAACAGCGTCCGCGGTTTGACGATCGCTCGGGGCTGGGCATTGTCGTATGCATAGTCCTTCGGGAATCGGAGGGACGTACGAGGCCGATCGTGCACGACGAACAAGTTTGATCGCATCAAGCCGCGGACCTGTTGTTCCATGCGGTAGTCAGCGGACATTTCCTGGAGTTCGGTGCGAAGATCGGCGAACCGCTTTCGACCGCCGAAACTGCGTGGCGAGAGCCGTGTCTGCGTGCTGCCGACGAAGGCGGCCATTTCGTAGAACTCTTTCTGCGTCCAGCGATCGAATGGGTGATCGTGGCACTGTGCGCAGCCGATCTGTGTGCCCAGAAAAACGCGAACCGTGTTGTTCATGTTGTCCAGCCGCATGCCGGCGTCGCGCAGAAAATAGCCGGCGGCTGGCTCGTCAAAGATCTTTCCGTTGGCCGTCAGCATCTCGTAGACCATGCGGTCGTAGGGCTTGTTCTCTTCCAGGGCCACTTTGATCCACTCGTTGTAAGCGGTGGCAGGTAGCCGTCGTTGCAGCCGGTCTTTCAGACGCAGAACGTCGCCCCAATAGTTGTAATGGTGGCTGGCGTACCCCCAAGAGTTCAGCAGCAAGTCGATCAGCCGGCTGCGTCGATCGGGGTCGCGTAACCTGAGAAAAGCGTCGACTTGTCGATGCGTGGGAATGGTGCCGGTGATGTCGAGAAAAATCCGGCGGACGAATTGTTCGTCGGTCGTGCGTGGATTCGGTTTGACGTTGTGCTTCTCGTAGTTGGCCCCGACCAGGCGGTCGATCTCTTCGGCCGATGCTCTGGCTTCGTCGCGCGTATTCGGATCAACTTTGGCCACAGTGATCCGCCGGCTGGGCAGCTTGGGCGGGGCTTTTCGCTTGTTGCGCTGCTGTTGCGCCCTGCGCTTTGACTTTTTCTTGTTCCTCTTTTGAGCAGAGTTGTTGCGCGACTTCTTCTGCAGGGCGGCGGATGCCGTGCTGGTGGTCGCTGATTCGAAGGAAGAGAGAGCAAATGCGGCCAGCAGCACGAAGGCCACGACGGCCAATGCTCCGTTTCGCTGCAAGGCTCGAAATCGAACGTGAAGACGCCTCATCATGAACTCCCGCTTCCAGCGAGTTGTTTTGGACGCTGCCACCGAAGACTTGCGGACTCCCCACGATACGACGTGTCAGGGCCGCCGATTATTTGCTGCTGTTGCCACGAATTAGCGAATCGACGGCCACGGCCCACACGGGACGTTCATGGTAGCGCGGGTTCTGCCGGATTTCCAGATGGAACGTTGGTAGAATGTCGGCACCGATCTTTGAACATCGCGGAACGTGATTGGCCAACTGCGTAGGAGCTTGTATGCGGTCTGAAAGCAAGAAGCCCAAGCTTCCCAACCTTATCACGCCCGCTGTTGGTGCACTGCTGCTGCTGTCTCCGTGGTTCGCTGCTGAGGGACAGCTGCTTGCGACATGGCCTCAACACGACGATCACGTTTATTCTTTGGCCTTCAGCCCGGACGGCGAAATCCTTGCATCGGGCGGCAAATCGGACGTGATCAAGCTCTGGGATGTTGCCGTAGGCGAAGAGCGAGCCACCCTCAAGGGACATACGGCCGCTGTCGGGTCGTTAATGTTTCACTCGGATGGGAAGCTGGTTTCCACCAGCGGCGACGGCACAGTCAGACTCTGGGACGTCAGCGCCGGTAAGACGATCACCACATTCGAAGGACATGCTCGGTGGGTCCATTCGGCGAGATTTAGCCCCGACGGCACCGTTATGGCAACATGCAGCGCCGATAAAACGATCAAGCTCTGGGACCTCGCCACCGGAATAAACAGAACGCTGCGTGGGCATACGCATTTTGTGTACTCAGTCGCATTCAGTCCGGACGGAGAAACACTCGCGTCCAGCAGCCACGACGGTAGCATCAAGCTCTGGGACGTCGCCACCCTCGCAAACATCGCGACCATGCAGGGCCACACGGCGCGCGAGTTGTTCTTCACAAACGGGGGGCACCTCATTTCCAAGGATGCACTCGATGGAACCGTCAAGTTGTGGGACGCAGCAGCCGGCAAGCAGATCAGCACATTCGAAGTTCAGAAACCTGTCTACGGTGTCGCCATCAGTCCCAATGGGGATACGCTCGCAACCGGAGGTGGGGACGCGACGATCAAGTTGTGGGACATGCGACGATCGGAAGTACCTGCCGGGACGATCAGAGAAACGTTCCTCGGCCACCCGATCGCCGTCATCGCCCTCTGCTTCAGTCCGGATGGGAAACTCCTCGCCAGCGGCGGAATCGACACGCGAATCAGGCTGTGGTCGGTCAGCGATGCAGCCGGGCCATAGGCGTGCAGCCGCTCATCGGCAGAACTGGAGCGGAAGAGTCGGTGGACTCAGCATCCTATTCCATACGTAACCCGGAGATCGTTCATGAAACGTGACATCACACGCCGGAAATTCATCGCGGGATCGACCGCGGCAGCGGCCGTATCGATCCTCGGTTCTTCTCAGGCTCGCGGCGCAGTCAATGAGCGGATCAATTTGGGGATCATCGGCTGCGGCGGGATCATGAACCATCACGTGAATGGTTTGGTACAGCGCCGCTCACCAGTGCACTTTCGCCATTTGTGCGACGTCGACCCGCGGCAGATCGACCGCATCGCCAAGCCGATCGGCGAGTTTCAGAAAGGCGCGCCGGTACGAACGGCGGAGTACGAAGACGTTCTCGACGACCCGCAGGTCGATGCCGTTGTGATTGCCACGCCGCATCATTGGCACGCGCCCATCGCATTGAGGGCACTGCACGGCGATAAGGACGTGTATCTCGAAAAGCCGGCCTCGCACGTCTTCAACGAAGGCCGGTTATTGATCGAGGCGGCCCGATCCAACGGCCGGGTCTTCCAGCACGGCACGCAGATGGAATCGAGCAAAGTGACCGAGGCGGCCGGAAAGTTGCTCGCCGACGGGATCATTGGTGAGGTCAAGGTCGCCAAAGCTTGGAACGTTCAAAATCGCGGCACGCGAGACGTCGTGGCCGACAGCCAACCTCCGGATGGGGTCGATTACAACCGCTGGTTGGGGCCGGCGCCGGTTCGGCCGTTTAATGCGAACCGGTTTCATGTGAATTGGCGTATATACCGTGACTACGGCAATGGAGACATCGGCGACGACGGCGTGCACGACATCGACATGGCCCGCTGGGGCCTCGGCGTGCGGACGCATCCCGAGCGGATTACCGCGCACGGTTCCAGCATTCACCTGCAGGGCGACCGCGAGTATCCAGACAACATGATGGTCGCCTACCACTACCCCGAGGGAAAAACGCTGCTGTACGAGGATCGGTTGTTTACGCCCTACGGCATGCACGGCTTCGATAGCGGCAACGCGTTTTACGGCACCGAAGGCTACATGATCTTTTCAAGGCGCGGGTATTTTCAGGTGTATCTAGGGCCCAAGGAAAAGAAGGGTCCGACCGTGCCCAATGAGATTCGCGGCAACGCGGGCCGTGGCTACGACGAGCACATGGAGAACTTTCTCGACTGCGTGCGAACCCGCAAGACGACCAACGCACCTGCAGAGATTGCACACTTGACCTGCGGGTTGGTGCACCTGGGCGAGATCGCATATCGCACCAGCACCGTGCTGGAGTTCGACGCCGAACAAGAGATAATCCGCAACAACGACCGTGCAAGCGCCATGCTGACGAAGTCGTACCGCGCGCCGTTTGGGTTGCCGGCGCCATCATAACCAGCGGTAATGTGCCGACACTTCGCGTGAGCGTTCTGCCGATCGCGACCGAATTACGACCCCAGTACTTCTTCGATCGATTCCTTCAGCACGTCGACCAGCCGGTCGATTTGGACTTCGCTGATGACGATCGGCGGGGCGATGCAGAAAACGTCGCCACGCAACCGGCTGAAGACTCCCCGTTTCTGTGTGGCCGCGTTCACTTTGGCGCCGACTTGGTCTTCCTTGGGAAACTCGTCTTTCGTGATCTTGTCGGCCACAATCTCCACAGCCGCCATTAGGCCGAGGCCCCGGACCTCGCCCACGTGAGGGTGGTGCGACAGGTCTGACTGCAATCGCTCGAGCAAACGCGCGCCTTTTTCGGCGGCTTGCGCGGTGAAATCCTCTTGCTCGATGATGTCGATATTCCGCAACGCCACCGCGCAACCGACCGGGTGCGCACTATAGGTGTAGGCGTGCATCCAGATCTCGTCGCCCGAGTTGAGTACTTCGGCGATTTCGTCATTGATGCCAATGCCGCCCAGTGGAAAGTATCCCGACGTGACCGCCTTGGCGAACTGAATCATGTCCGGTTCGATACCCCAATGCTCCAGCCCGAACATCTTTCCCGTGCGGCCGAAACCTGTGATGACTTCGTCGGCAACCAACAGCACCTCGTACTTGTCGCAGATCTCGCGAATCCGCGGGAAGTAGTCATCGGGCGGCACGATGACGCCGCCGGCTCCTTGAACGGGTTCGGCGAGAAACATGGCGACCGTGCCGGGTCCCTCGCGCAAGATCATCTGCTCCAACTCGTCCGCGGCCGCGATGCCGGGACTCACGTCTCCAGGCGCGTCGTATCGGTATGGATAGGGCGAGGGGATGTGGACGAAACCAGGTACTCGCGGCTCGAACATCGGCCAGTAGCTTTCGATGCCGGTGGCGCTCATGGCCGCCAAAGTGACACCGTGATAGCCCCATTGCCGAGAAATAACTTTCGTCTTGTCAGGCTTGCCCTTGAGTTTCCAGTAGTAGCGCGCGGTTTTTACGTTGCTGTCGGTGGACTCGCCGCCGCCCGACGTGAAGAAGAACTGGTTGATCGACGGGTAAGTCAGTGCGGCGATTCGCTCGGCCAAGTCGATGGCGGGCTGGTTCGTACTGCCGGCGTAGCCGGAACAATAGGCGAGCGTCTCCATCTGCCGCGCCGCGGTCTCTGCCAGTTCTCGCCGGCCGTGCCCGGCGACAACGTTCCAGAGTCCGGCCAGGCAATCGATGTACTCCTTGCCATCGGCATCGGTAAGCACCGCGCCCTCTCCCTTGACCCAGACGTGCCCTTGCGCGTGGGCAGCGGGATTGTGCAGCGGATGGATCAAATGCGACTGATCGCGCGAAAGTAGGGCGGCTTTATCGAGGGTCGTCGAGTCCATGTTGTGACCGTACTCCGGGAATGTTCCTTTGGTTGCACCGAATCGTGTGATCGATCATCGCACTGGCCGAGTATCACAGGATTGCGCGCGCCGTTCCAGTGCAGACCTGCAGAGAACTTCGAGGCGGTGACGTGGTGTCCGCGCCTCTATACTGACACAGCCGAGTCAAGAACCCGCATCAGGGGGATCGGAACATTGGGATCACCGCTCAAGGTCGCGGGCCGGTACGAGGTCCTGACCTGGTCCGCGAATGGCGAGTACGCGGACGTCGTTCTCGTCGATGGTGAAGAGTGCGCGGTATGGTCGGCCGTGCGGCGTCTTGAAGTGGATTTGTCGTATCGTGAGCAACGTGGATTCGTTCTCGGGAGCAAGGCTACATTCGTCTGCGTGATGCTCAAGACGGTCGATCATCTGGTCGTAAGCACTGAGCCAGCGATCCGCCCCCTGGATAGAGCGGTCAGCGATCCACTTGAGGATATCTCTGGACTGACGTTCGGCATGGCGAATGACCGTGACTTTGAATGTCATGTCTCATCGCGATTGGCAAGTTCTTGCCGAAGGTCACCGATGACATCTCTTGCTGGTCGGCCTGTGTCTCCGGCCTCCATTTCTGAGATACCCTGTTCGAGGTCGGCAACGCTGGCCGCAAGATCGGCTGCGACAGGGTTTTGACATCGCCAATCATCGAGTAGTTGCTCGGGAGACAGGTCGGTGCCGCCGTTTTGGATGTGCTCGTTGATGAAGTCGCGGAAGCGTTCTAGTTCGTTGGTATCGATTGCCATGATTCTCCTCTTACACCAATGATACATCCGAACTGCTTATGCGGTCTACATGCGGTTCCGCTTGAGAGCTTGCTCAAGCACTGGCGTGAGTTGCCCATTGCGGACTCACACTCGGCCGAGCTTAGAGAGCCGTGATAAGTAATCTGAGAAACTGGAGTGGCTCAAGCCAGGATGTCTTCAATCGGCTTGCCGGCTGAGATCGGCAGGGGGCGATCGAGTCTGTCGTGGACTTCCGTGCCGGGGTCGATTCCCAGCAGGGAAAACATCGTGGCCGAAAGATCGTCCAGCCGGACGCCGTCTCGATCAGGATAGGCTCCGTTCTTATCCGATGCACCGTGAACGTAACCGCGTTTCACGCCGCCGCCGGCCAGCAGCACGCTATAACAGTTGGGCCAGTGGTCGCGGCTGACGTTGCCATTGATTTTTGGCGTGCGCCCGAACTCGCCCATCCAAATGACGAGCGTTTCGTCCAGCAAGCCCCGCTCATCGAGATCATTCACCAGAACCGGCAGCGTGCGGTCGGTGACGGGTAAGTGATAGGCCTGCAGGATCGGGAACATCCTGGTGTTATTGTTGCCGTGCGTGTCCCATCCGCCTTTGGTCTTACTTTGCCCCCCGATACTACGCGAGAAGTACACGTTGACGAACTTCACGCCCGATTCAACGAGCCGCCGCGCCAGCAGACAGCTTTGCCCGTAGGTCGTGCGTCCGTACTTGTCGCGAACCGTTGCCGGCTCCTGCGACAGATCGAAGGCATCGCGAACCTTCGGCGACTGCAGCATCGAGAGTGCCTTTTGATAGTACGCATTGAGACCACCGGCCGTCGCGGAGTAGTCCAACAGCCGCGACTGTCCGTCGATCAACTTCTGCATCGCCCGGCGGTTGCTCAATCGATCGAGGCTGAGGTTTTCGGGCAAGCTGAGCTCCGGAAGTTCGAAGCTCTCTGCGTTGGGGTCTTCGGTCACTAGCAGCGGATCGTGCCCCTTGCCCAGGAAGCTGGCGTGTTGGCCCGGCGTGATCGCACCGTCGCGGATGACATGGGGATAAGAGACAAAGGTCGGCAGATCACTGGGCAGAGGTGCCAGGCGATCGACCAGCGAGCCGTAGGCCGGAAACAAATCGAGCGAATCGCGGAGGCGAATGTCGTCTAGAGGCGGGGCGTGCCCGGTCAGCGCGTAATAGGACGCTGGGTTGTGCGACTTCATGTTGTGGTGCGCGCTGCGGATGAGCGTGACCTTGTCCATGACGTTCGCCATCGCTGGCAGATGCTCGCAAATCCTCAAGCCGGGAACGTTCGTGGCGATTGAGGCGTGCTGGCCGCGAATCGCCTCCGGCGCCTGCGGCTTCATGTCGAACGTGTCGATGTGGCTCGGCCCGCCAAACTGAAACAGAAACACCACCGACTTGGCCCGCGCGACGAGACTATCCGGCTGGCGCTCCGCCGCCTGCAAGAGCTTCGGGACACTCAATCCCAACAATCCCAGCCCACCGAGCCGCAAGGCCTGCCTGCGTGTGAGATCGAACCGGCCAAAGTCTCGGCAAGCGATTGTTTGTGATCGTTTCGGCATCGTCAGTCGTGAGTGTGGATCATGTGGACTGCGATCAGCGGCGCAGCATGAACTCCTGCGAATTCAACAGCGACCAGGCAATGTCTTCCAGGGCAGACCGCTTATCGCTGGCCTGCGCGAGTGAGTCGCCCAGCGCACCCAGTTCTGCCTGATTCGGCTCGCGGCTGAGCGTGGCCCAATACAGCTCGGTCACAATCTCGCCGTCGCCTCTCTCGGAATCTAGTAATGCCGAAAGCCGATTACCCGCGTCGGTGAGCATGTCATTGAGCATCGGGCCACTGATCAGCCGAAACGCCTGGCTGAGCGTGGTTTCGGTCGAACGCTCGCACTCACAAGTCTGCAAACGTTCCGGCTTGCCGAACACTTTCAGAAACCGGTCGGCAGGCGCCGGCCGACCGTCGCGGCGGCGAACCGCGCGGACACCGGCAATTTGGCTGGCGCGCACTCCGGGCGGATAGCCGTTGAACGTTGTCGCAACCCCGGTCGCCTGGCTGAGTGAATCGATCAACTGCTCGGCCGAGAGTCGTCGGATCGTCGGGTGCGAGAAGTTCGTTTCGTCGTCCCGATTGGTAGCATTCGGCACCGAGGAGAGCTGGTAGGTCTGCGAATTCATGATCAACCGGATCAGCTGCCGCAGATCGAACCTCGACTTGACGAACTCGTCCATCAGCGCGTCCAGCAGGTCTGGATTGACCGGCGGGTTGGTCGCGCGGAAGTCGTCGATGGGGTGCACGATGCCGCGTCCCATCAAGTGAAACCAGATGCGATTGGCTTGGCTGCGGGCGAACAGCTCGTTGTGCTCGCTGGTCAGCCAGTCGGCCAGCTGTTCCAGCCGATCGATGTCCGGTTCGAATCGTTCAGCATCGGCGCCGAGAAACTGTGGCGTCTGAGGCCGGCCCGTTCGGGGGTTCGTTATGTCTCCGCTACGAGCCACGTAGACCACCTGCTCGCCGTCAAATTCGTGTTTGTCGTTTCTGTCACGGCGACGGTTGTCCAGAATCTTGTACTCGATCCGAGCAAACAGATTCGCCCAGCCATAATAGTCATCCTGCGTCCAGCGATCGAATGGATGATTGTGGCACTTGGCGCACTGCAGTCGAATGCCGAGGAACAATTGCGCGGTTGACTCGGCCCGCGTTAGTGGAGTCCGCATGGCGCGGTAGTAGTTTGCAGGCGGATGCGTATAGGTGCTGCCTCGCGATGCGACGAGCTCGGCCACGAATCGATCGAGCGGTTTCCCAGAGGCGATGCTCCTTCGAATCCAGGCGTGAAAGTTCTGCACCCCCTTGCGGTCGAGTGTCTTTTCTTCGTTACGCAACAAGTCCGACCACTTCAGTGCCCAGAAGTCGGCGAACTCGGGCCGCTGCAGTAAGTCATCAATGAGGCGCGCCCGTTTGTCGGGCGCGCCATCCACGATGAAGCGCCGGGACTCTTCAGACGTCGGAATGGCACCGAGCAAGTCGAGATGCGCGCGGCGCAGAAATGCATCGTCGCTACATACCGGAGAGGGATTGATCCGCAGCGCCTGGAGTTTGGAGAAAACGTGCTCGTCGACAACATTGGCAGGTGAGGGCGCGGTCCATACAAAATCTGGGCGGGCCGGCACAAAGGCGAGACGGACCGGGACCTGGCGGTCGAGATAGCGGACTGTGATTGTCGTTTCTCCGCTCTGCAAACCAGCCACAACGCCATCGGGCGAGATCTCGACGATCTGATTGTCCGGCTCGTAGACCGCCAACCGTGAGACGTTGCGGCGGCTGCCGTCGGAAAACTCGGCATTCACGCGCAGTGCAACTTCTTGAACAGGGTCGATCAAGATGCTCTCAGTCGGTGTGACGTGGAGCTGCTCTAACTCTGGCAGCTCGCCGTCATCACCCGGCGTGCCTCGTTCGATCCATCGAAGCAGAATACGATACTCCGGCGAGTCGAGGTCGAACCGCCGGCCACCCTCGTGAGCAACCTGCATCGTGGGCTTCAGCAGAATCAGGCTGCGATCAGGTTGCTGGGCGTTGGCACGGCGACCGGATTGATCGCGCGTCAATGCCGCGAAATCGTGAAGCGGATCCTGCCCTCGAAGCGAAAGTTTGAATCCGCCCTTGCCGTTCTGATTGCCGTGGCAAACGCCCGCATTGCAGCCGGCTTTGGAGAGCACGGCCATCACGTCGTTGGTGAAAGAGACCTCGTCATTGGCCGGGACCGCGCTCACCGGCACTAACAGGCTGGCGGCCAGCAGCAGCCCCAGAGTTCCAAATCGCTTTGCAAACGTTCTGAGCATTCATCTGCCCCGACGCACGGGATGAGCGCGAAAGAGGTCGCATCAATGTTCGCTGATATTCTAGTCGCGCGCCGCAGGGAACTGAAAGTCCGCCGCCTTCAAGAAGCGCGCCGACAAGCGTTCGGCCGTGAAATGCATAGATGAAGTCAGCATCGTCACAAGGTAGGATGGATCACTCCGCCGTGACTCTCCAACATGCCGTCTATCTGGAGTCAAACATGCCTCTTCCGACGTTTCGGCAAACGTATCTTCTATCCGCCGCATTCAGCCTCTTGCTGCTGTTTGTCGCCAGCCCAACACGTGCCGCCGATGACCCTTCGGTCAAACCGAGTCGGGAGCCGATCGTGCTGACCGACAGGGCCCGGGAGTTGCACCGTTCGTGCATCGTGATCGACGGGCACAACGATTTGCCTTGGAAGATGCGGACCGACGCCGGTTCGTCGTTCGATCAGGCCGACATCGCCGAGTCGCTGCCCGATTTTCACACCGACATTCCCCGTCTGCGTGAAGGGGGCTTGGGGGCACAGTTCTGGTCTGTCTACGTACCGGCCAAAACGATGAAAACGAAGACCGCCGCACACGACGTGATGGAGCAGATCGACCTCGTGCATCGCATGTGCCGCCGGTACCCGGAGACGTTCGAGATCGCGCTGACGGCAGACGACATCGTGCGGATTCACGAACAGGGCAAGATCGCTTCTCTGATGGGAATGGAAGGAGGCCATGCGATCGAGAACTCGCTGGGGCTGCTGCGGATGTTCTACAACCTGGGCGCCCGGTACATGACGCTCACCCACTCCGACACGCTGGATTGGGCCGACTCGGCCACAGATGAACCGCGCAGCGACGGTCTCTCGCCCTTCGGCGAAGACGTGGTCCGGGCGATGAACGAATTGGGCATGCTGATCGACATCTCGCACGTCTCGCCGGCCACGATGAAAGACGCACTCCGCGTCAGCAAGGCTCCGATCATCGCCTCCCATTCGTCGGCCTACGCCGTGGCACAACATCCGCGCAACGTCCCCGACGACGTGCTCGCATTGGTCCGCGAGAACGGCGGCGTGATCATGGTGAACTACTACAGCGGGTTCGTCGTACCTGAATCGGCTCAGAAAATGCTCAGCATGTTCGCCGTCGGACGCCGGCTCCGCGAAGAACACCCCAACGACGCTGACTATCGCAAGGCGATGCTCGAGTGGCGGAAGGAAAACCCGATCGAAGCCGGCACGATTCACGACGTGCTGGATCACATCGACCAAATCGTCAAAGCGGCCGGCGTCGACCACGTCGGCATCGGCTCCGATTACGACGGCGTGGGCAAACTCCCCGAACAACTCGAAGACGTCTCGACCTACCCGCTGATTACCCAAGGCCTGCTCGACCGGGGCTATAGCGATTCGGACATCCGCAAAATCAACGGAGGCAACGTGCTGCGAGCGCTGCGTGAAGCCGAGCGCGTGGCGGCCGAGTTGTCGAAGAAATGAATCGTTCATCGGCGGATGTGTAAGTTGGCGATGACGAATCCAGTTGACTGCCGCTACAATCGGCAGGCAGATCCCGCACGCAGCCCAGATCAATGAAGATCTCTGACACCAACCAGCAATCCAGCGACGGTCTCTTAGCATTGCTCGGAGCCCCGTTCCACCGCGCGTTCTGCGCCGTCGTGGGCAGCCTCGCCATGGCATTGGGTTGGCTTTTCGAGACTGAAACACCGAACGACGCCGCGACGGAACGAAGAAACTTCGCCGGCCACGTCGGCATCGCAATCGGCTTGCTGTTGGGCTGGGCGATCTCAGGGTTGGTGGGCCTGTGGATGGGTGTTTTCTGTGCGATCTTCGTCGGGGGTTGGCTGGCGAAGTACATGCGCAGGACGTAAGAGCGTTCATCGACGGCCCACTATGTCCTGGTTCTGAAGAAACTGCGATCGATTTGTAGTTTTGATCCGTTCAACTCGGGCGCGTCAGTCAAAATCCATGGACGACATGCCACTTTCGAAGAGCGCTGTGCCGCGTTCGCTGTGCATCTGAGAGTGCTGCATCAAAAATCGATTGCGTCGAAACAGATTGTCACGTCCGACGTTAGGTCAAGGCACGCGCTCAATTCGACCAGGAGAACGAGCGTGGGAAGCCTACCAAAGACTGCTTGTGACGAAAGTCAGCGAGACTTCTCAGGTTGGACTTGCCTCGGATCTGCCGAGTTGATAATGTCCCCGCCTCTCTAGGTCTCTCTCTCAATCCACCAGCAAAATCCGTTGATTCGTCGCACCTTCGGCGTGCAATCTGCGCGTCCGATCCGTGACGGGTCCCGTCTGTTCCGGGCGGAGACGTTGTCTCCCTGCCCGGTAGGGGTCGTTGTCGTCTATGACGAACGGACGTGAAAAAATCGAAGCGGGCCGGCTGAGCGCACCGACGTCCTCGGGTCGAGTGACGCACCGGGCGATCATAACGGGCGCCCTCCTGTTTGCTCCGTTCTGGAGCGGATGCGCGGCGTTTCATCCGATCGACGGCGTACCGGCCCGTCATTTGCCTGATGAATTCAAATCGCCCCGACGCGACGACACGGTCCCGATCGATTTGTCGCTGTTGAAACAGACTGCGCCCAAAGACTACTTGATCGACTCCGGCGACGTGTTGGGCGTCTACGTGGAAAGTGTTTTGGGGAACGCTGATTTGAGCGTGCCTCCGGTTCACGTCCCCAAGAACGAAGACGATCCTCCGTCGGTCGGATTTCCGATCGCGGTCCGTTCCGATGGCACCATCACGCTGCCCTACCTCAAGCCAATCAAGGTCAGGGGCATGACCATTCAGCAAGTCGAGCAACGGGTTCGACAGGCCTTTGTCACCGATTGGCCCATCCTCAAGGACGGCCAAGACACGCCACCTGTGATGGTCACGCTGCAGAAGCCGCGTGGTTATCGCGTGCTGGTCGTCAGGCAGGAAGTCGGCACCGACTTCAGTTCGGAAGGGGCCATCTCGAGCTTCAACCCTGGAAACTTCGGAAACCTGGGTGCATCCAAACGCGGCAACGCCGGAGTGATGAGACTGCCGGCGTACAAAAACGACGTCCTGCATGCTTTGGCCGAGAGTGGCGGGCTGCCGGGTCTCGACGCTGCAAACGCCCTCTACATAATCCGCAACAGCCGCGGTACGACGACGATCGATGACGAAGCCGAGGCCGACATCGAGCTTCAATCCGGTTCGTCCGAACTCGTCTGGGGCCACTCGATGGTTCAACAGAGCCCTGTTGTCGTTGAAGATGAATGGGGTCACTGCGATTTGCCGTTCCTCATCACCGACGGCACCATCGAGAGTCCACAGATCGTCAAGATTCCATTGCGGCTGGCACCCGGCGAGATACCGCAATTCAGCGAAGAGGACGTGATTCTGCAAGACGGCGACATCGTGTTCATCGATACGCGGGAACGCGAGATCTACTTCACGGGCGGGCTGTTGGGCGGGGGACAATACACGCTGCCCCGCGACTTCGATCGCGACGTGATACAAGCGATTTCGGTCGCTCTGGCGGGCACAAATCAAGGCAACTCGATCAACCGCTCGATTGGCGGAGTCGCGTCGCTGAACCAGGACGTGACTGTCGGCGCCAGCAACATCATCGTAATTCGCAAACTGCCCAACGGGACAGAAGTCCCCATCAAAATCGACCTCTACGAGGCATTGCGCAATCCGTCTGAGCGAGTCATGATTCAACCGGGCGACTACGTGATGCTGCAATACACAAAGCTGGAAGCGGTGGCGGCATTCATCGAACGGCACATCATCGCACCGGCATCATTGGGCGTCGCAGCGGCATTCGTGAACAACGGGAACAATTGAGCGGCGGTGCAACCGCAGTCTCGATCATCATTCGGTCTCGGCAAGCCCACCACCGACGGCTGCTAGATGCTGCCGATGGTGTCACTTCGAGTCTTTGCTGGATTTCGAGCCGGAATCGCCCTTGTTCGACTTCGATGAGTCACTGCTGGACTTCGAAGAGTCGCTGCTGCCGTTCGACTTAGCCGACTCCTGGGCTTTCTTGTCCGCCTCGGCGGCCTTTTTGTACGACGAGCTGCGGTAGTCGGTTTGATAGAACCCGGAACCTTTGAAGATGATTCCGGCACCCGGACCGATGACCCGCTTGGCCTTGAGGCGGCCGCACTCCGGACACTTGCGGACGGGATTCGCCTTGATGGATTGGAACAGCTCCCATTCGTGGTCGCAGTTTTGGCAGACGTAGTCGTATGTCGGCATGAAACGGTTCCTGGTTAACTTCGAAGTTCGACGAGCCACGCCCGTCAGCCGTTTCGCTTGCGGACTCGGCAGTTCGCCGGGTACGCGACTGGTCTCCATGAGGGCAAATCAGCCAGAGTCTTCTTGGGATCCAGCTGACTCGGCTGAAGTTTGGTTGGGCGCTTCGGCCGATACGATCACCTTGCTGGGACGCACCACGCGGTCATGCAACAGGTAACCCCGTTCGATTTCCTGCAGCACCGTCATCGGGGGATGTTCGGCACTGGGCATCTGTTGGACCGCTTCGTGCAGGTTCGGGTCGAAAGGCTTCCCCAGCGCCTCGATCGGCACGACTGAACGGCCGGCCAAAACGGCCTCGAATTGTTCGGCAACCATCTGCACGCCTTTGACCAGCTCTTGCTTGTCGGTGGTGTCGCCGGCGGCGATTGCCCGGCGGAGGTTGTCGATGGCCGGCAATAAGTCCCGCGTGATCGGCAGCGCCTGGTAGCGAGTCGACTCTTCAGCTTCCTTCTGGGCGCGCTTGCGATAGTTCTCGAATTCCGCCTGGGCCCTCATGAAGCGATCGTAGTTGGCATCGCGCTCGTCTGCGGCCGCCTGCAGCTGCTCTGTCAGGCTCGCCTCAGGGGCCGCGTTTGCCTCCACGGCTGCGTCGGATTCAGCCGTTTCGCCCGGCTCCGGCTGTTCGATATCTGACTTGCGTGCGTTCATTGAGGAACCAACGGTTATCGGGACGACGCCAAGTTCACGCGAGATCGACGGCAATCAAAGCGAAGTAGACTCGCGATTGATCTAGTCCGCGTCTTGTTCTTGGTCATCCAGCGTGAACAGTTCTTTCACTTTGTCGAAGAAGGTCTTTCGATGCGGGCTAACATGCGTGTTCTCTAAATCGGCCAGCTCGCGGATGAGCTCCTCTTGTCGTTCGGACAGCTTTTGCGGCACTTCGACCTGCACCTGCATGAACAAGTCGCCGCGCCCCCGGCCGTGTGGGTCGGGCATGCCCATGCCGCGCAAACGAAACACGCCGTCCGGTTGTGTGCCGGGCGGAATGGTCAGCGTATGCCGGCCTTCCAACAGCGGGACCTCCAACTCGGCGCCCAGCGCCGCCTGCGAATACGTGATGGGCACGCTGCAGTTCAGATGCACGCCGTCGCGCTCGAATAATGGATGGTCTTCGACGCGGATGTCGACATACAGATCCCCGCGCGGACCTCCGCGCGAGCCGGGCTCTCCCTCGCCGCGCAAACACAGCTGCATTCCCGTGTCCACGCCGGCGGGCACTTTGACATCCAACTGGACCGGTTTCTCTTCGCGTCCGGTTCCCCGGCACTCGGGGCAGCGGTCGCGGACGACTTTACCCTCGCCGCGGCAGGCCGGGCACGTTGTCTGCACTCGAAAAAAGCCTTGGCTTTGCACGACCTGGCCGTGACCGCCGCAATAGTCGCAATCTTGCGGCTCGGTTCCCGGACGGGCGCCGGAGCCTGTGCAGTTGCCGCACAGTTCGCGACGATCGACCGTCAGAGTGCGGCTGCAGCCCTGCGAGGCCTCGAGCAGGCTAATCGTCGCCGCAGTCCGCAGGCTGGCTCCTTGCCGGCCGCGCCGCGAGCGTCGGGTCCCACCGAATCCAAAGGTTTCGAACAGGTCGCCAAAGGCGTCGAAAATGTCGCCCACGTCGGAAAAGCCGGAACCACCATTGCCCGAAACGCCGGCGTGCCCGTAGCGATCGTAGAGGGACCGCTTGTTCGAGTCGCTCAAGACTTCGAAGGCCTCCGAGGCCTCTTTGAAACGGGAGACGGCCTCCTCATCACCCGGATTACGATCGGGGTGATTGTCGAGGGCCAACTTGCGGTAGGCCTTCTTGATGTCCCCATCGCCGGCATCTTGAGAGACTCCGAGAACCTCGTAGTAGTCCCGCTTCGATGCCATCGTGACCATGTTCTCAATCGAGTATCAAATCCGGCCGCCGAGACAAGCTCTATCGGCAGAATGGCGGATGAATCCTATCGGCGCTTGTCTAAAGGGGGAACATCAATCGCTGGCGTCACGTCCACCGGGCCCTGGCTCGGGATACCCCGAGACGACGCGGGCCACCTGCTGGGGTGGCCCGGGATCGTGCAGTCCAACAGCATTCGGTTATCGAATGCTGCCTTCAATTTTCGCCTTGGAGCCTCCCTCCGGATCGTCGGTGCGGGTGACGAGCACCTGCGTGGTCAACATCAACCCGGCGATGGACGCTGCGTTCTGCAGGGCACTCTTGACAACCTTGGCGGGGTCGATGATGCCCTGCTTGAACATGTCGACGTAGGCGCCCGTGTTGGCGTCGTAGCCGACGTTTTTGCTCTTCTCGCTGACCTCGTCGGCGATGACGGCCCCGTCGACACCGCAGTTGTCTGCGATTTGTCGAATCGGCGACTCGAGGGCGCGGACCAGAATCTCCACGCCGATCTTCTCGTCTCCCCTCGCCTTGACTTCCTGTGCAGCCCCGACGGCCCGCAACAAAGCCACACCGCCGCCCGGCAAAATGCCTTCTTCGACGGCCGCGCGTGTCGCGTGCAGCGCGTCTTCCATCCGGGCCTTGGTCTGCTTCATTTCGGTTTCGGTCGCCGCACCCACGGAGATGATGGCCACGCCGCCTGTGATCTTGGCCAACCGCTCCTGGTACTTCTCGCGATCGTATTCGCTGTCGGTATTCTCGATCTGCGTGCGGATCTGCTGCACGCGGGTCTGCACGGCTTTGTCGTCGCCGCCTCCCTCGATGATCGTACACGTGTCTTTGTCGACTTCAATCGTCTTGGCCCGGCCCAGATGGCCGATCTCGACGCTCTCCAGCTTGATGCCCAGATCTTCGGAAATCAGCGTACCGCCGGTGAGTACCGCGATGTCACCCAGCATGGCTTTGCGCCGCTCGCCGAAACCTGGTGCCTTGACCGCGCAACAATTCAAAATGCCGCGCAGCTTGTTGATCACCAGCGCAGTCAGCGCCTCTCCATCGACATCCTCCGCAATCACCAACAACGGCTTACCCGACTGCGAGACCTTTTCCAGCAGCGGGACGAATTCGCGGAGGCTGGAAATCTTCTTCTCGAAGATCAGGATGTAGGCATCCTCGAGATTGACCTTCATGTCCTCGGGACTGGTGACGAAGTAGGGCGAAATGTAGCCCTTGTCGAACTGCATGCCGTCGGCCAGGTCGAGCGACGTTTCGCTGCCTTTGCCTTCTTCGACGGTGATGACGCCGTCGCGGCCCACTTTCTCCATGGCCTCGGCAATCAGCTCGCCGATGGCCGAATCGTTGTTGGCCGAAATCGCCCCAATCTGGGCGATCTGCTCCTTCGATTCGACCGGCTTGGCGGCGGCTTCGACATGTTCGAGTGCGGCGGCGACCGCCTTGTCGATGCCCCGGCGAACGATCATCGGGTTGGCGCCTAACGTGATGCCCCGCAGCCCTTCTTCGTAGATCGCGCGGGCCAACACGGTCGCCGTCGTGGTGCCGTCGCCGGCAATGTCGCTCGTTTTTGTGGCCACCTCGTTGACCAGCTTGGCCCCCATGTGTTCAAAGGGATCTTCCAGCTCGACTTCCTTGCTGACCGTGACACCATCTTTGGTGACCACCGGGTTGCCGAAGCTCTTGTCGATGATCACGTTGCGGCCGGTGGGCCCCATGGTGACGGCGACTGCATCGCCCAGCGTGCGCACGCCCCGCTGCAGTTTGATGCGAGCCCGATCGTCGAACAATAATTGTTTTGCCACGTCTCAATACTCCTGAAGCAATGACGGAGGACCGCCTGAATCTGTTTCTTCTGACGTCTCAGACGATCTTTGCCAGCACGTCGCTCTCTCGCAGAATCTTGACTTCGCCGCCGTCGACTTCGATCTCAGTGCCGCCGTACTTGCCGAACAACACTTCATCGCCCACGGTCACACTCACCGCACAACGTTCTCCGCTGTCGAGCAAGCGGCCTGGCCCCACGGCGACAACTTTGCCGCGCTGCGGTTTCTCTTGGGCGGCGTCCGGCAACACGATTCCGCCCGCTGTGGTCTCTTCGGCCTCGAGGGGTTTGACGACGATCCGATCATCCAGAGGATTCAGTTGCATTCTGTGTGACTCCCGTCTTCCTACTCTTTTGCAAGGGTCGCCTTTGACCCGGTGTTTCTATGAAATCTCGACAAACACAAGATGGTTCGCCGTGTTCCAGCTCATCCGTTGAGCGGCCTACATCATGCCAGGCATGCCGCCCATGCCGGGCATACCTCCCATACCACCCATGCCTCCCATATCCATACCGCCCATGCCACCACCCATTCCGCCCATGCCTCCCATGCCGTGGTCGTGATCGTGGTGGCCGTCGGCTTCCTCTTCCTTAGGCTCTTCGCAAACAATCGAATCAGTGGTCATCAACAGCGACGCCACACTGACCGCGTTTTGCAAAGCGGTTCGCACGACCTTGGTCGGATCGACGACGCCGGCGTCAAACATGTCGCCGTACTTCTCATTCAAAGCGTCGTACCCGTGTGCGGCGTCCTTCGACTTCCGCACGCGGTTGGCGACCACGGCTCCGTCTTTGCCGGCGTTTTCAGCAATCATGCGGAGCGGCATTTCGAGAATGTTCTCGACCAGCTTCGCTCCCAGGGCCTCATCGTCTTTCAGATCGAGCTTTTTCAGCGCTTTGGCGCTTCGCAGCAAGGCGATTCCGCCACCCGGCACGATCCCTTCTTCGATCGCCGCCCGTGTGGCCGCCAATGCATCCTCGATCAGGTCCTTGCGTTCCTTCATCTCCGTCTCGGTGGCGGCACCGACGTTGATCTGCGCCACACCGCCGGCCAATTTGGCCAGACGTTCCTGGAGCTTCTCGCGATCGTAGTCGCTGTCGGTGACGTCGATCTCGCGGCGAATCTGTTCGGCACGCCCGTCGATGGCCGACTTCGAACCGGCTCCTTGCACGAGGGTCGTATTCTCAGAGTCGATGCGAACCTTCTTAGAGACACCCAGGTCGGTCAGCTCCACGTTTTCGAGCTTGATGCCGAGGTCTTTGAAGATCGCCTTGCCGCCGGTCAGCACGGCAATGTCTTCCAGCATCGCCTTGCGACGATCGCCGTAACCGGGCGCCTTGACGGCCGCAATCTTGAGGATGCCCCGCATCTTGTTGACCACCAGCGTGGCCAGTGCTTCGCCCTCAATGTCTTCGGCAATGATCAGCAGCGGGACGCCCGCTTTCGAAATCTTCTCGAGCACGGGAACCAGCGTCTTGGCATTGCTGATCTTCTCTTCGTAGATCAGCAACCGGCAGTTGTCGAGGGCACACTCCTGCGCGTCTTCGTCGGTGACGAAGTGCGGCGACAGGTAGCCGCGTTCGAACTGCATGCCTTCGACCAGTTCGACTTCGGTGTTGACGTGCCGGCCTTCTTCGACGGTGATCACGCCATCTTTGCCGACCTTCATCAAAGCGTCGGCCAGAATCTGACCGACTTCCTTGTCGTTGTTGCCGGCAATGCTCGCCACCGTGGCGATGGCCTTCTTTTCGTTGGCTTTGACCGGCTTGGCCAGCTTCTTCAAGCTCTCGACGATGGCGGCCACGGCTTTCTGGGCGCCGCGGCTGAGCGACATCGGATCGGCTCCGCCGGCGATGAACCGCAGGCCTTCCCGAAACATCGACTCGGCCAGCACGGTCGCGGTGGTCGTGCCGTCGCCCGCCACGTCGCTGGTCTTCGAGGCGGCTTCTTTCACGAGCTGGACGCCCATGTTTTCAAACGGGTCTTCCAGCTCGATGTCCTCGGCGACGGTCACGCCGTCCTTGGTCACCTTGGGAGCCCCCCAACCCTTGTCCAACACAGCGTTGCGGCCTCGCGGGCCCAACGTGCTCTTGACGGCATTCGACAGCTTGGAAACACCCTGCAGCAAACTCTTGCGGGCGTCTTCGTCAAAGGTCAACTGTTTCGCCACGGCTTCTCCTCAATCAGCTCACGACTGGCTTTCGCCATTTGTTTCTTGTGCATCACAGCCCGTCACCCGCCCGAAACAGCAACGCAGTTCCGGACTCTGTCGGACCCTTACGCGCCCTGCCGACCGCGCGCCAGCTGTACGGTGTCCGCAGTAAATCGGAATGCAATCAGCATGCCAACGCGATCGCAAAGGCGTAAGAGCAACACACAAAGCAACTTACAAACATCCACGGATCCACGAGCGGGTAAGCCGCCTGTCAAGTTGGCAGGAGCAGCCTTGTCGAGCGTGCCATATGCCGCCAACTTACTGCCAAAATGAGCCCGCCGGCTGACTTTGAGAGGCTTGCCCACATCGTGCAGTTCCGGCAAGAACTCAGAGCTTCTGACACAGCTCTTGCCCTCTCGGCTCCCAGCTCTTGGCTATGCAACGGCGCTATGCGTCTACGTCTACGAAACCCAGTTTCCCTCGGGATTGGCGCTAGTTTCGTAGACAAGGCGTCGTCGGCCGCCCCGACCCGCCGTCTGCCATCGAGTCAATTGGACCACGCATCTTCAGCATTTGCCCTCAATCTTCCGACCCTGGACCCTACTCGGCCCTCCGCCATGCAACACGGCTCGTCTCGCGCCGTCTTTCCGCATACCATGAACCCGCATACTGCGAAGCGGTTCAACAGACATAGCCCAGGGTCAGCGGCAGTGCCGCGCCACCCTGGGAAACTGAACCAACAAACCGCGCGAACCCTGAAAGGGTTCCACAATGGTCGTCGAGCTGTACAACCCTGACAGGGTTGGGCTTCAATTGTCTCCCGCAACCCAGGGTGGCGTTTCGCGGCCCTGCCGCTCGCTGACCCTGGGCTGTGATTGTACGACCCCGCCGGGGTAGACCGGCTCTGCCCTTGGTCTCACTCCGCGCCATATTACAAGTCGTGGCGGCCTCCCGAATGCGCGCCCGTCGGCAAGAGATCGGGAGGGACACGGCAATGTATACAACAGTTTATTACACATCCAGAAATCTGCACAGGCCATCGCTTGCGTTAGCGATCTGTTTTGGGTAGTTGTGCGCTATCCAATTGCGGCCGGTTTGTTGACAACATAGTCCACAATACATCCGTGCGTTCCAGTTGCAACATCTCGCGATGGTGCCGCGCGTCGAACATCGGTTCTGCATCAATTCCCGGGAGAATGAGGATGAAGCTCCTTTCCAAAGTCATCGTTGTTGTGGCAGCCGTTGCCTTGGTGACCGGGTGGGCCAATGCCGCATCCGTCCTGGAGGGAGAGAAGTACGCCTACACCACGATTCCGACCGACGACGTCCCGGAAGTGCATACCGGATGCGCCGAGTTTGAATCGGAGGGAGTCCGCCTGCTGAGCGTCGACTGGACGACAGAGGTGTTCGACGGGTCGTGGCGGGCCAGACAGTTTCGAGGCATCACTCTTTATAGGGCGGTCGTCGGCATTGACTACATGGGCATCCCGCTGCACATCCACACCCTCGGCATGCAACCCCGCGCCGGCATTCTGGTCGGCGGCTCGAACGTTTACGACGCCTCGGGTGACAAGTGGTTCGTCATGTGGACGGGACTCGAGGACAACGCCTGCGACCTCGACCCGCCCACGCCCTAGTGCCCATCCGGGATAATCGTGGCGGCTACCGGACCCTGTTCGGCCTTTGTATGTCCTATCTACGCCGCCGGAACGCGCTACGTTTATGTCTGGCGCGCTCTAGTCTTGTGGCGGCAATCTCGACAATCTGACAGCGCAAATCGGATGCGGACGGTTCGCAGGCGTCCGAGCTGATGAAATTGCCATACGCACAGGGCATCACGCACTCACACCGCTCAGCCTGCGCTCTTTGGCTCGACCGAGTCTCGCCGACCCGCGCTATGTGGCGACGGTCGACAGGTTCTCGTGTTTCTCGCGCGTTGCGCTACCTACAACCCGGTGACAGCAGCCACGCTGAAGGCTCCGTTCGTGAGCGGGCAGGGCGAGAATTATCCGTATCCAAGCTAAGCGGTGTGGATGCTAAGAGTCTATGAATCCTGTCGACACAGTTGCCTCTTTCCACCCAAATTGCGCATAGTATCCACAATCGTCAGCCTATCCACACGTCGGATCTTGTATCGCAGCACGTACTACCATGCGGTGAACACCATGAGTATCTCTCCCATCGCCGATCATGAAACTGCGAAAGCACTCGAAGCGGCTATTAGCGATCAGCTGGGGAGAGTGCAGAGGGCAGATTTCGACGCGCGGGACCTGCCGGAGAGGATCGCAACGCGGCGACAGCTGTTCGAACCGAACGACCCACTGGCCCTCGAACGCGTCATTGGCGAGCGTGATCTGATGGCGATCGGTTTTCTCGCCCGCGGCGCGAAGGCAGCGCGAGCGGTGTGTCGGATTCGTATCCGCGATCGATTCGGCAACCCGCAGGGATTCGGCACCGGTTTTCTCGCCGCGCCCGGCCTGCTGCTGACGAACCATCACGTGCTGCCAAACCGCGACACGGCGGCCCACAGTATCGCTGAGTTTGACTACGAATTAGATGAGTCCTTCGTACCGCGTCAGGTGCGACAGTTCGCGCTGACTCCCGAGACGATGTTCTTTGCCGACGGCCTGTATGACTTCGCCTTCGTCGCCGTGTCTGCTTTTGGTCACGATGACGCCCCGCTGGCCAACTTCGGTCATCTGCAGTTACTGCCCCGTTCAGGCAAGGCGATCAGCGGAGAACGTGTCACGATCGTGCAGCATCCCAACGGAGAGCCGAAACAAATCGTGATCCGCGGCAGCCAGATCGTGGCGTTGCGACCGGACCAGGAGGCGGCCGATTCCGCATTCGTGCATTACACCAGTGATACAGAACCAGGCGCATCGGGTGCGCCTGTGTTGAGTGACCGCTGGGACGTGGTGGCACTGCATCACAAAGCGGTGCCCAAATACGACGACGACGGCAACATCCAATCGGTGGATGGCGATGACTGGCAGCCATCGATGGGCGAGCATCGGATTCACTGGATTGCCAACGAAGGCGTGCGCGTCAGCGCCATCTACAAGGCACTCCGCCGCGTGGCTGCTCGCGATGCTGAGGCCAGGAAGGTGCTTCACAGACTGACGAGCGGCGCACCAACCGACCATCGGTTCCCGCGTGTGACGGTGCCGGGGCCGGTCGATGACGCTGGTGAAGCGGACCCCTTCGAGGCAAGTCGCTTCGACGGAGCCGCGGGGTACGTCCCCGGTTTCCTGGGATTCGCTATCCCGCTGCCGAGTGTCGTTGGCGCGTGGGCCGGTGACGTGGCGGAACTCATCGACGGCGGAACGGAGTTGAAGTATCGCAACTTCTCGATCGTGATGAGCAAATCGCGACGTCTTGCGTTTTTAACCGCGGTGAACATCGACGGAGGGAAACTCCAAAGGCCGACCAAAAGCCCCAGTTGGAGGAGGGATCCGCGGCTGGACAAGGCACTCCAGAGCGACAATGTGTTGTACAAGAACGATCCCGCTGAAGAGTTTGACCTGCAACGCGGACATCTCGTGCGGCGTCTCGATCCCGTTTGGGGCGACACCCAGGACGAGGTGAACGAGGCGGTCAATCACACGTACCACTACACCAACGCCGCACCCCAGGAAGGTGGTTTCAACAACACCGTCTGGGGTGATCTGGAAGACTTCATTCTGGCCCGCGCGATCGACACCGATCATCGCGTGACCGTCTTTTCCGGCCCGATCTTCGACGACTTCGAGGATCCCTTCTATCGACACACGGCAGAGGGCGGGCCGTATCAGATTCCGCTGCGATTTTGGAAGGTCGTCGCGTTCAAAAGGCCGGATAACACGCCGAGTGCGTCGGCGTACATCCAGTCCCAGCCAGACGTCGTGAGCACTCACGAGGCCGCACTGACGACGCACGGATTTGATCCGCTGAGCGAACAAGAGCGTATCGCAGCGCAACTGCGCATCGCAGACTTAGAAGAGCTAACGCTGATCGACTTTGGAGCTCTTAAAGAGTCGGACACCATGGCGGGTATCGAGTCGACGATTCGAAAGCGTCCGATCTTTGGCCCCGAAGACATGCTGCTCTAAGAGACACACGCCCTAAACCACCCGTACCCGATTGCATCAAGTGAGCTACGTCCAAATGTTCTTCTTGGAGGGAACGAGATGACACATCGAAACCGAAGAGTGACTGCGGGCCGTCGTATTCGGTCATGGGTGGCAACTGCACTCGGTATCGGCGTGCTCTTGGCCTGCGCGGCAGAGCCAGCATCCTCTCAGACGGTGCGGGTCGCGACATACAACATCAAGGTGTTTAAGGAGTCCGTATCGAGCCAGAGGATCAATCGCCTCAAGGAGGTCATCTCCGAACTCGATGCGCACGTCATTGCCTTACAGGAGATTGAGAGCCGCACCGCGTTGAAGCGGCTGTTCGACCCTGACGACTGGCACATCATCATTGACGATGACAGCAAGCCGAGCACCCCGGGTCACCTTGACCAGGATGTCGCGCTGGTTGTGCGCAAAGAGTTCGACATCGTTAGCCCCGACGACCTGGAGGCAGAAGACGAGGACTTCCTGTTCCCGTCGGGGCGCGTAGGCCGTTACTTTCCCAACCGGCGGGATGTCCTTCACGTCCGCGTCAAGTTCCCGCAGTTGGACGATCCCGTCAGCTTCCTGGTCATGCACTTAAAGGCGCGAAATGACGGCAGGTTTACGACGACGCCGCGGCGTGTCGGCGCTGCTGAACTGCTTGTCGACGCCTTGGAGACTGACTTTGACGACGTTCCATTTGTGCTGTTGGGCGATTTCAACGACGGTCCAGACGACAAGTCGTCGAACATCTTGGAAACCGCCGACGACAATGCAGTTGCTGAAGATGAGAACAACGAAGGCCCGTTCCTCATCAATTTGACAGAACCGCTGGTTGCCGCCGACATGATTAGCTACGCGTTAAACTTTGGCTCTGACGGCGGCCGGGTGGCAAAAGTGGTTCACGGCAGCCGGGATAAGAACTTCGACAACCGTCACAACAATGTCTTTGTGAAGAAGGTTCTGCTGGATCAGATTCTCATCTCGGTTTCATTGAAGTCGTCATATGTCGCGGGTTCAGCCGGCGTCTTTGCACCAAAGTGGAGTCACAAGTCGGCGTCGGACCACTTGCCGGTGTTCGCCGATTTCACCTTCGGCGACGACGAACACCCGGCTGGGAACGTCAACATTGTGGCCTTGATGCCCAACCCCTCAGGGCGGGACGTCGGCAACGAGTACATCCGGCTGAAGAACGTCGGCAACGATTCGGTGAATTTGGATGACTGGACCCTGATCGACGAATCTGAGAATACGGTCTCGCTGGTGGGAACGCTCGCGTCCGGCGAGGAACTCAAGATCGTACTCGGCGAAGACGACCTGCGTCTGACCAACTCCGGCGACACGATCCGGCTGCTGAATGACGACGGTAACACTGTCGATTCTGCCCGATACAGCGCCGCTGACGTGAGCGTGGGGGAAGAAATCGCATTCCCATAACGGTATCGACTTCTCACGGTTCGTGACCGCTACACCTGCGATTCAGCAGCCTGCGGACGATGGGCAGGGAAATCCGACTGCCAAACCTGACGAACACGCCGGCGTGCCCAGAACGACACCACGCCCGTTACGACACTTCGTAGCCAAGCCTCTGGCTCGCCGCTCTCTGGCGACCCGCTCTGTGCCGATCCGCCCTCGTCCTTCACGCCGACTCAATAGCCGCTTGTGCCGGGCGGCGACTTGTCGAGATCGGACAAGGCGATTGCCGCGACGCCATCACTCCCACTACGATGCGGGCGCACATACGATGCGGGCGCAGAAACGGGGGATGCCCTGCAAGTCGACGGTTCCATAGCGAGCCGCCTAACGAAATGTCTCGCTGAAATTGAATTGGTGACGCGCCCTGCAAAGCGAGAACCCATTCTCGGCAAAAGTTGGAGAGTGACGGTCATGGCGAACGAGCGGCTTGCTGAATCTCTTGGCAAAGTGATCATTGCCACGGCGTGGGTTGACGCGGAAGTTTCGGAGAGTGAGATCAATTGCCTGAAGGATCTCCTGTTCCAGATCCCGGAACTCACGGCTCTTGAGTGGGCGAGGTTTCGGATCTACATCGAGTCGCCCGTCGGCCCGGAAGAGCGCCAACGCCTGTTGAATGAACTCCAGCTCGCCATCGGGTCGGCAGCCGACAAAGCGATGGCGCTCTCGATTCTCGAAGACGTATGCCAGGCGGATGGCCTGTTCACAGATGACGAACGGGTCGTCTTCGACGAGATCAAAGCGAACATTAACGCCGCTCAAACCGGAGTTGTGGGTGCCGTCTCGAAACTGCTGGGCGGGGCTTTGCGGCGCCGCTCCGACGCGCTCGCGACCGCTCCGAATCGCGAGCATTTTTTCGACGACTTCATTCGCAACAAGATCTATTTCAAGATTTCGCTTCGCCTTCAGACAGACCAAGCCAACATCCAGATTGCCGAACCCCTTCTGCGAAAACTGTGCGCTGCCGCCGGACTGATGGCCCGCATTGCGCACGCCGACGATGAGATCGCTGATGAGGAATTCAACGCAATCTCCGACTCGCTGCAAACAGGTTGGGGTCTTTCCGAGCAGGAAGCGGCGCTAGTCGCTGAAATCGCCATTTCCGAGGTTGGCGCCGGCATGGAACTGCATCGGCTGACACGCGAGTTCTTCGAGGCGACCGATGATACCGAACGAATGCAGTTCCTCGAAACCTTGTTTCAGGTGGCGGAAGCGCACGGCGGAACGTCGCATGTAGAAATCGAAGAAGTGCGGAAGATCGCGAAAATGTTGCACTTGTCCCATCGCGACTTCATTAGTGCGAAGCTGAAAGATCGTCGGGAGTCGCCGGACGCGTGATGCCTGGACATCGCGATCTCGGCACTCGGCTCGACTGACTTCGGCGAGCTCGTTCGAGCTAAGCTCGCCGAAGTCCGCCCTCCGCCACTCCGCTCTCAGCTGTTGCGACAGCGCTATGCGCTTCCAACGATGAGAGCCATCGAGTCGAAATGGAAACCCTTAGAATTCTTTGTGGCGAGTCTGAAAGCGGCGTTGAGCTCCGCCTCTGAAATCTCGATGTTATCGGGAACCAGGTCCCTATCCGACTCACTGCGAGAAGCGATGATTCTGGATGTCAGCTCGTTCTCCTCTATTCTTCTTGCCTTGCTGCCGAGCTGGACGACGCATTGGTGCAAACGGGACCACCGAGGTTTGCCACTGCTGATTAGCTCGTGTGGCGGTTCGGGTTGGTCGGGCGCTGGTCCCACCCAACCGGTGACGATCAGAAAGAGGTTTCCTGCTTGCAGTTGGCCTAGGTCGCGGCACAGGCCGCAAGCGCGCCCATCGGGACTGGAAAGCAGGTCCCGGATCAGTTCGTCAACGACTGGGTGTCCTGGGGCAAAGAACTCAAGCGATTCGTCACGGAGGGCTTGCTGGCGTTTGAAGGTCCCGGCCCGCCGAATCCGGGCCCCCGGAATTGCGTCCAGGGGGCGTCGTAATTTCGATTTGTCCCAACCCAGCATGGTTCCCCCCTTGGAAACTGACTCGCAACGACCTCCAAGCAACCGCATCCAACCGCCAATGGCTCGCTCGTCTTGCTCCGGATCGGCAGACCCCAGCGATTTCGCCTGGCGTGTCGCTTCCTCCAGACGTTCAGGATCCGGTGCACCCAGCCCCTGCGCGCTTTCGGCCCGTTTGCGTTCTTCGGCCACCTTGCCAGCAACCTCTTTACTCAGGCTCTCGACGTTCTCGGGCCCGGCCATGAAAGCAGCACAGATCTTGGCGTGCAACGGGGCCAGCATGAACTCGAGGCCTCCGAGAGACCTTTCGAAGACGTTGAGGGATCTGGAATGCAAACTCAACAGAGCCATCTCGGTTCGTCCGCTGCCACTGGGCACAACGGACAACACCGACCGACTCGGGTCGCGTCCCATGCGATCGAGACGGCCGATTCGTTGTTCGAGACGGGCGGGCGACCAAGGTAGATCGAGATGCACGACGGCCGACGCAAACTGGAAGTTACGTCCCTCGCCACCAAGTTCATCGGAGACAAGAACCGCGCAAGAATGTTGCTTTTGAAATCGCAACGCCTCGTGGGCGAGGGTGACCTCGTCCATGCGATGGTGAATGTGTGCCACCCGGTGTTGCCCGATTTTCTCTGAGAGGTGATCCCCAAAATCCTCGACCAGATTCCAGTCGCCGGCGAACACCAACACCTTTGCATTTTTTTCCCTGTTCAACACCGATTGGACCCAACCCGATACCGCTCGAAAGCGGGCCGAACCGCCCACTGTTGTCTCCATCCAGCTATGCACTTTTTCAATCGCGGTTTGCAGCCATTTCTCTTCACCCGGAAGGGCAGGCGCACACGCGACGATTTGTTGCCAGAGGTGATCTTCCTCCTCGGGTCCAGGGTCCGCACTCAGCGAGATTTCCGGTTGGCCGATCGGCTCCTCTTCGACTTCCATTTCTCCGGTGAGAATCCGCTTGCGAACCTCGAGAAGTTCTAAGGCCACCAGCGGCGAAGTCGATGCTTTCTGCCGGTACAAGGCGGTCAAAGCCGTTTGCACTTCATCACCCGGTTGAGGGTGTGCTTCGAGGTGGACGATCGCGTTCCTTTCCGCATCCGGGACCTGGTACGAGAGTTCTTTCAGCCTGCGGCCGCACAATTTCGTCCCTTGTAAGGCCACCGTTGCGCGGCGGTTGCAGACGATCTTTTCCAGCCCCTTGCCACAAGCCAGTTTCTCTTTCAACTCGGTCGTATTGTCTTGATCGACATTGGCCGGATCGATCAAAGCCAGCAAGCCAGAGAGTCCGTCGAGGTCGCGTCTTGACGGGGTGGCGGAGAGCCCAAGAAATCCCTTGCTGGCGGCGGACAGCTTGTGCAGGAATTCGTACAGGTCGCTGCCTGGTTGCACCTGGTGCGCTTCGTCGACGATGACAAGATCCCAATCCCGCTCGAGGATCTCCTCTTTCAGATGCGGCCACACTTCCAGAGCCGTAAATGAGACGATGACGCGGCCGTTATCGAGCAGGGGGCCTGCTTCGTCGAGTGCCAAACGGCCGGCATCCAGAAGAGAGAAAACTTGCTCGCCGAAACGGACGAACATTTCACACAGCCATTGCCTCCCCATTGCCCCTGGAGCGGCCACCAAGATGCGCAGCTGGCCGCGAAAACCTCGCATCGCTTGAATCGTAAGACCAGCTTCGATGGTCTTGCCGAGACCGACCTCGTCGGCGAGCAGGTGTCGCGGCCATTCGTCTGCCAGCATTTTTCTCGCTGCATACAGTTGATGGGGGACCGGGTAGATCCTGCCACCCAATAGCGCTGGCATGCCACCCGAAGCTTGGTGCCAGCGAGACAACGCGTTTACGAACTGTTGGCGGGCTGTAAAACGAAGCGGCCCTTCCCACTCACCGGCGGCTATTGCTTCCAGAACAAGTTCTAAATCCATTTACTGCGCTCTCTCCCAGACTTTGGCCTTCCCCCGACTGATAGAAATATTCATCCCCTGGCGAGCCCCGACGCAATGTCCTTGAGACGACGCGCTCAAGCCATTCCAACACGCTCGAGGAGAATTCGGAGCCGGTATCATTCCGACTAGTTGGCAGAAAAGCAAATCTCGAGCTGCTCTTTGCATGAATACCTGCGGCAGCGCATCCCAGCAAACCCTGCTGGCTTCCCTGACGGAGCAAGGCTACGAATTGGAGACTGCTGCGTAGCTGGCCGATTACCAAGCAGCGCGCTAGAACTGCGCGCCCATGCAGCCCATGCAATTGACACATGCCGTAAAAGGCCGATCAGCTTAACTCTAGAAAGGTGCAACGGATCGTCTCCTTACGGCTCCTTCACGAACCGGATGATCGCCAGTTGCCGGGTGCCCTGGTCGGGGCCGGCCGCCTCGACAACGCCACCGACCAGAAGCTCGTTGCCTAACCGATTCCAGCGGGGCGCGCCGTCGATCCGAGTCGTGCCGCCGGTCCGATCCCCCCGGGTCAGGTCCGAGGTCGCAGTGAAGACGAAATCGTCGGAGAATCGATAGCACTGGTAAACCCACCTTGAAGGTGACCGCAGCTGGCGGCTACACGTGTACCACTTCCCCAGCGGCCCGTAGGCGTTGTCGTCATCCATGCTGCCCTGATCAAACGTGTTGTCCACCCCGACATGCGTCAACGGGTTCGTATAGGCTGGCGGGGTGAGGTCCACGTCGTAGAGGTCATACTTTCCGTTGGATCCCGGATTCGGAATTAGGGACTCGTCGAACCATTCCGGGTGATAGGGGTTGGCCCGCTCGATCACTCTGAGGTTGTGGGCTCCGTCAGTGTTTACGACAGCGGCCGCGTTGAGGCCACTGTTTCTGGTGATGAAGCTGATACGGTTGCTGTCCCGGTTCACAAGCGTGTGATGTACGTAGATGCTCGTGCCGCCGGTATCGCCATGCAGCTGAAGAATGTCTCCGAGCGTGACGATGAGCTCCGCGTTTCCCGTGGCGATGTCCACCTTCCAGAGGCCGTCGGTGAGGAGGGCGTCCCCTCCGGGAGGTTTCGAGTCCGCGTAGGCGATCATCGTTCCCGTCCTCAGGGTTAACCTGCCGTAGTTGATCCCCACGAAGTAGCTCCCGTCAGGGGCGACGCCGCCGTTGGCAACGTCGTCAGGGACGCCGGTCGTGCCGCCGAACTTGTATTCCTTGACCCGCGTCATCGCGGTGATGTCGAAGAGGACGGTCCAGGTCGCCCCCGTGGCGTCGCTGTCGTTGAAGAAGAACTGGGTCTCTGGCGCGGCGGGGTTCCAGTTGAACATCGTCCCCTGCTGCAGGTTCCACGCCCGTGTCGTATCGACTACCGTGACCTCGTAGTCATTTTGGGTATCGATGATCGCAACCTCCGCGGTAACGCCCGCCGTGGGTGCAGCTTTGTAGTTGTCGACCCTCAGGCAGAGGATGTACCGCCCGCTCCGGTTCCACGCCATCGTCAGACCGTGGCCGATGTATCCGAACATGTGGTGTTTGTTGTCCGGGCCGTAGGAGGTGATCTGCACCGACTCGGACGTGACCGGCACCCCGACATCGCCAACGTCTTCGACGACCGTAATCGGCAGGGGGGCGCTGAGAGGGCCCCCACTACTGACGACCAGATCGTGTGCTCCCACGGGCGTCGTATCGTCGACGACGATGACCGAAATCGTTGTATCGTTGATAACCGTGAAGGCCTGGGCAACGCCGCCGATCTGGACGCTGGAAGTACTCGCTAACCCGGTTCCGGTGATTGTATAGGCCGAGCCAATGGGGACCGGCGACCGACTGATCGAACCGATCGATCCAGGAGGGCCCGAAGGGGTCAAAGGAGCCACGGCACCCCCGCTACTGCTATCATTGCTACATGCGGGTCCGAGTGTGGCGGCCATTCCGAGAAGGAGGAGCTTGAACGTCCAGTCGCTTCTCATCGCTACGTCCCTCATATGAAAAGCTGAATTGAATGGTTGAGGTAAGAACGTGTTTGAAAAGGATCAATCCAGTCGTCGGACCATGATGTGGATCATGGCTGCGTAGATGAACGCCTCACTGGGGACTTCCAGGATTTCGTAGTCTTTCGACAAGCGGCGGTACTTGCTCAGCCAGGCGAATGTGCGTTCCACGACCCAGCGTTTTGGTAGCACGACAAACCCCTTTGAGGTGCGGCGGATGATCTCCATCGACCAGTGGCACGACTGCCGCACCCATCGTTCCAAGCGACCACCGTATCCCGCATCGGCGCGAATGATCCGCAACCGAGCGAAGTCGAATGTGGCTTGGGCCAGCAACCATTTGGCGCCATCGCGGTCCTGCATCAGGCCGCCATCGATGTCATGGCAGGCTTCCCATTGTAGCCGGACGTGCCAGTTGACGTTCCTCAGGAGGCACGTGTCTCAATACGGTCGAATAGTGAGAATCTCGACCGATTCTGAGTCCGGCGGCGAGTGGGATGTCTCTGGGCAACTCGCCTGGCCGGTAAGTGTTTCAGTAACCTGTGGCGCGTGACACATGCGACGCACGAAAACGTCAGGCGCGATTGGCAATTGCCAAGTGCACGCCGAGCGACTATTGATTTCCCTTCTCCGTCTTGAGCGGTGCTGTCCAGAGCAGGACCTTATGGGGCTGACCGTCTTCTTGTGATTCCGCCTCGACCACGCGATCCGGCTTGACTCCCGGAATTTCGAAGCGGTGCGATACGACCCGCGCACCAGGCTTGAGCTGCTGTAGTTGTGGGACGAGCTTTTCCAACTGGTTTGGTAATAAATACGTCGCGATCACGTCGGCTTTGCTGAGGTCCACCGTGAAGATATCTCGGCGCTCGAATGCGGCGAGCTGTGCCACGTTTGCTTTTTCAGCGTTTGCTTTCGATAGTTCGACCAGATCGCGATCGATCTCGTAGCCCACGGCGCGGCAGCCGTAGATTCTGGCGGCCGTGATCACGATCCGCCCGTCACCGCTTCCGAGGTCATAGACGACGTCGTCCTGGTCGACGTCCGCCAATTGGAGCATCCTTTCCACGACGTCTTGCGGAGTGGGCACAAAGACCGATCGGGGCCGCTCAGATGGTCGAGTCGCGGAGTTCGTCGACGAGCCGGGCTGCAGTTCCACTACGGTCGCAATGGCGGTCGCTTCCGCTGCGTCTTGTCGAACGTCGTAGCAGAACAGGCGGTTGTCATCCCGCATCCACAGGCGCCCGCCAGTGACGACCGGGTTCGTTGCCCCCATCGCCCGTTCATGGTCTGGCAGCGTAAAACGGGACTTCTCCACGTAATCGCCGTCAGCCGGCTCGATCAGCGACACGACACCATCTGAGTTGTGTAGAACAAGGTGACCGTCGGCAAACGTCATTGACGAGATGCTAAGACGAACGCGAGCGGACGGTGTGTTTCTCTCGCCCGTTGTTGCGTCATAACCCTCGAGAACACCGCTTCGACTGAAAGTATGAATCTGGTCGCCGACCCAGAGCGTGCTGTCTTGGAACGGACTAAGCCATCCGCGGTGGAAATACGTCTCACGCAGTTTGACGCCTTGCCGATCAGGAAGCAGCTTGAGCAAGGCCCGTCCGGAGTCGTAGCCGTTATAGGCGAGAAGCAAATCGCCACGCACAATCGGTGTCGCTGAGTTTGCATGACGAGCGGCGAGCTTGTCGTACCGCCACAGCACCCGGCCATCGTCGGCGGCAACACTCACAAGCCCGTTGCGCAGGAACGTCACGTATTGACGACGTCCACCGCCTTCTGTGACCACTGGCGCTGCGTAACTGGATGGCTCTCCCAGGACGGTCTTCCAGATCACCTCGCCGGACTTCTTGTCGAGAGCAACGATCGTGGCTTCGTTCCCGCCGGGCGAACAAATCAGTTTGTCTCCATCGACCAACGGATAATCGCAAACGCCCCAGACGTGCCGTTTCGCTCCAAAGTCTGCGACATAGCTCTTGCGCCACAGTTCTCGACCGTCCTTCACGTGCAAGCAGACCAAGTCGCCATCGGATCTGACGGCGTACAGCCGTTGGTCGTCGATGGTCGGAGTTCGCTGCCCGAGCCAACGCATGAGCGGGCTCTCTGCAACAGCCGGCCCGATCGAAGCCATCCACAACTGCTTGCCCGTCTCGGAAAGGGTCGTCACGTATTCCCGTTCGTCGCGATAACCAAGGGTGAAGACGCGGCCGTCGGCAATGCTCACCGACGCGATCCCCTGTCCCAGTCCTTCGGCCTGCCAGATTAGTGGTGGGCCGTCTTTGGGCCACTCTTTGAGCAAACCGCTGTCTGCCGATACGTTGTCGCGATTCGGCCCACGCCATTGGGGCCAGTGACCAGCGGTTTTCTGACCCGAGAGGTGGTTGGAATTCCGCTTGTCGTCCCGGATTGCGTAAAGACGATACCGATCACAGACGTAAAGGGTCCCGTTCGCGAAGACAGGTGACATGAAACTCCCGTCGCCCGTTGCGACTTGGGCGATTGGCCAGCCCCCGTTGGTGGCCACGTCCGGATCGCTTGAAAGGCGAAACAGCGAAACGAGTCCATCGTCATCGGCGACGTAAATCGTATCGCCGACAATCAATGGTGACCCCCACACGTGGGCGAAGACGTCACTCGTCCAGTGCCGCTTTCCGGTCCCCGCGTCCAGGCAGTGCACGAAGCCGTCGTAATCGGGTGCAACGACAAGCCCTTTGTGGACTGCAACACTCGACAGCGTTCGCTGCATCTCGTAGAAGTTGCCCGCGTCAGCTGTGAACTCCCAAACCAGGCCGGAATTCGGATTGGCAACGGCCTCTTCCCCTTTCTGACGATCGACAGCCTGCAGGCGCCGGTGCGGCAACGGGTTGCCTTTCCGATCCACTGCGAGTTCATGGCTGATGTCGCCAGCTTTCGTCGAATCAAGGCAGACTAACCGACCCGGACCAGCAGCCTTGCTGGCCTGGCGGCCGCTCCCGATGTAGATGCGATCCTCGTACAGCACCGGCGTCGCTAGGAAATAGTTTCGTGTGCCGTCGCTGCCGATTGAGTATTTGCTCGCCTTGGGGTTGATATCGAACTTCCAGATCAATTCACCGCTGGCGGGATCGAAGGATCTGACCCAACCATCGCCTTGAGCGACCACAACCTGACCGCGGCCACCGATGTCGGCCACCAAGGGGCTAGAGAACTCGCTGTACAGCACGTTGGCTCCCGGTGAGTTGTCGCTCCAGACGACTTCTCCCGTGTCCTTGTGTAGACAGACCAGGCTCGGCGCTTCGGGAGCCGGAACGTTGAGTCCGACGTCGTCAGCCCCGTTCGGCAAAGTCAGATAGATGCGGCCGCGAAACGGCTGACTGACCGAACACATCCGTCCCGGCCACATCCACAAAGGGCGGACGTAGATCCCCAGCTCTTTCAGATCTGTCTTCCACACGAGCTGCGGTTTGCCGCTACCCTGTTTCAGGGGAGCGATATTCAGACAAACCGCTTCGCACCGATTGGTAAACACCCACAGACGGTCACCCTCGATGCTGGGTGAACATGCAAGTCCGTGCCAAGGTGGATCGCGGTGCGAGTCGCCGTCGAGCCTCGGTGAAATATACTCGTAGAGTAGCTTGCCGTCGCTTTCGCGGTAGCAGCGTAGCAGCGCCGCCTCACGTTCCCCTTGGGGGTTCTCTAAGTCTCGGCTATTGGCACCGATCCAGACCAGCCCGTCGGCAATCACCGGCGAAGCGTATACTCCGAAGCCCAAGTCCGCCTTCCAACGTACGTTTCGAACTGGCTGTGTCCACGTCCTCGTCGCTCGGTTGAACGAACCCACATCCCAGTCCAAGGGTGGGGCTATCTCAAGACTCACGGGATTGCGAGTCGCATCCCGGCCGAACATGGTCCAGTCCGCGGCGATAAGCCACGACGGCTCCATCGTCACCAGTGCGAACGCGATCAGCACTTGCGGCCCGACCCGCATGCGACACCTCATCATCGCGAAGCCAAAGAAACGTAGTCGGCAGTCGTCTCGCGATTCTACCCGATCTCCCCCGGCGAAAGGACTGACTCATCACCGCGTTTAAGAAACCGTTCGATTCACGCCACAACTCGGTCGACGGCAGGCATTCTACACACCGGACGCACGGGCCCCACTGTCGATCATGTTGTGTGCCACCGGCTTGCCGGTGCGTAACGTGATACGGCGCACATGAATTCTCGACTTCCTCGGAAGCGTGTGCGACACTTTGGGGCCAAAGGTCTTCTGCACGCGCTGACGTGTTCCTGCGCTTCGTCGGGAGCCACTGTTGAGGAATGACCGCTGGGATTCTCGCGAATCAACTCGAGACGGCGTGGGTAGTCGTCGACCTTGCGTTGTTTCGTATGTCGCAAGTCGACGCGGCGGGTTGCGCTTTGCTTCACCCACCCTACGCGACTGAAGTCTCACTCGTTGTCGCGCACTTTGCCTTCGTTGCGCCACCAGCGGAGTTCGTAGCTTCCATGTTCGGCACAGGCGGCGATGTCGGGTCGGCCGTCGCCGTTTAGGTCGGCGATGATGACTTGATTGGCGCTTCGCCAGTTCTCTTTCAACGAGTGAAACGTCCACGACCCTTTTGCGTCGCCGCTATTCTCGAACCATGCCACGCGCCCCGGGTTCCGCCAGGACGTGGCCACGACGTCAATGTCGCCGTCGCCGTCTAAGTCGCCGGCAACCGCCTCGAATGCGTCGTCAAATTGTGGACCGATGACGTGTTTTTTCCAAAGACCGCCGGCGGGATCTTCATTTTCGTACCAGACAATCTGGTTGTCTGCTCTGGTTTGCGAGGCTTTGGGGTCGTCGGAGTCAGGGCGGAAATAGAACCCGAGCGCCATGACGACATCGATGTCGCCGTCGCCGTCCATGTCGGCTGGGTTGCCATGTGCCGGACAGACCGACGTGCCGTCAATGAGGTGTTTCGTCCAAGAGACTGTGCCCGCTGATCGACGGTTCTCATACCACACGACCGCGCTGGCCTGCCGGATCGTGCCCAGCAGGTCGGCGTCGCCGTCACCGTCGAAGTCTGCGGCACGCATCGTTCGTGTTTCCGGGACTTCCTCTTCGATCATGTGTTTCCGCCACTCGCCGTCGGCAGGGGTCCCGTCGTTTTCGAACCAGGCGAATTGATTTCCGAGCACCCAGCTCGAGGCGGCGACGTCCAGACGTCCGTCTTGGTTGAAGTCGGCTAACGCAACGTCGTAGGCACCGGGCAGCTCTGTCGTGATCACGTGCCGCCGCCACAGCTTTCCGTCGGTGGCCTTGCCGTTGTTTTCGAACCAGAGCAGGTGTCCTCTGAGATTCTTGACAATCACCACATCCAGGTCGCCATCGCCATCGACGTCGCCAACCATGTGACGTTCCAGCCGCTCGGGGTCGTCCTGCTGGATCACATGCCGCTTAAACGCCCCTTCGCCGTCGTTCTCGAACAGGTACAGCATGTCATGCGGCGTGTAATCGGCACTGGTCACATCGAGATCTCCATCGTCATCGAAGTCAGCGGCCGCGATCCCATAGGCGTAGGCGTACTTGTCGGCGATCAGATGTTCTGAAAACCGGATTGTCGCTCGCTGTTGGAACGCCTCCGCCGATGAGATCGTCGTCGACATGGCGATCAACAAGCCGCTTACAACATGGATGCCGACGGGATTGGGTCGCATTGATCGCCTTTTCGTCAATCAGGGCTACGGAACACCGCCGCTTGCCAACACGGCCGCTCGCGCCCGATCAACGGGTGCCGACTGATACGCGGCCGTTTGGGCGAGACCTCTATTCAGGTGCCGGCTGGCTGGTGTTCCAGATGTCGACGTGAAGATGCCACCCGCTTTCGAGCCTCTTCCAGATGACGACGTACTTGCCGACATCGTGTATCGCTGCTTCACCCGAGTCGACCGTCAGCTCGTACCGGCCGACTTCGTAAGCCGTCCCGTCACCGGGCGCATCGACCGTGACGGACTCCAGCTTGACATCCTTGATTCCGCCGTCGATTCCGGCCTGCCAAAACTCGCGGATGGCTGCTCGCCCCGATATGACGTCGCTGTTTGTCGGCAGCGCCCGCGCATCTTCGGTGTACAGCGCGGCGGCGGCACCCGCGTCTCGACTGTTGATCGCATGCATGAGTTTTTCGTTTTGGGCTGCGATCTCTGCTCTTAGGTCCATCGTTCTGTTCTCCTCCGGACAGGTGAGTTCCCATTTCGGTAATCATTGAATCGTATCGTCAAACGGCTCTCAAATCCCGCCCGCGGAAGACTCGCATGCAGAGTCGTACCCAACGGTCGCTGGTTCGTGGTCCCGAGTCGAGCACAAACGCCGCATTGGCGACGTTCGATACACTGGCAGCCTCGGCACACGGGTGGAATTGCCGTAGAGCGGCTCGCTTGTTCGAGTTTCGGTTGTCACACACCTTCAGCGGCAGTGCCTTCTCTTCGGCGGCGCAAGAATCGACCGATGAAACGGTAGCCAACCCACAGCAGCATGATGGCTGCAAGCGTTGCGACAATCCCGCCGGCCCACAAGTACTTGCCGCCGTCAGGCCCGAGCAGCAGCGTCGACAACAGCTCCTGCGCCAGTTGTTCGCCGTATTCGGAGTTCGTGAACACGACGAAGCCCCACTTTCGGCCCATGTCGAGCACATACCCGCAAGTGAAACCATGGTTGTTGCCGCCGTGAAGGTAGAGGTCGGTCAACGGTATTTGGGGGCGAAAGAAGCCCAGCGTGTAGTCGATATCAAAGGGCCCGTCCAATCCTGTGGCAGAATGCGGCCGGAGCAACTCGGCATATGACTCCGGCGTCAAGCGCTCCTTGTTCATGACGCCGATCATCCACTTCGAGAAATCGAGGGGCTCGGAGTGAATGGAGGCGGCTGCCACGAATACCCCGTCGTTTCGAATATGGTCGGCATGGTTTGGCCAATCGATCCAATTGCCGTCTTCGTCGTACGGTTCAGCCTTGTGCTCCCACGCGTATTCATCGGGGATGAATCGCGTATGCGTCATTCCCAGCGGTGCAGCGATTCTCTCAATAAACAGGGCATCCAGGCCTTCCCAATCGGTGTCAGCCAAATGCCGCAGCACCTCGGCCAGGTATTGATATCCTTCGCCGGAATATTGATAGCTGGTGCCGGGGTCGAACTCGATGACGAGCCGCTCGTCGTCCCGATCCCATCGCCAGTTGGGGAACCCGGTGCGATGACTCAGGGCCATCCGCGCGGTGATTTTCTGATACCGCTCATCGTGCTCGATTGCAGGGTAGGGCAGGTACTCATGCAGTGGTCGATCTAACTCTAGTTTGCCTTCTTCAACAAACGTCATGGCGAACTGCGCGAACAACGACTTTGACATCGACGCGCCTTCGAAGATCGTGGCGTCGTCCACCTTGACCTGCTGGGCCTTGTCGGCGTAGCCGCCTGTGAAGTGGTAAACGACTTCTCCATCGGCAACGACGGCCATCGCCAGCCCGGGAATGTCCATCTCCTCAAGCTTCGACTCCAGATGCTCGTCCATCGAGTCGTGCGTGATCGGCAGCCCGAGATAGCTCGAAAAGCTGTCGTTCGATCCGCCGCAGCCAACAAGAAAAAAGAGGATTGCAAAGACCAAGCCGAACAAGCCGTCGCGAATCCGGAGAGATCGGCGATGCCACTTCTTGCGCATTTTGATTCCATCGGGTGGCTGTAGGAACGGTCGATCTTAAGGAGTTGTTTCGTCACCCAGGCAGGATTCTTGGAGGAGGGTCGCGAATGCAACGAAAAACTCAGACTGATCGACGATGTAGCGCGTCTCAATGCAGCACCTGGGACACGTGTCAAATCGCTGAAGACGCCATTGCACCAACCCCATAGACGTTTGATGCAATCTGCTGCAGTGCCACCGCCGCGGCACGTTGACCAGTCCGCCGACGTACGGTACCTTTCCCACAGGTCGACATTAGTTCTGTCTATCCTGCCCGGACGGATCACACGATGCTGCGGATACTCGGCGGGCGAACGAAACTCTGCGACGGGATCACGCGCCGCGAATTGATGCGCGTGGGCGGACTCTCCCTGTTCGGCGGCATGACAGTACCCGCGCTGCTGGCGGCTGCCCAGAAGCGCCGGACAGATGGATCAGCGAAGTCGGTGATCCTCTTCAACCTGCTCGGCGGCCCCAGCCACATGGACATGTTCGACATGAAGCCGCTGGCTCCTGTCGAAATTCGGGGCGAGTTCCAGCCGATCGACACGTCGCTGCCCGGTCTGCAAATCTGCGAGCACTTGCCGCAAACGTCGCGACACATGCACAAGGCAACGCTGATTCGCACCATCACGCACAATTACAACGCGCACAATCCCTTGGCGATGCTCACCGGCTTTGCAGAGGGCGCGAACGATCAGTTGTCGCCGGAACCGACCGATCCACCCGACATGGGCGCCATTTGCCAGTACTTGAAGATGGGACCGCGCGACATGCCGGGGGCCGTCTGTTTGCCGTGCTACCCCGGTTTTGGCGAGCGGACGATGTATCCAGGTATCCGTCGCCCGGGACCGTACGGGGGCTTTCTGGGAAATAGATATGACCCCTTGTTCGCGGAATGCGAGCCCACCTTCGAGCGTGAACCGAAGGTGATGTACTACGATCCGGTCCGTCCGATGGGCGCACCGCGTCTGCCTTCTCTGGACGCGCTGCCGGAGATGAACGTCGATCGGCTCGATCGCCGGCGTTCGATGTTGTCGCAGCTCGATGAAGAGTTCGAGCGCGCCGCGGGATCGCCGGCCATCGGACGCATGAATGAAGTTCAACACCGGGCCTTCGCCATGCTCTCGTCGAGTCGCATTCGGGATGCATTTGATCTCGGCGGGGAGCCTGCCGGGGTCCGCGATCGTTACGGTCGGCATTTGATGGGATCGAGCCTGTTGGTTGCGCGGCGGCTGGTCGAAGCGGGTGTTCCGTTCGTGAGTGTGCATGCCGAGATCTTCGGCAAAATGGGCCACTCCTACGACATGCACGAAAACAATTTCGGCATGCTCAAGAACGAGAACCTGCCCGTGCTCGATATGGTCTACCCGGCACTCGTGGAGGATTTGGAGCAGCGCGGCTTGCTCGATTCGACCCTGGTGGTCGTGATGGGAGAAATGGGCCGCTCGCCGCGCGTCAACGCCAAAGCGGGCCGCGATCATTGGCCGAGGTGCGGGTTCAGTCTGCTCACCGGCGGCGGCGTGAAGCGGGGAGTCGTCTTCGGATCAACCGACAAGCAGGCCGCTTATCCCACGAGTCATCCGGTTTCACCTGGCGACGTGGTGGCAACGATCTATCATCTTCTGGGAATCGACCCGCACATGACGGTGCCTGATCGTGCAGGCCGCCCAATTCCCATCGCACACGGCGGCGACCCGATCTGGGACATTGTTGCCTGATGACGACCAGAGTCGCACAACATGGCGGCCGATAAAGCCGGTGCGCCGACGACGAGAACTCTCACTGTTGCCTCGCGGGATCAAGGCTCGAACCATCACTGCGCCGTGAGTGCGATCTTCGCGGGCTCGTCGAGATTCGAGGCCATCACCGTCATAAGGCCTGGCGGCGAATCGGGGGCACCCGTGAGTGTCACTGTCACGGTCCGGTGATCTCCCGGTGCGATCGCGTGGCCGGTTGCTTTGTCCTCTTCGATCGCGAATTCACCCGCGATTGCAACGTCCGTGTCGCGCAACGGCGCCGTGCCGCCGTTTTGCACTTCAACGGTCACGCCAGCCTGTCCGCAACCAACCTGATCCGCACGAGTCCCATCCACCTTGAAGACCACAGAGGGAGATGGCGAGGGAGCGGCCTTCGCGTTTCCGCTGGGATTCAGGATCAAATCGGTGGCGCGCTTGATCAGCTCGCGAAACGTTTCTTCACGATAACCCACGAGGAAAGCGAGCACCCAATAAGCGATCATGCCACCAGCCAACGCGTCCGCATCTGAGGCATCTTTCGCGGAAGTAATAATGCCAGGCGTCGTACCCGAGACTGTGTTGATGAGAATCAGTAAGAAGAAAGCCACCAGACCCATGATGCTGCCGGTAAGCGGTCGCGCGATGTGCCAGTAGTTCCACTTTGGATTCCACTGCTCGTTCATCAGGAACACACCTTGCATGCTGATCATCACCGCACCGAGCGCGCCAAACCAGGGTACTGCGATCGGCAGGATTCCACCAAGCGTGTGAGCGACCGCCTGATTGGCGCTGTCGTTGATGATGTAAACGTAGTACCAAGCACCGCCCATCAGCAGTATGAAGTAAATTACGTTCAGCCAGAAGAAGAATTCGGGACGGAGCTTGGCAATCAACGACTGTTGATCGGTCGAACGCTTTGCAGCTCGGCGCGTCACCTCGAGCAGGACCACCAACAGCCCCACACTGGCTACGATCGCCGCGATCTTGTGTAGGGGCATGCTCAAAACGTCACCTGTCATCAGAAGCCGCCACTGTGTTTCGGTGTCGGAGCCGTCCGTGAACGAGGCGGGCGCTGGATCCCCGGCCTGAATTGAAGTCCAGCCCTAAGCGCTTAGGCGATGGGAAGCTCACGACAAGGCGCGCTTTTCGAGGGAATCGGCGAGAATTACGTTCCGTTTTCTATGCTCAGGAACGGCGCCTGCTGTTTCAGGTTGTCTTCAAGTTCCTGTTTTAGACCGGGAGATTCTCCGGCGCGACGGGCCAACTCATCGAGCCACGTTTTTGTCTTGATTTTGACCATCCAGGAAGCCTGTTCGGTCTTGCCTTTGCGGCGGCGCGTGGTGGTGACGCCTTTGGCAACCACGCCTTCTGTGACCGGAAACTTGCCGTCACGGACGTCTTTCATGAATTGTTTCGTAAGCGGGCCATCGTAGATGACCTCGGCGATATCCAGGTGGCCAAAGTGCTGGTGGTAGTTGCGTGGAAGTACAAAGCCTTGTTCGGGAATCAAGACGTCAATCAGTTTCATTTGCTTCGGTTCGCGGTCGCGGTGCAAACCGGAAAAGGTGTGCTCGCCGAAGAATTCGCAGAAGGCAACGAGCGATTTTGCGTTTCGGTATTCCTTGTATCTGCGGAAACAATTCAGAATTGCGTCCGCGTACTTGGACATGAAGATCGAGATGGAATCGCCAAACAGAGGATTGCCGGCATCGATGGTGCGTTTGCGCGTACCGAATTGACACCAGCCGTCCGCTTGCGTCCACTTGAATTGCAGGTTGGAGCCGTCGTACTTGTGGAACGCGACACACGGTTGGTCGATTACCTCGAGGTGTGGACCCTCGATGGGCGGATACCGCGCCAACTGCGGCCGCTCTCGGCGTTGATTTCGTCGCGCCATGGGTGGGAACTCGGGCGAGTCGAAGCGGGAATCGATTCAGGGCTCGACACGCCGCTGCTCAAAGAGGTTCGCCGCTGGTTCGCAACGAGTAGGTCAGACATCACCGCGCAAGAATAGATGACTTCTCATGCTTGTCACGGCGTATCACCCGCGCCTGGTTCTCATCGCACGGCGCTCAAGTCGTTGGAGCCGTCAGGTAGCCGGCGTGATCGGTTGCCAACCCCGCTCCACCGCGACTCAGAACTTCACGGACATCGTCCGGCAATGTCGACTTCTCCATCGTCTCGGCGACCACGAGCACGTACACCGTTTCACCGGTGGCGATGATCGGATCTTCACCGGCGATGCGAAACTCCGTCGCCACGGTGAATGATGTATTGCCCAACCGCGGCGCGTGAACGGAGAGTTCCAGTACCTGGTCGAACCGGGCGGCGGACTTCCATTCGAGTGTCTGCTTGACAAGTTGATAGTCATAACGGCCGTTGACCATCGACCCCTCCATGCCCAGCGCGCGGATAAACTCGGTGGTCGCAAGTTCCAGATAGTCACCGTACCGAGCGTTGAACACGACCCGCTGTGCGTCGCATTCCGCGTACCGAACACGCAGGTAGTAGCGAAAGTGGTCAGGCATCTATTCCTCAGCAGTCGATTGGACAGAATGCAACGTGAAGGGCAATCTTACATTTGGCCGGCGACAGTGAGTAGGCATCTGACGTGAAGCCCAACGCCGACTCAAGCCGAACGGCGAACGACTACCGCCGCAGCACGCTCTTGGCTTGCTGCAGCGGTTCGATACCTTCGCCCTCGCGGAGCGCCCCCCAGCGGCTGGCTTGCCAGACCTCGCCGGTCGTCAGTTCCAAAGCCGTCAGCCAGCCGTAGCCGTGGCAATACGTGTCGATGCACTTCACACAGCCCAAGTCGAGAATCTCGCCTTCGCGCTGCTCGGTGTGTCCGACGATCACCGTCTTTCCAGATACGTGCGGCCGGGGCTGTGGATCGTCGAGCAGGCTCCAGCGGAGTGTGTGCGGCGGGAACTCTTCGACCGGTAAATCCGGTTCGTAGTTAGCGTGCACCAGCAGGTGTTCTTCGGTCTCGTAGAATTCGACGCAGCTTTTGATGAATTCGATGTGTCGCTCGGGAACGTCCTGAATCGTCCCGCAGAACTTGTATGAATTGACGGTCGCCATGCCGCCACACATCAGCCAAGAGTCGACCAGGCTCTCATTCGACAGCGCTTCGAGCAGCATTTCTTCGTGATTGCCCATGATGGTGACCAACCGGCACCGCTGCTCGAGCGCGATCAACTGGTCGATGACTTGCGAGGTGTCACGCCCCACGTCAACGAAGTCGCCCAACGAGATGATCTCGTCGGCGGCCGTGGGCGCAATGGCCTGCAACAGAGTCTCCAGCGCATGCGCACATCCATGAATGTCACCGATGGCGATCGTGCGGCCGCGGGACTCATCGGGCATCTGTGACCTCGTTGGGAAATCGCGTCAGCTTCGAGGGGCAGGGCGCGATGCATGTTACGGCGTGGGTTTGACGCGGCACAACCCGATCGGCCCAAAATGCTCGGCGCCCCGACAGGGGCACGATTCGGCCCAACACGATGCTTGTCGGTACGAAATACCTTCTAATCTCCGCCGTGTTTAAACGTATCTCAATCGGGGGGAACATTTCTCTGGAAAACCTGGAACACATCGAGCGGCAAGGTCGTCTGTGTTGTGGCGGGCCATTGCGGCAGGCTTTAGGGCGGCTGATCCAGGGGGTTTTCAGCCGGCACTCGATAATCAGGAAGACACCGGGATTTGCTGACGCTACGATGCAGGTACCTCGAATTTGACCATTTGGGCCAGATGAACGCGGTCGCTGCACCACGCCAGTCATCCCACCCGAAATCCTCACAGACGCACAGCCACGGTCAACGGCCGGTAGAAGGCGACTTATGTCGGAATCGTTCGCGCCCCCCCAGGAGCAACTGGATGATAATGACGTTCAAAAGATCGACGAGCTGCGCGACGTTTATGACCGCTTGAAGAACGAGCTGGCACGGGTCATTGTCGGCCAGACGGCGGTGATCGAACGCATGTCGATTTGCCTGTTTGCTCGCGGACACGCGCTGCTGATGGGTGTTCCGGGTCTGGCAAAAACGTTGCTGGTCAGCAAGCTGGCCGAAACGATGTCGCTGAAATTCAGCCGCATCCAATTCACCCCCGACCTGATGCCGATGGACATTACCGGCACCGACATCTTGCAGGACGGAACCAACGGCCGGCGAGAATTCGAATTCGTCCACGGGCCGGTCTTCGCCAATATCGTGTTAGCCGACGAGATCAACCGCGCCCCACCAAAGACGCAGGCTTCGATGCTCGAAGCGATGCAAGAGTCAAAGGTCACCGCGGTCGGCAAGACGTTCGAACTCGACCCGCCGTTTCTCGTGTTGGCCACGCAAAACCCGGTCGAACAGGAAGGCACCTATCCACTGCCGGAGGCGCAGTTGGACCGGTTCATGTTCTTGATCGAGTTGGATTATCCCTCCGAGTCGGAGGAAGTTCAGATTGCCCGCACGACGACCGGCGAGGAGTTGCCCGAACTGCAGCATCTGCTGCATGCCCCAGAGATCATCGAGCACCAGGCGCTCGTCAGGCGGGTTCCCGTGCCGGACCACATTTATCTGTATGCCGCACGGCTTGTTCGCCAGACGCGTCCCGAGGACTCGACGGCTCCCGAGTGGCTGAAGTCGTTGGTCGCCTGGGGAGCCGGGCCACGCGCCGTTCAGAACCTGGTACTGGGCGCTAAGGCGCGGGCTGCGCTGCTGGGAAGCTACATGGTCCGCTTGGAAGACGTGCAAGAGGTGGCGGCGCCCGTCCTGACCCATCGCGTGATCACCACGTTCGCCGCACAGGCCGAAGGTGTCACAGCCAAAGACATCGTGCGACGTCTGGTTGAGGAGACCGAAACAGAGGCCTAACAGCACCCGGTCAAAGACTGGGTCAGTCCAGTCGAACAGGCCGGCGGGTGAATCGCCCGTCGACCGGTCACGCACGATCATTCACGCTGGTTGGAACCGTCGATGTTTCCAGAGAGACGCAGCCGCAGTTTTCTCGATCCGCAGGCCTTGTCGCGGTTGGCCGGCCTGCCGCTGTCGGCCCGCCGGCCGATGCTCGGTAGCGTTTCGGGGCGGCATGCCAGCCCCCACCGCGGTGCCAGCGTCGAATTTGCGGAATACCGAAAGTACGTGCCGGGCGACGATCTCAGGCGGCTGGATTGGCGGGCCTACGGTCGCACCGACCGCTTCTACGTCAAGGAGTTCGAGGCCGACACAAACCTGAGATGCTGCCTGGTGCTCGACACCAGCGGTTCGATGGGTTTTGCATCGGAGCACGGCACCAAGATTGAGTACGCCCGCAAGATTGCGGGGGCCTTGAGTTACCTGGCGATCCAACAAGGTGACGCGGTAGGCCTCTCCTGTGTTTCATCAGGCATCGTGCAAAACATTCCGCCCCGGCGCAACCCGGTCCACCTGATGAACGTGTACGACGTGTTGGAGGACGTCAAGCCGGAGGGAGAAACGCAGCTGGTGCCCGTGCTTCACGAATTGGCCGAAACGGTCCGGCAGCGGGCGCTAATGGTCATCATCTCGGATCTGTTCGTCGAGCCTGAAGAGTTGCGCGGGTGCTTCGAACACCTGCGCTTTCGCAAGCATGACGTCACGGCCTTTCAGCTACTCGACCCCCAGGAACTCGAATTCACGTTCGGGCGCCCGATGAGGTTTCTCGACATGGAAGGGGGGCCCGCGGTTTTCGCCGAGCCCAACGAAATCGCCGACCGCTACCACAAGGCGCTCCAACAATACTCCGAGCAGCTCCGCCAGGTCGTGTTGGAATCGGCCATCGACTTTCACCGTGTGAGCATCGATGAGGATTACGAGCAAGTGTTGACGCGATTTCTAGTCGGCCGCACCCGGACGCGAGGGCTGCGATGAGCTTTCTGCAGCCGGCGCTGTTGGCGGCTCTGCCGCTCATCGCTCTGCCGATCATCATCCACCTCATCAATCAACGCCGGTACCAAACGGTGCAATGGGCGGCGATGATGTTTCTGCTGGCGGCCAATCGCATGTCGCGCGGCTATGCCCGGCTGCGTCGCTGGTTGATCATGCTGTTTCGCGTGTTGGCTGTGGCCGCGCTGGTCTTTACCGTGAGCCGGCCGTTGGCCAGTGGTTGGTTGGGCCTGGCAGCCGGCGGCCGCGCCGACACCACCATCATCCTGCTCGACCGATCTCCCAGCATGCAGCAACAAGGTCCGGGTGTGGTTGTCTCCAAGCTGGAGACCGGACGCGAGCAACTCGTGCGAACCCTCAACACGTTAAGCTCGACCCGGTGGCTGCTCATTGAGAACAACTCAAACGAGCCTCGTGAATTGGAGTCTCCCGACGCGTTGCTGAATCCGCCGGCCTCAGAGCCCAGCAGCGCCTCAGCCGACGTTCCGGCGATGTTGGAAGCCGCGCAGAATTACATTCAGTCCAACCAAACCGGGCGGACCGAGATTTGGATCTGCTCGGACCTGCGCGAAGACGACTGGCAATCAGAGAGCAGCCGCTGGAACACCCTGCGGGACGGATTCTCCGAAATGAACCAGGGGGTGCGGTTTCACTTGCTTGCATATCCTCAAGCGGCGCCCGCGAATATCGCGATCCGCGTCACCGAAGTGCGACAACGCCAGTCGATTGACGGTTCCGAGTTGTTGATTTCTTTGCTGCTGACGAGGGACGGGAACGCCACTGAAACCGCAACGGTTCCGCTGCAGTTTGAAATCGAAGGTGCTCGGTCGGAACTCACCGTCGACCTGTCGGGACCCCAGTTCGAGCTGAAGGATCATCGGATTGCGATTGAGAGCGGGCGCGAACGTGGTTGGGGCCGCGTCTCGATTCCGGCGGACGCCAATCCTGCAGACAACGACTTCTATTTCGTATTTGATCAGCCGCCGCCCAGGCGAACCATTGTCGTCGCCGATGATCCGCAAGCCGCCCGTCCGCTGCAGTTGGCAGCCGGCATCTCCCCGGCGCCCACTATTGAGTGTGTGGCCGACATTGTTCCCATTGAACAACTGAACGTCGCCGAATGGGATCAGGCGGGTCTGTTGCTGTGGCAGGCCCCGCTACCAGCCGGTGATACGGCACAGCTCGTCGAGTCCTTTGTAAACCGCGGCGGCCGGGTCATCTTCTTTCCTCCGCGAGTGCCTTCTGGCGATGCGTTCTATGGCGTGAAGTGGGGATCGTGGGTCGAGACCAGCGACGACGTCGCCATTGACACGTGGCGCAGCGATCAAGACTTGCTCGAGCGGACGCAGAACGGAGCGGCGCTGCCCGTCGGGCAGCTGCGCGTCGCCAAGTATTGTGAAGTTTCGGGCGAGTACACGCAGCTGGCAAGCTTGAGTGGCGGAGCGCCCGTGTTGGCCCGCGTCCGGCAAGACGATCGTGGCGTCTACTTCTGCGCGACCACGCCGGCGCCCAAAGATTCCTCGCTGGCCACCGATGGCGTGGTGCTGTATGTGGCCGTGCAAAGGGCCCTGGCCGACGGGGCGGCGGTGCTGCGTGATACGCAGCAACTTGTGGCAGGGGGACCAATCCCGAATCTTCCGACGAGTTGGAGCCGGCTCTCAGGTCCCGACGAAGGCCTGTCGACCGAATACCGGTTTCACCGAGGCGCCTACCACGCCGGCGACCGGCTGTTGGCCGTCAACCGTGCCGCCGGCGAGGACGAGGCCGTGATGCTGGAAGAGCCGCAGGTGGCGGAGCTGTTTCAAGGCCTCGACTTTGCGCTGGTGACCGATCGAGCCGGCAACATGCAATCGCTGATTCAGGAAATCTGGCGTTTGTTCTTGGGAACGATGCTGGTGGCGATGGTCGTCGAAGCAGCGCTCTGCCTGCCGAAGCAGCGGAGATCCAACGGAGCCGGCTCTTGAGCGCGACCCGAACACTCATATTCCAGTGGACCGGGTGGTCGCTTGCCCTCTCGCTGTTGGCCTGCCTGGCCACCGCAGGCTTCTGCTTTGTCGCGTGGCGGCGGAGTGGCTACCTCCGGTCGCAGGGATTTCTGGAACTGCTGCGGCTGGCGCTGGTCGTCTTGGTGGCCGTCATGTTCAACCAGCCCGAATTTGTCGAAGAGTTTCGCCCCGATGAGAGGCCGACGGTAGCGGTCTTTTGGGACGCTTCGCGGAGCATGCAAACGCGCGACAGCTTTATCGACTCGTATTCATCAACTCAGTTGATCACACGCCGCGAGAAGACGGCGCCGCTGGTGGAACCATCTGCGTGGAGTCAGCTCGACGAGCGGGTGGACGTTGTCTTTCAACCCTTCTCAGAAGACAGCGACGGGACCGATCTCAACGAACCACTGGCAACAGCCCGTCAAAAGTACAGCAGCCTGCTGGGAGTTGTACTGATGTCTGACGGCGACTGGAATTCCGGCGAACCACCCGTCGAAGCGGCGGTTGGGCTGCGTTCCAACGGCGTCCCCGTCTTTACCGTCCCCATCGGCAGTTCGACGAGGTTGCCCGACGTCGAACTGTTGAGTCTCGACGCTCCAACGTTCGGCATCGTGGGCAAGTCGGTGCGTGTGCCGTTTACCATCGACAGCTCGTTGCCGCGCGACTTCAGCACAACCGTCGTGCTCCGAACCTCGTCAGGCGACGAAGTTGCGAAAGATGTCCGTATTGCCGCTATGGGACGCACCACCGATTCGATCCTCTGGAAGGCCGACGAAAGCGGCGACTACACATTGACGCTGGACGTGCCCCAACACGGCGATGAAACGCTCAAGGAGAACAACACGCTGACCAGGCCGATATCGATTCGGGAAGAAAAGCTCCGCGTGCTGGTTGTCGAGTCAATTCCGCGGTGGGAATACCGGTATCTGCGCAACGCCTTGTCGCGCGATCCTGGCATCAACGTTTCGTGCCTGCTGTTTCATCCGGGTTTGGGCAAGGTTGGCGGCGGCAGCCAGGATTACATCAAGGAATTTCCCGCCGGGTTGGACGAACTCTCGGAGTTCGACGTCGTGTTTCTAGGCGATGTCGGCCTTGATGACGGACAGCTGACCGTCGAACAGTGCCGGTTGCTCAAGGGGCTCGTCGAGTTTCAGGCCAGTGGGTTGGTGTTCATGCCCGGTTGGCAAGGTCGGCAGCTCTCGCTGGTCGACACCGAACTCAACAAACTCTACCCGGTCGTGCTCGACCCCACGCAACCGGGCGGCTGGGGATCGCGGACGCCCAACCAGTTCGAGCTGACCGAAACGGGCCGCCGCAGCCTGCTGACCAAACTGGCCGACACGCAGGAAGACAACATCGAAGTCTGGGAGAATCTGCCCGGCTTTCAATGGTATGCACCCGTCACACGGGCCCGATCCGGCACCGAAACGCTGTGCATCCACAAAGAGGCATCCAATGAATTCGGAAGGCTGCCTCTGCTGGTGACCCGCACATATGGCAGCGGCAAGGTGCTCTTCATGGGAACCGACGGCGCCTGGCGGTGGCGAAAGGGAGTCGAAGACAAGTATCACTACCGCTTCTGGGGACAGGTCGTGCGTTGGATGGCGTACCAGCGCAACATGGCCAAGGGTGAAACCATGAGGTTGTACTACTCGCCCGACCAGCCGCAGATCCACCAGACATTGACGCTCAACGCCAACGTCATGGAGAGCACCGGCGAGCCGCTTCAAAAAGGCGACGTCACCGCGCGAATCGTTGCGCCGTCGGGCCAGGCGGAGACAGTCCGCTTCACGTCGGCCGGCGACGAATGGGGGGCCTTCACCGGACGTTTCGAAACCGAAGAACCGGGCAAGCATCAGATTGTTCTCTCTTGCAAACAAACCGGGGCCTCGATTGAGGCGTCTTTCTTCGTGCAAGGCGCAGCCGCAGAGCGAATCGGTCGACCGGCGCGGCCCGAAGTGCTGGAAGAAATCGCCCGCGTGACGCAGGGCAAAGTCGTGCAGTCCGACGATCTGGATGAAGTCATGAATTCGTTGGCGACCCTGCCCGATCCGCCGCCTTCGGTTCGCCGCGTTCAGCTTTGGAGCCATCCGGCTACCGCGGGACTGCTGATATTGCTGTTGGGAGTCTTTTGGGTAGGCCGCAAGGTGATCGGACTTATATAATGTTCAGCATCGGAATGCATACGTCGGCCCCGCGTTGTCGCAGTCGCCAGAATTCCCGTCCACTCGTGTCGAAAGGAAACCGGACATGAGCCTTGCGGAACCGCATGATCAACTAGAGCTGCCCGTTAGCTTGGAAAAGCAGCTGCTCGGCTACCGCCGACGGGTTCGCACGATCAAGATGCTCGAGGCGGCCGGCATTGCTACGGCCTCGGTCATTGCAGCGTTTCTGTGCGTCTTCGCCCTGGACCGCCTGTGGGATACACCGGCTCCGGTGCGGTGGATCGCTCTGGCCCTGGCGGTTGCCACGTGCGCCGTCGTGCCACTGTACCTCTACCGCTGGATCTGGCGTCGCCGCCGTCTGGAACAGCTCGCACACTTGCTGTCGCGCAAACTCCCCAGCTTGGGCGACCAATTGCTGGGCATCATCGAGCTCGCGCGCAGCGAAACCGAACAGGATCGGTCGCGAGATCTGTGCGCGGCTGCAATCGAACAAGTCGCATGCGAGACCCACAATCGCGACTTATCCCAAGCCACACCACCCACCAGGCACCGCATGTGGGGTTGGTTGTCGGTAGGAGCCGTCGGTTTGGCCCTGGGGTTGGCGATGATCGTACCGGCCGCGGCCGGGAATGCCTGGGCGCGGTTTCTCTCTCCCTGGTCTGACACGCCCCGATACACGTTCGCCGCCGTTGGGACACTTCCCGACGAGTTGATTGTGCCGCACGGTGAGCCGTTTACCGTCACGGTTGGATTGAAAGAAGAATCACTCTGGAGTCCCGAGCGGGGCCAGGTCCAGCTGGGCCAACAACAGCCGGTCGACACACCGCTGATCCATGGGACGTATGAATTCGAACTGCCGCCGCAAATCGAAGCTGGCAGCCTGCAGATTCACATCGGCGATGCGCGTCACCAGGTGCGGATCAAGCCCACGCTCCGCCCCGAACTCACAGCAGTCGTGGCCGACGTGTCTCTTCCCGATTACCTGGGGCTCACCGAGCCGCTTCAGAAGGATGCCCGCGGCGGCTCGATCTCGCTGGTCGACGGAAGCCAGGCGACGATTGCCGCAACCGCCAGTCGAACGCTATCGGAAGCGCGTGTCGATGGTGTGCCCGAAACGCCTGTGGGAGCAACCGTTTCCAGTCCGCCGACCGACATTAGCGGCGAACGCGACATGCAGTTCGAATGGCAGGATGAGTACGGGTTGGCCGGCCGGGAGCCGTTCACCATTTCGATCACCGGACACGAGGACGAAGCGCCCACGCTGTCGTGCGAGAATCTGCCCCGCCGTAAGGTCGTGCTCGATTCCGAACAGCTCACGTTTCGCGTCAAGGTGCGGGATGACTTCGGCGTCAAACGTGTCGGCATGCAATGGCAGGGTGTCGAACATCCCGCGATCGAGACGCCAGCCGCAGGTGAGCGCATGCTGATGGCGGGCGGCCACGACAAAGACCAACTGGAGCTCGGAGGTACGTTCACGGCGCAGACGCTGGGCATCGAGCCCCAACTCATCCGGCTGCGAATCTTTGCCGAGGATTATTTCCCGGGACGCGAGCGGGCCTACTCGCCGGTGCACCTCTTATACGTGCTCAACGCCGAGCAGCACGCCATCTGGATGACCGAGCAGCTCAGCAAATGGCACCGTCAATCACTCGAAGTCCGCGACCGCGAGATGCAGTTGTACGAAGCCAACAAGCAACTGCGCGATCTCTCGTCTGAGGAACTCGACTCGGCAGAAACCAGACGCCGCATCGAGAACCAGGCATCGGCCGAGCGTACGAACGGACGCCGGCTGTCGAACCTGACAACGCGTGGCGAAGATCTTGTGCTCCAGGCGTCGCGCAACCCGGAGTTCGGAGTGGGACATCTCGAGAAGTGGGCCGAGATGTTGCAAATCCTCAAAGACATTTCAGCCAACCGCATGCCCTCGGTCTCCGACTTGTTGAAGCAAGCCTCGCAGGCCGAAGCTGTGGCCCAAAGCAAGCCATCGAGCAACTCACCTGCGGTCGGTCAGATTCGCAACCAGGGTTCGTCTTCGTCGTCAGAATCGGAATCGGACGATGAGCAGAAGCCATCGCCAGCGGCACCGCAGATCGTCGACATCGAATCGAGCCAGCAACCCGTCGATCCCGAGTCGCAGCAGCCGCCGGGCGAATCGAAAGGCGGCAGCGCCGGTCTCGGATTGCCGACGACCTCGCTCGTCGGTGGAGTCACACCGGGCGAAGCCTGTGCCGCCGGTGAGAAAATGGCCGAAGCCGTGGAAGAACAGCGGGACCTGCTGGCCGAGTTCGAGAAGATCGCCAACGAACTCAATACGATTCTGGCCAATCTCGAAGGCAGCACCCTGGTCAAGAGGCTCAAGGCGGCCTCCCGCGAGCAGTATCGCATTGCCGGCCGCATTGGCGACCAGCTGGATGATTCCTTCGGGTTGCGGCTCGAGAAAATCGCCAAACAAGACGCCGACGTCCTGCACGAGTTGGCCGGGCTCGAAGAAGCCAGCAGTTACAAGGTCTCGTTGATCATGGACGACATGCAGGCCTATTTCGAGCGGCGCCGTTTCATGCAATTCAAAACCGTGCTGGACGACATGGAACAGCAGGACGTGGTCGGCAGCCTGATGGCTCTGGGTGACGACATTCCCAAAGAACACGGCGTCTCCATCGCCCAATGCGAGTACTGGTCCGACGCCATGGACCGCTGGGCCGAAGATCTCGTCGACCCGGCAAAGGGCGGCACCTGACCCGGCGGCAAATCGCGCGGCAGTTTGCCGCCTTCCATCGTTTTGGCCGTTTTGCAGATCCTAGAAGCCGAAGTCAATCTGCGTGAAGAAACTCGAGTCGCCGAACAGGCAAAGACCGCGCTCGAGACGGACGAATATACCGCCGAGGCCAACAAGCTCTCCAAGACCCAGCACGATTTGAAGGTCGACCTGGATGACGTCATCGAACGCATTGAGAGTCTGCCGGATGGCGCGGCCCTATTCGGCAAGGAGATCCAGCTTCTCGGCACGGTAGCCGATGTCATGGTCGAAGCGACGGAAATTCTGGCTCGGCCCGAAACCGGTTCGCCAGCCATTGCCGCCGAAACCGAGATTATCGAGTTGCTGCTGCAATCGAAGCGCATCAACCCGTCCGGCGGCGGGGGCGGCGGTTCGTCTCCTGGTGGTGGCGGGGGCGGAGATACAAACGACTCGGCCCTGGCGCTATTGGGCAAGGGGGTCAACGATAAGGAAGTTCGCGAGGACCGCGGCGTCTCTCAGGCTGTGGGTGAATCCGGACCGACGCTCCCCGAGGAATTTCGCGCCGGGTTGGACGAATACTTCGATCAACTCGACCGTCCCGATACCTGGTAGGGCCCATGACGAGACAATTCGTTGCCTTGATCGTCCTGGCGGGATTGGTGTGGCCCTCCGCCTCTGCAACCGCGGAGCAGTTTCGCAAGGCCGCCCCCCGGGCGGAAAAACCTGTCGATGCCGTCACTGCTCCCACAGCCAAACACCCCAAGGCTTCGGAGTTCGAAAAGCAAGCACAGAAGATCTTGAAGCGCAAGGTCAACGCCCAAACCAAGAACATGGAAAAACAGTTTCGGCCGCAGTTCCAACAGCTTGTGCGGGCCGAGCGGGCGTTTGTGACACGCGTCTGCGACATGACCAAAACCCAGCGCAAAGACCTGGCAAAGGCGGCCGAACTTTGCCTCAAAGTGGCGACCCGCGAATTTGCGACCGCTCAGACCGCCGGACGACAGCGCGTTCGAAACGTGCAACGCGGCACTCCGCCCAATCCACGGCAGTTGGTTCGCGATTGGATGGCCAAGGCCGTCGAGCACAAACTGCCGGTCGAGCAGGCCTCGCGCTACGCATTGGAGTCCCTCAGACGCAACGCCAGCCACAGAAAGTTCAACGTCACCGCGATCGTGGCGCGATTGGATGAAGAACTAGTGCTCAACGAGGAGCAGCGCGAACAACTGATTGGCTCGCTGTCGGCCAATTGGCGCGACGGCTGGGGCGTCTCGCCTGAGATGGTGATGTCCAACAACAACCAGTTTCTGCCGGCCATCCCCGACCCCTACATCGTGCCGCTACTGAACGACGATCAAAAAACGGTGTGGAAGGGCGCCCAGAAGCAGAACCAGAACTTCTGGGGCTTCGTCGCACCGGTGATGGTCTTCGTCGGCGAGGATTTCATCGACGACGAGGAAGACGAAGCGGAAGAAGCCGAGGAGGCCCAGGGCGCAGGCGCAGCCGCCGTCGAGGAGGCTGTCGAACTTCCGGCTGAACCCCGCGAAGAGAATCAGTAATGCCTCGGATAACACCATGCTAAATGCAGAACGTTTCGCCATGCCGTGGCGGTGCTCAGCGCCGGCTCTGGTGCTGGCCGTCTTGCTGGCAACCGGTCCCCGGGTTGGCGTCGCCGAGGGGCGCGACCGTGAGATCCTGCTCGACGGTGGCACAATCAAGGTGCTCGACGGCGGCAAAATCGAATTGCAGGGTGAGAGAATCAAAGTGCGAATTGCGCCATTACGAATCAATGTGCCGGCTCCCGAAATCCAACTTCGAGGCGCTCGAATACAGGTGGCGCCGAATAGAATCCATATTCAAGCCGAACAGCTGCAAATCGCGGCCATCCAGGTCCGCGCGTTTGAAATCAACGAGAAGTGGTTCGACCAGTGGATCTTTCGCGGCACCACGTCGGGCAAGAGCAAGGCGCGGTTGCTCGCACTGTTGGAGCTGCAGGTGGCGGCGGTTGACCGCTCCTGTGAATTGACAGAGGAGCAGCGCGAGAAATTGAAGTTGGCCGGCCGGGGCGACATCAAGTGGCTGTTCGACGAACTCGACGACGCCCGAGACCAGTTTCTCACCGTCCGCCGCGACCAGGAGAAGTTCAACAAGTTCTGGCCTGAAGTCCAACCGCTGCAGGGCAAGCTCAACTCCGGCATCTTTGACGAGTCGTCGTTCTTCCACAGGATCTTGAAACGCACACTCGACCCGGAACAGACCGCCCAGTACGACGAGCAAGAACGACGACGCAAGAAATTTCGGTACGAGGCCAAACTCGGCGTTGTCGTCGCCACCTTAGAGAGCGGCATGCCCTTACGAGACGAACAGCGAAAGAGACTTCTCAAGTTGCTCACCGAAAAGACCCGGCCGCCCCAGATGTTCGGACAATACGACTATTACGTAATCATGTTGCAGGTGGCCCGGCTCCCTGAAGAACAGGTGAAACCAATCTTCGACGACGCGCAATGGCGCGCACTGAGCCAGCACTTGCTGCAAGCCAAGGGCATGGAGCCGTTTCTGAAGCAGAATGGATTCCTGCCGGCGGTCAAACCAAAGCCGGCATTTTGACGTCATCAGGCACCCGACGGATCTCCCGCATACGAGTTACTCGAGTTTCGTCGCTCCACTCAAAACTGACAGAACCAGCGCACAGCCAACACGCCGGCAACATTGTGAACCGAATGTCGCGACGATCAACCCATCGCTCCCTTCAGGCACGGGCATTACCTCGTCTTGCCGGTTTGCTCGCATTTGCAATGCTGGCGCACGCCCCCACGGCGGCCGCCTTGGCCCAGTTCCCTGAAATTCGCTCTGGCGAAATCGTCCCCCGCGACGTGCGCGACGTCTACGACCGCGGTCTCAAGTTCCTGGCTGAAACACAGAGCGACGGCGGCGACTGGGCCGGCGGTCAAACCGGTCCCGGCGTCACCGGCATGGCGCTCATGGTGTTTCTGGCTTCCGGCGAGGACCCGAATTTCGGCCTGTATGGCAACCACGTCCGCCGCGCACTGCGCAGCATCATTAAAGGCCAGAATGCGGCCACAGGCTATTACGGCAACAGCATGTACCACCATGGTTTCGCCATGTTGGGATTGGCCGAGGCCTACGGGGCTGTCGACGATCGCAATCTCTGGCCAGCCGGCCAAGCCGCCAATTCCCGTTCGATCGGCGCTAGTTTAGAATTGGCTGTCCGCGCGGCGATTACATCTCAGAACAAGAACTCGGTTGGAGCGTGGCGATATTCGCCCGAGTCGAACGATGCCGATACGTCCGTCAGCGGAGCCGTGATGGTGGGGTTGCTGGCCGCGCGCAACGCCGGTATCGAAGTGCCCGACACCTCGATCAACAAAGCGATCTCCTACTACAAAGGCATGACGGCGAACTCGGGCCAAGTCGCTTATTCCGGCGGCGTCGGCGGTTTCGATGAATCGATCGCCCGCATCGCCATCGCGACGCTGGTCTACGCGGTCGCGCGTCGCAAGGATCTGCCGCAGTACAAGGCAACCTTGAAGTACCTCACCGAGCGTCTGGAAAAGTCGACTGGCCACTACCTCGAATACGCCCGCTACTATCAGGCCCAAGCCCTGTTTCAAGGCGACGTTGAGGCTTGGGAAAAGTGGAACAAATTGCTCATCCGCCAACTCAAGTCGACCCAACAACCTGATGGCAGTTTTCAAGGCCAATTCGGGCCGGCCGCGACGACCTCCCTCAACTTGCTGTCATTGGCCCTCAACTTCCGCTTCCTACCGATCTACGAGCGATAGAGCGTGGCTCCCATTCCGACCGCACTGCGACTCCTGTGTGTTGCCACCTCACTCTGGTGTGCCGCCGCCGCACGGGCGCAGGATAATGACGACTCGGCATCGATCCTGTTTCTTGCCGATGGCGACTTTGTGACCGGCAATCTGGCCGACCACGTAACCGGTCAGCCAGCCGAGTCGAATCAGTCCGTCTTGCGGTGGCAGTCTGAGGCTTTCACTCGTCCGTTCGAGTTTCGTCGCGCCGGCGTCAAGTCGATCCAGTTCCCGCATCGCGGCGAGCGCCAGCAGCCGGAAGGCGACTTCTCACTCGAGCTGGTGCAGGGCGACTTGTTGTTCGGCACTTTGGTGGGAATGTCGGGGGACCGATTCGAGCTGCAGGTTCCGCGCTTCGGTCGCATCCACGTCGATCGCGATCGTGTGGTTCGCATGCTGCGGCTCGGAAACCGGGCGGGACCAGTCTACGTGGGCCCCAATAGCTTGGAAGACTGGGACGATTCATCCACCAAGGACCAATGGCACGAAGAAGCGGGCCATCTGATTACCGAGCAGAAGTCGGCCTTTCTGCATGGCGATTTCGGCCTGCCGGCACAGGCCGTGATCGAGTTTGAAATCTCCTGGACGTCCCATCCGAATTTCATTTTCGCGCTGGGAGCCGGAGGCGCCGACGATGACATCGACGAGGCGTTTCGCTTTGAGGTCTGGGACTATGATTTGGTCGTCGTTCGCCAGCAGCCGGGCGACGCCGACGTCGCGTCGGTGATGAGAATCGGCTATAGCGCCGGCCGCGTCCGCTTGCTGGCCTATCTCGACCAACCCCGCGGACGCCTGTACGTGCTCTCGCCCGAGGGAGAGCAATTGGCCGCCTTATCGGTCTCGGGCGGAAAAGAAATCGCCTTGCCGTCGCTGAGGCTGATCAACAAACGCGGCAACGTGCGGCTCGAGAGGCTCCGCATCAGTCGATGGAACGGTGAACCACCCCGTCCGGTTCAAGCCGACAGCTCGCGCATTCATCGTGCGGACGGATCGATTGTCTACGGTAAGGTCACGCAGTTTGACGGCGCCGCCGGCGAGTTCATGGTGGCCACCGAGTCGGGCGATACGCGGGTCGATGTCGATGACGTCGAGAGCGTCGTACTCAATCCCTCCGATCCATCGCAGCCGTCCACGGTTCGGGCCGTCCTGCGAGACGGCACGCGATTTAGTGGTAAGATCGTCAAAGTCGAAGACGAGCGTCTGTGGCTCAATAGCCCGGCCGTCGACGAGGCGCTAGCGTTGCCGGTTGCTGACCTGCATTCGATCCTGGTGTTGGACCACAAGCGTGCGCCCAAACAGAAATCGGGCCGTCCCGGCCGCCTGGAACTGCCGGGCGTCAGGTTAAACGGCGTGCTGGCCGCCAATTCAGATCGCGACGAAAGTTGCCTCGTCTGGCAACCTCACGCCAGCGCCATCGGCAGCCCGCTCAAGTACGGCGCATCGGGCCGAATCGTCTATCGGGAGCCCAGGACCACGTCTGCGACCAGGCGTCGGCAGCCACAGCGCCCGGCCGCCAGACGGTTGTTTGGTGGACGCGGTGACAAGCAAGCTACGCAACGACCGTCCAAACCCAGGAAACCGCCGGCCGGACGCGCACTGCACCTCCGCAGTGGAGACACCATTCCCTGCACGATTACGTCGATCGACGAGCGCGGCGTGTCGTTCGAAACGCCGCTGTCCGATTCCAATTTCGCCCCCCACGACCAGATCAAGGCGGTGGGACTGGACAAGATCACCGACTACTTCATCGAGATCGACGAAGCCAAACGCGGGCGGCTGCTCACGCTGCCGCGAATGCAAAGGACCAATCCCCCCACGCACCTCATCCGTTCAAAGAACGGCGACTATCTTCGGGCCAGGCTGATTGCGATGGACAAGAAAACGCTCACAGTCGAGGTGCGGTTGGAAACCAGGCAAATCCCCCGCGCAAACGTTTCTCGCATCATTTGGCTGCACGGCGACGAATTGGAGTCCGCCGAGCAAACGCCGGCCATCGACCCCACCGCAACGGCCCTGCGCGTACAGGCACTCCGCCGGGACGGCATCACCCTCACGTTCCTCGCCGAGCAAAGCAGCGGCGTGACCGTGTTCGGCACAAGCCAGGTATTGGGGGCCTGCCAGGTCGACGTCGACGAAGTCGACCAGTTCCTAATCGGCACCGAGATCGAACGCAACGCCGCCCAGCTCGCATACCAACAGTGGAAACTCGAAAACGCCGTCGAACCCAGGTTCGTGACCGCCGTTGGCGAAGGCTCGCCGGGAACCGAGTCGGCAATGGTCGGCCAGCCGGCGCCCGACTTTCAGCTGAAACTGCTGGACGGCAAGAAGTTTCAACTCAGCGGCCACAAGGGCCAAATCGTGGTACTCGATTTCTGGGCCACGTGGTGCGGACCCTGCATCCAAGCCATGCCGCAGGTCGATGCCGCCGTGCACGAAGTCGCCGACCAGGACGTCATCCTGATCGCCGTCAACCTGGAAGAACAACCCGAGCAGATTCGCTCGACCCTCGAACGGATGGAGTTGAGTCCAACGGTCGCATTGGATCAAGACGGCGTGGTCGCAACTCTTTACAACGCGGTCGCCATCCCCCAGACGGTGATCATCGACCGCGAAGGCAACGTTGCCCGCGTGTTCGTCGGCGGCGGCCCCAACTTCGGCGACCAACTCCGCGAATCGCTCACCGCTGTCCTGGCCCCCACCGGCCAGCCGGATGCTTCTGAATAGCGGCGGCTGACGATTCACCCCGTCGAACCGCTAGAGCGCATCCGACATAAACGTAGCGGGTTCCGGCGGCGTAGATACGACGTACAAAGGCCGAACAGCGTCGGATAGCCGCCATGATTATCCCGGATGGGATCTCGCTTCCGCCGAACTTGTGGCAAGCCGCAGTTTCGGTCCACAATGGGTTCGAACCTCTAGTTGCATTGTTTGAACAACCAAGGACGCTGGGTATGAGATTGACGTCAGTTCTAACGTTCTGCGGTCTGGCGATTCTGACCGCCACCAATGCGTCGGCCGGTCTGCGGGCAGGGGCCGCCGTGGTGGATGTGACGCCGCGTGAGTTTTCGGTGCTCGTTAACGGGGGAATGCTCAGCCGGAGTGCCGACTCGGTCAAGACGCCGGTCAATGCCCGGGCGATCGTGCTGGACGACGGGCAGGAGCGGATCGCGATTGTCGTCGTTGACAGCTGCATGATGCCGCGGCCCTTGTTGGACGATGCGAAGGCACTGGCCGCGCAGCGGACCGACATACGGCCGGATCGGATGTTGATTTCGGCGACACACACGCACTCGGCGCCGGCCAGCATGAGCTGCCTGGGCACAGACGCCGATCCCAACTACGTGCCGTTCCTGCGTGAGAAGCTGGCCGAAGCAATCGCCTCGGCAGAAGCGAATCTCGAAGACGCCCGCGTCGGCTGGGCGGTAGGCAACGCCGCCGAGTACACCGCGCTTCGGCGTTGGATTCGCCGCCCCAATCGGATCGCCCTCGATCCGTTCGGCAACCCGACTGTCCGGGCCAACATGCACGCCGGCCGCAATTGGGACGACGTGACCGGCGAGTCTGGCCCCGAAGACCCCGATTTGTCGCTGATGGCATTGCAGTCGACCAGTGGTCGGCCGATTGCCGTGCTGGCCAATTTCTCGATGCACTATTTCGGCGACCAGGCCTTGAGCGCCGACTACTTCGGCCTGTTTTGCGAGGGATTGAAAGCACAGCTGGCCGCCGACGAACTCGGCGAACATCCGCCGTTTGTAGGAATCATGTCGCACGGCTGCAGCGGTGACATCTGGAAACGCGACTACACCAAGCCGGGACACGAGCATACGATCGAAAGCTACACCGACGGGCTATTGAAGATCGCCATGGATGCCTACGCTGCGATCGAGTTTCAGGACGATGCCAGCATTGCCATGGCCGAGTCGCGGCTACCGCTGAAATACCGTGTTCCGAATGAACAGCGCTTGCAATGGGCCCGCGGCGTGGTGGAAGCCATGGGCGACCGCCTCCCGAAAAACCAGCCCGAAGTCTACGCCCGCGAGCAAATCATCCTGCACGAACGGCAGGCGACAGAAGTCGTCGTGCAGGCGCTGCGCATTGGAAACATCGCCATCGCCACCACGCCGAATGAGACCTATGCCCTGACCGGCCTCAAACTCAAGCTGCAAAGCCCTCTGGAACAAACGATGGTCATCGAGTTGGCCAATGGGGGCGATGGTTATATCCCGCCTCCCGAGCAGCATGTCTTGGGTGGTTACAACACCTGGCCGGCCCGCTCGGCCGGTTTGGAACTGCAAGCCGAACCCAAAATCACGGAGGCCGCGCTGCAGTTGCTTGAAAAAGTCGCCCGGCGGCCGCGGCGGCGCTTCGTCCAGACCCGCGGTCCCGCCTCGCAGTCGGTGTTTGACGCGAAGCCGGTCGCCTACTGGCGCCTGGATGATTTCGCCGGTCCTTACGCGGCTGACTCGTCGGGGCAGAATCACGATGCGCTGTATGAACCGGGTGTGGTCTTCTTTCTGGAAGGCCCGCGCTCGAGTCGGTTCTGCACAAATGGCGAACTGAACCGGGCGGCCCACTTTGCGGGGGGACGCTTGCGGACGCGCGTAGCTGGCTTGGGCGGCGTGTATTCCGTCTCGCTCTGGTTCTGGAACGGCATGCCCCTCGACGCTCGCGAGGTTTCGGGCTGGATGTTTTCGCGGGGACACAATCACGGCTTGGACGGCGATCATCTCGGTGTCGGTGGAACGAGCCACCCGGGCAAACTGGTCATCCTCGACCCGCAGGCAGGCTTGCTGGCCGGACGAACAAAAATCGAGCGCTGGACTTGGAATCACGTGGCACTCGTCCGTATTGAATCAGGCCTGCGAGTCTACTTGAACGGGGCCAGCCATCCCGAAATCGAGACCGACTCGCCCGCCCAAACGCCGGTGGACGGCGAGCTGTTCTTGGGCGGGCGGTGCGACGACGAATCGAACTGGGAAGGCCGCCTCGACGAAATCGCCATCTTCGACCGGGCGCTCACACCACAAGAAATCGAAGCTCTCGCTGCGCCGTAGCAAGTCTTCACGGACGGTTAAAGTTTAACACGGAGACACGGAGTCCACGGAGAAGAAGGTCATTCGGCAGCAAGTCCGTATCGCTCGTTTCTCCATGAGCACGGTATTTGCTGAGCGGCGATGTGGTTTTTCTGAGCGAAGTCCGTCGGAAATCTGACCAAGCTTTCGATCAACTATCTATTTTTCACTTGGTGTCCTTTGTGGCTTCGTGGTCAAAACACTCACCTGCACGCTGTGAAAAAGATTGGTTTGGATTAACCACAAAGCCACGAAGGCCACAAAGCCGCAGACAAGAAACGAGCGGCGCATCCGAAAGCACACATCACGCCCAACGCTGCGGCTATGCCAGTATGCCGTGTGCGACTTTACCGGCGACGTCGGTCAGACGGAAATCGCGGCCGGCGTACTTGTACGTCAACTGCTCGTGATCCAGACCGAGCAAATGCAGGATTGTGGCGTGCAGGTCGTGCACGTGCATGCGATCTTCGACGGCGTAGTAGCCGTACTCGTCGGTGGCGCCGTATCTGAAGCCGGCTTTGACACCGCCGCCGGCCATCCACATCGTGAATCCGTCCGGATTGTGGTCCCGGCCGTTCTTGCCCTGCGCGACGGGGGTCCGTCCGAATTCGCCGCCCCACAACACCAACGTGTCATCGAGCAAACCGCGTGACTTCAAATCGGCCAGCAGCCCGGCAATCGGCCGGTCAACCTCGCGGGCGTTCTCGGTGTGTCCGTCCAGCAAATCGGCGTGCTGGTCCCACTGGACTTTCGTGTTGCTATGCGTGACTTGGATGAATCTCACGCCGCGTTCTGCAAAGCGCCGCGCCAGCAGGCATTGTCGACCGAAGTCCGCCGTAACCGGATCGCTCAGCCCGTAGAGGTTCTGCGTCGCAGCCGACTCATCGGAGATGTCTTCGACAATGGGGATCTCGTGCTGCATGCGGTAGGCCAACTCGAACGAGTTGATGCGGCTCTCCAATTCGGCGAACGGGCCGGCGGTTTGTATGTGATCCTGGTTGAGTTTCCGCAGCAAGTCGAGTTGCAGCCGCTGCTGGTCGCGCGTCACACGGTCGTTACGGGTGAACATCACGCGTGCCGCTTCAGACGGCTGGCTGGCCACTCCCATCGGCGTCGCCGCATACCGCGCCGGCAGGAAGGCCGAACTGTAGTTGCGAACGCCGCCATGCGCCAGCGTCGGGCAAATCGTGACAAACCCAGGCAGGTTGCGATTCTCGGTGCCCAATCCGTAGCTGACCCACGAGCCCATGCTGGGACGGATGAAATTGTCGCTGCCGGTGTGCAGCTTGAGGCAGGCTCCGCCGTGCGCGGGATTGGTCCCGTACACCGAATTGAGGATGCACAAGTCGTCGACGTGCCGGGCCACGTGCGGAAACAGCTCGCTGACTTCGATGCCGCATTGGCCGTATTTGCGAAACTTCCAGGGCGATCGCAGCAACTTGCCGGTCGGCGCGAACTGGACGCGCGGCTTGTCGAACGGCAGTTCCTTGCCGTCGTCGCGCTGCAACAGGGGTTTGGGATCGAACGTATCAACCTGCGAGGGCCCGCCCTTCATGAACAAGAAGATGACACGCTTCGCCCGAGGAGTGAAATGCGGATGACGAGCCGCCAACGGATTCTCGATTACCGCCGAAGCCCGCGCTTCCGAGAGCATGCCGGCCAGCGCCAGATATCCGAACCCAACCGCCGAGGAACGCAGCATCTCCCGCCGCGACGTCGAGAATTGCACGTCACCGGCGAGTTGCGCAGCAGCCCCTTCAATCGGAGTCTCAGTCCGGGAAGTCGTATTGGCGCGAAGACTCATGCGATGTCGCGATTACCTGAGATAGATGAATTCGTTCGAAGAGAGCAAAGCCTGACAGTACAATCGCCAGGCGGTCTGCCCGCTGGCGCCCGTGTCTGTTTGCGATTGCCCCAAGAACGCCAGCGCACCCTCGAGTTCGTCGCCGGTTGGATCTCGGCTGACGACAATCCGGTAGAGCTCGCGCACCCGCGCGTCCGGACCGTGCGCCGCATGCTCGATGCGTGCCGCCAGCGCGTCGCTGGCCTGCAACATGAAATCACTGTTCATCATGAACAAGGCTTGAGGCGCCACGGTCGACGTCGTGCGGCGTCCGACAACGCTGCCGGCGTCGGAATAGTCGAATAGTGAGAAGACTTCGTACAGGTGGTTGCGGACGACCGGCAAATAGATCGATCGGCGTGTCGAACTATAGTCGGTGGTGTCTTTGGACGTGTGGTCGAAGAAGAAGCTGCGGTTTTCCAACGTCAACAGTGTTCCACCCAGCCGTCGGTCGAGCCGCCCCGAGACCGCCAGAATCGAGTCGCGAATCGACTCGGCGTCGAGGCGACGCATGTTCGAGCGCCAGTGCAGCCGGTTCTCGGGATCGACCTGTTGTGCATGCTCGTCGAGCTGACTGCTCATCTGCCAGGTGCTCGACAGCAACAGCGCACGATGCAGCCATTTGATCGACCAACCCTGTTCGCGAAATCGCACGGCCAGCCAATCCAGCAGAGGCTGGTTCAACGGGGGTCGGCCGAGTTTGCCAAAGTTGTCGGGCGTGCCCACCAAACCGCTACCGAAGTGCCACTGCCAGACCCGATTCACAATCACGCGGCTGGTGAGCGGATGCCCGTCGGACGTCAGCCACCCGGCGAGTTGCAACCGGCCGCTTTGCTCCGAACCGAACGCCGGCTGCTGTTTGCCGGCAAGAACCGCCGGGACCCGACGCGACACGACGTCACCGAGCGTGAGATGGCTGCCCCGCACGTGGACGGGCAGGTCGATTGTGTCCCTCTCACCGACTCCCATGGCCGATGCGACTTGCGGCGGTTTGCCTTCCAGTGCCGCCAACTCGCCGCGCAGCTTTTTCAAGGTGGCTTTCGCCTCGGCGGGATACCGCTCTTCCAAGTTCTCCGGCGGCACTTCGCCGGTAGGCAATGCGGCAGTCAGGTCGTCGTTGGTTTCGGCGATGAATGCCGCAACCTTCGACTTGGCAGCGGCGACTCGCTCGGCGTGTTCGGCCTGGCGGGCCTTGTCGTCCGGCGTCGGAATCGGGTGCTCCCACCAGCGGGCAATCTTGGTGTAATGCTCCATGGTGCGGGTGCTCTTGAAGATGCCCGCCAGCCCGTAGTAGTCCTCGGTCGAGATCGGATCGAATTTGTGGTCGTGACAGCGGGCACAGCCCAACGTGAGCCCCATCATCGAGCGGCCCAGCGTGTCGAGTTGCTCGTCGATGATGTCCATTTCCATCTTGGTCTCGTCGACTTCGGCGAGCACCTTCGGTCCAATCGCCAGAAAACCGGTGGCGATCAGTCGCTGGTAACGCTGCTGCTCACCTTCGGCAGGCAATAGGTCGCCGGCAATCTGTTCGGTCACGAACTCGTCAAACGGCTTGTCGAAATTGAACGCTTCGACGACGTAATCGCGATAGCGCCAGGCGTTGCCATGATGGATGTTTTCATCCAATCCGTTGGAGTCGGCGTACCGGGCGACGTCGAGCCAGTGCCGCCCCCACCGCTCACCGTAGTGCGGCGAAGCGAGCAATCGGTCCACAACAGCAGCCAGCGCGCCCGGCGATTCGTCGGCCAAGAAAGCGTCAACCTCGTCCGGCGTCGGAGGCAGGCCAATCAGGCTGATCGTCGTGCGGCGGATCAAGGTCTGGCGATCCGCCGCCGCTGCCGGTTGCAGGCCGTGGGCTTCGAGTTGGTTCAAAATGAACCGGTCGATCGGCGACTGCGGCCAGTGCTGGTTTTGAACCTCGGGCAGCGCCATTGCGACTGGTGGTTGAAAGGCCCAGAACTTGCGGCCCGCTTCCAGGTCGATCCCCTCTTTGGCTACCACAGGAGCCCCGCCCGCATCGGGATGCGGCGCTCCAAGTTTGATCCAATGAGCCAGCTTTGCGATCTCGCGCTCGTCCAACTTGCCATCGGGCGGCATCTGCAAATTCGAATCCTGGTACTCGACGGCCGTCAGCAACAGGCTTTGAGCCGGTTTGCCCGGCACGATCGCCATCCCCGAATCGCCACCCGCCATCAGGCCGGCGAACGTGTCGAGACGCAACGACGACTCTTGTTCATCCGGTCCATGGCAGTCGTAACAATGTGTCGCCAGCAGCGGCCGAATGTTGTTCTCGAAATAGCGAACATCGTCGGCCTGTTGCGCGTCATCGCCGCGAGCGGCCTGACAAAGCGCGACGGCCAGCATGATCGAGAATCCGCAAATGTGCGTTTTCAACGACGACTGCATGCGAGCGAACCTGGTGCTCAATTTCAAAGGGCTTTGTCGAGTTCTCGAAACCGCAATCCCGCACGAAGACTGCGGGATGCGTGCGGTGGTGAGATCTCCTTGAACTTGAAAACTAAAATCCGATGCTGGCGCGGGTTGTCGGCAATTGGCGGGATCAACAGGTGTGCAATCACCATTCTAGCGCAGCCATCGTCCGACATCAAACAGACGTCACACGCGGCACGCGATTGGAGACCCAAACCGTTGCATCCTCAACGCATAGGCAAAGGAACCCACTCCTGCAACCACGGCTTTTGAGATGCGAAGAATTGCCTTGAATACCGGGAATTCTCAGGGTATCGTTTAGCCATTCAGACGGCGCCTCTCGCCGACCCATCTCCTGAATGATCGCCAGAGACTTCTAAGTCATACGTAGTCCAGCGCGTCGGTTACGGAGATGAACAGTGCCGCATTCACAGCTCGCTTCTTGTCGCGATTCGTCAGCGCGATTCAAGTGGGTCGATCCCGCCGCTGAGCCGCGGGGCATGACGGCACTTCGAATACCGGTTCGAAAGTTCCACTCGATCCAGATCATTGAATGTGTGATACGGACATCAATTCCGTAACGACGAGAATCGTGATGCGCATGTCATCCGTGGCGAGCCCGCTCATGAACGCGTACGCAATCTCTCTTGATGAACACGATCACAGTGTCCAAACCTGAAGTGCGATGTCTGTCGGCTCGGTGTGGCCGTGAATCTTGTGGTGAAGGTAGCGATTCTTGAACTGGTCGGCGTCGGCCAGGTCTGAAAGTGTGTCCGTTGTAAAAGGAGTATGCCATGTCCCTTCCGTCTATTGCGATTATCAACTTCACGTCGAATTTGAGGGAACAGGACGTACAGGACGTCATTCGCGCGATCAATCGGCAAGTCGTGGAGGATTATGTGCCAATCTGGGGTGCGGGTCGGCTGGCACGACTGCATGCAGCCGACTTTGACCCATCCGATCCCGATTCTCTATCTGAGGAGCGGGTCGCTGCCGACAGCGTCATTTATCTCGTCGATCAGCCGAATGTTCCCGGCGCCCTTGGATTCCACTCGATCAATTCGAGCGAAATCCCGGTCGGTTTTGTTTTCGAAGATCTGGGCGATTGGACGATCACGCTGTCGCACGAAGTCCTGGAGTTGATTGTCGATCCGACGGCCAACGTATTTGTTCCGGGACCCGACCCACGCTCGGCGAGCGACGCGTTCACGCTGCTGCACGCCTATGAAACCTGCGACGCCGTCGAGCGTTCGACGTATGTGATCGACGGAGTGGAAGTCTCCAACTTTGTAACTCCGCAATACTTTTTCGCCGGCGATGCAGGGGGAACTCGCAATGACTTCCTGGGAGTTGGCGTGGACAGTTTCGGGGTCACCGACGGTAGCCACCTGGGAGTGATCAACTTGGACACTCTTGGTTTCGAGACGATTCTTGGCAGTGGAATGCCCTCATCCAAAATGGCGGCGCGTCGGCAGGAGCAGTTTGCCCATGATCGTCCGGGTCGGCACGACGAAGAGTTTACGGCTATGCTCGAAAAATATAACGAGGATCTGCCGGCGAAAGGCTGTCGTCCGCTCAAGAATCTGCGCGGGCTGACGCGTCTGGCACGTTATGAATCAGCAGCGGCGATGTTCAAACAAACGCGCCAGCCGGCGCAGTCGCCACCGCTCTGAATTGGTCGGCCAAATAATCGAAGACGAACTGCAAGATGGGACGGGACTCCCATCTCAATCGGTGGGAGTTATCCCGTTCTACACTGCGCTAGGCTGGCGAGTTTCACACGCTCTTTGCGCGAAATAGAGGTCAAACCTGGAAGTACGTGGCAACTTTTCATTCGATCCCGTGGGCGACTCCCGTCCAGCAAACAAGGTTGCACGTCGGGCTGGCGTTTTGTGGACGGGAAGTCGTACAATTCGTGCGCTCAGTGGTTGATGGCCACCACCCAGGTCGAGGACCTCTACCATGACGCAGGCGACTAGCGCGGCCGAAACCACCGTCCGACCTAAGAAGCGTGATCGCGAGCAAGGCAAAGCCAAAACCAAGCGGCAGCCGCCCTATGCCGTCGTGCTGCACAATGATCCGGTCAACGGATTCGACTTCGTAGTCCGGTCGCTGCGGAAAGTCTTCGGATACGATAGCCCCAAGGCGTTCTGGCTGACGCTTAAGGCGCATTCCACCGGTCGCAGTCATGTCTGGACCGGCAGCCTTGAAGTCGCCGAACTGAAGCGAGACCAATTGCGAAGCTGCGGCGCCGACCCCGCTCAGTTACATGCCGGTGCGACGACGCTCGGCGTCACGATTGAATCGCTGCCGGGCGAGTAGGCAGCGCGCGGTGCGCGTGATGGTACCACCCACCCATCCGGCAGACCTCGTGATTGCTGCGGTCGTTGTTGAATCTTCCCGCTCTCCGCGTCATCACATTGCTATGCATCCACGTTGACACCTTGCTCGTATTCCGGGAGCTGCGCGCAATGCCGAAAAATGTGCCTGACCCTGACGCTCAGCGCATACAATAGTTTAGTGCATGGTAACTGGAGCGAAGCCGATGACGAGCAAACGGTCACTGGGCGATCTCGTCCAACGCGGACTCGATGAAGGGTCCCTGTTTCGACAAGCATGTCGCATGCCGATCACCCGTTCTGAATGGACCTTCCTCGTGCGCGTTGTGGTTGGCGTCACATGCTGTGCCGCCGGGATGTATTTCGTTGCGACGTTGCTCGCGGGTGGGAAGTTTTCGTCGTTTATCGTTGTCGCTCTACTTGCGCTGCCCGGGTTGTTGGCAACAGCGGCCATGCTGATTACCCTTCGCCGTATGGACAACCTGCGATCAGGGGGAGAGTGAAGGGGAGATTTGAACGCCCCCTCCAGCTCGGGACGTGTCCGAACGCGGAAAATGCAAATGAAGATTGTATCAAAGGTAGAATGAGGGCGATCAAGATCGCTAGCAGCGGCACCTGTTGGATCGGCGGCAGCAATCTTGTGCGTACGTACATTGTCTGGACGGCAACGGAGATCGTGTTTGGCGCACGCTCCCCATCGTCGATGAAGATTTGCCCTTTGACGATCCGCAAGACGATGTTCGCGAATGGCAACTCGACTACTTTCAACACTTGCTCGATCATCCCGAACTGGTTTTGGCACCGGATGCTGTCGTTCGGACGTTTCACATCTGCGTCGATCATCCCACCGCTCGCGCGGTTGCGGCCGAGGGCAAAGTTGACTGCAGTTTCCACTGCCCGGCCGATTCGGCCGACTGTCCCATTCAGCAGTTCGCGACCAAGATCCGCCATGCCGTGCTGATCAGAAGGGACGCGACGACAAACCGCACGACATGGCTCTGCCGCTAGATGCTTTCTGGAAAGACGGCGGGCAAGCGGCCTCTCCGAAATGTTGCTGTATCCCACTGGATTCCGCCGATCGGCAGTGACTCAATGGTGAAGGCCTGCATCCGCACTCTCGGGGTCATCTGGGCCGCGCCCTACACGCTGATCGGTTTGGCGTTGGGATGCATTGGCCTTTGTACCGGCGGCCGCGCGCGAATCCGCGGTCGGGTGGTCGAATTCTATGGCGGCGGCGTCAAATGGATGGTCACCCATCTTCCGCATGGCCAATTCACGCTGGCGGTCACGCTGGGCCATACGATTCTGGGGCAATCCGATGCTGCACTCGACATCGCCTACAACCATGAAATGGTGCACGTCAGGCAGTTTGAGCGGTGGGGACCGTTCATGGGACCGGCGTATTTGTTGGCGTCATTGGTGCTGTGGATCGCCGGCAAGAGACCCTATCGCGACAATCCCTTCGAGCGCGAAGCATACGACGAAGACGGCATCGACCACTAGTAGATCCCATCCGGGATGATCGATGCCGGCAATCCGTGCCCGGCCTTTGCACGTCTACGCCGCGGGCGCCTGCACCTTTATGTTCGACGCTCTCATGGATCATTCGATCGCCCCGCCTCAATCGAGCATCTCGCCCCATGAGTGTGTGAATCTGTAACGGTTAGGCAAGAGATTCGTATTGTTCGCGGTTGCAGGACTGTGCCGATTCTAGGGTGACGGGATTTCTCGTGTTGCGTGTCGTGCCTGAAATGCCGATTGAAGCATCTGTACGCCCAACTGCGACGTGCGGTGCGCACCAATTCAGCGCATGTCTTGCCTCTGCCTGTAGGAAAAGGAAGATAGGATGTCGGCCTCTTCTCGAGAATGGCTTGTCTGCCTGGCAGCTTCCGGCCTGTTGATTGGTTTGCCGCCTGCAACGACCCACGCCCAAAAGCCTAAGGCGGGTCCTAAGGCGGGTACTGTCGAAGTCGAAGTCGTCAAGGAACGGTACCCCAACCGTTCGATCAAGATCGAGCGGCACGTCACTCTCGACGAAAAACGAAACTACGTGAACCACGGCATGTGGACCATGTTCGCGCAAGACGGCACGACCATGGCTCGCGGCGTGTACTGGAAGGGCAAACGCCAGGGCAAGTGGATCCGCTGGATTGCCGATGAACCCGTCAACCAAGGTCTCGATCTGGTGGCGCTCGAAGGCGAAGAAGGCGCGCAGTCGGCCGCCGAGATTATCGGCATCGAGTTCGACGGCTTCAGCCAGCCGTTCCGTTCCGAAGCTGACTTTGTCGACGGCAAACTGGTCGGCTCCTGGACGATCTTCGATGCCGACGACCGCACCGTCGCCTGGTTCGAGTTCGACCAAAACCAACTGCACGGAACCGCCAACTGGTACTATCCCAGCGGCCAGACGCGTCGTCAGATTGGCTTCGAGAAGGATGCCATCGTCGACAACCTCAAGGAATGGGAGCCGGATGGGTCCATTGCACGCAACGAACAATACATCGGCGGCCGCCGCAAGGTCGAGTTCTCCAAACAGTTCGACACAGGCGAAAAGCACTCAGAGGGCCACTACCTGTATCCCACCGGCAGCGCCAAAGTCTCTCACGATTGGTGGGATGACGCCGTGAGTATCGTCATTACCGACGCCGGCGACGACAAGCTCAAGCATGGCATGTGGCAACACTGGTACTCCAACGGCGGCAAACAGACCGAAGGTGAATTCGACAGCGGCAAGGCGGTCGGGCTGCACCTGTGGTGGTACGCCAACGGGCAAATGCAGACGCAAGGCCACTTCATCAATGGCAAGCAGAGCGGCCAGTGGACCTGGTGGCACCCCAACGGAATCAAAAAGACCGACGGCCAAATCATCGGCGACAACAAGGTCGGCATCTGGAGTGAGTGGGACGCTGACGGCTCTCTCGTCACTGAGCATAATCACGGTGGCCTGCCCCGCGTGAGAAACACGGCGAAAATGCAGCCGCAGCCGATGAAAGAGCAAGCCCTGCCTGCGGCAGTCAGCCAGCCGGCCCCTCGCGTTAGCCGGCCACTTCCCCAGACCAGCCAGCAGCCGCCCAATGTCAGCCAGCGCCCCCGTCAGTGGCGGCCGGTTCGGTTTCCGCTCCGAAGAAGTAACGGCAGCCTCAGGTAGGGGATTTCGACGGACCGCCGAATCGACGGCCGCGGCGAGAATCATCATTTGTTCATAAGCCCGCAGTGCTGATTGCACTGCGGGCTTTTCTCGTGCGCGATTGCGTCCGTGTGCTCGAATTGCCCTGGCCGGTTAGGTGTGGCGAGCTTCGACCGGCAGATTCCAGATCTTCTGAAGAATCTCGGGATGGGCTGTAACACTCTGCCCCGCGCTACGCTTATGCATCGGCGGGCGCTATGCGGCAATTCGCCCCAACCTGGGAGGCGAATAACCATCCCGGCGGCCGCCGACAATGTCGGTTCGTCGAACGATCGACCCGCAGCCAACCATTCACAGAGGAGCAAGTCCAATGAGCCTGGCCTTACAGCCCGGAATCGCCGATCGCGCGGTGGAGATCGATGCCACACAGACCACACGCGGCAGCTTCGCCACACGCATGGGCTTCATCATGGCGGCCGCCGGCAGCGCAGTCGGTTTGGGCAACATCTGGAAGTTTCCATACATTACTGGTGAATACGGCGGGGGCGCGTTTGTGCTCGTTTATCTCGCCTGCATCGCGGTTGTGGGACTGCCGTTGATGTACGCGGAACTCATCATCGGCCGCGCCGGCGGCAAAGACGTGCTCGGCGCCCTGCAAAAGCTCATCGGCGCGAACAGCCGGGCAGGACGGCTGCTGAGCTTCGCGACCGGACACATGGCGGTCATTGGCGGATTCCTGATCCTGTCGTTCTATTCCGTGGTCGCTGGTTGGGCGATCCACTTTCTCGTCGTTTCGGCCGGCCTGATGCCGGGCGCCGAACTGGGTGCTGAGGGAACCTTCGCGGCGCTCGCCGCAAGCGGGGGCCTCTCCTCGCTGTGGCATTCGGTGTTCATGCTGCTGACGATCGCTGTTGTTGCAGTCGGGATACGTGGCGGCATCGAGAAACTTTGCAAGTGCCTGATGCCCCTGCTGATCGCCATGCTCGTCTGCCTGCTCGGCTACGTCGCATTGACCGGTGGGCTCGGAGCTTCACTGACGTTTCTGTTCAAACCCGATTTCTCGAAGCTCACCGGCGAAGCCGTTCTCGAGGCCCTGGGACACGCATTCTTCACCTTGTCGTTGGGAATGGGCGCCATGGTGACATACGGTTCCTACCTCAAAAGCGAGAAACACGTCATCCGTGACGGCCTGACGATCGCGGCGCTCGACACGCTCATCGCGCTGCTGGCCGGTGTTGTCATCTTCGCGGTCGTATTTAGTGCCGGGTTGCCGGCCGGCGGCGGCCCGGGCCTGCTGTTCCAAACCTTGCCGAACCTGTTTGTGGCAATGCCCGGAGGAGCCGTGGTGGCCTGCGTTTTCTTCCTGCTGGTCATCTTCGCGGCGTGGTCGTCGGCAGTATCGCTGCTGGAAGTTGTGGTGGCCTATTTCGTCGACGAACGGAAGTGGAGCCGCGTGCAGGCAAGCTTGGTGATGGGAAGCTTGATCTGGGCCGTCGGCCTGATCTCTGCCTACTCGCCCGCGGCGCTCGACCTGCTGGACAACCTGACGACGCGCTACGTGTTGCCGATAGGCGGCTTGTCGATCGCCGTCGCCGCCGGTTGGTTCCTGACGCGAGCGGATCGCGAACTCGGCTTCGGCGGCACGCCTCTCGCACGCATGTCGGCGACGGCGCTCACGTTCACCATCCGCTTCGTCACACCCGCGCTGGTGCTGATCGTGATACTGTGGAAATCGGGCTTGATCACCTTTTGAGATGAGTTGATCACGGCGATGGTGCGGTCACCGTCGCAAGAGTCCACGAAGCCGCCGGTATCCTTTCAGCGGAGAGCTCTTGATCCTTTCGCCGAGCGATAAACGTGGATCGTTCAGGCAGACTGCAGACTGTCGCTGTGTGCTCATCTCCGGGGATGAAGTCTCCAACCGCTGGCCGCTGCGGCGCGTCACGACCGCCGGTCCGCAATAACAAGTCAGCCCACTGAAAAACCCGCGCGTCGTCCAGCCTATCCAGCCCGCTGGAACCACAGATGAGAAGTCGGCCTGCCGGCGGTTTGCGAATTTCTAGCTAGGGCTGTGCACAACAAGTGAGGCCAAATCACTGCTCGGGTACCACTGGTGCTTGTAGTGTATCAAGGGCATTTTTCAAGTTGAGCACTGCTGGTCGGTCTTCCGTTTCGGTTCCGATTGGAGCCGACGATGACCTAAGAGTGTCGATCAATGTGGTCAATGCAAGATCATGATGTTCCGCCAGAATCCTTGCAACTAATCCAGCCGCAAGTGCCACCGCGGGCCCCGTCCCGTTCCACGTCTGATTCCCTCTAGGAAGGCGTACTGGCACATTGGCGCCGAGTGACCAAAACAGGACGTCGCTGGCTGGTGCAAAGCGAGCCTGATTTCCCTCTTTGTCAACGCCTGAAACAACGATACAACTGCTGTAGAACTGTGCGTCTTCACTGAACGGCGGCAGACCGGGTTCGTTACCAGCAGCCACCAGCACCGGAATCGAGAGTGTCGCTACAAGCCGAGTCAAAGCGGCCTTTGATGTTTCATCAAGGGTAAATGAGAAGACAATGATATCCGGTTCATCTTCTGCAAGAGCATTGAGGGAGAGCAAGATTTCAGAGTCTGGCGCCCCGCGATGTAGCGAGTTCATTGGAAAGAAGACGAATTTAGCCTTTGGCGCTACGATCTGAACGGCGCTCGCGAGTGCGCCGACGTATTCATTTAGATGGTCGTCTCCAGACACTTGTGGCTCACGCGGCAACGTTGTGGCGTCCAATCCCGAAAGGACGCTCGCCGGTGGTACCCCACCGACAATTGCGACCTTTATGCCGTCGCCGTCACCCGGAAGGCCCACTGCGCCCAGAACTTCCAGCACACCCGCCTTAAGAGCGTCGCCCGCATCTCCAAGTTCCGCCTTTTCAAGGCCCTTCCTGGCCAATTCCGCGTTTCGTCCTGCCGGAGACCGTGAGGCTATGTCTCTGTCGACATCACTTATTTCGGAATTCACTTTCGTGATCTGCGGCCCGATTCTCGCCAGCCGGAAAATTGCGCTCGGATCTTCGGCTTGTTGCTCTTTGAGCTCTGTTTCTTCTGCGAGTAGCGCATCCCTTTTGCTGCGCAAGATTGCACCTTCCGCCAGTACGTATCGCAGCACCTCTTCATCGCGTTCGGCTTTTTCCGCAATGTTTTTGGTTACTCGTACGAGATCAAGCCAATCGGGCGTTCGTTTAACCAGTACACCCATCTTTGCAAGCAATTTACCCCATTCTTCAGGCGAGACTCGTCCCGCGGCGTTGCGCTGATCGAGTTCTGCTGCCGAATGCAATGTCTCCATCAGCTCTTGAAACTCCTTCGGTTCGAACGCATCAACTTCTGGAATCGAGCGACTAAGACGGCTCTGCCAAATCGTATATGCAAGTGTCGAGATTATCTCCGCGTTGGAATCACTAGTCTTGATCCACAACTGGTGATCCGGTCGTTGGCCGAAACTAGCCGCCGTAACAGTGTTGGCACCGGCGTACTCGACAGTAACATGCACTAGTCGATGCTCTGAGAAGAATCGATGAGCTGTTGACAAGAGAGATCCCACAGCGACTCCGCCGACGGCAAGGTTAAAGTCGATTGGTTGGAACAATCCGTCGGGTACCGGAAGCGGTTCATCCGTCTGGGGACCTGGCCCATCAATCGCGGACCGCAAGCTGCCGGCCTGCTCCCCTGGTTGTTTCGCTGCCGCAAGAGACTTGCGACTCGAATCAACTTCCTGACTGATCCGTCCAAGCCGAGATTGAAGCATATGAGCAAGCGCCACACCTTGGTTGCCCGTCGGATCGTCTTTACCAACCAAGGCGAACGGTGCTATCAGATCCGGTTCCGCAGGTTCGATGTATGTGTGAAACGCATTCTTCAAGTACCAGAAATTGCCCCAGAGAAGTAGCAAACCGACTCCGGCGTAGAGTGCAAATCGTACCATTGGTTCCATACTCAAATGTCTCGTTGCTCGGCGATAGAACGATTGAATTCAATGCGGTACACAACTAAGAGGCTCGCGGAACGCCTCGATCGTAGGTGTTGGCGCATGCGTCCTGTTTGAAGCAACTCTGGGAGTACTAAAGTCGCGTAAGTAACCGGCGCGCTATCCACATTCACCATCTCTCGAATGTGCGCCACAGCCGCTCAACAAGACGACCTTCGCCGGTGAAGGATCGCTCGGAGGATCAATATCTGCCCGGAGATGCACTCGTGAACCCGAACCGGACAGCAATTGCAAGCTACAACTTCTAAATCTGGAATTCAACTCTGGCTGTGCTCGAGGCGGTCTTCTGCAGTTGCACAACACGCAGCCGACTCGTAGCAAACCGAGCCTTTCCGAGCTTGTTTGTTGCGATGCTCGGGGAGCCCTGGTGGCATGCGTGTTCTTTCTGCTGGTCGTTTTCGCTGCCATCAAGTTCTGCCACGGCGACTGACGATGTGCCGCGAAGTCGCGAAGCATACGCCGGCCGGCTTGAAGTCACTATCGCTGCCGACGAGCCCTCAGAAAATCGTACATGTTGAACCGCTTGGGAAAGGCGACGCTGTTCTCTGTTGCCCAGTTGGTCCAGAGTTCGACCAACTCGTCGCTTTTGCTGGGATTTGTTTCCGCCAAGTCGTGCATCTCGGCCCGGTCGGTATCGAGGTCGTACAGTTCCCACGGTTTTTCGTACTCGCGGACCAGCTTCCACTTGTCCGATCGAACGCCGGCGTTGCCTTCGTGCTCCCAATAGACGGGTGAGGTGTGAATCGGATTCGCACGGCCCCTAAGCAACGGGAGCATCGAAACGCCCTCGCAGGCCGGGATGTTCTTCGGATACCGCGCCCCCGCCAGTTCGACGCAGGTGGCCATGAAGTCGGGAAGGTACGCGAACTGCCGGACGAACGAACCCTCCAGCGGTTTTGCGACCCCGGCCGGCCACGAGGCGATCATGGGAGTGCAGGCCCCGCCTTCGTGGATGAAGTGCTTGTAGAGGCGGAAGGGTGTGTTGCACGCGTTCGCCCAGGCCAGTCCCAAACGTACGCCGGCGGTCGTTTCCAGTGGCGGGTTCCGGACCATCTCTTGTGAGCCGCGGCCCAATCGTCCGCCTTCCTGGCAAGCACCGTTATCGGACAGAAAGAAGATCACAGTGTTCTCGAGTCGGCCCAACTCGCTGAGATGGTTTGTCAGTTTGCCGATGTTCTGGTCGATCGAGTCGATGCAGCCTGCATACGCGGCCATGATCGAATCGAGATCGTCTCGCTGTTTCTCCGTCAACGAATCCCACTTCGGCCCGACGTGCGGGGCAGGGCGAATCGACTCGTCGAACAGTCCGAGTTCTGTCTGCTTGGCCAAGCGTTTCTGCATCAAGACTTCCCAGCCATCCCGGTACCGTCCCTTGTATTTGCGGAACTCTTCCCATTTCGAGTTCAGCGGCCAATGGGGCGCGTTGTAGGCCAGATACAGAAAAAACGGACGATCGTCGCTTCGCGATGCCTCTTCGACGAACTGACAGGCGTAGTCGGTGAAGGTGTCGGTCGCGTAGAAATCGTCGTCTGTGTCGACCGGCGCGTTGCCCAGCGTGATTCCCCGATTGCCGCCCGGTTTGAAGTAATTGCAGGCTCCACTCAAACAACCGTAATAGCGATCGAATCCGCGTTGCAGCGGCCAGGTTTCCCGGCGATGCAGTCCCAAATGCCATTTGCCTGCCATCAGTGTGTGGTAGCCTGCGTCGCGCAATACCTCGGCGATGGTCGTGCAATCGTCGTTCAAATAGCCTTGATACGCGCCCTCGAATCCGAGCGTCCTATCGGGCGGCTCGGTCATATGGCCGATGCCCACCTGATGCGGATGCCGGCCGGTCAACAGACTGGCCCGAGTGGGGCAGCAGCGGCCCGAGTTATAGAACTGCGTGAACCTTAAACCTCGAGCAGCCAGACGATCGATGTTCGGAGTCTCGATCTCTCCGCCGTAGCACCCCACGTCGGAGAACCCCATGTCGTCGACAAGAATGATCACGATGTTCGGCCGAGATGCTTGACCGGCTTGATCGGCGCTTGCGACACTCGTGAAGGCCAGACAGGCTACAAGCGCTACAAGTCGGTAGGGTCTCATACTGGCGATCTTTTCGTAGATTCGAGTTGGGCTCGACTGAGGTTTCACGCGGCACAACCAGTACGCCGGACACCAGCCGACGTGAGCAACTCCAATTGTAGCGAAAGGGCCAACCACCCTTTCCAGCCTGCGACACCCCGAACGAGGATCTCGGTAGCGGTACAGTTTGATTCGCGATTGTGACCGTTTGGCACGGGAGTTCAATACACGAGGCGCAGCCACAGATCAATGTAGCGTTCCGCCAAGGACCGAGCCGTCTCTGATTGCTCGGCGAGCCATAGAACCGGGGCGTAGAGTGTGCAAGTGGTGCGAGCGTGCTGATCGAGAGTTGTCACAGACGATTGCACAAGCCAACCGGACGTGGCGCATACCGGCCCAATACTAAGCGGATAGAGCACGAATACCACCACCAGCACTGCAGCCCACGGCCATCGCCTGCGAGTCGGTTTGTCGGTTTCTTCAGAATTCATCAGACGGGCCAGTAAGCACCACCCGTGTGCCGCGAACGCGGGACTCGATACCCGCCAGAGGTCTAAAAACGGGTTTCATCCAATCGTATGGAAAGTGGCGGACAACGAAAGCGGCTGGTCCCCAACGTTCGCACATACCAAAGTAGCCGCCCAAGTATGCTCCCAGCACTGTCAGGAGCACGATTGCTGTCCAAGGCAATCTGCGAGTCGGTTTATCGGGAGGGGTGGGCATGAGCACCCGTCGTCGCTCAATCGCTATCTGGAAGAGTTTCGTCTCTTTCGAGGGTGGCGAATATCTGGAATTTGCTTGACCTGAATCTTCCCGAACGCCAAGCGTCCATTCTAAATTCAAACTGTACCACTACCCAGCTCGGCTGGGCAGATCGCGGTGTGTGTAGTAAACTAGTGTATACGTTTCCGTGCACCCTCGGCTGGGAAGCTTCTGGTTCGTTTTTTGGGCCAAGGGTCAAGGTCTGAGAACCGGAGGCTTGGTCCGGCCGGCAGCACGCGTGGAAATGCGCGCAGGAGGGTTCGATGAGTTCTGTAATGTTCAACGCACAACCGAGCGGCGCGACGGCTGTTCGCATGAGTTGGCCGCAGGGGCCCAGCAGACCCAAACGGCACGGCCTGTCTACAGTATTAGCGCCAATCCTGAGGAAAACCGTATTACTGTAGACGTAGACGCAATCAGCGCTTTGTTGCGCGCGCGGGGCCAAGGGGACGGGGTCTGGATCATTTTTCGGCCGGAAACCGACTGATTGCCAGGAGCACGTCGCTGCCGAAAAATGTGCCTGACCCCCTGGCGTTCAATGCAGACACGGATTCAGCCTGTGAACGGTTACGATCTCAGTCAACTTTGGGGAAAGGGCGAAGCGTTGAGAGTCGTGCGCAGAACCGGCTTCAATCAACTACGCAGCAGCTCTTCGCCGGTTGGCCGCTGCCGGTCGGTGGGAACCTGAAGCCGAAGTTGAATTCGGGCGGTAATAAGCGTAGATAGGAGCGTGGCTTGGGCATTCATGGCGGGTGCAGCGGGTCATTCATTTCGAAGTTGTCCAAACGCGAGGTGTCACGATGAGAGTGGTGCTCAACAGCCTGGTCGTCGTGCTGACGATGGCGGCCGCTACGATGGCGGCCGAGAAGGCAGACACGAGTATTGGAAAGCAGATCTCCGACTTCACGCTGCGGGACTATCACGGCAAGCCCGTGAACTTGAGCGACTTCAAGGAGAGCAAGCTCATCGTGGTCGGGTTCTTGGGAACCGACTGCCCGCTGGTCAAACTGTACGGACCGCGGCTGGATGAGATGTCGAAGAAGTACGCCGAGTCGGGCGTCACGTTTCTGGGTATCAACTCCAACCGTCAGGACCAGCCCCGCGAAATCGCCGCTTACGCCCGCAATGCAGGCATCTCGTTCCCGATTTTGAAGGATCCGGATAACGGCGTCGCCGATCTGTTTGAGGCGGTTCGCACGCCGGAGATGTTCGTGCTCGATGCAGACCGCAAGGTCCGTTACCGGGGCCGCGTCGACGATCAGTACGGATTCACGACCGGCACCGGCTACGGCCGTCCCAACATGACACGCAGCGACTTGATCGAAGCGATCGACGAACTGCTTGCCGACAAAGACGTGAGCGTCGCCACCACCGAGATCCCGGGTTGCATCATCGGGCGGGTTCCCAAGGTTGAACCGCACGGGGACGTCACCTATTCGAACCAGATTTCACGTGTGTTTCAGAAGCACTGCGTCGAATGCCATCGTGACGGCGAAATCGGGCCGTTCCCCATGACCAGCTACGACGAAGTCGTGGGCTGGGGCGAGATGATCCAAGAAGTCATCGACACCAAGCGGATGCCGCCCTGGTCGGCCGATCCCGCGCACGGCACGTTCCGTAACGAGCGCAGGCTGACTGAAGACGAGAAAAATCTCGTCGCCCACTGGGTGGCCAACGGACAGCCTGAAGGCGATCCCGCCGAACTGCCTGAGACCCGCGTGTTTGCCACGGGTTGGCAGATTCCGGAACCGGACGTCGTGATCCACATGGACGACGAGCCATACAAGGTGCCGGCAGAAGGCGTCGTGCCCTACATCCACTACACCGTCGATACTGGCTTTACTGAAGACAAGTGGGTCAAAGCCGTCGAAGCCCGACCCGATGCCCGCGGCGTCGTGCACCATATCGTGGCGACCATCGTCGCACCCAACGAGGGGAGCGATAGTGCGTTTCGGCGACAGGGTGCACTGGTCGGGTACGCGCCCGGCATGCAGCCCCGCCACTACCCCGAAGGCGTGGGCCTGCTGATTCCCGCCGGCTCGAAAATCCGGTTTCAGATGCACTACACACCCAACGGGACCGCGACCGAAGACCGCTCGCGGATCGGCATCGTGTTCGCCGATTCCGATTCAATCAAGTACGTCGCCCGTGGCGGTGTGTGCGGCACGGTGCGGTTCCAGATTCCCGCCGGCGAAGCTGATCACGTCATCAAGGCCAAGCAGGAACTCCGCAAAGACATCTTGCTCACCGGAATGATGCCGCACACGCATGTCCGCGGTACGTCGTTCAAATACGAGGTCGACTATCCCGACGGCTCGCACGAGATCTTACTCGACGTGCCGCATTTCGACTTCAATTGGCAGCTGTGGTACAACTTCGTCGAGCCGAAGTTGATCCCCAAGGGTTCGGTCATCCGCACGACCGCCCATTACGACAACTCGGCCGATAACCCGTACAATCCCGACCCGACGATCGACGTGACGTACGGCGATCAGACCTGGGAAGAGATGATGTTCGGCTGGTACGCGACCGTTGTGCCGCGCGACGCCAAGGACAAGACGGGGACGTATTCGTTCGACTAGATCGAGCGGTCTATCGACTCAGCAAGAGCGGCCGTCCGGAGCTTAGGCTCCGGCGGTCGTTTCGTTTGTCTCGTCCTAAGTAGTGATGGCATGGCCGATCGCAATGGATCAGCACCTTACGACAGCCGGGGCAAGCCGGGTCCGGTGGAGCAGATGGTGCGGATCCTCAACTATGGTTTTACAGAGCTGACACGCGTCGACCCGATTGCAGCAATCGCCATCCAAGCCAGCCTGATGCTGTTCGCGATGCTTTGTGGTGTGCTGCTGCTGCCGGCCAAGGACGTGTTCCAACTCGCCGGATTGTTCATCGTCGGACAGGGATTGGGTTGCCTGGCGGTGTTGCTCCTCTTCTTCGGATTGCGGCGAGTGATGGGCCCAGCTTCGTGGATCGAACGTGTTGTCGCGACCCGCTGGCGTCGCGTTTTGCTGGCAGTCACCACGAGTACTCTGGTGATGCTGCTGTGTTGGGCCGCAGTCTAGATGCGCGCGTAGAGAATGAGTACAGAATCCAAAGATCTTAGGCGTCGTGTGCGTGTAGCACTGGCTTAACGCACTGCTCGCAACCTTCGGCTGGCAGTGCGTTCCGCTGCGCTTCACGCACCCTACAACTACAACGACTGCGCTTCACGCAGCACGACAAGGTTGGCGGCGCCCCTACAGATCCTGTGTGAACGGAACCAGGTAGAACCAGAACGGCGCCTTGGCTTCGCGGAGGGCGCGGCGTGCGTCCCTGATCACTTGGCCGGTTGCCGTCTTGTGGAAGAACCAAGACTCGGCTGCGCGGGCTGCGGGAATGTGGTCGACCAGCGCCGCGGCAGCCTCTTCGTAATAACTGGTGATGTCTTTGGCGACGTTGAGCGGGTGTGCCGAAAAGCCGGCTTGTTTGAAAGGGGTGCCGTCGGCGACTTTGATGAATGCGGCCACGGCGTCGGGGACGGCATCGGCGTCGATAGCCCGACCGACCAGAGTCCTGCCGCTCTGCTCGCGATTGCGATCGTATGCCTCGCGCAGGCCCTTGGCCTCTGCAACCGCATCTGGTGCATCGTCGCCGCTGCGGTTTGGCAAGTCGCAGGCCAATGGCTGGTCGGAGGCGTCTGCGATTCGCTCGGGAAAATCAACCACGACCGGACCGGCCGACTCTTTGAGCAACTCGAGGGCGGCCAACACGACCTTTCGCTGGAATGCTACATCGGCGGGCTTGCCCAATGGGCGGCCCAGCGGAAAGTCGCAATGCAGTGCTCTGGGAGCCTTGGAGTTTTCGATCTGGCCGCGGATGAGCGAGATGCCGATGGTGCACAATCCTTCGGCTTCCAAAACGTGCGCGAGCGTACCGACCGTACGCGTACACCACGGTCAGACGGGTGTCAGCAGCACGACATTCACACCGTCTTCGCGCAGCAGCTTGGCGGCGGCTGGCCCGGTTTCGGAGCGAATGGTTTCCATCTTCTCGTCCTGGGCCCCCATGAAGCTCAGATGCCGGGGGGCGACGCCGCCGATTGCGCCTTCGTCGGCCAGCTCCTGGAGACGATCGACCGGATAGACAACGTTGGGATCGGCCACGAACCCGGAGCGGTCGAAGTTGGGACTCAGATGACTCAAGGTCAGGTTGGACTCGCCAGTTTCGAATACGCGAAAACTCTGATCCTGTTGCTTCCATCCCGGTTCGCTCGGCCGCTGCAATCCGGCGGTCGTAACGACCGCTACCTTGGCATCCTTCAGATCGGGTGCGGGTGTGAACGCGGTCGTTTCGAATTGGGGCACTTCGATGTCATTTGTGCGCTCACGAATCAGGGCGTCGCTCATCGAAAGTTATCTCGCTGCAATGTTGGTGGACGCTGGCCTGCAACATGTCGAGTTGTCGCGCAGTGGAGTAGGACATCGTATCCGTCCAGCCTGACGATGTCGACGTTCGGCCCAAAGACGAAGGCCGCCCGTCACAGACGGGCGGCCATTGGTTTGGTTTTGAAGATATCGCGGTGCGAAACCCTATTGCAGCAGCTTCACGTCTCGGTCGGAGGCGATCTCTCGGAACACGTCCTGCAACTGTGCGGTGTAGTCGGCCACGCTGCTGCCGCCGGGCACGTTAAAGTGCGTGCCGCCGGTGCCGTCGGAGATCTGCTGCATCAGCGCGGTATCGGCGTTGATGCCCAGGCTGACGGTCATGATCTTGATGTTCGCAGCCGCTGCCCGGTCGGCTTCCTGCAAAGCGAATTGTCGGGCAAAGCTCGATCCGTTGGGGCGGTTGGCAATGCCGTCGGTCATCAGCACCATCACCAGATCGGCATCAGAGCGGGCGTTGTTCTCCAATTCGATGCGGGCCTTTTGCATGCCGGCCCCGATGTTGGTGTATCGATCGTAGTGGGCCGCCTGTCGCTGGCGCGAGATGGTGTCGATGGGGTCGAGATCGGTTCCCAGACCGCGTTCGAGCTTGGCGCCCCCGTCGGCGGGATAAGTGTAGACCGCCAGACCGACGTTGTCTTCGGCTTGCACCGACTTCAAGTAGCCGGTGAAGACGCTGACGGCATCTTTGAGCGCGGTAATCGGCTGGGCGCTGGCCTTCCACAGGTCGGGCGTCTGGCTGGCCATGGGCCGTTTTTCGAGCCAATAGTTGATCAGCGTCAGGTAGCCGTACTTGTCTTCGTAGCCGGCGTCGTCAATGTTGTTGCTGTCTTGCACGTAGTTGATGAAGTCGCTCCAACTGCCGGACGGATAGGGGTAAGGCACGCCATCCAGGCCCAGGACGCTGATAGCGCTGCCGCCGCCGGGCGAAATCTCGGCCAAGGTCTGCGGCTCGAATTCCATGTTGCCGTACGTCGGCGATCCCAGGTCCTCCCAGATCTGAAACAGATTGTCTTCGATATCCGCCTGCGGCAGCTTGTCGATCGACTTCAGTTCGCTGTCGTCGTTCATCGAACCGGAGTAATCCAGCACCAGCATGAGGTCGCGCGGCTGAAAACCGGCGATGGCCGAGACGCGGAGATCGGCAGTGTTGTGGCCCAAGACGGGGGCGAAGAACAGCGGCAGCGAATCGGCGCCTCCCCGGCTGGCTGTCACCTTCACGACGTTGTACGGCGTGGCGGCGGCTCCCCAAAGATAGTCGAACTCGCCGGTGGATTGATTCCATGTGCGGCGGCCGACTTCCACTTCGCCGTCTGCCGGATTCAGTTGAACGCCTTCGTAATCGCCGGCCGGATTGGCGGCGGCGACTTCCAGCGCGGCCTGCTCAACGTTGGTCAGCACGTCGCCGGGGTTTGCGGCCGTCATTTCCATGGCGGCTGCCAGGGCGGAAGCGTCGGCGGCGTTGTGAAGCTGCCCCTTCACGAGCGTGATGTAACCGACGTCGACCGAAAAGGCGAGAAAGGCAAAGATCACAACCATGAACACGGCCGCCAGTACGACTACGATCCCGCGACGCTCTGGTTCAGTGTTTTGTGTGAAGGAATGCCGCATCGTTGAGTTCTCCGGATTTGAAACTGTGGACGCTGTAGCCGAACGAAACCGTTCGGCGAAATCAGGTTCGCCGAATGTCCTATTCGTGCCGCATCGAGACGCGGCCGACGACGCTGTGGCCATCCATGAAGCGGGGACGAACGTAGCTGACTTCATTGAAGGGAACCTCGACCCGAACTTGCACGAGATCGAACGACTGCGCGTCGATCAGTTCGTTACCGGTCGTGTCGTTTCCGGGGGCGGGAGTAATGATGATGGACAGGTCAAACTGGCTCGAGTCAATGCCCAAGGTGTCGCTCAGGACGTTGAGGACCAACCCTTCGACGTCATCGTTGGTCGTGCCTTCGGTGACGGCCAACCGGGCCCCCACGCGTGCCGCATTCGAGACGACCTGACCGACCATGATCGACCGACCGAACTCAATCACGCCGAGCACAACCGCCATCAGAATTGGGAGGACCAATGCCATTTCCACGACCGCGGCCCCGCGCCGCTGGTGATGTTGTCGTTGCTGCCGCATGCCGTCTGTCTCCAGCTGTTCCAAGGGCTTTGTGTGTTGATGGATCCGATTCAAAGCAGAGTCGATCGTGCCGCCACGAGTCCGAAGTAGTTTTGGACGGCGGTGTCGATGGTCTCGTGAGTGACTACGCGAGGCAGGCCCAGCAGGCTGCAACGATGGACCATCTGTTCGAGTAGATCCCGCGGATGGCAGAACCGCATTTCGCGATTGGCTTGCCGGTAGTGCGTTTCGATCAAGTACTGGCCGGCCTCTTCACTGCACTGGAATCCACGTTGCCGTGCGGCAAGCTGGAACAACCTGATGAACTCCGCCGACGTCGGATCTTTCATTTCGATCTTGTACGGCACACGACGCAAGAAGGCTTCTTCAACCAGGTCTGATGGTTCCAGGTTGGTTGCAAAGACAATCAGCTGGTCGAAGGGCACTTTGACTTTGATGCCCGATGGCAGCGTCAGCAGGTCGAACTTCTTCTCGAGCGGCATGATCCAGCGATTCATGAGCTCTTCGGGTCTGAACCGCTGGCGGCCGAAGTCGTCGATGACAAGCGTCCCGCAGTTGCTTTTCAGCTGCAGCGAGGCTTCGCTGACGCCGACGGAACTGCCACGGGCCAATTCCAGATTGTCGAGGGTCAGTTCGCCGGCGACGACGACGGTGGGCCGGCGGATGCGAATCCAACGTTCGTCGATTCGCAGTTCGTCCAGCAGGCTCAGGTCCTCTTCCGTCGGGACGGCCTCATGCACACCGGGGTCGAATACCTGGATGATTTCACCTGCCACGATCATGGAATGCGGAATCCAGATGTTGTCGCCCAATACCTTCGTCAAGCGTTCGGCAATGCTCGTCTTGCCGTTTCCGGCCGGCCCGTGCAGGAACAAACCGCGCCCCGAATGAACCGCCTGGCCGACACGTGATAGCAAGTCTTCGTTGAGGAGCAGTTCATCAAATGCATGGCGGACACGTTCAAGCGATACCTCGCTGTTGTCGATCGACTGGGCCCGCACGCCGGCGGCATAGTCTGCCAGCGAGACGGGAGCGGGGCCGCAGTAGCTGCATTTCTGCAGGCACCTCAACGCTCGTTCGTGGCCCAACTCAGAGAGTTCATACACGTAGTCGTGCAGCGTGGCCCCACTCTTGTAGAAGACGGTCTGCTCGGCTTTCAGCCGACGCAAGTGTTCGTCGATCACAGCAAACGGTAGGCAAATCGCATCGGCGATTTGCAAGCCTGTTGCCGTTCCGACGTTCAGGAGGTACTTCAGAATCAGGGCTTCAACGTGGCCCTCGCCCAGCCCGGCATCAACGAGTGATACGGGCTGCAGTGGGACGAAGCCGTTGGCGGCTCGAGCAGTGTGAGCAGATGAGGACCATTGGTGATCCGGCTCAGCGAGTCTGGCGTTTTGACTTGTTCCCTGCCGAAAACTCTCGAAGCGTTCCGGAATCAGTGCCATCAATCAAGCCTCCACGGTGTGTTCGTCAATCTTGCGGGCCAGCCACCTGCGAGGTTCTGCCGGTCGCCGTGAGGATTTGCAAACGACATGCCGCCGCCAGTTGGGCGCACATCTTTCTTGACGCTGCGCCACGATGGCTGAACGCAAAGTGTTAACAGGGAAGGATTGCGGATGCCGCTGGTGGGGCTAAGTGCGGAGGGCTGCTGCAGATGTGGTCCAGCAGCCTCATGTTGCCAAAACACCACATCGGTCGGTTGGACTGATGCGAATCCGGCACGAGTGGCGTTCGAGCACGTGCGGCACATTCGCGGCGCTTCGGCGGTATGTGCATCAAAGAAAACGCGGCAGGATGATCGTCATCCTGCCGCGCGGTTGAGACAACTGATTATGCCGGTGCCGTCCTTAGCTCTCTTCTTCGGCGTCAGGGTCCTTGATGGCGCCTTCGACGGGGCTTTTGGCGTCGTTCACGTACACGCCTTTGGTGAGCTTGTAAGACTCTTTGGCGCGTTCTTTGAGGACCTTCAGTGCTTCAGGGAAGTCCTCGTCGGTGACGTCTTCGTCGCAGAACTTGCAGCAGCTTTCCCAGGTGATGTCGAGCTTCTTCCATTGTTTGCCGCCGCCCGGATTGACTTCGTCCGTCACCGGACACCAGATGATGCTCATGGCCGAGACGAAGTTGTTTTCCCACCGCTGGTACTGTGCTTTCTTGGCATATTTGTCGGGATCCTTCATAAACTTTTCTTTGGCGTCGGCCTGGCTGCCGCGATATGTCACGCCTTTGTATTCCCAACTCGCCGACTTGGCGTCGGCCTTCTTCAGATAGACGGGGCAGAGTTCGTCGGACTTCTGTTCTTCGGCAATCTTAACCTTGTCCAACAATACGGCGTCCGCCGGCAATTGGGCCTGCGCTGCCGACGATGAAAGCAATACTACGGCTGCCGCGGAACACGTGCACAGAATCCGATTCAATGTCATCGGGTCATCTCCTCTGGAAACAGACTCGCTAATGATTCACTGGAAATCGTCAGGGAACGGCCAGGGCTACCACTCCTGCAGGCTCACGACGACCGCCCACCGGGATTATAAGGAATTGCTTGTCCCCTACGGAATACGTCATGGGGGCGCCTTGCGGCGTGGCGGGCAGCGGGAGGCGAAACAGCTCCTCGCCGGAGGCCTTGTCGTACGCGTACAGAAGCTTCTTTCGAGAGCCGTGCGCCACGAACGTGAGCGTTTTGGTGGTCAGTACAAACGGCCGGCCGAAGTCACCGAGTTGTGGCAGATCAGGAATGTCTTTCAGCGGTTCTTTGTCGCGCGGTCCGTCGCCGATGGGAATCTTCCAGAGCGTGGCGCCGGTGTTGAGATCGACGGCGGTCAGGTGGGTGTAGGGAGGTTTCCACAACGGCAGTCCACCCGAGATGGTGATGCTCATCGTCATCTGTCCGACGTAGTTAAAGTTCGAGCGTGCGGCGTCGGGCGCGTTCAGTGCGACTGCAATGCAATCGCGGTTGGACGGGATATACAGAATGTTCGTCTCCGGGTCGACTGTGCAGCCATACCAGTTGCCGCCGCCGGCCCAGCCGGGCATGTTGATGGTCGGCTTGCCGACGGTGGGAGGCGTGTATAGCGGCCCATGATTGAACTCTTCGAGTTTCTTGAGCGCCTCGGCACGCAACTCTGGGGTGAAGTCGACCAAGTCGTCTTCGTTGACACCTTGAATTTCGTAAGGCGCAGGTTTCGTCGGAAACGGCTGAGTGGGCCAGGTCTTCTCGCCGTAGACGTCGGATTGTGGCACGGGGCGTTCTTCGATCGGCCAGACCGGTTCACCCGTGACGCGATCGAGCACCCAGCAAAAACCCTGCTTGGTGATCTGGGCGAGTGCCTTGATCGCTTTGCCGTCGACGTTGATATCGACCAGGGCCGGAGCGGCGCACAGATCGTAGTCCCATACACCGTGGTGAACGTGCTGGAAGTGCCAAACCCTCTTGCCCGTCGTGACATCCACGCAAACCAGGCTTTCCCCGAACAATCCCATGCCGGGACGATGTCCGCCGTACCAGTCGTTGGTTGGTGTTCCAAACGGCAGGTAGACGTAACCCAGGTCTTCGTCGACGCTCATCAGCGTCCAGACGTTAGTGTTGCCCGTGTACTTCCAGGCATCCTCTTCCCAGGTGTCGTTGCCGAATTCACCCTCGGCCGGCACCGAGCGAAACGTCCACAACGTCTCGCCAGTGCTGACGTCGAATCCGCGCACGTCGCCGGGGGGCATCTCTTTATGGGTCGGGCCATCCATGATGGATGAGCCGACCACGAGCACTCCACGACAGATTGCCGGAGGTGATGTCACGGCGTAGTGCCGCCTGTTGACCTTTCGGCTGAGCCCCTTGGTGAGATCGATCTCGCCTTCGCTACCAAAACTGGCAATCGGTTCGCCGGTGTCGGCGTTCAGGGCGATGAGGCGGGCGTCGCCGGTGGCGATAAACACGCGGCGGTCGTCACCATCGGCCCAATACGAGACGCCGCGGTGCACGAATCCGAGGTTCGTGGGGCGGCCAGCCTCCCAGGTCTTGGGATCGTAGCTCCAGATTGTTTCGCCGGTTTGGGCGTTGATGGCGATGACGTCGGAGTGCGAACTGGATGTGTACAACACGTCGCCGATTTTGATCGGCGTCGCTTCATAAGCAAATGTTCCGAGACGGCGATTAGGGCGTATGCCCTTGCTACGATCGCCCTTGATGCGATAGTTCTCCGGCGACTCCCATTGCCAGACGATCTCCAGATCCTGCACGTTGTCGCGATTGATTTGATCGAGCGACGAGTACTTGGTGCTGCCGGAGTCTCCTCCATAGGCGGGCCACTCTCCGTCGGGGGCGCCCGACTGCGCGAATGCGGCGGTCATTGAAAGCGAACCGCTGAAGGCCGCCAAGGCGAATACTCTCAGAAACGATGCTTGCACAATCCAGTCCTCGCGCAGTATGGAATCAGATGGCCCGAAGGGAATCGAGCGGAGACCCGCTCGAGTGGTGCGTGGCCAACTTCAGCTTACTTTTCCTCGAACGTGAAGTTGACTTCCAACACGCCGTCGTCTTCGACCTGAATCTTCTGCTTGACTTCGCCCAGTTCTTCGTGCCAGGCGATCAAGGTGTATTCGCCGGCCGGCAGGTCGGCAATGTCATAGGTGCCGTCGTCGCCGGTGACTCCGAAGAACGGATGATCGAGGACCCAAACCCAGGCGAGCATCCAGCGATGGATGTCGCAGCGGAACTCGACGACTTCGCGCTCGGACCGTTTGAAGACTTTGTCCCGAGTGCCAACCCCGATCTGTCCAAGATTGAAAGCGCGGTTCCGCGTCGGGAACGATCGAACATTGTGCGTGGTATCGTCACTGTTAACAATCTGCAATGTCTGGCCGGCCCGGATGCCCTGCACGCGAGGCGAGTACATGCAGTCTTTTTGATCGATCACTGCGGGTTCTTCGGGAACGGGGAACTTCTGCTGGAAACGGTGCTTCACGTACACGAAGACGTTTTGCACTTCGCTGTCATCGTTGATCAGCATGTCTTGATCGTGCAGCGGCTGGTCGGCGTGCAGTTTCTTGCAATGCTTGTCGCGGCTAACGTCGATCACGTTTGGCTCAGGCGGCTGTCCGTCGAACCGTACGATGCCCCGAACGCGGACGTTTCGCTCAGGCGCCTTGGCCAATGCAACCTCGGTGGCGTCGGTTGCAGCTGATCCGTCGTCTGGCTCCGTTGCGGCCAGCCCAGATGCCGCTCTGGCAAGCCCCACTGAGGGCGCGGCTGCAGACGTAACGCGCATGTCCGTTGAGACATCAGAACAGCCTGCGATCAACAGCGCACAGGCTGTCGCTGCACAGATTTGAGACGGATGGATCCAGTGCTTCATCATCATTGTTTCTACCAGCGCAGCTCGGTCAACGGAGTCAATTAATTGTGTGGGGTGGCAGTTTAGGGCGGGGGTGGGTGTGGATCCGCAAGACAAATCGAGACCGAATACCCGCTCGAAGTTCGAGCGGGCCACAGCCATCGGTTGTGTTTTCGGTCTCAATATGTCTCCGGATAGGTCGTCAAACTTCTGCGGATCAGTCGCCAGCGGCGGGGATCACGCGCTTGGTCGGCGTGCTGGTGCTGGTCGCAACCTGCTGCTCGTCGACGGTGCCGTCCAACGTGATCTTGATGATCGATCCTCTGCGGCGTTCGGTGTGACGGTTGGGCCAGTTGGAGTTGCAGACCCAAATGCTGCCGTCGTCGGTGAACTCAACTTCGCGTGTGTAGGTCACGCGCGAAGGCATCGGGTATTCGATCAATTCTTCGGTGCTGGGGATGAACCGGTACATCGAATCATTGCAGGTACCGCAAATCCAAACGTCGCCGGTCTGCGGGTGAATGTTCAATGCATACGGGAACTGCGTGTCCTTGTCCGGCAGGTCGTAAACGGTCCATTCCTGCTTCTCCGGATCGAACTTGGCGAACACGCCAGAGCCGCAGCCGGGGACCCAAACCATGCCGTCGGCGGCAACGTGCAGCCGGCGAGGACCGTGGAACGGCGGAACCCATTCGACGATGTCGGCGTTCTTGGCAACACCCTTAACGACTTCACCACTGCCCGGCCGAATCCGGCCGACGCGATGCCCGTTCAACTTGGTGTACCAGATGTCGCCATTTGGCGCGACGTCGATACCGTACGGGGTGCGTCCGCGCGATTCACCGACGCCCCGACCAATGGCCTGGTCCTTCTTGGGAAGCGGATAGAACACGCGCTTGTTGCCGTCGTTGGGATCGAGGCTCAGCACACCACGGCCGGCATCGGTGTACCAGACGACGTCGTTTTGATCGACGCGGAGGGTATGCGGGTAAGCTCCCCGAGGTGCGGGATCCGGAGCACCGGAGACGACGGTCCATTCCTTGGTCTTGACGTCAAACATGCCCATTTTTCCGCCAATGGCCAGCGTGACCCACATGTTGCCGTTCGAATCCGGCTCCAGCGAGTGCGGGCCCAACCGGGTCAGATCCTTGCTTTCGGGATCCTTTCCACCCGGGATGGAGTAAGTCAGTCTCTCACCGGTCTTGGGATCGAGCGTTTGCAGGCCGTCGTTAATCATGTCGACGACATAGATCAATCCATCCGGACCGGGTTCGAGGTCGTGAATCATGCACAGGTCTTTGCGACCCATGTCCCACTCAACGGTTCGCAGGGCGAGCGTCTTGCCTGCCGGCGGCTCCGGCGGTGTGTACTCGGCCCACTTTTCAAGCGCGTCGTCGGTGTACGTGTCGACGAGTTGCTTGACGATCTTCTCCTTCAGAGACGGCAGCAACGCTCCGTAGCCGTCCATCTTGGTAATCAGCACCTGCCAGTCGACCGGCTCTTCCGGAGTACGAAACCCGGCCGTACCGATTTGATGGCAATACGTGCAAGACATCTTGAAGCTGAGGCGCTCTTCTTCGGTGTCGAATTCCAGCTCACTGAACAAGCTGGCGCCGTGGCGCTGCAGGTGGATGTCTTCCGCCGCCTCCAGGCTGAGGCTCAACGCCTTGTTGCCATCGCCGGCAGCTACGTCGACGGCGTCGAGGAAGCTGTCTTCAAAGCCCAGCAACCGTGCCCGCAGGTCGTACATCTTGGGCGTCAAGCCATCGAGTACGAACTTGCCTTTGTCGTCGGTGAGCACCGTGGTGCTCATGTCCAGGTCGCCATCGAGTGCGGAGACCATCACGCCTCGCATCGGCGACCCCGATCCATCGACGACCTTCCCAGTCAGGGTGCCGGTCTCTCCCGCTTGCAGGCAGGTTCCCATCGCCAGTACGGCCAGGAAACCGGCTGCAGTCTGCCAGTGTCTCATCATCTCTCTCGTCTCCTGTCAAAATGACGCGTGTTGTTCCCCGACATGCTTCCCACGGGAAACAAGATGTGGGCCAAACGAATTCTCAGAAACTACTCAATAACCAAAGTCCAATGGCTGAATTTCCACCTTCAACAAATACTCTCGAAACGTTTCACGATCGACTGTCTTCAAGGACCTGACGAACTCGGCCACTTCTTGGATTTCTTGATCGTTCAGTGATATCTCGCCGAGTTCCAGGTCGAGAAGTTCGGTCTTTCGCTGGCGGGCGATCCGGCCGTTGTCGACGTGAATCTTGATCGCCTCTTCCAGCGACTTGGCGCTGCCGTCGTGCAAGAATGTCTTCTTCTCGTGCAGGTCTCGCAGAGGTGGCGAGACGGCTTGCTTGTCTCCGGTGCCGATGTTATGCGGCTTGTTGTCGGTGAATGCCGGCGGCTTGTGGCAGACAGCGCACATGCCGATGCCGGTGTCGGTTCCATAGGTCCGCATGAACGACAAGAAACCGTTGAAGGCTTTTTCGCTCATGGCTTCCGGCCTTTTGATCAAGTTTCGACCGGCCTGGTTTTCCAGTCGGGTCTGCAATTGTCCCCAATACTCGTCGGGATCCTCGTCTTTGGCGGGGATTTCGCGCAGTCGGTTGATCTTCATGAACGCGTCGTAAACCGACGTGTGCTCGGCATCGGAAACGACCCGGCCGGATTGGGGCTGCCCTAAGGCGTCACCAACCAGCAACAGGCCAATCGCGAGCGGCAGCAGCGCACCCACCAGCGCGAAGCGAGGTTGGCGAAACCTCGCTGTATCGTGCATCAGCTCACCTCCGCGGCACTCGGGATCGGCCGCAAGGGTTACCATGCCTGAATGATTGTAGGGTCGTCGGGTTTGCACTTGCGGTGACAGTCGTTGCAGCCTTCGATCACCCGTTCGTAACGGACTTGGATATTGACGAAATCGCGTTTCTTGACAACCTGGCCGAGGTCCAACACCGCTTGTCGCGATTCGGTCACCATCCGCCGCCAGTCGTCGGTCTGCATATAGTCTTTACCCTCGCGGCAGTACAAAAGATTCATCGCCTCGCCGAGGCGATAGGTTGCGACGTACAAAGACTGCCATTCGTGGCGGTTCTCCGGCTCGATTTGGGCTCTCTGCCTGAGGTCGATGGCGAAGGGCTCGAACAGGAACTTCATCAGTTCCAGGTTCTTCATGACCTGCTTCGGGCCGTCGTCCGCCGGATCAGCCTCTGTCGCCGGATCAGGCTTTTCGGCCGGCTCGGCGTCGACGTGTCTCCCCATCATCGCCGCTGCCGAGACCGTGAACAAGGCCGCGAGAAAAAAAGTGGTGATTCTTCGATTTAGCATGGGAGCCTCCCATTGAACTTGAAGCACTGTCAGAAGTTACGTCACCACATAACTGGCAGCTATTCAGCCTGTTGAGGCAGGGCAAATGCCACCAATTCTGCCTTCTGCAACCGTCCTCCGACGGCTAGCACCAGGAACTGCCGGCCTTCGTGCATGTAGGTCATGGGTGAGCCGTGCGGGGTCGACTCCAGCTTGTATTCCCAGACCTTGTAGCCATTGGTCTTGTCGAAGGCCCGAATGTGACCGGTATCGCCCATCCGCAGCATCGACTGTGTATTTTCCTCGGCTTGGATCATGAACAGCAACTCCTTCGTCAAGACCCCGCCACCATTGGAGATCACCCCGTTGGAGGCAACTCCGAGCGGACCCAGGTTGAGATGCTTGATGGCCGGGTGATCCCGCGGCCCGTCACCATGAGGCACCTGCCAGGCGATCTCGCCGCGATTCAGATCAATGGCGGTCAGCCGGCCATAGGGGGGCTTGACCAACGGCAGGCCCTGAGGACCAGGCACCAGAAACGGGCCGGTCCGGATGTACTGAAAGCTGGATCGTTCGGGATCAGGTTGGCTCAGTCCCAGCACCATCGGCAGAGTCATCGAGCCGACATACAGCAGACCTGTCTCCGGATCGAAACAGGCACCGCCCCAATTCGCTCCGCCAGCCGCGCTGGGCAGGTGCAGCGACCCCTTCAGTCCGTTCTCGCCGATGATCACCGGCGGCAGGAACATCGGCCCGTGGGCGTACCTCGACACAATCTTGAGAGCTTCTTCGCGGAGTTCCGGCGTGAAATCAATGAGATCGTCTTCGGTGACCGTCAACCGCTCGAAGGGCGGCGGCTTGGTCGGAAAGGGCTGCGTCGGAGCAGTTTTCTCGCCCGGGACGTTTGATTGAGGGACAGGCCGTTCTTCAATCGGCCAAACCGGCTCGCCAGTCACGCGGTCGAAGACGTAGCAGAATCCTTGTTTGCTGACCTGCGCCACCGCCTTGATCTTTCGGCCGTCGACGGTGATATCGACCAAGTTGGGGGCGCACGGAAAATCATAATCCCACAGACCGTGATGCACTGCCTGAAAGTGCCAAACCCGCTCGCCCGTTTCGGCGTTGACGCAAACCAGGCTCTCGGCGAACAAGTTGTCGCCATGGCGGTGGCCGCCGTACCAGTCGTTGGTCGGCGTGCTGGTGGGAAGATAAACGTAGCCGAGTTCTTCGTCGGCGCTCATCGTCGTCCACACATTCGTGTTGCCGATCTCTTTCCAGACGTCGTTTTCCCAAGTCTCGTTGCCGAATTCTCCCTCCTGAGGGATCGTGTGGAAGATCCATTTCTGCTCGCCGGTCCGCACGTCGTAACCGCGGACATGTCCCGGCGGCATACTCTGGTGACTGGGTGCGTCGAAGATGATCGACCCCACGACGATCGTGTCTCGGCAGACAACCGTTGGCGAATTGAAACCGAGGTGCCGCACGTTGACCTCGCGGCCGAGTCCCAGGGAAAGATCGACAATGCCCTCCTCACCGAAGTCGGCGCATGGCTGACCCGACTTGGCATCGACGGCAGCCAGCTGGCGGCCACCGGTAGCGATCAAGATGCGTTGGTCAGTACCGTCGGTCCAATACTCGACGCCTCGATGCTGAAACCCGGTGTTGGTGGGCCGGCCCGCTTCGTAACTTTTGGGATCGTAGACCCAGAGCGTTTCACCGGTGCCGGCATCAATCGCCGCCACCTGGCTCAGCGAAGTGGCCGTATACAGCACGCCGTCGACCATGAGCGGTGTGGGCTTGAAGTGCGAAGTCCGCAGCCGCCGATTCTCTTTGGAAAGCGGTTCGTCGACCGATTGCCAGCGCCAGGCAATCTCCAATTCGTTGACGTTGTCCCGGCTGATTTGGTTGAGCGGCGAGTACCGTGAATGCGCGCGATCGCCGCCGTAATGTTGCCATTGGCCATCGGTGGTTCGTGTTTGGCCTTGCACGGCAGGCAAGGCGAAAGCCAGAAGAATTGCCGATGCCACAACCTTCGTGCCGACTCGAGTTGCGTGCGGACCGATCGCTCGGTTTGTCAAGACGCGGTCTCCCCTTCACAGATACGAACAGCCGATAAAGCGGCGAGAAATGGACTTGCTACAGGATAATCTGCACAAGCAGCGAAATACAGGGCGGCGAGATTTGAACGGCACTCTCGCATGCCGCGCCGTTCCGAATTGGAATCGGCAGCACAGACGATGCGCGCAGGGCTGGGTGCCAATCTGCGAATCGGAGCGAGGGCGTCCGAGAAAGCGGGTTCGGGCGGCGTCGATGCGAATCCAGAGGTTAACAGCTTTGGGTAGCCGCCACGAACAATCCTGGATGGATCTAATCGCTCATCCGTGTGATGAACTTGCCGCCGATTTCGTAGAAATGAGACTTGGGCCTGCAGCGCAGGACCTCGACCGCCATTTGCATCTTGGCCCCATCCTGGGATGGCAACTCGATCACCAGCCGTTCGGCGTTCACCGGGCGCGTATGAATCAAGCAAACTCCGCCAGCGGAAACGTCCTGCACAATCGCCACGAAGATCAGTGCAATCCGCCGGAATGTCTCGTCCACCGGGATGACTGAAGCCGGCACGCCAAGCCGATGCCTCACTGACTGCCGCCGCTCCAAACCATCGTTGGGCTCAGACACCATCCGTGCAACAAAGCGTGCGACCGCCGCCGGTGGGTGGATCAGGTCTCCGTCAATCGGCAGACGTTCGGGACGTACGTTCCCCAAGATTTCCGGTTCAGGATCGTCCATGAGCAGGCCGACGTGCCTGGCTCCACATTGGACACAGACCCAAGCCACGGACTTTTCTCGACCGTCGTCGTCCAACCGCAGAGGCAATCGTGCCTCGCAATTGCGGCAGTTCGCAGGCGCTTCCGTAGCCGGTTCTGCTTCGGTCGGTGCGTCGCCAGGGATCTGCTCGACGGCCACTTCTTCGGCTGGGTCGCTCACAGGTGTCTTCAATTCGCACACGAGTTTCGGGATATCGCCGGAGGACGCCCACAGTCTTCATGAGCCCCTTGCCGGTGACTCTTCTTGTCGACACCTACAGGTATTCTCCTCCATTATTAGTGTGATTACCTATTCACACGGGCAATATCATGGATTCATCGGGCGCGAATCTAGGGGTTACGCCGGTTCTCTCGGCGCAGAGCCCCGGAAGGGGGTTTGCCAGCAAGCTGGTCGGCGAGAGTTTCAATAAGTCGCCGGCTCGAATCCCGGCTCACCAGTGCCAGGTCGCCTCACGCACGCGTTTCGGGACGAAGTTGTCGCGATACGATTTGCGGAATAGCAGTTCTTGCGTGATCGCCGTGGCGGTAGCCGCTTTCAAGAAGATGCGATACAGCGGCGCAAAGGGCAGCATGGAGCAGATGATGAGATCTTGCCTTGGTGTCTTCGTGTAGAAGAACAAGGCCAGCACTTGCAGGACCTCCAGGCCCAGTTGGCACAAATAGAGCAGGAACAGCAGATAGAAGGTGTTGATACTCGCCATTGGATCGGCGACGTAAGAGACCGCGGTCTGAATGACCCAGGCCCAAAACATGTAAGGGCAGATCACGTTAAAGAACCATTGGTCCAGCAACAGCCACCAATCGCTTGCCGTGACCCGCTTCCCGGTAAGGAACGCCATGCGAAAATGCTTGCGGGAGAGGGTGATGATCGAACGGTCCCAGCGTAGCCGCTGCCTAAACAGGCCGGTCCACTTGGTCGGCACGTTGGTCAGACAGACCGCTTTGGGTGCGACTGCAATGCGGCGCTTGGATTTGCGGATCTTCAGCGTCAAGTCGCCGTCTTCGCCCGGGCCCACGTCCCAGCCTTGTAGCTGATCTTTGAGAATGTCGCGGCGAAAGGCGCCGAAGGCGCCCGAGACGATGGCCAACACGTTTAACCGCGCCTCGATCATCCGACCGAGAAAAATCGACTGTCGATACTCGTAAGCCTGCATCCAGGTTGCGAGATTGGCAAACGGGTTCCACGCCCGAAGCGTGGCCGAAACGGCGCCGACGTCTGGATCGACGAACGGCTGGACGATCTCCCAAATGGCGTTGGGCATCAGATGCGAGTCGGCATCGACGGACACCACGATCTCGGCCTTGGTGTAGCTCAATCCCCAGTTGAGCGCCGACGACTTCCCGCCCCGCTCGTTTCGGCTGAGAACACGGACCCCCTCGTGCGTGTGAGCGAAGCGTTGGGCAGCCTCGGCCATGCCGTCGGTGGAGCCGTCGTCGATGACAATGACTTCCATGCGGGGATACGTGCCCCACAGCGAACCGACCGTGGACTCAATCGTGCTGGCTTCGTTGTGACCGGCAATCAACACGCAGACTGACGGAGTGTGTGGATCCCACACCGGTTTTTTCCGCCACGACGGTACGAGCGCCCGGGCGACGTCGCGGACGAGATCGAACAATACAATCGAAGTGCAGCACAACGCGTAACGCGGCGCGTCGACCAGAATCAGGACGATCAACACCTGCAGCAATTCTGCACGCGGAATCGACTGCAGCCAATACAACCATTCTGTCAACATGGTCTTTCGCCTCTGTGTTCCGTCAATCGGCCGAAAGGCGGCTTCGCGGAGTTCAGCCGCTGTAAAGAGTCAGCCACGTCGTCGAAGCTGCAGTGTGACAGTCGCCGCGTAATCTCCCGCACTCAGCCTCCAAACCACGACCGCGACAACTTGACGGTCGCCCCTGGACGCAACGTCTTGCCTTCCAAGAATTCCGTGTTGGGCTGCAAATACACGGGGAGCAACGTCGTGTCTGGGGGATACTGGCGCTGCAGGCTTTCCGGCGGTGGGACGTGCCGGGTTCCCACGCGCAGCACGGTGCATGGCAGGGAGTCCGCATAGGGCCGTGCCAGGACGTGTACAACGTCGCCAGTCTTGAGGCTGCCCGCCCACTTCTGTGTGAGGTACAGCTCGACTTGCATCGAATCGGCGACATCGATCGTGAACAGGGCCTGGTTCGTACGAATTCGTTCTCCCTGAAAGCGGTGCTGCTTGACCAGGATTCCGGTGGCAGGCGAAACGAGTTGGGTCTGGGCCAGTTCTAATTCGAGCCGCTTGATCTCGGCCTTGAGGCCTTCGATTCGCCCAATCGTCGGCTCCAATTGCTTGGAGTCCTTGCGGGCCACTTCGATTGCTTGTGCGGCGCGCTCTCGGAGAATGTCCGAGGACTCGACCGCAGCGGCCACCTGGGCGCGCTGTCCTTTTTCGTTGATTTCAGCCAATTCGAGATCGGACGTGTTGACGGCTCCGCGTTGCGACAACGCGCGGGCCCGGTCCAGCTCGTTCTTCAACTTCTCGTATTCGGTTTCGTCAATGGCCCGCGTTCGCCGTGCGTCGTGAAGTTCGGCTGTGGCCAATTGGCTTTCCAATCGCCGAATGTCGGCCTCGAGGGCGAGTCTGGAATGCTGAGCAGAGAGTTCCGAAGTCGCGACTTTCAACTCGTCACGGACGCGCGCCAGCTGATGCTCGAGCTGCAGGTTGTGCAGCGTCGCGAGGACCTGTCCTTCGCGGACAAACTCTCCTTCGTGGATTGCAACATTCTCAATTGTGCCTTCCAGGGGCGGCGTCACGTGAATCATCGTGGCGGTGACCACACCGTGGGCCCAGTACCGAAAGCAGGCGTCCCACACGTTGTAGGCACCTAGCGCCAATACTGACAGCAGCGCCAGGCCAGCCACAATCCGCCCGACCGGGAGACCACCACCTGCCTCGTTCGCCTCCTGCTGCGGCGACTCGGGCGGCGCGAGGACGGGCTCTTTGTATTGGAATGCTCGACGAACCGACTCGGGACTCGGGTCGTATTCGATCACGGGGGGTTGGAAATTCAACGGTCTGTCCTTACTCGTTGGGGGGGATTAGTTTCGCGGGGTCGAGTCGTTGAACGGAGTAACCGATGAGTTCAAGTTCTTCCGCGTCGCTTGCCGGAAACCGATGATGGCAGGCAAAACAGTGGGCCACGCTCTCCAACTGCTGGTCGATTCGCCCGCAGTCGTCGCACGCGTAGTTGCCGGTGGAAAAATCGAAGTCGGCCCCCACAATCAAATCGCGGGCCAGGCACTTGGGGCAGACCAGTCCGCCCGACTGCTCGAACTCGCGAACCGGTGCCACGTGGGCGCACGGGAAGTGATGAATCGCACGCTCTCGCTGAACCCGGGCCGAACCGCAGTTTCGGCAGCCGTTTCGAAACGTCGGCAGCGACCCGCATTGAGGGCAAACCAGCACCTTATCCAGCATGACTTGTCGGACGACACCCACGTTAGCCAGCTGCGTGTAGACCTGTTCGCCGTAGGGCAGCGAGAACTCGCGCGCAACGGGATCGAAGCTGGGGACCAGGCTCTGTTGATCGAGCAGTTCCGCAGCCGCTCCGCCAAACTGGCCGCCCACCGTGCGTCCCAGGCAAGAGCCTTGGCCCTCGTGGCGAACCTGCACGCCGGAATAGGAGTACTCACCGGGTTTGACTTCGATGCCCACGAGCAATGCCCGCGTCGGCAGCGGTTGGTCCGTATCCAATTCGATGCCGATACCGCCGTCGCTCAAATCCCAAGAGAACCCTTGCAGCCGGCAGTCACGGTCGAGTCCGCCGTCAGGAAGTACAGGGATGGCGACAACGGGTTTGATCACGGCGTGCCGCTTCGCACTACGGCGATTCCCGACTTCCGAATTTGCTTCGCCACCGACCTTTTGGTCGTGGGCCAGCAACATGATTTCGTTGATGTCTACCGCCATGAGGGGGTGTCCACAGTGTTCCGGTATCCGTCCGGACTTTCGCAAAACGCGTTTTCGAGTGGCTGTACGCAACATTGTGAGTGATTCACCGCTATAGGAACTTAGCTCACCGGACAGACGGGTGGTCCGGCGAATAGGGGATTCCACTTAGACCAGCCGACCGATTGTGACGATTCGACCGGTTGATCCCATCAGGCGAAAGGCCGGCCGCCGAGCCAACGCCGAGTCGTTTCAATCGCCTCTTCGATCTCCCTGCAGCCTCCGTCGATCCCCAGACGAAATCCGTCCGGCTGCAATCGAGTCGTTGCATGGACCACAGCAGCCGCACTGACGCTTTGCGCTGCGCCTTTGAGCTTATGAGCGGCCCGCTCCCACGTTCGGGAGTCACAAGCGTGCCGCAAGTCGGCTACGTATTGCGGACATTCATCGAGAAATAAGTCCAGGGCCTCCATCGCCAATTCGGCGTCTCCTCCAACCCGCGCCAGCAATGATTCGTAATGTACGGCGGCAGCTGTCGGCGATTCCTCGGATGACCGGCTGGGCCGCTTACGTCGCGTGAGTTGCTTTACTGTTTCGCGGAGCAGAGCCACGTCGATCGGCTTGGACAGGCAAGCGTCGAACACATCTTCGGTGCCGGGCACTGGCCGTTGTTCACCAACCGCGCCCGTTAGGGCGATGATCGTCGCTCGGTGTTTGGTTGCCTGCTCTTGTCGTCGAATCGCACGCGCGGCGGCGCGGCCGTCGAGCAACGGCATGTTCAGATCCATCAGCACGACGTCGAAGCACTCAGCTTCCGAGGCTTCGATGGCTGCGACTCCGCTGTCGACCAGAGTGACTTCATGCCCCTGACGTTCGAGGGCGTGCAGTCCAACCCGCTGATTGACACGATCGTCGTCCGCCAGCAGCACGCGCAGTCGGTCTGTCGAATCGACGTGAGTCGACCGGTGCTCCTCAAGTTGTGTGGACGGATCTGATTTTTCGAAACGGGCGGTGAAAGAAAATGTGCTGCCTTGTCCGACCTGGCTTTGCACCACGAGATCGCCCCCCATCAGCTCGGCGAGTTCCTGCGAGATCGCCAGCCCCAGACCGGTGCCGCCGTATCGATGCGAAGTTGACGCTTCGGCCTGAGTGTATCGATCGAAGATGCTCGACTGCCGCTCCGGTGGGATCCCGATCCCGGTATCGCGGACGGCAAAGCCGAGCTGAACCTCTTCTCGGTCTTCGTCGAGGAGTTCAACTCCGACAGCGACTTCGCCTTGTTCGGTGAACTTCAGGGCGTTTGACACCAGGTTGACGATGATCTGTCGCAGCCTGACTGGATCGCCGATCACAGTCTGGGGAATCTCAACCTGCACATCGCAGCGCAGACTCAATCCCTGGGAGCGCGCCCGAAACCGCAGTGGTACGAGGATCTCGTCCAACGTGGTACGCAATTCGAAGGACACGGGAGACAACTCCAGCTTCTCCGCGCCCAGTTTCGAGAGATCCAGAATGTCGTCCACCAGGCTCAGCAACGATTGCGACGACGACCGCACGCCGTTGAGGTACTCGCGCTGTTGTTCGGTTAAATTCGTTTCCAGCGCCAATTGGGTCATCCCCAGGATGCCGTTCATCGGGTTGCGAATTTCGTGGCTCATTGTCGCCAGGAATTCGTGCTTGGCCCGTGCGGCTTGATCGCGCGGCTTCTCATGAACGAATGCGTGCGTCGTCTCCATCTGCGGCTGACGGGCGACCGGACCAGTCGCGAGGGATGACCACGAACGTTGCCGACTCTCGAGCAGTTGCAGCAATTCTTCTCGAATGCATTCCGTGCAACCGTTGACGAGCGATTCGATTCGGTCCTGGTCATTCCAACTGTGGCTGTGCGTCAAGCAGAGGACGGCCAAGACTCGCCCGTTGTAAACGATCGGAGCAATCGCGGCTCCGCCCAGCAGCGAGTCGATGCGAAATCCGCGTAGAGATTCAGCGTCGAAGAACGCGATTGCCGATTGACCACCACACTTGTTGACCAGTCTCTGTTCGTGACGCAGCCACTCCTCCGCGATGCCCGGCGGTAATGCTGCGCCCTTGGTCATCAGGCGTGTCGCCTTTCCGCCGCTTCTCGGAACGAACAAGGAAACTCGGTCGACACCCAGAAGCTTCTGCAACCATTCCGCGTAGCGTCGAACTGCTTTGGCCGGCTGATTCCCCAGACGGTCCCCCTCCGCCCGCAGGGCGGTCTGAAGGGCGGCTCTATCAGCCTCGGCCATTGCCGATTTCCGGTCGCGACTCTGTTCCCAGGCTGGGAGCAACACGTTCATAATCTGCTCGGTGAACGCAACACGCTCTGAATTGGACTGCGCGACCGGTAACAACTCTGTTGTGACGACTATGTCGAAGTCATCGCCACGTCCAAGTCGAAACAGATAGAGTCGTTCAACTTTGCGACGATCGGGCGCTGCCAGTTCGCGGTAGATATCCTCTCGGCGGAGTTCGGCCTCTTCGAGCACTATGGCCGGTCGCGAACGTAGCGAGTTCCGCAATTCTGCGTTCACGACGAGTCCACGACGTGATTCTTCCGACAAACCGCGGAGGACGCGAGCAGCGCTATTGTCCGACGTGGCTAGAACTACAAACCCGCGAGTCGGATCGACGACCATCTGCCGAAACAACTGCCGGATCGCCTTGTCGAGATCTGGTTCATCCGCCAACTCCGACGTGATGCGCCCGCGCAGTTTCAGATGTCGGCGGAGGGTTCCTTCGTCGCGCGATTGTTGCCGACGGACCTCATGGCGGCTCTCGCGTAGTTCTTGCGCATTCTGAACTAGCCTGAGAATCGCCACCTTGATCCTGCGATGGAAGACCCCGATAACGGCCAACGTGACGACAAGCGCCATCCAGGGGCTATTCGAACCCTGCGTTCCTTCGTTGAGCTGTGGCTGGGTTCCTTCGTTGCGCTGCGGCCGGAGAGAGACACTCTCGACCGTCGGCGCCGCAACAGACTCTTCACGGGGTGGAACTAAGAACGCACACGCGATCAGCAACGACACCAGCGCGGCGAACCCGAAGTGGCGAACGATTCGCTGTACCACATGGGGACGCTGGGAGTCGATTCGATCTTCGGCTGGTTGAAGCATGTCCATAGAGGTCACTGAGCAATCGGTGCGGCGTGCAAACCACGGAGGGCATCAACTCAAGGATATGTTGCAAAATGGCATCAAGACGGAGATGCACCCGCTGAACAGGCGGCCGTCGGTGTACGCTGACGAATGCGACGGTTACATCGAATCTGCGCAGGCTACATCGGGTCGCGTCGCAGCATCGCGCGACATCCCGTCGAACAATCGCGGCAATCCACACGTTCGAACCCGTTTGTTGGGAACTTTGACTAGGGGTTTCCACTCATGGTCCGCCTGTGCGGTATGTTTCTCGAAGGAAACACCTCCCCGGACGACGGAGATTTGAAGAGTGAGTGCCAACTCAATGCAGGTTCTGGTTGCCGACGATGACCGCGTCTGCCGGCTGATGCTGGAAGGCGCACTTTCCGGCTGGGGATACGCAGTCGAATCCGTGGCTGACGGTCGACGCGCGTACGATCGGCTGGTGCAAGCCGATAGCCCGCGACTGGTTGTTCTGGATTGGCAGATGCCGGAAATGGACGGCGTACAACTCTGCCGAGAGATCCGCCAACGGCGACCGATGAATGATCTGTTCATCTTGATGCTGACGTCGCGCGCGACGCAGTCAGATCTCGCCGAGGCCTTGGAGGCCGGCGCCAACGACTATGTCACCAAACCATTCGAAGCCACCGAATTGCAGGCGCGACTGCGAGTCGGCCAACGGCTGGTCGGAACGGTGACACAGAATGGGATGACTCCCACGGACGGCCGCTCATGTTCGGCAGCCAACGACGCAACGGAATGCCCAAAACCGTCGATACAGTCGGACTACTTGATGCCGATCTTCAACCCGCAGGACATGAAGTACTCGTTCGGCATTCCGTCTGCGATCCTGCGAGCCTGGGAACAGGACGGGACGCTGCAGAAAGTTCTGTTGGACCGCGTTCAGAAGTGCCCCGAATGCCGCAGTCTGCCGACGTTTCGTTTCGGCTGTCCGACATGCGGGTCCGGCTGCGTTTCCAACGACCGTTTGATTCACCACTTCGCCTGTGCCCATGTGGGAACCGTGCAGGAGTACGAACAAAGCGGCGAGTTGGTCTGTCCGAAGTGTCTCGCCCGCGATCTGGTCGTCGGAGCCGACTTCGAGTACATGAACGGACCGTACCGGTGCTTGAGCTGTTCATGGTCCGCCGCCGACGTCGATCACATTGGGCACTGCGTCAAATGCGGCTGCCGCTTCCCCGCCGATCAGGCAGTCGTCGAAGATCTGATCGGCTACCAGGTCCATCGTACGGACGTGGTGAATTCCCAACTCGATTCGGTTGTGGAACCCCCGCCGTCCATCGTCGCACCGGCTTGAATGCGTGGACGAGCTGGAGCCCGTCGGACCTGTTGGGTAGCCGCCACGATCATCGCAGATGGGATCTAACTCGCTCTGACCGAGTGACCGGCCCGTTCCAACGTCTCAATCGCCACAGACAACTGCTCCTGTTTGACCAACAGTGCGTCCGTGTCGTACGTGGATACGGCGAAAATGCTAATCTCGGCTTCGGCCAGCGGTGCAGCCAGGGATGCTAGAATTCCCGTCAGTCCGAAATCCAGCGGACCGATGACGCTCAAGCACCGCCACCCCCGCTCGGACCGCACATCGGCTGGCACGGCGCCGTCCGGACAGACAATCGACAGCTCGTCACCCAACTTGGTGATCGAATAGACCGTCGAGTTCGTCGCCCACCCCGGCACTGCATCGTCGGCGCCAAGCCGGGCGATGGCGAACGTTTCTGCATCAACGGTCAGGACCAGGGGGGCCGGCATTTGTCAGCTCCTTCGTTCGCTTTGCTGCAACTGGTTTCAGCGCACGATCCTTATTTGATGAGCCCGTGTTATATCGGCCGCCGGTCGTCGCCTCACCAAACAGCCCTCAATTCAGGCATAGGCCAGCTGCGCTTGCTTGGAATAGAATGGCCGCTGACGGCTGCTTCCAATGGTTGGACGCCGAATGAAATCACAACACGTCGAAATGACCAAATCCATGCCCCGCTTGATCGAACAACCGACCATTATCGCCGCTGCCGGCAACAAACCCAAGCAGATCGAGGAGTTCTTCGGCCGGGTGAATTCCGGCCACGACGCGTTGAGCATCGCCCGCATGCAATCGCCGGAAGGCTGGGTCGAACCGGGCCAGCGCCCTGACTTTCACGAGTTTACTGTGGTCCTTAAAGGAACGCTTCGCGTTGAATCCGAAGCAGGCTCGTTCGACGTGACCGCCGGACAAGCGGTCGTCGCCAATCCCGGCGAATGGGTCCGCTACAGCAGCCCGCATCCCGGCGGCGCGGAATACATCGCCGTCTGCCTGCCCGCGTTTTCACCGGATACGGTTCACCGGGATGACGGCTGAACGACTTCGACTGTCGTCCCGACTCGTCATTGACTTCGAAACAGGAGGTAGTGTCATGTTGCTTCGCACGACTCTCGCCGCAGCAATCGTACTCATCGTTGCGTCACACCCGGCACGGGCCGATGAACTTACTGAGCTCAAAGAAACGGTTCGTATCCTGCAACAACAGGTGCGCGACCTGCAGGAGCAGGTATCCGCGCTCGAGCCGCTTCGGCTGGCCTACCAGCGGCAACAAGACTACCTGGACGAAGTAGAGACGCTGGGCGGAACGCCTGGTCCCATCGCATCGACCGGAAAGATCGTCGCCGCAGATGCCATCCTCACAGCGGGACAGGTGCTGCAAGTCGAGTGGAACGGTGAATGGTGGGCAGCCAAGGTGGTGGAGACACCGGAGGCGTTGGAAGTCAGAGTCCACTATCTGGGTTGGGGAGCGACTTGGGACGAAGTCGTCGAACGTTCACGGCTTCAACTCGATCCGCACGCTCTGGAAAAAGCCCAAGCCTCCGTCGCGGCCATCCACCAACGGCAACAAGATTTCGTCAACGACGTCGATGACGTCGGCGGTACCCCTGGACCGATTGAATCCACAGGCGAGGCGGTCATTGCGGAAACGGAACTCCTACCCGGGCAAACGCTTCAAGTCGAGTGGAACGGCAACTGGTGGGCAGCCACAGTTCTGGAGGCTCTTGAAGGGGGCAAGGTCAGAATCCACTACCTGGGTTGGGGAGCCTCTTGGGACGAAGTCGTCGAACGAGACCGGCTGCAACTCGATCCCGACGCCCTGGAGAAGGCGCGCGGCACAATCGCACATCCTGCTGCACAGCCGCCTGAATCGGAACCCGGCGTCGCCGGTGCAAAAGTGCCACCGATTGAGTGACCTTCGTCTGATCATTTCGCGGCAAGCGGCCGTGCGTCAGTTGTCTTTTCTTTTCTTGCGGCGCACCTCGACGTTCACACCGCCGCGAATCAGTTGGCGGAAACGGGCCTTCAGCTCGTTTCCGGAGAGAAACCCGTCTTTGTCCATGTCGAGTCCGCCGAAATTCGGTTTCATCTTTTGCGGCGTCTCGGCCTTGCTGAGCTTTCCATCGTCGTTTCGATCGGCATTTAACACACGGGCGGCCAGCCGGAACGACTCGCGCGAATCGCTTTCCAGCAGGTTCGCCGTGACCTCTTCGGGTGTGACTTCCCCATCGCCGTCGTCGTCGAGGATTGCCAGTGTGTGCCGGGCACGGTTCATCTCCCGCGCAGAAATGACCCCGTTAGAATCGAGGTCGAAGACGAAAGCCAAAACCGTGGCGAATTCATCCTCCGCCCTCTCCGCCAACGAAGCGGGCAGCGCAGCGCACATGAGGGCAGTGGCGGCGGAAGGTGCGAACAGAGCTGTGAACATGGCTGCGTCTCCGAGAATTCGATTGATGAGAACGTTCCAATTCCACTTCGACGAAGCTGCTCAAATATTGGCACCGATCCCGCACGTGCTGCGAAAAGTCGCCCGCCCAGTCGCCCCACACTTCAGACTCTGCCAGCAGACTTGATGGTCGGCATGAAAAGTAGTTGACCCGCAGCTGTTGGCGCGGTCGAATTCCAATAGATCGGCCCAACATTCAGTTGGAATTGAGAACACATGGCTCGGTTGCAAGCCGCCTCTCCTTTCATTCGTAGCCTGCTTCTCGCCGCCGCCATCGTAGGCGCCCCGGCGACTGTCTTGGCCTGTCTCTGGGATCACGACACGCTGGCGATGGAACGCCGCCGGTTTCCGACGGTTCTGGAATTGATCACAGGAAAGTTTCTCAGGCATTCGACGGAATTCTACGAATGGCGTATTCAAGACAGACGGCTCAAGCTGGAATCCGGCGACGCTCGACCCGAGTGGTACGACGACTTGGCCGTCGCATACGACAAGGTGGGCCGGCACGAAGACGCGATTTCCACGATTCTCGAAAAGGACCGGCACTGGCCGGACCGCTATGAGACGTACGCGAATCTGGGAACGTTTCAAATCCACTCGGGGCGGTTCGAACGCGGCCTCGAGTTCATCCGGCGCACGATTGAGATCAATCCCGAAGCTCACTTCGGCCGGGAGATCTATCAGCAACTCCTGGTCGAGTACGTCATCTCGCGCCAGGAGGACGAGAACATTCCGGCACCGCTTTCGTCGGAGAATCGTGGCATGGGCTACAGGAACTTTGCCAAGTTCGTGATCGACCAGACGTCGCCCGATGATCCTGACGTGGAGTTGACGCAAGCGACGCGCGGCATTTTGGGCATGATGAGGTTCGGACAACATGATTCTCCCGTCCTGTTGGAAGCCTTGGGAGATCTCTTGCTGTCGACCGGCTGGCTGAAAGATGCCAAGAGGCTCGCTGCGCGATGTTATCTCAAGGCAGCATACGAGTCGGACGGCGAGGATACCCAAGCTGAGTACCGCCGGCACGCAGCGGCGTGTCTCACGACGCACCAGCACGTCGAGTTGGAGGATGTCGAGCGGCTGTTCCAAGAGGAACTTGCTGATGCCGAACAGTGGTATGCCGGCATTCGTCGCGACGAGTTGCGCTGGATCGCCGCCGGCGACGATCCTGAGCGAGAGTTTGCTGCCAAGTACTACGAAGAGCCCTCGGTTGTCGGCTCGACGCGGATCGAGATGTCAAGATCCGCCGGACTCATCATCTGGCTGGTGGGACTGGGGCTTGCTTTGACCTCGCTCTGCGTGACGCTGCTCGTCTGCGCGATCTATCTGTGGCGACGGTGGACCGGCAGCCGCATCGCGCAATCCGACCCTCGCGAGCCAGTTTAAGTTCTGCCGCGTCGACGGCTTGTTCCCGAACCGGCTCGCGAGTAGCCTGTTCGGTGAACTCGACCGAGCCAACACGTGTCTCTCAGACGTCAAGCCAAACAAGGGAGGGGACCTGACGGTTTCGCATCACCTGTTGTCGGGATGCTCTTCCATGAGATCAGAACTCCCGATCCCATTGGCGGTGTCATGCAGATCGACCGAAATCGGCCCCCTCCCGTTATTTTTTTCCGTATCCCAGTGGAATTGCTGACGTCCGATGAACCGCAAGATCATCGTCAAAGACTCACACCGCGGCGCCCTCTATGAAGACGGCGTCTTCAAGGAGATTCTCGGCCCCGGCGGCTACGAACTGAAGACGCCGTTCTGGGCAACCACCCGCAAAGAGATCGTGCTCGTCGACGTCCGTGAGCGGTCGTTGACGATCAAGGGTCAGGAGATTCTGACCGCGGACAAAGTCGCCATTCGCGTCAGCATTCTGGTGAACTTTCGCGTGACCGACGTCAAATCGGCGTTGCACAACGTGCAGTCGTACGAAGATCGCATCTACGAGGACGTTCAAATCGCCACGCGCCGCTTCCTGGCGGTCCGAACGTTGGACGAAATCCTGCAAGATCGCAACGAGATCTCCGACTCGGTGCGGGGCGACGTTCGCGAGGAGGCTGCCTCCTATGGGGTCGAGATCACTCGCGCCGACGTCAAGGATCTCGTGTTTCCCGGCAACCTCCGCGAGATCATGAACCGCGTCTTGGAAACCGAGCGGCACAGCGAGGCCATGCTGATCGAGGCTCAGAAAGAGGCCGATGCGATGCTGATCCGCGCGCGGGCCGAAAGCGACGCCGTAAAAGCCAAGCTGGAGTCGGACAAGGCCCTCGCCGAGCAACTCGCGACATCCCCGACTCTGCTGCGGCTACGCGAACTCGAGGCGCTGGAGCGGATCGCTCGCGACGGCGGCAACCGCTTCTACATCGGCCTGCGCGACGGATTCTCCAAGATCTTCGACGACGACCAGTAACGCGCGCGGTGGCGTCGGAAACCAGTGCTTGAACGTGGCGCCCCAGCGTGGCAGACCGCGGTCGCTGCCGACTACAATCGAAGCACAGACAATCCGTCGGACGCAGCGGGAGGTAACATGAGCTACCAACACATCGAAGTGCATCCCATTTCCGGCGCCCTAGGCGCTGAAATTACCGGCGTCGACCTTTCCCAGGAAGTGCCGCAAGAGGTCTTCGACGAGATCCGCCGCGCATTTCTCGAGAACCTGGTCGTCTTCTTTCGCGAGCAGAAGCTCACACCTGCTGCACAAAAGGCCTTCGGACTGCGATTCGGCTCGCTCAACGTGCATCCGTTCGTAAAGCCGCTCGAAGACCACCCCGAGGTCATGCCCATCGTCAAAGCGCCCGACGATCGGGCCAACTTTGGCGGCGGCTGGCATTCAGACATGAGTTTCCTCGACGAACCGGCGCTGGGTTCGATGCTGTACGCCCTGGAGACGCCGAGATTCGGAGGCGACACGCTGTGGGCTAACCAGTACCTGGCTTGGGAATCGCTCTCAGAGGCCATGCAAGAAATGCTCGGCGGCTTGACCGCCATCCACAGCCCGTCCGGCCAATATGGACCGACGGGCGAGTCGGCCCGCAACAACGCGAAGCGTCAGGCGATGAACGTCGCCGTCACCGAGGAGGCCGAGACCGAAATCGAGCACCCGGTCGTGCGGACGCATCCGGAAACGGGCCGCAAAGCGCTGTACGTCAATCCCGCCTTCACGATGAAGTTCAAGGGCATGACCCGCCGCGAGAGCCGGCCCTTGCTGCGATTCTTGTACGAACATTGCACGCAGGAACCGTTCACGTGCCGATTTCGCTGGAGCGACGGCGCGATGGCTTTCTGGGACAACCGCTGCACACAGCACTACGCGCTGAACGACTATCAGGGCCAACGCCGGGCGATGAACCGCGTGACCATCAACGGCGACAAGCCGTATTAGGGCGCAGGCTCAGCGACGAACTGAATGGCCAGCACTTATCGAGAGTGTTTCCTTAGTATTCGCTTCGCTTCCCCGCGGACTCCTTGGTCCGTGTCCTGCTCCAACCGGCTGAGAGCAGACCGCAGAATTGTTTCTGGGGCTAGATCCTCCAGAGCAAGTAGGGTTGAAACACGCACGTCTCGGTCGGGGTCGTCCACCAGTCGTACGAGTGTGTCGAGCACATCTTTGCTCTTTACCTCCAAGAAACGGAGCATGCTCGCGGCCATCGCGCGAACTTTGGGTACATCATCGCTCGTCAACCGCTGCAGCCAACCACCTAACAGTTGGAGGTCATGCGCGACCTCGTAGTTCGAAACTGCGCTCGCCAGCTCTGCGAGTGCTTGCTTGCCCGTCTCTCCCATCTGCCCCAACGCGTAAGCAGCCGCTGCCTGGACCCGCGTGTCCTCGCGTCTAAGCAGTGTCGTGAGAGATTGGACAGCTTGATCGGCACCCTGAGAACATTCGATCTTTCGAGCGACATCGAGAACCGACTTGGCCCCGTCCTGTTGAAAGGCCCGCTCGAGCAGTTCATCCGTGCCGAAGGCTGTAACGCAACACATCGCGAAAGCGAGCATCATTGAGCCCCTCCGCCGAACGTGGAGTCTTGAAGGCCACCCGATTATACGCGTCCACCACAGTCAGCATAAAGCCGCAAGAGCACCTTGGTCTTCGACGTGGAAGTTCCGAGCTACAGCGGAAAGAACACGGACTCCGCGTCTTCGGGCGGGTCGCCGGCGCGGACGTCGATCGGCACCTTGCTGTAGACAGGCGTCGGCCAGGCCGGGTCTTTGAAGCGGCCTTCCGCCTCGGCCAGCAGCACCTTCAGTTCAGCGATCACCAGCGGCCGCTCGGCAGCCACGTTGTTTTTCTCGCCGACATCTTCGGCGATGTTGTAGAGCATCATCGTTTCTTGGGTCTCGTCGACATGCAGCCGCCAGTTGCCCGACTGCACGCATTTGTAGCGGCCGCTGCGCCAGAAGAATGCGCTGTGCAACGGCTGTGGATCACTGATGCCGATGGCCGGAAGCATGTTAGCGCCGTCGATGGGCCGGTCGTTGGGAAGATCCGCGCCGGCCGCCGCGGCTACCGTCGGCAGCACGTCCAGCAGGCTGACGGGGACTTCGCACACGGTGCCTTTGTCGATTCGATCAGGCCAACGCATCAAAAACGGCACCACGACCCCGCCTTGGTAATTGGTGAACTTCCCGCCGCGAAACGGCAGATTGCTGTGCGGCATCCGCGCGTAGGGCGTCGCTCCATTGTCGCTGGTGAAGATCACCAACGTATTGTCAGCCACGCCGGCTTGTTCCAACTTGTCGAGGACCATGCCGACCGCCTCGTCCATCGATTCGATCATCGCGCAATACACACGGGTCTTGTGGTCTGCGATGTGATCCAGGCGGTCGTAGTTCTCTTTGGGCGCCTGCAGCGGCGCGTGCGGCGCGTTAAATGCCAGGTACAAGAAGAAAGGCTCATCCGCGTGGCCTTCGACGAACCGGGCGGCCTGCCGACCGAAGTACGTTGTCAGGTATTCGTCGGGTACATGCGACTGGCCGTCGCGTTCGAGTTGATTCGTCAAGAATCTCCATTGGATTCTATCCAGGCCCGACCACGGCAGTCGTGCGCCGACAACGTTCGGATTGTCTTCGGGAGCGTACTTCGCGGCGGCCGCGTAGAATCCCACAAATTGATCGAATCCCTGATTCGTCGGTTTGAGTTCCGGCGCAGAACCGACATGCCACTTGCCGACAGCCGCCGTGCTGTAACCGCTTTGCCGAAGCACTTCGGCGATCGTAATCTCCGAGGGCGGCATTCCCATTTTGGCCATGTTGACGCGTTTGCCGGGTGGGATCTCCTCGATGACGTGGCCCGAAGTCTCGACCATCGTGCCATCGAACGCACGAGTGATCAGCGACGGGATCAACAGAAACTCGAAACCAAATCGCTGTTGATACCGGCCCGTCAACAAGCCGGCTCGCGAAGGCGAACAGGCGCCGCACGACGTATATCCGCGTGTGAAACGTACGCCCCCGCTGCCAATCGAGTCGATATGCGGCGTTTGCAGGAGCTTGTTGCCCTGCAGCGAAATATCGCCGTACCCCAGGTCGTCTGCCAGAATCAGCACCACGTTTGGCCGCCGCTCGTCGGCTGCCTGCACGCCGCAAGCAACCGTCGTCAACAACAGCAACATCGAAACTCGACCGAAGTTCATCGGGTATTCTCCGCTGATTCTGTGTGCCAGGGTGGTCCTTGCAGACTGCAGGACATTCGTTCGATAATCAAGTGGCCGCCTGTCTCGCAAATCTGCGAAACTGTTCAGCGCTCCCTTCCGAACATCCACTTCAGCCAACTCAAGGAGAGATCATGACTAACTCCCACGATACCACGCAGACCCGTCGAAACTTCCTGCAAACGTCTGGTGCAGCGGCTGGAGTCTTGGCGTTCGCCACCGCCGCAAGCGCCGCTGACGGGTCAGAGGTCGTTGAAATCAATGCCATGCAGCCCACGCCTGAGCAATTTCAGGCATATCTCGGCATGAAGCATGACGGTCCGGTTGTGATGGTGAACCTGTTGAAGTTCAAGCCAGACGGCGGCGCCGAAGAATACGCGAAGTATGGAGCCGCCGTTGCTCCGCTGCTCGAGAAAGTCGGTGCCCGCATCCTGTTCAGCGGCCAGGCCGGCGCGTGTCTGATTGGGAACGCCGAGTGGGACGCCTTCGCCTTGGTGGAGTATCCCAACAAGATGGCGTTGATCAAAATGGCGCAGTCCCCTGAGTACCAAGCGATTCATCACCATCGGGAAGCCGGTCTGCAAGGGCAAGTCAACTACGCGGTCATTCAAGGTGCGGCGACAGCGGCTGAGTAGCCGCCGTGCTTTCAACCATCGAAGGTAAACTCCATGCGAACACATCTTGTACTTCTGGCTGTCCTTACCAGCCTCATTCCCGAGGTGATGTCGGCCGACGAGATTCGACCCGGCGTCTTCCGCACTCCAGACGCGCGGTTCGAGAACCTGCTCGACTACCCGTTCGAGCCCCATTATTTCGAACATGAGGGGCTGAGGATGCACTACGTCGACGAGGGCCGGAGGGACGCCGACCCCATATTGCTGATGCACGGCGAACCCTCCTGGAGTTATCTGTATCGGCATATGATTCCGCCGTTGGTGGCCGCCGGACATCGAGTCATCGCCCCGGACTTGATTGGCTTCGGCAAGTCCGACAAGCCGGCCAAGCGCAGCGATCATACTTATGCGTTTCACGTCGAGTCGTTCAACACTTTTCTCGAAGAGCTCGATCTGCAACAGGTCCGACTGTTCTGCCAGGATTGGGGCAGCCTGATCGGCCTGCGGCTAGTGGCGGAGAACCCGGATCGTTTCTCACATTTGATTGTCGGCAACGGTGGACTCCCAGCCGGGCGGGGCGAGGATGGATTCATCATCGGTGCTCAATGGACCGAGCCCGATCCCCAAGCCAAACTGGACATGCAAGGCGGCTTCATGGGGTGGCTCAAATACAGCCAGACGGTTCCGGATTTCGACAGCGGTCTGATTGTCCAGAACGGCACGGTGCGAGAACTCTCCGAAGCCGAAATGAACGCTTACAGGGCTCCCTTCCCCGATGAGCGCTACATGGCCGCCGCCAGGGTCATGCCGACACTGGTGTTGAGCCAGCAGGCCACCAATCGCGACGCCTGGAAGACTCTGGAACAATTCCGAAAGCCGACTCTCACTCTTTTCAGCGACGGCGATCCAATCACAGCCGGCGGGGCCAAAGCGTTTCAGGACCGGGTCCCTGGGGCAAAGGGTCAACCGCACGCCACGATCAAGAACGCTCATCATTTCCTGCAGGAAGACGCTGCCGCCGAACTGGCGAGGCGGATCAACGAATTTGTGGCATCCAGCGACTAGGTCTGCATCGGTATCTACAAACGAATCTGTGTCAGCTGGCGTAGGCACAGCAACCGCCTCGACACTTGTCGGTTGGGATCATTTGGATTTCTTTGATCCAAACCGTGCGTTGGCTCGTTATGCTGGGGGCCTCGGAGGGGCGCATCATGGTTACGAGCGGCGTTTCGATTGTCGGTTTGATACTGCTGGCTGGAGCTGGCTCTCGGCCTATTCGCCATCGTGATGATCTCCCGCTCGTTCCGCGGTTTACGTTTCGGGAGGCCGCAGACGCTTGATTGCCCACACTGCCACGTGAGAACGCCGGCAAACAACCCCGCCTGCCAGAACTGCGGCCGGGAACTTTGACAGTTCATCTTGGCGATATTGACGGCAAGACAGGTCCATTTGCAGCAGATCGACTCCACAGCGATCGCTTTACTGTGCCCAACCCAATAGAGAGGCATCCCATGTTGGTACTTGTACGAAGAACCGTGTTGTGTGGGCTCGTCCTAAGCTTGTCGGTGCCCGCGCAAGCCGAGGTCCGGCTGCAACAGAAATATGCTGAAGGCAGCACCATCCAGCTGGAAGCCGAAGTCGAGACCGAGCAGGTGCTCACGATCGCCGGCATGGACCTCAACAGCGGTGCGACCACCACCAGCGAAACGAAAATCGATGTTGGTCAGCGCAGGCCGGACGGGAGTTTGGAGCTCACCCAGAAGGTCACGCAATTGCACGCCGATTCTGCCTATCCGGGCGGAGTCTCGCTGTCATTCGACTCGGAGGATCCCGACAAGCAGGCCGACCTCCCGCAGTTGGAGATGATCCTGGATCTGTATCGCGCCATCATCGACATGACGACGACACGCGTGGTCGACAAGGACAACAAGACGCAGTCGGTGTCCACAAGCCTAGCGACACAAGACCTCAACGAGTTGTTTCAAGACCAATTCGACCCCACCAATCTCAAGATGAACGCCGTCCAGGAAGAAAGCCGGCTTCCCAGCGACCCGGTCGACATCGGCGACGTCTGGATGCGGACCGAGATTTTTCTGACCGGCGGAAGCGGCTCGCTCACCTTCCGACGCGAGTATGAGTACAAAGGCACCGTCGAACGCGACGGCAAGACACTCGACCACATCGTGGGCACCGCCAAGTCGGTCACCCTCGAACAACCTGCCAACCCGGCCGTCCCGTTGCAGATTGCCAACAGCGACTTGACCATCGAGTCGGGTACGACCGAGATTCTGTTCGATCGTGACTCGGGCACCGTCGTGTCGACGTCAGACTCATTTCGCGTAACCGGCGCTCTAGACGTCACGATCAATGGCATGAACCTGGAAGGCGCACTTGATCTGACGATCAATCAAACGTCTGTCGTCAAGCCGTAGTTGCCGCAGTCAACCTCACAGCCCCGCGCGGCCGAAGAAGCTACGCCTGTGATTCCTCGCTGACTACGAACATCTCGCCCAGATCGTTGCGCATCCAGAGACAGTGCTCGAGCCCGTCGATGGCCCCGAGCCTCCAAGCACACAATCTTTTCATTCGTCGACTGCTGGTTTAGAATCCGGAGAAGCACTCGCGGTGATGAGGCTTTCTCCTCGATTCATCCATTCGGGCAGTTCGGTCTTCGAGCCCCCGCAACCAGGAGTTTCTGAATGCCTTCCGGGAAAACAATTGCCGCGCTCCTGCTCATTGCCGGCATGCTCGCCGCTTCGTTCAGCGAGACTTGGGCCGGCGATGTCGATGACCAGAAGCTCTCGGAAGACTTCCATCCGGGGTACCGACACCTGCTGGAGTCGGCGTACGTGCCGCGCGAGATGGACCAGGAAGTGTTCGACAATCTCTGGAAGGTGTGGGAAGAGCCGCTCCGCTCCGAAGCCGAGGCCGCGACGCCCCAGCAGCGCCGCAAGATGACGTTGACCCGCTACGGCCTGCACGAAGCACCCGGCCGCGAAGGGGGCGTGCCTCTGCAATACACCAACGACGGCAGCGGCACCTGGGCTTCCAACTGCTTCTTGTGTCACGGGGGCAAGGTGGCCGGCAAGGTGATGCCCGGCCTGCCCAACACCCACATTGCGCTTGCCACACTCAGCGAAGAGATCGTCGAAACCAAGCAGTTGCTCGGCCGCAAGATCTCCTTTGTCGAGCGAGGCGTCTCGTCGATCCCGCTGGGCGGTTCGAACGGCACGACCAACGCCATCATCTTCGGAGTGCTGTTGGGGAACTTTCGCGACAAAGACCTGAACATCGACCTCAGCCGTCCGCTGCCCAAGATGGTCCATAACGATCACGACGCGCCACCGTGGTGGCACTACAAACGCAAGGACTACTTATATGCCGACGGTTTCGCCGGCAAAGGGCATCGGGCCTTGATGCAATTCATGATGAGCCCGGCCAACGGTCCGGAGGTGTTCCGCGTCTCAGAGGACGACTTCACGAGGATCGAACAATACATTGCCGCAATCGAGCCGCCCAAGTATCCGTATGCCATCGACCACGCCTTGGCAGGCCGCGGTGAAGAGATCTTCAATCAGACCTGCGCGGACTGCCACGGCAACTACGGCAAAGACGCGCATTGGCCGGGCAAGATCATCCCGCTCGACGTGGTCGACACCGACCGCGCCCGGCTCGACTCTCTGACGCCAGAGATGAGAGCTGGATACGAGGCAGGCTGGTTCTCGAATTACGGTGAGAAGGGAGCCATCACGGCACCGGGCGGATACATCGCCCAGCCGCTCGACGGCATTTGGGCGACGGCCCCGTATCTCCACAACGGGTCAGTCCCCACAATTCATCATCTGTTCTATCCCGACGAGCGCCCGGTCGTCTGGAAGCGAACCGAGGACGGCTACGACCAGGAGAGAATCGGCCTGGAAGTCACGGTCTACGACGAGCTGCCCGACGACGTCACATCGGTTAAACAGCGGCGGACCTTTTTCGACACCCGCAACTTCGCCAAGAGTTCACAAGGCCATCTCTTCCCCGACGAGCTCAACGACGACGAGAAGCGGGCGGTGATGGAGTATCTGAAGACGCTGTGAGAATCCTTTGCCTCGAACAGGCTCAGGACGCCGTCATGGTGTAGTGAGTAGCACCGGTCTTTGGCGTTCCAAGGTTGGATCTGTTCGAAGGCCCGTACTGCGTATCGCGGCGCAGACCAGGCCGCGTGCCGACGCTAGTCCAACTCGAGTTGCCACCGCTCGAGCAACGGGTAGAAGTCCTGCGGCGTTCGCGCGAGATAGTCGGGCTCGTGCTCCTGCAGTGTTTCCTCGGAATTGAACCCCCAGGCGACCGACGCCATGTCTACGCCCGCCTTGCGTGCGGCGGTGATGTCTCTGACTTCGTCGCCCACGTACAGAAGCTCGGCAGGTTTGATGTGTTGCGACCGAATCAACCGTCGAATCGCCGACTCTTTGCCACGCAAGCGGGAATAGCCGATGATCTCCTCGAATAGGTCTTCGACGCCGTTAGCCCGCAAACAGATTCGAATGTTGCGCGCCGTGTTGGATGAGATGACGACCAGTCGGCATCCGCGCCTAAGCATTTCTTCGAGCAACGGTTGGACCGACTCATGCAGGCGAACTGCGGGCAGCCTGCTCGTTTGGGCGCGGAGAAACCTGGCGTACAGCGCGGGTACTTTTCGCAGCGGGATGCGATGTGCCTTCAAAAACGCCGGGATGGTCATGGCACGGACCGGCGCGGGGTCTTCGATCACCACGAATCCGTACTCGCGGGCGAGATCGTTGTAGATCTCCAAAGCGCCGTCGAGACTGTCGACCAGCGTGCCGTCAAAATCCCAGGCAATGACGCGATAGCTCACGATGCACGCCCGCTGAAACGGCCATCGCCGCTCATCTGCAAACGATTCTCACTCGGCAAACAGTGCGTCGAGTGCGGATGCCGAAGTTGGTTCGCGGTCGAATTCTGCCCCCGCATCAGCCTCGCGCCAACTCTGCGAACCTTCGACTGAACGCGTGAACTGATCGACGGTCATTTCGAGTACGGGAGCGTTATCCAGTGGCAGTCCCACGCTTAGTGCCGAGACTGCATCGCCGTGTAAATCTAACTTCCATTGCCCGCCGCCGGGCCCCAATACGTTCAAGCCCATCACCGACGTGCGTCCGTTGCCGTTACCGTTTGTGCCATTGTTCGATGGAATGCGTTGTTGCAGATAGTCCCGCACTCGAAACGGTACGACCGGATCCGATTGTCGACGCTTGCCCCACTTGTCCTGTTCGGCGAAGCGACAGTAACAATCAAGCATCTCGTCGTCGATGACCGGGCAGGGGATGTCTGCTGTGAACTCCAGCAGATTTCGGGTGTCGAAATGTGGGTCGCTGGCTTCGTAGTCTTTGTAGGTCGTAATTGTGTCGTGCGCCAACTGATCGATCTCGTTCAGACGGCCATCAGTGTCCTCGCTGCGTTCGAACGTGACGCCGCGCGAATTGAATCGCCGATGCGCAAACTCGGTGACCTGCCGAGGCGTAAGGGGCTGGGTGGGCGAGAGGTGAAACGTCTTGCCACGGGCTTCGGGGGTTGCCATCAACCGGCACATGACCTGGCTGACCCAATCGACGGGAACGATGTTGCGCGGCTCGTCGCCGGTCATGTTGAGGCGAATCGGAATGTCATACACTCCATCGGGACTCGGCTCCATGTTGTTGATGAGCACCGAAATCATCTTCAAATAGACGTACAGCCCGTGGTACGACGTCGTGTATCCGTTGACCGAATCTCCGGAGATTACGGCCGGCCGATACACCGTCGTGTGCTCTAGAAAGTCGGCATCTCGGACCATCTTTTCGGCAATGAGCTTGCTGTGCTCGTAGTCGTTGCGGAACTTTTGCCCGCAATCGAGCTCGTCTTCGCGAATCGTGCCCTCACGCTGGCCACACACGTAGGCGGTCGAAACATAGTGCAAGTCGCCGATCTCGAGTTCTCGACACAGATCCAGAACGTGCCTGGTGCCTTCCACGTTGGTTCGCCACGGTTCGCCTGATCGATCGGCACCGAAGAATTGGAGCGTGGCGGCATTGTGAATCAGGCGATCGCAGTTCGCGTGGATCCATTTGCGATCTTCAGCGCACACGCCCAGTCTTGGTTGTGAAACGTCCCCCTCCAGAACCACCGGACGATGCAGCCTTCGTCCGAGTTCAGACTCCCACATCTGCAGGATGGACTCGACACGATCGACGGCGGACGACTTCTTGGTCGGCCGAACAACCACGGCGATTCGATCACCACTCACTAGCAGGTCGCGGACGAGGTATTGGCCGACTAGACCGGTAGCGCCGGTCAACAACACATATTTAGTCATCAGGGGGGGGGGGGTTGGGCTAAGAGAAGGGGATGGAGAGAATGCGTGCAGGGCCGGGATCGGTCAAGCAGACACGATTGCTACGGCTGTGTCAATGGTACGGGATTGTAGCCGACGCCCGCACGTTCCGGCAACGATCACCGATCACATGCACCACGAAAGGGGCAACTTCACCCCCCTGCTCCAAACGATGCCCTCAAGGCGACCGCCAGCGAGTCAGTCAGGGCGTCGTGCAGCGATTGGAGAAACGCTTGCCGGACTCCCTTCTGCCAGAACGACGGCGTCGCCTCAATCCACGTAACCAACACTCTTAAGCGCCTTGAGCGTCTCGGGATCGACTTGCTGCGACGGCGCCACAGCACTCGGTTCTGGCAGGCCGGACAGATACGCATACAGCGCGTCATCGAGCGCCCGGGCGCGGTCGGGATCCGTCATAAACAGGTCCTTCTGCTCGCCCGGATCTTGATTGATGTCAAACAACATCCGTGTCCCCTGGCTGCCCCGAATGTACTTCATGCCGTCATCGATGATCGACAGCCAATCTCCGGCGATACTCTCATCTAGATTCGGTAGCGTCCGGCTCTCGATCACAACCGGATGCCGTTTGTCAGTCGGCGGCGCCCCTTGGACGGAATCCGGAACCGCGAGACCGAGGCGGGTGAGAATCATGGGGAGCAGATCGGTTAACTGGACCCAGTCATCGAGACGATCACCTGCTTGCGCCCCGCCCGGTTCTTTGATGATCAAGGGAATGCTAACGACCTCCTGATAGGGAACGCCGCCGTGATTGAACTGATCGTGCTCCCCGTACAGATGGCCGTGATCGGCCGTGACGATGATCATCGCGTTCTCATACAGGCCCAGCTTTTTCAATCCGTCGAACAGCCGGCCTAGATACACATCCATATAGAAGATCTCGGCATCGTAGAGCCCGAGACTTTGCTCGCGCGTGAGACCGGAGCGTTTGTTGGGGGGCGGAAGGGGGGCGGACAAGAAAAGCTGCTCAAACCCGGGCGGCGGTGCGAGCGGCGCATGGGCGTCAAAGTAATTCAAAAACAGGAACCGTGGGTGGTCGGCGGTCGTCTTCAGCCACTCCAGTGCCGAACGGGTGACGTCTTGCGCGATGCGGCCGTTGAGGTTCTCCATGCCGCTGTCGTCATAGAAATCGAAGCCGCTGTTCAAGCCGAACAACTTTTTCATCCAAGGCCCGGCGACTACGGCGCCGGTCATGTAGCCGGCCTGTTTGAGCAACGACGCCATCGTTTGCTCAGCCGGTGCCATTGGCCGCACGCGATACTTCTTCTGCGCGTCGGGCTGGGTCGAGTCTTCGCCGGCCTCGAGCATGGCAGACACCATGATGATCGGTCCGTCGGGGTCGTAACGCGCACCGTGGCTAGCGGTAAAACGCCCCGTGAACAACGAAGCATGCGTCGGCAGCGTCCAGGTTCCCGGCGAGATGGCCCGCTCGTAGACGCGGCACGCGTTGGCGAAGGCGTCGAGATGACGTGAGGTCGGACGGTGATAGCCGTAACAGCCAAGGTGATCGGCACGCGTCGTGTCGAGTGTGATCAAAACGACGGTCGGCACATCCGATCGCTCCGCGGCGCTGCCGCCACCACGACCACTGCAGCCTGAGTTCCCGATCAGAGAGCCGAGTCCGGCCAGCGCGTAGCCGCCATGTAACCCGCTCTTGAGAAGATCCCTGCGGCTGATCGTCGGCTGACGTTCTGCAGCCGATGCCTCGGGGTTTCCATCATCGATTCGAGCAGCCATTCAGTCAGAATAGCAGACACCCGAATCCAAAAGAATGGCGAAGAAACCGCCGCAGGGAATCGCTGGACTAGCTTTCGCTGCGTCCCGCGCCGACTAGCTCAAGTTCTGCTTCGTTCTCGCCGCCAGCAGGTTTGGCGTCTTCCCGCAGCCGCTCAACCATACGGTTAAAGTCGCCAGCCACGTCACCCCAGAAGTCGCCATCGCGAAACTTCAACTCGTTGACTTCTTCGCCGTCGGCCACGTCACGCATAATCTGGCGCAGTCGGCACATCGGGCCGGCAAAGCGGTTGCTCAACTTCATCGTATCGAACACGAACGGCGGAATGAGGGCCAACAGCAGGACGAACACCGGGATCGTGTGCTTGAATCCATCTTGGAAGGCTTGCGTTGCCGACGTGAAGGGCTCCTCGCTCAGCGCCAAGTGCCACACCGGCATGGCGATGAACAGTGCGACGAAGAACAACATCCATTGCCGCACGATCCGGCCCATCAAGGCGCCTTGCACTTCCCGGTCGACGAAAACCTTCTTCCGGGAGTTCTTTCTTTTGGTTTTGATCATAGCTCTGGTTCCGCCTGAAAGATGCGGTTTCGTGTTTGGGTTATTGCACCAGCTGGGTGCGTTTGATGGCCGCGGCGATCGACTGAAATGCGGCGGTCAAGTTCGCCGTCAATGTCGCTTCGCCGGAGCCCGTTGCGTCGAAGTGCTCCCCGCCGCTGGCGGCGGCGATGCCGTTCATCAGATCCTCGTCGGCGTCGTCGCCGAGGCTGATCGTATAGATCGTAATATCGAGCCCTGCGGCATAGGCCGCCATGCTGAGGGCATAGGCCGGCCCCGAACCGTTCGGCCGGTTGGCGTATCCGTCGCTCATCAACACGATGAATTTTTGTGCGTCGCTACGGGCCTCGGCGCCGTAGGTGACGTAATGTGCGGCGTCGCCGAGAGCCGCACCGGTACCCGTCCAGCCGTTGTACTTGCTAGCGGTCAGATTCGCCGAGCCCAGCGTGCTGTTTTTCAATTGGTTGAAGTTGTCGGTCAGCACGCTTTCCAGCACGCCGATGTAGTGGTCGTCTGTGGGATGCAAACCCGAGCTGTAACCGTCGTTCCCGCTGTACGTGCTGGGATTGGCGGCCAAACCCATCACTCCAATCAAGTCGTCACCGTCCATATTCTCGATGATGTCGACGAAGACCGGCGCTGCGTTTCGCAATGCCTGAATCCGACCCTCGTACGACATCGATCCCGACAGGTCGAGTACCAGCATGATGTCCAGCGAGGCGCCCGATCCCGTGGCGATCGCTTCAGCCGGTGAGCCGAAGTTCGTGTGTCCAAAAATCTGGGCGAAGAAATACGGTTCGTTGTCCTGCCGCGCGAAGACGCGCACCGCGTTGGGATCGGTGTTCGTGGCCGTAAAGGTTTGAGTCGAGTCGCTCCACTGCCCGACTTCGACGTCGATGGCCCCGTCGGGCACGGTGACCTGCGAACCAACACGGTTCAACTGCACGAACTGCCTGGCGGCTGCCTCGGCGTCGACGATGGCATCCGGATCAGTCCGTAGCTTCAGGCTGGCAGCCAAAGTGCCGGCGTCGACCGCGTTCTGAATCTGCGCACGCTGCAGCGTCATCAAGCCAAAGTCGACCGCGAAGGCCACCGTTCCCACAAAGATCGGCAGCAGCAACACAATCAGCACCAGCGATCCGCCGCGACGGTGGTGAGCTTCACTTGTGGCAGCGTGGGAGGCTAGGAACCGCATTGGTCAGACTCCTGTGAAAGAGTGCACGAGGCATTCAATTGGATGGCACCCAAGAACCGCGGCGTAGGCAGCCAGCTCACGCCGGTGTAAGGCACGACGATATTCACGGTCACCGGTTCAAACTGGCACGCGCTCGTCGGCGGATTTGGGTCGGTGGTCATTGTGTAGCCGGAGATCCCAAACGTGGCCAATCGTGCGGCGACGGTGTCTTGTACGTCGGTCACGGTCGTGTTGGCCAGAATCGCCTTGCGGCAACCTTCACGCGCGGCCTCTTCAAGTCCGTGCATCGCCATCAACAGGCGACCGAATTCGACGGCGGCGAAGATCAGCAGAAAGACCAACGGCGAGACGACCGCGAGCTCCACAGTCGCAGATCCTCTGCGTCGTTGCGTTGTTGCACGAGATTTCATGACTACTCGATTGTTATCGTTGTTGAACCTGCCAGGAGTAGATTCCTCCTGGCGAACCTTCCAATGATCATCAGTCGTCATCGTCCGGCGGTGGCGGCGGTGGACCAGAGCCTTCGCCCTCCGGATCGCCACCCGGCGGGGGTCCGCCTCCTGAACCTGCACCCCCGGCAGCCGAGACACCCATGTCGGCGGGCATCCGACACGCTCCATCGAGCGTGGCGCCTTCCATGAACCAGCTGCGGGGCAACAGCGAGACTTGGTCATAAGGGATGGAGACCGTTACCGTCACAGGATCGAGTTGAGCGACGACAACATTCGGTAGCGGATCCAATACAGTGGTGTGTCCGGTGAATCCGGCGTCGTTCATCACCTTGTCGACGATGGCTTGGACTTCGGTTTCGCTCACCTCTTCCCTGAGTGAGTACAAACGACAGCCAGCCCGGGCCGCCTCGGTTAGCGTCTGCTGCACACCGATGGCGCGGCCCAAGTCGATTGCTCCCACGATCAACAGCACCACAACCGGAAGCACGAAGGCCAACTCGACCAACGCAGCGCCCGAGCGGGTTTGATCTGTGTTCGTCAACGCCTGACAACGACACGGGTTTGATTGTGTTTGGTAGCTCACCATGGTCTTGGTCTCGGCGAGTTTGGGGAACTTGGCCGGGGCGGCCGAGTCGAGTCTCTTACGGCGATTGGCGGGCCGACCGAAATGCCTCAATGAAGTGGCACTTGGCACCGCTGCGTCGCGGGGTATCTATACAAAGCTCCCCAACCGTAGCTCACCGCTGGGCGCTGTCAAAAGTGCCCGGTGGATTGTGCGCGATCCAGCGCGATAGATCGCGGTTGTATCGATTCAACCGCCGCAGCCGGTTGGTGCGATCGTATCGGTTCGCAATAGCGCCCGGCGCAGTCGGCAACCGGGCCGCATTCTCGCGGCTTCGAGACTATTACAGTCCACAGTCCGTGGTGGAGCAGCCGCAATGGAGTCGCCACGTCTCAGCACTGCGACCAGTGGCACTCCTCAACGCCGGCTGTTGCCGCGTCACTCGGGCAAAGCGCTGGCGCGTTTCTGTTCGAGCAGCCACTCGTAGAGTTCAGGACTGCCGTACGTCTCGGTCCAGGAGTCGTGGCCGGCATCCGGATACACCGTGAACTTTGCGTTTCCACCGACTGAGTTGAGCGCGTCGACCATTTGCTGTGAGCGTTCGAGTGGAACGGCTCGGTCCTTGGCGCCGTGAAATACCCACGCGGGGATCCCCTTGATGTAGCGGGCCGCAAATCGCTCACCGCCACCGCAAATCGGTACGATGGCTGCAAACCGATCTGGCGTGTGGGCCGCCAGCGACCATGTGCCGAAACCGCCCATGCTCAGCCCCGTGACATAGATGCGGTCTTTGTCGACCTTGAGTTGGGCCGTCAACTCGTCGAGCAATGCAGTGAGCTTTATCGGATACCAGCGGCTGTTTTTCGGACATTGGGGCGAGACGACAATGAAAGGAAACTCTCGGCCTTCACCGACCAGTTTCGGCGGCCCGTGCTTCTTCACCAGTTCCAAATCATCACCGCGCTCCCCCGCGCCGTGCAGGAACAACATCAACGGCCAGGAGTCCTGGTTGTCATAGTCCTTGGGGAGATACAACAGATAGTCCATGTTGACCGAGACGGTGGTCTCGAGATGCGCCGGCTGCTGGACGCCTCGACCCGGCTCAGCCGCAGTCGCCAGGGACGCAAACGACAACAAGCCGCATAAACACGCGCAAAACAATCTCATGTCGGTCTCCTCTGGGATGCTCTCTGAGTGAGAAACCATTCTACCCCAACTCGACTCAGACGCTACAATCCGGAGCAACAAGCGGAGTTAAGTTATCTCAGGTCAATCGGATCGCGCTGATGGCCGAATTGCACCCCGCAGACCCAGATGTCGCAGCTCGCCATGCTATGCGAACTTTGTGAGGTTGATGAAAGCTCGAGCTTGCACCATCTCATTCCGCGCACTCTGCACAGTAATCGCTGGTTCAAAGCCCGCTATACGCGGGAACAGATGAGCCGCGGCCTGAACGTCTGCCGCGCGTGTCACAAGTTGATTCACGAGTTGATCCCAGAAAAACAATTGGGCCGAGAATACAATACCCGAGACAAGCTGACGGCCCATCCGAAGATCGAGAAGTACATCGCCTGGAAGCGCCGTCGCACAGCATGAGCTGCTTGACATGAACCTTGCTGACTCGAATCGGGCCCTCTGCCCGGTCTGCGGTGACGAACTGGTCGCAGTCGACGATTGCGATGCTGGGGAGATTGGCGCCCTGATCAGCCGGTTGTCCGAAGCCCGGTTCTGTTGCGAGGAGTGCTCATCGGTTTTTCATGGGAGATGCGGGGATGCACAGAGTGTGCCCCAGAACCCAGGCGTCGCGGCAATTAGCTGTCCACACTGCGGCCGGAAATTCGAGCAGGAGTTTCCGTTTCGAATTCGTCCGTATCGTGCATGAGCTGCAGAACATGTCGAACTGCAACTGTGTCTCTCCCTCTCCGTGTGACTACAATAGTGGACTGCCTGCCGCGAGTGGCCGTCTGATGTCCACGACACCACCGGACGAGATACGCAGCAGGCCAACGACCGGAGCTTGCGAATTGATGCAGCCAAGGTCGCGCGGCTCGGTTGGCCGAGTTAGGATGAGCTGATGAAGAACAGCATGGCGAGCGTCCTCATTGCAAAGCTGCGCCAATCACTGCGCAGCGACGGGCTGCGGGCCAAAGAAGTCTGTTCGCTGACTATTGTGATCGCGTTGCTGGCGGCCATCGAAGTCATCGGGCGGGCGTCGCGCACCGAGCTGTGGGATCTGCTGATGGCCATGCTGTTGGTGGCCCTGGTCGGCACGTGCATTGAACTACATCGTAACTGGAATCTCGCCTGGACCAAGCCGATCGCGCGATTCCTAGTCGCGAGTCTGCGGCGCTTCCGCGGTCTGCAGTTCGAACTCGGCGTCGACCTTCGTCGAGCACCGCCGATCCCCCGCGGCATTCCTGTCGCGCTACTAATTCTGCCGACTTCCCTGGTCGTCCTCACAGCTGCGGCGTTGGGTTGGATTCTCTGGTTGGCGGTTCCTTTTCGCGACGTCGCGACGCAGGTCTCCTACGTCGCCTACGTTGCTGGTCTGATCGGTCTGTGGACTGCGCTGATCTTTACGATCTTCATGATGGCGGTGCTGCCCGTGCTGCTGCTGTTTGACACGTTGATCGTATATACGTCGCTAACCCGTTCACAGGCGCGGCCCTGGGTGTCGACCATGGCGGGCGTCTATCTTGCATCGTTGCTGGTTTGCGGCGTCGTGTTGCCCAGTTGGGTGGCCGCAGTAGTTCTGGCCTGTGCCCTGCCGCTGGGAGCGACTCTCACCTGGTTCCCACCGTGGCGACAACTCGACTGCCTGTGGAAAGACCGTGCGGGATCGGACATTCGGTCGATCTCATGGACGACGTTCAGCAGTCTGACCGAGGTGGTGTGTATTCCACTGACATTGATCGTCCTGGTCCTCTTCGCCCTGGGACCGGCAGCTTTTGGGCTGCCGTCGCCGCCGAGTCCGCAATCGGGATTTTTTGTACGATTGTGGGTTTCGCCCATCAGCACCTTGTTGGGACAACTGGGATTGTGGGTCTTCGCCCCCGGTGCGATTCTGACGTACGTATTGAGCGGCAACCATGGAATCGTGGCGCGCCGGCACGATCCTCAGCGGCCCGCCCCGTTGGGCGTGTACGTTGACGCCGCCCGTCAACTCCATCCGCAACTTGCAGATCAGTTCCGGTCGCGTGGCTGGAATGTGCGATTCGCACCCGCGAGACCGCGCCGAACAGACGTTCGCATTCGCGTCGATGGCGCCGACTTCATGAGTGAGACTGAATTCGACCCGACGTTTGACGTGGCACAGGAAGACTTGCACGACTCCCAAACCGTGGATCGCATTGCACGCCGCGATGTCATTCAGCGTCGCCGATTGCTTGTGCGCGGACTGCAAACGATCTTTCGAAGGGCGGCATCTCGGCCGGTTCAAGACGGAAACGGATATTGGGTGGCGCCGCAGTACTGGTTCGCCCCAGGTCTCACCCGCGACGGCTCAAGCGGCGAACACACCGAGGTCCTGCAGGTCGTGCCGCCCCTATACCACCGCGTGTTGCCCCACGCCGTGCGGCATCACTTTCTGGAAATCTGCAGCGCCCTGCAGGTCGACCTGATTTTCGTGGAAGACGGTGTCGGCTTCCGCGGGCTGCGGCGTGTGTTGCGCGTGCTGTTCGAGCAGTACGACATGCACGAAGGCCGGCAAAGAGCGCAGGAAATCCACTTCGCCGGCCTGCCCAAGATTCGCGTCATCTTTCACGAGTATGAGCTAGCGAAATCATGGGAGAAATCGCGGTACCCGGAACCGGACTACAGCGATCTGGGCCGCGCGCGCATTCTGCACGTCTTTCGCGACCGCGGCGACGACGAAGAAGAGGCCCTCGATCCCACCGACTTTGACTTTCTGCTCTCACCGGTCGGATCACCAGCCGGTGCCTTTTGAAGAGCGGCTGGCGGGCACGCTGGCCTTGCCTCAAGTGTGCTCGGCGAGGACATCCAGGATTCGATCCAGGTCGTTTTCGACAACGATTGGCCGGTTCGCGAATCGGCCTGCGTCTGCCGGATCCGCGGCGTCTGCATGACTGCCGGAGTGATACTCGACCGTGGCCGCGGAGTCCTTGAGTTGGTGCCCGGTGAGAATGCAGACAACTCGATCGCTGTGGGCGATCACACCTTCCTCGCGCAACAGTTTGGCCCCGACAACACTGGCGCCGCTGGCCGGTTCGCAGCCGAATCCGCCTAGCCCGACTTGTGCCTTACCGTCAAGAATCGCTTCGTCGGAAACCTCGCGGACGACGCCGTCGCAGACATCCAGTGCGCGCAGGCATTTCACAAGATTGACGGGCCGGTTGATCTGAATCGCACTCGCCAGGGTCGTTGCGCGGCGACCGGCATCATCCATCTCCTGGTAGAACGAACTCGTGCGATCTTCGTCGGGCCGACCTGCATTCCAGCGGAGCCCCTGTTGGTCGTAGAGTTGATATAGCGTATTGGCCCCGCTGGCATTAATCACTGCCAACCGTGGAATGCGGTCGATCAGGCCGAGTTGCAACAGCTCTTGAAAGGCCTTGCCAAATGCGCTCGAGTTGCCAAGATTGCCACCCGGCACGACGATCCAATCGGGTGGATCCCATGCCAACGACTCCAGAACGCGATACATGATCGCCTTTTGCCCTTCCAGTCGGAATGGATTCACGCTGTTGCAGAGGTAGATCTGCATGCGGTCGCAGACCTCTCGAACACGGGCCAGCGCGTCGTCGAAGTCGCCTTCAATCTGCACAGTCAAAGCGCCGTAGTCGAGTGCCTGCGACAGTTTTCCGTACGCTATCTTTCCGCTTCCCACGAAAACAATCACGCGGAACAGGTTCGCAGTGCTGGCAAAAATTGCCAGCGACGCGCTGGTGTTCCCGGTCGAGGCACAGGCAGCCGACTTCGCCCCGACGAGGCGTGCATGGGTCGACGCCGCCGTCATGCCATTGTCTTTGAAGCTTCCCGAAGGATTGAGCCCCTCGTATTGCAAATACAGTCGCCCCGGATCGACACCCACGTAGCGGGCGACTGGCTCGCTGCGCTGCAGAATCGTCTGGCCTTCGCCAATTGTGACGACCATCTCCGCTGGGGCGAACGGCAGCAACTCCCGAAACCGCCAAACCCCGCTCATATCCAAGGGCGAGCGGCGGCGGCCCCAGCGGGCTTCAAACTCCCGGAGCGAGGCCGGAACCGGCAGCCTGTCCCACTCGTAGTCGACGTCGAGCAATCCACCACAGTTCGGACAGCCGGTGAGTGCCTCGTCAATGCTGAACGTCGCGCGGCAATCGGGCGAGATGCACGCCTGAAACGCGGTGTCGGTTGGGCTGGACCTGGAAATCGGCGACTCTCCGTTGGTCTGCGGCGGTGATCTGATCGGTTTCGCGACAGTCGGTCGACGCATCCACCCATAAGCGCGAGGCCGACGTCAGGCATTCATTCTGTTGGCGACGTCGCAACTTGGCAACAGAGATCTTAATTGCGATGTTTATCGGAGGACTCGGACAGCTGAGCTGCAACAACGGTTCGGTCTGGAGCAAAATCGTCCGGTGCCAGCGGCTGTTCTGTACAACCTCTTTGCTGTTAGGCTAGGGGGAAAGACTCGTCGGCCGATCATCACAACAGCGGCCGAACGCGATGTGACGCTCCACCTGCAGCCAGCCCATGCAGCGGCATTCCCGCCTGACTCAACCACTCTTGATCCTCGTGGGCGCAGGCTTTGCGCTGCCGCTGCTGTGGATGCTGCTCAGTTCGCTCAAGCCGCCGGGACAACCGGAAGCGGAGTTCTGGCCGCGGTCGCTGTTTTGGGAGAACTACCGTGAGGCCGTAACGGCCGGCGACTACCTGCAGTATCTGGCCAATTCAATCTTCCTGAGTCTGCTCAACGTGGCTGGTACGATCTGCTCGTGCACGTTGGTTGCCTATGGGTTCTCGCGATTGAAGTGGCCGGGTCGCGACCTGCTATTCTTTGTCTTGATCTCGACGATGCTTCTGCCATTCCATGTCACCATGCTGCCGCGATTCCAATTGTTCGCGGCGCTGGGGCTGTACGACACATATTGGCCTCTGGTACTGCCGAGTTGGCTGGCGGGCGAGGCGTTCTTCGTATTCCTACTGCGGCAGTTTTTTCTGACGATTCCCGAAGAGCTCTCCGAAGCAGCACGACTTGACGGTGCAAGTGAAGCGACGATTCTGCTGAAGATCGTCGTGCCGCTTTCGTGGCCGGCGCTGGCGACTGTGGCGTTGTTTCAGTTCCTGCATACGTGGAACGAGTTCGCCGGCCCGCTGCTGTATTTGAACGATCCGTCAAAGTTTCCGTTGGCCTATGCGCTCCAGCAGTTCGTCAGTGCCTATCGGACTGAGTTCGGCCCGCTGATGGCCGCTGCCGTGTTGTTCACCGCGCCGGTTGTCGTGCTGTTCTTTCTTGCCCAGAAGACGTTCATTCAAGGAATTGCCACGACCGGTTTGAAAGGATGACCGGCAGGCGACTGGCAAGACTTCGTAAACCGTGATCGCTAGGTGAGCCATGTACTCGCGCCGGAGATTCTTGCACAATTCGATGTTTGGCGTTTCGTCGTCGGTCGCTGCCATGCTGTGCAGAGACTCGTTTCTACAAGCCGACGATGACGACGGGAGTGGGGCACTTGTGCACAACGACGTCGCCCGAGCCATGGACCACGCGAAACTGGAGATGTTGTACGACGGCGAGACCGCCGAAGGGTGTTCGGCCTGGCAACGATCGTTCCGCGCGACGCTAATGGAGTTGCTCGGCGACTGCTCCGCTCCGCCAACGTGGAGTGTTGAGGAACAATCGAGGACCCGCTTCGATGATCACGTTCGTTTTGAACTGTTGCTACACGCCGAGCGAACGCCGTCACTGCCGCTCTATCTGCTGATTCCAACGGACGCTTCGGCCGACCGTCCCGTTCCCGGTGTGTTGTGTGTGCACGGTCACGGTCCGTACGGTAACGATGCGGTTGTTGGCCACGCCCACGACGAGGCGGCCAAGGCACATGTCGCCAAGTTGAATTACGACTATGGCCTGCAGTTCGTGCGTCGGGGATACGCAGTGGCCGCTCCCTGTTTGATTCCTTTCGGACGCCGGGTCGATCGCCAGAAATATGGCGGCAAGGATCCCTGCGCGGTCACATTTGTGCGAATGCAGGCGTTGGGACGGCTGCCGATTGCGGCAAACCTTCGCGATCTGCGGTGGTCGATCGATTTATTGGAGGATCGCCCCGACGTGCAGCATGACCGCATCGGCTGTGCCGGTCTGTCGTACGGCGGGCGGATGACGATGATGGCCAGCGCCGTCGACGAACGTATCAAAGTGGCCGCCATTAGCGGCGCTTTGAATCTGATGCAGGAACGGATGACCCTCCGTCACAGCTGCGGATCGCAGATGATCCCCGGTCTTCTCAACTACGGCGACTATTCGGAGATCGGGTCGCTGATCGCCCCACGACCTAGCGTATGGGAAGCCGGCTCGCGCGATTCGCTGATCGTTCCCGAGTGGGACGACCTGTTTCGGCAGCGGCTGATCAAAGCCTATGAGTCGTTCGATGCTCGGTCCAGCCTGCAGTTTGACAACTTTGAAGGGGGCCACGAATGGAGCGGGCGAATCGCATTCGAGTTGTTTGACCGAATCTTGAAGCATGCGTAAACAAGCGAGGACGAGTGGTTGTCGAGATACACACCGAGTAACAAGAGGTTGCGGTACTGCTGTAACAGCCGTGCCGATTGCGGTTACGACCCGCCCTATCATTGGCGTTTCGTGTGGATGGTGATGGCATGGCTGACGGCGACGTCGAGCGCGGGTGCTGCCAGTGTCTTGCCCGATCGCCCCAATATTCTGGTGATCGTTTCGGACAATCAGGGTTGGATGGATATTGGCTATCACGGCTCGAAAATTCAGACACCTCACCTCGATCGGTTGGCGAATTCTGGCATCCGTCTTACCCAGCACTATGTCTTTCCCATGTGTTCGCCCACGCGTGCCGGGTTCGTCTCCGGGCGGAATCCGAGTCGATATGGAATACTTGGGGCGATCGGCGGTCGCAGCAAACAAGCTTTGCCGCCTGACACCCTGACCATCGCAGACTCACTCAAGTTGCAGGGATACGAGACGGCGATCACCGGCAAGTGGCACCTCGGATTGAGGCCGCACGTGGGGCCGAAACAGTATGGGTTCGACAGGACGTACGGTTTTCTTCACGGGCAGATCGACAAGCGGACACACCGTTACAAGAACGGTGATCGCAGCTGGCATCGCAATGATCGGCTGATCGATGAACAAGGACATGCCACCGACCTGATCGCCCACGAAGCGATTCGTGTCATCGAAACACCACGCCAGCGGCCGCTGTTCTTGTACGTGCCCATGGTGGCGCCGCACACCCCGCTGCAGGAAGAGGAGCGGTGGGTCGGCCCCTATGATTCAGTCTTCGAGGAGCCCTCGCGACGAGAGTACGCAGCGTGCATCACACACATGGATGCCAGCATCGGCAAGATGGTGGAAGCCTTGGAACGCACCGGGCAGCGCGAGCGCACGCTGATACTGTTCTTCAGCGACAATGGTGCCGTACCCAGTCTCGACCGTCGTGCGGCTGACTATGAAGACAGATTCGGACCATATCCGATCTTGGGAGACAATGGTCCGTTGCGTGCGCACGCCGGCGTTCGTGAATTGGCCGGACGTTCTGGACCCTGGCCGGCTCGATGCCGTCGTGAGCGTGCTGGATTGGTATCCCACACTCACGCGGCTGGCTGGTGCAACAATCGATCGGTCGTCGGCGCTAGAGGGACAGGATGTCTGGCCTCTGTTGTCTGGTCAAGCAAAGCCTTCACCGCGAACGCTGTACTGGAAGACCGGCCAAGGGGCAGCCGTGCGTCGAGGCGAATGGAAGCTGGTAGTCGACCATCGTTCCAGCCAGACCGAACTGTTCGACTTGTCGCAAGATCCGAACGAACGCGAGAATTTGGCATTCAAGGCGCCTGAGCGACTAAAGCAGATGCTCATGCTACTCGCTGAACAATCCGCTCTCGACCCCTGATTTTGTGAGAGGCTGTTGAGTGGTCCCCGGCCCGCAGCCGAACTTCTGTTGTCCAATCGCGGTGCGGTGGTCAGAATCCGATGCGTCGAGACGACATCCAAACACACGCGCGATAACTGGAGTCTACATGGAGTTCGACGGCCCCACGATTCTGATGTGCCCGCCGGACTATTACGGCATCGAGTACGAAATCAACCCTTGGATGAGTCGGTCGCGTCAAAGCAATTCGGGGTTGGCCCGCCAACAGTGGCGTGCCTTGTGCGAATTGCTTCAATCATTGGGGGCCGAGGTTCGCTTGTTGGAGCCGGCAAAAGGTCTCCCCGACTTGGTGTTCACGGCCAACGCCGGCCTCATCTGCGGTAACAGGGTCTATCTGTCGCGGTTCAGGCACGACGCTCGCAAAGACGAAACGCCGCTGGATGAGGCCTGGTTTCGAACTCAAGGCTTCCAGACAGCGACACTTCCCGAAGAGTGGAGCTTCGAAGGGGCGGGCGACGCGCTGTTTTGCGGCGAAACCTTGTTTGCCGGGTACATCATCCGCAGCGACGCCGGCGCCATGCAGTGGCTCGCCGCGGAAATCGGCTGCCGTGTGATTCCACTGCAACTCGTCGACGAATTCTACTATCACCTCGACACTTGCTTCTGCCCGCTCAGTCAGACCGAGGCCATCTACTATCCCGACGCCTTCGACGACTACGCCCGGACCGCCCTCATCGAGCAGGTTCCGACGTTGGTTGCGGTGCACCCCGATGAAGCCGCTCGCTTCGGGTGCAACGCTGTTGTCATGGGCCGCCACGTCGTCGTTAACACCGGCTGCCCGCAATTGGAGGCCGACCTGCGGTCGCGAGGCTACACGACTCACTGCACAGAGCTGGACGAGTTCATCAAGGCCGGCGGCAGCGCGAAGTGTCTGACGCTAAGGATCGACGGCGAAGATGCGGCTATTTGGCCGTAACGATGAACGCAGTTGGGCGCGAAACGGCGTCGGCTGTCGACGGCCCGCCGTTGGCTCATGCGGGAGAAATCGAGATCCTCGTTCAATGAGGTTCTGATCCCGGACTTCACTGACCCGTCTTAATGGGATATCTGACCGGCTCGCCGTGAAGATGCCTCGACCGGGAACGAGCACATGCGCCGTCAGTTCTCCCCCAGCCGCGATACTCAGGTCGTGGTCGGGAATCGGCCGAGACAACGGCAATTCGAATCGGGCGACAGGTTGGGCCGAACCGACTCGCACACGCGTTGATGCCGCATCGACTTGGCGCGTCCAGTTGGCGATCTGCCGAACCGCACCGAGGCGTCGCAGGAACTGCTGGCCCCGCGCAACGACGAATTCCTGCTCGCGACCATACAACGTAGCGCTGAGCGTTCCATGAAACGGGACCGCGCGGCCCGCGGCGTCGACTGCCTGCAGTTCGACCACGAGGACGTCCCAGTCGGCATTGCCGCGCGATGCCGAAGGAAACGCGTCGAGCAGCAGCGACTTGATCGTCTCACCCAATGCAGGTGCGGGTGGAATCGGCACGGTAGCCGGTGGCACGTAATCCGCCGGGGGAGCAGACGCGGGCGAGCCGGCATCAATCGGCGCAGCAATGGGCGGCGGTGAATACAAGAGTTGTTGAGCTCGCTGTTCCCGCAACAGTTCCAAGGCGAAGGGCGCTTCATTCACTGGAATGCCGTGCGGATACGCGACATCGGCCAGGTCGCGGTAGGCGCTCAGTGGGTCATCCCGAACTCCGATCACCCGGCCGTAGGTCGGAAGCGGCGGAGCCAGCAACGCTCCCGGCGGAAGCTCTTCGATCGTTTCGCAACACGAGGATAGCCCCCGCTCATCCATGGGGCCGGCGATTACAGATACCTCAAACAGAACGGCGACGACGCCGATCGCTGCGGCAGTGCGGCGAATGTTGGAGATCAACGAATTGGACAGCCGCATGCGAGCCCCGTCACGACGAGCAACAAACGTGAATCATTCGGAGCAACGGCCCCTGAGAGCCGAGAGAGCAAACAGCGAGCCGCTTCTGAGCCGGAGCTTCTGCGGATCGTCGTAAGCTATTCGCTGCAAACCTTTTCAGGTCTTGCGAATGACCGCCGAGAGTTGTTGCGGGAACACAACATGCAGCCAACGATCATGAGGGTTTGTTTCCTTGCGGAAACGGTCGTCTGCCCATCGCGCGGTGGTGGCAACTCGGGGTGCCGCACAGAGCAATTCGGCCCGTGCTTGTCGTGTCGGGGAGTCCGGTGAATGTTCGATGGGGCCGGTTGCGTAAAGACTGCCCGTCAATCGACTTGCACCCGGAGAGCAGGCAGCCTTGTCGGCCGTTCAAGCTTGACATCGCTGTCGCGAAGCTAGATGATCGTCATTGCAGTCGTCTGCGACGAAAAAGAGCTTCGTCGGTTTATTAAGGGAACGGAACACGAATATGGCAAGTGCTGGTCACCGGCGGTTGGACATTGATGAGGTTGGCGACGTAACGATCGCCAAGTTCGTCGACAAGAAAATCTTGGATGAGACGAACATTCAAATCATCGGGAACCAGTTGTTCGGGCTGGTCGATGAGGACGCACGCGACAAGATCATTCTCGACTTCACCAACGTGGAATACCTTTCCAGCGCGGCGCTTGGAAAGTTGATTACGATGCAAAAGAAGGTCAAGAAGGGCCAACTTCGCTTGTGCAGCATTCGCCCCGACATCTACGAGGTGTTTGCCATCACCAAGCTCAACAAACTGTTCGATATCTACGACGATCAGGAAAAAGCGTTGGAAGGATTCTGACCCGTTCACCGATGCCCACCAAGTTCCGCGATTGAACCATTCGGCCCTCGCGGAATGCGGCTCGCCGGCAGTGCAATACGCCGGGACAGCCCGGGCGGATGCTTGGCAAATCCACATTCGCGAAAGTCTTTCGCTGGCCAACTCGTTCACCGATGCATGGGAGCTATGGCGCAGATCGAAATCTTCGAAGTCAAGATTCCGAGCAGCACCGCTGAGGGCCAGGCGGTGCAGGAACGCATCGTCGAAATGCTCGAGGCGCTCGACTATCCGGCGCGCGACGTGTTCGGTGTCAGACTCGCGCTCGAAGAAGCCATCGTAAACGCTATCAAGCACGGCAACCGGATGGATCTGGAAAAGTCCGTGCGGATTGCGTGGCAGGTTTCCAGCGAGAAGATCCGCATCGAAATTGAGGACGAAGGTCCCGGATTCCAACCCGAAGAGGTTCCCGACCCCACCGAAGAAGCGAACCTCGAGAAACCGTGCGGCCGCGGCATCATGCTGATGAAGGCGTTTCTCAACGTCTGTGCCTACAACGAAACCGGAAACCAGGTAGTGCTGGAAAAACACCGCGACATCGACAATGGCGCCCCTGAATGACACCGTTTAGACCGCTTGGGCAACCTGTCGCCGCCCACGCTGATAACCTCTCGTCATTCGCACCGTCTGAACCGATTTTCCGGCCGCTTGTCTTGCAAGGGACTGCCGTATTCTCTATTTCTGTTCTTCGAGCCCCCATGCAGATCACCTGCGGGCCGACCAAATTCCCCGATAGCTCAATTGGTAGAGCAAGCGGCTGTTAACCGCTGTGTTGTAGGTTCGAGTCCTACTCGGGGAGCCTTAAATTCGGGAGCGAACTCACGCTACCCGTTGGTTTACGGAGAACGTCGAGAGTGAGAGCTCCCGGCGTTTCTTCATGCGCGGGCGCAAATCCCTAGCCCGACAAAGGGTTTGCAGCGGGCGGGTGTCGAACGACACACCGCTCCAGCGCTCTCTGTTTCGAGAAGTCGGGTACGGGGGCCGTTCTCAACTGTCGGATCTCTGTGCTCAAGTCGTCGAAACTCTCTGACTCTCGGCTGTCGAACACGCTTTGGGTTAACACCACATTTCGATACGGACCCCGTGCGCGACCCTGTTCGAACTGACGATCGTGGGATCGAGGTTCGCAAAGTCGGTTTGAAACGGTGACTAGGTCCAACTTGGCGACCCACAAGAATCACAGCGGTCCGTTCCACGTCAGCGGCACCCCGTACACGCACCCTTAGAGTTGCTTCGGTGCTTAGTCGCGACTCGCTACTGCGTCTCCATCGGGGAAGATAGACCGTCGCCACAGCTCAGCGGGCAGTGGGCTGCGGTGCTTCAGACATCCAAGAATGATGACGGACAACGGTAGACCTTCCGGCCATTTGAAGTCCCGTTTAGCGCGAGTTTCGTTGACCAGCGTTTCAATCGACTTTGCTATCTCTTCGCCATCCGACGGCTCAGCAGTCCCGAGTTCTGCAAAGTGAATCGTCGCGCATTCACCCTCATCGGATAATGTTTTGGTGAGGACTCGGTCTCCCCAGTCTTCGGGCGGAATCCACAGCATCAACTCGATCGGCTCGCATCCTTTCATTTGCGTACCACAGTCTGCCCTACCCAGGACGATCCGTTGGTAAACAAGGCTCAAGAGATCGTCTCGGCGTTCTGCGGGCAGGGAGCAAAGCAACTCCATCAGACACATCAAGTACACCGAACTGCTGTCACAAAACTCCGGGGGCTTTTTGCCTGTCGCCGTGAACTCGAAACTGAGATCAAGCGAGTTGTGGCCCTCGATGAACGGAATCTGCGCGTTACCACTCCTACGCATGAAGAGCCGGTTGGTTAGCATCTGCAGCCAGTTGCCAAGGTCATCTCGCCGACCAACCTGCAGAAAAGTGCCCCACGTAAGCAGCAACTCGATGTGGTGAAGGTCGATGACAGGCCGCATCGCCGACGGATTGGCACCCAAGAATCCTGCGAGCCAGTTTGAAACCGTGTTCAATGCGAATTGGCGTTTTTCCCGATCTTCCTTGGACTCCTTTGGAAGGCATTCAGCGTATGACACACCGAGTAGTCCTATTCGTGCCAAGTGCCAGTGGGCGACAACAGCAGAGGCAATCGTGTCGACAAAGCTGCCGGACAGCGGTTTGTCGACACTGAGCTGTACTGCCAGATCCTCGTGGTGCTCCCCGTAGTAACGTTCGACCTCGGTAAGGTAGAACTCGATCCACAATTGCCAGACCGCATTCTTGATTTGCTGTTTGCTGGAAGACTGCGACACATTCCAAGCAGCGAGCATTCCCCACTCAATAAGGTCGATCCATGCGGTTTCGAGCGTTGGATTGTCGTTTCCGTGCTCTTGGAGAATGAGCAGCGAGACTGGCAGCATGCGCACGCATCGTTCGTCAGCTTTCTCCGATAGAAGCTCGTCTAGGAACCGACGCCAGTTGGGCACCATTTGATTGGCCCATTCATCGGAACCGTGTCGAAAATCGGCAAACTGAGCGCAGATGTAGGAGAAGTGACTGAAGAACTTCTGTGGCAGCAATGATGGAGTTAGCAGCTGGGACGCCACCTTGCCAACGATTGTCGTCAGGTTCCAGCGATCAAACCGAAGTGCGACGTTGTCACCAACACGAGTTCCCAAAGTCGCGACCAGACGATCGTATAGTTCGACCCCCGTAGCGTCCTCATCCTTGTTGTAGGCAAGGATGACCTCGACTTGTTCAACCTGGGCCGTTTGTGGTGCGGTCAGATCCGGGGCGGCCGCACTACGAAGGTCAATGTCGAAGCTGTGAGTTCCCCACATAGAATTCTTGAGGACCTCGTCTTTCAAAACGAAGATGCGAAGCGTTTTCAAATCCTGCGACAGGAACGCCAGATCCACACCGAACTCAGGTTCCGTCTTGGTTGTGGACGTTTCGCTCCCGCCCGCGCGAATGAACGGCAGGCGGTGAGGAATCCAGTCTTCTGCCAAGGCTAGATTGTAGATGACCCAGTCGAATCCGAACTTCGTGCCTCGTTTCTCTTCGCGCGTACGCTCACCCAGACTCTGGATGTAATAGGTGAGGAATGAAGTGCGGAAATCACTCATATTCCTCCTCCGTTTCGATCCCTTCGCCTTCGAGCAGACACTGAATGGCTGCGGAGGCATGAATCCTGCGCAGTGCCATCTCTTCCGGATCGCAGAAATCGACGATGGGAATCTCCATGGAACTCGAAGTAGCCACCAGAGGCGTGGCGTTTCGCAGCTTTGCATCGATAAACATGCTGGAGGCGTTGCCGTACAGCAGACTCACCTGCTTCATCATGCTCAGCAGCGGCGAGTGTTCCTTGGCACCCTCCGACACCTGCTGTGAGAACTTGCGACGGTGCAGCATGGCGGCCCGCCAGTGTCCCGCAACGTCCATTGCGTTGATGCCAGCTTCGTGAGCGACCTTGAGCCTCTGGAAATAGTCGTCCACGGACTTGAGTGCATCGACAACCTCCGGAAGGTCTGCCCCTTGCTCTTCCAATTCCTGCCGACATCCACCGGCAAAATTGCGTGACTGCAATTTCAGTTCGTCGACGAGGTCGTTCTTGAAATGGTCGTCCGCAAGATCGACATGTCGCAGCATTGAAACGAACAGCCTCGCAAGTGACTGCGCACTGAGCATCGTCCGCTGGACCTCGTGGAACAGAAGCCGCATTCCGAGTCCGCCATGCGGTTCAAACGACGCATCGTGTAACGCCTCGATGTTCAGCTTGTCGAACAGGAATACACTGAGACGCCGTGTCGGTGTGCTGGGTGACATTGCGAGACGCCCAACCATCTCATCCACATCAGAGTCCTGCAGTTGATGCAACAGCAAATCGAAACACCGGGGTTGCTGCATGAAGCTAAGGATCGTGGCGGCACTCGTTTCACACAGCTGCTCGAACACTCGTCGAAACGAGCCAACATCATCCTTCACGAGGTTGTAGAGATACCTTTGAATTTCTCCCCATGTACCTCCTTCGTCTTCATGCACAGGCTGAATGCCCGTGATCCAAGCCGAGCAGTCCAGTCTTGGTTTCTCGTCACCCGACTTCGCTCTGGACAGATGAGTCGCTGAATTCGCGACGTAATACTTAGCTGCTGCGGGCAGTGAGGGGGCAACTCGTTCTCCGATCCAGTCAGTACACAAGCCGAAGATCTCTGTTGGCAGCTCGTCGTTGACGCAGATACGGCAGACGACACTCACGACGCTACCGAGATCTCCCAAGTTGCCGGAGTCCGCCCGAGCAAACAGAACACGAAGCTGAGCATCATCAATCCCAACGGCGCGAGCCGTGGTCGCCCAAGACCAGTTGTATACAGCGCGAAACTTCTCGTCGGAGTGACTCCCAAAGAAGTCCTCTAACCGTTTGAGTTCAGCCTCTTGTGATTCACCAAGCTCCAATCGTCGGATTGTGCCAAGCATTTCTCCGGCGATGTTGAGTCGTCGATCTTCTGGAGGCTGTGTCAGCATCCAGATCATTTCAAGCGCACAGTCCGGATTGCTCTCGCACAGCGTCCTGACTGACTTCCAAACGTCGGCCCCCACATCACGTTCGACGATCCGCACAAGGTCGGTGAACCAGTCAGCAAGAAAACCGGCGGGATAGGCGTGATTTCCCACCACGACATTAAGACTGCGGACGTTCTCGAAGAAGTCATGTCCCTGCTGAGATGCGAAGACGTGTAGCAGCTTCAATTGGTCGTCGGACGACAGTTGCCGCATTGCTTCCGACCAGACAATCCCGATCGCTTCATCGCCCGACGCAGCAATGCCCATCCAGCGACGAAACGCGGCCAATCGGTCGAAGAACGATTGATCCAAGGGAATACCATCTGGAAAGAGCTGGGCAACGCAGGATGTAGCGTTTGCCGGGTCTTGGACAACCGACAGGAAGGCGTCTGCTGCCGACTTGTGTTGAGGCACTTCATCCGACGGATCGCTTTTTATGACCTTGAAGCCCTTCAGGATGTCACGCACGTCCGATAGAGGCTCGGAGCCTGGCAGAGCATCTTCCGGTTTTTGAGAATCACTCACTCCTCGACTCCCTTACCCCCCCTACTCGTTACATGCTTCTGTCGATTCCCGGCGAACAGATCACCTGCAGCCGTCCGCCAACTGAAGCGACGTCGTTCATTGTCGAAAACAGCAAGTAAGCGGCAAACTGACCGCACCATACCAAATCCGCAGACTGAACAAAGCAGCAGCCGGCTATATTGTCCGGCAGCCGGACGGGTTTTTGCGCGCGAACCACGAACTGTCCTCAGTCACCAACCGAGATTGCGAAATGGCTGGGGTGAGCCAGACCGATACGACTTGGGCGGTTTCTTCGTGCACGCGGTTGCATCGACTTCGGCAGGTTCCGTCGGATTCCAACTCGCATCGGTGAAACCGACCGCTGCAGGAAGGCGTCCCGTAAAGGGTTGGGTTCTCGACGCAACTCTCTTGACGCCTGATGCTTGCATGGATCTGCCGTGACTGCAGTGCGATAAACTCATGTCGGAATTCAAGATGCCATAAAGCCGTCAGATTCGACGGTTCTGACACTCGTCGAATTCAGCGCAATGCGGCCCACATCTTTCTCTGCTTTTGCCAGTTCGACACCGCAACGATCGGCCGCAGATCCCGTTCGGCAATCGGGTCGCGTCCAGACTCGATGCGGGACAGAAACAAGATGGCCTCCTGGATGTCCGGCGCGAGGTTCAACAAGTTCATGATCTGAGTCATTCGTGCGCGAGTCACCTGCCCCAGCCGCGCCAGATCCGCGTAGTCCTCTACTTCGCCGTCACGAATGAGTTGGTCGAAGCGAATCGCCAACGCCATCAACCTCGAGACCCGCAGAATGCGTCCCTTCGGCGCGGCCGTCGACTCCGCCGCGTGCCGCAGTTTCTTACTGCCAGCCCGCCCTGTGGTGAAACGTACCTTCGATTTCACCGTGATCCCCTTCGTCATGCCGCCGTCTCCTCAAGTACCAGTTGTTCGGACAACGCCGCGATCCCGGTCGGGCGGAAAGTCACAGATACCGTCTCATCCGTCCCGTTGTAGTCAACGTGTTCGATCAGTAGCTGCAGAACTCGTGCCTGCTCGCGCGGACTGAGCATTTGCCAGACTGGATCGAAGTCACGAAGCGCCTCAGCAACCTCGGACTCCTCGATGCGTTCACCCTCCAGTCGAACCGTCTCCTCGCCGATCTCAACCAGGCGTCGTTCACCAAGTCGGGCGCGCTCGTTCAGGTCCGCGAGTTGTGTCCTTTCGCCGTCGCTTGAATGGCCAGCCGCGAGTGCCAGCTTCTGGAGCCGTGTATTGGTCCGTGACACATCCTTCTCGATTCCTTTTCGCTCAGTCTCAAGTGACCTTATCGATTCATCAACCTGCTTACGCGCTTGCGCGATAGTTTCGGCGACTAGTCCCGGATCACGACCGATCGCCTTGATCTGCTCGACGACGAAGTTCTCGATCTCGGCCGCCGGCACCGACTTCGACGGGCACTTGTCCCAGCCGCGTTTCTGGGCGTTTAAGCAGACGTAGTAGCGATAGCGCCGTTTGTCCTTCGTCGTAAACGAGTGAGCCATACCGCAGTCGCACGCCGAGCAGCGGAGCAGGCCTTTCAGCAAGGCACCATACTTGTTGCGGACCTGCGCACCCCCGGTGCGGTGGTTGCGTTGCAGCAGTTTCTGGACGCCGTCGAATGTGCTCGCCTCGATGATCGCTGCATGCTCGCCTTCATGGATCTCGGACTTGTATTTGACCTTGCCCGCGTATGCCACGTTGGTCAGCAAACCGTACAACCTGTTCTTGTTGAACGGCAGCCCGCCGCGCGACTTCCCCTTTTTGGTTGTCCAGCGCTTGGTGGTCCGGCCACGCCGTTCCAACTCCGCCACGGTCGAAAGGAGCGACTCGTGCTCGAGATACAGGTCAAAAGCCATGCGCACCTGGGCGGCCTCGCGCTCGTTGACGACGAGCCTCGTATCGACGACGTCGTAGCCCAGGATCGGGGCTCCGCCTACGTACTTCCCCCTCCGCCGGGCCGCGGCCATCTTGTCGCTGGTGCGTTCGGAGATGATCTCCCGCTCGAACTGGGCGAACGACAGGAGAATGTTGAGCGTCAGCCGACCCATCGAGTGCGTGGTGTTGAACTGTTGGGTGACCGAGACGAACGAGACTTTGTGCCGCTCGAAGACCTCCATCATGCGGGCGAAGTCGAGCAGGGATCGACTCAGACGGTCGACCTTGTAAACGACGACGCAGTCGACATGGCCAGCCTCGATATCCATCATCAGCCGTTGCAGAGCCGGTCGATCCATTCCTCCGCCTGAGAAGCCACCGTCGTCGTACCGATCCGCCCGACAGACCCAACCCTCGTTCTTTTGGCTGGCGATGAAGGCCTCCGCCGATTCCCGCTGCGCATCAAGGCTGTTAAACTCCTGGTCGAGGCCCTCGTCGGTCGACTTGCGGGTGTAGATCGCGCACCGGACCTTCGGCTTCTCTTTGCTGTTTCGATTCATCTTCGGCCCTTCTTCTTGCTGAGACCGAAGAAGAGAAGACCGCTCGTGTGCGAACCCGTGATCGCCTTGGCCACAGCAGTCAGAGACCGATAGACCTCGCCGTCATGCTCGAAGCCGTCCTGAAGGACGGTGACTTTCAGCATACGCCCCTTGTAGTCACGTGTGAGCACCGTCCCAGGCATTGGGAGCCGGTTATCGTGCGAGTGTCGAATAGTGCCTGTCACGCGCTTCCCTTTGGGCCGTGTCGCCGGTTTCTTCTGTTGCGGAGCTGTCAGCCGCAGGTCGGCGTCGTTCGCCAGTTCCATGGCCCGCTTTCGCGCCCGTTCCGACAGACCACCCTGCTCGTTAGCCTGCATTCGCCAGATGATCCGCTTGACGAGCCACCGCCTGTGGTTCGATCTGCATGCTTCGCCAAAGACCTCCTCGTACTTCCGCTTCAAATCCCCGATCGTCATCCGCTCCATCGCGGCGACCTCTTTCGCAACATTCAACGCCATCGCATTCTCTCCGTTTGAGGCTCTCGGAACCGTTAACCGTCGGTCACACTGAGCCTCGATTCGGACACGAACTCAAGGCCCTCGCGCGAAACTGAGAGAGGCTTTTGGAAATCCAGTTCTGAAGGATATGGACGTTGATGACGGCGTCGAATTGCGGTCGCGAGTATTCTCGCCAGACTCTGCAGCTGTGTGTCCGTCGCCGCTTGATCTGACTCGGCCGGCTGCGATCCGTTGGGCTGTCCCATGTCTACAAACTCTCCTGGAAAACAGCAGTGCCGCACGTCAATCTGCTGTTAACCTATTACGCAGGCGCGACGAGCCGCTGCACGTTCCGCATGCGCTGGTTTTCCATGACCGACCGAACACAGTCGTGAGGTGCCCAGGAATGTCGCCACCCCAACCAGCTATCCGGCAGTTACTGGACTTCGCCAAGCAGCATGGAACGCAGCCTTTGGATGCCGACCAGGAGCGCCGGCTGATGACCCTGGATGCCCAGACCGGCTGGGACTGTGACGAGGCGAGGCTGGAGATCCCGCAGGTCGACTTCCCTCACCCAGCACAGCATACGCCACGCACCCGCTTGGCTTATTCACGGGAGTCCGTGTATGAGGGTAGTGGGGTGCTCGGGACCGATGATTGGGTGAATCAGGATGACTCTGGGCGATCTCCACACCGCTCCATTACGCTCGAACCGACCCAGGCTTGGTGGGCAGTGATGGAGGCGCTTGCCGAACGGTTTGAAGGGCTAGGCAGAAGCCGTTCCGCTGGCGAAATCGCTCGTGACGATCTGCGGACGTGTGGTACGCTCAAGGAGATCGTGGCGTACGCGGAAGAGCATTTCGGTCACCGTCCCTCGAAACGCTCGCTTCAGAACTGGACGAAGAGCGGGGCTTTGCGTTACGTGCGACGCGGCAAACTGTGGGACTTCAGCCACTCGGATCTGGAATCCTTGGTACGCAAGAGCTGAGCAGACCGCGTTCGTCCCAACGTTTGTGATCACCCAAGTGTCGACGAAACGGGGCGCACAGTTCCGGAAAGTTTCGCGAACGGTCGACGAAAGAAATGTGCAATCTCGGCTGAATTCCGGTGTTTTGGTCGAATCTCGTGAGAATCCCGACGCACCCATCCATGCGTCAACGGGACTCTCATGCCGAATCGATCATCGGACAATCAACGCGTTGATCCTGAAACTCTGACCCGGCGGTGGCTCAACGACCCGAACAGCCTCGCCCGAAGGCTCATCAGGCGAAAAGCTCGCGAACTCCGCAATCGGACCCCACATGAAGAATCCGATGATGTCGAGCAGAGCCTAGCTGCGGCACTCTGCGAGCGGGCCCGTTCGTTCGACCCACAGCGAGGCGATGAAGCTTGCTTCATCAAAGTCGTGATCGAGACCCAGGCGGCGTCGCTCATCCGCAAGCAGGTGGCTGCCAAGCGTGGGCACGGCCAGACCACAGTTTCACTTGAGGATGCGGTAAATTGGGAGAATGCCGGTGCTGGTAGTCCAAACGGATCGTGCGGGGCTCGTCAGGAAACGGAAGGCACTGAACTCCGCATGGACATCAGTCTGGTCATCAACGGTCTGCCTCATGAGCTTCGCGAAGTCGCCGAGACGTTGAAGCGAATGCCCAAACGTGACACGGGTCGGAGACTTGGTAAATCACGGCGGGCTCTGGACAGCGATGTCGCTCGCCTCCAGAAGACCTTCGAAAGCGCGGGCCTCCGCGACTACCTGCGGAATCGCGGGCAACGCTGACGGTCGCCTGCGTAATTTGTCTGTAGGTGACCCGTCTCTCGCTCTCTCGCGCGAAGGAAACGTCATGGTGCAACAGCTCTATGAATACCGCTTCGACCCGGATGTCGAATGGGCTGACGTCCAGGCAGCAATTGCGTTAGCGCTACTCGCTGCGGAGTGCCTACATGGTGAGACTGAGGTCCGACTGCAGGCGACTCATGCGACCGATGCTGAAACGCGCATGTGCGTGATCAACGGCGACAGTGATGTCGGACGCGACCTCAATAAGGTGTTTTGTGGCTTCCTGCAGCACGAGTTTGGTGAAAACGCTTTCACTGTCTGCCGGACATCCGGCTCTAGAGAAGCAGCCGCCGGCGTGGTGTGAGCGTGGCCAAATGTCGGAAACGGTCCAGACGCCATTTCACGCGGCGACCGAATACACACGGCGCGGCTGGCGTGTCGTGCCCATCCCGTACCGCTCCAAGAATCCGGGCATTCGCGGCTGGCAAACACTCCGAATCGACGAATCCGAGCTGAGACGACATTTCAACGGCCGGCCTCAAAACATTGGCGTCCTGCTCGGAGAGCCTTCAGGCTGGCTGATCGATGTCGATCTCGACCACCTGCGGGCAGTCGACCTGGCCGCGGACTTCCTGCCACTCACTCCGGCGATCTTCGGCCGCGCCGGAAAGCCGCGATCTCACTGGCTCTACCATGTGTCGGCTCCCGTCAAGACGAAGAAGTTTCGCAGCAGATCCGCCGGCATGGTCGTGGAGCTGAGGTCTACTGGTGCACAGACCGTTGTGCCACCCAGTACCCATGAGTCAGGCGAAGCGATTCTATGGGAAGACGAGGCAGCCGAACCGGCCGTCGTTCCGCCTGGTGAACTCCTTAGTGCGGTCGAACAGCTGGCCACCGCGGTTCTTGTCGATCTCGGCGAGCCAACTCGTCCGCGGTCAATCCCAGCCTCGTCACCGGCACCCTCATCGGCAGAGGCTTCGGTGGATCTGAACGACCGGGCCCAGCATTGTCTGGCGGCCATGCTCCGGATGACTGTCGCTGACAGCAACGACGGTTCCAGGCGCCTGTTTGCGGCCGCCTGCCGGGCGGTCGAGCACGACCTGACTGACCCGGCAGCCCTCGCAACGATCCGCCGCTACGCGGACCAGAGACCGTTTCCACGCGAATGGTCGGACGAGAACATCCTGGAGCGGGTTCGAGACGCAGAGAAGAAATGCATTCGGGGCGCTGGTCTAGACGTCGACAAAGGCGCAACGATTCCCCTCGGCACTCGCGACCCACAGAGCGGCCGCCTCGTTCTGTCTCCCACGCAAACGTTGCCCACCGCTGAAGCCTACATCAGGGAATTCCACTCTCATCCGGGAGGGCGGACGCTACACAGTCAAGCCGGGATGCTGCTGACGTGGCGCGACAATCGATTCGTGGAACTCGAGGAGCCAGCGATTAAGCACAGCCTGCAAGGCTGGCTCCACGAGGCACAGCGATATGTTCGCACTCCCAAGAATGGCGAGATGACGCTCGCGGCGTTTGCGAGCAACCCGGGAACCGTCCGAGCCGCTCTGGAGACAATCCATAACTTCGTTCATCTGCCGGCCACGCTAACCGCGCCGGTGTGGCTTAACGGTGGTAGCTCGCGCCCATCGGCATCCGAGATCCTGCCGTGCCGCAGCTGCCTTCTGCACCTCTCAACGATGGAGCGATTGGACCCGACACCGAGCTTCTTCACGACCACGGCCCTCGACTTTGACTGGGAACCTCAAGCCCCCGAGCCCAGAGCCTGGTCCCGCTTCCTGCACGAGCTGTTCGACGACGACAACCAGTCGCACGAGCTGCTCCAGGAATGGGCCGGCCACTGCCTGACCGCGGGCACTTCGCTACAAAAAATGCTGCTGATCGTCGGGCCCCGGCGTTCCGGCAAAGGTACCGTCGCGCGGGTGTTGACTCGTCTGATGGGCACCAGCAACGTGTGCGGTCCGACGACCTCGAGTCTCGGAGGTCAGTTCGGGCTCCAGCCATTGATCGGAAAGTCGTTGGCGATCATCAGCGACGCGCGATTCACGGGCGAGAACATCCCCACAGTCGTGGAACGGCTGCTGTGCATCACGGGTGAGGACATGCTCACAATCGATCGGAAGCATCTCCCTTGCGTCACGATGAAGCTGCCAACGCGGTTCATGTTCCTGACGAATGAGCTACCGCGCCTGAACGACTCCAGTGGCGCGCTCGCCGGCCGCTTCGTCATCCTGCGGACTCAGAAGAGTTTCTATGGCAAGGAGGACACAACGTTAACCAAAAAGCTCGTGGAGGAGTTGCCGGGGATTCTGAACTGGGCCATTGAGGGCTGGCGACGCCTGCGTGATCGCGGCAGGTTCGTCATGCCGCAGAGTGTCGAAGACGCCGTTCGCGACTTGGAGGATTTGTCCTCGCCTGTTGGGGCTTTCGTTCGCGATCAATGTGTGGTGGAGCCGGGCCGTCGCGTCTGGGTCGATGACCTCTATGCGGCCTGGCGGCGTTGGTGCGAGGATCAAGGGAGGACGGCGATGAGCACAAAGCAGAGCTTCGGTCGTGATCTTGCCGCCGCTGTCACGGGCGTGGCTTGCCGCCGCGGATCGGGCAACGTCCGGTTCTACGAAGGCATCTCGCTGAAGGAAGGTTCGCAATGATGCCTACCGCCGCGCACCGTCGCGACGATCCCAATCGTGCTCCGCATCTTGCTGAGTGCACAGCGCTTGCCTTTCGCAGGCGACCAAATGTTTTCTCGCACTTCTTTGTGCGTTTGCAATGGAAAACGTCGCGACGGTGCGCGGCGGTAGCCAGCGACTCTTCGTTTTTTCGCCTGCACTTTTTTGCAAGCTGGCCGTTCACACGGCCAACCTGGCTTTCAGATCCGATACTCGTATTGAGTGGGCGACAGTGTTCCCTGGGAAATGTCCCACGGCCGAATCAGTTGCATCTCCCCACCACTGGCTGTCGGTGTCGCTCCGTCGACCTCGAGTTCCACGTGTCGGACGATCACCAGTGCCACACGATCTCCGTGGGCTTTGGCGTGTTCCACCTCATTCCGCGTCAAGAAAACGGATTCTCCAGCACCGGTGGTGCCCTTGACCTCGACGTGCACCACTTCCGAACCCTTTTCGCAGTGCAAGTCGTAGGGTTTCTTGCGAGACACATCCGTGACGGTGAAGCCCATCGCCAGGAAGTATTCTTCAGCGATACCCTGCGCGTGAAGCTCGACTGCTTTTCGCGCGGCGGCATTGAGCCGATACCCTTGTCCGCGTGTCGATACGACCATGGGGTCATCAATCGACGACGTCGAATCCGCAGCAATCTCGAAGACGCGATGCCATTGGCCGGGCTGGACTGTGAAGACGGTTCCACCGCGTGCTCGCGCTACCGCCAGACCACTCAACCAGGTTGCCTCGTCCTCCCAAATCGGGAGACCGGCAAGACGGAACACACGCACATTTACTCTCGTCGTGGCTCCGATGATCTCGGAGCGCCAGAACCGATTCTGTTCGGGTGGGCTTTCTCGGACGATAGGGCCTTCGATGACTTCACCCAAGGCAATCACGCCCCGGCGACCCGCGCCCGTCTTAGCCTGCCAAATCAAGACCCGATCACCAGGTCGAGGATTAGGCCGGTCGACCGTCCACCACAGTTCGTCCAAGGCAGCTACCGCTTCGGCACCTGCAAACCGATCCGCCCTGCTCACAAGAGCCCAGTATTTTCGTTTCGTCGGAAGCCGAACAAACCGCCACTTGGACGTCTCAACGCCGTCAAGCACCAATCGACCGAATTGATCGACGCACCACTGACTCAAACGCTCGGTCAGATCCTGGGCCTCCACATAGCTTCCGAGAACATTCTCAATAGCCGTTCTGGAGACCGCGCCATCAAACTTTGCGCCGGTGGATCGACCTTGCAGCGCCGATTCGTACTGTCCAAAGCTCATGTTGCGAAAGCCGACGAACTTCGAAGGAGCAAAATGGGCTTCGTCCTCGTCGAACACCCAGTATGTAGTCTGGCCCACGAGGTTCTTAGCTCGCTTGAGGCTCGAAGGCAGACCGCGAGTGAATCGACGGACGTTCTCACGAATCTCATCGGCTGTACCGACGAGCTGCAAATCTGCCGGTGCCGCGCCGATCACGTTGCGCCGCAAGTGGAACTTCGTAGGTGGCCCTGGCTCACTATTCACGAAGTCAAAGGTCCCTTCATACCGGAACGCGTAGTCGGGATGTTCGTCCTTGCGCCTGCGATGAAACAGCAGCAGTTCGAGTCCGCGATCGTGATGTTCGGCGATCAGTGGATCGGTGCGACCTTTGGTCTGCCCCTCGAAGTACAGGTCGTCGCCAGCAAAGTGGTCTTCATATTGAGTGCGATCCGAGGACTTTTCCTCAGTGATAAAAAGCCAGACGGAGTTGTATCCAGCGGGCTTAAACACTCCGGTATTGATCGTTGCGTCGGTGATGCCAAACAGAGCCGCAAGCTCCTTGCGCGAGTAAGAGCTTCCTATGGTCAATTCTTCGGAAGTGAATCCAGCCATTACCGAGCCTCCCCAATATGAAGCAGTATCACTATCGTACGGAGCTTTTGCTTTGAAAATCGAGCATCGCAAACTTTGCGACATCAAGCCGTACGCCAGCAACCCGCGCCAAAATGAGCAGGCCGTCGATGCTGTCGCGGCGTCGATCCGCGAGTTCGGCTTCCGGCAGCCGATCGTCGTCGACGAGGACAGCGTCATCATCGTCGGTCACACGCGGTATAAAGCGGCTCAGAAGCTGGGACTGGACAAGGTACCCGTCCACGTGGCCCGCGGCCTCACGCCGGAGCAGATCAGGGCCTATCGACTGGCCGATAACAAGACGGCCGAAATGGCCGAATGGGACGCCGAGTTGCTCCCCATCGAGTTGGCCGGACTTCGGGAAGCGGACTTTGACATCCAGCTGACGGGGTTTTCTGATGATGAACTGACGCAGCTGTTGGGCGGCGACGTGCTGGAAGGCCTCACGGATCCGGACGAAGTTCCCGAGCCGCCGGACCAGGCAGTGACTCAAACTGGCGATTTGTGGGTGCTCGGGAATCACAGATTGCTGTGTGGCGACAGCTCCGAACCCAAAGCCGTCGATCGGCTGCTCGATGGGGCTGAAATTCACCTGGTGAATACAGACCCGCCGTACAACGTGAAGGTCGAGCCCCGCTCCAACAACGCCATTGCCGCGGGGTTGAGCTCGTTTCAGGGCACGAAGCACCATCAACAGCTCGATGTCACGCGCCATCCGAACAAGTCCAAACCTACAGGCAAGAAAATGCGGGCCAAAGACAGGCCATTGGCGAACGACTTCGTCTCCGACGAGGAGTTCGAAAGGCTGCTGGATGGCTGGTTTGGCAACATCGCGCGCGTGCTGGAACCCGGTCACGGGTTCTACATCTGGGGCGGGTATGCGAACTGCGCGAACTATCCTCCGGTGCTGAAGACGTGCGGATTGTACTTCTCTCAGGCCGTCATCTGGGTCAAGGAGCACCCTGTCCTCACCCGTAAGGACTTTATGGGAAACCACGAGTGGTGTTTTTACGGATGGCGCGAGGGCGCTGGCCACAAGTTTTTCGGCCCCAACAATGTGCCGGACGTGTGGTCGGTCAAGAAAGTGAATCCGCAGTCGATGGTGCACCTGACGGAGAAGCCGGTCGAATTGGCGGTCCGCGCGATTCAGTACTCGTCCCACCCAGGCGAGTACGTGCTCGACCTGTTCGGCGGCAGCGGGTCGACGCTGATTGGTTGCGAGCAGACGGGACGCAACGCGTTTCTAATGGAACTCGATCCGCTCTACTGCGACGTGATCGTTCAACGCTGGGAACAGTTCACTGGCAAGACAGCGGAACGCATGGCGGCGGGTGTGGAGGCGTCGGCATGATCTACCTCGCCAGTCCGTACTCTCACCCGGACCCTTCTGTACGCGAACAGCGGTTTCACGCCGCCTGTCAGGCTGCCGCCGGGCTCATACGGAGCGGCGCGACCGTGTTTTCGCCCATCGCGCACTCGCATTCCATCGCCCAGCATGGATTGCCCACCGATTGGCGGTTCTGGGAACGCCACGTCCGGGAGCAGCTGCTGTATTGTGACGAGGTCGTCGTGCTGACGCTGGACAGCTGGCGGGATAGCCAAGGCGTGAGGGCTGAGATCCAGATCGCGGCGGAACTCGGGAAGCTCGTGTGGTACCTCGATCCACCCAGGAGTAAATCGTCTGAATCACCGCCACGCGGAACTTGAGGGAGCGACGCCCCAAGCGCCAAAACGACTAATCTTCTCGGCTTCTATCGAAACGGCGTAGCGTTAGTTCAATGAGCCGTCAACGGTTCGATCTTCTTCACTTTCTGCTTCCATTGTTCCCGCAGTTCCCGTAAATGCGGATAGGACGTCTCTGTTGCTTCGACGTACTTCTCAAACTTCTTGCACGTGAAAAGGAACATAGCTGCAAAGAATTGGCGGCACAGTTCTTCGTGTGCCTGTTCGTTCAGGACGGCAAGAGCCATTTCGTTGTAGAAGTTTAGAAACGCAAGAATGGCGTGTGTGTTCTCTTCCGAAGTGCCGCCTGCAGCGAGGGCGCGGACCGCTTCTCCGCGAAGTTGCACGACGTGATCGCTGTTGAAGCGCCTGATTAGTTCAAGTGCCGTGCGTCGTTTCTCCATCTCAATCGTGAGTTCTTGACTTCGGCGCAACTGCATCAATTGATGGGTCGCCACAACAGCGGTAATCACTACCACGACGAGCTGAATCCACCCGCGTATCTCGGCAGAGATAATCGTAGCGCGTGTCTGTGCTTGACCGTTCATATTCGAGTGGCCCTTCGACTAGTCTATCGCAGCCTACGACGATAGTTCTGCCGCACAATCATGTGCGTATCCGGATCCCTCTATTCCGCCTGCCCGCAGCGTCCGCGCAGCAAGAAACCGTCCCAACACATTAACCGGGCGGTGTTACGCGCTGGGTGTGGATCAGGTCAAGCGTGGTGCCGAGAAGGGCTGATTGCCCAACATCCGGCTGTCATGGGACTGAATACACCGTACTCACTGCGAAATGATCGGATCCGAATGTCTGCATCGTCTTTTCGGCTTCCGCAAACGCTCCGATCTCGCCCTCAACGTAAATGTTGTCGATCGGCCCTGTCCCGGGGAATTGATTCGAGTCAAACGTCTCGCCGACATTCGCAGTCAAGTTGGTCATCTTCAGACCACCGATCAACCCCTTGCCGAAAATGGCGTGCGTGTCATCATAGCGGTCGCCAGCCTCGCCACCGATCGCATCGACGACGAGATCCTCGCCGTTCTTCTTCAGGTCTGTGAAGCCGACGTTCAGGTCACCGGCGACGACGTACGAGTAACCCGGGAAGTTTTCCCGGTCTTCCAACACACTGAGGGCCATCGCTGCAGCAACGAATTCGCGTTTCTGAGCGTTCTCGGCCTCGTTGCTCGATCTCGACGACTTCAGGTGTGCCAGTGCGATCGTCAGCTTGAGGTCGTCGATTCGCACCCACAGAAAACCACGTCCCGGCTTGGCCTTCGCAAGCCCGAGTTTCAGTATTGAATCGGGCGCAAGTGGGCGTTCGGCAGGTTCGCCGCCTCGAGAGTGCGGGCGGTTATCTGGGGTGACGTCGTACTCGACTGCCTGCGTAATCGGGAATCGGCTGATCACTCCGACCTCAAAAGAACCGTGCTGGTTGTTATCGTTCTGGCTGAAGTCAGAACACACGACATGGAAACCATCGAGGCCCATCAAGTCGCGAACACGCTCCACGACGGCGAGTGAGCACACCTCATCGATCAGTAGGATGTCGACGTCGTCGAAATGTGCGGCGAAAGCCTCCAGATCGCTCCTCCGGTCGTTCACGTCGGATACTTTGAACAGTTCCTCGCCATTCCAGAGGACGATTCTCACGTCCTCAGCCTGCACGGATGTCACGAAAGCTAGAATGAGCAAGAAGGATAAGTGACGCATGAAAGCCTCCTTTACTTGAAATACGACGGCGACCGAAGCCACTGCTTCTCAATAGTAATAGGCGAAGAATGCGACGTGTTCGGGCGCGCGGTTTTGGAATCGACAGATCCGATGCCGACCCAGACGCCTACCTGCGCGAGTTGGGTAAAGACGCGTGTTCAACACAAACGTGATGCTCTTGGGCCTTTCCGATGGGTCCACCGACAATCTTCTTCCCTGCGGCCAGCGCTGCCCGACACATGCACCGGCAAGACGGTCCGTCCAAATCGGTCGGCTAGGATGGACTCCCACAAGCTGCACCCGCTTTAGTGTGCGCTTTTGGTCAATACATTTGAGCAGCGAGTTGCGATAGCATTAGGGCAGATCTCGAACCACGGGTGAAACACAAGGAGAGGCCAGATGCCAGCAAAACAGATCAACAGGCAAGTGGTTTTCATGATCGGGGCAGGGTTCTTGATTGTTGCAGTGATTGCCGTGGTTCTATACCGGAGAGCCCCAAGATCCGCCGTCAAAAGCGTAGACTCATTCAACACACTCAAGCTAGTTCTGGAACCCGACGGATGGAGTGTTCCCAGACCCCCGCGCACCGACTGGACACCAGGAACGCTGCTGGTCGTCGACCGGAATTCAGTGACCATTTATCAGAGGGGCGAGGAGGCATTTCCGGAGGAAGAGTTTGAGAGAAGGGAAGGGCGCGCGCCGTATCCTCAAATGACCATCTCACTCGACTGCTCTATCGACGCAGACGCGAGGTTTCTTTCAGGAGCCAATCAGGTTGCTGCCGGCGAGCTTTCGACGAGTGTTTTCACCATCACTCTCAAGGATGCGATAGCCAAATACATTCCGCTGAAACAGCTTGAAGACGCGGTCGCATCAAGCGATTTTCTGAAGAACGCTGTCTCGATGCGACCACCTGAGACCGTATTCGTGATTACAGAAGCACTCTCCGTGGGCTCCATCCAAATCACGAACTCAGCCGAATCCGGCACCACAATTGAGGAGGGTGCCAGTGTTCAGGACTCATTGGAGGCTGGTCTTCGAGCGAACGTACAGTCAAGCTCTCAATCCGAGTACGTCGTGCCGGGGCCAATCACCGTGGGATACAAAGTCAGGTCTCTTGCGGCCGTAGCAAAATCACTGGGCGATCCGGCGGCGGGTCTTGACATCAAACTGCTCCCCACCGGTATGGGCGACCAGGACAAGATCGGCGACCTTGAAGAGGTTGCGAAAGCGCAAGAGTCGACAGGCCTGAGAGTCGTAACTCCAATTCATGTGCTCGCAATCGGTCTGGATCTTTATGCCGTAGATGAGAAGGCAAAGATCGGCGGAGTGCTTCCGGGCGCTCCTGCCTCGGCCGCTCTCGTGGCCTGGAGGATGACGCAGCTATTTGGGCATGATCCAAGGTGCTCGGTCGACCTTTACGCACCGACTTTGCAGCAAGGTCGTCTTCGCGATCGAGCCACCAGTCAGGAGCTTAAATCCATCATCGGCCAATGGAAAGAGCGCGTCGGACAGGGTGATCAAGGCGTTCCGAATGCATACATGATCTACTATTGTGGACATGGGGTGGTCGACAGCGCCAATGGATTTGTTGTTATGGTGCCGGAAGATTACGGCGAGACCGATGAGCATGGTCGAATAAAGAGTGGGGGCCTTTCGTGGGCGGACGTAAATGTTTTATCAGATAAACAGTCTGCGTGCTTAGTCGTATTGGACTGCTGTCGAAAAGAAGACGGGTACCTCAATCATGTCCAGGAGCGCGCGCGCCAGCCATTTCGTTCGGGTGCACAAGCAAGCGCGATGCGCTCGATGCGACGGAACTTTCGCTCGGGGTTTCCAGGACCAGGAACGTTCCTTATCCACGCGACTGGCAACGACACATCGGCATTCACGATTCCGCACACAATCGGTATCGCGAGATATGACGTCGGTCCTCTGGCCGCGGTCATCGATACAGTCTTAGAAAACGGGATTGCAGACCAGTCCGATCTGACGTTTTCCGATCTGGCGGACTTAGTGATGCGAAAAACCCGTGTAGCCGGTATTGAAGTGCAGGGTAAACGTTGGCGTAACGTCTGGTCTGATCAGACGCAACAACGGTTCGTCAAATTGACATTATTCGACGCGCGCTGAAGAGTCAGGCTCGCAGCATCATATTCGCTGAGGTCAGCGAACAGACTCATTCGATCTCGGATTACTTGGATCGTTATGCGATGGTTTCTCATCGTTCCGGTTATGCTGACAGCATGCAGTCCTCGCATCGGAGGCCATCAGCCCAAGGTTGTCCCGAAGGCTGACGACTTCACCCCAATCGCGTTGGGTTTGAGGCGGCTTCCGGAAGTGGCCGAAGTGACCCTTCACGGTGCTCGGGAGCCAACGCACCGAATCATCCACATCCTCGACTGAGCAAATGCTGCCTACGGGCTTGACGCCGCTACAACGACGCTTCGCGAGCAACCATCTCGTGGTGCCAGTTCCAGAGTTCGATCTCGGCTTCGGTCGCCGGGCGAACGGTCTTGATGTCGACCGGGACGTCCCGCCCGAGTCGCCGGGCTTCCCTTCGTGCGGGTTTGGTCGGCATCGTCTGCTTCCACCAAGACATACCTGGCAACCGTCGCAACAGAGTACATCGTCATTTGGGTTACTCCGAATGGGTTTCCTATCCACAGACATATCTCGATTCGGCCGAGCGCATCCAGTCAGTTCCGCCACACAACCGAAGGTCTCTCGCAACTTCCCCCTGCTACCGAAGGGGCGTGACGTTGGGCCGTTGCCGACGCGGTGCGGGTGAAAGAATCCGCGAACCAACGATAGGACGCCCCGTCACGGCGCGTCCTGGGCGACGTGGTGGCGAATCACGCCTTTTGTGCTTGAACAACTATTCCCAGACTCCGTTGACACTCGCACTCCGGAGTCGTAGCCTGATTGCTAACCGTTCAGTCGGCCCCCGACAATGCAGCAATTCTGCTCTACGCCGGGCTCTGTCGCCCATCTCCTGAGCGGTTCAAGATGCACATCGTCCGTGGTGTGCTCGTTTACGTTTTCAGCAAAGTCGGAGATGGGCTGGACGTGCGACACCACTTCCTGTCGGTCGCCTCACACGATCATTCCAAAACAACGCGGATCTTGCGCGACGAGGTCGGCGAGAAGTCGCTGCGAGAATCATAGGAGCGCGCAAGCCGCGCTGGAAATGGTACGTCAGTAATTCATCAAGGGGGGGGCATGCATGAGCGATACAAGCATTGAAGCACTTGTGAAGGAATTCATCAGCAAGCCAGCCAGTAAGCAACTTCCGCCAACTGGCTACGAAATCGCGATCGTCGTCCCAAGTGAGGCGCAACTGCGTTTTGTCGACCAAGCTTCCGGCGACGCGACACCGCTTACGTTTCCGTCGGCCGAATTCCGCGGCGCGCCTCAAACGATGCCATTCAAGGTTGGGCTTGAGGACAGTTCCAAGACGCTCACCGCACACGCGGTTGCTATGCTCGTAGTCATCGCCGTTGACGCGATGGACGAACGCAACGCCGTACACTTCAGGAATGGGAATGTCTCAAGTTGGCGACTCACCGTAAAAAAGGGAGGTACGGTCTGTCTCGACCAACCCGGGAATGGCCCAGTGGATCGGGTATTCCCATTGAATTGCTAGCCACTTTCTCTTGAATCGACTCTGTTGTCAGGAGATGCGACCATGCCGAAAGACCTGTCGATGCCGAAAGAGCCATCGACCGACGACGAGATTCAACGCGTCAAATACGAGTTGTGGGGCCACGACCTCGACACCGAGATGCGAGACGCTGATGCAGCCAAACGTCTGGTCGCCGAAGGCGATTCGTGGTTTGACTACGCACCCGACCTCGACATTCTCGATCAACTGAAGTTTCGGCATCGCTACTCTATCTGGAAGGTCGCGAAGTTCGGCAACACGCTCGAAGACATGTCGTGGGGGACAGAGATTTACTCGAACTATGTGCCCAGGCCGCCGCAGCTACTGGAAACCCTGCGTGCGATCAGAATTTACAAACCGAAGGTTGTCTTGCTCTCCGCAGGCGGAAACGACGTCGTGGGAGACGAATTCGAGTCGTACCTGAATCATAGAGACAACGGTTTGACCGACCTCCGCGAGCAATACGCGGACACGCTCATCAACGACGTGTTTCGACCTGCTTACATCCACATCCTGTCCGAGATCGCCAACACGGAAGCCGTCGTCGGACATGAGATTCACGTCATCGCGCATGGTTACGCAGATGCAATTCCGGACGGCCGCCCCACGAGGACCGTATTCGGCGTGCGCCTGGGCGGCCCCTGGCTCCGGCCGGCGCTTGCGCACAAAAGAATCCCGCAAGGTCCGGGAAGTGACGGCGAAACTGTAGTGCGGGATCTGATCGGCAAGTTCAATGCAATGCTAGCGCAGCTTGACCAGCAGAGCACGAAGTTCCACTACATCGATCTGCGCCCGATAATCACCCAGCATTCTCACTGGCGGGACGAGCTACATCTGCATGGTTTCGCCGCTGCACGGGTCGCGGATGCGTTCCACGCCGAAATCAGCAATTACGTCTAGCGTACGCCGGACGGGCCAACCAACGAGAGAATGCCCCAACGGGCCGTCCCGGGCGATGTGGTGGCCACTGCGCTACTTGACCGTGAACAGCCCGCGGTCCGTCTTCTTGAACCGCGCGTCCTTTCCCTTGGCGTCAATCTCGCGCAGGATTGCCGAGTAGAGCGTGGCGTGGGGCGTCTTGCCGCCAGGTGACTTCCAGTAGCCTTTCGCCGCCATCCGCTCGACCATCGTCTTGGTGGTCAACGGCTCCTTCGATTCGCCAAGCACCTTGGCCGCCGCGTCGAGCGCGCTCATCTTGCGTTTCTTCGCTTGTGCCTTCTTGCCGGTCGTCTTCTTCGCTGCGGGTTTCGCAAGGGTGGCCTTCTTTGCGCTGGTCCGTTTTCCCGTCGTCTTCTTGGTCGTTGCTTTCTTGGCTGCCATCGTTCTGTCCTTCCATTCGCGTCTGCGATTCGTCGGGCGGCCACAACAGCCGCCTCAAAGCAGGGGACAGGAGTTACCTCGACTCCCGAATGACATCCAGCGTTGTCTGCCGGGATTCCACAGTTTCTGGAAAGAATCTACAGGCAGAAAGAATCTCCCAAAAAGCGGACAACAGCGCACATGCCTCGCGTAAGTAAGTAGATAGGGACTTGTCCTTACAGAGGAACAATATGTGCCACAACGCCTCAAGACGCCGTGTAACGCGCCAGGCTGCCGCCGTGCGTCCCGTGGTGGTTTCTGCGACGAGCACGCCCACTTGGCCACACAACGGCCAGCAGAACGCCGTCGTGGCACGGCAGCCGAACGTGGCTACGACGCCCGCTGGCGTCGCCTCCGTAACGCCTACATTGCCCAGCACCCACTCTGCGAAGACTGTCTTGAGGAAGAAATCACAAACGCCGAAGGCATCGAGGTCGATCATGTTATCCCGATCCGCGTACGACCCGACTTGCGATTGGTATGGAGCAACCTCCGCAGTCGCTGCGTTCGGCATCACAGGTTGAAGACCCAACGAGATCGCGAACTCTACGGAGCACACTGAAGACCACAACCAGACATGGCAGCAGCCCCCCAGGGGGGATCATCATCTCCGGGAGGGGTAGCCGTAGTACCACGCGTCCCCGATGCGTGTATTTTCGCGAAATTGAAGGTAGGGGGGGCGGCCGACGAAGGGAGCTTCGTGCGGGGCAGAAAACCCAAGCCATCGGTGATCAAGCAGCTTGAAGGAAACCCCGGAAAGCGCCCGCTCAACGAACGCGAACCGGTGCCTCCGGAAGGTATTCCCGACTGCCCCGATTTTCTCAACGACGAAGCTCGAGCCGAGTGGTTCCGCATAGCTGATGTGCTGCTGGAGATGCGCCTGCTGAGCCAGGCCGACCGTGCGGCGCTGGCAGCCTATTGCACGGCCTATGCGCGTTGGGTGGAGGCCGAAGACCAAGTGCGGAAGTTCGGCACCATCGTCAAGTCGCCCGACAAGGGATTTCCCATGAAGTCACCGTACCTGACGATCGCCGACCAGTCGCTGGAGACGATGCGTAAGTTCCTGATCGAGTTCGGCCTCACACCGGCCAGCCGCAGCCGTATCAAGGTCCCTGAAGATTCGCAGGCGGCTGACGAGTTTCACGTGTTCCTCGAGGCCGGATGATGAACGGTCTGGCTCGGCGACTCGCCGAGGCGCGGGAGGAGGGGTGGGACGAGTGGATCGCGTCAGAAGCGGACGAGCGGGCCGTACGCGAAGGTTACCGGTTCGACTTCCAAGCGGCCGAACGTGTGCGGACCTTCTTTCAGAGGTTCCTGCACCATTCCAAAGGCGCCTGGGCCGGCCAGCCGTTCGATCTGCTCGACTGGCAATGGCGGATCGTCATCGCGCCTCTATTCGGCTGGAAGCGGCCGGACGGAACGCGGCGCTTTCGGCGGGGCTACATCGAGGTGCCCAAGAAGAATGGGAAATCGACGCTGTTTTCGGGCCTCAGCCTGTACCTGCTGGTGGCGGATCGCGAGCCAGGCGCCGAGGTCTATAGCGCGGCCGTCGACCGGGACCAAGCCTCCATCGTGTACAACGAGGCCGCCAACATGGTCGAGTGCTCGCCGCACCTGTCGACGAGGCTATCCGTCGTCCGCTCGACCAAGCGCATCGCCGATCATCGCACGCATTCGTTCTACAAGGCGCTGTCAGCCGATGTGCCGGCCAAGGAGGGGCTCAACGCACACGCAGTGTTGATCGACGAGTTGCACGCCCAGAAGACGCGAGAGCTATGGGATACGCTGCGTTACGCAGGCGCAGCCAGGCGCCAACCATTGCATCTGAGCATCACCACGGCCGGATATGACCGGCACTCGATCTGCCGGGAGCAGCATGATTACGCCAACAACGTCCTCGAGGGTGTGATCGAGGACCCGTCGTTCTTCGCCTTCATCGCGGCCGCCGCTAAGGATGACGACTGGACTGATCCAGACGTCTGGCGGGACGCCAATCCCAGTTTCGGCGTCACTATTCAGTCGGACCAGTTTGCCGAAGACTGTCGCGAAGCACAGGAATCACCGGCCAAGGAGAACTCGTTTCGGCGGTATCGGCTCAATCAGTGGACCGAGCAGGACGTCCGCTGGTTGAACATGGACAAGTGGGACGCCTGCGGCGGCGACCCCGGCGACCTGGAGGGCCAGGCTTGTTACGGTGGTCTCGATCTCTCGTCGACGACGGATGTTTCGGCACTCGCGCTGGTGTTTCCACGGAAAGACGGCTACTTCTCGGTGCTGCCCTTTTTCTGGGTGCCGGAAGAAGGGGCTCATCACCGCGAGCGGCGAGACCGCGTCCCGTACTTACAGTGGATTCGAGAGGGTCACATGGATGTCACATCGGGCGAGGTCGTCGACTACGACGTGATTCGCAGACAGATCAAACAACTTGGAGAACTCTACGACATCCGCGAAATTGCCATCGATCGCTGGAACGCAACGCAATTGGCGTCGCAACTGACCGACGATGATTTCGAAATCGTAGCGTTCGGCCAGGGCTACGCCTCCATGAACTCACCGACCAAGAAGCTGGAGGAGGTGGTGCTCGCTCACAAGCTGCGACACGGAGGCCATCCTGTGCTGCGATGGATGGCGTCCAACGTATCGATCGAGACGGACGCAGCCGATAACTGGAAGCCCTCCAAGAAGAAGAGCATCGAGCGCATTGACGGGATCGTCGCGCTGATCATGGGTCTCGATCGCGCGAGTCTCCGGAAGGAGTTTCGGAGCGTCTACGAGGGACGCGGGTTGCTATAAGCATCGATCGTGGGCTCTCGCAATCTGCACAGTTGCGTCCATTGACAGTCGCGCGACGCGCGGTGGATTGGCTTCCATTGGCCAAGAAGTCGTGCTCGCCAACAAGCTACGACACGGAGGGCATCCCGTTCTGCAGTGGATGGCTTCCAACGTTTCGATCGAGACCGACGCCGCCAACAACTGGAAGCCTTCAAAGAAGAAGAGCATCGAAAGAATTGATGGAATCGTCGCATTGACTATGGGTCTTGATCGGGCCAGCCTGCGGCAACAACATGAGATCGTGATCAAGACGCTTTAGTGGTTGGACGATGATCCTCATCCGCACTGCGCCAGCCTGCGGAACTTAGTTCGCGGTTGAGGTCCATGATCAGCACGATGGATTCCCGTGCTCAACCATTGTTGACATTCACGCGAAGGCCGCATACCGTGGCTTCTCGGCTGCCATTCTGAATGCACGACGCGGCTGCGTCGTCGCAACAAACCCATCTCCAGAATGGTCGTCGCACACTGTTGTCGGCGGTTGCCACGTTGATGAAGAACATCTGATTCATTGTGCGCTTTGGAGATGGGTATCATTCGAGGGCAGGGCGTCTCGCGGCACGATCTACGGCCGCAGCGCTCCGTTTCCTGTATGGATGAGAACTCATCCTAAACGCAGGTTGCGAGAGAGCCTGGAGACCAACATGAATGCACCTCGCGGGACATTCGCGGAATGGACAGACCGACTGCGGGCGTATACCGAATACATCGGTACCCTTGGCAAATACAAAGTAGATGCTGCCAAAGCCGAACTGACGAGAGCTCAGACCGCCGGCCAACTGCAGAGAGTGGAGGCGATGCGTCTTCTCGTCGCGCAACTTGAAAGAGATCTCAGGCAAATGGTGAGATTTCGCAGTCAGATGCAGCGAAGAATCCAGCAGATCGGCGACCGAGCAAAAAAGGCAAGACACGTACTCCGAGGTCGTAGGATTTCTGGCACCCTCTTCGCGCAAGCATTCAGCGCATACGAGTGGTTTGCACTCGAAGTGATGCAGGTCGATTCGGAGCGACTCTACTCTATTCAAATTCCGCAAGCAGCTCGCCGCGCCTCAAACTTCATCAACAACCGAACGGGTGGTGACTGCGACCCCCTCGATGACAGTGTCGAGACCGCGGTTGGACTGGCAGCGTGGCTTAAGGAAAAACGCTACATGGCCAAGACTGGGCACGCGCACCGAGTGCTTGGACGGTTATTCGGCGAGATCAACTCTTTCGCAGGCGAAACAACCTCTGAGTTGCGCAGTCGGATCGAGAAGATGCAAGACAGGACTTACAACGCATGGACGCCTCAAGGGATTCTCGGCGTGCCAAATGTAGCGGCCGCAAAGAGCATTGAAGGGGCGGGAGCCCGTGAAGCTTAGCAGCCCATTTCGCAACAAAAATCGTTTCCTACTACCCCAAGCGAGTCGAACGATTCCCGGTGACATCTAGCCGAGGTTCTCCTTTGCGCTCGATGACTCGCCAGTATGACAAGAGTAGGAGTCTGCCGTGGCTGCCCGTACCCGCTGCACAATCGCTTTGGTAGTAGTTGGAACGCTGCTGGTGACCGGCGTCGATGGTGCAGAGTCTGAGGAGACACCGCCCCAGGCGAAAGCCGCGTTGAACACTGAGCAACTAAGCAATACGACCATTGAGATGACGCGAGGGTCGCTTCACCAGGCGCGGCTGGATCTCCGCGAGACGACCGGAAACCAGACAGTGGTAGATCTCGCGGTCACCCCGGTTGCCGTGTTCGTCAAGGAATCGAAGACGCTGGCCCCAGGCGAGGTCACAGTGAAGGGTCCGCGGCCCGCATCGCCGGCGTCGGGTGAGCCCACCGAGCAGAAGCCGCCTGCAAAGTTCTCGATTCCAGCAGGGGGCCATGCCCAACTCAGCCTCACATTCTTTGGGTTTCAACAGACGGGCGAGTTCGAGACGCGTCTCTATCTGTCATCGGCCAGTCTTTCGGAAACCCAGGTGATCCCCCTGAACGTTCGGGTCACGGACCCAGTCTGGATTCCCTTGCTGGTGATTCTATTGGGGGTGGCCGGCGGCGGCGCCGTCAAACACTTTGCCGAAAGACGGCGGCCTCAGCTCCAGCAGGAGATCCGGTTGATCCGCGTCCGCGACGGCCTCCGCACACTGCAGTCACGAACGAATGAACCGCAGAAACTCCACGAACTGCGCGAAGCAGAGCTTCTGCTGACGGCAGCGGAGCAAGCGATCACGTCCGGCAGGCTTGACGAGGCCGCATCCCAACTTGATCAGGCCGCCGAAAAACTCGAGGCGTTCCGCGCGGGAGAGGCAGCGCGACTGAAGGAAGTCCGCGACCTGTTGAGCGAAACAGAGCGGCAGTTTGAGGGCATCAAAGGGGGACTGGTCGATTCCACGCGGATTGGCACGGTCTCGTTTCTGGCAGCATGGGAGCGCACGAATAGTGAGATTCTGTCGCTCCTGCGAACTTTTCACGTCGATACGGCAGCCCGGCTTCTGGACAAACTCCGGCGCGATTTCGCCACCGCAGTCGGCGGCGAGATCGACGACATCCGCGGCAAGCTTCCGTCCGGCGCGCCCGGAGATGCCATCCGCACAAAGCTGGGCGAAGCCCGCCGGTTGCTGGACGAGTTCAAGTTTGCTGAGTCGATGTCGAAACTGCGTGAGGCAAAGCAGGCCCTGCGGACTGCAAAAGCTCAGGCACAAGGCGCCCGACCAACGGCGATACCAAGGTTCCTGGACGCCGTCAGAGAACCCGTTGACGCGCCCCGAATCCTCGTCGTCTCGCCAACTGACCCAACTCAAGTGACGACGGGTATCTCGACGACATTTCAGCTGCATCTCCCCGCCGGCGTCGTCGGCGACCGGATCAAGTGGCAGTTTAGCGACGGAAGTGAGTCTCACGTCGATGGCGTCGATAGTCTGCAATCGCATCGCTTCAGGCAGCACGGTGCCTACACCGTTGTAGCCCACGTTTACTCTGGCCAAGAGCAGAACCCAAAGCTGTCCGTTTCCACGGAGATTCAGGTATTGCGCGGGCGGGCCGAGCAAGGGATCGAACTCAAGCAAAGCCAAGTGCAGTCCATTGACTTCGGGCTGAGCCTGATTGCGGCGGTGCTGGCCGGCCTGACCGGTCTGTTGTACCTATACGTGGACAAGGCGTTCGGTTCGCCATCCGACTACATGCTCGCGTTGCTATGGGGTTTCGGCATTGACAACAGCGTGCGCGGCTTTTCGGACGTCCTTAAGAAGATAACGGCAGCGAGTTAGTCGATCGGCATGGATACAGTTGTCTTGACAATCGGCAGCAGGAAAGGCGCGGGATACCCGCTCAGCCTTGCCAACGTTGATCGCACTGGTGAGGTTCCATCCTTGCCAGCGAATCTGGAGCCCCTTGAGGAGGGGCGTTGTGCCGAGATCCGCGAGACTGTGTTTCACCAGGACCAGCCCAGCCCAGACTTCCATTCGATGGGCCAGGAATTGCACGACTGGCTGATCGGAAACGATGTGGGAAGGGCATGGCTGTGCATCGATCAGCAACCAGGGCTTCGCACGGTCCTGTGCATCGAAGACGAAGAGTTGAGGGCTATTCCCTGGGAGCTGATGTGCCGAGGGAACCTCCCGCTGTTTGCAAGGCAGAACAATCCAATCGTTCGGGGGAGGGTGCCCAACGATCATCGAGAGCCAGAGTCCATCGAGTGGCCGCTGCGGGTGCTGCTGGTTGACGGCGCCCCTGCTGCTCAGGGAGCCGGCGAACGAATCTACTCGGAAGTGGAAACAGAGTCGATTCAGCGCGTGTTCCACCAGTTTCGCAGGATGGTAGAGCCAGTGATTCTTCGCCGCCCCAGCCGGGAACGATTGGACGACGTGCTCGACTCCTTGAGGCCGCACATCATTCATTTCATCGGCCATGGGCGGGAGTACGTCGGGTCGGGAATCGTCCTCACGATCGACGCCGACCAACCATGGGACTGGAGAGTCCAAGAGATTACGGCCAAGTTTGACCCCCAGACGACGGACTGGCAGCCTCGGTTCGTGCTGCTGAACGCCTGCCGTTCCAGCGGTCACATCGACGAGCAGGGGCATGCCTCGAGTGTGGCCCGTGCTTTTGCCGACGCCGGCATTCCCGCCGTGCTCGGGATGCAAGCCGACATTCTTGGAGACGTTGCCGCGCGGTTGAGCGTGCCATTCTACAGATCGCTGCTCGAAGGGACGCCGATCGATCAATCTTTGTGTAAGGCCCGGCACGAAGTTGTCGAGAACCTGCAGAAGCGGGACTGGTGTCTGCCGCACCTAGAGCTGAACACCCTGCCCGACCGCGTGTTTCCTGTGAAGCCGCCGATCGATCCGGAGCTACGACAGCGCGTGCGGAATATTCCCGAGTTCCAGGAACACTCGCGGTTCGTTGATCGTGAGAACTTTCGCTCCAACCTACGCAAGGCAATCCAGCCGGTCGATGGTAGCTTGCCTCGTCCGGTAACCATCATCAGCGGAGCACGCGAAGTCGGTAAATCGGCGCTGTTGCACTATTGCCTAGAATGGTGTGTCTACTGGGACTGGCGAGTGGCATTTGCTGACACCAACCGCGAAGGCAACCAAAAGAGCTTCCTGGATACGCTCGAACTGCTCGCCAAGGGTAATCCTGAGTGTGCGTCGCTGCTCTCACCGAACCACACGGCGGCGGAGCCAGACGCGTTCTCAGACTATCTCGAGGCTGTTGACGACTTTCGCCAGTCGGCCGCCGGTGAGCTGAATGATACTGCCAGATGGAATGGGCCGACGTCAGAGGCCGCGCATCGTGTCGTGAAGACCTTCGGGGACGCGTTTCAGAGCGCGGCTGTGGACAGGGTCTCGATTCTCGCAATCGATCACGTGAATATCATTGATGATCATTTCAGGATCCTGTTGTTGCCCGGGCTTCTCCAGCGGATCAACCAGGGATCACTCAGTCGGGTGCGCGTGATTATGGTTATCGAACCTGGGAACTCTGACTATGCGCCGCCATCGTTAATCGCGCCCAACGAAATCGTTAACGTGACCGGTTTCGAGCACGCGGATTTTGCGCGGTGTGTCCGCGAGTATTTTCTCGACAGCGAGGTTTCCAGGGACGACCCCGAGGGGGTCGCGTCCATGCTGCCACAGCTAATAAATGCGAGGCAGCAAAGGATAGCACCACGATGGCCACCGAGCGAACTCACGGAACTAGAACAGATACTCGTCGGTCTGTTGCGTAAAGGATAATCGATGGGCGTCTTCGACGCGCTACTTCGGCACTTCGAGGAAGGAGGCTCTCCGGAAGACTTCTTGCGCGATCATCAGCCGCGGGCTGAGCGAGAACTGATGTGGCGCTGCGCCGCCGTCCGCCAGTTTGACCCAGAGATTATGGAAGATCTCATTCGCCCTCGGGTCAAGGCTGAAGGGGTAGACACCGTAGAGTTCGAGCGTCTCGTCAGTGGTCCCAACGTCGAGCGTGTGCCCCGCCGTCGGGGCACCTACCGTCTCCGCGACAGCGCGCGTCGCAGACTGATCGCCGAATGGATCGACGATGGTCCAGCGCTGGAGCCGAGTCCCGAACTGCCCCGCATGTCGAAGTCGTTTTACGAGTTCAGTGTAGACGCGCTCGAGTACTACAAGGAACGGTCCGAACTCGATGCGCTGTATCACGAAATCGCGTGCGACCAGCGCGGCGCGGCCGAGAGGTTCGAGAACCACTATCGGCAGGCGGACGAGGGGTTCAATCTTGGGGCCTGTGCCGATCTGCTGAAGATCCTCGACGAACGGGCAGACCTGCTGAGAGGTCGATTGGCGGACATCCGACAGGAGTACCGAGCATACCGCAATTCCCGGCTGCTTTGGGCCAGCGAGTTCTACGACACAATCGTGTATCTCGACCGGGCCGAGCCCGCCGCCGAGCTTGAATTGCTGATCAACGCCGGTGACGATTCGCCCTGGATTCTCGATCTGCATGCACCGGGTGGATCGGGCAAGACGATGTTTGTCCGCTGGGCACTCTCGCGATACTTGACTCCGCTCCGTGTGCCCTGCGTCCGGATCGACTTCGACATCAAGGACGCCCGGCGGGCGTGTGACGAGCCGTGGCTGATCCTGCTGGAGCTCGCGTTTCAGTTGAATGAGCAGCTCCCCGGACACCCATTTGGCGAATTGCTCTCCCGATACGAGGCGTTTCGCGTGCGCCTGGACCGGTTCGGTGTGGGGAGCGATGAGTTGCGGGGATTCGATCCGGACACGCTGGCCCACGAGATCCCTCTAGGATTCCGGCACGCCCTCGCCAGCCAGACACGGATCGACCGCGTGGTGATCATTTTTGATACGACAGAGGAGTTGTTGCTGTATCACCCGCATCACGTCGCGACGATCGTGGGAACGATCGGCGAGATGCGCGAGCCAGAGGCGCCAAGGCTGCACTTGCTGCTGTCCGGCCGCTATGCGCTGTCAGAGCATCTCGATCCCGAGAGCTGGGAAAGCTTCCACAATCGCTTCGGCCGACCCGCCGACGTGTTCGTGCCTCAATTTTCCGAGAGCGAAGCCCGCGAATACATGGTCGGGCTTCGACATGTGCCCGACGACGAGCGGGCGAAGACGGCAATCGAGAAGTCGAACGGCAACCCCTTCAAGCTGGCGCTATACGCCGACTTGATTCGAACGCGGCCGAAAATCAGCGCTGGCGAAATTGCCAGCTATCCTGACGCGGACCTGGCCTACCTGATCGAGCGGGTCGTCGAGCGCATCGAAGACCCGCAAGTGCGTTGGGTCCTGCGTTACGGCACGATTCCAAGACTGCTGACACGTACGTTCCTGCGCGACGTCATGGCAGATCCACTGCTGCGGGCGATGTCCAACCGCAGCACTGTCGATCGACCGGACCGTGACGAACTTCCGAATCGTTCGAAGGAAGGACCGACATGGTCGACCCGACTGATCGAGCCGCATGAGTCCCTGGATCTGGACGAGCTATGGAGCAAACTCGAGTCCTATGCGGCGAAGTTTTCATGGATTTCGCGGTCGAAAACCGACCCCGATACACTCGTGTTCCATGCCACAGAGGTCCGGCCGCCGATGCGGTGCCTCTTACGCGAGAAACAGCCGGCCGCCTATGCCGAACTGCAGGAGCTGGCAGCCCAGTACTTTGAACGGCAAGCCGAATCGGAACCGCAGAATTGGGGCCAGTGGATGCTGGAGGCATGGTTGCACCGCAACGAGCAGCGGCAACCAGAAACGAACCAGCGCCGAGGTGGCGAGTTCCTGGAGAGTTACCTGAATATGGCCGAGGAGCGCGGGGAAGAAGAATCGATCGTGGCGCTCTGCGACGGCGTGTTGGAGAACTTGCCACCCGCCGAGGACGATACACGCCAAGACGTTACGGACCTAATCGTACTCCGATGCCGGTTTGAGTCGACCATCATGCCGCGGGCGCGGTCAATTGAGATAAGTGGGTCGACCGCAAGGTCGGTGTCGGCAGCTCGCAAGTCCCTGAAAGCGTTGCAGGAGCTGCGAGCCGAGTCGACCGAGCTCATTGCACCCCAGCCGCGCTGGCAGCTGGCCGAGTCGCGGCTGCTGGCGGGCAGTGGCCAGTTCGACGCTGCGCTGAAGACGCTCGAACAGGCGCTGGATGCGTGGACCGCAGACCAGAGGCTGCGCGAGCGCCGCCGAGCTGCACTGCTTATTACTCAAGGCGAGGTGCTCAGCGCTGTCGGTCGCGGCAGTGAGGCGGTAGATGTGTGGAACCGCGTGCTTCGGCACTTCGTGTCTGAGTCGCGGGACTCGCGCGCAGCCATCCGGCGTTTGGTGGCCAATGAACACCGGCGTTTGAGGCAGTTCGAGCGGGAATCTGAGGTGTTCCGAGAGGGCCTGGACGAAGCTTCGGAACAAAGCGACTCGCTGCACATCGTCGAGTTCCGGCGGTCGCTGGTGGAGTCCAGAGTGCGTTGCGCGCGATTCAGCGAAGCAACATCGCTGGCAGCGCAGCAACATCATGAGAGCACCGGCGGCAGCCGGTTTGCGATGGAGGTCGAGCGCGTACGCTGGTCAGGAACAGCCGGTCGCATGTGGCTGGCATCACGTGACGCGTTCCAGGCCGCCGAAGTAGCCGAAGAGGGAAACCGCCGAGCTTCGGGGTTGTCAAACCTGAGCTCGCTGAACGAGTTCGACTCGGCTCTCGTCTCGCGGCTGAACGCCGACGCCCAGCAACAGTTGGCACTAGTGCTAGCGGAGTTGATGGAGTTTCAGCGAGCCTTAGTTCACCTGGACAGGGCACGAAGCCAATTCGCGAGCGCCGGCGCCCACCGGGAATCCATCGATGCTGCACTGAACTCAGCGATGGTATGCCTGGACCATGTCGGCGACTTGACAGAAGCGCGACGGACACTCGATAGCATAGTGAACCCCGCGCACGACCAGTCAGTTTGCTGCGATTTGATGCAGCGACGTCTAGATTTGTTGCAGTCCGGCAGACGGACGGCGAAGTACGCCCTGTTGTGCATCGCCAATCGGATTGCGTTCGAGTCAGACGCTGAGGCCGGCAGCCAGATTGCGGGGCCGTCGACGGTGCGCGAACAGGTCGCGCGTTTGCTGGAGTTTCTCAGCGCGGTCGAGCCGGCCACAGCAAGACTCTTTTACTTACAGCCATTGCGGCACTGGCCCAGCCACTCGCAGATCCCTGCGGAGTTGCGAAGGCAGCTCGTGGACGTGGCCCTGCCGGCCAGCGAATTCGAGCTCGGTTCTGGCCGCATCCTGGATGATGAAGTCGCGATCGCGGTTCCAATCATCGACGTCATGAACGTGGGACAACGCCCCGAGGTGGCCAAGCTGGTGCTCGCAAACGCACTTGAACGGCAATTTGAATCCCGCAACTTGTTTGCCATACGCGAACTGCTGGAGGCGGCCGACAGACTCCGCGTTTTTCCTGACGTCAAGGATGAGCAGGCACTGTTGAGTTTTCGTCATCCAGCGACATCCTACCGGACGTTCGCGGCGGTGCTGCTGTATCAGCACGCCCGCCGCTGCTTCGAGCACAACCTGATCGAACAGGCCCGCAGCGCTGCAGCCGACGCAATGGGAATGTTCAGCAGTATTTCCAAGGAGTCGAGATGGCACGCCCAGGCCGAGTTGCTCTGTGCCGAGTTGTTCGGCGACAGTGGGCCCGAAAATACCCAACCGTTGCGGGAAAAGGCGCAGGAGACTCTGGAGCGGCTCGGCTGGCCGAAAGTCCCAGAACAAGTCAAGACGAAGGACGAGTTTGAATCGCTGCACGGAATTCTGAGGCAGGTGCTACCTGAGCGGGAAGCCAGGTCGCGGCACGACCGGATTGAGCTGCGCTCGGCCGAGGGGCGAATCGTGCTCTACGCCGAAGGTCAGGGTCAAATCGACCTGCCGATGCGCGGCGACGAAGACGAAATCGAATTATCGGCCGAGCCCGACCCGACGGCGGATGCTGTTCACGTGCTGTCAAACCCACCCCCGCAGTTTCGTCTCTCGGTCGTCTCGGAAGAGGGTGCGGAGGCCGTTTGGCGGATCCGGGCCGACCTGCGGCCCGCGTGCTTGCTGGAGCGAATTGCTGACTTGGAGCAAGGCTCTCTGTTGTGGCGTGCCGCCCACGGAGAGTTGGCGCGTGATTCTGCCTCCGCTTTCGCGGAGTTCTTCCGCAACGACTGGGCTGCCCTCGGCGCTGAATTGACTCGGGGCCTTCTGCCCCCCGACGAGATTGACCTGCTCAAACTTGACTGGGGAGACAGCGAGCCTAAAGACCTTCGCCTGGAGTTTTCCAATCCTCGCATGATGGCCTTGCCGTGGGAGTTCATGACGGCGGGACATGATGGCACCGCCCGCCCGCTGTCCGAAGTCACACCGATCCGCGGTGTTTACCGGGCAAGACTCAACAGTAGCCGCACCTACCCTCCATCGCAGGAAGGAACGGCAATCATCATGCACCCTTCTTACGACCGTCTCTCCAACATTGAACGTGGCATGATCCGACCAGCCGAGAAACTCACCTCGGCGTACTATTCGGCCGGGTTTGACATGGTGAGCAATCTAGTCAATCCGACCGTTGGTTCGGTATTCGATGAGCTCAAAATCCGCCACGTCAGCGTGATTCACGTCGTCGCACTCTTCAATGAGTCTCCCTCGTTGGGCGTTTATCTCGATTTCGGGCCGGCCTTCGAGTCATCGGGTACCGACACGGCGGATGCCAGTTCCGATCACCTCACGTCGCTCGCCTTCAACCGGATGATAGAATCCCTGGGGGCACTCGTCATTCTGGACGCCGTCCGACCCTATAGTCTTTACGAAGCAGCTCAACAACTCCTGTGGCGCAACACATTCGCCGCTGACGTATTTGGCCAATCGTCAGTGCCCGCCGTTCTGGCAACGGGACTCTGGGACGAATACCAGCATGATACCCTGTCGTTCGAGTTGCCTAGGCTCATCGGTTCCGGAGAGTCCTTCGGCGAGATCGCGCGATTCATCCAGCAAAGCGGCAGAAGCGGCAGAGAATCACGCGAACTCGAAACGATGATCGGATCGCTCGGCACCGCGCTGTTTGCTGACGATCCCCTGCGTGGCGTGGAACCCACTGGGAAATCGCCATGACCATCGCGGACCGCAAAATCTTCGAGCTCCAACAAAAGCTGGCCGGCCTGACGGTCGAGTTGGATCACTGGCGCGCGGAAAGCGTGGCCGGGAAGCCGTATGAGAAGCACCACTCGCAGATTCGACTGGCGAGCGCCGCGCTGCAAGGCGGCATCGCACGGATCGAGGAGGAAGTGAATTCTTTCATTGAGGCCCACGACAGCACGCGCGTGCTGACGGAATGCCGGCGTATTGAAGACAGCATTCTCGAACTGCACAGCGTCTGGGATTTCTTTCGCCGGAAGCTGCTGCTGCGAGGTGTGGATGCTTATCGCAAGTACCTGTATGCAGCGGATGAATTGGCTTGGGCGTGCTACGAACCGCCACAACGGCACAGCGATTTGTCGCAAGACGACGTCCGCGAGCCTCCTCTGGTGTTCTTCAACAGTTGTTCGAGTCCACTTGCGGCATCACGCGGGCAGCGCTACAGCGAGGAGATCTTTCCCGGCGAGAACCCCATCAACCCACAGTTCACCAAGATCGTTGACAGCCTGCCGGTTCCGGTCATCAGTGTGCCTTGGTTTCAAATCGAGCACCTGCCGGATGCTCTGGTGATCGCGCACGAGGTTGGACACAACGTCGAGCAAGACTTCCAGCTGACCGCCAAGATCGACGGGGCGCTCTCTTCCATGAACCTGGACGGTGCACGTCGCGACACCTGGCTGGGCTGGCGATCTGAGATCTTCGCTGATTACTACGGTTCGCTCGCAGCAGGTCCCGCATTCGCGGAGACGCTCATCGATTTTCTGGCTGATGCTCCCCAAGCGATCGAAGCAGAAGAGCCAGTGCCCTGGAACCCCTATCCGCCGAGTTGGCTGCGTGTGCAACTCGTCCTGCAGGCGATCAAGATTCGGGGATTCGAGGACGAAGCCGGGCAGCTGCGGGACCAATGGGCGAAGTGCTACGCGCACCAGCCAGCCTCCGAGTTCGGAGATGACGTCACAGAGGTCATTGCGACTCTCGACTCACTCAAGTTCAGCGAGTTCGGCAATCGGCGGTTGTCCGACATCCTGGCCTTCAAGCGCGGCGATTACAAAGCTGCACACCAAGCGGCCACATTCTTGCGAGACGGCCGATACAGCAGCCTGAAGGACTACAACGTCCGGACGCTGCTGGCAGCGGTGCGACTGGCCTTCTCATCCAACAGCCAGAAGTACGTCGCAGACAGACTCGGCCACGAAGTTCTCGATAAGATTCCCCAAAAAGCAGGGACTCGGCGAACAAGACTCATTAACTCGCCGCAAGAGTTGCACCGCCGCGAACAAGTCGTCCGCAGCAAGGGGACGGCCCTTCTAGAGATGCTGCCCGCATGGACACGCACCCGACAATGAGCAGACCCGACGTGTCGCTCGCGTGCCATCTGAACGGCAAACTGCAGAGGTGCGCAAAGTTGTACCGGCCCGTCTCGCCACCGCGTCAGCCTTCAGGGCTGGGCGAAAGGCCGACGCGACGGCGAGACGAACAGGGCTCATCGCCGATTTGATGGCGGTGAAGACCCTAAAGTGCTTATACGAGAAATCAAGATGCCATAACCCCTGTCAGCCTTAGGCATTCCGACACTGGCCAGCCACGGACGGTGCCCGGTCGCCGTTTCAGGAATCAGGTTGCGCGCGAGTCGTTACGAAGAGAGTTTGCCACGGGGAGCCTTTCTTTCGGGAGCAAGTTGCTGCTCTCGGCCGATTAACGCACGGTGCCCGGGGGATTGCCTATTGGCGGCTTTCGTGCGCCATTGCTGGCCGCAACTCCGCAGCCTGTCGATCTAGACGCGACGACCTGCGGACGCGATAAAAGGAGAGAGTCGCCACGCCCAACTGGCCCGCGAAAGCCTTAGCGCGACCAGAAAAACTCAGCAGTGGCATATGGCCGAACCCCTCCTACGTCGGCGTCCGGGAATCAGCGGCTGCCAGACACAGTGGCCTAACGAAACTGAGTCCTGATGCCAACCCGTACCGAATGCCCTAGCTGCGGCAAGTCGTGCGCTATCACGGACGAACAGCTGGATGGGCCTCTGCGCTGCGAGGCATGCAGCCAGCTGTTCTCCTTTGATGCGACAGCGAAGCGGCCTCGGGTGATTGGCGGAGGCGGTGTGCCGGCGCCCGAGCACCGCGAGGCATCCCACAAACATGGTCAGAAGCCGAAACGGCTGGGACGCTTCGTCGTCAGCTCACGGATGGGTAGCGGGACTTTCGGAACAGTCTACGAAGCCTTCGACCCTCAGCTCGATCGGAAAGTGGCGCTCAAGGTGCCCCAGCCGGCCGTTGCAGAGAAAAAGGACGCCGTCAAGCGTTTCATGCGAGAAGCCAAGGCGGCCGCTCAACTCACACACCCACACATTGTGCCGGTGTACGACGCCGGCAGCGATGGCAACCGCTATTACATCGCTTCGGCCTTCATCACCGGCGACACACTCGCCACGTTGATGGAACAGCGCGCGATGAGCCTGCGCGAGGCGGCCAAGCTGGTCCTCAAGTTGGCCGAAGCGCTTGGTTACGCCCACGGCGTTGGCGTCGTGCATCGCGACGTCAAACCGGCCAACATCATGGTCGACCGCTCGGGTGAACCGCATCTGATGGACTTTGGTCTGGCTAGTTTCGAGCACTTCGAAGAGAAACTCACTCCGGAGGGCTCTTTGATCGGTACCCCAGCCTACATGTCGCCTGAACAGGCCCGTCGCGATGTGGGCGAGATCACGGGCGGCAGCGATCAATACGGTCTGGGAGCCATCCTCTACGAGTTGATATGCCGTCAGCCACCCTTTAGCGGTCCAGCCTCGGTTGTCGTCGCCAATGTGGTCAGTCAGGAGCCAGTACGGCCATCGAGCATCGCTCCGGCGGTGCCGGGTGATTTGGAAACGATCTGCCTGAAGGCGATGGAGAAAGAGCCGCAAAAGCGCTACCAGAGTTGCCAAGAGTTTGCCGACGACCTCCGACGTTGGCTGAATGACCAACCGATCCTTGCCCGTCCGGTGAGTCGTAAGGAGATTTTTTGGCGCTGGTGCCGCCGAAACCCGCTGTTAAGTGGATTGTTGGCTACCGTGTCTGTTCTCATGGTGGCCGTCTCAGTCGGTTCGACGGTCGCAGCCATCCGCATTGCGCAGGCCCGCAAAGAAGCCGAGACGGCGCGTGAAGAAGCAGTAGCCGCTCTGTCAGGTGAGCGGAAAGCCCGTATCGACGCTGACCGACAGAGTCAGCTCGCAGACCAACAGCGCGATCTCGCAAACGAACAGCGTGATATTGCCCAGATGGAGCGTGAGCGGGCAGAACAAGAGAGTCAGATTGCAGTACAAGCGCGTCAGATGGCAGAACAACGCCGTATTGCGGCTGAACGAGCCGATTTGCGGGCGCGCACTTCGAGCGAGCAGGCAGCAAGACAGACCGTACTTTTTGAACGCCAGCTTTACGCGAACCAGATTGCGAAAGCATTGCAGTTCTGGGAGGACGCAAACGTCAACGCCGCCCGCACGTATCTCAACGCAACACGGCCCGAATTCCGTGGTTGGGAATACGACTACGTGCACGCGTCGTTCACAAGCAATCAGACGACCCTGGTCGGTCACGAAAAACTTGTCTCAAGCGTAGCGTTCAGTCCGGACGGACGCAGGATCGTCAGCGGCAGCGGGGACGCAACACTCAAAGTATGGGACGTGGAAAGTGGCCAGGCCACGACCACGTTGCAAGGGCACGAATCCGCTGTCACCTGCGTGGCTTTCCGTGCGGACGGACGTCGCATAGTCAGCGGCAGCCTTGATGGCACACTGAAGTTGTGGGGTGCGAAGAGTGGACTGGAAATGCAGAACCTCCAGGGACACACAAACGCTGTCTCGAGTGTAGCGTTCAGTCCGAACGGACGCCGCATGGTCAGCGGCAGTTGGGACTCGACGCTTAGAGTGTGGGATGTGGAAAGCGGTCAGGCGACGTTCACGCTGCAAGGGCATGAATCCGGTGTCACCTGTGTGGCCTTCAGTCCAGGCGGCCGCCGAATTGTCAGCGGCGGCCTCGATGGCACACTGAGGTTGTGGGATTCCCGCAGGCGACAAGCGGTTCAGACCCTTCCGGCGCATAACGATGGTGTCATGTGCGTGGCGATCAGTCTCGATGGACGTCGGATCGTTAGCGGCGGCCGCGATAGGGCTCTGAAGGTCTGGACTGCCAGCGGAAAAGAGTTGTTGGCAATCCGTGCGCATCAATTCGATGTGACCAGTGTGGCGTTCAGCCCGGATGGACAGCGCATTCTGAGCGGTAGCCGGGACAGAAGGCTGAAGGTTTGGGATGTGGCCAGCGGGCAACAGCTGCAGACACTTCAAGGGCATAGCGGTGCCATCGTCAGCGTTGCTTACAGCCCCAACGGACGCCGGATTGCCAGCGGCAGCGAAGATGACACGTTGAAGTTGTGGGATGCAGACGCCGGTCAAGGCCCACTCATCGGCCATGGGCATACAGGCGCTGTTTCCAGTGTCGCATTCAGTCCGGATGGACGCCGAATTGTTAGCGGTTCTTCGGACAGCACCGTCAAAATATGGGATGCGCTAGCCGTCAAAGAGCTACGCACATTTCGACATGACCAATCGCGCGCCCAGCCGTCCTTTTTACACCCAACCTTCGCCGCATACAGTCCGGAAGGCCGCTGGATCGTTAGCGCCAGCCAAGACAAAACGATGCGGCTGTGGGACACAGGCAGCGGCCTGCAGTCGCGCGAGCTGAAAGGACGCTCTGACGGCGTCACCGGTGTGGTGTTCAGCCCGGACGGACATCGGATCCTCAGCAGCAGCAGTGATAACACGCTCACACTATGGGATACCCGTGGCGGCCAAGTGATTCGGACTTTGAAGGGCCATACCGACGCGGTTAAATGCGTCGCGTTCAGCCCGAATGGGCGACGGATTGTCAGTGGCAGCGCCGACGAGACAGTCAAGGTGTGGGATGTCGAGAGTGGCCAGGAAACGCTTGCCCTCGTGGGGCACGCCGCCGGTGTCAACAGTGCCGTGTTCAGCAATGAGGGAGAAAGGATCTTCAGCGGTAGCGACGACCTGACTTTGAAACTCTGGAACGCTGACAACGGCCAAGAGACGTTGACCTTGATGCATCAGGCTGGTGTCACCAGCTTGGCGCTCAACCTGGGCGGCAGCCGGATTGTTAGTGGCAGTGCAGACGGTACGCTAAGAGTTTGGGATGCCGGCAGCGCCTCGAGCGATCCCTAAACTAGACCGGCCCGCAATCCGTTGCACGCTTTTGCAACAGTCGAGGCGTGACGGTACTCTTGTCTTATGGTGTTTCACCCCGACTTGAGCGTAAGACGTGCGTCCGGTAGGGTTCGGCCAGTCTTTCGCACCCTTGCCGGTCGTCCATCAAACGGTTTGAGTTGTGGAATGAATTGCCCGCAGTGCGGTCAGATCATCAACGCGTCAGACGCTGCAGTTTGTCCGAACTGCAGTGCCGCTCTCGACGCAGCGTCGCGCACTTCCGGGCCGGTGGTCGAACAAGCGCCGATTGTGCAGTCGGTGACGCTTGGAGAGTTCGTTCGGGGCCGATTGCGTGACGCGTTTGGTTCACGCGCCGCGATCGCGAAACATTGGTACGCGGATCAATTGAAGCTCGACGCTGACAGTACTGCCGACAGGAGTCTGGATGAAGTCAGGGAAGCATTCCTCAAGTCGAACACAACGATAGACTGGTCAGACGACGACATCGAACGAAGCGAAAGACAGATTGCCTTCGTGGCGCGGGCCACCGCCTGGTGGCTGTTGTTGTGGATCACCGTCCCATCGACGGCGTTGGTCTTCTGGCTGATCCGGACGAACGGCCCTCCTGAATCGTTCGCAGACATCATTCCGCTAGCAGCACCCTGGATTTGCGTTGCGCTGGCCGGACTCTGGGCTCAGGCGCTATTCATGGGCGTGTTGCAGGCGATCCTCAGTCGCGTCATGAACATTGGGCGAGCTGCGCAATAGGCCATAATGGCCGCGCGCGCCGCAGCGCACGTTCCGTTTCTTCGCCCGTGAGTTGTTCGAACCAGTTTCACTACGCACGTGTCTTCTTCAACTCGATCTCGATTCCCCCGACGATTGCGGCGGCTAGGTTGTAGAGGAATGCGCTGATGACGCCGCCCAGGAACCCGATCACGCCGTAGAAGACGGGCACGAAGAAACTCGCCCCAAGGCCGAACAGGACCGCAATTGGACCGCCTTGCCCCTCTCCGATAGCAGCCCCGAGTATCGCTGCCAGCGTAAAGAACAGACCAACAATCACACCCAACAGCCCATATAGACACGCCATGACCTTGCCCGCAGATAGTGCGTCAACACTCTTGATGATCATTCACTCGCCTCTCATTGAGATATGGCCCGGAAACGCATCCCCTCACATTGATGCCTACTACACAACTCGTGCTGGTCCGATTCTCACACGAACACGCGATGCGCTTGCGCCTTGCCTTTGAATTGCGGCGCCGGCACATTCGAGAACGATACCGTTCTTTAGAGAAGAAGTCGACAAATGCGGCCCGATCGAGCAGAGCACATTGGATTGGTGCGCTCCGTTTCATCTGTCGACTCCTGTAGAATAGTGCCAAAGCGGGGCGTTGGCCCTCGCGTTGGCGTGAGAAACCGGTTGCACGAGGGTCCTTGATGCCTAAAACCATTCGGCACGAGCCGACAGTATCTACGGGTGCGGCGCGACTTATTCGATCGGTGTTGGCGATTCTTCTGGCGACTCTCTGTTGCGAAATCGGCGAGGTCTCCGCGAACGCCGAGGATGTACGCAAACCGAACATCGTTCTGGTGATGGCCGACGACCAAGGCTGGGGCGACATGGCGTACAACGGCCACCCCACGTTGAGGACGCCCAACTTCGATGCTGCCGCCCGGATGGGTTTGCGGTTCGATCGCTTTTACGCTGCGGCGCCCGTCTGCTCTCCCACACGTGCCAGCGTACTGACCGGTCGGCATCCCAATCGCATGGGCGTCTTCAAGTGGGGATATCCGCTGCGCCCGCAGGAGACGACTGTTGCTGAAGTGCTCAAGACCGCCGGGTACGCAACGGGACACTTCGGCAAGTGGCATTTGGGGTCCGTACGAAAATCGAGCCCGGTGCATCCCGGCCGGCACGGTTTTGACGAATGGCTCAGCGCGCCGAATTTTTTCGACAACGACCCCATCCTGTCACATAGAGGGCACGCGGTGCAGTTCAAAGGCGAAAGCTCGATGGTCACTGTCGATGCCGCGATGGATTGGATTGAGGGCCGAGCGAAGGCCGGCGAACCCTTTCTGGCCGTTGTCTGGTTCGGCTCGCCGCACTCTCCACACCGTGCCAGCGTGCAAGACCGCGCAGTTTACGCCGACCAACCACCTATGTTCCAAGACTTCTACGGTGAGATCACCGGCATGGATCGTGCCTTCGGAAGGCTGCGTGACTCACTGCATGACTTGGGGATTCGCCAGAACACCGTGTTGTGGTACTGCAGCGACAACGGGGCTCTGCGACGAGTCGGCTCGACTGGCGGCCATCGGGGGCACAAGGGGCAAGTTTACGAGGGTGGGCTGCTCGTGCCGTCGATTATCGAATGGCCGGCGCGGATCGCGAGGCCGCGTCAAACCGAGATGCGTTGCAACACGTGCGACGTCTATCCCACGTTGTTGGAAATCGCCGGCGTCAGTGTCAAACATCAACCGCCGCTCGACGGGATAAGCCTGGTGCCGCTCATCGACGGAGACACCGCCGCGCGAAGCAAACCGATGGGATTCTGGGACTATCGGATTCGCGGAATTCGCACCCCTTCGGCCGCATGGATGGGACAACTGCTGGACGCTCAGAGCACCGGCGGAGACCTGGAACCGCACGAGTCGAGCCGGCGGGCTGCTGAGCTACCCAGCCCTGCTTTTTCCGTGAGCGAGTTTCCCGGTCACTCGGCTTGGCTTGACGGTGATTGGAAGCTGCATCGCATCGTCGACCCTGATAGCAAGATTGCCTGGGAACTCTACAACCTTTCCACTGATCCCAAAGAAGAGGCTGATATTTCGGCCTCTGAAGCCGACCGCGTCAACACAATGCGGTCGCAACTCGAGGCATGGCTGCGCTCGACCGTGCGAAGCCTCAACGGTGAAGACTACGCCGAACGGTGACCGCGGGTCACTCGACCGGTGTTGGCTCAGACGCTTGTTGTCGAAACTCCTCGAATCGAGCGGTCCAGACTCGCTCCAGCTCAGCCACTTTCTGGGGATGCTTCGACGCGAGGTTTCTGGTTTCTGTGCGATCGGTGCCCAAGTTGTAGAGTTCCCAAGGCCCGTCTTTGGCGGCCACCAGCTTCCAATCGCCGACTCGAACTGCCCGGTTGCCTTCGTGCAGCCACCACAGATAGTCGTGGTCTACTGTGCCGTCGGCTGTGAACGCCGGCAGAAGGCTCGTGCCGGGCGGTTCGGGTCGATCGGCCCGTTTCGGTAAGTTATTTCCGCCTACCGCCTCGAGAATCGTAGGCACGATGTCGATGACGTGTCCCGGATTGCGACGTACTTCATCGCTGGCTTCGATGCCTGCTGGCCAGTGGACGATGAACGGCGTCGCGATCCCGCCTTCATGCACCCAGGTCTTGTGTCGCCGAAACGGCGTATTCGACGTCGTCGACCAGCCGGGGCCAAGGCAGAGGAAGGTTTGTGCCGAACCGGGTTCGGCCGTCGGATCGTGGCCGGCATCGCGGACCATGATCTCGGCGCTGGCCCCATTGTCGGAGAGGAAAAAGATTAGCGTGTTGTCAAACGTTCCGGCGGCTCGCAGTTCATCGAGCACTCGGCCGATTTCACGATCCATGCGGTCGATCATCGCCGCATGGATCGCCATCTTCATCGACTGAAACTCGCGCTGCTCCTGTGAGAGTGCATTCCAAGGCAACGGGCGGTTAACTTCGCCTGCTCCGAGTTGCTCCAGAGCCTCCGGAAAGTGGTAAGGGGGCCCGACGTCTCTCTCGACGCTGGAGAGCGTGCCCGCCACGAGATACGTCCGTTGAATTTTATTCCAGCGCGCCCGTCGCACAGATTCCCACCCGGCGCGGTACTTCTCCCGATAGCGCTCGATGTCTTCAGGCAGTGCGTGCAGTGGAAAGTGCGGCGCCGTGAAAGCCAGGTAGCAGAAAAACGGCTGGTCCGCATGTTCCTTTTGATGTTCGCGGAGACAACAAATTGTGTGGTCGGCGATCGCCGTGGTCGCATAGTACCCGCTATCCGGTTCGATCGCGGGCAGCTTCTGGTCGTCTTCCCAATGGCGGCGGGGGTTGAAGAACCGCCCTTGGTCTCGCAAATAGTAGGAACGGTCGAATTGACCTTCGAGCGGCATGCCGTCGAGGTGCCACTTGCCCGAGTGGTACGAGCGATACCCGAGCGGCTCGAGCAACTCCGGCAGCAGCGGAGCCCAATCAGGACGCTTCCCGCGGCCGCCGCTGACGATGCCCGGCAGCACGTCGCGTCGCACTTGTTGCGCATAGTACCCAGTCAACAGCGCCGCGCGCGTCGGCCAGCAGCGGGCCGTATTATAGAACTGCGTGAACCGCAGACCGTTCTGCGCCAGCCGATCGAGATTCGGAGTGCGAATCTCACCCCCGTAGCACCCCAGATCCGAGAACCCCAGGTCATCGGCAAGAATGAGTACGATGTTAGGTACGCTGCGTTTTTCGGCAGAACAGGCTACTTCTGAAGTCTGTACGGATAGAGTGATCGCGAAGACAGAAAGTATGAGTGTAGTAATTCTATGAAGTAACTCGTCTGCTAATCGACGAGACCTCGACGGGGTGATCAAGGGGGAGATCATGAAAAACACTCCGATGGCCAGTTGGTGGTCATGCTACCGTCAGTCGTGCATCGTGACAAACTGGAATGGCTCGCGGAGCGCATGAGGAGCGCAAAGTCAGATGATTGCATCCAAAATGCTACCGATTGCAAGCCTGGCTTGGTGTGTGCTTGCAGCAGATTGCAATGCTCAGGAAAGAGCGAGGGCAGATCACGTAGAGATGCGGGGAGCGACGATCACGGTCGTCAACGCCAAGGGCCAACCGGTCGAAGGTGCCGTGGTCCGGCTGTGGGCAGTCCGGGGTTGGTACTTAATGGACTTACCCGACGGTCGCAAGTTGAAGCATAGCCGTGGTACGTCGAGTTGGCGCGAATCCGACTGGGGCCCGGAGCAAAAGGTCGCAACCAATATTGACGGCGTCGCCACCGTCATCTACCCCCGGCTCGCCAAAGAACGCGAACCAACAGGTTGGCTGACGTGCGAAGTTTCGCATCCCGACTATTGCCGGCTGACGAACGTCAAAGTCGATGTCGTCAATGCTCTGCAGCCCATCGTCTTGCAACGCGGCGTGACGCTGCATGTCACTGCCTATACCAACAACGAAGCCGAATCTCTGCCGCACCTGGCCGGGTTCATAAGCGGGCCTGCCCGCTACGATTGGCAGCAGACGGACGGCGACCGGCTGATTTCGGCGCCAATCCTCCCGGCGCGAAAGTGGCTGCGTGTGGTCCACCTTGCGGATGACGAGCAGATGTATTTCAGTCGTCCAGTGGAATGGACCGGTCAAGTCGGCCAGGTGACGCAGCTGCACGTCCAAGTTCATCGCGGAACACGAGTCGTCGGCCGCCTGGATGATTCGGTCCCACGCCCCGTGGTCAACGGCCGCGTCATGGCCAAGGTCATCAGACCTGGGCCCAGAGGCTACGCCAGTCGCCTGACTTGGTCGGAGGTGGCCGATATCGACCCGGACGGAACGTTCGTCTTCGAATCATTGCCGCGCGGCGAGCGGCTGCAGGTTGTGGCGATTTGTGATGGTCATGTTTCCAAGACTCCGACGGCCCAAGAGTGCGAAGAGTTTGCAAGGTACATCTTGATCGGCGGGCACGTCGGTCGCTCGCTTCGGAAGGCACCTCAAGTCTTTTCACTTGTCGGGGACCAAACGGAATTCACCGTCCCGATGGAACCGACTGGAAGTTGCCAGGTGCGTGTCGTCGATCAATCGGGAAAACCTGTTGCCGGCGCAAAGGTTCGGATGGGGCCAAACAACATCTTCTACAACGGTGGCAGCCAGCTGATGGGCATTGGCCGCAGCGATGGCAAATTCGTGCGGGCCGAGAGAAGAACTCCAGGTCAAAACCTCACCGACTTTGCAACCGAGGCTCTAGACTTCTCAGCGGTCACCGACACAGACGGAGTGGCGGTTGTCAAGAACATCCACGACCGCAACCGCCATCTGGTCAGCGTCGAACACGCTCGGTACGAAGTCCCGATTCAACGCCAGGGCAGTCTCGAAAACCGCTATGTTGTCGTGTCGGTCCGATCCGGCGAAATGAGCAAGCTCACGGTGAAAGTGCAGGAGAAGGGAACAGAGTTTCTCGGCGAGTAGAACCGCCGCGGAAGGCTATCCGGTCGCATGACAAGACAGGCCGTCGCCAAATCGCATGGCGGCATGCTGCAGCGGCGGCGCGACGAATCAAATGCAGACGAAACGAGCTGGCCTCGTAGGCCACCGAATCGTCTGACTGGCGAAGCGACTCGCGTGTGCTCTCGGCAGGACGCGGACCCAACATTCGACTGCTTCGGAAGTTTTTCCGTCCGACCCTTGCACTTCACCATCTGTACTATTATTATTAGTACAGTTGGTGAGGTGCCATGCAGTTTCAGATCGATACGTCCAGTCGCTTGCCCATCTATCGGCAGCTTGCCGGGCAGATTCGGGAGGCCATCGCACGCGGCGCGCTCAGCCCCGGCGAGAAGCTGCCCTCGGTGCGGGAGATGTCGCGTGCGCTGGTGGTCAATCCCAACACCGTGGCCCGCGTTTACACCGAGCTGGAGCGTGAAGGTGTGCTCCACACGCGGCAGGGGCTGGGTGTGTTCGTCGCCGAGTTCAAGGCCGAACTGACCAAGCGCGTTCGCAAGCAGCGAATGGTCGAGCTGCTCGACCGCTTGCTGACCGAAGCGGTGCATCTCGGGTTCTCGTCCGATGAAGTCGTCTCTCTGGTCTCCGAGCGGGTCCAGCAATTCCAATGGCAACCTGCCGGGCAGGAATCCCGCTAACCAAGAAGCCTTTCCATGTCCGACGTGATCGCCACACAATCGCTGACAAAACACTACGGCCGGCACTGCGTCGTCAACTCGCTCGATCTGCGTGTACCCAAAGGGTCGGTCTACGGATTTCTGGGCCGCAACGGCGCGGGCAAGAGCACCACCATCAAGATGTTGATGGGGATGGTGCAGCCCGACTACGGCTCTGCCAGGCTGCTCGACCAAGACGCGTTTGACCTGCCTGCTGAGACACGGGCCCGCATCGCCTACATTGCCGAGGGGCACCCGCTATATCGTTGGATGACGATCGACCAGGCCGTCCGCTTTGTACGGCCGTTTTATCCGACCTGGAACCACGAACTTCTCGAACAAATCCTCGATCACTTCGAGCTGCCGCCGCGAAAAAAGATTCGCAAGCTCTCCAACGGCCAGCGGGCACAGGTTTCACTGGCATTGGCGGTCGCACCCGACCCGGAGCTGTTGATCCTCGACGACCCCACGCTCGGCCTCGACACGGTGGCTCGGCGGGACTTTCTGGAATCGATGATTCAGATCATCCAACGCCGCGGTCGCACCATTCTGTTTAGTTCGCACATTTTGGGCGACGTCGAACGTGTCGCCGATCGCATCGGCATTCTGATCGACGGCGTGTTGCGGGTGGACTGCCCGACCGATCACTTCAAGGAGTCGATCCGCAAGGTGGTGGCCGATTTTGACGGCCCGATCCCCAATTTCACACGCAACGAGGGGTTGATCAGCAGCCGCCAGGTTGGAACGCAGCTGGAACTCGTATTCGTGGGGTTCGACGACAGCCGCCGAGAGGCCCTCGAAGAGCTCTCGCCGCGAAACATCGAGGTCTTGGAATTGAGCCTGGAAGACGCCTTTGTCGAATACACGCGCGGTCCCCGCCGGTCACTGCCATTGTTCGCCGGAGCTGAAGTACCTGAACCTCAACCAGCGGCGGTAACGTGACTCGCCGCGACTGCAGTCATCGAGAGTGAACACCAGCCATGTACAAGGCCTTGATCGAGAAAGAGCTCCGCGAGATGTGGTGGATGGCAGTGCTGGCGCTGCTGCCATTGGGTTATTACGTCCTGTTCTTGATGGGCTACAACCACTTGACGTTCTTTAGCATGCGACCGGTCGAGATTCCGTTTGTCAGCGATTCGTTCCACCTGTGGTTCGCCTGCACGGCGTCGTCCCTGGCGGCGGTGCTTGGCTTGTGGCAGAGTGTTTCCGAATCGACGCGCGGCACCTGGCCGTTTCTCGCCCATCGCCCCCTCAGCCGCCGTCGAATGCTGGCGACCAAGATGGCGACCGGTCTGGCACTGCTACTGGTCGCCACCCCCATACCGATCATCATCTACGGCATCTGGTCGGCCACACCGGGTACCCATGCCAGTCCGTTTCGCTGGTCGATGACTGCCGATGCCTGGTTGTCGTGGTGGGCCGCGACGGCGATCTATCTGGCCGCCTTCTTGAGCGGGCTTCGGCCAGCGCGTTGGTATGCCAGTCGACTGCTGCCATTGATTGGGATTGCGCTGTTGGTCAGTTTGATTCAGATTGTTGCTCCGTGGACGATCGCGTCCTTGTGGTGGTCGTCTTTCATCGCGGTCTTGCTGTTCGATGCCGTGCTGGTATTCACGGTCTTTCACGAACCGGACGATCTGGACTTCGCGTGAGGAAGCCTCCCATGCCGCATCGCCGAATTGTTTCACATCGGTTCTGGTTGGCCGGATTGCTGGCGCTGGGATTCGCGGTGTGTTGGATGATACTTGCCAGTTTGCTGGTGTTTGGCGTCTTCCGCACGCCGGCCGAACGGGTCGGAGCCGAGCAACTCGTGATTGCTCGTGACGGGCAGCCGCTCGTCCAAGCCACAGGCAGCACAGGCATCGGCCAAACGTGGACCGTCAACTACCGCACGTTGGAGGGTGAAGAAGTCGAAGAGAACCCCACGCAACGGTGGCTGCAGGGCGGGTATTTTTACGATCCCAGCCTCCGGACGCAGCCGCCGCTCCGAGGCATCCCTTGGCAACAAAGAGTCGCCAAGTTCGAAGTCGACGGCCGGCCGTTGACCGCTTGGTACTTCGTACACGACGGCCATCCGCAAGGGACGGGCTATTTCGAGGGCTATGACGATGCACGGCGGACACGGGTGGGATTCATCGGTCGAAACGGTTTGCAGCAGTCTCGCCCCGAAGGCAGTGAGGCGTTCGCCATCAGAGTGTCGACGATGGCTTTCGATACGCTCGCGACTGGGAAATCCCAAGTCTGGTGGAACGTCGACTATTGGCATCGGCAAGAGCAAGACGACAAGACGTATGTACTGACGACTGGTGAAGTGACGACGGTGAGCCTGTCGCAACGGGCCATCATGGACGTCTTCGAGACTGACGGCGCGCTTGGGCTTGGCATCTTGCAGCGCCCGGCCATCGATGACTCCGGAGAGACGGATTCGCACCTGGCGATTCGTTTTCCCAATCGGATCGAGGTGCTGTCCACCGACAGCGATGAGGAATTCACCTACACGCTGCCACCGCAACTCGCCGCAACCGCGTTCACTTTCTACCTTCTCGCCGATGGTAACGCAGTCGCTCAACGGCTCGACTACCGGGCCGTGATGGCGGATGCAGCGTATCACAACGAGCTATTCTGGTTCGACCAGAATGGCGCCGTCGTCCGCACGCAGGAAGTCGAGTTGCAGCACCGGTCGGGGTCGTCCGAAATCTCCGCGCTCGACAGTTTGGGGCCCGCCTTTGTGGCGCCGATTACGATCACCGCGCCGGCAGTGCTCGCTCTGGGCGGAATAATGAGTGGCGAACCAAACCTCTATTCAGCATTGCAGAAGCTCGACAACCCGCTTCTGCCCAGCGCCGTGATCACGTTGATTCTGGGTGTCGTCTGGACCTACCTGTGCTACCGGCGGCAAAAGCAGTTCGGCCTGCCACGGAGCTACGGCTGGCTGACTTTCGTGTTCCTGCTGGGGCTGCCCGGTTACGCCGGCTACATTCTGCACCGCCGCTGGCCCCCCCGCATCAACTGTCCAGCATGCGAACAGCCCGTCCCGCGAGATCGCGCAGAATGCTGTGCCTGCCAGTCGCCCTTTGCGAAACCGGCACTGACCGGCATTGAAGTACTGGCGTGAAGCGGCGGTAGGCTGGCATGTGTCGCGTTCAGCGACGGTCGACTCCACGCATCGCCACTCGAAGGTTCACACTCTCCAATCGCGGGCTGGTCGTGCGCGAAGCAGGTTTGCTTCACGATCGTCGATGAATTCCTCTTTGACCGGATCGAGACGCAGTTTGCGCTTCAGGATCCAGGCCAAGGCGGCTGCGTGGCAGGCAATGTGGGAGCGTCGCATCACGTCGGGGTTGGCCGCCGTTGCGCTGCGTGAGCGAACGCAGTCGAAAAAGTTGCGCGAGTGGGCCGCCACGTCGAGGCCGCGGACACGGCCTGTCGCTTCGGGGAGTTCTTTCTGGAGCGATTCGGGGTGCGCCACGATTTCGCCTTCGTCGCCCGTCTCGACCCAGCCCTCATCGCCGACAAAACGGACCGGACACGTGCCGAGCCGTGTGATGTAATGCGGCGAGCGCTCGCCGAATGGCTCTTGGAGGAAGTCGATGACGAGCTTCACACCGTTGGCGTAGTGGCAAACAATATTCTGATCCGACGGTTCGTACTCGATAGGCATCGTGTCGTCGGCCTGATTGGCCCACTGGCAGAGGTCCACAGTGTGTGCGCCCCAATCGAGCAGCTTGGCGCCTGAGTCGAAATCCCATTGGCCCCGCCAACGGCCGTTGACGTACTTCTGATTGAACGGACGCCATGCAGCCGGTCCCAGCCACAGATTCCAGTCGACGACGTCACGCGGCGGTGTCGGCTCGGCGGGCAGCCAGGTGTTGTCGAGGACGGGCATGTAAACCGATGCATGCAGCGTATGCAGCCTGCCGAGCTTTCCACTGTGCGCCAACTCGACCGCCTGTTGAAAGTTGGGGACGCTGCGACGTTGCGTTCCGGCCTGGAACACGCGCTGCTGGCTGTGCATGGTTGCCGAAAGTTGCTGGCAGGCATCAATGGTGATGCCGCACGGCTTTTCACTGTAGACGTCCTTGCCGGCTTGGGCAGCCAGCATAGAAGCCGCAGCGTGCCAACGATCGCCCGTCGCGATGAGCACGGCATCAATGTCGCGACGGTCGAGTAGCTCTCGAAAATCGCGGTAGAGTACGCAGTCGGTGTTGCTGTAGGCTTCGTCAACGAGTGTCTTACCGATGTCCCGACGATTGGCTTGCACGTCGGCGATGGCGACGCATCGGATGTCGTCGAATTGCAGCATCGACTTCAGGTCGTAGCGGCAACGTGGTCCGATGCCGATGATGCCCAACACGATCTTTTCGCTGGGCGCAACCTTTCCCTCACGCCCAAGGACTCGGGCTGGCAAGACGGTTGCTGCTGAAACAGCGGCTGTTGCAGCGGCAGTTCCCAGCAGAAATTCGCGGCGCGACTTGTTTATGGGCATGTTCATAGAATGTTCCCTTGCTGCTGGCGTTACCGCCGGAATTTCAACCGCGGTACGCGTCGGCTGTTTTCGAAGCGGATCTGCCGGAGGCCGACAGGCGGCTTTTGGGCATCGGTGACTCGGGCGCGGAGTTGGGGTGACAGCCGGCGAATCGTCTGCGCGTGTTCGCTGTGGCCGGCCAGGTTGATCATTTCAGCTGGGTCGGACTCGTGGTCGTAGAGTTCGGCCCCTTCGCTCCCGGCCGGGCCCCATTCGGTGTAGCGGTAGCGAGCCGTTCGCAGGCTGTAGCCGGTGGCATATTGGGTCAACGCCGCGTCGCGCGGCCGCGCGCTGGGATCCTTGAGCACCGGCACCAGGCTCACGCCCGAGATGTACTCGGGAGGAGTCACACCGGCCAGCTCGGCGAGCGTGGGATAGTAGTCGACCATCTCTGCAGGAGCGAGGGATGATTGACCGGCGGCTTCGACGCCCGGGCCGGCAAGAATCAGCGGGACACGGTCGGCGTTCTCGAACAGCGTGGTCTTCTGGTAGTAGCCGTGCTCACCCATGTGGTAACCGTGGTCGGACGTGAACAACACGATGGTGTTCTCGTCCAGCCCGGTCTTTTCGAGCGCTTTCAAGATGCGGCCGAGTTGGGCATCGGCGAAAGTGATCGACGCGTAGTACGCTTGAATTGCCTGACGAGCCAGGTCATCGGCAAGATTCACCTGGTCCTTCTTCCGGTTGAGGCTCCTGCGGGCCGGTTGGGGCAGCGTATCGAGGTAGCCGTCGGGCACATCCGGCACGCGGATGTTCTCGATGGGGTACATGTCGAAATACTTCTGCGGCGCCACGTAAGGTGTGTGCGGACGGTACAGGCCCACCGCCAGAAAGAACTGCTGGTCATCGGCTGCGTACTGCTCTAACAGTCGCACCGCCTCGGTGGCGGCGATGCCGTCGGTTTGCTCCTCATCGGTCCCCTCGGCGGCCAGCCAACTCATCGTCCCGCCGAAAGAACCGGGTACGAGGCTGAAGATCTTGTCGTGTTCGTTGCGGTCGCGGCCGCGGGGATTGATCGTGTAGTCCCACGAATAGGGATCGTCGTGCCCGCTGGTACCGATGTTGAGCGGCACGCCGTAGTGATAGATCTTGCCGATCCGCGTGGCGATGTAGCGCTCGGCGCGAAACATTTGCGAGAGCGTCAGTGCATTGGGAACGTGTTCGCGGAGATAGATCGCGTTGCGATGGATCAACGTCTGGTCGGGATACAGCCCCGACATGAACGACGCCCGGCTCGGGCCGCAGAGGGGGTATTGGCAGTAGGCCCGCTCAAATCGCACGCCGCGCTTGGCCAAGGCATCGATGCTGGGCGTGCGAACCTGCGGGTGGCCGTAGCAACTGAGGTCGCAGTTCAAGTCGTCACAAATGAGGAACAAGACGTTCGGCCTCTCGGCCGCCACGGTGGTGTTCGATACGGCCGACAGCACGGCGACCGAAAGCAGAGCAATCGACACGCCTGACCGGATTCGTGGAATTGAGCCGATGGCCAGGTTGCGAGCAGGCGGTCGATGCATGGCGGTGTATCCAGAGTCAGGGCATATTTCAGTTTTGCGGTTTGCGTCCAGCGTACCAACGGCCCGGCCGTTTCGCAGCCCAGCGGCTGTGCCGCAAGCACCCGTAGTCGTGCCACGGCTCTGTGAGCCGTGCCGAATGTCGGGCAACGACCCGAGTTCCGATGACGTCAAATGCTCCGACTGTCTGCTCTCCCCCTTGAGAAGGGGGAGTTGGAGGGGGTCGACTACAGGCGACTCTGCGTAACGAATGAATCATTCAAGAACCCCCTGTGGTCCCCCTTCTGAAGGGGGACGGCGACTATCGATTCTCGCTCCGTCCGATTCTCCCTACCCGCTATCGCCAAAAGGCACGGCTCACAGAGCCGTGGCACGCTGGCGCTCGAACGGCTTACCTGCAGCGAGCAGCCCTTTGAACTTTGCCGCCGGCACGCATCAATGTAGACTTATCAGTATCGTGGCCCATTGGGCCGTTGCTCTGGTCGTGCAATCGGAGACTACCACACATGCCGAAGGTTGGGGGGCGTTACTGTGACGGAGTCACACGGCGGTCGTTTCTGCGGATCGGCGGGTTGGCCGTTGGCGGGCTGACGCTGCCCAAGCTATTGCGCGCCGAAGCAGACGCGGGGATTGGTTCGTCCAACAAGTCGGTCATCATGGTCTACTTGTCGGGAGGCATCTCGCATCAGGACACCTTCGACTTAAAGCCCGAAGCTCCGGACGGCATCCGTGGCGAGTTCAAGCCCGTCAGCTCCAGCGTGCCGGGCATCGACGTCTGCGAGCACCTGCCGCTGACGGCCGCAGTCACCAACAAGCTCGCGGTGATTCGCTCGGTGGTGGGACTGCGCGACGAGCACAGCAGTTTTCAGAATGTGACGGGCTATCCGCGAAGCACCAGTCTCCGCGAAGGCCGTCCCAACTTCGGCTCGGTGGTTGCCCAATTCAAGGGTCAGGTCGATGCCGTCACGCCGGCGTATGTCGACTTGTTTCCCACGATGAAACATCGCCCCTACAACATCGCCGGGCCGGGCGTGCTGGGGCCTGTTTATCAGGGAATTCGGGCCGACGGCGAGCAGCTCGCCAGCATGAAGCTCAGGTATGTCTCACCGCAACAGCTCACGGACCGCCGGCAATTGCTGGATACCATAGAGACCCGATACGAGAAATTGCCCAAGCTCGCAGACGGGGCAATGCGGACGAATTATGAAAAGGCGTTCGACGTGCTGACGTCCAGCAAACTGGTCGATGCACTCGACGTCGAACGAGAGGACCCCAAACTGCGCGAGCGCTACGGCAAGGGATCACCCAAGCACTTGGGCGACGGCGCCCCGATGTGGAACGACCAGTTGTTGGCGGCCCGCCGTTTGGTGGAAGCCGGCGTTCGTTGCGTGAGCGTGGCCTATGGGTTTTGGGACACGCACGGGAACAACTTCGGGCATCTCAAGCAGCATCTGCCTCTGTTCGATCGGGGGATCTCCGCCCTCGTGCACGACATCTACGACCGAGGACTTGACCAGGATGTCACCGTCGTCGTGTGGGGTGAGTTCGGACGCACACCCAAGATTAACGGCAACTCAGGCCGCGATCACTGGGCCCGCGTGGGCAACGCGCTGCTATCGGGGGGCGGCATGCCGGTCGGCCAAACGATTGGTGCGACGGACAAACTGGCCGGCGAAGCCCTCGACCGTCCGGTCCATTATCGAGACGTATTGGCGACTCTGTATCACAACCTGGGGATCGCGGCGGACGATCGAGTCACCGACATCGCGGGCCGGCGCGTCGACATTCTGCCCCCTGGTGTCAGCCCAATTGCCGAGCTGATCTGATCTGAGCCAAAGCTTGGCGAAACGACTGTGGCGACCGCTTCGGATCAGCCAGCCATCAAACAACAAGACCGGAGGTCCGTCGGACCCCCGGTCTTGCGGGGAAATATTGGTTACCGTTGAGTTCGCCTGAGCTCACTCATTGCTATCCCGGTTTCGACGGCTTCGGCGTCCACGACGGCCGTCGCCGCGTCGTCTTCCGCCGCCTTCCATGCGCTTGACGACTTCGAGTGCCTCATCGGCATCGACTTCGCCGTCACGGTTGGTGTCGAGGTTTTTGAAGAACCGTTGCAATTGCTCGGGCGCTTCTTCCTTGGAGAGCGTTTCGCTGTCATCCTTGTCGAATTGGGCGATGAAGCCCTTGGCCTTCTCGCGCAGACGGGCGACTTCGCCCTTGGCTTGTTCGGCTTGAGCGGCCATTTCGGCCTTCAGTTTCTCATGGTCGACCGGTTCTACATGCCGGGTCGTGAAGAAACCGAGCATCATTTCTTCCCAAGTCTGGTCCCCCCAGGTGACGTCCTGGGACGGATCCGGGTTGGTCAGGTTTTCTTCCGAGTTGTCGAAATGCGCGATGCAACGCATCGTCGTGCCGGCCGGCATCAATTTGGGCTCGGTCAGGTCGTACCTCAATTGCCAGTTGAAGTCGTAACGCGGTACATCAAGAAGGATTTCGCTCTTGCCGTCGGGGTAGTCGGCAATAAAGCGGAACGCCTTGCCCCGCAGATGCATGTGCGGCAGCATGCCCAATAGCAGACGGTCTTCTTCGAACTCGTACGACGAACGGACCTCGTGGTTATCTGCGCCTGCTGGAATTTCGAAGCGGCCGTTCATGGCAGCCCCGCCAGACGCCCGATACGTGACCTCGCTCTCGTCGGCAAACTCGATGCCGATGTAGCTGCGATCCTTCTGGGGTCTGCCGTTGGGCGTATAATGCATCTGGAACACGATCTTTGAACCGGCGGGGGCGAACGATGCCGTTCCCGGCTCGTACGTTCGGGGGGGCATGCCGGGTGCGTACCCGATACTAGCACCGCCCGATCTCAAGCCCCCTCCGCCGGAAGGCGTCTGAATGAAAGCGATGATGTGGTGCACCACGGCCCGGTTGTCGGGACGGGCCTCGGCCGCTTTGATCCACTTGTCTTCGGTCCAGCCCGGGTCGACCTCGAAGTATTGGTATTCGACAGTCCCCTCGGCAGCGACCTCGAAAGGCTCATCACTCATGTAGATGACCTGATCGGGCTGGGAGATTTGCCAACCTTCGGTGAACTGGCGCGGTTCGGGCAGGTCGCTGGGATCGCCTTCGGGGCTGCCGTTGTCGATCCACGTGTAGAGCAACTGCTTCTCGTCGTCGCTGAGCCGGCAATCGTTGTTGAACTCTCCATACTTCGGATTGGCGTGCCAAGGCGGCATTCGCTGTTCTTGAACGACCTCCCGAATCATTTCGGACCAACCGACGACCTCTTCGTAGTCGGTGAGCGCGAACGGCGCGATCTCTCCGTCGCGGTGGCATTCCACACAGCGCTTCTGCAGGATTCGCGAGACCTGATTGGAGTACGTGACGTCGCCGCTTGGCTCGACGTCGGGAATGCGGCCGATGAGGCAGCCGGGCGCCTTTGTCAGCGCCACGCTGACGTCTTTGCCGGCCAAAAGTTCATCCAGCGCCACAGCGAGGTCCTTGCGCTTCGGATGAGTGTGCTGATAGCTGATCCGCTTGTTGTCATGGCCAACGTGCTGACCGTACTGATCGTCGATGCGACCGCGGTATCGAATCGCTCCGGATGAGTCCAAAACGAAGACTTCTGGAGTGCGTTCTGCACCGAAGAGATCCGCCACTTCGTTGCTGGGGTCCTTCAGAACCGGAAACTCGATCTCGTGCCGCTGCGCGAAGCCGCCCAGTTCGACAATCGAATCCTGCCGATTCGAGTCGATGGCAATAAACGTCACACCCTGATCCTGGTAGTTGGCTGCCAATTCAGCCAAGCGCGGGGCGTACAGCCGTGCCAACGGACACTCGATCCCGATAAATGCCACGACGACCGCTTTGCTGTCGGAGTAGTCGGCCAGCGCGTGGACTTTGCCGCGGAAGTCGTGGAGCGAAAAGCCGTCAATCTGCTTGCCAATCAAGGCTTCGGACGCGGTCGCCGATGTCGCGGCAAGGCACGCGGCACCAACTAAAGCGAGTGAGAGAATAGGGATACGACGCATTTCGGCTCCTCTAGATACCAATGTTTCCCGAGACAAAGTTCCGCTCGTCAGAAATACCGGCCGGACGGCCGCTGAGTTTCAGAGTAACCGTAGATTATCGCAAAACTTACGGCCGCCGAAAGTCATAATCTCTGCTGTTGCGGACGCATGAGCAGATCCCGATTGAAAGTGCCATGGCCGAAGGAGCCGCACTGGGCCGTCTGGGAGATCCTCTGCGCAATCTCGTGCTGCCGCCGCTCACTTGGGAAACATGGCTATCAAGTCGCGAAAACTGGCCGCTTCGTCCGAGAACTCGAATGTGCCATGCTCTTGCATTTCTCGGGCAGCGCGTAGAAATCCGCCCCAAGCGGCCCGGGCTAAGGCTCCGCCGACGCTGATCCGTTTGACCCCGATTTGGGAGAGTTCTGCCAGTCCCAGCCGCACGCCTTGAAGGCCCATCAACACGTTGACCGGGCGATCGAGCGAACCAACGACCGCGACGATGTCATCGCGCGTCGCCAATCCGGGAGCATACAGCACGTCGGCCCCGGCCTCCTGATAGGCCTGCAGCCGGCGAATCGTGTCGTCGATGTCGGGCCTGCCGGTGATGAAGTTCTCGGCCCGCGCCGTCAGCGTGAACGGAAAGTCGAGCGAATCAGCCGCCTCGGCCGCTGCGCGAATTCTCTCGGCGGCGTGCTCCAGTTCGAAAACAGGGTCGTCTGGACGTTTGGTCGAGTCTTCGATCGAGCAACCGGCTAGACCGCAGCCCGCTGCCAGGCGCACGGTTTCGGCAACCGTTTGGGGGTCGTCGCCGTAACCATGTTCCATGTCGGCGCTAACCGGCAAATCGGTGGCCGCCGCGATCTGCGATACGTGTTCCAACATCTGGTCGCGAGCGATCGCGTTGTCCCGGCAGCCGACTGAAAACGCATAGCCGGAACTTGTCGTGGCCAACGCTTCGAATCCCAGATGGGCCAGCACGTGTGCCGTGCCGATGCTCCACGGGTTGGGGATGATAAAAGCCTGATCGCGCTGGTGCAGTTCGCGAAAAGCCGTCGCCTTCTCGGATTGAGTTCGCATCGGTCGTCAACCCATCCAGCAGAGTGAACCGTCGTCGATCGTCGCCCGCGCACCGAGTGGTGCCAGCACGCACCCTACCGTCCAATCGCGGCGCCTGGCAAGTTGAACAGCACGCACAGGCCTCCGGCCGCGACCGAACGACCGCCAAACCGCGATTCAACTCTTTCCAACGTCAACTCTTGACCCCGTCGATTTCTACGATTGGCGCCGAGGCTCCCACGCCTCCACAGCAGCCTCCTTCGGACTGCTTGGCGATGCCGGCGGTGCCGAAGTGCTCGGTGCGGCGGGTGGTGTGGAAAACTTCCCAACGCACCTCTTGCGGATCGACGACCCAGTTCTTGTTCGACTCGGCGTAGCAACAGACCGTCTGTCCTTGTTCCACCAGCACGCCGTCGGTCTCACGAACGCGGGCGTACATCTCCTGCAGCTCTTCCTCGGTTTCGGCCTGGATGCCCACATGATTGAAGCCGGGCGTGCCCCCTTTGGCGGCAATGGAGAAATTGACGCTGGGATCGTCGATGATCCATTGCGCGTAGTCTTCTTTGAGCATCGTTGGCTCAGACCCGAACAGCGTGCTGTAGAACTTCACGGAATTGTCGAGGTTCTCAACGGCGAGGCTGACGTGCAGTTTTTTCACGGGATCGACTCCTCTGAGTTTTGGGTTGCGAGCAGGCGGTTCCTCGCTGACAACAGTTCTCGGTCAGATACGCGAGAACCTCCTGCATCGTGTCGAAATTGGCCGCATAAACAATCGAGCGGCTGAATCGCTGCGACGAAACCAACTCGGCCCCGGCCAGTTCCTTCAAGTGAAACGAGAGCGTGGCCGGCGGAATTTCGAGCTCCTCGGCAATCTGCCCGGCGGGCAATCCTTCCGGACCTGCTTCAACAAGCAGCCGGAAGACCGCCAAGCGGGTTTCTTGGGCGAGGGCAGCAAACGCTGCGATAGCGGCTTTAGTTTCCATATTTCTATTATCGTCAAAATATCAAAAAGAGTCAACCGGTTGAGAAGGTTTTCTCAGAAGATTTCACAGATCGGTCATTGCCCAAAGCGTCCGACATTATCGAGGCGGGTTCCGGCGGCGTGGAGACGACGTACAAAGACCTAGCGTGGATCGATAGCCGCCGCAATGATCCCGGTTGGGATCTGAATCCTCGCTTTCGCAACGGCACGCTGGAGGGATATCTTATTTGGTTGACGTTTCCCAGTCCGATTCCGCGCCAGCCGAGCAGCGACATGCATCGTATCAGCCTGACGACTTTGCTAATGGCGACCATCGCAGGCACAGCTACGGCCGACGGTTGGCTTCAGTTTCGCGGCCCCAACGGCACCGGTGTGGCAGTCGGAGACCAACCGCTGCCCACCGAGATCGGCCCCGACAGCTACGTGATCTGGAAGACCGCACTTCCCCCCGGGCATTCCTCGCCGGTGGTCACCGCAGATCGAATCTACCTGACGGCCGTCAAAGACGAACAGTTGTGGACCATCGGGTTGGACCGCTCAAGCGGCGAAATTGTGTGGGAGGCCGAGACGCCCCACAGCGGGTTGGAGAAGATTCACGCAATCGGCAGCCATGCCCAGCCGAGCCCGGCCACCGACAGCGAGTTGGTCGTGAGCTTCTTCGGTTCATCCGGTTTGGTCTGCCACGACCGCGACGGCAGCCATGTTTGGCGACGCAAATTGGGACCTTTCAAGAACACATACGGAGCCGCGTCGTCACCGATCATCGTCGACGACATCGTGCTGTTGAACCAGGACCACGATGAAGGCTCGTTTCTGCTGGCGCTCGACAAAGCCACCGGCGAGACGAAGTGGAAGGTGGGGCGCGAGGAGTTTCCCCGCGGGTTCAGCACGCCGATCGTTTGGAACAACGCGGGCCGGAAGCAAGCCGTGGTCGTTGGTGCGCTGCGGGCCATCGGCTACGACTTGAAGACCGGCACCGAAGTCTGGACAGTCCGCGGCCTGGCGCGAATCACCGCAGCCACGCCCGTGGCTGCCGCCAACGGCATGCTGTACATCGCCGAGTGGGCACCCGGGGCCGATGCCGGCGGCCGCATCCAGGCCGAACCATTCGAAGATATCACTGCGAAGGTCGACAAGAACGAGAACGGCACGATCGAGTTCGACGAATTGGGCGTCGGTCCACTGAAGATACGCTTCCCCCAAATCGATCGCGATAAGGATGATCGCATCACCAAGGCCGAATACGAATGGATGCGGAACATCTTTCACACGGCCCAAAACGTGTTGATGGCCGTCGAACCGGGCGGCGAAGGAGATATCACCGACACACACGTCAAATGGACGCAACCGCGATACGTGCCCTACGTTCCCTCGCCGCTGTATCACGACGGGATGGTGCTGATGGTCAAGGACGGCGGAATCGTCACCAGCCACGATGCCGAGACGGGCGAAATGACCAAGCGGGGCCGCGTGCCCAAGACCGGCAACTATTACAGCTCGCCGGTCGTGGGAGATGGTAAAGTCTATCTACTCAGCCAACGGGGCGGGTTGACAGTGCTCAGCGCCGAGCCCGACTGGCAAGTGCTGCACAAAGCCGACTTCGACGAGGAGACCTTCGCCACACCGGCGCTTGTCGACGGGCGGATCTACTTGAGAACCGAAAAGCATCTGTACTGCTTCGGCCTGGCCGAGTAGTACAGCCTTGTTCGGCCAGTCGGCTTGTTCGGCGCAGTTCTCCCGACCTCGCCGGTGCGTCGGTCTCATTGCACGTCGCGCAACCTTCGTGGAGACCTGCGGTCCACGGCAGTGCGGGGTCAAGAGACCCGCGCACAACACGCTCACTCGACAGCTACGCCACGCTCCTCGGCGGCAGGGCCGGCGGCTCCTTAGGGGACAGCTCGCGGCGGATTTCTTCGAAGAACTCGCGCAGAGTCTTGTCGCTCTTTCCCCAATCGATGAGCTGGCCCGAGATTTTGGCGGCAGCCTGGATGTGCATTGAACCCTGACTCCGCTCGACTCCCACGACCAACTCACCACGGTAGGTCCACATGGTGGATGGAATCAGCGCCGTCAGCACACAGCCCTCGTCCGACTGGTCGACCTTCTGAATCTCGAAACCTTTGCGCGCCATGCCGCACAGAATGGCGACCAGGGTCTTGCCGGCCGGTGCCCGCAGCGTCAGCTCGGATTTCTTTCCGGTTTTGATACCGATGCGGTCCATGATGGGGACCATGCCCATCACCAGCTTGCCAACCGGTACGCCCGTCGGGTCGACTGAATCGTACAACGAGAGAAGATCTTCGCCGTTGATTCCCTGTTTGCACTGTTGCGACGCCTTAGCAACCCGCTCGCGAACGTCCGGATGCAAGAGCAGCGTTTCGTAGACGATCTCGTCGGTCCAATCACTCGGCGGTGTTGGCATCTGCGGTTCGCCAGCAATCTGCGGTTCGCCAGGCGTCTGAAGGTTGGCACCGCATGCCGCACAGAAGTTGCCACCCGCTTTCACGCCGCAATTTGAGCAGTACATCGTCCTGACCTCTGCTGGAATTAGTGAAGGTGCGGCATGATTGCAAACAGGCCGATTCGCATCAAGACTGTTCCTCCCGCATCGAGCGGGTCCTGTGGCGACATCGTTCGAAACATGCGACACGCCCTCCGCCGATGCCTGCACAGGCATTCTCCAGGTTCGAGAAAAATGCGAACGGCCTAGTATCCTTTGGGGACACTCATCCGTCATTGAGGCATAGCCGCCAATTTTCCAACGCCCACGTCAGTGGGACAATGACGCGGCACCCGACTATGCAAGAGGTGCAATTTAATGACAAGAGTGACCCATGGCCTGCAAGTCGAGTCGATTGTCAACGTGCCACGAGAGCAGGCATTCCGTGCCTGGACAGAGCCGGAGCATCTACAGCAGTGGTATCGCCCATCGGCTGATTGGCGGATACTGGTCACTGAGGTCGATCTCACCGTCGGTGGCAAGTATCGCTTCGGCTTCAGCTCGCCGGAAGGCGAGAGCTTTTACGAAGTAGGCGAGTACCGCGAGATCTCGCCTGCGCAACGATTGATCTTTACGTGCCGGTTCGAAGGCGCCTTCGATGAGCAGCTGGAAGAAACACTGTCGGTCATCAACTTCGACGACCTCGGCGACAAGACACGCATCGGACTCGCGACCCACGGATATCTTCGGGCCGAAGATCGCGACGGACATCAACGAGGCTGGCCCAGCTTTCTGGAACAGCTTGGACACTATCTCGATCAACGGTAATCGTACTCACGCCTGACACCGATTCGCACAGGAGCGGCCGAGTGCCCGACGCGCAGTCGCCAGACGATCTTCAATTCAACGTGCAGAGGGCCTGGGTCCGCTACGTAGACATGATCGAGCCTGTCCGCTCCGAACTGTACCGCTATTGCCGGCGTCTCACCGGCAACGTGTGGGACGCCGAAGACTTGGTCCAAGACGCGCTCGTGAAGGCTTTCGGACGGCTCGGGTTTTCTGATGAGGGAATCCGCAAGCCGCGGGCCTACCTAATGCGAATCGCCACGAATCTCTGGACGGATCGCATACGTCGGCGCGGCACCGAGCGGAGCACGGGTGATCTTGCCGATGCGCCATCAGACGAACGATCGGAGTCCGCCCACAAGCTGGCCGATGCGGCGCTGAAGCTCTTCGAAAGACTCGGGCCTCAAGAGAGAGCCTCCGTCGTCATGAAGGACGCCTTGGGCCTGACCATCGTAGAGATCGCTGACATTCTCGGAACCAGCACCGGGGCCGTCAAATCGGCGCTGCATCGCGGCCGGACGCGTCTGCAAAAGGAAGAAGACGAAAGATCTGTGACGGCGACCAACCGGACGCCACCGGCACACAATGTGGTCGATCAGTTTGTAGCCGCATTCAATGCCGGCGACCTGGGCACCCTCTCCCATCTGCTGCTCAACAACGCGTCCGCGGAGGTCCTGGGCATCGGCGTCACACAAGGCCGCGACTCGCTGAGTGGTCGAGGTGGTTGGCTTCAGGCGGCTCTGTATGGTCATGAGCCGTGGGCACGCGACACACAGAAACCCGCGCAGGTTCAGCGCGCCGAGCGTCTCATGTTTGACGGTGAACCGATCGTTGCCCTCTGGCGGCAAACCGCCGATGGAGAAGCAGTCGAAGAGGTCTGGCGATTCGTCGAGGAGAACGGTCAGATCGCTCGAATTCGAGACTATTGTTTCTGTCCCGAAACACTCGCCGAAGTCGCGGCGTCGCTCGATCTACCGTACCGAACCCGTGGCTATCGGCTGTCCGATCAAGTACTTGACTGGGTGCAGCAGGAGCAGAGACATCCACCGGAGTAAGCCGATTGTCGGTCGTCTGGTGGTGTTCAAGTTCGTCATAGGGTATGACGACGTCTCTCGACATCATCCGTTCAGCTCTGCCAGAACGTCGACTCGCGAGGAGCTCGATACTGCACGTCCAGGTGAGGAGTTTCGATCTGTTTCTGCCCCGAGCCCAGTGACGACATGCCAGCCGCGACCAATCCAGAAGTCAGCAGCGTGCGTTCGACGGGGTAGGGGGACTTGCCGGAAACGAACATCTGCTCGGCCTTCGACATCAACGCCGCGGAATACACCACGTTGGGATTGGGTGGGAGGTAGAACAGTGTGGAGAGCGGCGTCGATTGTCCCTTCAGACGCGCCGCGAAGGTGAAATCACCCACCAGGCCGTTCATCAACAGCATCGTGGCTTTCAACCCGTCTGCATACTCGAAGCGATACGCGATCGGCTCGGCGACCCACTCGCGAATCTGTTCGGCCGTGGGATAGCGGTGATTGTAGGTCTCCGGCTGTGTCAACGTTTGACTGCGCGTCAAACAGGCCTCGAACAACTTCGGATCCCATCCGCCGGCACTCCAAGATTCTGACTGCATCGCGTCCCAGACCGACTTGCCGCGCAGCGCCTGTATTGAGACGACGCCCGTCTCGCCGCCGCGACGGCGCTCGGCCATGCATTGGATGACTTCCAAGGCGTGAAAGTCGTAGCTGTCGACGCCGCCAATCGCCACGCACATCACCTCTTCCACGGCGGCATCATACGGCAGGTCAATCGAGGGCATCCGCCAGGTCACAGGCAAGGATGAACCGGCCATCAAGGGAAAACCCAACGACTGGGCCGTCTCGACCATTTCTTCGGCCCATTCCCACTTCCACGAGAGATGTTTGTCATTGAACACCGGGGCCGTTCGTCCATCCTCTCGAAACACGTCGGCGGTTTGTTTGAAGAATTCGTATCGCGGATAGAGCTTCTGCCCCAGCTCGTTGCGCGGATAGTCGCCGTGCTCGCCAATGATCAGCACCGCATCCACATCCAGTTCGTCACCGCCACAGCGCAGTGCCTCGGCAATGCTGGGGTAAATCGGAAACCCGAATTCATCGGCGCGCTGGCGGCTCAAGTCGTTGTCGGGAGTCTGGTCCACGTAGACTGAAACCACGTCGAACGGGGGCCGATGCCACCGCCCGTCGATCGGATAACCAACCAGAAACCGCTCGCCCATATGCCAGGCATGCGAATGATACCGCCACTCGGTCGTGACGACGGCCAGCCGTTTGCGCGGACGGTCGGACGCCTCAGCCCCCAAAGTTCTGCTCGTAGCAGCACCTACGAACCCAGCACCGACGGCACCCAGAAAATTTCGTCTTGTCAGCATCAAACTGCTCCCATTTGCCCTCTGACCGTGGCTGGAAACGACTCCGAGGCGGTGGGGCTGAAAGGACCGCCGGTCTCTCTTAAGATAATACATGCAATGCCGTCGAAATGCGGCGGACACACTTCACGCGAGTCAACAATCGGGAGTGCACCACTGATGCGGACCGTGATCGAGCACGTCAACCACTGTCGATCGACACTGATCCTTCTGGCACTCGCCGTCACAACGATGGGAGCGGCGCCCGCAGAGATCATTGCCGAAAGTCAACTCCGCGTCGGCCTGCATGCTGTCGACGTGACACCGGAGTTAAATCCCGACGATCCAATCTATCTCGCGGGCCTGGAGCGAAACCGCGCCGCAACTGAAGTCCGCGACAAACTCTACGCTCGGGCGGTGGTGCTGGTGTCCGGCGAAGATCGCATCGCGCTGGTCAGCGTCGACTCCATCGGCGTGCAACGGCCGACAGTCGTCGCGGTGCGGGACCAGCTCCCCGGCTTCGACTACGTGCTGGTCGCCAGCACACACACACATTCGGCACCCGATTGCATCGGTCTGTGGGGTCCGAGTGAAACCGAGTCAGGTGTCTCGAAAGGCTACATGCAACTGTTGGAACAGGGCATCGTCGAGGCGGTTCGCACAGCGGCGGCGGCCGCGGTCCCGGCCCGTGCTGCCTATGGAACGGCTGAGGACCAGACACTGCTGGGAGACTACCGGCTACCGAAAGTCTACGACAGCGTGCTGCGGGCGATTCGGTTCGAGCGCATTTCGGACGGCAAGACCTGTGGAATCCTCGTGCAATGGAACGCTCACGGTGTCGAGCCGCGGAACAATCCAAGGATCACCCGCGACTTCTACGGCGAGACCGTCGATCAGCTCGAGGCACAATTCGAGTGCCCGGTCGTGCTGTTCAGCGGCGCGGTCGGAGGCTTGATGGGATCTCCCAAGCCCGAAGCGTTCCTCGATGAGTCAGCGCGCGAGGGATTGGACGAGTTCAAGTTCATGGAGTTGTACGGCGAGGCGATCGCCGGTTTGACCGGCAAGGCGCTGAGTGCCGCCGAGTCGATTGAACTGACGCCTCTGGCCGTCTCGGCAAAGCCGATTGCCATTCCGCTGGACAACATGGGTTATCGAATGGCCCGCCGAATCGGCGTGTTGTCGCGGCCGGCGATTGAGTGGACCGGCGATAGTGAAGTCCTCGGCAAACCGGTTCCCGCCGAGCAGACCGAAGGGGAAATCGCCTTCGTGACCGAGGTCTGTTATCTGCGACTCGGCCAACTTCACGTCGCAGGAATTCCGGGCGAGCTGTATCCCGAGCTGGTGTACGGCGAGTTTCAGGAACCGGCCGACCCGGGCGCTGACTTTTCCGACGCGCCGCTGGAAACACCTGTGATGCAAATCCTGCCGGGCGAGAAGACGTTATTGTTGGGACTCGCCAACGACGAGGTGGGCTACATTCTGCCCAAGCGGCAGTGGGACATCGAGCCGCCGTTTTGTTATGGACGTAAAGGCCCACAATACGGCGAGGTCAACAGCGTTGGCCCTGAGACGGCCCGCATTTTGAGCGAGGCGCTCGCGAACCGTGTTCGAGAACTGTCAGAGTGATTGCGCTGTCGTAGATCCCGCTTGCCGAGCGGGATCTCGCAGCGCATTGGCACGTCGAATGACCACTGAGGTCCTGTCCGGCAGACAGACAGGACCTACTATGCCACGCCTTCTCTTCACTCAAGCGAGCCGCACCCAGCGCAAGATATTCTGGAAGAGCAACTTACCCTGTCAACCTGAAGTCTTCATCAGCCCAGCCGAGGTCCCATGACGACCGTCCCGCTGATCGACATCTCCGATCTCGTCACTCACCGCGGCGATGCAACGCACGTCGCCGACGCTATCGGCAGCGCGTGCCGCGATTCGGGCTTTTTCTATGTCAGCGGGCATGGTGTCGATGAAGGACTGTCCGAGAAATTGGACCAGCTCTGCCGGCAGTTTTTCGCCCAGGACCTCGACAGCAAAATGTCCATCCCAATGGCACACGGCGGCCGGGCCTGGCGGGGATATTTTCCCGTGGGCAACGAGCTGACGCTCGGTCAACCCGATCAGAAGGAAGGCCTGTACTTCGGTGCCGAACTCGACAACGAGCATCCCAAGGTGCAGGCACGAGTCCCGCTGCACGGCCGGAACTTGTTTCCCGCAATCCCCCAATTCAAGGAAACGGTGCTCGCCTACCTCGATGCAATGACCAGCCTGGGGCACAAACTGATGGAAGGCATCGCCCTCAGCCTGGGCCTGGAAGCTTCGTACTTTGCCGACCGGTACACCGGCGACCCGCTGATTCTGTTCCGCGTGTTTCATTACCCGCCGTTGCCGACAGCCAATCCGGACTCGTTGTGGAGTGTGGGCGAGCATACCGATTACGGTCTGTTGACCATTTTGCGGCAAGACGCGGCCGGCGGGCTGCAGGTCAAGTCGGGTGGCGGCTGGATCGACGCGCCGCCGATTGAGGGATCGTTCGTGGTCAACATCGGCGACATGTTGGATCGAATGACGGGCGGCCGCTATCGCTCGACACCACATCGCGTTCGCAATCGAAGCGCCCTCGGGCGGCTCTCGTTTCCGTTCTTCTTCGACCCGAACTTCGATGCACAGGTGCAGCCCATCGATCCGCAGTTAGACTTCGAAGAAGACAGGGCGGACCGTTGGGACCAGTCAAGCGTGCACGATTTCAACGGCACCTACGGGGACTACATTCTGGAGAAAGTGTCGAAGGTCTTCCCCGAGCTGGGCCGCGACGCACTGTAGTGAACGTGCCAGTACCACGGCGAGGTCATGCCATGTTGCATCCGTCCGCTGCAAAGTGGTTCCACAATCGACGTGCTTTGTTGGTGATGATCTGCACGCTGATCGTCTCGGCGACAACGATCGGTCGGGCCGAGATGGGTTTGGTCGCCTTCTCCATTGTGGACGAGGATTCCAGCCCGCTACCTTGCCGCATTCATCTCACCGACGCCGCCGGCGAGTTTCCGAAACTCCGCAGCAGCGGCCTCCCAGTTTGGCGCGACCACCTGGTCTGTCCTGGATCGGTTACGTTGGAGTTGCCCAGCGGTGATTATCAGTTTCACATCGAACGGGGTCCCGAATTCGAACGACTGCAAGGCAGCTTCTCCTGCCGGGAGATGACCGAAACCAACCTGTCCTTTCGACTGAAACGGATCGCCGATTTGGCGTCGCAGGGCTGGCACTCAGGCGACCTGCACGTGCACCGACCGCTCGACGACATCGAACTGCTGATGCGGGCCGAAGACTTGCACGTGGCGCCCGTGATTACTTGGTGGACCAATCGCAATCTGTGGGAACAACGCAATCCGCCTGCAGATCTAATCGTGCAGTTCGACACGAATCGCTATTACCATGTGATGGCCGGCGAGGACGAGCGCGAGGGTGGCGCGCTGATGTTTTTCAACATGCAGCGTCCGCTGGCCATCACCGAGGCGGGGCGGGAATTCCCCTCGCCGATGCAGTTTGTCACTCAAGCACGCAGACAGCCGGGTGCATGGATTGACGTCGAGAAACCGTTCTGGTGGGACGTGCCGGTGTGGCTGGCGAGTGGCGAGATCAACTCCATCGGGCTGGCCAACAATCACATGTGCCGCTCGACCATGTACGAAACCGAAGCGTGGGGCAAACCGCGCGACCAAGACCGCTTGCCGGCTCCCCGCGGAAATGGCTACTGGACACAAGAGATTTACTATCACATTCTCAACTGCGGCCTGCGCGTTCCACCGTCGGCCGGCAGCGCTTCGGGCGTGTTGCCCAATCCCGTCGGTTACAACCGGGTCTACGTCCAGACCGGCGACGTGTTCGATTACGAGACGTGGTGGAATGGCCTGAAGGCCGGGCGTTCGTTCGTCACCAACGGTCCGCTGTTGCTCGCCACAGCCGACGGTCACCCGCCCGGACACGTGTTCAATGTTGATCGCGACCATCCGATCGAGATTGAACTCATCGCTTCACTGAAATCGAACGACGAGATTTCTGCGATTGAGGTGATCAAGAACGGCGAGGTCCACCGATCGATCCGTGTGAGCGACAAAGCGCATGAGGGGCCGCTGGGAACAATCCGCTTCGAGCAAAGCGGCTGGTTTCTGCTGAGAGCCATCACCGACGAGCAGCGCACGTTCCGTTTCGCATCGACGGCACCGTACTATGTTGAAATCGGTGCGTCGCCAAGTCGAATCAGCCGGCGATCCGCCCAGTTCTTTCTCGACTGGGTCGAGGAGCGAATCGCCCGAGTCCCCCGCAGGTTGCAGGAACGCTCAAACCTCGACAAAGTCCTGCAACCTCATCTGCAAGCCAGAGCCTTTTGGCAGGACGTTCGTGATCAGGCAAACGCCGAGTGACGAACGTCGAGTCGACGGTTCAAAGGCAGCGGAACCATAAGATGCGCGACTGGCTGCTGAGGAACTTCCCTAAAGTCGGATCAGTCGCGCTGCTCGAGATAGGTGCGAATGCGCTCCTGACGATCTTTTGAAAAGACGGGGGCGATTGAGCTGATTGCCACCGCGCGTCCCCCCAGTCCCCAGCCTCCTTCGGGAACCTCAACGAACGTCATCCAGATGTCGCTTCCGTCATCGCCGCGCGGCATCTCGGCGACCTCGCGCAGGATCTTTTCGATACGGTCAAACAAGTCGGCCTTCATGGCGGCATTCCACGGACCGGCCATTACACGGACGGTGACCAATGCTGCTCGATTCGAAGGACTGAGGACGCTCGCCTGGTCGCGCCCGAGCCACAAATCATCATCAGCCAGAGATTCGAACTGCACGAGGAACCCTCTGCGGATTCTGGGTGAGTCGTTGCCTACTTCCACTTGCGCAAAGGCCTCCGTCACTCGATCGGCCAGGTGCGCCTTTTGTTCGCTGGTGAGCGGCTCGCCGGTCGTACTGATTCGAATGGTCGTCATTGTTGGCTCTCCGCTGTCTGGTATCCGAGATCCGGTGTCAATGCGCCATGGCGTAGAACAAAATGTTGATGCCCAACGCATAGGCGTCGATTGAAAACCGCGTGAAAAAGTCGACCGCTTCACCCTCGCGCTCCCAGCCGTCGGCAATGTCCGTATTGTGCGTGGCGATGGCCACCATGCGGCCGGCGTCGTCGAACAGGCCGCGGAAGTGCACTCGTTTGAGATCCGCTGTGCCGCCATTGGGATAGCGGTGCAGCTGAGGCGGGTCGTAAGAGAGCCCGCTGCCGACGTAGAAAATACGCGCCGGCACCTGTGGGCATCCCTCGAGTGGATAGACGGTCGAGAGTATCGGGTGATCGGCAGGCAGGTCATGCCATTGCCAATGCGGGGCAACGGAATCCATGTTTCGTTCGAAGTTGTCCCACTCTGCCTGACCCCAGAAGTCGTCGACCCACAGGAATCCGCCTCGATCGAAGTACTCCTTGAGGCGTTCGCATTCACTGGGAGTGAGATACTGCCAGCCGACGTCGCTCATGAAAATGAAAGGGTAGTCGAACAATCGCTCATCTGTCAGCCTGAGCACGATCGGCTCCGGATTGACCTTGAACGAGGTCAGCTCATCGAGCCGATAGAGAAAATTCAGTTCCGCGCGGGGAAAGTCGGTTTCCCAGCGCTCCCAGGCGCGGCCTTCGTACTCATACCAAGACTCTCCATAACCCCCCGTGCTGTCGTACCGGATGCGTACGAAGGTGAACGAATCGGCGTTGTCTTGACGATCGACTTGTGGGGCGCTACCGGCTTGGCGCATCGGTTTCTGCCGAAAACCGTCTTCGTCCGCGACGGCGAAATAGCAGCACCCGACGAGCAGGATGATCGTCAACGACCACCCCGGCAACGACGTCGGCAGCTTCTTCGATCTTCTAAGGACCTGTGTCGCCCTGTTCTGACTTGTCATACAGACGTGCAATCTCGACGAGCAACGGCTCCAAAGCTTGATAGTACGCGTCTTCGCCCATTTCTGATTTTGCCTGACGCAACTGTTCGATCTCTCGTTCCAATTCATCACGCCGCGCCGTCTGCTCCAATGAGAGGACGATTGTCTGGGGCGACCGCATCAACTGAAAGCCGTGAGCCCCGCCGCCGTCGTGACCGGCGCCGTCTGCGGCCGATTGCACGGCCCTGATTCCGCGGAAGAATGTTGCAGGCGTTCCCAGTGCATCGCCGTTGTCGTCGAGCAGCGCGTGTTCGGTCGCCAGTCGAGACTCTTGTTCGTAAAACCGCGCGACCGCGGCCGAGGCGCTCAAGAAGGCTTCCAACAACGAAACCGTGTAATCGTGATCGAGATCGGCAGCGGGGTCCGTCAGCGCCCTCGACAGATGGTCGCCGAACCGCGCGAAGTTCAGCTCCGTGCCACTCTTGGTGGCCGTCACTAGCACGCGTCGCGATCCGGATAGACGATTGATGAACGGTCCACTCGACGAGGAGCAGTTGATGACGATCAAGGGTCGATCCAACGGAGGCAGCCAGTCGGCCAGCTCGTGAGCGGAAACGTCGGCCCCTCGAAGGTTGAACTTGGCAAGATCCTGGTAGAACGTGCCGTGCCCGATGAGCACCAGCCAAAGCGGTGCCGGCGAAGGCTTCCACTCGGAACGCAGCAGCTCTTTGAGCCGGTCGCGGTCCGAGGTATCGCCCGGCGGTTGGCGGCCGATTTCTTGATAAGCCATCTCAGCCACGTTGGCCGCACTCTGCCAGCGGTCGGCCCAAGCGTGGAATTGCCCTGCGTACTCCGGCGAACCACCAGCGCCAATCGCGACGATCAGGGCCGCTTGTTCTTCGGCGGCCTCCAGGAAGCCTGTCGCGCAGCATGACATCGCCGCGAATAGACAGAGTTTGACGCATGCAGACGGCGGGCGCCTTATCGAGAAACGCGCCCGGAGCTGCGGTTTGGGCGATGCACTCTCGAGTGGCACGGCTTGGCTTGGCTCGCCATATGCCACACTTGAATCGGATGTCGGCAGAATTATCATGGCAGGCCACTCCGACGCCGCAGGCCCCATTCAGCGCACAGCAGGACGATGGCGAATGCAAACATCCAAGGCTGATGCCAGTAGGGCGACGTCCAGCGCTCAGTGACGACGGTTTTTCGATTCGGCAGACTGGTTACGAACTGAGAGATCGCATCTGGGTCGACAAGCTCGCCGCCGGTCTGCTCGGCAATATCCTCCAACAGCCGCCGATTGAGACCCAGCGACTCGAACTCCATGGCCGCCGGCTGCGAGGCGAGTCCAGCTTCACGGCTGCCGATTTCCACACCATCTGTGTCGGTCGCCTCAGCGATGATGCGGTAGCCGCCCTCTGCATCGGGACGGTAAACAGCCGTAAACAGGCCGGCATCGGTGTGGCTGGTCTGGGCGGTCAGCTCGACATCCTCTCCTGCGGGCGTGCGGATCATGAGGTTGACGCGGGCGTTGTCATGCGGTTTAAACTCGGCATCTCGCACCAGGACTTCGACTGTGACCAATCCGCCCGCTTCGGCGCTGGGTTCGGTACGAACTTCGACGCGGCGCGGCACATCGGAAACGAGCCAACGTACGGTTTGCCTCCAGGCCTGTTCCAGATCGCGGTCTTCGTCGGCATCACGATGCAAAGCCCAGCGCCATAAGTCGCCAATCAACAACGCCCCCGATCGGCCCTTCCCGAAACGCTGCACCACAAGCGCCGGCAATTTCTGCCCATCGGCCGTGAGCACTGCCGCCAGCACCGACGCACCGGGTTTGATCTGTCCGGCGCCGTTCAAGGTACTAAACGGGGGCATGTCCTCCAGCCGTTTGCGTTCGGCGGCCTCGGTCGAGCGCACGCGGGTCCAAGGCTGCAGCCAACCTTCGCGGGTCAGGTCGAGCCGAAACGGGCCGCTCGGCGGGTCGTCGCGCGGCTTGTCGAGATAGACGGGAGACAAGTCGCCCAGCGGCGTGCGATCGTAGTCGCCTTCGACGAACGATTCCTGCCCCCCCAGCATCAGCAGCCCGCCTCCCCGGGAGGAGACGAATTGACGAACCAGTTGCAGCTGGTCGGCCTTGAAAAAGCCGGCCTCGAGATCATCGATGATCACAGCGTGGTAGGCGAACAGTTCTTCGGCAGAGGCCGGGAACCCGTTTTGCAGTTCGGTGGCATCACTAATGCCCAACCGCACCATGACTGCCTCGTCGTACCGCTCAACATCTTCGGGATCCTCGGCTTCAAAACCGCGGAACAACGGATTCGACGAGCTGACCTCGCGATCTCTGAAGTTGAACTTGGCTTCCCGGTGAGCGACTCGCAACAGACCGACAAACTGAACTTCGTCATCTTCCTGTAGCGCCCGGCGGAGAAACTTGAACTCCCAATTGGGACGACCTGAGACGTAAAGCACGCGAAACGGCCCGCCGCCCCGATCGACGACGACCACACGCGAGTTGTTGGCCAGCGTCGCCTCGACACGGCTCTTGCCTTCATTGAATCTCTCGCGCTCACTCTCGAGAAACACGTCGATGCGGTGAAAACCGACGCCGGACGTCTCGGGCCGGAACCGAAACCGGAACTCGCTTCGTTCACCGTCCGCGGGCGCTTCGACTGACGTCTCTTCCAGCGTCTGATCCGCTTGGTCAACTAATCGCGCAATCAGTTGTTGACCGGCAAACCCCTGGGACTCGACCTGCACATTGATCGTCACCGGCGACGCTTCGAAGTTCGCTTGATTGACGGTCACGTTGCGAATCGCCAGATCTTGGAGCTGTTCATCGGCAGAGTCGACGACGGGAAACACCGGAAAGCCGAGACTCGACCAATCGATGCCGGCTTCCGTTAGATCCGTCGCGTTCCCGTCGGCGAATAACAGCAGACCGGCCGGCGGGTGGTGGTCAAGTCGCTGCGAGATGGTTTGCAGCGAAGTTCTCAAATTGGACGCGTTGCCGTCGAAGGCCAAGTCTTCGAACTCCTCGACGGAACGTAATCGTGCCGCGAAGGCGTATCGCCTTACGTCGAAATCTTGTTCCAATCGAATCCGCCAGGAGTTCGTCTTGTCGAGCATGTCAGCCAGTCGGTCGGTCCGACTGGCGCGCTGTTCGGGATTCTTGATCTGCATGCTCTGGCTGTCGTCGACAAGAATCGCAAACGTGTTGGCACCGGAGCGCGGCCTCACCCCGCTGTTGAGCGGTTCGACGAGACAGAACGCCAGAATTGCCACACCCGCCAGCTTGAGACCCGACGAAACGACCCGCAGACGAGGTGTCGCCGGCGCCCGCAAGTAGCCCCACACGATCACCGCGAACAGCAGCAATGCAATGCCGATCGAGGGCCAGATCCATTGCGGTGCGCCAATCAAATCCGGCAGCAGACGATCGGCAAGTTGTGACGTGGCGACTCCCAAGATTACTTCCCGCTTCCCAGTTCTTCGTAATAACGTCTCACGCGGTCGGCGTATCGATCCGGCACCGGGTCGCGGTCGATGGGAACCAACTCGTTTCGCTCGGCCGAACGCCGGAGCAATTCGTCAGATACGCTCTGCTTCAATTCTTCGAGCGGCTCGGCAACCATTTCGCGAACCAACGACCATTGCGGTTCGCGGCCATGCCGTTTGAAATCTCTGCGGAACTCGCGGGCTCGATCGCGAATTCGGGACGCCTGGTTGCTGAGGTCGCGGTCGCCGATCATCTCTTCAACGTCCCGTAGCCGGTCAGACCATTGCACAAAATCTCCGCCGGTCAACGGGGCCATTCGCTGACTGTCGGTCGCCAATCGGTCGAGCAGACCGCCATCGTCACGCCCTGAGCTGGGACCGCCCCGGTTGGCCGCCGATCGACTGGGCGGCGCCTGCGAAGGACTGTCCGAAGAACTGGGCTGAGCGTCCTGTGGCTCTTGCGAATTCTGTGACTCGGCCTCATCGCTTGGCTGGCTTTGCTCACTGCCGCCAGGCTGTGGCTGCGATCGCTGCTGCTGGTCAGCGGGATTGGAAGTCGACTGTTCGGAAGCTGCAGCGCGATTCGCATCGGCTTGCGGGTCAGACTGTTCGATCTCGTTATTCAACTGGCGCGTCAGGTCGTCGAGTTCGGCCATGGCCCGCCGGAGCGTCTCCACCTCGTCGCCGAGCACGCTCTCGGCTGCCTCTTCGACATCTTTGCGCAATCTCGAAATGCCTTCTCTGGCCTTTTGCTCGACTTCGCGCGCTTGCGGATCGAGGCCGCGCCGCAACAACTCGCTGACCCCTTCCAGACTCTCATCCACCCGCCGCTGCTTGGTTTCGCGATAGGAGTCGTAGAGCTTCTCCGCGAGCAGCGGTTCGGTATTTTCGGCTTGCTCGACCGTATCTTGCATCGCTTCGAGCAGCGCGTCCAGATCGTCGCGCTGGATCTCGATGTCATCATCGAGTTGATCGCGATCGCTGCGGTCGCCGACGCGCAGTTGGCGCTGCTGGCCGAGTTCGGTCAACTTGTCGCTCAACTTTTCCTGCTGCTCGTCCAACCGGCGGGCCTGCTCGACCATGTCTTGCATGTTCTCGGTGAACTGGTTCGAAGTCTGGTTGCGAAACTCTTCGCGCATCTGTTCGAACTGGCGCTCGGCGCGGGTTCCCGCCGAAAGGGCCTGGGGGACGTCGCCCTGCTGCATGGCTTCTGACGACCGGCGAACGTTCTCACGAGTTTCTTCGAGTTGCTGGCGCGACTCGCTCATCTGGCGCTGGTTCTGCGGGCGCTCCATCCGGTCGAGCAATTCGTCGGTGTCTCGCAGCATTTGTTCCTGCTGTTCCCGCAGTCGTTTGAGTTGCCGGCGGATGTCTTCTTGCTCTTCCTCAGTGGCGGCCGCCTCCAGTGCGGTCTGCAGCTTTTTGAGCTGCTCGTTGACGTCGGCCTGCCGGCGGGCGAGTTCTTTCAGGCGGCTGAGCGCCTGCTGCATTTCGCGCTGTTGCTCATCCATTTGGGCAGTGGCGCGGGATTGGGTCTCGTAGCGATTCTCCTCATTCTTAAGTTCCAGCTCTTGGATCTGTTGCTGCAACTGGTTTCTCGATCCTCCTCCTCCGCCGCCGGACTGCTGGCCCCGCACGATCTGATGCTCGCGGGCGCGCAGTTTCAGCAGGGCCTGATAGCTTGCCTGCCCCGCGGTCAGCGCCGGATGCAAGTGCTCGGCGGATTGTTCATCGAATGCAGCAGACAGGTGCTCATCCGCGTCGGTCATGTGTTCGCGGACTGCCTCAACGTACTGTCCTGATTGCGGGTCGCTGACTTGCTGTGCAAGTTGCTCGAGCTGTTGCAGTGCGGCGCGCTGCGAATCGCGCAACAACTCGACGTCGTCGGCAAACTTTTCACTCGGTTTGGGACCCGTTTCGCGTCGGATCACGTTCCAGGTGCCGTTGATGATCTCCTTCTGAAGATTGGCCAACTCATCGGCCTGGCCGGCGTTTTGACTGCCCTGCTGCGGGGACTGCCCACCGGGGGGCGGCTGACCTTCACGGAAAATTTCTTCGAAGTGACGTACCTCGGCAAAAAACATGTCGCTAAAGACCCGACGGGGCTCGCCGTCCGGACCGGTATCTTCGGCCCACAGGTGATACGACAGCAAGTTGTCGGGCTCAGCCTGCAAGGCTTCAAAGTCGACCAAGTGGTTGACCTCGCGCCCGCCCTTGTCCGCGTCGCCGTCGCCTAAAGTGATCTCCTGCGGTGCGTCGCCTCCGAGACTCAGGGTCAGCCCGTAGCGAATGAGCCCATAGTCGTCCCAATAGTTGCCTTGCACCGGGAACTCTTCCAGCGGCGACACGCGGGCATCGCGGGCGGCCGTCAGCTTTAACTCGGGCGGCTCATTCGGCACGACCTGGGCCGACAGCTCAGAGGAAAACGTGTTTTCTCGGCCCGCTTCATCGACCAGCCGCAGCTTCCAGCGACGCGATTGCGTCAGCCGCACGCTCGCGGAGTAGAGGTGCGGGTTCTGGCCGTCTTTCTTCAATTCCAGCACTTCGTCGTCCTCGTCAACAAGTTCCGCAAGTGCAACCGGCTTGTTGAGATGACAAAACCAGGTGACGCGCGTGCCTTCGACAACGCTCACTCGACGAGTATCTTCGATTGTCTTTTCAGGAAGCTGTGTGTACCCCGGAAACGAGAGGTGCGCATCGCTTTGCAGCAACTTGGGAAACTCGAAGACGGTTACGCGATACTCGTCGGATTGTTTCTGGCTGAACTCGACCCGATACGTCAGCTCATCGGCCACCTCACCGATACGGGCGGCAAACAGCGGATCATCCAAGCTGCGGGTCATCGGCACGCGCTTGACGGCGCCGGAGTCATCAGACCAGACCAGAGCGGCTTCACCTGGAATGGCTGCGCCGAATCGCGCCGCTACAATCAGGCTGGTTCCCTTCTCGACTTCGGTGTTGCCGGGCTCGATTTCGATTTCAAAGTCGTTGCCGATCTCCTCGGTTGGCTGAGCTGCGTTTTCTGCCAGCAATGCCTCGTGTGGCACGACGTGAGCGAGTTCGTAGATCGCCAGTATCGAGAGCAACAGCGCGCCGAAATGAAACGCGTGTGTAACGATAAATCGGCGGGTCGGGACGGTTGTTGTCCACTGATGCACATAGGCGTGACGGACCGTTTCGTCGATGACCGAACGCTGCAAGAAACCAAACCGGCCGTCCGCAGTGTCGGGCCGCATCGAGACGGCTGTCACCAGTCGCTGTTGCAAATCGGGATGCGAGCGCTCGATACGCTCGGCGACATCGTGAGAATCGCGAAACGAAGCATACGCTGCCACAGCCACGCAGACGCACGCCAGGGCCGCGAGCGAGCCCAGCATCCATGCGGCGTTGGGCACATGGACGTAACCAGCCACTTGCAGCAGCCATAGTCCGGCGGCCGCCAGCGCAGCCGCCGCCCAGACGACGCTGAGCCCGCGAACCAGGCGAATGTGGCGGAATCTGGCGGCTACGCGCCGCAAGTATCCATGAATCCGCGGGTCGGAATCCACGGCTCTGGCTGAATCGTGCGAATCGGAACTTGGCATGGATTGAACCACTTGAAGCGAGCAATCAGTTGTGTCAGGCGTCCCCCTGAGTGGCGCGGCGCGCCAATCGGCCGGCCAACCAAGTTTCGGCCGCTAAAATCACCAGAGCAATCACCACAATCGACCGCCATAGCTTTTGGCGGCTTTCCAGTTCCACGTCGCGCATCTGCCGCTCGCGCGCCTGAAGTTCTTCCATCGTGTGAGATTCGCCCATCGGGATGCCGTAGCGTTCTAATGCATCCACGTCCAGCGGGGCGGTTCGACTCTCTTCAACTGCCATGTTAACGGCAAACCGCAACTCCTGCGTTCCGCGAACCAGCCCATAGACTCCGGGACGTCCGGTGTCTGAGAAGTCTTTCCCGGCCGGCAGGTCGACCAGCGCCCCGTCAGGAAGTGCCACTTGCGTGCCGGCCTCGGTGACCGGCACATGCTGCCCGACGACATAGTCGGTTAACAGCGTCATTCTGGCCCGGTCCGAATCGACCATTTCGGCCAGCAACGGCACGAACTTCGACGAGAGCGCCAACTGGCTGTCTTCGGGTTGCCAGCCGGCGGTGAGGATCCAGAGGCGGCCGTCGTCGAACTCTCGCTCGACCAGCGCCGGTGCTTGATCGTCGAAGCGAGCCAAGACCGACCAGGGAGATTCGTCGCTCGACGTCAGTCGGCGGTGCCTCCAAAACCGGATCTTCGTGAAATCGCTGAACCGTGGATCGGCAAAGGGTTGGAACAGCGGGTGTTGGAAGTCGATCTTCGAAAGCATGGCATAGTCGTCAACCTGCGCTTCTTCGATGTGCAAACCGGCTACGCCCGTGAGCTGCTGTAGCGAATTGGTCAGCGCCTGGTGTTGCTCCGAATCACCCGTCAACACCGCCAGCACGCGGCCCCCATCGCGCAGGTATTGCGCCAAGGCGTCGGCCGAATCGTCCGGCAGCGCGCCGGCTACGACGATGAGCGAATCGACATCGGGACTCAAAGCAGGAAGCGGCTCGCCGATTCCGTGCGTATTGACCGAAATCGTCTGAAATGGCGTGTCGAGCGCTGCCCGCCGGAGATAGTACAACGGCCCGGTTGGGGACTCTTCGACCTCGTTACTCAGGTAGAGCACCGTCTTTTCGACGGCATCGAGTCGGGCGACATAGCGCGTGTTGTCGAATGGCTGATCATCTCCAGTCAAGAGCAACCGCGCCTCGGCCGACTCGGGGCGAAGCACGCGAACCACCCGGCTGTCGCCCGGCGGAACGTCAATCGCGTGTACGCTATCGTTACTTCCCTCCCAACCGATGCGAAACTGCCGTCGTGTGGAGTCGGCAGAGTTGAATACGCGGACCCGAAGTTCGTCCTCGGGTGCATCAGATTCACTGCTCCGCTTTTGCACGACGGCGCTGGCATTCGTAGGCGACTTGGCTGCTACCGTCTGCAATTCAACCCTCACTCCCGGAGGCCACTGGTATCCGCTCAATCGGTTCAGCCGACTGCCTTCTTGCAAGTCGGTAATCAATACGATGGAGGGTGGTAGCGAGCCGTCCGATTCACCTTCCTTAGCCTGATCGAGCAACTCGGCGGAGGTCAGCAATGCCAGGCCCAAATCGGTCTCTTCGGAACTCGGCGCAACGTTTTGCAGCGCAGTTCGAACGGCAGTGACCCGCTCGCCATACTCCATGCGGTTGATCTCTTCAAACCCGATCAGCGGACGCGCGGTTCCATCGAATGCCAACAAGGCGACCTGATCGCCTGGCTGCAGGTCGGCGAGTTGCCGTTCCACCTGATCAACAGCCTGTTGCCATAAATCCTCGCGCTGCATGCTGGCGCTGGTGTCGACCAGCAGCACGGTTCGGCGCTGTGGTTGGGGCAGAGTTCGTAGAGCGACCGACCGCCACAGCGGCCGTGTGAATGCCGCCGCCAGTAGACATAGCGCGGCGGCGCGCAGCAGCAAAAGCAGTAAGTGGTCGAGCCGGCTGCGGCGCGTCATTCGCGGCGGCGACGGCCTCAGGAACATCAGCGATCCAAATTCGATCTCGCCCTGAGGCCGGCGCTGAATCAAGTGAAAGATGATCGGCAGACTCACCGCCAGGATACCGAGCGCATACAAGGGAGCGAGAAAACTCATGCGGTCCCTCCCCCAGCACTCCCGCTGCGATACCTGCCAATCTTGCGGCATTGGCGCACTTGGGCGGCGAGCAGCTGAAACAACGCCTGTTCCAGCGACTCGTCGGTCATCATCCGTGAATAATCGATGCCCAGCGTCGAGCAGATAGAGCGGATTTGATCTTCGTGCTCGCTGAATCGGCGCCGGTATTCTTCCGCGGCGACCGCGGGATCGACGTAGACGTCTTTGCCGGACTCCATGTCACGGAATGTCGAGGCCTGTTCGAACGAGAATTCGACCTCGGCAGGGTCGAGCACGCGCAACACGAGCACCTCGTGACCGCGGGCCCGCAAATAACCCATGACGGTTTGCAAGGTGTCGATTGGAGCCAAGAGATCCGAGATGAGCACGATCAGGCCGCGCTTCGTCACCAACGAGGCGATTTGCTCCAACGGCGAATGCAAATCGGTGCCGGTACCCTGCAGCGAACGCTCGAGACATACCATCAGTTGATGCATGTGTCCCGGCCGGTGCCGCGCGGCGCGAAAGTCGGAGACGCTCTCGTCGAAGGTCAGTAAGCCCACGCTGTCGCGCTGCAGTGTCAGGTAGTAAGCCAACGTCGCCGCTAACGTACGGGCGTATTCCGCCTTGGTGTACTCCAGCGAGGAAAACCCCATCGACCGGCTCAGATCAACGAGCAAGTAGATCCGCCGGTTTGTCTCGTCTTCGAAGCGTTTGATGTAATAGCGGTCACTGCGGGCGAAGAGTTTCCAATCGAGATATCGAGGGTCGTCGCCGGGACTGTATTGGCGATACTCAGTGAACTCGACCGAAAAACCGTGATAGGGGCTGCGGTGCAAGCCGTTGTAGAAGCCTTCGACAACCGCCTTGGCCCGCAACTGCAGGCTCTTGATCCGCATCAACGCGGCCGGGTCGATCAGCGTAGGCGTACCTTCGGCCGGCGCACCCGTGGTGGTTTGGGTTGGAGCCGTACTGGCAGCCATCGCATTCCTAGGTGGAAACGGTCTTGATCAATCGGTCGATCACGTCGTCGACGGTAACGCCTTCGGCTTCGGCCTTGTAACCCACCAAAATGCGGTGGCGAAACGTCGGATGGACCAAAGCTTGCACGTCTTCGAGCGTCGCGTGCGAACGATCGTTCAATAGGGCGCGGGCCTTGGCGCCCAAAGCCAATGTTTGGGCGGCCCGCAGTCCGGCGCCCCAACTGACCCACTCGTTGACAAAGTCGGGCGTGCCCGGTTTGCCGGGCCGGCTCGCCCCCGCAAGCCGGACCGCATATTGCACGACCTCTTCAGCAATCGGCACACGCCGCACCACTTCGTGGAAGTTCAACACGTCCTCTGCGGAAAACAGTGGATTGATCGGCTCGGGCCGCGATGAGGTGGTCTGCAGTACAACAGCGACTTCTTCGGCCTGCGGCAGATAGTCGATCGACACGTTGAACATGAAGCGGTCGAGTTGGGCTTCGGGCAGTGGATAGGTCCCTTCCATTTCGATCGGGTTCTGCGTGGCCAGTACAAAGAACGGCTCTTCGAGCACGTACCGCGTGCCGGCGGCGGTCACCTGGTGCTCTTGCATCGCCTCCAACAAAGCGGCTTGTGTCTTGGGGGGCGTGCGGTTGATTTCGTCGGCCAGGATGACATTTGCAAAAATCGGGCCCTTCACGAATTGCAGAGCCCTTTTTCCATCGCCGGCCTCTTCCAGAATCTCGGTGCCCGTGATGTCCGCCGGCATCAAGTCAGGCGTAAATTGAATACGCTGGAACTTGAGGTGAAAGATCTGCGCGATCGACTGCACCAGCAGCGTCTTGGCCAAACCGGGGGCGCCTGTGATCAGGCAATGCCCGCCGGCAAACAGGCTGATGAGCAGCTGTTGTATGACGTCCTTCTGCCCGACGATGACTTTCGACAGCTCACGATCGATCTTCTCGCGACTGGCCCGAAACAGTTCGACGACGCGTTTCTCGTCTTCGTAGGTTTCAATCGGTGCGCTCAACTATCGCTCCTTGGTTGATCTGATTTTCGATCAGTGAGTCATCGCATAGGTCACAATGTTGATGCCCATGGGATAGGCCTTCTTGACGGAAAACTCCTCAAAGTAGCCTGGGTCCGCCGCCTCGCGTTCCCAGCCGTCGCCCAGATCGGTGTTGTGGCAGATGAAGACCATCATTCTGCCATCATCGTCCCAGATCGCGCGATAGTGCGGCTCTTGTGCATCCCAGCGCTCCCAGGTCACATTGCTACCGCGACCTCCCCAGGCATGGATGGAGGGGATCTGCGGTTTTTCTTTCAAGTCATACACGCAATGAAAGATCTCGTGTGAAAGCGGAACGTCGTCGACACTCCGATTGGGGAATACGCGCTTGATCTGTTCGTAGAAGACGGCCCATTCACGCTCGCCCCAGAAATCGTCGACGAGCAGAAACCCGCCGTTCAGCAAGTATCTCCGGAGTGCCGAGACCTCTTCCTCGTGGAAATGCAGCCCTCCCGGCTCGATCATGTACACGAACGGGTAGTTGAATAGCTCGGGGTCCGTCAACTCGAGGATTACCGGCTGCGGGTTGACCTCCAGCGAAGTCAGCTGTTGCAGCCGCAGCGAGAAGTTCAGATCGCTGTCGGGAAAATCCGTTTGCCAGCCGTATCCGTATCCACTCGAGGTGTATTTGATCCGCACGAACGTGAAGACGTCGCCTGGGAAGTTGGCGGGTACATCCCATTCAGGCACACCGCCACGATTGACGTACTTCCAATCGTAGTCGGCGGAACCTCGCCAACCGCCGCGCCATCCGCGCTGGGCGGCTGAGACACCGGCCAGCAGCAGGCTGGCCAGCAGGGCCATCGCCAGAATCCGTCGCTTGCGACTCATGGCAGGCTCGATTCCGTTCGCTCGGTACTTGCATCCGTGTCGGGAGTCGCGTCGCTTGACGTCGGGCCGTCCTCGTCGACGATCCTCAACAGTAGTTGCTGCGCTTCACGGTAGCGAGGCGCTTCTTCCAAGGCAATCAACACGTGGCGCCTGGCAAAGTTTCGCTGTCCCAACTTGTCGTAAGCCACGGCGATGCGATAATGCAGCCCCGCCGGATCGACCGGCTCCATTTCGCCCAGCGCCGCCAGCGCCTCGGCCACGTCGTCGTATTGCTCGAGTTGTTCGCCGGCGCGAGCCAGCGTTTCGTGCCCCACTGGCATCAGCGGATTGACGGCCAACACGCGGCGCGCGTACTGCGCGGTTGCGGGCCAGTCTCTCGTGTCCGCGCAGAGTTCGGCCAGCCTCGTGAATGCTGAGAGTGAATCACTATCGAGGCGCGCCAGCCGCTCCAGAGCGGACCGCTCGGCCGCAGGATCGTCCGACTCGCGCTCGATGCGGGCCAATAGCGCCAGAGCGTTGCCGGGCGTGGTGTCTTCGGGATAGAGTTCCAACAGCCGCTCTACGATCGGTCTGGCTGCGTTCCATTCTCGAGCGCCCGCAAGCGCCGTCGCGAGTAGCCGCAGCCCCCAGTAATTCCGCGGATGCGCTTCGTTCCAGTCTCGGAGTTCTTGCACGCTGGCTTGTTCGGGCAAATCGTCCTTGCTCCAGTCGGCATTGTTCCCCAAATCGAGAGCACGGCCTTCGGCGAACTCTGCGAATTCTGAATTAAACTGTTCCAGCGGGCCGACGTAGCGGGGCAGCGCCTCGTTGATCGGCATGCCCACACCCAAATCGACCAGCAGTTCCTTCAGTGCGTCGAGACCGTACGTCTCGACGATGTACTCGACGACGAGTGACGATTCATAGTATGCGAACTGCAGGTGCATCGGCGTGGGCGGGCTCAGAAAGGCTCCGCTCAACTCATCGACCGGCGTGAAGTCGTCTCCGAGCAGCATTTCGCGATACTGGGGCGTCATCGATTGGCCCCACGTCGGATCGCGTTGGCGCTCTTCGTAGACAGAGATGCCTTCGCTGAGCCAGCGCGGCATCTTGTTGTGTGTTTTCTCCAGCGTGACGACATGGCAAAACTCGTGCCACAACACCGATTGCCAGTTCGATGGACTGCCACCCTGCGACGCCGGGCTGTTGGCGGTGATTACGCGGCCGAAACAAACTCCCAAGAAGCCCGCCCCGCCGGGCAGGCCGAACGTGCGAATGGCAAAGTCCTGCTGCTGTGGAAAAATTTCGACGATCACAGGCAGCTTCAACTCGACCCCATATTTCTCGCATAGCGTTTCGCGGGCCTCTGCCAGCAAATCGAGCACTTCCTCGCCATAGATTCGCGATTCCCGCGCGTCCATCCGCACGACGAGCCCCTCGCGATGGAGCGTGCGAAACTCGTTCAGCCGATCGTGCAGCGTGACGAGGTTGTGCGCCACGATGTTGTATTCGTCGGCGGCAAAGGTTTCATCGGCAAGGTTCCAGCCATCGTCTTCTTCGCCCAATCGCAACAGATCTTGTGCGAGCTGAAACTTGGCGGCGACGTGGGAAGAATCCATGGCTAGGGCCAGTCGTTGGTAGCGCGAGCCTTCTGCGAATCGATACTTCTGGGAAAGTTTCTTGCCGATGAGATGGTCGACGGCCGGGTTTGTCTTCCAGGGCTCAAGCGCGCGTTCGCGGTGTTGTTGCTCTTGTTCATAGGCACCTTGCAGATGCGCGATCACAGCGCGGTAGGCCCACAGTTCCGGCAGGTTGGGATTGATCTGTTCAACCAGCTGCAGCAGTTTTTCGGCATCTTCGAAGTGCTCGGCATCGATGCGATTGTCGGCCTGCAGCAACAGACTGGGTACGTGGCGCGGGTTTAGCTCGAGCGCGCGCATCAAGGCGGCGGCCGCTTTCTCGCCATCACTGTCGGACCAAGCGCGGGCCGCCAGATAGGCGATCTGAGGATCGGACGGAGCCAACTTCTCAGCGGTCGCCAGTACGTCTGCCGCTAACTGATAGTCATGTTTGTCGAGGGCCAACTCGGCCGAGGCAACGTAAGCGTCGACGAACTCGGGTTTCGACTTCTGTACGCGGTCGTAGAACAACTCGAGAATCTGCTTGGCATCCTCGCCGCGTTTGTAGAAGTATCGCCCTAGCGTAATCTGGTCCTCGGCGCCTGAGAATCGGTACCGCAACTGCCTGAGCAGTGTGAAGATCACGTTGAATTCTTCCTGGGCCTTGTCGGGGAGGTCGTTGAAGCGATAGACCTCCCAACCGAGCATCCGTACCTGCAGGCTGTTGCGGTATCGCTTGACGGCCTGTTCGTAAGTTTCGAGCGCCTCGGCATACCCGCCTGTCGTCATCAGGCAGCGAATCAACAACCGCGACCAGAGTTCGTTGCGGACACCGCTTTCGAATTCCTTGCGGGCAGTTTCCAAACACTCCTCATACTTACCGGCTCGGTACAACGCCTCGGCTGTTGAAGGTCGGGCGCCGAACAGGCTTGCCGGGCACAGGACGGACAACATCAACACGGCGACGAGATAGACCGGGAGCCGACCGTGCTGCCAGACCCGACGTGCAGACAGAATGTGTTTAGAGAATGCGCGGTTGTTGCGCGCAGGCCGGGAGAACGAGTATCGAGAGTGGGGATTCGCCATCAGAGATGAAACCACCAGGTGCCTGTTTGATCCATCACACAACGCTCCCCGGAATTCGAGCGACGTTGTGATTGCCACGCGCATCGCCCAATTCGAGTGTAACGTCTGGGCGCACGGTCTAGTAGGGCGGCGATGCCGGCGAGCGGAAAGTCGGGTGGAGGACGACAGCCGATTCGACGGCTGTATAGCGTTTGGCATGTTCCGAAAGACTGAGCGGTGCAACTGAGATTCGCTTCGTAGGCCGAGCGGTCTCAAAGATCTGCGAGGCCGAATCGCCCGTTCAGCATCGCATGAAGCGTCGCGCAAAGCGCCGGGCACGGTGACGGGCGTACCAAGTTCGCTTGGCCGGGTCTGGCGAATGCCTGCGTTTTCTTTTCCCGTCCGGCATGGTTCCGCTCCTAATGACTTGCTGGCGTCGGCCTACAAGCTGAAGCGCAGATGGCAGCAATCTGTTACTACAAATCTTCAATCGCGCCAGCTCCAACGCCCCTTGGTCGAACCAGTTACTTAGCGGGGCGAACGAATTGATGTAGAATTCGTTCTGGCAGCGCATGCGACATATCGAAGAGGAGATCGCCGTGTCAGCCCTCATGAACGATCCAGCTGTGGCACAACGTGTGCTAGAACACATCAACAATGGAACGACCGATCAGGGCGGCGAAGTTTGGAGTGAACCAGTCGCCAACTATCGGTCGCAGGCTCGACTGGACGCCGAGATCGCATTGTTGCGTCAATCGCCGACGCCGTTTTGTCCATCCGCCGCACTACCGGAAGCGGGCGCCTACGTCGCGCGTGAGGCGGCCGGTACACCCCTGTTGGCCGTGCGAGATGACGGAGGTCGAGTCCGCGTCTTCAGAAACGCGTGTCGGCATCGGGGGATGCAGCTTGCCGATGGATGCGGCTGCAAGAAGGCCTTCGTCTGCCGATACCACGGTTGGACGTACCAGCCGGACGGCCGGTTGCAACACATTCCGCACGAACACGGCTTTCCAGGCTTCGACAAGGACCAACACGGATTAGTTCCGGTCACCGCGCGGGAAGATCGGGGCATTGTCTTCGTCACCCAGGACGACCCCGTTTCCAGCGGCGACCCGTGCGCAGGAATGCCGGAGTTAATTGCGCTTGATCAGCAACCGATGTCGACGAGCGAGAGCGAGTTTGATGTCAACTGGAAGGTATTCCTGGAGAGCTTTCTGGAGGGGTATCACATCCGCTCGACGCACCGCGATTCCTTCTACCCCTACGGGTTTGACAACCTGAACGTGGTGGAGACGTGCGGGCGCAACAGTCGCGTCACGTTTCCTTTCCAGCGGATCCAAAAGCTGGCGGACGTTGCGCCGCAGGAACGGTGCCTCAAGGGCCTGGTGACGTATGTGTATCACCTGTTTCCAAATGCTCTGGTTGCCGTGCTTTCGAACCACACGAGCCTGGTCGTGCTCGAACCCTTGTCACTCGATCGAACGCGGCTTGTGTCCTACGCACTGACCGACATTGCTGGCGACCCAGAAGCCTTGGAAAAATCACAGCGCGACGCTGAATTCGTCAACGAGACGGGAGCCGCCGAGGACCGCGAAGTCGTTTGTGCCATTCAGCGCGGTATCAACAGCGGAGCGAACGACGCATTCACGTTCGGTCATTTCGAATCGGCGATTTGCCACTTTCACAGGAACCTGACAGCTGCACTGCAAACCAGCGGCTAGGCCGACCCGGACGGGCCTGCAAGGCGTGTTAACCACAACCCAACGACTAGGAGCACGGCATGCTGGAACTTCGTCCCAACTGCGAATGCTGCGACAAAGACCTACCGCCCGAATCGACGGAAGCCCTGATCTGTTCTTTCGAGTGCACGTTCTGCCAGCGGTGCGCGACCGAGATCCTGGACGATACGTGTCCGAATTGCGGCGGCGAGTTTGTCCGCCGACCGATCCGTCCTGCCGGGGCGCTCAAGAAGTTTCCGGCGTCGACGGAGCGCGTCTTCAAGCCGGAAGGCTGCGGACAAGGTGCCAAGCAGTAGTTCTGCCGCGACACGCCGGAGTCTACCCCGCTTCGATCAGTTTCGTGCGCGGCCTTCGGATGCGGTTACCGGGGCATGTGCTGCACCGGGATGGGCCTGTTGCGACGGGACCAGCACGTAGGGAGCGTACTGCGGTACGCCTGACGTCCGCATCCAATCTGCCGACTGAACCGGCTGCGACTGTGAGGTCGAGGTGCCATAACCCAATGCTCTCCCCAGTGACGCCATTTCTCGCCTGAGCGAAGCAACTTCGGCGTTGAGGGCAGCCCAACGATTCTGATCGGGGGCTTCCGGGCGAGAGCCGATTGCCGTCCTCAACTGCACTTCCAAGGCTGAGACCTGAACGCGCAGTGCGCCGAACCGTTCGTGGATCTTGTCCTTGAAGATGTCCTGGGCAATTTCGACTTGATTGAGTCTCCGCGACAGCTTCTCGCCATCCTCAGCCGTGAACCGCGATTTTGTCCGATCGTTGACTGCACTCACCACATCGTCGCAGCGCTGCCGAAGAGCGTCGTGTCGACTGTCGCCGGCGCTAATCTGCTGGCGAATGCCGGCGAGCTGTCCAGCATGCTCGAATGTCGTCTGCCCGATCCACAACAGCATGGCGCCGAGCAGGAGATTGACGAGACTGCCCCCAAACTCGTCCATGAATGTTCCAGCCAGCGTTCCGCCACCGATTCCCTTGTTGGACTTAGTCTCTCCGCTCATGAGCTTTCCGCCGTTCGGCCTGTGTTCGTGGCTTGGACTCCAATCCGCCAGAATCGGGTATTGTCTATTTCAATCGTCGTTTGGCATGCAACGACTCCATCGACAGGCCGAATTCGATGGAATGTACCGATCGCTTAGTTCGCGAAGGAGAGGCATCAAAGAACAGGTACGAAGAATAGGAAGCCTCGGCCTCAATGCCATTGGCGCAGCAGTGGCATCTAATGGCAACGCCATGGGAGCTCGACCAAGAAAGGCCAGCAGTGATGGAGGGAAGACGCAGCTTGATGTCGCTACGCCCGAGGTACCTCACCGGCCAGCCAAGTCGCTGAGATGTCGGCCGGCGCACCACTGTGATGTCCACCAGACGAGTTGAGACCAGACTAGTCTAGCTGTCAGTGGTCTCAGCCGCGCATCGCCGCCTCCGGCGGAATGCAGCGAGGCTGGTTATCCCCATTCCCATCAAGAGAAATGTCGAGGGCGCGTCGGCAGTCGGCATTTCTTGGGTGGTGATCACGACGGTGTCGGGCCGCGCGATGAAGTCGAGAATGTTCTCGGAGGTTTCGTCGTCAAAGCCTGTGTTGTTGGCGAAGGAACTGCTGCCCGCCTTCAGCCGGAAGTGTCCGTACACAGGCAGACGGTTCGACGTGAACGAGTACACGACGGTGCCGTCGGCGCCCAAATCAAACTTGACGGCGCCAGTGATCCCGTCCTTGTCGCCAAACTCCAGAGGAGGGGCAGTCGCGCCATTGAGGAGAGCGTTAGTTACCAGTCCTGGGTCATTGATCGCGTTGTCGCTGACATCCAGCGTGAAGTGGCTAATGCCCGGCTTGTTGAAGTTACTGAACTCGTAAGTGTAGGTCAGGGTGCCGTCGAAGTTGTCGACGATCGACCATTCCAAGACGCCATCGAACCAGTCGGCATCGTTCGTCGTAATCCCCGCGGTCGCTGGGGGTGCTACGGTTCGCGTTCCCGTCCAGTCAGCAGGAGTGTCGTAGACCGGGGCCGCATGCAATGCCAAAGGAGTGCAGCCACAGACGATCAAGACAACCAGATGGCGCTTCAATTGGGTCGCGAATCGGAATCCGTCATCAACACGCATGACAAAACACCTCTTCGAATGAACAGTGATTTACCTCCAATAAGAGACGGATCATAGTTCAATCGGGGCGATCCACCTAGGAAAATCCCCCATGCTCGTGAAAATGTTCACGAAATTTTTGTACATCACCTCCGTTGGGGCAGCAGCGAAACCCGGTCCAAACTGCACCCAAAAGAAAGAACGACCGAGCGGTGCATCACCACTCGGCCGTTCTGTTCAAGACTTGCAGAGTTCAGCCTATTGGACGTTCGGGTTGACCTTCACGCCGAACAGACCGTTGTCGGCCACAGGCAGCAGCGGCAGCATGCTGCGACCACTGACCGTACGTGTCCCCGAGTTGTTGCCCGGGTAGTACACGAAGCCGAAAGTCACGTTCCAGTATTCCTCGGCGAACCGGTCGTTGCTGCCGTTGTTGGACGGCTGTCCGCCAGTTGTACTGGGCAGGATGTAGTGCATGTTGCCGAACAGGCTCAGGTGACAGTTCAGCGGCACTTCACCGCGGGCACCGAACACGACGTCGCCAGGCGCCTCGGCCCAACCCAGCAGCAGCGTGGTCTCGCCGCCGCGTTCCCAGACGTGCCGCCAGAAGATGTTGCCCTGGTCCAGCGCGCGGGCTCGGGTCAGAATGTTGTTGCTGTTGAAAGAGCCTTGATCGACAACCTGGCTGCCGCCAACGTTGTACATGATCATCAGGCCGACCTCGTTGCTCGGGTCGATGGCATATCCCATCTGGCCACGAAGCTGGTACAGATTAATGTCGTCGCCGTCTTCGCCGATGTTGTCCGAGACCATCGCGTCCCAGACCAAGCCCCAGCTGATGCGCTGATGGTGGGCACAGGCGTTGCACACGTCGCTGCGCTGAAAGACACCGGCGGTGAAGAAGAACTGCTCTTCGATCTGCGAGGTAGTCGGTGCCGAGTTGCTGCGTCCGTGGAAGTCGTAACCGGCGTAGCTGAAGCCGGCCTGGGCGCCAAGCCGGCTGTCTTCCATCAGCGTGAACCCGCTGTTCATGCCAAAACGAAGACCAAAGTTGTTGTTGTCGTCGTCGTCAATCGGACCTTTCCATCCATCGGCCGCCAGGAACAGGTAGCTGTTGGCGAGCAAGTCACCACACAGTCCACCGCCGCAGCCGCCGCCACATCCACTGTCGCAGCATCCACTGCCGCACCCACCGGTGTCGCAGCAAGAACCGCTGTCACAGATTCCGCCGGCATCACAGCAAGCTCCGCCCGTGCCGCAGCTTGAACATCCGTCGCCGGCCATCACCGGCGCGTTCGCGAACAACATCGCGAGACCGGCGCACCCGGCCATCAACGCGTGCTTGACTTGAAACATCCTTGTCTCCTCCAGGAATTCTGATCCGTTCCCGGCAATCCATTGCCTGTTTGCGACTCGCGTTGGGCGCTGTCTGAAATTGCCGTGCAACTGACATAGGCGAGCGAATTGGTTCTTCGCCGAATGTCGGAGCAAACCGACTCATTCGTTCGATCGGCTTGCTCCCATGAATTCATACAGGCGGGAGTGAAGGAATGATCCCTACATTCAGAGGTGGTGCTCCAGGACGACGCATCGTGCCGATTGGGCAAGTTTTGCGGCCTGAAAACCACTGGGAAACGCCGAGGTTGCGATCTCTCAGGCTATGCGCCGGCCAGACGTGCTCGACGGAACCGTTGTCTTCATCGGCAGGAGTCTGACGGTTGCGACAGTCAAATCGTTTGCGCGCGGAATATCTCTCGCAACGCCTGTCACAACTAGAAAAGACACACAAGATAGGCAGGCAGAGTTCGGCGATGGGTCTTCTCAGCCTGCCAGACGAGGACTCACTCACCTCGAAGTCGGCTCCAAAGTCGGCTGATCAGCTCGTCTGCCGAGATGTCACTCGGCCGCTCGTGCCGCTCGATGAGCACACCCGGATTGGCGGCCGGCCGCACCAAGTATGAGAAGGGATAGGCGTCACTGGCACCTGTCAGATCGAGGTTCCCGAACTTCATCACATGCAGGATGACGCTGTCAGGGTGGGGCCTGACGCAGTAGTACCCGTCGGCGAACCAAATCAGCCGGTCGACCCCATACGTCGACGCCAAGTCACCGAGCAAGTCTTCCCGCCGCGGGACGCCTCGAAACTCGATGTCTTGATGGGAATCCAACAACGAATACAGGCCCACGTGATAGCCCGTTTCATCCTCGGCAATGCAGTACCACAGGACATTGTTGAGCGGAGTCGGGCACGTCATCAGTCGTGTCGTTTCGATTTTCTGTCGAGCTAATGCATCCGCGAAAACCTGCTCGACGTGGAGTTTGTTGACCACCGTGAGTGCCAGATAGGCGGTACTCAGCAACAGGCCGATGAGGTTGATCGTCCGCCGCCAGCGACCGGTCCGCTGCAGGAACAGACAGGCTACAACGCAACCCAGAAACGGCAGCGTATACAGCGGGTCGATGATGAAAATGGTGCTCCAGGCAACCCGCACGTCTGAGAACGGCACGAAGAGCTGCGTACCGTAGACGGTCAAGCAGTCCAGCAGGATGTGCGTCAACAACACGAGAAAGAAGAAGCTCGCCCACCGCCAATAGCCAACCGCGGGACGATAGGCCTTTGCAAACCCCCATGCCAGCACGGGCGTTGCCACGAAGACCGCCAGCAAAGAATGGCTCAGGCCGCGGTGGTGGACGAGAAATTGAATTGAATCTTGGAACGGGGTGAACACGATGTCCAAATCGGGCACTGTCCCAAACACCGCCCCCCAGACAATGGCCCGATTCCCCAGCTGCCGGCCAAGAATTGCTTCGCCGACTGCAGCGCCGAGAGTAATCTGCGTCAGGGAATCCATCGTGCCTCGTGAGCAACCTTCGCAACAACTTGCCAGATGAGGTGCTGATTGTCGTTGATTGCGACAGCTTGTTCCAGTTGCCCCAAGTGCGGCGACCGGCTATTCGTCTCACACCGTCAACACTCAGGCAGCGCGTCGCGCGCCGAAACGTCGCGTGAAACGAATTGTCCGCCACTGGGCATACCACCGCCGCTTCGTGACGTTCTTCGAGAATCTCCGTTTTCGCGTCCCATCTGGCATAGCTCGGTCCCTCCCAGCGGGGAGTCAACGTGCCTACGCGACGTCTGAGCCGACGATCGGCTGCGGACGCTCGAAGCGGCACAACGCTTCTCGCAGCAGACGCCTGGCAGTTGGAAGTACGGCGACGAAGTCGTCTTCGTTACAGCTCAGTTCGCGCGCGATGGCTGCCAGCAACGGCGTTTCTGCTTCAACGGTGGCTCGCATCAACGTCGGAGCCATTGCTGCACCCGACTGACTCAACGGATGGGGAATCGCAACTGTCATCGGTTTGCTCCTGTTTGAGGTCTGACTCTATGTTCGTTGAAGCTTGGTCTCCGGATTTGCTTTCCACAAAGAAATATGGCAGACCTTGGGCTGCCGCTGTTCAAGAAGGGACCCGTTGACCAAGGAGTCGAGCGTTCTCTGCCTCAAGCTGGTCGACTCGCGCCTGCAGCTGCTCGACGACGGGAGACAGCTCTTCCTCACTCCAGCGACGGTGGATGTGCTGCGGGCAGTTGACGTCCCAGGCTTCGACCCGAAACAAGAACGCACGCTCCGGCTTTCCGCGATACCCTGCATCGACCAGTTGGCTGAGCAATTCGTCGTCGCCTTCGACGACTTGTGCCGTTCCCCAGATCTTGATCCGACGACGATTCGGATAGTCCATCAGAAAGATGAACGCCTTGCTGTTTTCGTCGAGATTGCCAATCGAGATGTACTGAGCGTTCCCCGAGAAATCGGCAAATCCCAAAGTCTGCTCGTCGATGACCTTGAGGAATCCTTTTACTCCGCCACGATGCTGGATGTACGGCTGACCTGCGGCGCTTGCCGTGGCCAGATAGAACGAATCGCGCTGGGCAATGAACTCGGCCAGATCGGCGGTAATCGTTTTTTGCCAGCCGCCGCGCTGCTCCATCTTTTCATAGGCTTCGCGCGAGCCACGCTGTTGTTGAGCGGCTTTGACGGCGGGTGTAAATGCGATGTCGCTGATCGGCCGGTTCACGGAATCACTCCTGTACGAGTCGAGCGTTGCTGTTCCACATGACCACTTGACCGGTCACTGTTCCGCCACTTCACGCGCGTCGCCGCCGAGGTGCGTTTCGAGAAAGCGGCGGATGTGTCCGGCGATCAATTCACCGTCTTCTTCAAGGGCAAAGTGGCCGGTGTCGACCAGGTGGAATTCCAGGTTCTTCAGATCGCGCTTGTAGGGATGCGCGCCTTCGGCCGGAAAAATGTGGTCGTTTTTGCCCCACACGATGAGAGTCGGCGGCTGATGCTCTCTGAAATACTGCTGCCAACTCGGATAGCGGCCCGGGTTGCTGCCGTAGTCGTAGAACAACGCCAATTGAATCTCCTGGTTGCCCGGCCGATCGAGCAGCCGCTGGTCGACGTGCCAGCTATCGGGACTGATCCGTTCGACGTCGCGCACACCGTGCGTGTACTGCCACTTCGTCGCATCAATCGTGAGTAGATTCCGTAGAGCGTCGGCATTCTCCGTCGTTCGCTCATGCCAGTACGCCTTGAGCGGCTTCCAGAACTCGCGGAGGCCTTCATCATACGCGTTCCCGTTTTGGACAATCAGCGACTCGACTCGTTCAGGATGCCGGACCGCGAGCCGGAAGCCGACCGGTGCGCCATAGTCCATCAGATAAATGCTGTACCGCTCCAATCCGATCTTGACGGTGAGCTTCTCAACGACGTCTGCCAGGCTATCGAACGTGTAGTCGAACTCGTCGACGGCGGGCATCGAACTGTTTCCGAAACCGGGGTAGTCCGGCGCAACCACGTGGTAGCGATCGGCCAGCGCCGGAATCAAGTTGCGGAACATGTGCGACGACGTTGGAAACCCATGCAGCAGCAAGACAACAGGTGCGTCCTGTGGACCCGCCTCGCGGTAAAAGACGTCGAGGCCGTCGATCTTGGCCGTCTTGTGACGTACCGCTGTTGACGTTCCGGAGTCGTTCCCCGGTGTTGACTTGTCAGCTGCGACGGCGTTGTGTCGAGGTGCAAGTGCTGGCCCGGCTAGTGCACCGGAAACCAGAATTGCGAAGACTGCAGAGCTTGTTCGATTCTTGAAATTCATTCTTGATCTCCATGGGACGATTGCTGACTGACTCAGAAGACGGACTACAACTTGGCGACTCGGGGAAAGTCGACCTCCGTTCCGGCGACATGGTTGAAGTAGTTGGTGAACGTGTTGAGCGCGACATTGGCAACAATTTCGACAATCTCGGCGTCGCCATAGCCGGCGTCGCGAACGGATGCGACGTCGTCGTCGGACACCGAACCACGCACGTCAACGATGCGACGTGCGAATCGCAAAGCCGCGGCGGCCTTCCGATCGGTTGCGTTTCCGGTTCGCGCGTCGCGAAGTTCGTCATCGGTCAGACCGACCGAACTACCGATCGCACAGTGGGCGGCAACGCAATAGACAGACCCATTGGCCTGCGCGACGGCTACGGCAACCTGCTCCCGAAGACCTTCGGAAAGCACGCCGCCTGACACGGCGTCAGAGAAACTGAGGTAGCCCTGTGCAGCGGCTGGCGAGTGCGCCAAGGTGGCGATCACGTTGGGCACCATTCCCAGTTTGGATTCCACGGCCACCAGCAACTCACGTGTTATGGCCGGTGCCTTGGCAGGGTCGATGGGACTGAGACGCGGCATTGATCGTGTCCTCCTCAGATATTCGGGGTTTGTTGGCGACACTAATTGCATCCTCCATGCCCAACAGCAACCGATTCCCGTAAGTCGCTTTGCAGACGAATTTTGCGGCATTAGACATGCCCTGAGCTTGCCTCGTGATATTTCATGAACAATGAGATATCATGAGTAACTCATGAATTGTCATGGGTTGGAGGCGTCGCATGCCGGCCCGCACACAAACGATGAATCTGGAGTCGCTGCACGCCATCAACACCATGGTTGCGCAGCAGCGCGAGGTGGACGCGGTTCTGGAGACCGTTGTGGAGTCGCTGGTCGACCACTCAGATCTGGCCCTGGCGCGGATCTGGCTGACCAAGCCGGGCGACATCTGTGACGAGTGCTTTATCAGGACAGAATGCCCCGATCAGACGCGCTGTTTGCATCTGGCTGCAAGCGCCGCGCGTCAAAAGAATCCGCAGAGCGGGGAAGAGTGGTATCGTAGCGACGGCTTCTACCGCCGCTTCCCGCTGGGCATCCGCCGCATCGGGGAAATCGGCTCTTCGGGTGAGTCGTTGAACCTGTCCGACACGGCAGATCACCAGGAATGGTTTGCGCGCAACGACTGGCTGCATCGGGAGGAAGTTCGCTCATTCTGCGGGCACCCGTTGGTATTTCGAGATGAGATTCTCGGCGTACTGGCCGTCTTCAGCCGCTCCGTCGTCAGCGAGCAAGAGTTCGCCTGGCTGCGGGCTTTCGCCGACAATGCAGCCGTGGCGATTGCCAACGCGCGGGCCTTCCAAGAAATCGAAGGCCTCAAGATGCAACTGGAACAAGAGAACGAGTATCTGCGGGATGAGGTTCGGGCGACGCATACTGTGGGTGGCATCGTCGGGCAGAGTCCCGGATTGCAGAAAGTGCTCAAGCAGGTCGAACTCGTCGCTCCCACGGATACGAGCGTGCTGATATTGGGAGAGTCGGGTGTCGGCAAGGAGTTGATCGCACGAGCCATCCATGACCAGAGCCCCCGCGCCGATCGTCCCATGGTCAAGGTCAACTGCGCGTCGATCCCCCGCGAATTGTTCGAAAGCGAGTTCTTCGGGCACGTGCGCGGATCATTCACGGGAGCTACAAACGACCGGGCGGGCCGTTTCGAGTTAGCCGACGGCGGCACCCTATTTCTCGATGAAGTGGGAGAGATCCCACTCGACATGCAAGGTAAGCTGCTGCGCGTGTTACAAGAGGGAACGTACGAGCGCATCGGAGAAGAAAAGAGCCGAGCGGCGGATGTCCGCATCGTGGCTGCGACGAACCGCGACGTGCAAGCCGAAGTACACGCGCAGCGGTTTCGGCAGGATCTGTTCTACCGCTTGAGCGTCTTTCCGCTGGAGGTCGTCGCGCTGCGGGACCGCAAGGGCGATATTCCGCTGTTGACGTCGCATCTTCTCGAACAGAGCAGCCGCAGGCTGGGGATCGAAACTCCCAAGCTGAGGCAACGCCACATCATCGAGCTGCAACACTACAGCTGGCCGGGCAACATTCGCGAGTTGCAGAACGTCGTCGAACGCGCCGTTATCTGCAGCCGCTCGGGTCCACTAGAGTTCCATCTTCCGCAACCGGAGGCACCAGCCGAGGCGTCCCGCGCCCAGCCGCCGACGGCCAGCAGCGATGACCTGCTAACCTACGAACAGCTGAAACAGCTCGAACAGCACAACCTCACAGCCGTGCTCGAAAAAACGAACTGGAAGATCTCGGGGCAGGGCGGTGCGGCCCAATTCCTCGGCATTCACCCCGCCACTCTCAGTTCACGCATAAAGGCCATGGGAATACAACGACCGAAGTAGAATGTTTTGAAGGGGTCGCGCACATGCACACGAACGAAAGCACGGCTGCCGCTGATCACGAGCGATACATGCGCCGCTGCATCGAGCTGGCCCGAGTCGCCAAGAGCCAAGGCAACACACCGGTCGGCAGCCTTGTTGTGATCGACGGCGCAATCGTCGGCGAAGGCATCGAAACACTGCCGGCAGGCAGCAGCGTCACCGGTCATGCCGAAGTGTTGGCCTGCCAATCAGCCGTCGACCAAATCGGCAGCCGAATACTTCGTGATGCGACACTTTACACGACCGCCGAACCCTGTTTCATGTGTTCCTACGTCATTCGGCAGTGCGAATGCGCCGTGGTCGTTTACGGCGTGGACGTTGCCGCCGTCGGTGGAGTGACGTCGTGTCTACCCGTGCTCACCGATGCCACCTTGCAAGGTTGGAAAAACGCCCCGCGCGTCATTGACGGCGTTCTGGCTGACGAGTGTCGCGCCATCTAGCCATCGAATCGGACAGGCTGCCGGCCAATCGTCAGCTGCCCAGATTCTCCGGCGAAAGCAACAGCCGCCTGCCTTCATCCAGCACGCCATCCTTCCTCGTTTGCAAACGGATGGATAGCTGGCCGTCGGATGTCTTCTCGTACGTCAGGCGGCTGGGCGTCGACTCCGCATCCCTCTCAAAGACCGCCTTGCTCTTCGTCGCCTGCACGAGCTTGAGTTGCAGAGGAGCATCCGGCGGCTCCATGTGTTTGTATTTCGGACCGAAGTGCCGAAACCGCCCGACGACGTGTGGTCCCTCTTGTTCAATCATGATGAACTCGCAGAACACGGTCTTGTCGTTCGCCCCGACTAGGCGAAACATGCCCATCATCGACGCCCCGGCTGGCGCCGACCAGTGTTCTTCGACGCGTCCGCCAAACGCCGTCCCCGTCCACGAACCATGCAGCCACGCTAATTCCGACAAACTCGCCGGAGCGTGCTCCGGTTTCGACTCGCGGCTCTTCTCAGCTTCGGCCCCGGCATGCATTGGAACCGTCGCTAATCCAATCAGTGCCACGATCAACACCGTCCACCGCAGCAAAATAGCTTTTCGTCTGAGAATCATCGCGCTTCTCTCCGCAATTGAAGTCCATCGTCGATCACCTCGCCATTGTAACGCCGGCATTGTCGGTTTTCGCTACGGCTCAGCTGCCAGCCGTTCCATCCGCAGACACTTTGATGCAGAATGGGAGTGTTCGGTTCCGGGTCCGCTTGCAGCGAGTTGGGAAGGAAATCCAGCCGCATGCTGACCAATCATGCACCAAGGAGCTTCACGCAATGAGCGATCATACAGCGACACGGCTCGTAACATACTTCGCATTAGCTCTGGTAGTGACGGTGATTGCCACGCCGCAAACAACCTCGGGCCAAGAAAACAAAGTCCAGCCTGCGCCCGACATGCCGGCCCCTAAGTTCGTCGAGACCAACGGCATCCGCATGGCCGTCTACGAACAGGGCGAGGGCGTTCCGGTCGTTCTGTGTCACGGGTTCCCAGAGCTGGCTTTCTCGTGGCGTCATCAGGTCAAAGCGTTGAGTGACGCGGGCTTTCGCGTGATAGCACCCGATCAGCGCGGCTACGGACTCACGGACCGGCCCGAAGACGTGAAGACGTACGACTTGAAGCATCTGTGCGACGACATGGCGGGGATGCTGGATGCCCTCGGCATCGACAAGGCCGTGTTCTGCGGACACGACTGGGGCGGTGGCGTGGTGTGGGCCATGGTTCGTATTCATCCGGAACGCTGCCTGGGCGTGATTGGCGTGAACACACCCTGCTCGCGGCCGCCCGGTCTGGCACGCAAATCTCCGGCCGAGCCGTCATTGATTGTGATGTCGAAAGACTACTACGTGAACCAATTCCAGAAACCGGGCCGCGCCGAAGCCGTTCTGGAAAAAGATGTGCGCAAGACGTTTGCGATGATCTTGACCCGCGGCGACATCTGGAACGTGGAGAAGTTCAAGGCGCTGCCGGAAGACTCGCCCGAGCGACGGCTGAACTTGTTGGCCATGCTAAAGCGCGACACGTTTCCGGGTGAGGCGTTTCTGCCCGACGACGCCGTCGACTACTTCGTGAATACGTTCGAAGCGACCGGTTTTACCGGCGGGCTGAATTGGTACCGCAACATCGGCCGCGCCGGCGCCGCCATGGCTGATGCCAAATGGGAAATCGACTTGCCCTGCCTGTACGTCGGCGCCGAGCACGACGTCATCCTGCGTCCTTCGTCGGCTGACGGAATGGAAGACTTCATCGACGACTTCGAGCGTCACACGGTGATGGATTGCGGTCACTGGACGCAGCAGGAAAGGCCTGAAGAACTCAATCGCGTCATGATCGACTGGCTCAATCGCAAGTTTCGATAAACGGCGGAGAGGAGATGCCCGCAGCGGTTGAAACTTATGATTGCATTGTGCTGGGTGTCGGTGGATTCGGCAGCGGCACGCTATACAACCTTGCAAGACAAGGCGTTCGCGCCTTAGGCATCGAACAATTCGACGTTGCCCACGATCGGGGCAGTTCACACGGTGAAACGCGCATCATTCGCAAGGCCTACTTCGAGCATCCCGACTACGTCCCGCTGCTGGTGCGGGCGTACGAACTCTGGAACGAGCTTCAATCGGAGACGGCGCAGAAGTTGGCACATTTGTGCGGGTTGTTCTTGGTGGGACCGGCCGACGGTGAAGCCGTGCCGGGTGCCGAAGAGTCGGCGCGCAGATACGGTGTCCCGCTCGAGCGCGTGCCGACCGTCGATGCCGCACGGCGGTTTCCTGGCTTTCAATTTCCCTCGGCAATGGATGTCGTGCACGAACCCGAGGCGGGCTATTTGCTCGTCGAAGATTGTGTGCGCGCACACGTCCATCGGGCGGTCGCTCTTGGTGCCACCCTGAAAACGGGCGAGTCTGTCACCGAATGGTCTTCGGACGGCAACACCGTTCGTGTCGGGACGGACCGTGCACAATACGAAGCGGCAACCCTGGTGATCACCGCCGGTCCGTGGTCGGCACCGGTGCTGAACGACTTGTCTGTCCCGCTGAAGGTCGTCCGCAAGCCGCACTTCTGGTACGAGGTGACGACCGATCAATACAACGCCGACAGATCTCCCGCCTGGCTGTTCGAAATGCCCACTGGCGTCTTCTATGGGTTTCCAAGCGTGGACGGCAATATCATCAAGTCGGCCGACCATTCCGGCGGCGAAGAAGTAGCCGATCCGTCACACTTGGATCGCCAGATCCGGGACGAAGATCATCGGCCGGTGGATGATTTCTTGAGCCAATCCTTGCCGGGTGTTAATCCGACTCCTGTGCGTGACGGCATGTGTATGTACACGCACACGGCAGACGGCCACTTCATCATCGACCATCATCCACAGTTTCCTAATGTCGTCATCGGCGCTGGCTTCTCAGGCCACGGATTCAAGTTCACGACTGTCCTGGGGCAAGCACTCTCCGACCTGGCGATTGACGGGCAAACCGATCTTCCGATCGATTTTCTCTCATTGGGACGCGACGCGCTGAAGTCAGAGCCAACTTGAGGCAGCCGGCACCCGCACACCACTCCGACGCCGCGCGTCACGAAGCGACCGCTTGACAGCGGCTGTTTTCCGACCGGCTCCGGACGCATGCAGTTCAAGTCTTCGCAGCCATTCGCAACTGCACGCGCGTACCATCGCGATTTGGACGGTCGCCGTGATTGACGAATTGAACCTCGTCGTGCGTATAATGAACGAGGAGGGCGGGTAACTTTGATCCATTCGATCGGCGGGAGACTCTGCAAAGGAGAGGTGTGATGAAAAGGATCCTTCTGGCCGCTGTAGCCGTCGGAGCGTTCACTCTATTGGCTGCCAAGCCAGCCAGTGCGCACGGATACGGAGGCTACGGCTACGGGTATTCGTGTCCGAGTTATGGCTATGGGCACGGGTACTACTCCGGCTACCGGCCGCACGCGTACGCTGGATACTACGCCCCGAGATACGTGTATCCCCGACACCGCGGCTACTACCGCCCGTATCGGGGTTATGGGTACCGTGGTGGTCTTGGCTACCGTGGGTATGGCTATGGCGGCTACGGCTATCGTGGTTATCGAGGCCGCGGCATCTCAATCGGGATCGGCTATTGATCGGCCAACCGGCTTGAGATCGGCACACGCGATTCAGGGGCGACCGTCGGACGACGACGGTCGCCCTGTTTGCTAGCCGAGCCTACGCCACCCGACGGTGGTGCTTGTCCATCGAGAGGACTCGCTTTGACGACTCCTCTCCAGTCTCTGCTCGCCGAATCCGTTCGTCGGAGCCCCGAGCGAATCGCGATTCAATCGGCGGACGCGTCGATGCGTTACAGCGAACTCGATCTTCAAGTTCGGCAAGTCGCAGCCAGTCTGCAGAGGCTGGGAATCGCGCACGGGGACTGCGTTGCGTGGTTCTTGCCGAATTGCCCAGAGGCAGTTGTCACCAGTTTGGCCTGCTACCAGATCGGTGCGATCGCAGTCCCATTGAACTATCGGTATGTCCCCGAAGAGGTACTCGACGTCGTCAGCCGAGTCGCTGCAAAAGCCATCGTGTTTCACGCCGATCAGACAACGGTGGTCGATTCGCTGCTCGATACGCGAAGTGCCCTGATCGCCGTCTCGGTTGGAGTCGCCCAAGGTTCGGCAGGCAACGCTCAACCATTCGCAAGTTTACTGAGTAGCGATGACGCCCAGACTGCAGTGGCTGTGGAGCCGGGTGATCCGGCATTGATTCTGTTTACTTCAGGGAGCACAGGACATCCGAAAGGAGTCGTTCATTCGCACGACGGACTCTTTGCCGGTATCGACATCTCCCGTCAAGTCTTTGGCTTCACCGACGAGGACGTCGTGCTGGTCGGCAAACCAATCAGCCATGCCGGTGGATTGCAAACCCAGTTGATGCCCGCCCTGATGGTCGGTGCACGGGTTGCACTCGCAACCAGGCCCACTCCGGCAGAGGCTGTCTCGACAATCGTTTCTGAATCGGTGACCGAGTACGGCCTGCTTGCCAGCGACCTGTTGGACTTCGTGGAATACCTGGAAGCCAATCCAACGCAACTGCCGAGCCTCACAAACTGCATCGGTTCGGGCGACGCTGTCCCCGCTGATCTTCATCATCGCTTTCGCGAGTTGTTCGGCTGGGAGGTCATGGAGGGCGCCGGCACGACCGAGATCGGAGGCTACTACGCTGCCAACCCTCGCTTCGGCAAGCGAAAGTGGGGTTCGCTCGGCGTCCCTGCAACCGAATTGAAGATCGCCACCGCCAATGGTCAGGACTGCCCTACCGGTGAGACCGGGGAGATTGTCCTGCGCTCGCCGTCAGCAACAATCGGCTACTGGCATGATGAGCAAGCCACTGCCGAGTTGTTTCGCGGCGAGTGGCTTCACACCGGCGACCTGGGGCACTTTGATGACGACGGGTATGTCTGGTTCGTCGGCCGCAAGAAGCTGATGATCGTCCGCCGGGGCTCCAACATCGCGCCTGCGGAGGTCGAGTCCATCGTTGATCAACATCCGTCTGTGCATGCTTCGGTTGTGGTGGGATTCCCAGATCCTGCCGATGGCCAGATCCCTGTCGCGTGCGTGGCGCTGCGGGAGCAGCAGACCGACTCGACCGAGCAATCGATTCGCGACTTTGTGGCGAAACATCTCGCGCAGTACAAGAACCCTGTGCACTACACGTTCTTGGACGAACTGCCGCGAACCGGCACTGGGAAATTCGACCGCCATCAGTTGCAAGAGGTGGTCAACGAAAGGTTTGGCGGATAGCCGCAGGCATCAACGCGCGGACGGAAGCCGGACTACTTCTCGAAGACAAGCGCCACGTCCGTCACGAAACGCTCGGCATCGAAGAACTGGCTTTCGGAGTTGAATCGGTTGTACTGAGAACCGAAGCGAATGGAGCAGGCGGCCGTCCACCGGTAGAGCAGGACGGCAGACGTTGTCCAAATGTGTTCGTTGCGGGAAGGCCCCGACCGAAAGTCGGGGTAGTCGCGGTATCCCCAGCCGCCGCGGAGCCGGGCGTCGAGGCGATCCGAAACCGGGAACCAGGCTTCTGCGTTGAGTCCGACTCCGTTGAAACGAAAATCAGCGCCGCGCGTATCGGCTCGCTCCAATTGGCCGCCCACGCGCACGAGAAGTAGATACCACAAGTCGGTCCGCCATTCGTGCGAGGCACCCAACGCGTTGGTCCATCCGTCACTGGAGGCGGTTGCGGGGTCGGCACCGTCGATGGCGAAGTTCGTGTAGTCCGTCGCCCAATAGACGTTGGTGGCGAGAACGTCGTTCCAGAATCCCGTGAGAGATGTCAGGACCGCGTGGCGGTTTCCGAAGGTTGTCTCGCGAAACTCGTCGTGCGTGAACTCATAGTCGACGCGGAGGGTGTATGCACGGTCTTCTTGGAATAGATCCTTCTCGAAGAACCAGCCCGGACGGTAGCTCTGCAGATTGAAGTTGCGAAACTCCTCCTCATTCCATGTGAAGTGTCCCGCCAGCCGAGGGCCGCCTCGCCACGTCTCCCTTCTTAGCAAGAGATACTCGAGATACGGCGAGAGAAAGAACTGGAAACTGTTTCGCGTTCCAGGCGCCAGCTGCCGGCTGATCGGACTGAGTGCAACATTGCTGTCATACAGCAACCCGGTCTGGAGCTTGAGCCGAAGGTTGGAGAGTAGCGCCGATTCGCTCTCGACTCGGAATGCGTCTTCCGGCGTCAGCAGACGTGGTTCGTCCGGCTGGTGCTCGAGACCGTCGAAGTCTCTGATTTCAACACTTGCCGGAACGACTTCGTCGGACACATGACCAGCTTCGAGGCTGCGGAGCGCGGACTGGGCGTAGGAACTCTCGGGAGCGAGTGTGACGACCCGCCGATAAGCATCTTGCGCTCCCGTAGTATCGCCGGTCTGCTCCAAGGCGCGCCCCAAGTCGAACCACGCAGCCGCACTCAGTTCGTCGAGCGCAACCGCTCGCGTTAACACTTCGACGGCTTGGGAGAACCGCCCGTGCTGCAGCAGCAACCGTCCCTGCAGTCGCCACGTGCTGGAATCATCTGGATTGGCGGCCATCCGCTCAAAAAGAGCGCTCTGAACAGCCTCCGAAGCCTGATCGGCGCCGGGAAGTTCAGCCGCGGCCGCGTGCAACGGCATGAGCGCAAAGATTAGTCGTAAGAGCTTTCGCTCCATGACGATCTGCCGCCGAATTACACCCAAGGGGAAACTGAGAAGCGGGGGTTTTTATCAGCACCTCAGCGAGAAGGTCAATCCGTATGAAGACTCTGCGGAGGTCACGACGATAGATTCTGTTGACTGGGCCGGTCGTTTTCACTACTACGGTCCGCCATATCTCCCCTCTCTCACTTCACTGGCTCGGCGAGCCATCGTTCTCACATCTTCTCGCCGCGGGAGATCTCGTATGCGCAAGTCCATGGTCCTGGTGGTTGTTGCCATCGTGTTGGCGTCCGGAGCGACCTCGAGTGCCGCACCGCCGGCCGGTCGCGGGCGGAGTGTCGTTGTTAGTGGACCTGGCGAACGTCCATTAACTCCTGTGCCCGCCTCAGTTACGGGCCTCGACCGGCGACCGACAGCACCCACGACCACCGGAACTGGCCTCGACCGACGACCGATCGCACCGACGACCACAGGCACAGGCCTCGATCGACGTCCGACGGCACCGACGACCACCGGCTCGGGTTTGGATCGCAGGCCGATTGTGCCCGGGCCCGATAATGGACTTAACCGGCGACCCGTAAACCCTGGACCCTCCAACGGTCTCGATCGTCGCCCGGTCTCTCCGGCTGCGAATGGCCTTGATCGCAGGCCAATCACACCAGGGCCAGAGACGGGCCTGATACGCAGGCCGGTCAGCCCTGGTTCCAATCAAGGCCTTGACCGGCGACCAGCCGCTCCCGGTCCAGCATTGGGTCTGACACGTCGACCCGTGACTCCGGCCAACGGGGAGGGACAGCTTCCTGATCAGATGCCACCCGACTTCGAGAATCGGAGAGGGCGGCGGCCAGAGTCCGCGGGTCCGTCGAACGCAAACAACAACATGCGACGACCAAGTTTGATCGGCAAGCTGCTCGGAATTCGGAAGCGAGAGGAAAACGCACCAGATGCCCACCGGCCGGATCTGCCGGTTGCCGCCGGTGAGCATCCATTCTCTAACCCGCGCCGGCCTGAAGCGAGCGAGGAACCGACCGACAGCCCCGACGCCGCAGGCGGTCGGAATCAGATGCTGGCTCAGTCGATACGCGGTCGATTCGACCCCACGCGAGCCGAGCGGATACTCGCCAAGAGGCTGGCCGACATCGACCACCTCCGAGACGTTGCGATCCAAAATGGCAACACGCAGTTGCTGGACCGCGCGGATCAACTCGAAGTGATCGCCCGCCGACAGTTTGCCTGGCGCACCGGCGGCGGCGAAACGCCCAGCGACGAGCCGGTGATCGATCCGTTGGCCGACACGACAATTCCAGATCCGATTGAGGAACCGGTCATTGATCCACTGCCGGACATTCCGGTCTCGGATGCGACCGACGACCCGATCACGGAGCCGCCAGCCGACACCACAACTTCGGACTCGGAAGTCGATCCGGTCGAGGAGCCGTTCACAACCGAAGAGAACGACGACTGATCGATCGTGCTGGCGCTCACGAATGGCAGCCGGTCGGGATCAATCGATCGGCTGTCGTGTTGCCGTGCTGGAGACGTCGTCGAGCCAGCTTGTAAGCGCCGCCTGGAGTTCCTTGGTTCGATCGGGATGCTCCTGTGCGCGGTTGCGCTGTTCGGTGATGTCGCGGTCAAGATCGTAGAGCCCGACGAATCCGTCGTCTCCCCTAGGGTTGACGACAAGCTTCCATGGGCCGCGACGAACGGCCGAACGACCGTCGCGATGCCAATACAGTGTTCGCTGCGCAAGTGCCTTGCCGTCCAACAACTGGGGCGTAAGATCGACGCCATCAAGTCGATGCCCTTCGGGCAAGTTGACTCCCGTCAACGCCAGCACTGTCGGCATCAAGTCCATCGTCATGACGGTCTCGCTGCAGACGCCGCCCGAGTCGATGCGACCCGGCCACCAGGCGATGGCGGGGACGCGGTGGCCCCCTTCCCAGTTCGTCCCCTTGGTACCGCGCAAAGGCCCGTTGTTACCCAAACGCGTCGCGCCGTTGTCCGAAAACAACAGGACGAACGTCTTGCGATCGAGCTCAAGCCGTTCCAGCGTGGCGATCACCCGGCCGATTCCGCCATCCAGTTCCAACATCATTTCGCGATAGGCGGCTTTGCGGTCCGGACGGCTGCCGTGATTGTCGAAACTGCCGCCGACGGTTCGGTCTGCGGAATCGCGGGGTCCCTGGTAGGGGTAATGCGGCGTTTCGTGCGCCAGATAGAGGCAAAAGGGCTGGTCGCGGTTTTCTTCGATGAACCGCACGGCGTGATCTGTGATGAGGTGCGTGGTATATCCCGGTTCTTGGATGAGTTGGTCATCGCTCCACCAGTCGTAGACGCCGGTTTGGTCGATGTGCGAAAAGTAGTCGACGTTGCCGCTAACATATCCACGAAACGCGTCGAATCCGTGCCGTACGGGGTTGTACTTCGTGGCGTAGCCCAAGTGCCACTTACCGAACAGCGCGGTTCGATAGCCCGATTTCTGCAGCGCCTCAGCAAACGTCGTCTCGTGGACGTGTAGTCCTTGATGCCGATGGCCGCGAGCCGTCAGGACTCCGGGAATGCCTGCTCGATGCTGGTAGCGACCGGTCAGCAATGCAGCCCGCGTGGGACTGCAGACGTTGCCGTTGGAATGAAAATCGGTGAATCTCAGGCCCGTCGCGGCCAACCTGTCAACGTGTCGAGTCTGGTACCCGGCGTCGCCGTAACAACTCACATCGCCATACCCCATATCGTCGGCCATGATCAGAATCACGTTCGGCCGCGACCGATCTGCAGCGGAAATGTGGGTGGTCAGCAAGCCGGCAGCCGACAGCACAAGCGCGACGTGTTTCATCTGAGTCCCTAAGAAAGAGCGAATACCAATCATCCTACCGATAGCTAACGGAACGATACCAGCCAGCGTCGCGAAGCAATTCACCGAGATCGATACCCTAAACTGACACGACGCTCAGTCTGCGACGATTGCGGTCGCCATCGGCAGTTGCTGGATCACGTTTGCAGAAAACAGCGCGAACCTGATATCACGTTGGTTGTCCGACCGTTGAATCGCCCGTGCCTGCGGTGCGCCCATCTGCAGCCGTCGAAACCAAGACGAGTATTCCAGGTGATCGACAGAGTCTTGGGGAAAAAGACTTTGCCCGCCGATGCAGATACCACGCTCTGGGCCCTGACGTCCGGGCAGCGGGGGCGGTACGTCGCGGCGATCGCGGCCATGGCTGTCGGGACCGTGTTCCTGCTGTTGGTGCCGAGCATCATCCAGCGGACGCTCGATGCGCTGATGGCCGGTGATGCTGATGCGGCCGGCATTCTGATCCCGGCGGCTTTGGGGATCGTCGCGTTTAATGCCATTCACGGCTTTTTCACATATCTCCGTGGCCGTTGGGCCGCCCAGGCGAGTGAAGGGATCATCGCAAACTTGCGGCACCGGTTGTACGCGCACCTCGAGCGCTTGCCCTGCACCTACCACGACCGGGCTGATACCGGCGATCTTGTGCAGCGCTGTTCGTCGGATGTGGAAACGCTGCGCGTGTTCCTGGCCGCCCAAGTGGTCGAAATCGCACGGGTCTCGCTGTTTCTGGTGATAGCGATTCCGATCATGCTGTCCCAAGATCTGCGGATGAGCGTACTATCGTTGGCGCTGGTTCCGGTCATTGTGCTGTTTGCGCTGCTGTTTTTTCGCAAAGTCCGCGGGCTGTTCGAACAGGTCGACAAATCAGAAGGTGGGCTGACCACGGTATTGCAAGAGAACTTGACCGGCATCCGCGTGGTGCGAGCATTTGCGCGACAAGAGTTCGAAACCGAAAAGTTTCTCAATCGCAATGGCGAGTTCCGCGATCTCGAGTTCCGGCTGTTTGTCGCCCTGAGCAATTACTGGGCGTTCTCCGACTTGTTAGCCTTCACGCAGATGGGGCTGGTGTTGATCGGCGGTGGATACTTCGTGTTGCAGGGTGAAATCACGCTGGGCACGTGGGTGTTGTTCTGGTGGCTGCTGCGGACCATCATCTGGCCGGTAAGGCACATCGGTCGCGTGCTGGCCGACTCGGGCAAGGCGGCGGTTGCGATCGGCCGTATCAGAGAGATTCTCAACGAGATACCCGAAAGCGCCGAAGGCCCGCCCGCCGAGCCGGTTCGCGGCGACGTCGAAGTCAACAATCTCACGTTCTCCTATCGGGATGGTCGACCGGCACTCGACGATCTCTCTTTGACGATCAAGGAAGGCGAAACGGTGGCGCTGCTGGGCCCGCCCGGTGCCGGCAAGTCGACGTTGGTGAATCTGCTGGTGCGGCTGTACGAGTATGAGCACGGTTCCATCCGCATCGGCGGGTGCGAGCTGAACACGATCGACCGCGACACGGTCCGCGATTCATTCGGCATGGTGTTGCAAGATCCGTTCCTGTATTCGAAAAGCGTGCGCGACAACGTTGTGATCGGACGCAGTTCGGCGGCCGATCATGAGGTGGAGGAATCCGCCCGCGACGCCGACATTCACTCGAACATCGTCGGATTCGAGAAGGGATACGAGACGATGGTGGGGGAACGCGGCGTCACACTCTCAGGTGGCCAAAGGCAGCGTTTGGCCATTGCGCGGGCGTTGCTGAAGGATCCGGCGTTTCTCGTACTTGATGACAGCCTGAGCGCCGTCGACACCAAGACCGAAGCGCACATTCTCAAAGCCCTTGCCGCGCGGCGCGGGCGGCAGACAACGATCTTGATTGCGCACCGCTTGTCATCCACGCGGCTCGCCGATCGCATCTTTGTGCTGGGTGAAGGACAACTCTTGCAAGAGGGTACCCACGACGAATTGCTTGCAGCCGGTGGTCCGTATCGGCGGCTGTGGCAGATTCAGGGCATGCTCGAGGATGAGATCGAACGCGACTTGTCAGGGAGCCGCAACTCATGAGCGATGCTGACTGGTTCGAAGACGACCAGGAGCTCAAGGTCGATCTGAGGCTGTGGAAGCAGCTGCTGAACTACACGCTGCATTACCGGCGAACGGCGATCGCTTTCACGTTCGTGGCCCTCGGTCTGGCCACCAGCGACCTTTGCTTCCCGTTGCTGACCGGCAAGTTGATCGCCGACGTCGAAGCGCACGGCACCGACGTGAACTTCACGTTTTACGGTTGGACGTTCGCCGGTTTGACGTTGGCGCTGTGCGCCAGCGTGTGGGGGTTCATCACCTGCGCCGGTAAGATCCGCACACATGTCAGCCACGATATTCGCCGCGACGCGTTTCGGCAGCTTCAGCAGCTCTCCTTCAGCTTTTACGACACGAAGCCGGTGGGCTGGTTGATGGCGCGGCTGACGTCGGACTGCCAGCGACTCTCCAACATCCTGGCCTGGGGTGTGATGGACTTCATTTGGGGCACGACGCTGATGACCGGCATCAGTATCGTGATGCTGGTCTACAACTGGCGGCTTGGTCTGGCGGTGCTGATCGTCGTGCCGTTGCTGTTTGCAGTCAGCCTGTTCTTTCGCAAGCGAATTTTGCGGGCATCGCGGTTGGTCCGCAAGACGAACTCTCGTCTGACGGCCAGCTACAACGAGGGGATCATGGGCGTGCGGACGTCAAAGGTGTTTGTCCGCCAGCCAGAGAACTTGAGCGACTTCGACCGGCTCGCCGACGAGATGCGCGGACACTCGGTTAACAACGCAGTGCTCTCGGCCATGTACCTGCCGCTGATTCTCACCGTGGGCAGCATTGCCATCGCCATGGCAATGGCTTTGGGAGGCCGGCAAGTGCTGGCGGGCAGTCTGGCGGTCGGCGAGATCGTGATGTTCATGTATTACGCGCAACTGTTTTTCGCCCCGGTCGAGGACATGTCAGCATGGTTTGCGGAACTACAGATGGCGCAGGCGTCGGCCGAACGCGTTTTGAGCCTCGTGCAGGCAGTTCCTGAAATCCGCGATAGCGATCAGGTTGCGGCCCGCCTGCGCGAAACCGGAAACGACGGGCACCCAGACAAGCTCGGCCGCATCGAGTTTGAAAACGTGGGATTCCGGTATCGAAACGGTCCACAAATCATCCAGGGCTTCAACCTGACGGTCGAAGCGGGACAAACGATCGCCTTGGTGGGTGCGACCGGCGGCGGCAAGTCGACGCTGGTGAATCTGCTCTGCCGGTTTTACGAGCCGACAGAGGGCCGGATTCTGCTGGACGGGGTCGACTATCGCGATCGAAGTCTGGGCTGGCTGCAGTCGAACCTGGGTATTGTCTTGCAGCAGCCGCACCTGTTCAGCGGCACGATCGGCGAAAACATCCGATATGGCCGCCTCGAAGCGACCCGCGAGCAAATCCAGGAAGCCGCCCGATTGGCCGGCGCGCACGACTTCATCGCCGCCTTGCCCGACGGATATGACACCGAAGTCGGAGAAGGAGGCAACCAACTCAGCCTCGGGCAGAAGCAGCTTGTTTCGCTGGCCCGCGCGGTGCTGAAGCGCCCGCGACTGCTGGTGATGGATGAGGCAACGTCATCGGTCGACACCGAGACAGAACGTCAGATCCAGAAAGGCTTGGCCCGTGTGTTGACCGACCGCACGAGTTTCGTGATTGCCCATCGGCTCTCGACGATCCGCGCCGCCGACTTGATCCTCGTGATCGAAGGGGGACGGATTCTCGAGCAGGGAACGCATGCCGAGCTACTCCGCAACAGCGGCCACTATCACGACCTCTACACGGAGCAGTCGATGCGGGACATCGTGCGGATCGACAACGTGATTGATCCCGTCGCCGAGGATGCGTTGTAATCCCGCCGATGCACCTTTCTTGCTCGTTGCCACCAGGTCCCGTAGGGTGGGCATGCCCACCAGCGCGTGCAAAAGACGGCAACTGGTGGCGACGCGTTTACCTACGGACAATCTGAGGACCGCCACCATGCCGGAGACAGATTTCGAAGTCTCACGCGAGGGATCGATCTGCACTATCAGCCTGAACCGGCCCGCGCAGCACAACGCTTTGACTCCCGACATGTTGAAGCAGCTCGAGCAAATCGCGACTTCGCTGCGAGAGGATGCCGCCAGCCGAGCCGTCATCATCGACGCAGTGGGCGACAACTTCAGCTTCGGTGCCGATCTGAACGTCAAACGCGAACAACCGTTGAGCGATGTGCCGCTGGTCGAGCGGCGGCGGATGATGGAGCAAGGGGCCCGGATGATGCGGGCCGTTCAAGAGATCCATCAGCCGACCATCTGCGCCCTGCAAGGGGTCGCAACCGGCGGCGGCGCGTGCATCGCGACGGCCTGCGACTTTCGCATCGGCGACGAGACCTGCCGCGTTGGCTATGGGGAAGTTCGACTCGGCATGAACCTGATGTGGCACGCACTGCCAACCTGCGTGCACCTCGTTGGACCCGCGCGGGCCAAGCGGATGGTTATGACCGGCAAGCTATTCGACGCCGCGACGCTGATGGAATGGGGATTCCTCGACGCACTCGTCAAACCGGACGCGTTGAGAGCGACCGCCGGAAGCTGGGCATCAGAGTTGGCGGCACTCCCGCCGGTGGCCGTGCAGATGATCAAAAGGAGCGTGAACGCCATCAGCGGCGCCCTCGATTCGTCGATCATGCACATGGACACCGACCAATGGCTGCTGGCCACCGAAAGCGAAGACTTTCAGGAAGGCCTGGCAGCGTTCGCGGAGAAGCGGCCGCCGAGATTCACTGGAAACTAAAGATTTCGGCCGGTTCACTGTTTGTCAGTCGGGCGCAGCAAACCGTAACACTGCACATCGTAGGCTTTCCCATCGCGGAAAAACCCCTTTCTCAGCGTGCCTTCGAGCGTGAAGCCGGCTTTTTCGAGGACGCGGCTGGAGGCGGGGTTTGTTGTGAATGCCTGGGCATGAATCCGAAGCAGGTGGTATTCGTCGAAGGCGAATTCGCACAGACGACGCACGGAATTAGTCATGATGCCGCGACCCCAATGCGACTGGGCCAGCCAATAGCCGATCTCGGCCTTCTCGTTCTTTGAGACGTCGACGAGTCCGACGCCGCCGATGAGTTGTCCGTCGTCCTCTCGAATCGCCCAGTTACGGAAGCCATCGACTTCCAATCGTGCGGAAACGGTGCTCGACAACCAGTTATCGGCATCAATCTCGGTATAAGGATAGGGCATCGAGGCCGTGTTGCGACGAAAATGATCTGATTCGTTGAGGAGCCGCAGCAGTGCGGCGCGGTCCCCCGGTGTGATCTGCGAAAGAGTGATTCCGTCACGGACTTGCAGCGTCGGTACCGGGTCAACGGCCGTCTCGCGGTCGCCAAGCGGAAGACGCTTGCCGAGACTGGCGCGGTCTTCGACTTCGTAACCCAACCGCCGATAGAAGTCGATTACTTTGCGATTGGTCTCTCGGACCTGAAGATTGACCTTCGGACACCCGCGTGCGAGCAAAGCTTCCTCGGCGGCTTCCATCAGCTTGCGGCCGACCCCTTGTCCTTGAATGTCGCCGGCAACAGCCAGCGAATAGATCCAGCCGCGGACTCCGTCGTATCCGCCAATCACCGTGCCCACAATGCGGTCCTCTTGTTCGCCGACGAAAAACAGTCCGTCGTCGGCCTTGAGCTTGCGACAAATGACGTACAGCGGTTCGTTCCAAGGTTGGGAACTGGGAAGCACGTCGTTCCACAACGAGATCACGTCTGCTCCGTCAGCGGGCTCAAAGTTCCGAACCGTGGTTTCCGCGCTCATGGCTGGCCTCGATGAACCGGTCGCGAGCAGAATGTGTCAACGTAACAAGGATTCTGCAATGCTATCCGCCTCTACATGTAAAGATCCTGTTTCGACACGAGTGGCATCTGCCCGGTTCGCATCGGATGCTTGTATTCTCCGTGCACTCCGATCTGTCTGTAGTTAGAGACGTCGTTCATCATAAGACCGGGAGATGTGGCAATGGACGGACTTGATCCCATTCTGGTCACTGGCTTGTTTCGCGGATTGAGCCGTCACCTCGTGTCCTTGTTATCGAGTCTCGACACAAACGACTGGCACAAGCCGACATCCAGTTCTGAGCGGACGATCAAGGACGTCGCCGCGCATCTGCTCGACGGGAACATCCGGCGATTGTCATTGCAGCGTGACGGCTATTCTGCTCCCGATGGTCCTGCGAACATCGATTCGCAGCGCAACCTACTGGCCTACCTAAGCCGGCTGAACTCGGATTGGACGACCGCGCTACGGCGTGTGAGTCCGCGACTGCTAATCACATGGATTGAGCACACAGACATTGAACTGGCTGAATTCTTTGAATCGCTCGATCCGTTCGAACCCGCGGCATTCGCGGTCGCCTGGGCCGGAGAGGACGAATCGACAAACTGGTTCGACGTGGCCCGCGAATACACCGAGAAGTGGCATCATCAGCAGCAAATGTACGATGCCCTCGGCAGGCCGAGCCCCATCATGGATCGCAGGTTCTACTTTCCCTGCTTGGATATCTTCATGCGGGCTCTGCCGTTTGCACTACGCAACGAGAAGGCCAACGACGGGACGCTGGTTAGCGTCGAAGTCCGCGGTGAGTCCGGCGGTGAATGGTTCGCGGTGCGCGAAAACGGAACGTGGGTCCTAAGCACCGAAATCAATGGCACTCCCACGGCAACATTTTCAATCGGCCAGGACTCCGCCTGGAAACTGTTTACAAAGCGGATCGATCGAGAGATTGCCTTGGCCCGATTTCCCGAGATCAAGATCGACGGAGACGTGGAACTTGCAAGCTGCATCCTCGACATGGTTTCGGTCATGGCGTGATCGAGGGGCGACTCCGACGTTAATTCGCCGTCCTTGTCCGCAAGTGTAGTCTGCATCGAGCAAATCGTCTGCAGACGATGACGACGCAGATTCTTGCGGTTCGCGCGAGCATGCCGAGATTGGTACGCGGTTCGCTAATACTCCTGTTGGTATCGCGCGACTGCTTACGAGTTTTTTGCACCGAGCCGGTGTAATGCTTGCCGCGATCCACGTTTGATTTGGTAGAGAGCACCTCACGAGAGTTTCCGCCAGTCTCGGCGGAAACCGGCGTTTTACTGGCGACGGGCCGGACTCGACTCCAATGCAGGCGAGCTTGCGGTCAACGCGCCTCGTTGCCTTTGACCACACTTCACCAATTCCGACTGAAACTTGTCCGACGCACCATCGGCGGGAATCATCGGCCGCGACTCCTTTAGCGGCTCAAGTCGATCTGCGCACAAAGGAGTCGCCCGATGACTCAGCACCACGAACCGCCTGACCAATTCCGGGAAAGGAAAGGTTGCAATGACGACCAAGAAACGGCAACTCCACTTTGAGTCACTCGAAGAACGCGCGCTGCTGGCAGCCGACTTGGGCGTGTCACCCGAAAGCGTCGTGCCCCATCCATACGACGACCAGATCGTCGAGAGCGCGCCGATTGATGGATACGGCAACAACCTCGAAAACCCCGACTACGGCGCCACCGACACGCAGCTGTTGCGGCTGACAACGGTGGAATACGAAGACGGCACTTCGGATCCGGCAGGCGCCGACCGGCCCAGTGCCCGCGAAATCAGCAATGAGATTGTGGACCAGGACGAATTGACCACGAACGACCGATACCTCACCGATTTGACGTGGTTGTGGGGGCAGTTCATCGATCACGACATCGACTTGACCGAAAACGCCAATCCGGCCGAGCCCTTCCCCATCGAAGTCCCCGAGGGTGACCCGTACTTCGATCCCGATAGTACCGGCACCGAGACCATCGATCTCAACCGCTCGGTCTACGACACGGAAACCGGCGACTCGGTCGACGACCCGCGGCAACAGATCAACCAGATCACCGCCTTTCTCGACGGCTCGGTCGTTTACGGTTCCGACCAGGAGCGTGCCGATGCATTGCGGACCTTCGAAGGTGGCAAGCTTGCGACGAGTGAGGGCGACTTACTGCCGTTCAATGAAGAAGGTTTGGAGAACGCCGGCGGCCCGAGCGACACATTGTTCCTGGCAGGCGATGTCCGCGCGAACGAAAACGCGGCGCTGACCTCCATGCACACATTGTGGGTCCGCGAGCACAATCGCATTGCCGATGAGATCGCGGCTGAGAACCCGACGCTCACCGATGAAGAGATCTACCAACAAGCGCGGTCGATGGTGACGGCCGAGATTCAGGCCATCACTTACAACGAGTTTCTGCCCGCGCTGCTGGGATTCGAGTCCGTGGATGACTACGAGGGCTACGACCCCGACGTTGACCCCGGCATCAGCAACGTCTTTTCAACGGCGGCCTACCGTTTCGGTCACAGCATGCTGTCGTCGGAGTTGCTGCGGCTGAACAATGACGGGACCGTCATCGACGACGGAAACCTGGACTTACAGGAAGCGTTCTTCGCTCCCGACGAAATCATCGACAACGGTATCGATTCGCTGTTGTTGGGAGCCGCTTCACAGCAGGCGCAGGAAATCGACACGATGATCGTCGACGACGTGCGCAACTTCCTGTTCGGTGATCCAGGCGACGGTGGATTCGATCTGGCCTCGCTGAACATTCAACGTGGACGCGACCACGGGCTGGCCGACTACAACCAGACTCGCATCGACTTCGGCCTCGATCCGGTCGAGAGCTTCTCGGACATCACATCCGATCCCGAACTAGCCGCCAAGCTGGAAGAGGTCTATGGCGACGTCAACAACATCGACGTCTGGGTCGGTGCACTGGCGGAGGACCACGAGGCTGGATCGAGTGTGGGCGAACTGACGCAGACCATTCTGGCCGACCAGTTCGAACGTATCCGCGACGGGGACCGGCTGTGGTACGAGAACATCTACTACGGCGAGCAGCTCGAGGAGATCGAAAACACCACGTTAGCCGACGTGATCATGCGGAACACGGACGTCACCGACCTGCAGGAGAACGTGTTCTTCGATAAATCGGTGCTGTATTACGAAGTCGATGCCGGCCAGCATCAGCAGGACATTTCGGTCGTCGCTCACGAAGACCGGGTCGAGATCATCGACAATCACACACAGGAAGTCCTGCAGTCTCAGACGTTAGACGGTTTGGAACGTGTGATGGCCGTCGGTTCGAGCAGCAGCCGAGATCGCTTTACGATCGACGTAGCAGGTCTGGAATCGGCATTGCCGGGCGGGATCGTGGTCTACGGCGGTTCCGGCGGCGGCGACAAGCTGACTGTCCACGGCACGCGGGCCTCAGACGAGATCGTCGTCGACGGTCGAGAGATCGCCGCTAACGAGCAAACGATCGAGCAGTCGGGCTTCGAGAAGATCCGTATCGCGCCCGGTCGCGGCCACGACGACGTGCAGGTTGTTGATGCCGGCGATGCGCATGTCACCGTGTCTGGCCAAGAGCAACACGCCCGCAAAGATGACAGAGGCCACCGGCGAGATCACGATGGCAACTCGGGCGACCATCAAACCGCTCAGCCTGTCCATCAGATGCTGGACAGTCTGGCTGAGGCGGTGGATCGGTTGCGCGGCCACGAGCGCTCCATTGACAACGCGGAGGCAGGCGATCAGGTCAGCGAAGTCCTCGATGAGATCGCTGCCTTGGCCGCAGCCCGCATACCGACCGCCTTCGGAACCGAGCTATCCAGCTCCATCGAACGAATGGCTCGAGACTCGGCCCGGTCACGATCGGGTCGGTCCGGTTGATGAGGCCTAATCACGGAGACACGGAGTGCACGGAGAAGAAGGATGCGCGGTGAATGTCTGTAGAGTCGCCCTGAACGTTGGTCTGTGGGTGCATTCCGTGTTCGCTACGTCCGAAAAGTGAACGCATTCCTCGTCCTGCCTCTTTCTCCGTGTCTCCGTGGTTTTCAGTTGAGCCGCATGGGATCTCTCGGCGCATGACCAAGAAAGGCCAAAGTGTTCTTCCGACTGAATCCACTTCTCGATTTCCGTAACTGGCCGGGGCGGTGGTCCAGGCTGATGGGCCGGATTGCTGCGCTGGAGGGGCAACTCACCACATTGGGTGACGATGAGCTTCGCAAGGCGGGCCTGTCTCTGCGGTATCGCGCGAAGAGCGGTCGGCAACTGATCCGCCTGCTGCCCGAGTCCTTTGCGTTGGTCCGCGAGGCGGCCCGCCGAACGCTCGGCATGCGGCCCTACGACGTGCAGGTGCAGGGCGGCGTTGCCATGGCACGGGGAGCGATCGCTGAAATGCAGACCGGCGAGGGGAAAACGCTGACTGCCACGCTGCCATTGTGCCACTACGCCCTGGCTGGAAAGGGGGCACACTTGGTGACAGCCAACGACTACTTGGCGAAACGCGACGCCGAATTGATGAAGCCAGTCTACGAGTTGCTCGGACTCAGCGTGGGCGTCCTGCAGACGAACAGTTCAGCAGCCCAGCGTCGAGAAGCATACGCCTGCGACGTCACCTACGGGACCACTCGCGAACTCGGCTTCGACTTCCTGCGAGACCGATTGGCCCAACGTGCGGCAGAGGATGGCAACGCCGGCGACTGGCAGCCGTCACACACCGACAACAACTCTCAACGCGTCCAGCGGCAGGCGTTCTATGCACTCGTCGACGAAGCCGATTGCGTATTGATCGATGAGGCTCGCACGCCACTGGTGATTGGTACGGCAGATCGGCGTGAGTTCGAGCGGACCTCGGAATGCTATCGCTGGGCGGCTGTTTTCGCAGACCGTTTTCAGGAAGCGCGGGATTACGCTCACGATCACAAACAACGCACGGTCCAGCTCACACCGTACGGTCGGCAAATGTTGAGACTGTTGCCGGCGCCCGATCGGCTGCAAGTTGTGGGACTGTCTGAGCTTTACGAGTGCATCGAGCGGGCCATTGCGGTCAGGCTGAACTTTCACCACGACCAGCACTATGTCATTCGGGATCGCCGGGTCGTCATCGTTGACGAGCGGACCGGCCGGTTGGCCGAAGGGCGTCAATGGCAGCAGGGATTGCACCAGGCGATCGAAGCCAAGGAGCGTCTCGACATTTCTGTGGCCACGTCGCAGGCGGCTCGAATCACGGTGCAGGACTTGTTTCTGCGATATCAACATCTTGGTGGCATGACAGGCACGGCCATGAGTTCGAAACACGAGTTCCGCCGCGTATACAAATTGCCGGTGATCCGCATTCCCACACACCGGCCGTCCCGCCGCGCGAAGTCGCCGGCCCGCGCCTTTGTGCGAGGCGAAGACAGATGGTCTGCCGTAGTCGAGGAGGTGCAGCAGATTCACGAATCGGGCAGCCCGATACTCGTCGGGACGCGTACCATCGAGGCCTCTGAGCATCTTTCACAGCTGCTGCATGCGGCTGGCATCGAACATCGCGTTCTGAACGCCCGCAACGTGGCAGCGGAGGCCGAGATCGTGGCCCGCGCCGGGGAGAGCGGCCGTGTGACGGTGGCGACCAACATGGCCGGTCGCGGCACGGACATTCCACTCGACGATGCGGCTGCCGAACTCGGTGGGCTGCATGTGATTTGCACTGAGTTGCACGAATCGGTCCGCATCGACCGCCAACTCATCGGGCGCTGTGCCCGGCAGGGCGATCCGGGAAGCTTCAGCGAATACATGTCGCTCGACGACGAGGTTGTCGATGTCGGTCTCGGGTTGGAGGGTGCGGTCCGTCTTCGCAGGGCGGTGCGACGGACCGGTCGGCATTCGGATCGGCTCGCGCTTTCCATCAGAAAGGCACAGCGTCGCGTCGAACGGACGCATCTCCACCAACGAATGGTCCTGTTGCATCGCGAACGAGAACGTCGCACGGTCCAAAATCAACTTGGACAGGATCCGTACTTGGATTCTCTCGATTGAACCATCTGTGACCACAAGCAGGTTGCGCGAGGTTGAACCGGTCATGATTGACAAGCACGTCAGCATCCCGAGCCCGGACAACGTCGATACGCAAAGGCGGGAGCTTGAGAGTATCACGGCTCGCATCTTGCAGCTGTGCGAGAGCGATCTGGATGCCGAACAGTTTTATCCCGAGTTTCTGCGGCATGCCTCTGCCGCGATTGGGGCAAACGCGGGCGCAATCTGGCTGTGTGCCGACGCCGACGATGCGGACCCTGCGTACGAGTTGAATCTTGCAGAAGCGTTGCCGACCCGCGACTCGGAACGCTGGATCGGACACCGCAATCTGGTTGCCGAAGTGTGCGATCGTGGCGAACCCACACTGGTGATGCCGCGGTCGCAGGCTCACGACGACTTCCGACAAGACAATCCGACCGAAATGCGGCTGTTGCTTGCCCCGCTTCGCGACGGTGAACGGCTAGTGGGCGCTGTCGAGATGCTTCAACCACAGACCGCAGTTACCGACACGCACTGCCCATACCTCAGGTATTTGGTTTCAATCTGCGAAGCGGCCAGCCGCTGGCTGCAGGCCCGCGCGCTCCGCGAAATGCAGCAAACGCTGCCGATCTGGCGACGGCAACAAGAGTTCTGCCGGATCGTCCATGAAAGCCTCGAAACCGAAGCGACTGCTTTTGCAATCGCCAACGAAGCGCGCCGATTGATCGAGTGCGATCGGGTGAGTGTGGCTCTCTGCAGGGGGTCGCGATGCCGCATCGCAGCCGTCAGTGGCCAGGACGTCATCGATCGCCGATCCAACGTGGTGCGACGGCTTTGCAAGCTGGCCGAGACCGTAGTCGCCGCCGGTGATGAGTTGTGGCACGTCGACTCGGCCGAAGGCCTGTGTCCTCAAGTCGAATCGGCGCTGAACGACTACGTTGAAGAGTCGATGACTAAGTCGGTGGTGGTTTTGCCATTGCAGGCGCCATGTCGCGACAGCCGAACGGCATCTGCCGAGGAAGAGGATCGTTTTGAGCCCGGCAGAGTGTCTGGGAGGATCATCGGGGCGCTGCTAATCGAGCGGGTGCACGGCGTGTTGTCGCGAGCCGACGTGCAGCCCTGCATTGACGTCATATGGGCTCCCAGTGGCCTGGCGCTGTCGAACGCGCTGGAACACTCAGGGCTGTTTCTGATGCCGCTATGGCGGACACTCGGCAAAGCCGGCCGGTTGTTTCAGGGACGCACGCTGGCGAAGACTCTGGCAGCCCTATTACTGATTGCGACGGCGGTCCTGGCACTTGTGATGGTTCCGGGGGAACTGACGCTTCCGGCCCAAGGTACCCTCGAGCCGCTACGGACGCAGCACGTCTACGCCGCTCAGGCGGGTGTTGTGCGACGGGTTAACGTTGAAAGCGGAGATTGGGTCGAGGTTGGCCAAACACTGGCCGAGTTGGACAACCCTGAACTGCGTGGAGAGTACGAGAGAGTTCTCGGTGATCGACACACCACAGCCGAACAACTGCGGACGGTGCGCATCAAACGATTGCGCGCCCCCGGACTCTCGGCTGCTGATCGAGTCAGCCTTGCCGGAGAACGTGAACGGCTGGCCGCCCGATTGCGCAGCCTGGATGAAGAGTTGGCGCTGCTGCGATCGCAGCTGGCGAGTCTGAGGGTGGAAAGTCCCATCTCGGGCCAGGTGGCGACATGGGACGTCGAACAGTTGCTCAGAGACCGGCCCGTCAAGACCGGACAGATCTTGCTGACCCTCTTCGATCCGTCCGAGGGGTGGCAACTCGAACTCAATGTCGCCGACCGGCGCGTGGGACATCTCACCGGTGCGCTCAAACAGCAACGGCAGGCGATTGAAGTCAGCTACGTGTTTGCAACCGACCCTGGAACCGTTCGATCGGGCCTCGTGCACCAGGTGCAGCCTGTTGCCGAACTGCACGAAAGCGAAGGGCAAAGCGTCCGCGTGCAAGTGTTGGTCTCACCCGGCCCCGGCGAGAAGCCCCTGACCGGATTGAAACCGGGAACGACGGTGATGGGCGAGTTGCACTGTGGACAGCGTTCGCTGGGCTACGTCTGGCTGCACGAATCGTTCGAAGCCGTTCAGCGATTCTGGTTCCGACTCCTTTGACAGAAAGCAATGTCGACGGCCGCCCGAGTGGCAACGATGCAAAAGAGATCACCGGTTCAACTTTGGGACAGACAATGATGCCATCGATTACGTTCTGGCTCGTCAGCTGTGCACTGATCGCCGAACCGGTGCCAGCTGCGCGAGAGCTTCCGGCTGAGGTTGTCGTGAGCGAGGGATGTCTGGTTTCACTGATCGACCAGGCGCTGGTTCCCGCGCTTCGGGCGGGACAGATCACAACGGTCTATCGGCGGGATGGCGACGATGTGGCCAAAGGCGAGCTGTTGGTTCAACTCGACGATCGCGACCCCCGGGCCCGCCACAAGTGCGCCCAATTGGAGCTGGCGATTGCCCGGCTCAAAGCTGAGAGCCGCACACTCTATGAGGCGGCGCTGAAATCAAGCGCTCTGGAGGATCTGGAATACGATAGTTCGGTGAGGCTCTTCGAGCGCAACGTCATCGCCAAGCTCGAACACGAGCGCGAGCGGACGCAGGCGGAACTGGCCAAGATCAAGATCGCCGAAACCAAGTCTGGGTGCGTGCAAGCCGATCTCATTCGCGATCTTCGCGAGGCGGAACTCGAACTGGCGCAGATTGAACTCGACGACCACGAAGTCCGCGCGCCGTATGACGGCACGATCGTTGAACTGTTTCATCGCACCGGCGACTGGGTCGACCCGGAGCAGCCCGTCTTGCGATTGCTCCGCATGGACCGGCTCAAGGTTGAGACTTTTCTCGATTCCCAACGAGTCGCCCCGCACCTGGCGCTCGGGCTGCCTGTCGTGATCACGATCTCCATGGCTGGCGGCCAAACTCGATTGTTCGACGACTGCCACATCGATTACGTCTGCCCGGAACTCGAGCCGAGCGGTGAGTACCGCATCTGGGTTGAAGTCGCGAACGTTCGGCACTCTGGGCGGCAGGAGACAAGGCCGCAGTGGCTACTGCGTCCGGGAATGACAGCACAAATGAAGGTTTGCCTGGAGCCCGGCATGGACACGCGGCGTCCAGCACTCGACGAATTGGCTGAAACGCAAGCAGCACGATGAGCAATGCCGTCAGCTTTACATCAAGCGCCGAGCGGCCGCTCGGATTCCGAATGCGACCGGACCTGCACAATCGGCGACAACGATACGCGGGACAGCCTTGCCGAGTGGTCAAGGACCCCATCGGCTTGAAGTATTTTCGTTTCCATGAGGAGGACTACGCGATCCTGGAACTGCTCGATGGACACACGAGCATGGAAGAAGTCAGACAACGCTTCGAACAGCGGTTCGCGCCAGAGCGTGTGTCGTACGCCCAGATCCAGGGACTCATCGGACGCGCTCACCGAGAAGGTTTGATCCTCAGCAACGCACCCGGACAAGGAGCCCAGCTCTGGCAGCGGTGCTGCCAACAGCGTCGCAAGAAGCGAATCGCCGGCGTGTCCAATGTGCTGGCACTGCGGTGGCGGGGCGTCGATCCGGAGCGATTGTTGAATTGGCTCGACGATCACGCACGGCGGCTATTTTCTCGATCCACAGTCGGTGCAGTCCTGGTGCTGGCAGCCATCGCGTTGTCGCTGTTGTTCGTCCAATTCGAGACATTCACCGCGCGGCTGCCAGGTTTTCATGAGTTCTTTGGTCCTTCGAACTGGTTGTGGCTCGGGTTGACTCTCTGCCTGGTCAAAGTGTTGCATGAACTTGGCCACGGCCTGGCTTGCAAGCGGTTCGGCGGCGAATGCCACGAGATCGGCTTCATGCTGCTGGTGTTCACGCCTGCGATGTACTGCAATGTTTCGGACTCCTGGATGTTGCCGAACAAGTGGCAGCGCGCGGCAATCGGCGCAGCCGGCATGTACGTCGAGTTGGCGTTGGCATCGTTGGCCACGCTGTTGTGGTGGATGAGCGAGCCGGGATTGTTCAATCATCTCTGCCTGAGCGTGATGTTTGTCTGCTCCTTGAGCACGTTGATGTTCAACGGAAACCCCTTGATGCGTTTCGACGGGTACTACATCCTGGCCGACCTTGTCGAGATTCCGAATTTGCGGCAGAAGGCGACCGGTGCGCTGCGGCGCTGGCTGTATCACTGGCTACTGGGTGTCAAGCTGCCTGATGATCCCTATGCACCGGCGCGAAAACAGATTCTGCTAGGAACCTACGGCGTCGCGTCAGTCGTCTATCGGTGGCTGATTGTGGTCTCGATCGTGATGTTCTTGAGTGCGGTCTTGGAGCCGTATGGGCTGAAGATTGTCGGACAGGCTCTTGGTTTCGTTGCCATCTGCACGCTGGTCGTCCCCATGATCCGGCAGACCGTCCGCTTCCTCCGCGTCCCCGGGAGACTCCACGAGGTGAAAAGAAAACGCCTGGCACTCGCGACCCTTGGCACAACCGCGTTGCTGCTGGTGATTCTGTTCGTGCCGATGCCGCATCATGTCGTCTGCCCTGTAACCATCGAGCCCGCGCACGCTCCCAGCGTATTCTTGGCTTCGCAAGGGAGTCTCGAGCGCATATCGGTGTCGGCCGGAGATCGGGTAGGGCGGGGAGATGAGTTGGCGCTACTGAAGAACACGGATCTGACTCGCACAGTCATTCAACTTTGCCGAGAACGGGATGATCTACAGGGCCGTATTCGCAGCCTGAACCGGCGGCGCTATTCCGATTCCGAGGCCTGTCTGGAACTCTCCGCCTTACACGAGAAGTTGCTGGCGACCAGCGAAGAGTTGGACGAGAAGCGGATACTCGTTGAGCGCCTCCGTATCGTCGCGCCGGCGGACGGCATCGTCTTTCCAGCGATGCCTGCTGGAGGCGAAAGCCCAGGCTTCAGCAAACAGATAACGAAGCCGGAGTGGCCGCTTCATCCGGCGAACCTGGGAGCCTTGTTGTCGTCTGGAGTCGAATTGTGCCGCGTCGGCTCACCGGATCGCCTTGTCGCGATAGTGTTCATCGATCAGAGCGACATCGATTGGGTGTTGTCGGGGCAACCTGTGGCGATTCAATTAGAATCGCAGACCGGTCGGCGGTTCTGCGGCATCATCGAATCAATCGCCGAGTCGGAGATGTCTGCCGATAAGCAGTCACAAGTAGACGGGGAGGGAGCCGCACCGGGCCTCACCACCGCGACATACCAAGCCCGGGTGCCGCTCGAAACGACCATCGCCGGCTCGCCGATCGGTCTGCGTGGTTCGGCACGAATTCACACCGGTTTCCGACCTCTGGGAATCCGCATCTGGCGCTCGCTGGCACGTACGTTCCATTTCGAGCTGTGAACGAGGCGGACCTTCACCGTCCTTGATACCAGTAGGTGTCGATGTAATCATCTGCCGCGCCGCGACCGCGGAGCAGCATCTGCGGCAAACCGCGGGCGACGTCGGCGAGCATGTGCCAGTCGCCGCGTTCGTCGAACTTGCGGGTGGAATTGATGGTCATTGCCGGCGGGATGCCGAGTTTGCGGGCTGTGAAGCGGGTGGCCAGCCTCTCCCTGGGCTGACGAGTGCGGCCGAGTCGCTTCAAGGCCGCTAGAAAGCGAACGTCCTCTCCGGCTCGGACCGAGTCGTTGAATCCGCCGACAGTCTCGAAATCGACGCGGCGGCAGAACCAGATGCCACCGTCCAATCCCAACATCCACAGCGGAGGCATGATCATGTTCCAGGTCACACGGATTCCCAGCGACCAGCGCTCCATGGTCAGGCCGGTGGCCCCACCCAAGTAGCCCGGCGTGCCGACCACGGTATCGATGTAGTTGAACGCTTGGGGGGCGATGCGAAAATCGGCGTCGGCGAAAGCGACGTTTTCACCATTGGCAGCCGCCGCGCCGCCATTGCGGGCCGCCGCGATGCAACGCTTCTCGACAGGCACTACGCGACAGCCCCGAGATTCGGCAATGCTGCCGGTTGCGTCGGTTGATGCATTGTCGGCCACGATGACCTCGACGGCGTCGGCTCCCAGATGGAACTCCGAACGCGCGCGATCGACCGAGTCGAGCAATCGTGGCAGAAACGCGGCTTCGTTCCATGCCGGGATCACGAGAGAGATGGCGGCGGCAGACATGCTTAGCGATTCGCTTTTGGTCTTCGATCAACCCACTGAGCGAACGTGATATGGCACGCAGCCACCATCACTATTCTTGCAGTGTCAACACGACGTACCGGACGTCGATCGCGGCGTTACCGGGAATCTCGAGTGCCTTAAGCGACAGGTCGCCACGACCCTTCTCGAATCTGGTGTTCCCAAAGCTAACCGGCTTGAAGTCCTTGACGTATGATTCGCTACCGCGCGAGACGCGATCTTGTTCGGCGCCCACGAGTGGCGGATCGTGAGGTTGGGTCACCTTCTTAGCGATGCGGCTGTCTCCGAAGCTCAGTTCAATGATTGATCCGACGTCCGCTTCCGGGCATGTGTAGTACACAACGACTTCGTAGGACCCGCTGGTGGCAACTTCGACGTCCCAAGTGATGAAGTCGGACGTGCTCGTCCAGTTGGTGAAGAAGGAGCAATTCGGCGCGCGGGCACTGCGCCTAATGTTCCCATGCGGCACACCGTCGCGCGCCGGCAAGTGCGTGATCGGAAATTCACGGTGGCCAACGGGAAATGGCCGATCGTCGTCCCTCAGGCCGGGCAACAGTTCCGCTTTGTATTCATTCGCCACCCTATTGAGTCGCGCGGCTAGACGGGAATTCTTCGCCGCAATGTTGGTGTGCTGGCCCGGGTCGGAGTTGAGGTCGAAGAGCTTGCCAGTGTGGTCAAGCACATAACCCTTTGTGCGGACACTGACACGACCACTCCAATGCGAGACGAGCGTACGATCGGGCCACTCGTGGGCCTCGTCCAACAAGAGCGGGCCGACACTGATGCCGTCGAGCGGCTTAGAGTTGCTCGGTTCGATGCCGGCCAAGTCGGCCAGCGTCGGCAACAGATCGATCACCGCCACCATCTGCCCGATGCGCGTGCCGGCCGGAATATGGCCGGGCCAACGGACGAGGCACGGTACGCGGACGCCACCTTCGTCGGTCGAACCTTTGCGGCCTTTCATGGCGGCATTCCACCGCCAACTGTTGGGGCCGTTGTCGCTGAAGTAGACGACGATCGTGTTGTCTGCCAAGTTCAAGTCGTCGAGCTTGGTCAACACGCGGCCGACGTTCCAATCGATGTTTTCGCACATGGCCAACGCGGCGCGCGTTTTGGGGACATCCTCTTTGCCTGGGTCTCGGTGGCGGAATGCCAACTCGGCGCCGTCGAACTTTTCATAGTTTCGATCAGGTACTTGCATAGGCGAGTGTGGCGTGTTGTAGGGCAGGTAGCAGAAGAACGGGCGGTCTTTGTTCTGTTCGATAAAGTCCAACGCATGCTCGGTCAGGTCGTCGATGATGAACCCCTTGCCGCGCACGAGTCGTCCGTTGTGTTCCAGCACCGGGTCGAAGTAGTGGCCCCAGTGGCCTGAGCAGAAGCCGTAGTATTCGTCGAATCCCCGGCCGCGCGGGTGATAGGGATACTGCATGCCGTTGTGCCACTTGCCGAACGCTCCCGTCGCATAGTCGGCTGCCTGAAACACTTGGGCAATCGTGGTTTCGTCGAGGTCGAGCCTCTCGCCGCCGGTTGAGGTGCTGTACACTCCGCCGCGCGGATGGTAGCGACCGGTGAGAAACTCGGCCCGCGTCGGCGAGCAAACTGCGCACACATAGAACCGCTCGAACAGCGCGCCGTCGACGGCCAGCGAATCGATGTGCGGCGTCCGAATGTTCGCGTTGCCATGTATGCTCAAGTCCCCCCAGCCCTGATCGTCGGCGAGGACGATCACTATATTCGGCTGCGAGCGGTCCGCTGCAACGGCCGAGGGGACGGTGACGGCGCTGAAGACTACGAAAGCCTGCATTGCGCCAACGTGACGGTAAGAGACGACTGGCATCGAATGTTCTCGCGGTCGGATTGAATCGTTGCAACAAAATCGATCCGTAGCGAATTCATCATACCCGAAAACTTCGATGTCGATAACGCGCCAACTTCTGGTCCGCTCAATGTGATCAAGCGACGGTCAGACCAGTCGGCTGTCCGTTAGCGGCAATCCGGCGCAGGGTCTTTTCGCTCCAGAATCTGCGGGCATTGAGGTGCCATCTCAGCGTTCAAATTTATGTATTCCCGCCATTGGGCTGGAACATCGTCCTCGAAGAAGATTGCTTCAACTGGGCACTCCGGCAGACAAGCGTGGCAATCAATGCACTCGGCCGGATCGATGTACAGCATCTGTTGCCCCTCGTGAAAGCAGTCTTTGGGACAAACGACCACACAATCGGTGTACTTGCAGCCAAAGCAGGGTTCAGTGACGACGTAGGCCATTGGTCATGCTCGCAAGTGGTTTGCAGAAGGTATCCTTCTGGGTATGCAATTCCGGTCCAGCGAGCGGCCACGAAATCTGAGAAAACCGCGAGAATCAGCCGAACGCTCGTGATGAAGCGGCCACACGTTGTGACGTGGTCGCCTGACCGCGTCATTCGGCCGACCGCAGGTCTCCAACAAGTGCACGCGAATCAAGGTTTCCGGAGACCTTGGTCGGGAAGTTATCAGACCGGGAAGACCTTCGGCTGGACCGAGGCGTGTTGTAGACTCGAACCAGCAACTTCGGCGAAGAGAACCGCTCCGATGGATGATTCGTCTTCCGAATTACTGGCCCGCTGCGCCGACGGTGATGAAGCCGCCGCTGCCGCGATCTTCGAACGCTACATCGAGCGTTTGACTCTGCTGGCGCGAAGCCGACTGTCTCCGAAGATGGCTGCACGCTCTGATCCAGAAGATATCGTGCTGTCGGCGTATCGCAGTTTCTTCGTCGCAGCCAGAAACGGACGCTTCTCACTGCAGAGGAGCGGCGACCTGTGGCGGTTGTTGGTCTCGATCACACTGCACAAGCTGTATCGCAATGTGCAACATCACAAGGCCGACAAGCGATCGATCGATGCCGAATCGGGATCGACCACCGGTCCCGCCGCTCCGCAGATCCCGTTCGCCCGCGGGCCGAGCCCGGATGAAGCCATTGCGTTGGCCGACGAGCTGGAGACGATCATGTCTCAGCTCAACCCGTTTGGCCGGCGCGTGTTGGAGTTGCGGCTGCAGGGCGAGCAGATCGTCGAGATCGCCCGCGAGACCTGTCGATCCGAGAGAACCGTCCGCCGCCAGATCAGCGAAATACGCGAGTTGCTTGCAGGGCGGAACGTCGGAGAGGACAAGTGACGAAGCCCCGCGAGATCGACCGTAGAATCGATGATTTCGAGCGAGCTTGGCAGCGTGGGGATCGTCCGAGAATCGCAGAATTCGCTGGTGGCAATGCTGGGGTTGCAGGTGATGGCCAGCCGCTCGATAGAAAATTGCTGCTGGAACTGATCTGCGTCGATCTCGAATATCGGTGGAAATCTGGTCCGGCCGAGTCGCCTGCATCGCATCCCGGCGTCGGGTTCTCGTCGCATCCGCCGTCCCTTCAGGACTACATTCGAGAGTTCTCAATTCTCGGACCATTCGACGCCTTGCCGATCGAGGTCGCCGCCGAGGAATACCGCGCTCGGCAACTCTGGGGAGATGCGCCGGAGCATAGCACGTTCCTGGCGCGATTCGAGGCGCGACGTGAATTGATTCGCGAGGCGCTGGTGCGCGTCGACGACGAGCTACGACTCGAGCGCGACGACGAATCACCGTCGATCGAGGCGGCGATCCATTCGTCGTCCCCGGACGATACGCTCGGCACTGCGCCATTGCGGTATAGCGACTACCTGTTGCAGCGTCAGATTGGATACGGCGCGGTGGGCAAAGTCTATCAGGCGCTCCACAAGCGCACGGCACGCAATGTGGCGATCAAGTATCTGAAGAAGGCGTTCAGCCGCGACACTGGGACGATTGAGCGATTCGTCGCCGAGGCGCGCATCGTCTCTGGATTGAATCACCCTGGAATCGTATCGGTGCATGGCCTGGGAACAACGCCGAGTGGCGGGTATTTCATTGTCATGGAACTTGCGAGCGGTGGCGATCTCGCTCACCATATGTGCCAGTCGACGATGCCGATCATCGACGCCCTCGCGTGTGTCATTCAGGCGTGTGACGCGATCGAACACGCACACGCCCGCGGGGTGATTCACTGTGACTTGAAACCGGGCAACCTGTTGCTCGCCGGGGACGGACAGGTACTGGTCACCGACTTTGGGTTGGCTTGCGATATCTCGGACTCATTCCCCGATCGAAGCCGAATCGCAGGCACCGCAGGCTATATGGCGCCGGAGCAAATCTCACAGTATTGGGGAATCATCAGCCCGCAAACCGACGTCTACGGACTCGGCGCAGTGCTCTACGGACTCTTATGCGGGCGACCGCCCTTCGTCGGGTCGCGGACGGTGGATGTCTTGTCGCAAGCCGTCTCGGGTGCGCCTCCCCGCTGTGTGGACGAATTGCGTCCAGACACACCGAGGCTGCTAACGCGGATTTGCAATCGATGCCTGGCGAAGCGACCCGCAGAACGCTACACCACCGCGGCCGAGGTGCGAGCGGCACTACAAGAGCTGTTGCCGTCCGCATAGCAGCTGAGCTCTCGCTGGATCGATACTGATGGCAGCACTTTTCAGTGATCTAGGAGTGAGACAGCAACGACCTTTGGCGAAGAAGCATTGACAAGTGTTCCGTCCCAGGCACTGGGCTGCATGTGCGTACGGCCGGGTCGGCTGCTTGCGGTTGCAACAAGGCACGGGTAGGCTGTGAATCCAGTTCATTGCCGCGTTCCGCGGCTTCCGCAGATTCATTCGCCACCCGCGAAGTTCATTTTCCAAGCTGCGGAGTTCGGGCCGGTCTTTCCGACCACGTGAGTCGGATGTTCCAGGAGCCATCTCATGAGCGAAATCGACTTGGGCGAACGGTTTCCGGAAATGGAACTGATGCGGTCGGCACCGTCGTTGTTCACGGTCAACGGCTGCGGGTTGGCGATGTATGGCGGTCGCGATCATGACGAGGAGACAGGCACTTACGTCAAAACGCGGTGCCTGTGTTTCCTGTTCGTACCATTAATGGCCCTCAACGCATTTCGCGTGGCCAATGCCCAACAAGGTTGGTACTTCGTCGGAAAAGTGCCGCTGTCCGGAGTTGCCAAACTCTGGAACGCAATGGCCGTCAGTTGTGTTTTGGCTGGCGTCGGATTCTGGGTCTGGCAGTCGTATCTGAATTCGCCCGACGCCGTTGCCGCACGCAAGCTGGACGAAGCTCGCGAACTGGCGAAAACCGGTCAACCCGCAGAAGCCGCTCGGCTGTATCGTGAGGTCGCTCTGGGCGGCACCAAGTACTCGGAAATCGCGCGCGACGGATTCGGCCAATTGCTCTCGACGACGCTATCCCAGACCGACCCGCAACAGGCGGCGACGATGCTGGAGGAAGCCCTGAAGTTCAAGCAGGCCGGCGGGTCTGCAGAAATGTTTGTCGGCGTCGTGAAAAAGGCCGTCGCGCTGGCCGAACAACATGCCGGCCGGGACCTGGACGGGGCGGTTGCCGTATTGAAAGCGGCTGCTCCGTTTGGCGACGAGGCCGAACAGCAGCTGTTGTCCCAGACGCGTGTCGGATTGTTGAAACAACTCATCGCTCAACAGCCGAACAATCTCGATGCGATCAGCGAATTAGCGGTCCTGCACGAAGCAGACGGCGACTTGGAGGCCTGCGAGCAGCTACTAGCGCCCCACGCCAAGGATCTCGGCACCCGCGAAGCCGCGCGGGTGCTTGGGCAGATTCACTCCAGCCGTGACGAGTTCGAGGCCGCTCAAGCACTCTTGGGCCCTTATGCCGAAGCGCGCCTGGACAAATTGCACAAGGCCGAGACTGCGCTCAACGAAATCGCGCTACAGACGCACGAACGTCTCATTGGACAGCTCTCCGGTGGCGAAGCCGATGCCGACTTCTACAGCAAATACGAATCGGCAAGCGAACCGGAGCAAGCAGCGATGGTCGAAGAATGGCTGTTTGCACGCATCAAGCAGGATCCCGCCTTGTTGGCGGCTCAAGAGGAGTATGCAACCTACGCGTCGGTCGTACCCGTCGCGTTGGATTTGGCCGTCGTTCAGCTGCGGTACGCGCAAGCACTCACCGATCCCAAAGCCCGGCGGGCAGAACTCGAACGCGCGGAGAAGACGTTTCTGGCGGTTAAAGGTTCGGCCGGCGAATCTGACGAATACCGACTGTATCTCGGCCAGGTCTATTACTGGCTTGGCAAACACGATCGCGGCAGGGAACTATTCGATCAAGCAATAGCCGGCAATCCGGAGAGCTTCGATCTGAAGATGAGCGTTGGCAGCATTTTGCGCGAAGTCGGAGCCGAATCGGAGAGCCGAAAACTAGCCGAGCAGGCTTATGAGTCGGCCGATGATAAGGACAGAAAGTACACCGCGGCGGTGCTGCGAGCCATGACCGCCGAAGACCTGGACGACAAAATCAGATGGCTGCAGCGCAGCGACACTGCCGACGGTCAAGTACGGGCGCTGTTGAGTTCATCGCGGGCACAGAAGGCCGTTCAGGAAGGACGCGATGACGATGCCGGCAGGTTGTTCCAGCAGGCGATCGACATCTACGAGTCGCGTCCCGAAAGTCCCGGCACGTTGAACAACGCGGCACTGGAATACATGGGTTTGTTCCAGCTAACCGGGGACCGAACGAAGTTTCAGCGCGGATTGGAGCTGATGGAACGCTGCGTGGCGCTTCAACCCTCCGACAGCGTGGTGCTGTACAACACCGCCTCATTCGCATTGGCCGGCGCAGTGCAGGGAATCATCGGCGAGCAGATCGACCTGACATTGTTGAAGTCGTCGGGCGGGCTCGAGCTGCTTCCGTATCTCTACCGCACGAGCGAACAAAGGCAATCGGTTGTCGAAAATTTGAAGAGCGAACCGGAAATGGCAAAGGCCGTCGGCTATTTCGAAAAGGTCTTGTTGCTCGCCCCCAAAGGAACCCGTGCGTATGGCGAGTTGAGCCAAATTCACGGGTGGACCTCTAATGCTGCTGCATTGGGATCGCTACTCGAACGGCTGTCGACGGTCGAACTGGACCAGTCCGACGCCATTCGGACGACCCGTGAAGTGATCGAGGGCACCAACGATGAAAAGTATCTAAAGAGCGTTGCTGAAAACGTCGCACGTTTGGAGAAGACAATCACCGCTGCTCGTGAGAAAAACGCACCGGCATTTGCCGTGGCGGTCGGCGACCTCTTAGAGCAGCAGGTCGTGCTCAGCCTGCTGGGCGAACCCGTCGAGGTCGATCAGCTCGTGTCGCTGGTGGAAGAAGCCGAACAGTCGGCCGCATCCGTGGGGACCCGATTCGATCTGATCGGCGTCTTATGCTTCCGGTGTGACTTACAGCTCATCGAGCAGGACACTGCTTACGCCGAATTGGCAGCCAGGGTGCGACGCACTCTGGGCAGCATCGACCGATTGTGCGCGGCGTTGGACAACGAGGGGCTGCGGGATCTCGTGCTGCCCCACCCGGATTTTCAGCGCGCGGTCGAACTGACGGAGCAGCAAATTGATGCACTACCGGAGGAGGCAACTATTACCCACTGGGAAATGTTTCGATACACGAATAGTGAAATGGCAGGCCGCGTCGCCGACATCGTTCGACGGGATGAAGCGAGAAGAATCAACCGAAGCGTCGCCGCGAAGCTGAATCCGCTGAGCGCATCGACGGCGATGGCACAGTACTGGAGCCATATGCTCGCCGGCGAACCTGAGGAAGGTCTGGCGGCGCTAGAGCGCGTTTCATCTCAAGGTGTACCGCTGCCGATGGAACTGCCCTAGCGCGCGAGCAGACGGCGTTGTTCGCGGCACCCGACAACGCAAAACTGTAGCAGGCGCTGCTCAAAAGCTGGCGATTGGGTTCAGCGGTGAACCTGTTCCGCCTTCCACAGGGATGGGTGAGGCGGTCAGCAGGAAGTCCCAGCGCTGGAGCCGTCCGGTGGTTTCGCTCAGATCTTCGAGATCGCAGTTATCAAAGATGTGCACACCCATCGCGTGTAAAGTCAGCAGATGGATGGGATGGGTCACGCCGTCGATGCCCGAGGGGATCACGTCGCTGGCCGAGTCGCTGCCCAGCATCGCGATGTCGCGCTGCTTGAGCCAGCGGGCACACGATGCATGCAATCCGGCTAGGCCGCGCTCGATGTCCCACGGTCCGGTCAGGTCGCGGCGCTTCCAGCGACCGGTGCGGATGAACACGACGTCGCCACTCTCGACTTTGAGGCCTGCATGTTTCTCCCAGGCATCGAGTTCTTCGGGATAGATCGCCGACCCGGGCTCGAGAAACCGCTCGCCCCGCAACCGAGGAATGTCGATCAGTATGCCGCGCGTGAAGATGCCCTGCTTGATGTTGTCGATACTCAGCTTCGCGGCGCCGGATTGCATCACTTCGTCGCGCGAAAAGCCGTTGTACATTTTCCCGCGGTAAAACAGGTGGCACAGCGAATCCATGTGCGTATGGGCGTAGCCGTGAAATGCGACGCTGATATTGTCGGACGCCCAGGGGCTGTCGCTGCCGCGTCCCACCAACAGCATGGTGTGTTTGAAAGGGTCGGGGTTGTCGACCGCCTGCTTCTTCTCGACGTTTCGGGCCAGAGAAACCGAGATCCCCTCTCGAACGAGGGCTGCTGCCGCCTTGCGTTTCTCCGGCGTGATGAGGTTGAGCGCTCCGAGTTGGTCGTCTTCGCCCCAGCGGCCCCAGTTGGATAGTTCTGCGATCAGCGCATCGACGTCAGCCTTCGTCATTTTCTCACGAGACTGCGCGACTGCCGCCTCGCCCATCGACAGGACGACGGTCATCGTGATTGCAAGCAGTGCGAAACTAGGCAGGCAGCGGCTCATCATTCCGGCTCCTCGGTGCAAACGAAGTCAACGACGAATCTCAACTGGGGATACGTCGATGCATTGTACACCAAGCGGACGACCTCTGCCGCCAAGCCAGAGTGTGTACTTACGTCGCCGGTCCGGTCGCCGTGTTCTGTGAGATGGGCGGCGTGCGGTGCAACTCGTAGGAGAACGCGCCCAACAGTTCACCGCGCTCGACCGTGTGGCATTCGATACACATTCCGCCGGCTCGCAAGGACCCAACCATCCAAATGCGATTCGCACCGTATTCGACGACGATATTGTCGTCGCTGCGGAGTTTGCCCAGCGCTCGTTCCTCGAAGCTGGTCAAAGTACGCGTGGAAGCATCGGCCAGTTCGTCCATCCGTGGCAGATGGCTAGACACATATACCGCAGGCGATTCGTACTTGAGCAGGCTCACCAATTCCAACCGCGTGACCTGCCACTTCACATCGGCCTCGTCATCGAACTCCATGAGGTGCGTCTTGCGGAAGCCGTGCGGTTCGAAGCCGGAGACGTGATCCCGATCCTTGACGTAACCCATTGCCTGGCTGTCAAAGAAATCCTCCAGTCCGTCCAGGTGCATTGAAGACAACTCGGCACGTCGCCGATGGTCGTCCAGGGGCGCGTCCATCGGTTCGCGTGGGGTGGCGTCGACGTCGTACAGGAGCGAATCCTCTTCGGGGGCCGCCGAAAGTGGAATTGGCTCGGCGTCGTCAAACTCGAGACTCTCCTTGCGCACAGTTGCCATCCTGCCGACGCCGAAACCCTGAGCAAGGACGAACCGACTTCGAGTTTGGACGTGTAGCAGTGCCAGCATGCCACGTCGGTCGCCCCCAAACGCGGACAAGCGTTCTTCGAGGTCTACGAGTCGGCTCGCAGCTTCGGGGCTCAGAACGACATCGGGTGACTGCTGTCTCCAGCCGGACTCGACTTCGCTTTCATAAGACAGCCGGTCCGCGAGCGATTCGAGCGGGTAGACCTTCTGTAGTTGCTGCACTCTCTCGGCTCTCTCTCGGAATTCGGTCCAGGAGATGCCGACCATCAGCACGGACAGCACGTAGCTCACGACTGTCGCCTCGATGGCAGCGCGACGATACGCATTTGGACCGGCGCGCACGGCGAGGCAGATGACGGTGGCCGCCAGCAGCAGCAGGCCGTTGAGGAACAGCACGGCGCCCATCGTCCTCATCAATGGAAAGATCGCCATCAAGTTAAACGGCACGATCGCCATCAGGGTGAAGAGCATGGCACCGACGAGGCCAAGCCGGATGCGGGCAATCGCGCAGGCGCCCCACAACATCACTCCGGAAAGGCAGAGGCAAAGGATGACCATGCCCACCATCAGCGGTGCTCCACCAGAGACTATTCCTCGTCGTCGTCATTCTCCTCGTCCGCGTCGGGCACCTCAACCGGAATCTCGACATCTTCCTGCCAAATGTACTTGGCGAACCATTGCCAGTTGTGCCACACGGCAGCGAGCAGTTCTTTCGGCTTGTTGATGCCGTGTCCAAAGCCTTTGTAGACAACCAGCCGGGCGTCGACGTCGTTATCGCGCAAACCTTGGTACAACTCGTAGGCATTGGGAATCGGCACCCGACGATCGAATTCGCCATGCTGGATCAATGTTGGTGTCGACGCGTTTCTGATGTTGGTCATCGGCGACGTTTTGGCATAGATATTGGGGTCGTCCCAAGGCGTGGCTTTGAGATACTGGCGCGTGAAGGGATGGATGTCGGTGTTGACATAGTAGGTCATCCAGTTGGAGATGCCGGCTCCGACTGAAATTGCTCGGAAGCGATCGGTGTTCGTCGTCAGAAACGCGGAGATGTAGCCTCCCTGGCTCCACCCCATGGCTCCCATTCGATCGGGATCGGCGACGCCGGTGTCGACAAGATGCTCGACGCCCGACATTACGTCCCACATGTCGCCCACGCCTAAGTTGCGGACGTTGAGCGACCGAAATGCCTCACCGTAACCGCCCGACCCGCGATAGTTCGGCATCAACACGACCGCGCCTTTGGCAAGCCAATGGGCGATGGGATAGACGTACTGATTCACGAGTCGCGGCCGCGACGTGCCTGTGGGACCACCGTGGATGACCACCATCAGCGGTCGGGCCTCACCCGATTGATAGTTGTCTGGTTTGTACAGGACGCCTTCAATCTGAGCGCCGTCCAGGCTGCTCCATTCGATCATCTCGGCCGTCCCGAGCGCCCAACCCTCGACCTGTTCTCCCAGCGACGTCACTTTGTCAGCCTGCGAGCCACCGCTGGTGCGGTAGACCTCGCGCAGTTCCCCCGGTCGCTCGGCCAGCAACGCCATTGAACGACCGTCGTCGGCGATGTCGAATGCCCAGACCAGTTCGGGCAGATCCTCCATGAGATTCACCTCTCCTGAGTCCGGGGCGAGACGGTACAGGTGACGCTGGGTTTTCTGCGTTCCGAGGAAGTAAACCCCCGCCGTCGTCCACGCCGCCGCTGACGGGTGCTCGTCGAAGGCTTCCGAAACGGTGCGCGGTTCGCCGCCCGCGGCGGGCACGATTGCCAGACGACGGTTGAGGTAGAAGAACGAATCGAGGTCGCCTTGTGTCGTGCCAAACAAGATCGACTTTCCGTCGGGCGACCAACTTGGGCGGCCGTCAGGCCCGGGCCTTTCGACAAGCGTCGTGATCTCGCTAGTCTCGACGTCGAGAATCGAAATATCGCCGTTGACCGACGAGTTGATGAGCGGATCGGGTTGGTGATCGAAGGCGATCCGCCCGCCGTCGGGCGAGAATTCGAAGCTGCCGACCGTGAACTCTTGGCCCTGGGTCAGGCGTTTGGCCTCGACGTCATCGTCGGACGTCTCAACCAGCCAGAGATGCGTCATCCGATACTCATTGTCCTCGATGGCAAACTTGCCGAACGTCTTCTCCCGCGCGTCGTGGTCATCGCTGGACGGATCGACGGCGGAATAGGCGATGCGCGTTCCATCGGGCGACCAACGAAACGAGCTGACGCCGTCTTCGGCTGCAGTGAGCGGCCAGGCTTCCCCACCGCTTAGCCTGATGAGATGCACCTGACGTTTGTCGCCGCGATCGGCAAGAAAAGCAATGCGGGTGCCATCAGGCGACCAGCGCGGCGCCGTGCTGGAACCCTCTGCCGTGCGTGTCAGTTGGAAAGGCTCTTCGCCGTCGCGCGCCAGCCAGATTTCGGTGTCGTACCGATTCTCGTCCCACTCACTCGAGCCCAACGTGTAGACAATCGCGCCGCCGTCCGGTGATATCTGCGGCGAGCCGGCGGAGCGCATCCCAATGACGTCCTTGAACGTCGGCACGCTGCGATCGCCGACCCGTTCGGGAACGTTCGATTGCGCGAGCAGCGCTACCGGACAGACCAACAATGCGAAACACCAGGCTGCATGACAGAAGCGAATCGGGGCTTGCATAGTCGATCCTCGGGAGAGTCTTCAGGCCGATCAACGCTTGGCAGGTCAACTCATTATAGACGCTGGGCCGAGCCGCTCGCCCCCGGAGTTCCCATGCTGTTCTTGGACAGTCCTATTCTTCAGGCAGCTCGACTGTGCCGGTCAATTCAATGTCACGGTACGAAATCCGGCACCCGCGATGCGGTTTCCCGGCGACCAGAAGGCGGAGTCTTTGTTCGCCGTCACAGATCTCGCGAGGAGTGCGGTAGAAGTCGTCTTCAGACCAGAACTCGATGCCTTCGATCGAACCCTCACTGGGGGGCAACAGAAACAGGCGCCGGGGATCCCACTGTGTCAGTTCAGACTCCTCACTGGGTGATTTCGGCGTGACAGTGATATCGAGATGAAACCAGCTGCGGTTTGCTACTCTCTCTTGGTATTCGTACTCGTCCATTGGATCTTCGAACCATCTTTTGCGTGGTTTCTTCGCTTTGGTCACAGAATGCAGTTCGAAGGTTGCGCCGCGCAGCACCTCGGCCATTTCGGTTTCAGCCCTTTCCCAGGCGTCTTCGTCAATATCATCGAAGTTTGATTTGTCACGCCGCCGCAAGATCCAGACAACGTTCATGACAAAGAGGCCGGCGACGAGGGCAACGAACAGCCAGATTCCGAGCAAGTCATATGCGACGACGACGCAGCTTGCGCAAAAGAACAACGCTGCGCCGACCAAGAAAATCCCCGGGACAGGCCTTGTTTGAACGCGCTGGGGCCAGTTCCAGACGAAATGCATGACAACCAGCCCGCCAAACACGGCGAGCAAACCCGGTGTGCCGAAGTGCCGGTTGATGACGATGGGGCCGCCAGCACAGAGCAGGAATGCGAGGAGAATCGCCAGTGATAACCAGGGAACCATCTTGTCACACTCTGATTCGACGCCGGGTGCCGGTCGCGGGGCGTGAACCTGACACTTCTATTCGTCGTTGTCCTCGTCAGTGAGGTCGGGCGTCTTCGTGTCCGGTAGCGTGAGTTCGCCAAACAACTGCTCGTCTAAGGAATAGCAAAACCGGAGTCGCGCTGGCCCCGGTTTGGTGCCAACGAGCATGCGGAGTCGCTGTGCGCCTTCAAAGTGCCTGTAAGCGGCTCTGCGGAATTCACCATCGGACCAGACTTCGACAGAGTAGATTCTCGCCGATTCATATCCACCCCCATCATCATGAACCGGCCCTAAGTCGTCTGTCGTCACCTGCAACTCACCCGGCTCCCACTTCGGCACGTCTGAATCCCCATGGTTGGCTGGTTTGACGGTGGCTTCCACACAGTACCAATTCCACTGCCGGCTCCAGTCGGCGTGTTCTCGCTGCTCCTCAGCGATGCGCCGGTCTGTCCGCCAGCTGCTCTCCTCTTGTCGGATTTCTTCCATCTCCTGCCGGTATTCCTCGAACTCCTCGAGCGTGTCAAAGTCGCCAGCCGTCACGCTCTCTTCGTACCAAGGTTCACTCCATTCAGGCGGTTGCGCGGCTGTGACCGAGTGAACGCAAACCCTGGCGCCGCGCAGCACCTTTGCCCTGTCCATGTACGCTTCGAGACTGGCCACGACCTGACTGCTCGACCCAATTTGAGTCACGATGATCGATGCCAGTATCGCCAGCAGCCCCCAAATACCTCCAATCTGATAGGCACCAACCACGACACCCGTTTGGACCAAAACAACGACGGCAAAGCGGACCACGCCCTCTTCGATGAAACCCTGCAATGCGAGCGCATGCCGGACGGCGACGGCACCCGCCCACAGGAGCAACACCGCCCAAATGCTGTGGTACTCAAAGACGGCGACGATGGCCAACACGCAGAGGAAGCGAAGCACAGTCCAGAAGACGCCGAGACTCGTCGTCATCCGGGTCACGGCCTCAGAATGTCGCATCTCATTGATCCCCAGAGGACCAAATCCGCCCAAGAACCGGAGGCGCATGTTGAGGCACGAAAACCTCCGAGTTCCCAAAACATTCCAGCCACTCAAGGACTGAGGCCTACCCCAATATCAACTCCGGATCGTACTCGCGATCCCTGACAATGCCCGGCATGGGGACTGGGTATTTGCCGTCCTCGTTGGGCATCAACGGTGAGTCGGATTCGAGAGTGAGCTGATCGAGAGCGGGGCCGCCCAGCTCGTGCTCGCAGTTGAGCATCTCATCGTAAGTGATGATCTGGCCGGTGTGAGCCGACATGCGTCCCATGGCGGTTACCAGGCTGGCTTCGGCCCCTCGTTGGACTTCGTTGTACGGAGTATCGGAGCGGATCGCGTCGATCAGGTCGTCCCATTCGATCTGGTAGGGATTGCGTTCGGGCTTGGGGTAATCCCAAGTGATGTTGTCCTTATTGTCAAAGTCATGTCCCTTGAAGATCTTGCTTTTGGCCGGCGTGTGTGACGCGTTTGAAATAATCGCCGAACCAGTCGTTCCGTACGCGTAGCTGGCGAACCGTTGGGCGCAGCCGGCCATCGTCCGGCCGCGGAGCCACAGTTTTGAACCGTCGGCAAACGTGTACTCGACCGAGTAGTGGTCGAAGTTCTGGTCGATGTTGTCCAGCCGGTAATGCCGCCCGCCCGATCCATCGGCTTTCACCGGCCAGGCGTCCTTCATCCAGCAACATTCGTCGATGTTGTGAATCAAGAAGTCGCTGTAGCAACCGCCGCTCAACCACAGGAAGGAGTGGAAGCGTCTGATCTGATACTGCAGGTCGGTAAAGTTACCCGGGTTGCGGGGCGAAGCCTCAGACGCAGTCGGGCCCGCCATGCGGTAGGCCCGCAGTTCAAGCAGGTCGCCGATCTCTTTTCTTTGAATGCGATCGAACAGCTCGCGGCGGACGTCGCAGTGCCGGCACATGAGCCCCACGCCGACCTTGAGGTTTCGGCGGACCGACTCTTCTCCCAGCGCCAGCATGCGGCGCGTGCTGGGACCATCGACGGTCACCGGCTTCTCCATGAACACGTTGAGGCCCTTTTCGATGGCATACGTGAAATGCACCCAGCGAAAAGCCGGCGGAGTCGTGAGGATCACCACATCGCCAGGGTTCAGCGCGTCCATCGCCTGCTTGTAGGCGTCAAACCCGATAAACTTGCGGTCCTCTGTCACGTCGACTTGGTCGTGAAAGTTCTGGTCGAGGGCCTGAAAACTGTTACTCAGCCGTTTGTCGAACACGTCTGCCATCGCCACAAGCTTGATGGGACCGTTCTGAACCGACAACGCGTTGCTGGCGGCGCCCGTACCTCGTCCACCACAACCGATGAGCGCGACCTGAATCGTGTTGTCTTCCGCGGCGTACATACGAGGAGCCGCACTGGCCAGCACTGTCGAAGCCGCCGCGATCTGGCCGGTTTTCTTGAGGAAATCGCGGCGCGTGGATTCGTTCTTGGGGTCGCTCATCGGGGGCTGCTCCGTTGGAGTGAGGCTTGGCGGGGCGTGGGAGGGTGAAGTAGTCAACTCCCAATTATGACGCGCCAGTCGGGGTTCTCACAACCTTTGGGGTGCGCGGTTCAACCTGCAATCGGCAAAGGCGACGCTTCACCCGCTGGGGCTACGCACGTGCCTGTGAGAGCGGATTGCCGTCGTAGCAGTTGATTTCGTCGGCTTCGATATCGGCACCTGTGTCGAGCAGCAGTGTCACGACATCTATTGGTAGCTGGTGCCCCAGACGAACGGCCACGTCGCCAATCTCGCGACCATCGTACAGATATGCCGCTACGGGTTGCTGCATGCTCCGGCGCACGTGCTTTGCAGCTCACGCAGCCGCCGACTGCTGCCGCCGGGCTTCTAAGTAGGCTTGGCTGACAAACAGGGCGTCCGCCCAACTTGCCAACTTTTCCTGGTAGCGGAAGCCGTAGAAGGAGACGAGCAGGAATCCTCGACTCGTCAAGAACTCATAGATTTCGGAAAACGAGGGCAGGTTCTCGTACATGTCCGAGAAAATCACCTCGAAGTAGATCAGTCCGATCTTGTTGTTCCGAATCGTTTCTTCGGCACCCTTGAAGACCTCGAGGTCGTAGCCTTGAGTGTCCGACTTCAGAATGTCGATCTGCTCGATGTTTTCGTCGCGACAGAAAGCATCGATTGTTTTGACTTCCACCGGCGTCTGTTTCGTCACCGTTCCCCAGCCATACTCACTGAGCGGCAGGAAGGAACTCATGTCGGAATGCTCGTTTTCGAGGAATGTTGAGCGGCCCGAAGTCGAGCCCAGGGCGAAGTTCCACAGATGGGCGTTCTCGAATCTGGATGCGCGATGTTTGAGTTCCTCAAACGTCGTGGGACTTGGCTCGAACGAATGGACTGTGCAATTGGGAAAGCTCTTGTGAAACGATTCGATCGACTGGCCCTTGTTGGCCCCCACATCCAAAATCAGCGGATGATCGTTGTGGAGAAACTTCCGCATGTCGCTACGAGGTTGGTACCCCATCTTGCGACGGAATGACACGACCTCGAGTCCGAGCCCATGCAGCACGCGTTTGACCTGCCTTTTGAGCAGCTTCTCCATCAGTTCTTCCTCATCAGTGCGCGACGTTGCGGACCGCTGACTCGAGAGCCAAAGGACGAGTTCCTGCATTCCCTCGGCGAACCGGTGCCGATCCTCCCGCATGACTCACTCGGCTGTGGGGAGTTTCGGGCCGCGGAACGAACGTCAGGGTTTCCAGGTAGTCGACGTTGATCAGCTGTTTGTCGCGCTTGTCGTATCGCGTGGCCGGGAACAGGTCCTTGCCCACCAGTTCGTAGCTCTCCTGCATCTCAACCAGCCACACTTGATACGCGGCGTCGTCGAACTCGAATCGGGGGTCGCGGTATAGCACGCAACGCAATGGGCGCGCCTGCGACACCTGATCCAAAGCGGACAAATCGACGTGACCGTGCGGGAGCGGCGAATAGATCGCCTGGTTGCACAGATACATGGCAGACCAACTCAACTCGCTGAATGTATCGGGTGAAAAGTCTTGCCGGAGGTCGTTCTTGACACACAACGGGAGCCCTTCGGCTGCGGCGTTGACCCAGAACCAGCGCGCAAACGCGCGAGTCCGCATGTCCGACTTCGTCTTGTACGGATTTGCGAGATCCCGGCAGATCGACCCGGCGCCAACGCAGACCAGAAAGATCAGTGTGCCCCGCAGCACCACCAGTGCGTGCCTCTGCCGGTTCAACCAGGCGATGATGCCTGCGGTTCCGATCCCGATCATGATGCAGATGGCCGGTGCCAGGTGCTGCGAAAACTTGACGTGCCCCCCGTAGGGATAACGCTCGATTGCCGCAGCAACCAAATGGACGGCGAAGGGGGCCAACAGCAGCAGCAGCAGGTTAATTCGACGTCTGCGCACCAGCAGAAGCAGTGCTGCCGAGAAGCCAATGAAGGCCAGGGCGCTGGCGCCGCGCGCTCCGCCGACGGGGTACGCCAGCAGCTCGCTGGCGTGCGTCACGACCAGCCAGGGAACCAGTTGCAGCGGCGACGCGATGGGCGGAAACGCGTTGTGCCAAAAGGTTCTCATGTAGTCGAGTTCCGCCCCGCTTTGATCCTTCGCAGCAAGTAGGAATACCGCACCGAAGCTGCCGACCAGCACAACATTGAAGACGCACCAGCCAATCCAGGCCCGCGGCTCTCGCTCTCTGAGAAGAAGCGCACCCAGAGCAATACTCGCGCCACCGGCCACAAATGCGGAGGGATATGAGAGTGCCACCGCGATTGGCGCGATCGCGACCAGGCCCCACATCCAGCCGGCCTTTCGCGAACGCCACCATTCAACCGCAAATGTCAAAATCACAAGCGACACCAGCAGATCTGAGGAATATTGTTTCGCCTCGGCCGCATATCGGATGCCGGAATACGAAACAGCGAAGACCCCCACTGCGGTCACCAATGCGGTTCCGCGCAGCAGCCGGCCGGCCAGGTGGCGGAACAAGAAGAGGCTTCCAAGGCTACACAGAAACGGGAACAACCGAAGTGCCAGCTCGTTGTACCCAAACAGCCGCACCATTGTGGCTTCAATCCACAGGAACAGTATCGGAGCCACTTGATGGTATTGCAGCGGTTGAAGAAGTTCGGCGTAGCTGCGATCGATGAAATTCACACAGAGAAAACACTCATCCTCCCACAGCGGAAAGTTCAAAAAGTAGCGGACAGAGCGGCCCACCACGCCCAGAACCAAGAATCCGAAGATGAGTTTGGTTTGCACAGACGCCGTGAGCAATTCCCTATCGGTCTCCACAGACAGCTCTACGACATTGGCAGGTTCCGCTCGGGATGGCTGCTTCGAAACAGTGACTTGCATGCGTCGCCCGACCTCCTTGCGTGACGGTTCGCAACCTTGGCGAAAGGCTTCTCCTGGAGCCGCTGTGTCCATTCAGCGCTGCGGGGAGCGTCAGCAACAGAGAGGTCCAACTACACGGTCGGGACCGTTGACAGTCGCCCCCGTCAACCAAGGTTCGCGCGCGACGAAGTCTACTGGAATGCGGCAGAATGAGAAATCCCAGATCGGTCACTATCCAGCCAGCTCACGCGGCCTTGATTCCGCCATACTCGAGATGCGGAACCGTAGTATCGTCAGTGTGCGGGCCGAGGACTGCCGGCGTCGAGTCGCCTTGCATCGACGAGTCTATCGCGCATTACGCTCTCTCGTGCCGCGCCCAGCGATGTTTGATGCGCCAACGCCGATTCCCGCAAGCGGGAATCGGACACATGACTTGTAAACGCTCTAGGTCAAACGTTTGCGGAAGCGCAGGACGCTGAGAATCATGACCACTGCACCGCAAGCGGTCAGTCCAATAATGGGGCCGATCAATGCGTCTGCCCCCGCGCCTCTCAGGACGACTCCCCGCAGGATCTCGATGTAGTACGTCACGGGTATGCAAAAGCTGATCGCGTAGATCGGCAGCGGCATCTCGCTGCGCGGGAAGACAAAGCCCGACAAGAGCACGGAAGGCAGCATGATGACGAAGGCGAATTGCACAGCTTCTAGCTGGGTCTTGGCAACCGTCGAGACGAACAGGCCCAGACCCAGTGAGCAGATCAGGAACAACATCGACAAGCCCATCAACACCGGAATGCTGCCGTGAATCGGTACGCCGAAGACATAGATCATGACCGTCAATACGGTAAGCACAGCGCCGAATCCCACGAAGGCATACGGAAGCAGTTTCCCCAGCAGCAAACCGGTACGGCCCACAGGCGTCACGAACAATTGCTCGAGCGTCCCCAACTCGCGTTCACGGACGATGGCAAACGAAGTGAGAAACAAAGTGACCAACTGCAGGATGATGCCGACCAGTCCCGGCACGAAGAAGTGCGAACTCTCCAGATCCGGGTTGTACAACAGACGCGTGCGCATATCGATCGGCAGCGTCCCTCGCCCTGCCGGATCGCGCGCCGGCGCAAGTTGCAGCCGTTCGCCTTTGGCGCGGGCCATGTCGACGGACAGGTTCCGCCCCAACAGTTGGGCGGTGTTGAGGGCCGTTGTGGCGACCTGCGAGTCGCTCCCGTCGATCAAGACCTGCACTTGTGTTTGCTCACCGATGACGAGGCGATCGGAGTAGCTCGGAGGGATGCGGAGACCAACCTGCGCTCGTCCCGATTCGAGTTCGCGGTGGAACGCTTCTTCGTCGTAGACGTGCTCGATGATTCGGAACCGCCGTGTGTTCTCAAATGCCGACGTCAGCTCACGTGCATAGCTGCGTCCGTCCATGTCGTACACGACGACCGGGATGTTCTCGATCTGTGTTTCAATCGCATAGCCGAAGATGATCGTCTGCATGGCCGGCACGACCAGCATGAAAAACAGCGTGGTGGGTTGCCTGCGAATATGCAGCAGCTCTTTGAGCAGAACGGCCCACAGGCCGTTCATCGACGCTTCGCGCTGCTTCGTTTCATGGTCGTCGGCTGTCGACGACTCGGGGACGGGCTGGTGTGTGTCAGCGCTCCGATCCTTGTCAGCCGGTGTGCTGGGCGTGTCCGACGAGTTCTCGAAGGTCTGAGTTGGTGCGGAGTCTGCAGCCGGACTTTGCACCTCGGCCTGCGATGTGAGGGTGACGAAGACGTCCTCCAGCGACGGGGGAACCTCTCGGACGTCGGCCTTTTCGGCCGGAACGCCGATTTGAGCGAGCAGCTCAACTGGCGCGAGCGCCCGATCGACGAGCACGTGCACAGTTTCACCAAACAGCGTGGCGTCGCGCACCCCCGGGACCCCGCGGATGCCGGCAAGTTGGTGCGTAGGCGCCGGCAGCCGTATTTCGTATCGGCTCGCGTCGGCGGGGGAGACTTGCGGCAGTGTCTTCAACTGTTCCGGCCGTCCATTGACCAGCAGCTTCGACATGAAGATGTAGCCCACATCGGTGCACCGTTCGGCCTCGTCCATGTAGTGCGTGGTGACGAACAGGGTGACGCCGCGACTGGAGAGTTCGAACAGCAGGTCCCACAAGTGCCGCCGCGCGACAGGATCGATGCCTGCGGTCGGCTCGTCGAGAAACAGAACGGCGGGCTCGTGGATTAATGCACAGGCCAAGGCGAGTCGCTGTTTCCAGCCCCCCGAGAGTGTGCCGGCCAGCTGATCCAGCCGGTTGCCCAGCGATGTCAGTTCGAGGACCGCTCGACGTCGTTCATTGAGCCGGCCCGGCTCGAGTCCGTAAATGCGTCCGTAGAAGTCAATGTTCTCTTGAACCGATAGATCGGCATACAGGCTGAATTGCTGCGACATGTAGCCGACGCGCGGTTTGATCAGCTCTGGTTCGTCCCGCACGTCGTGGCCCAGCACGGTTGCGGTACCGGACGTGGGGGCCAGGATGCCCAACAGCATGCGGATGATCGTCGACTTTCCGCTGCCGTTGGGCCCCAGCAAGCCGAAGATGGCCGATTGCTGGACCTGAAAGTTGACGTCGGAGACGGCCACGAGTTCGCCGAAACTCCGCGAGAGATTCCTGACGTCGATGACGGTGGGATTCATTCTGACTCGCGGATTGGTTCCAGCCACACGTCCGCCGTCATGCCGGGGCGAACTCTGTCGAGTCCCTCGGGCAGGGTCACTTTGACTCGGAATACCTGCTTCGATCGTTCTTCGGGAGTTTGCACGTTGCTGGGCGTGAACTCGGCCTGCCGCGAAATAAACGAAATCTCACCGACGAAATTCTCGCCGGGAAGACTATCGACGGTCACGCGCAGTTGTTGACCGAGCTGCAAGCCGACGCGATTCTGGGGCACGTAAGCCCGAACCCACAGATGGCTGTCGTCCAGAATCGAAAGCACGGGCGCACTGGCCGGCACCAGATCGCCCTCACGCAATTGGAGCGCTTCCACAACACCGTCGAGGGGGCTGGTAATCTGCAATTCGTCGACTTGCTGGCCGATGGCCTCGAAGGCTGCCTGGGCTGATTCGCGTGCCGCTTTGCCCTGCTCGACTTGTTCGTCTCGATATCCTTTCGCCGCCAATTGCCAGGCCTGGTGGGCCTCTTCGACTTTGGCGCGGGCCTCCCGGATTTCTTCTTCGCGCGTGCCGGCGAGAAGCAGTTCGAGTTCTTTTTGACGAACGACGGCTGTGGCCTTGGCGGCCTCGAGCTCCTCGCTGGCCCGATCGACGTTCTCACGCGAGTTGGCATTGTTCTCGAACAATTGCACCTGGCGATCGTAAACCCGTTGGGCGAGTTCGGTTTGAACGTTGGCCACCTGAGTATTGGCGCGAGCGGCGTCAATTTCTTCGGCCCGCGGCCCGGCGATCAGCAAATCGAGCCGTGCCTGAAGTTGGTCGAGGCGGGCTTTGGTCTGGGCCACCTCTTCTGTGCGCAGCCCTGCTTGCAGTTGCTCGTATTCGGCCTCGCGTGCAGCCAGAGTACCCGCGGCTTCGTTTCGGCGCTCCAGCAGATCAAACGGTTCGAGTTCGACCAGCACCTGCCCTTTGGTCACCCGCTGACCTTCCTCGACAGCAACATCGCGGACTCGCCCGCCCACTCGCGAGCCGAGCCTGATCTCGTCGGCTTCGATAAACCCGGATACGTGATTGCTCTGGGGGCGAAACTGGCTGTAGGCGATCAGACCGCCAAACACCGCAATTGCGACCCCCATCAGAACGGCGCGTCGAATCATCGAGTACGGCTCCCTTGCCGGCGCTAGAGTTCACGGCGGTTATTCTAGAACAGTTTGCGGAGTTCCGTAACCGGCGCCGGCACCCGGGAACCAGGAATGGCAGCACCAAACAGTGTTCCTCGCGTACGAGACAATGCGAAGCCCAGTAGGGATACGTTGCCGTCTGCTCGAACAGGGCGGCATTGCGGTCACACCTGTTGATCGACGCCAGCACCGGCGCAGCCGCAGCGTCTCGGCGGAAGAAGTCGCTGTTCGGATAGCCAATCGAGAGATGAAGACTCAGGCGGCGCGACGACGACGTCGGACGCCGAGAACGACGACGCCTCCAAACGCCAATAGAGCCCACGACGCAGGCTCAGGCGCGGTCGTGACCACACTCACGTCCGTTGTGAAGGCGATCTGCGTACCATTGACCTCGTAGAGCAACTCGATGAAGAAGGCGGTTGCTCCGCTGGATGGACGGGCCACCGAGGCCATGTATTCGTCGAGTCCCGATGGCGACAGCGCCGAACTGGTCCAGACCGTGCTGGTCCAGGCGTTGCGAAAATCTTGAGCAGCCAGATTCGTCGACTGCCACAGGTTGACACCCAGCAACGTTCCGGTAAGCGTGTTGACGAGGATCTTCTTCCCGTTGGGGTCGATCACCCAGGTGTACTCCGGAAATGCAGCTCCGTCGACGTAGGCGTTGTAGAAGTCGATCAGATCATCGAGTGCCGAGGCGTTTAAGCCGTGCCCTGAATTCGGCACATATCGCAGATAATTCTCGCCGAGCAGTTCGCCAAAGTAGAACTGCGATGAATCGGGGACGAAGAACTCGTCACCGGCTGAGTTGATAATGTACTTCGGCATGTCGAGCCGATCGAGGTAAGAGTAGGGATCGACGATCTGGAGCAAGTCCTGCCCTTCCGGCGTGTTGAGCATGCGATAGAAAATGTCCAGGTCGACATAATCGTGAACCGCTACCGATGCTCTGCCCAGTTGGCCCTCCACCGTGAAAGCAGTGACGTCCTGGTACTGTTCGACGTGGTTGGGCAGTTGCTCCTCGAAGTTCAACGCGTCAAACACCAAAGGGGCGATGGCACTCACACGATCGTCGACGGCCGCGGTCAGCCACGTCGTCCAGCCGCGCTTTGACGCGCCGCTCACCGTGAAATCGTCGATCTGCAGGGAGCCGCCGGTGATGTCGTCGATGAAATCCTGCGTGGTGTCCATCGCGCGGACGGTGCTTTTGACCATCGGCAACAGCAACGGCCATTCTTCGTCAGTCGGATTGTCCATGTACTTGTCGAACGTGTAAGCGATGATCTCATCTTCGACCCGCGAGGACGTTTCGTCGCTGAAGGTGAGCCGCTGGTTCGGGACCGTCCGCAGTTGCACGGTTACCGCATTGGACTCCAGGGCCAAGCTGACGAGGCCGCCATCCAGGGAAGGAATGGGCGGGGGAATCGTGCTGGCACTGCCGCCGGTCACGAATAGAAAGCTGTTAGTCGTGTCGACCGTGTCGGGCACGATCACTGTGACCCAATGCTGCCACTCGTCGCGGTCGACCTCAGAGGGAGCAGATCGCCAGGTCTGCGACCGCATGTCGAGCCGATACGCCGTGTATCCCGGCCCAGCGATCGTGTTGGCCGGATTGTAGGAGTAAGAGTAGGTCGGATCCGGTGCCGCGACGTAATCGTCGAGCGCAGTCATCGGGCTGGCCGATGCCCCGGCCGCGATGGTCAATACAATAGCCGTCGCTGTGAGCGTCAAACGCACGTGTTCTCCCCGGCAGTGACGTTTGCGACCTTGATGTGAAACCACACTACTACCATGTCAGCCGCATTTCAATCGTTACGTCTGCGTAATCGCATATGCGCCTTGATGTTACTGGCCGCCAGCGGGCTGCACGACGCTCTTGAGGCCGTTCGACAAGTGCGTTCCTAGCGATCAGTACAATTTCTCCATTGTGCGCGGCTTCACGGGTTGTCTTCGCGCCGTCCAAAGCCTTGATTTCGCTTGGATCGGAACGCCGAAGAGTTGAGGGGATTGCCTTAGTCCGCCAGCGTGCGGTCCGGTTGCCGGCACCCTCCGGCTAGTTGCGTGGGCGACTGTCGCCAGCCCGCTGTCCAAGTTCACCTTTTCCAGTCGATCTAGCGCACCATGGGTAGATGTCTCTCCATAGATATCGATCAGCTCATCCTGGGACGCGAGCTGTCGCTGCCGATCCATGATTCCAAGGGTGTCTTGCTGGCAGGTCCTGGAACGCAGATCACAGCCGATTTGAAGAATCGTCTGCTCAGCCGTGGTGTAAAGAGCGTGCTGCTCGACGAGTTCGATGCGGCAAAGGTGACCTTGTGCCAAATCGACGAAGAGACAGTTTTTCCCGAGCTTGAAAACAAGCTTAACGAGCGGTTGGAGGGTCTCATTCGCTCGGGGATGATGAGTGTTCGCAACACCGGCCCGTCCGTACGGGAAAAAGTCGTGAGACACGGCCGCACCGGCTACAACGCGGAGCAGCAGGCCAAGGTGGCCGCTGAGAACGAGGAGAACGCTGCTGCGGTCGACGAAGTCCTGGGAGACGCCATCAACGGCGAGGAGCTGGATGCAGAGCGGATGGATGCAGTGGCCGAGAGCTGCATCAACAATCTGGTCGCCGACGTCGACGGCATGCTGACCGCCGGCATGGCAGGGGGCGACGGCAGCACAACCGTGGCTGAGCACTCGTTGAATGTCAGCTCGCTGGGAATGGCCATCGGAATGGAACTCGGCCTTGACGACGCCAATCTGCGTGTGCTCGGTATCGCGGGGCTCCTCAGCGACTTGGGCATGATCCAGGTTCCGCGGTCCGTGCGAGAAGCGGCGCGGTCCCTGACCGACGTCGAGTTTGTTGAGATTCAAAAGCACCCGATCCGCACGGCCAACATTCTGGAACACGTCCAGGGGATGCCCACGATCGTTCAAATCATTGCTTACCAGATCCACGAACGCCCGGACGGCGCCGGCTATCCCCGTGGCCGCACGAAGCAGAGTATTCATCCATTCGCGATGATTCTGCACGTTGCCGACGCCTTTACCGCCATGACGTCGACTCGTTCATATCGTCCCGCTTTGATGCCCTATACGGCGATGACGACTCTGCTCGCCGAGGCTGCCAACGGGGGCGTCGATCCCAATGCCGTGCGCGGACTGCTGAATCTCGTGTCGCTGTTTCCAATTGGCAGCTTCATCACGCTCTCCGACGGCAGCGTCGCGAAGGTATTGCGAGCGAGCCCCGGCAACTACATGAATCCCATCGTGGGCCGTGTGCAGGGTGCCGATGGCGGGCTGCTGGCCGACGACGATTCCTCATTGGTCGACCTTTCCACATCCGAACTGCAGGTGATCCAGGCACTCCCGACACCAGGCCAAAGTCAAATCGCAGCCGACGAGAGTCGCAGCCCTGACGGCGTGTCGGAGGTCTTGGCTTAGCGAACGGCGCCGATGACCGGTTCGGGATTACCGGCCGACTAATCGTTGTGGTCGCCTCAACCACTTTGATCCTTGAACGAACGTCATGGCCAAATCTCTATCTGTTGACCTCGACCAGCTCATCGTCGGGCACAAATTGTCACGGCCGATCCATGACACCAAAGGTGTGCTACTGGCCGGCAACGGTACCGAGATCACTGCGGAGTTGAAGGAACGCCTCCTGAGCCGGGGCATTAGCTGTGTGCTCATCGACGAGTCGGATGCCGTAATCGTCGACGCCGGGCAAGTTGACCGCGAGGCGCGTACTCCCGTCCGTAACGAAAGCCTCGAGAACCTCATCCGTTCCGGCATGATGAGTGTTCGTAACGCCGGACCGTTGGTCCGTGACCGAGTTGTCAGGCATGGTTGTCAGGCCTATGACGCCGATCAGCAGGCAAAGGTTGCCGAGCACAACAGACGGCACGTTGCCGCAGTCGACGAGTTGTTGGACGGCGCCATCAAGGCGGGCGAGTTGGATGCTGTCCGGATGGATTCGGTGGCCAAAAGCTCTCTCGAGAGCCTGGTTGCCGACGTTGACGCGATGCTCGCCACGAAAACTGACGCCGACGATCGGCATGTGACGCTGGCCGCACACTCGTTCGCTGTGGGCACTCTGGCGATGGCGATCGGCATGGAACTCGGACTGAACGAGTCGAATCTGCGTTTATTGGGAATGGCGGGGCTACTGGCAGACCTGGGGCTGATGCAACTGCCACCTTCGATTCGTGAAGCGCCGCGAACGTTAACGGGCGCGGAATTCATCGAGATTCAAAAGCACCCGATTCACACGGCAAACATTTTGGAGCAAATTCCCGGCGTCCCACCGATCGTGAAGATCATCGTGTATCAAATCCGCGAGCGGCCCGACGGTACCGGTTACCCCCGCGGACGCAAAGGAGAAGGCATTCACCCGTTTGCAGGGATCGTCCGCGTGGCCGATGCCTACACAGCCATGACGTCGCCGCGGGCCTATCGTGGAGCCATGCCGCCCTATGAGGCCATGACGACGTTGCTCGACGAGTCGCGCCGCGGCAGCTTCGACCGCTGCGCGACCCGCGCCTTGCTGAATCTACTGTCGCTGTTCCCAGTCGGAAGCTTCGTCTTGCTCACCGACGGCAGTATCGCGCAAGTCTTGCGCACCAACTCGGGCGACTATATGAATCCGATCGTACGACGAATTCGAGAGGCGGACGGCGAAATTGTCGCCGATGACGACTCATCGTTGATCGACTTGGCAACGTCGGAGCTGCGTGTGGTGCAAGCAATTCCTGAACCCGTGGAGACCGGAGTCTCATTCGACCAGTGCGGGCACAACGACCTGCCGACAGCGACGTCGGTGACCTGACGGGTGGCGAGTTGAGGAGCGCAGACGAACAAGGGCAGTTCCCGTGGACAGCCGCCTGACTTTAGATCCTGACTCGCCGCACTCCCCGCCCAACTACGGGCTTTGTTGATGACACGTGTGCGGTTTTGAACCTACGCGGAATTCCGTGCATCGCTCCAGTAGGTGAAGCCACCCAAATTCTGACTGGAAATCCTCATGTCCCCTCCCGGAACCGTCAGCACACAGTCACCAAGTCAGGCATCACCCACGTTTGAGAAAGCCAGTATCGGTCGCCAACCGATCTTCAACGCGCGTGCGGAAGTCGTTGGATACGAACTGCTGTATCGGTCGTCCAATGAAAACGCGGCAGCATTCACCGACGGCGACCAGGCAACCAGCGACGTCTTGGTGAACGCGTTCATTAACGTCGGTCTCGAAGAACTCGTTGGCAAACACCCGGCATTCGTGAATCTGACCCGTGACTTTCTGATGAGCGAAGCACTCTTGCCGGATGCGCCCGGTAAGATTGTGCTAGAAGTTCTTGAGGACATTGTTCCCGACGATGCCCTGATCGATCGCCTCACTGCACTTTCGCAACGCGGCTTCACGATTGCACTGGACGATTTTGTACGGCACTCGAACCTGACGCCGTTGTTGACGCTTGCCGATATCGTCAAAGTCGATCTGCCTGGTATCGCGGCCGATCAGCTCGCCGATCAGGTCGAAGAATTGAAGTGCTTTCCGCTACGGCTGCTGGCTGAAAAAGTCGAGACACACGCCCAGTACGATCTCTGCAAAGAACTTGGGTTCGAGCTGTTCCAAGGTTGTTTCCTGGCCCGGCCGGAAATCGTACAAGGGCGCAAGATCGGTGATAACCGGTTGGTTGCCATCCGCGTGCTGGCGAAGCTGTCCGACCCACAAGTCGACCTTGGCGAACTAGAGTCGATCATCGCCGCCGATGCCGCCATGGCCTACAAGTTCTTGCGATTCGTCAACTCCGCGCATTTCGGGTTGGCACGAAAGGTCTCCTCGATCAAGCATGCGCTCGCGTTGCTTGGTCTATCTGGTGTCCGCAATGTCGTAGCGCTGTTGACGCTTGCAGGCATGGCCCAGACGAAGCCGCTGGAACTGTTGAGAATGGCCTTCATTCGCGCGCAGATGGCCGTCGAATTGGCCCAGTCGGCCAAACACGAGAATCCATCCGCCTATTTCATGGCCGGATTGTTCTCGCTCTTGGACGCCATTCTCGATCAGCCGCTGGATGAGATCCTGCGACACCTGCCCTTGGAGGATTGGGTACTCCGAGGTATCGAGCAGCGGACCGGTTCCATCGGGGATGTTCTGAACTGTGTGGAAGCCTACGAGCAGGGTGACTTCGATCGAGCTCGACTCGAAAGCATCGGGGTCGATGCAGTCGGTACGGCCTACTGGGCCGCCGTCAAAACCGCCGCTGCGCTGGACGAGGCCACATAGCCGACGGCCAGATTGTGTGTTCGTGGAACCGCCTTGCTCGCCAGGGCCTGTTGCGAAGAAGCAACCGAGGCGACACACGATGCTGCTTTCACACCACGTCTCTTGTGGGCCCGCGCGTAGGCCTGTTGGGACGATGACGCTGTAATCATAGGCATTTCAAAGCTCTTTGATTGCAACACCGGCTTTTGGCGCGCCGCTTGCTCCTTCTGGAATACAACAGCACCCGAGCGGACGTGCGACGCGGCCTGCACCAGCCGCGTCGCACATCACCGTCGACGCAGCCGCCAAAACGCGAGACCTTGCGAGCACGTGATGATGCCCGTCCACAACATGAAAACAATGTTTCGAGTTGTCTTCTGGACCGCGGCTGCCCTGCTCATCGCAATCTCCGCCTGAAAACAAGATCGTTTTCACATCTTTTCGGCTGGCCGAGAGTCTGCGGGCTATGCTTTGGGGGAGGAACCTCACACAGCATGGCACGACCTGATCTGACTCGCAAACATGGCTGCCCCGAGTGCGGCGGTATGCTCACCTGGTCAACCGGTGTCTGCCCGCATTGTCAGGGCGTCATTCCGTGGTCGACCAGGCTGGAATGGCTCGACGAAGGGGTTCGCACAATGCTCGTCGTCGCCGCGGTCTCCACCGGTGCGCTGCTGGGCTTGATGTGCTGGTACATGCCCAAGCCGGACGGTGCCACAGCAACCACTTGCGTCATCTCGATCTGGTATGGGCAGCACATTTCGCTCGGCCGGCTTGTCCAGAGGTTGACGACCTGGGGCGCATCACCGGCCTGAGGCAACTGGCTTCGAATCAAGTGCTCCCGCTGAACGCTCAGTCGCGTCGGTACTCGTAGCAGGCTAGGATAATGCCGACAGCGCCGTCGCGCTGTCGGCCGGCGACTGGATGAAGCCGCACCGGCGGCATGCTACGCCTCCGAGACTATGAGCCAGAACCGATGATCCGATTTCTCCACCAATCAGCGACTGCCGCAGCCATTGCGCTGTTCGTCATGTCCACGGCAAATGCGGCGGCGCCTCTCTACGAAGCCCGGTTCATCTTCGATCCGGAGAATGAGTCGCGTGGACACACGCACGCCTCGACTCTCGTCGAGTGTCCCGGTGGCGACCTGCGAGTCGTCTGGTACGAAAACAGCACCCCCTTGCCGAGCCCGCGCTACTACAACCAGCGCCGGGACAAAAGCGACGATGTCCGCATCGCCGGCAGCCGGCGGGCGGCCGGTGCGCGCGAGTGGGAGTCGCCCTTCGTCATGAGCGACACGTTCGGCACCTCGGACAACAACCCGACCATGTGTGTTGATGCCGCAGGACGCCTGTGGCTGTTCCACCCGACGATGCTCGGCACGCCCGTATGGACCTGGGGCAGTTCCATTCTGCAGTACAAAGTCTCCAGCGACTTCAACCATCCCGGACCGCCGGCGTGGCAGCAGACCGGGTTGTTGATCCCGCATCCACTGGGACTCGAAGCGGTCCTCGACCAGACCAAGCAGCGATTCGAATCGCCCGAAACGCGGCAAGCCTACGGTATGACCAAAACGCAAGTGGCGGCACGCATCGCGCGATTGCGAACATTGTTGCAGGACCCGATGCGGCAACGGCTCGGTTGGATGCCTCGGGCCCATCCGCTGATCCGCTCCGACGGCACGCTGATCGTTCCGCTCTCCAACGAGAACTTCAACATCCCCATGATGGCCATGACGTCTGACGGCGGTCGAACCTGGAAATACTCAGAACCGGTCCCTTCGACCGGCATGATCCAGCCGTCGGTCGTCGAGTTTCCCGACGGTGAAATGTTGGCCTACTTCCGCAACAGCGACCCGCGACACCGCATCAAGCGCAGCACGTCGAACGATGGCGGCATGACCTGGAGCGAACCAGAACTGACAGACCGCCCGCATCCCGGAGGCGGCGTCGAGGCGATCTTACTCGACAACGGCCACTTGGCGCTGGTCTACAACAACAAAGAGCAAAAGCCCCGCGACAAACTCGCCATCTCCATCTCCACCGACCGCGGCCAAACCTGGCAATGGACCCGCCAATTGGAAGACACGCCCGGCGGCCGTTTCGATTACCCATCACTCATCCAAGCCAGCGACGGCACCCTGCACGTGACCTACTCGTACCACCTCAAGACAATCAAGCACGTGCAGTTCAACGAAGAATGGGTGCAAGCCGGCGACGACGGTTGAGCTTGAAGTTTGCCGTGCGACGAAGCTCGATGACTCGCAATTCCCGCTGCGATCAGTCTCCCTGCTCGACGAACAGAATCTGCACGCTACTCGCTGACGACCGCGATTGCCTCCACTTCGACGAGCAGGTTCGGCAGTACGAGGCCGGTCACACCGACCCACGTTGATGCGGGTTGCTTGTCGGCAGTGAAGTACTTGTTCTTGGCCGCGCCCACCACCTGCGCCTTCGCAAGATCGAGGTCCTTGATGTAGGTGTTGATCTTCACGACGTCTTCCGGGCCGGCGCCGGCGTCTTTGAGCTGCTTGATTACGTTGCCAAACGCAACGTCGGCCTGCTCACCCAGATCTTCAGGAACGCCGGTCGGACTAAAACCGACCTGACCGGAAAGAAAGATGAACCTGGCACCCGGCGCATGGACGGCAACCGCGTCGGAAAGCCCAAAGGTTGCATTGGGATTGATGTGTTCCAAGGTGACCGTGCCCGGCTCGTCACCCAGGCCGAACAAATTGCCGTTGCCAATAGCATAGGCGGCAACGGCTAGCAGCGCGACGGGCAAGAGATGCTTGGTGTTGGATGATTTCATCTGTCTTCCTCTGTGCCAGTGAATTTCCAGATTCCAGCTTGACATCTTGGCCGATGTATTGTGAGGGGCCTGAGATCCAGATTCTGGTCAAACATTTTATGCCGTGTCGTAGATCGCGTGTTCAGGTATCTTGTGGCCTGAGGCGGTTGACATCCGCGTGTTGGTTGGCCAAGAATGGAGATGTTCAAACAAGAAGTCCGTTCGAATTCACTTTGATGGAGACGCGACGTGGAGTGGACCAAGCCCGACTTTGAAGAGATCTGTCTTGCCGGTGAAGTCACGATGTACGTGAATACCGACGACCGCGTCAGCGAAGACACGCTGCGCCCCATGGCAGTCTCGGCGTCGGAAGAGACGGCCTAGCCGCGTTCCCGATTCTTAAATTTGGTGCATGCACGTCTGCATTCTTGGTGCGGCGGCCGGTGGTGGCTTGCCGCAATGGAACTGTCGTTGCGCGAACTGTGACGCTGCGCGCAAGGCATCTGGTGATGTGGCAGCCCGCACGCAATCCTCGGCTGCAGTCAGCGCGGATGGCCAATCTTGGTTTCTGCTCAACGCGTCCGCTGACGTAAGGCACCAATTGCTGGCCACCTCTGCTTTGTGGCCACCCCACGGTGCAGATCGAGGCACAACTATCGCCGGCTGCCTGTTGACTGATGCCGAGATCGACCATGCCAGCGGATTGCTGCAGCTTCGAGAAGGCGGCCGGTTCGGCATCTACAGCACTCCTGCTGTGCGAAGTTGGCTGACGGAGTATTTGCCGATTCGAAAGATCCTGGGCTCCTTCGCCGACCGACCCTGGACCGACTACGCAGACGATCGGCTTGTCGCGCTTGAGCTGCCCGACGGTAAACCCAGCGGGTTGAGTGTCCGAACAGTTTCCGTCGGCGAAGATATCCCCCGCTTCGTGCCAGACCATGCCGTTCCCGAGGTCGGTGGTTCTGTCGTGGGACTGCAGATCGTCGAAGAAACTACGGGCGCCACCCTGGTCTACGCACCTGGCGTGCCGAACATTACCGATGAGCTTTCCAATGCCGTCAGTGAAGCACGCGGCCTGTTGATCGACGGCACGTTCTGGACAGACGATGAACCGCAGCATGCCGGCATCACCGATTCGACGGCTACCGAGATGGGACATGTCCCGGTGAGCGGCGACGGCGGGACACTCAATTGGTTGGCCGCGCTCGATGCCCCGCAACGGGTCTACGTGCACATTAACAACACGAACCCCATGCTGAACGATCGCAGCCCACAGCGGCAGCAGGTCGAGCAAGCTGGTATTCGAGTTGGCGTCGATGGCGACACGTTTACGTTGTAGCTCAGCAGGTCGAGACGTCACCGAATCGTCCTCTGCTAAGTGGCTGGGTACCGGCGGCTTTGTGGAACGGGTTACCGCACATACCCGGAGAGAAATGCCGCTCTCGGGCAGACCGCTTCTTCCTCATTGCTCTTTCACGCGGGCAACCCGGTGAAAGTGCAGTTCGACTTCGCGGTCCACGACTCGACGAACTCCTTCCACCAGGCACGACGGCTCATGCTCGCCTTCGCCTTGACGTTTGATTTCCTCCAAGGTTGTACCCGGTTGCACGGTGAAGGTGCTTTGATGAATGATCTGATTTCCCGCATCGAGTTCGGGAACGATGAAGTGCACCGTCGCGCCATAGGTCAGCATGTGGTGAGTGTAGGCGTCTTCATAGGGACGAAAGCCTGGAAACGGAGGCAGCAGCCCGTGATGCAGGTTGATGATCCGACCGCCTGCGAACCGCCAGCAGGTTGCCGCGGGTAGAATCCGCATGTAACGCGCCAGCAAAATGTAGTCGACTTCATACTCGTCGAACAATTCGATCATGCGATCGTTGTCGGGATTACCCCGCTCGTCGCCGATCATGTGCCAGTCCACGCCATGCTGTTCAGCCAGATCACGGCACGTGTCGCGGTTGCCCAACATCAAGACCGGCTGTGCGGCGAGTTGTCCCTCTCCAACGGCGCTCAACACGGCTGCGGCCGGTTCGGGTCGATAGGTCGTGCACAACGCGAGTCGGGGCCGCCGGTTCTGCGCCCCCATCGACCAGGTTCGAATCGACAGCCCTTTGAGCCGACCGATTTCATTATTGCGTTCGCGCAAGCTCACGATCGACTCCCCGTTGTCCGGCCACTCGATGCGCAGCAACATCGCGAACAGATGTTCCGAGTCGTGATCGTACATCTGGATCTCGTGGATGTTGGCGCCGCACGAGGTCACATGATGCACGATCGGGTCGGCGAGACCCTTGTTGTCAGGACCGACGGCTGTGATGGTCAATTGCATGGCGTTCTTCGGCCGTTGTGAATCTCGAGACGAGCCCGCCCACCCGGCGATGCTCGGCCAAGACTGTAGCTCTCCAGCTGGTTTCTGTCAGCACCGAATCGGCAGTGCCTGTTGTCAATCCGCAGCGATGCAATACAACGACTCGTCGCCGCGCAGATAAATCTCGCGCCCCGCGATCGCCGCCGAAGCGCTGAAGCCGTCTTCGAGCCGGTTCTGCCCCAGGACGCGTGGTTGGTCTTCGTGGCTGATCACCAGTGTCGTGCCGTTGAGATCGGTGACATAGACCCGCGCCGGAGACTCACCTTGACCCAACACGGCAACCGGAGAGGCATACACGTTGCGAATGCCGGCCAGCCGGAACGGCCCATGCGTGTCGGTGCCCGTGCGCTTATCCACCCGCGAAAGTATGCCTTGGTAGTGTCTGAGGAAATAAAGGGAATCGCCGAGCAGCAGCGGTGATGGCACGTATGGCGTGCGATGGGTGCGGCTCCACAGCACGTGCCCGGTTTCGGTCACGTCCCCTCGGGCATCTTGCAGCCGAATGGCCAGCATGGCCCGCGTGTCGTAGCTGCTCGCGGCAAACAAGACGCCATCGGCGGCAACGGGAGTAGCCACGATGTTGGCCGACAGCCCGCCACACTCCCAGATCACTCGGCCACTCGCCAGGTCGTAGCCTCTCACGCGATCGGTTCCGCAGACAACGACCTGGGCCACGCCTTCCTGTTCGACCACGATGGGTGTCGCCCACGAAGTCACCTCGTCCCGTGGAACCTTCCAGCGCTCGTGGCCGTTGGCAGAATCCAAGGCCACTACGAACGATTCGCCTTCATGGTCCCAATTGATGATCAGCGTGTCGCCGAAGAGTGCGGGCGAACTCCCCTCGCCGTGGCCGTGCTTCGATTGCATCGGGCCCCACTCGGCCTGCCAGACGATCTTGCCGTCGAAGTCCAAGCAATACAGCCCGTGCGAGCCGAAGTGGGCAAACACATGCTCGCCATCGGTCACCGGTGAGTTCGAAGCCAGGCTCGCCGTATAGTGCCCCGCTTCGTGCGGCAGCTCGTCGCGGACGGTGCGTTGCCATACCGTTTCGCCAGTCGTGCGATCGATCGCCATCACCGCGAACTTGTGGCGATGGGTCACCGGCAGATTGTCGTGAGCGCCGGGTGCGTCGCTGTATCTCGGCTCCATCGCTTCGCCATATGGAATCGCAGTAGTCGCGAAGATGCGATCACCCCAGATGACGGGTGTGGAATGACCCTGTCCTTCGATTTGCTTCTTCCAGCGGACGTTTTTCTGTTCGCTCCACTCGATCGGCGGGTCGCCCTTCGGGGCGACGCCTGTTCCCAGCGGTCCCCGCCATTGCGGCCAATACGCCTCAGATTGTGGGCTCCCTTCTTCGTCCGCTCGTCCTGTCGCTGCCACTGCAAGGGAGAGAGACAACGAGCAAAGGGCGGCGACGAACTGTAATCGACGGGTTGAAACCCTCATGCATCATCCTCGAGCATGGACACACGGGCGCGCGGTCGGATCATAGCGTTGGCCGGTTTGCGATTGCCTGCGAAACGAAACGCGCCATCACTCGATGCCTCGTTTCCAGTTATCATAGAGGCTGCCGTTTCGTCCCGCACTTGTGTCGCATTACCTGACGTCTAGCTGGGCGAACTTGATCCGGGGGTGGCACGTCCTTGAGCCGATAGGCGAAAGGCGTGGTCCCACGTCATCCTTCGTACCGACCGCACCACACAGAAATCCGCTACTGCACCGTCCACTGCATGCCCAACGCAAAGATTAAACGCATCGACAACGTCATCCGCCGCGACCCGGCCCGGCGAGGCATCATCGCGTCGGAAGCCGAATACGGACCGCTGTGTGCGGGACATCTCGGTGAAGCGGCTCGCGAGTTGGCCCAGTCCGCTCGATTTGTGGGCATCGTAACCGGGTTCTATGTTCCGCACGGCGAACTCCCGGCCGCCGAGACCGACGGATTGTTGGGCGCCTTGATGCTGGCACACGCACTGCGGGCGATTGGGATCGAAGTGACGTTGATTACCGACGAACCATGTGCCGGCGCCCTTCGCGCCGCGGCCGAATTCGCAGCGTTCCCAATAGGGCACGTCCACGCGGCACCGCTCGGCGACGACGCCTGGGCGCAACGCTTCCTCTCCAAACATGCCGGCCGCCTGACGCACCTGGTTGCCATCGAACGTCCGGGCCCCAGCCACTGCGAAGCTTCGATTTCGATGCAGCCGAGCGGCCCAGCCGCAGAGACGGCGCTCGAGCGATTCCGCACAATGCTCGATCCGGATCAACACGACCGCCACTACAACATGCGCGGCACGGCGATCGACGCGCATACCGCGCCGCTGCATCGACTGTTTGAGGAACTGCCCAGCCTTCGTCCGGCAGCAAAGACGATCGGCATCGGTGACGGCGGTAACGAAATCGGGATGGGTTGTGTGCCCTGGGGAGAATTGGAGCGGCGTCTCGAAGGAGAACACTCCGCACGGATCATCTGCCGCATTGCGACCGACTGGAACATCATCGCCGGCACCACAAACTGGGGCGGCTGTGCGCTGGCAGCGGCCGTGTTGTTGCACCGCGATCGTGTCGAAGTTCTGCGCGATTGGGACGGCACACAGCAACTCCGGATGCTCGAACATATTGTCGAACACGGGCCCGCAGTTGACGGGGTCACGGCACGTCGCGAGGCCACCGTCGACGGCCTGCCCTTTCCGACATACATTCAAGCTTGGGAAAGCATCCGAGAAATCGTCGGATTCGAGCCTTAGGGGTGAACCGGACTCCCTGCGCGTGCGTATTTCAGTCGGGGGACCGCATCCGCACAAACCATCAATCGCAGGGAGCAATGCATGAGAATGCCATCGATGTCGATTGCAGTGGCCATCGCGTGCGCGTTGTCGGGATGCCAGCAGCAGGACGCAACCGGCTCCCCCGCACAAGCGGACGATGCCCGATCGCCAGTTGTCGAGCAGACGCTGGTCGAAGCTCAGCCGGAAGCCGATGAACCAGTCGAACCCGTCACGCACCCGGCTGACGACGAAGAAACCTGGTCCAGGATCACGCGATTGTACGAGCAGGCTAAGTCTTCGGGTGCAACGGCGGCCACCAGCGCTTCCGACTGGCTGGGCGAACTCTACGACGATGCCAACGAGATGCGCATCGGCGCAACAGACAGTTCGCTGGAGTGGATCGAAGACTCGTATGCAGAAGCCCAACGCACCGGCGAAACGAGCGCCACCAGCGCGCGGGATTGGGTGACCGGTGATTTGAGCCGGATCGGAGCTTGGGAATACAAGACGCTTGTATTGCCGACCGATCGACCCGAGGAAATCGCCATCGAACTCAACAAACTCGGCGCCGATCGCTGGGAGTGCTTTTGGGTCGACCGACAAGTCACGGACGCCACTTTCTACTTTAAGAAACCCGGCCGCAGCTATCTGCGGAACATCCCTGCGCGGGAACTCTTCCGACTGTTGCCGCTGCTGCCGGGCGGCGGTGATCCGGGCGAGTGATTCGTTGAGGTAAGCCATGCCGTTGTTCTATCTCATCCTAATGCTGACTGCCGTTCCTGCGCTGGAGTTGGTGATCCTGCTGCAGGTGCACCATGCCATCGCCAGCGCGTGGAGTAGCGGGTCGGCGTTGTTGATCACACTGGGCGCGATCGTATTGACCGGTGTGACGGGCGCGGCGCTGGCACGGCAGCAAGGTTTGAGCGTCCTGCGTCAACTGCAGCAACAGATGGGCCAAGGGCAACTTCCTGGACAGGCCCTGATGGACGGCGTGCTGATCCTCATCGGTGCGGCATTGCTGCTCACGCCTGGATTTCTGACCGACCTGCTTGGTTTCAGCCTGCTCATTCCGCTCACGCGTGCATTGCATCGCCAATGGCTGCGTCGCTGGGTCGCCAATAAGGTGCAGAGAGGCGATGCGCAAGTGATATTCGTGACGCCGGAACAACCCCAGCACACGGTCGAAGATCCGGAATTGTTGGATCGTTGACGGTCCCTGCAATCACACGCCCACAGGTAGATCAGGCTGTGCATCATTCCGGCTTGTGAGACGCGCGACGGCGGGCGGCCTCGCGCTGTTTCTCCGACAGGCTGAGATTGAACGTCGCGCCGAAACCGTTGGTCTGGCGATAGACATAGCCTTGCCAGGGGTCCTTGCCTTCGATGCGCGGGTCGCCGCTGGCCTGCAGGTGGGAACGTAGCTGATTCCATAGTTCCGTTTTGACCGATGCGTAATTCGGATCGTCTGCCAGGTTGTGTGTTTGGGCCGGGTCATTTGTCACAGAATAGAGTTCTTCCAGCGGCCGTTTGCCGAAGCAGAGCTCGAACTCCACCGCGTAGTCCTGCTGGTGCTCGACCATGAATGTCTTGGTCGGGCAGGCGTCGACATCGCCGTGGAACGTCTTGTTCGAAGAGACGAACGTCGGTCCTCCCGTCGGCCAACGGGTCGGTTCGAAGTTGCGGATATACAGATATTCGTAGTTGCGAATCGATCGGCTGGGGTAGGTCGCGCCGTCGGGTCGGCACCATGTGTGTCGTTCGACCGCCGTGAAGACGTGATCCCGTTCGGGTTCCACGCGGTTCTGCTTGGCGGACCGCAGCGTCGGCAGCAGACTGCGGCCCGTCACTTGCTCGTCGACTGCCAGACCGGCGGCCTCCAGAAACGTGGGCGCCAGATCAATCAGCGAGACGAAGTCGTCGACCGATCTTCGCGCCGGGATCTTGCCGGCCCAGCGGATCGCCAGCGGCATTCTCACGCCCCAGTCGTACAAAGTCGTCTTACAGCGGGGAAACGGCATGCCGTTGTCGCTGGTGACGACGACGATTGTGTTGTCCAACTCGCCGGCGGCTTCCAGCATCGCCAGCAGCGCACCCAGATGACGATCGAACCATTCGATTTCGACGCAGTAATCCAGGATGTCGCTGCGGATCAGCCCGACGTCGGGAAAGAAGGTGGGGACCTCGACGTCCGAGGTCTTCTTTCCGTGCCGTCTGCCGATGCCATCTTCGTAGACCCGGTGCGGCTCCTTGCAGCCGAACCAGAAGAAAAACGGCGCGTCGTCCGGCCGATCGGCCAGGAACTGCCTGAAGTTGGCGGTGTAATCCTGGTCATTGAGCCCCTTGGCGACCCAATTATCGACCACGCGGTTGTACTCTCTACCGAGCGGAGACCGTTTGAGCCCCAGCGCGTGTGGATCTCCGGGCACCCAGCCTTTGCCGGTAAAGCCCACGTGATAACCGGCATCTTCGAGCGCCAGTGGAAACAGCGGCAATTCGGGCGGGATCGACCCATACAACACCCCCGCCTGCTGCATGCGCCAGATATCTTGTCCCGACAGAATCGCGCTCCGCGACGCCGTGCAGGACGGACAGGCCGAGAAACAATGCGTGAAGTAAACACCTTCTCGTGCGACCCGATCAAAGTTCGGCGTGTTCGTCGTCGGATCGCCGGCAAAGCTCGTGTGCAGCCACGACTGATCGTCAGCCAACGCCAACAGAATGTTGGGACGCCGACTCTCCGTGTCCTCCGCCGTCGCAGCAGCGAACGGAAACACGAGCAGCAAGATCGCCGCGATCGGCGGACAGTCGGCCCGCATGAAGACACCCAAGTTGACGGCTCCTCGGACAATACTCAGCGTTGATGTCGACACAAGTGCGTTTCCTCAGGGTTCGGAGAAGTGACCCCTTTGATCACCCCGACATCGAAGAGACGACCTGGGCAACCGTGTAACAGCGCTATCCACCGACACCGACACATTGGCGTATTCCTCGGGAGTTGCGCTAATAGTGTCGGTGGAATGCGACCCATTCGCATTTTCCCGCGCTTCTCAACTTGCGACCCCTGCGGTCTTCAACAGCGGCGTGTTGTCATCCTGAACACAGCAAAGCACGCACTGTGCTTGCGTGATTATCGAAGAGCGCTGGCCGTCTACGTCTACGAAACCTCGTTTACTTCGGGATTCGCGATAGTTTCGTAGACAGAACTGATGCCACTCCTTTGCGACAAACTGCAGTCCGCCACCGGCGCGGTTGCAACCAACATCGTCCTCGTCCACGGCGTCGCTCGACAGCCATACGTCGGAGCGCACGGCACGCAACACAGTCAGGCCTAGCTCATTCGGCAGGCACATTATAGCAGATAATCAAAATCGTGTGTGTCCGGCCGGACTGCTCTTTCGTGCATGCCGAGTCTTAGCCAGCCTTGGTCGGGAGTCGTTGCAATCCAGCCGCGAGATTCTGAAGTGGTTGCCCAACACGATCCACATTGTGGAACCTCTCCCGTGTTCGCATAGTTGTAGTTGTAGTTGTAGGGTTCCTGCTGGACTATCGGAAATGACCGCACCGACGCCTGCTTGCCAGTAGTTATAGGGTGCGTGCTGGCACGCAGCTGGACTGGATACTCGTCGATGAATACGCAATCTCACCGAAGCTTAGTTGGATTGCTTCAGCTGGTGCTCATATTCTCTTCGACGGCCTGCGAAAAGAGCGCACCTATCTCACCTGTCGACGAGCGATCTGCCTCATCTGTCGATGAGCGATCTGCGTCGGACGACGCGCTTGCTTCAGCCAAGGCGCTGCATCGGCAGGGACACACCCTCTCTGCGAAGTACGCCTGTGACAAGGCGATACGACTCGATCCGGAGAATCGATTCGCCTATTGCGAACGTGGTGCTCTATACTTTGAACTTGGGCAGACAAAGAAGGCGCTGTCTGACCTCGCGCGAGCTGCGCGTTTTGAGCCCAAGACTGCCGAGGACTACGAGCTTCGCGGCAAGTGCGCTCGAACGTTCTTTCAGACAGTGTCAGCACTCAATGACTTCAACACAGCCCTCCGTCTGAAACCAGGCCTAATAACGGCCATTTATGAGCGAGGTCGATGCTATGAGGCGCTGGAACGCTATGAAGATGCGATCCGCGACTTTACGCACTACATCGACAATGCCGAGAAACACCGGCAAACGGATGCCGACCTCGCGGCAGTTTACAGCACACGATCGCTCTCATACAGCGGGCTGGGACAGTACGCACAAGCAACGAAGGACTGCAACACAGCACTCAGCATCCAACCGGACTTCGGTGCAGCATACCATAACCGTGCGTACGCCTCGTATTTGAAAGGAGATTTCGACAGCGCGATCGCCGATCTCGACAAGCACCTTCAATCGAATCCGAGTTCACACGAGAGCCTCATGCTCCGCGGTTACGCTTACTCCCTCCAAGCCAATTGGGATGCAGCACTTCAAGATCTCACCGAAGTGCTTTGCTTACGCGCCGGAAGCGCAGACGCCTATGAACATCGTGGCCACATTTACGTTGAGCTTGGTCGAATCGAGGAGGCGCTGCACGATTATTCGAATCTGATCGAATTAGACCCCAACAATCCCGAGGCCTATGTGTGGCGAGCAGCGATGTACGACCGACTTGGTAATCAGTCGGCGGCAGCTGCTGATCGACGGAGATCGGATGAGCTCTTGAAGCCAAACGACTGAACAACACGACGTTTGCTCGAAGGGCCGATCGATGAAACTCAAAGACGTTGAAGCGCTCGTCGACCAGGATCCCGCGCGGCGGGCTATGCAGATGTTGATGCTCGGCTCTGAATTGGCCGAGACGAAGAAGCTCTTGTGGGGTGCGTACTGGCACGCACCATCGCACGGAGACTGTGGACGAATCCGGAGGGCTCAGAGCCCTGCGCCGGCACAACTACCGGAAATGACCGCACTGACGCCTGCTCACCCGCGCACAACTCCCTCGCTTTCCTCAAAGGGCCGATAGATGAAACTCAAAGACGTTGAAGCGCTCGTCGACCAGGATCCCGCGCGGCGGGCGATGCAGATGTTGATGCTTGGCTCTGAAATGGCCGAGACGAAGAAGAAGAAACCGGGGAAGCTTGCCGTTCCGGCTGCGCTGCGTGCCGAAAGCGTGATGGGGGACGAGACGCGGGGAATGTTGATGAGCCTGCACGGCGTGAGCGTCGAAGAGCCGCAGGCAATGACGGGGCTGCGCAGCACGGGTCGCACGTTGCAGACGGCCGCCGGTGAGGTCGACGATTTGGTGCTCACTCCGCAGGGACGCAAGAAACGCGCGCGGGCGGCCATGCGGCGAACTGCGGGAGTGTCCGTCGAAGATCTGGCGCTGCGGCAGCTGGGCGTGGGAATGCTCGAAAGCGATCCTCACACCCGGGTTTGTGCGGCCTATGCGTATTGGCAGGCGACGGGCTGGAGCGAACCGGTCATGCCGATTCTGCACAACGGCATGGACAGCTCCGACTCCGATGAGTGCTTGCTGAGCGCAACCTGTATGGCGCATATCGACGCCAAGCAGACACGCAAGTTGCAGGGGACTATCAAGGACGACAGGCCGCAAACGCCGATCCAACCAGTGAAACCGTCGATGACGGTGCTGATTCATGGTACCTTCGCGATGAAGTCCCGGTGGTACAAACCAGGCGGCGACTTCCACACGTACATCAAGAGTAAAGTCTACAAGGACGTGTATTCCGGTCCGGACGATTTCTATTCCTGGAGCGGCCGTTATCATTTGCTGGACTCCGAGTTGGAAAAGATCTGGAAGGCTGCCGCTAGGAAACTTGTCGCCTGGTGCAACGCTCATCCGACGAACAAACTACGGCTCATCGCGCATAGCCACGGTTGCAACGTGGTGAACATCGCCACGCAATTGGGGCTCAAGGCCTGTTCGCTGATTCAACTCAGCCCGCCGGTCCGGGATTGGAACCTGCCCAAGATGCAAAACGTGTCGAGCAACCGCATCTTCAACATTCATTCCAGGTTTGACCCCGTGGTTTTCGTCGACGGCGGCGCGCAGGATTATTCCGATACCGCCGTTAGCGCGTTCGAACGGACTAGAACCATTTCTTTTTCCGGCCATTCCCACTCGCACGACAAAGATCGGTGGAAGAAGAAGAAGATCCCGGCATTCGTGAAGACAGTCTGCCAGTAACATGCTGAAAGTCGTAGGCGTCCTGCTGAGTTACGTCGTGGCGAGGATCGTACCCGCCCTCGGCGTGGGCTGGCTGGTCGGCGCATTGGGCAGTCCCAATGAAGACGCCCGTACGATCGCCTACATGGCATTGGTCAAGCTGGGCCCGAAGCACTCGTCGAGACTCGTCGCGCTGGCAAAGTCCGGGCGGCAAACCACAAGCGTGCTTCAAGTACTTGGAGACGTGGGCGATACGGATCTGATCGGCGAGCTGAAAAAGTTTGCCACATCAGACGATGCCGAAGTGGCCGGTGCCGCCCAGTCGTCGATCGACGCGATTCAAGAACGGTGCGGCACGCCCTGATGCGCGTGCGACCACCGCGTGGGGACGATCACCTCACCAGCGGCACTCTCCACAGAGTTGCGGTGCCGTGCGATTCGGTTCCTGCCAGCGTCTTGCCGTCGGCACTGAACTTCACAGAGAATACATGGACCGCGATTGTGTCGCGATGAAACACCGATTTGGCCCCAGGCGGGCTACTTCCTGCAAAGTCGGAACCATCACGAACTCAAGTAAAACTGCTCTAGTCCGTGTCTGGCGGGGATGCATCAGGATAGACTCAAGATTCATCCGGATGTTCTCGGGCCAACCAGTGCGACTTTTTCTTGAGTGAACTCTATGAAATCTACAACCCAGCAAGGATTTCCGTGGAAGGGCGTTCTGACAGGATGTGCAGTGACGTCGCTCGTCGGATTCGGGCTGCTGTGCGGCGGCGTGGTCTGGCTTAGCTCCGGCAACGAAGGCGGTGTGAGGCTCAGCAATGAGATGGAGGATTATGCGACGCAGTATCTCGAAGAACACGAAATCTTGAATCCTTCGGAATCACTGATTGCCTACTTCGACGTGACAATACTATTGGATGGCACAGAAGCGGCGATCCTGACGACGGAGCGTGTGATTTACCATAAGAACGGCCAATCAACGGCCGTCGCCTTATCGGATATCACCGACATTCGGCATCGTTATGAATCGTTGTTTGGTGACATTATTGAAATCGATAGCGCCTCCGGCGTACCAATGAAGATCGAGATCGCGCCCCTCAATCAAGGCGAGACTTTCCTCAACGCACTTCAGAATGCATGGGAGAGATCCAAATGACATCACGCCTATTGCGCACCTAACCCGGCGCGCGGGTGATTCGCCCGAGAAGTCGAATTAATGACTTCAGTCGACGAGACGCTGTGTGAAATGCTGTTGATCCGGTCGCAGGGAAGAAAAGACTCCCGCCCTACTCGCCAGCTTCTCACGTCGCGGATGAGCGACTGCCGGCCAGCAGCCACCAGAACCAAAGCGTTGCAAACGCCAGGTCGCCTGAGGCGACGAAGACCAGCATGAGCGGAGCCGAGCCGACGCTCCATAGTGCAGCGACCAGTATGAACACGCCCGCTTTGCCAATCGCCCCGACGTAGAGCATCGGCCGGTTGATCTCGGTCTGCAGAGCCATCCAGGCATACATGCCGCCGAGCAGGCAAATCAGAAACCCGGAGGCGGCGGCGTAGATCGCCGGGACCTCTGCCGGCAGCCCGATCAACTGTCCGGGCGGCGAAGCCGGGAAGGCGAATGTCAGGCCCGCACCGAAGTTGAAGGGGCAGGTCAGCCACAGGCTCGACCTGATCAATGCTGCGTGTGGCATGAGGACCCCGTTGTGCAATCAGTTGGCGAACGCGACGCCTCAGTCGTTAGGCAGCACCGGTAGGGCCTGGTCTTGAATGGCTCGGGCTTGGTCGGCTCCGGCGTAGTCGCTGTGACAGGCCGCCTTGTCGCCTGCTCCCGACACCGCTTGTTTGGTCTTGGAGGCCAGTTTGTGGATTTCCGCAGGTGCGAGATTCCCGCGCTGTTCCAAGATAGCCTGTTGCTCGGGTGTGAGGGCGTCTGAGACCTTGGCCTGGTCCCATGAGTATTCGTCTTCCTTGCCTGAGGCGAACTCGACGATTTCTTTCGAGATTCGCACGCTGCACCAGTCGTGGCCGCACATCGCGCAGAAATCGGTGTCGACGTCGAGATCTTCATCGTGAAACGCGCGGGCCGTGTCGGGGTCGAAGCTCAACTCGAAATGCTTCTCCCAATTCAAGGCGGCGCGGGCCTTGGTCAGTTCGTCGTCGCGGTCGCGAGCACCCGGGATGCCCAACGCCACGTCGGCGGAGTGGGCGGCGATTTTGTAGGCGATGCAACCTTGTTTGACGTCGTCACGTTTGGGCAGACCCAGGTGTTCCTTGGGCGTCACGTAGCAGAGCATGCTGGCGCCGTGATAGGCGGCCGCGGTCGCACCGATGCAACTGGTGATGTGGTCGTAACCCGGAAAGATGTCGGTGACCAACGGGCCCAGCACGTAGAACGGCGCGCCGTGGCACAACGTCCGCTCGATTTTCATGTTGTATTCGACCTGATCGAAGGGGACGTGGCCCGGGCCTTCGATCATGACTTGCACGCCGCGCCGCCAGGCTCGTTCGGTTAGTTCGCCGAGCGTCTGCAGTTCGGCCAGTTGGGCACGGTCGGTCGCATCGGCCAGACCGCCGGGGCGCAGGCCGTCGCCGATGGAGAAGCTGACATCGTACTGCCGCATGATGTCGCAGATGTCTTCCCACAGCACGTACATCGGGTTCTGCCCGCCGTGATGAATCATCCACTTCGCCAACAGCGAACCGCCGCGGCTGACAATGCCGATGAGGCGATCTTTGACGTACTTGAGATGCTCTTGCAGGACGCCGGCGTGAATGGTGAAGTAATCGACTCCCTGCTGTGCCTGGTGTTCGATCATCTGTAGGATGGAAGTCCGGTCGAGATCTTCCAGCCGGCGGCCGATGATCATCGAGTAGATGGGAACCGTTCCGATGGGAACGGTGCTGTGCTTGAGGAGCGCTTCGCGGCATTCGTCGATGCGGCCTCCGGTGGAGAGGTCCATCACCGTGTCGGCCCCCCAGCGCTCGGCCCACGTCAGCTTCTCGATCTCTTCGTCGGTGCTCGATGAAACCGGAGAGGCCCCCATGTTGGCATTGATCTTCGTGCGCGATGCACGGCCGATGCACATCGGGTCCAACTGGTAGCCCAGATGCACCGTGTTGGCCGGAATGATCATGCGTCCGGCGGCGACTTCGTCGCGGACTTGCTGTGCGGTCAGATGGACTTCTCGCTCGGACACCCGCTGCATCTCGGGAGTGACGATTCCCAGGCGCGCGTGTTCGAGTTGCGTGATCGGCTCGAATTGGGCGGGTGGATTCCAGGCTGCGGGCGTTTCGTAGTTCTGTTCGTAACCGGAATTGAGCGTCCAATCCTCGGGCATAAAGTCCCAGGCCGTTTTTTCGGACGGCTTCGGCATGCCGGGGGTGTCGGGTGAGGAAAAAGTGAAGCGTCCCGCTGTGCCTGCCGCGATCTGAGCACGAGTTGCAAAGCTGCCGGGCGTGGTGCCTTCCTGCCGCGAGGATGGGTTTTCGCCCAATGGCGGTAGTTGATATGCGCGATCGCTCGTGGCGTCGGTCATCAAGTGAGTCCTTTCAGTCCGCATTTTCGTGCGGCGGCGTATTGGAATGGTCAGTGAGGCAGAATCGGTCCAGCCCCATCGGTATCGTAGTGCTCTAACTTGGGAATATGCAATGCGTGGGAGTCGAGCTGCACCGAAGGACTCGACGCCCTCTCTCGAGATGCAGTCGCACAACCCCGAATCGTCAACGAGGAGCTGAGAGTGCTGTTGGTCAGACACGTTGTTGATGCGCGATGTTCGGCAGCGTTGGTTGCCCGATGTCACTCGGCCGGGTAGTTTGGAATCGCGCGCGACCTCGGTTCGCCGGCTTCCAACGACTCGCCCACCCGTGAGAAACCTTCCTGTATGAGCACGTCGCAGCCTGATTCAACCGACGAATCCGCATCGCCCGACATCGACGATTCCTCGAGCGTCGAGCGGGAGCGGGCCGTTCTGCGAGAGTTGGCAGCGAAGCCGTTGCCCGCGCGTTGGATGGGATACGTCGGGCTCTCTGGGCCGGGTTGGCTGCAAAGTGCGATCACGCTCGGCGGTGGTTCGCTCACCGGCAGTCTGTATCTGGGCGTGCTTGCCGGTTTCAGCATGCTGTGGTTGCAGCCGCTGGCGATGATTCTCGGAATCATCATGCTCAGCGCTATCGGCTATGTGACACTTTCAACCGGCGAACGGCCTTTTCGGGCGATCAATCAGCACGTCACGCCTGTGCTGGGTTGGGCCTGGTTGATTGCAACGCTGATGGCCAACATGGTTTGGGCTTTGCCGCAGTATTCCCTGGCGACCGCGGTGCTGCAGCAGAACCTGTTTCCCGACATCCTTGGTGCGGGGGGATCGCTGGGGGACGAGCGGAGCAAACTGATCATCGTGGGCGGCATCCTGTTGGTGACCACGCTGGTGACCTGGAGTTATGGAAGCGGCCATTGGGGTGTCCGCGTGTACGAGGCGATGCTCAAGATTATCGTCGCGTTGATTGTGTTATCGTTCGTCGGCGTGGTGCTGCGGATGGCGACGTCGGATCAGGGAATTGATTGGACGGCATTGGCCGGTGGATTCGTTCCCGACTTTGGCTCGATCTTTCGGCCCGCCGCCGGGTTTACACCAATGTTGGAGGCAATCCCTGAGGAGTTTCGCGGTTATTGGACCGATCTGATTGTCAGTAAGCAGCGAGATGTGTTGATGACCGCGTTCGCCACGGCGGTCGGGATCAACATGACGTTCTTGCTACCGTACTCGATGCTGGGCCGCGGCTGGGCGCGCGAGCATCGAGGGCTGGCAACGTTTGACCTGAGTACGGGCATGTTCATCCCGTTCGTCATCGCCACCAGTTGCGTCGTGATTGCGTCGGCGAATCAATTCTACACACAGCCTTATCCAGGGCTGCTGGCGGCCGAGAGCGAAACGACGGACGAAGGCAGCGAAGCGACACCACCCTCGAAAGCCGCGAAGGAGTTCGCCGGTCTGATTGACGGGCGGATCCGTGCCACTCTGGCGAGCGATTCGGAAACATCCGGATGGTCGGACGACCAGCGGCAAGCGGCCATTGATGGGCGTCGTGCCGACGTCAGCGACGCCGAAGAGCGACTCGCCGCCACGTTGGTCACGCGCGATGCTCAGGATCTGGCCCGGTCGCTGCAGCCGCTGTTTGAGGGCCGGTTGTTTGCCGACGTCATCTTCGGGTTTGGCGTGTTGGGGATGGCGCTGTCCACGATTTCGCTGCTGATGCTGATTTCGGGTTTCGTGGTGTGCGAGGTGCTGGATCGGCCATCCACAGGCTGGCTGTTTCGGTTTGGCACACTGGCCGCCGCCACGGGCGCGTTGGGACCCTTCTATTGGAGCAAGGCCGCATTTTGGCTCGCTGTGCCAACTTCGGTCTTCGGCCTCGTACTACTGCCGATCGCGTACCTGACCTTCCTGCTGTTGATCAACCAGCGGAGCCTGCTGGGCGACCAGATGCTCAGCGGCATCAAGCGATTGGCCGCCAATATCGTCATGACCGTGGCAACTGCTGTCGCCATCTTCGCCAGCGGTTGGGCGGTGTGGTCCAAGAGCGGCGCACTGCTCAACCTGTTCCGAGAACTTCTCGGCTAGATCCGCGGGAAGTGCCCTGTCGGACGCTTTCTGGTTCTCACGGTTGGGCGCGTTGTGCCGCCGGGCGGCCGCACACATCGCTGGCGCGCATCGATCACTGCCGAGCGTCGTTTTAGCGTGAGCTATAGTTTGCCGAACCCTCCCCAGACTTCGGCCAACGAGACGAGGCCCATGCGCGCAGCGACAGGACAGGATTCCGCGACGATTGCCGATGCCGACGGATCACAGCTCGGCATGCGACAGTTGGCCATGGCATGGCTGCGCGAACACTACCTCGCGGCGCTCACGTTGCCGATTCTCACGATTGTGCTGTATGCGCCGACGTTGGGATACGATTTTGTTAACTGGGACGACCCCTGGTACGTCTACAAGAATCCGTTGGTTCAGGGCTGGTCGATCTCGAACCTGTTCCAGATCGCAACCGGCATTGTGATTCGCAATTACGCGCCGCTGACCATCTTTTCTTATCTGCTGGATCACACGTTTTTCGGGCTGTGGGCGGGCGGCTACCATCTGACCAACTTCTCGCTGCACGCCCTCAATGCCGTGCTGGCGTATGTCCTCGTCTCACGACTTACGGGTAGCCGCTTTGTCGGCTGGACCACGGCGGCGTTGTTTGCCGTTCATCCGATCCACATCGAGTCAGTGGCCTGGATCGCATCGCGAAAAGGCCTGCTTTCGGCTTCGTTCATACTGGCGACGCTGATTTGCTGGTTGCGTCCCCATCGAACACCCCGACAGGAAGGCTACGGTTTGCTGTTTCTGGCTGCCGCCTTGCTGTCGAAAATCATTGCGGTCTGCGTACCGGCCATCGTGTTGCTGTACGACGTCATCGTTCAGCGTCGACCGATAGCAGAGGCTTTGCCACGGCAGGTGATTCCAGGTTTCATGGCTCTGTGCCTGCTGATGGTGAATATGTCCGCCCAGACGAGCGAGTCGGGCGGCGTCCGCGGTCATCTGTCGCTCAACAAGGCAGAGATTCTTGCCGTTGACTCGGTGATTCTCTGGAAGTACGCGGGAATGCTGGCGTATCCACGCAATTTGAGCGTCTTGTATGACCCGCCGACTTCGGGCATTGGATGGGCGATTCTGCTGTCGCTGACCGGTTGGCTAATCGTTGCCTGGGGAGTGTGGCGACTGGGGAAACGAGTGCCGTTGGTGACTTTTGCGGCACTCACATCGTTGGTTTTCCTGTTGCCCGTACTGAATCTTTTCCCGCTCACGACACTGATGAACGACCGCTATCTGTATCTGCCGTCGATTCCGGTGTTTGCCTTAGCCGCCGGCGGACTGCGGTTTGCGTTCGTCAATTGGCCGAGCTTGGGGCCGAGTTCATCCGGCGTCCTGTCGCGCAGACGAGCGGTGTTGGCTTGCGCCACCGTTGTGCTGATAATCGGTGCCTACGGTTGGGCGGCGCAACAACGCTTGCCGGTGTGGCGAAACGGGATGGCCTTGTGGCAAGACACCGTGCAACGCGTTCCGCAACTGGCGGTCGTGCAAATCCAGTTGGCCAACACGCTGCATCAGCGTGGCGAGGACGAGCAGGCGATTGCCGTCCTGGAGTTCGCTCTCCGCGAATGCGCCCCGGACCGACTCGATCGCAAGCGAATCCTGCTCAAGCTGCAAGACTGGCGCGGCCTGTCGGGCTAGAGCGCGCCCGATAAACGTAGGGCGTTCCAGCGGCGTAGTACTACGTACAAAGGCCGAACAGCGTTGGATAGCCGCCACGATTATCCCGGATGGGATCTAAGGCGTCGCGATGCTTTGACGTTGGCCGATTTGGTGCGGCGATGCGGCGTGTTGCCTGAAGGCAACATGCGACCGATTGTGCGCTTCTTGCGGACTGCCCGCTTGCACGTCCGTTTCCGCCGAGCATCAGCGTCGGAAATCAAACTTTTCTTCAATATCGCAACTTGACTCGGCTTGCGGCTGACCTAGGTTTGCGATGACGAACGTCGCGTTTGACGTGACTGCGGGCTTTGTCCGGCAGAGTGTGCGAGCGGCGTTTGTCAGGCCCTGTGGGGCGACCAAGAGTCGTCTCCAGGGACGTTGGCTCTCGCGTGAGCGAGGCAACGAATCTTGGGTGCGAACCTCCGATGGGAGGTTGCAATTGGGTGCTGTTTCAGAAAAGAAGAGGACAACACATGAAGGACTTCACCAAGAGCATCAAGCGTTTTCTGGTTTCCGAAGATGGCCCGACCGCCGTTGAGTATGCCGTTATGTTGGCGCTCATCGTCGTCGTGTGCCTGACGGCCATCCAGGCCATCGGTACCAACGCGAACACCAAGTTCGAAGCCGTCCGCGACGCCCTGACGTAAGCACGTCTATCGCGTTCGCGAACGCAGCGTTCTGCCGTCCAGTCGGGGCATTCTCCGGCTGGACGGCTTTCTCCTGTAAAACGGCACCCCGCCTGAACGTTGATCGAGACACTTTCAAGCAAACACAATCCTGGCAAGACGGCGGTGTCCCATGTTTCCATTCTGGGTTGAATTCTCCACTACAAGCGTACTGCAGATGTCAGCCTTCCTCGTGGCGCTGTTCACCTGGCTGACGGTCACCGTCGGCGGTGGGCGCTGCGGAACCTGAACCCTCCCCCCATTAAGAAAGGACCGAGCGACGATGGATTGGCAAGCCCTTCTGCTCGAGAACTGGCACGTGAAGTTTGTGTGCCTCGTCTTGATTGTCGCAGCTTACATCGACGGGAAAGAACTCCGCGTCCCCAATTGGATTACCTTTCCAATGGTGGCCACCGGAATCGCGTTCAACGTTTGGGTCAGTGGCTGGTCGGGTCTGGGCGGCGCCTTGGTTGGCACGGCCGTCGGACTCATCTGCCTGTTGCCGCTGTACAGCGTCGGCGGTATGGGAGCCGGCGACGTCAAGTTGATGGCCGGCATGGGTGCCTGGCTGGGTGGGTGGACCACCTTTTACGCCTTCTGCGTTTCGACCGTTGTGGGAGCCATCATGGCGGTCTGCATGGTCATCTACAGCGGGCGGATCAAACAGCATTACGCCAACTTCTTGATGATCCTTACCGAGTGGTTGCAGATCCGCGACCCGAAGGAACTCTCAAAGCTGGCCGCCGAGCGGAAGCCGACTATGTTCCTGCTGCCATACGGCATTCCGATCTGCATCGGATCGATCGGCTACTTCTTCTTCGCCGAGATGATCTGACCGAACTTCAAAGTCTCACGCCCGAGCAAGGTTGCTCGGGCGTTTTTTTCGGCACGGACGTGAGTGAATGGCGTCAACACAAGCGAATGGAGTTTGGGTAAACAGCGCAGAGTGTGCCTGTTTTGGTAGTGCTGGAAAATCCGCACCTCTCATTTCATCCGGCAGGGTCCGTATAAGCTGAAGGCGTTTGCAGACGGCTGCCGATGATGAGGTTGATATGGTTTGGTGCCACTGAGTCACCACAACCTGGAACATTCGGTGCGGTTTTCCGAAAAGCGTGCTATCTCGCGGACAAGTTGTGTCCGAACGAAGAGGTAGCGTTCTGTCTTCGGTGATCCGTGGGTCGACCGGTCCGCAACGATCGTTGCACTAACGGCCGATTCGTGTTCCAGAGGTGGCTGACATGAAATTCAAATCGGTGTTGTTGTTGGCTGTTGCCATTGGTTGTGGTTTGGTGGCCATGTTGGGCGTCCAACAGGTGCTTTCCAAAGACCCTGTGGTGAAAGATGACACGGGGCCCGTCCTCGTCGCGGCGATCAATATCTCGCCGGGAACTCCACTCAGCGAAATCAACGTTACGTTCAAAGAGACACCTAAGTCGGCCATTCCGCCGGGTGCCGTCACCCGGATCGAAGAGTACGAAGACCGCGCGCTGCGGAGCAGCGCCGTCACGGGCGAGTTCATCATGCTGGCAAAGCTAGGAGAAAAAGGCGAATACGGCGCCTCCAGCGACATCCCGGAAGGGATGGGACTGGCCACGGTGCCGGTGAACGCGACCAAGACACACAGTGGTTTGCTTCAGCCCGGAGACCGCGTTGACATCATGGTCAGCTACAAGGGCCGGGACCTGAAGGGTACGGAGACAATTCTCGAATACATTGAAGTCTTTGCGACCGACAACATGCGGGAGGCCGGCGGCGACGGCGCCGAAGTGAACGCCAAGAACGTTACCTTCCTCGTCACGCCTGAGCACGCCAAGATTCTGTACACAGCAGAGACACAGGGCACACTCGCATTATTGCTGCGTTCGAAGACTCCGGGGCTGGCAGCCAGCATTCCCAAATCGCGACTCAGCGACTCGGGTGCGCAAGAGTCGGATGGAGACCTGCGTAGCTTCCTCGAGGATGAAGACGAACCAGTTGAAGAGGTTCAAGTCGTCAAAGTGCCGTCCAAGCCCATGTGGCAGATGACGATCTATGCCGGAGACAAGTCGGAAGTTCAAGAGTTTGAGATCGAGGAAGAAGACCACGCCACGTTGGGCGAAGGCGACGTGCCCAATTCGTGGATGGAATTCTTGCAACGCTTCCTGACAGGAGCGTAATACCTGAGTCGTTTCAAAGTACAGACAAAGCGAAACGCGAGGATCGCGTTTCGCTGTTTGATGAGCGGTCGTGGAACGGCCGCTCGATTGCCAGCACGTCAAATTCGTAAGGTGCACGGATGCAGACCCTCATCAAATCACCATTTCAGTCAGTCTTGCAGGTTGCGGCGTGTTTGGCGTTGCTGTTGGCCGTGCCCCAGGCACAGGCCCAAGACGCCGCTCGCGACCATCAGCCGTCGGTCACTGAGCCGGTTGTCAGGATTGTCGACACACAATCGCGCGTGTCGATGGTCGAAACCTTCGCAAAGGTTCTCGAACTGAACAACAAGATCGCCCGCGTCGACGGATTCGATCCTGAGATCGTTAGCATCACGGGACTCTCGACAAAGCGGCTGCGGGTTCAGGCGGTCATGCCGGGCATCACAACGGTTGCCATCGAAGATGAGCGCGGAGACGTGCGGACCGTCGAGATCTTCGTCGTCGGCGACGTCCGCCATCTGCAGGCCTATCTCAACCGACTGTTTCCACGGGCGGCCGTCGAAGCCATCCCCATTCAGGAAAACGTCGTTCTCCGCGGTTGGGTGACGCAGCCCGAGCACATCGCCGAGATGGTCGAAGTTGCATCCATGTTCTTTCCCAACGTCGCCAACCAAATGCGGGTCGGCGGCACGCAGCAGGTGCTGCTCAAGGTAAGAGTCATGGAAGTGCAACGCACCAAGCTGCGACGATTGGGCATCAACTGGTTCTACTTCAACAACGATTTTGCCATCACGAGTACGCCAGGCAGTCTGGCGCCCGTGGGTGCGTTGGGCGGAGGCGGTGGCGTGTCTGTGATCGCCAACGCGCTGTCTGACACGACCAACATCCTGCAGATCCTCACCGACGACAGCAACTTCACCGCGTTCTTCGACGCATTGAAGTCTGAGTCGCTGTTGAAGATCCTGGCCGAGCCCGAACTCGTGGCCGCCAACGGACGTCCCGCCAACCTGCTTTCCGGCGGTGAGTTTCCGATTCTCGTGCCGCAAAGCCTCGGTACTGTCACGATCGAGTGGCGTGAATTCGGCGTCCGACTGGAAGCCGTGCCGATCATCATTGGGAACGATCGCGTCCGGTTGGAACTCCAACCTGAGGTCAGCGAGCGTGACTTCACCAACGCGGTCGACTTGAACGGGACGATTGTCCCCGGCTTGACGACCCGCCGTGTCAATACTCAGGTGGAAATGAAGTTTGGCCAGACGCTCATGCTGGCGGGATTGATTTCGACCCGCAAGACCGCCGACACCGACAAGACTCCGTTCCTGGGCGAATTGCCTTACGTCGGCGCCGCTTTCCGGCGCATCCGCTACGACGAGACCGAGACGGAGCTGGTGATCATGGTCACGCCCGAACTGCTGGCACCGCTTGATGCCGATCAGGTGCCCTGTGGTGGCCCAGGCCTGTTCACAACCACGCCGACCGACCGGGAACTTTACCTCGACGGCATGATCGAGATCCCGAACTACGGCGACGAGTGCGCCGGATGTGCCGCGGGCTCATGCAACCTGCATCCGGCCGGCGGACATGTCGGAACCGTGCCGGTTGGCATTCCTCATCCTATCCAGGGTGGAGAGATTCACGGTGGAGAGATCATCACCACCCCGCCGCAGCCCGTGCCGCCGCAGATTATTCCGCCCAGCCCGGCGGCTGCTGAGGGGGAGACTGTGCACCGGGCACCCACGCCTCGGGGGCCACGGCCGGCAACCGCCCCGGCGATGCAGGCCAACGTTCAGAAGACCTCGTCTTCGAACCAGCCGGTGCCGCGGGCGAAGCAACGTCCCGGCCTGATTGAACCGGCACCGGGTTTGATCGCTCCGTGAGCTACATTTGACGTACGGCTGTGGCAACTGACCTGATCCTTTCGAGCGTGGACCGATGAAAAACGTCGTTCGACTTGCAATCGTCGACCCTAACGATTCCTCCCGCGGCATTCTCAAGAATCTGCTGCTGGGGATCGATATGGTGTGGCTCGAGGCGGAGTGCTCCCGTTACGAGTTTTTCATCGACGTTGTCTCACAGACTCAGCCCGATATCGCCCTCGTCTCGCTCGACGCGGATCCGACGAAAGGGTTGGCCCTGGTGGCCAAGTTGACACAGGACCTGCCCAATTGCAGCGTGCTGGTCATCAGCAGCTCCCAGGAAGGTAGCCTGATCCTGCAGGCGATGCGAAACGGAGCCAAGGAGTTCTTGGGCTTCCCACTGAAGTTGGAAGACTTTCTGGCTGCGATCGATCGCATCAAACAAACTCAGTCCGGGCCCGCTGGCGACGGCAAGGTCCGCTCGAGTCAGGTCATCACGGTCGCCGGTGTCGGCGGTGGTGTGGGCTGCACGTCGCTGGCCATCAACTTGGCTTGCGTCCTGGCCCAGAACGAGCGAAACGGCGTCGCGATCATGGACTTGGACCTGGCGCTGGGCGATGCCGACGTTTGGCTCGACATCATTCCCGACTACACCATCCAGGACGTGGCGGAGAATATTACGCGCCTTGACTACTCGCTGCTGAAGCGGTCATTGACCAAGCACGATTGCGGGGCGTTCCTGCTGCCCCGGCCGGTCCAAATGGACGATGCGACCTCGATCAATCCCGAGGAGCTTCGACGTGTCATCGCCCTGCTGAAGGCGACCTTCACTCATCTGGTCATCGACGTCAGCAAGTCGTTCGGTCCTCTGGACCTCGCGGTCATGGAAGTCTCCGACGTTGTGTTGCTCGTCACGCAACTCGATCTGCCGTGTCTGAGGAACGTCGTGCGGATCATGCAGTACTTCGACCAACGTGACGAGTTTGAAGGCAAGATCAAAGTCGTGGTGAACCGTCTCGGTTTGGAAGCAAACCAGATCAGCCTCAACAAGGCGCTGGAGACGATCGGACGAGAGGTTTACTGGCAGATTCCGAATGACTATGCCGTCATGGTCGAATCGCGAAACAACGGCGTACCGTTGATTACAGAAGCACCCAAGGCAAAGTTGACCAAATCGATCGAGCAGCTCGCCCACAGCATTGATGCAGCGGCACTGCCCGTTGGAGAGGCCGCAGACGCAAAACCGCGCAAGGGTCTGTTCAGTTTCTTGGGCAGCGGTTCGAAGTAGCGCTCGATCTGTGAGCGGTCGTTTTTCGGGACCATTGCAGCCATTGCCGAAGCAATCCGGCTGTTTGACGTGCTCGCCGTTGAAGCGCAGCGTCTCACGCCTCTAGGTCGAGCAACCGGCCGGATTCGCCGTAAGCGTCCGGATGGCTTCGCCGAGGTGCTTGGTCACCTTCTTCGCGATCTTTACGCTCTTCCGATTCGTTCTCGGCATAGAGCAGGCGTCCGTCGGCGTCGCGGTCGGAGGAGAGCTCCGGCTCGCCCACGTTTTCCAGCGAGTCAGACGATAGCGCGCGTTGGTCGATCTGGAACTTTCGGTCGGCCGACTCGGCTTTGGCCCCGTCGACGTCAGCGTTAGCGCGCTGGGCGCCGGCGAAAGAGCCAACGAGGTTCAAAGCGCCAATGTTGCCGGGGCCAATGCTACTCATGATCTGACCTGTCCGGATCTCCCAGCCCTTGAGAAGGGGATGCGGCGACCGTTGTCAGCCAGCGCCTCCGCTGACCAATCCTAGCCTTTTCATCGGGGCAGATCGGTCGTTTGAGCCGTGCGACATGAGTTAAAATAGGAGAAATCTTCCAAGTTTAACGATTGTTCGAGCGTACCACATTCGTCGACACTACTGGCGCGGTAGCATTGGTGGCATAAGTCCTGATAAGAATGGCTCTTAAGCCGTGGGCCAGCTGGCGACCCCGCGTGCGTAGTTTGCAGGAGCTGCCAATGTACATCCGCGTGGGGATCCTCTGTCTAGTCTGGTGCTGGGCAGCAACGGCCCACGCGTCGCAGCCTTCGCCCCTGGATGGCTATCGCAGCCCGACGCTGCGTGGCAATCGACTGGACGGATGGACGCTCGAGAATGAAGCACGCGTCTCGATCCGTGACGGCGTCCTGAGTCTCGAATCGGGCACTGGCTGGTTGCGGTCCGATCATCGCTACGCCAACTTTCGCCTGCAGTGCCAATGGAAGTCCGCGGGCGCCGATTCCGGCATCTATTTCGGAGCCAGCCCCGACGGGCGCCCATTTCCCGAAGACGCCTACGAGGTCGATTTGGCGATGGGTCGGGAGGGGGCGATCCCAGGGATTCCTGGGGCCGAACCAAACGGGCTCAGCCAACCGGCGGGCGAATGGAGTGAGTTGGATCTGGTTGTGTTGGACGGAACCGTCACGCTCGCCATGGACGGCCGCCGCGTGTATTCGGTCGATGGATTGGAGCCGACCGTTGGGCATCTTGGGCTGCAGATCAGCGCAACAGCGCCGGAACAATTTGCGTTTCGCAATCTGACGATCACCGAGCTCGGATATCGAAGCCTGTTCAACGGCAAAGACCTCAGCGGATGGGAAGGCGCCGGCCGTCCCGCGTCCAGTTGCTGGGATGTCCGCGACGGCGCGATCATCTGCACATCCCGCCAAGGTCCCTGGCTGCGCAGCAAGCAATTGTTCGACGATTTCAATCTGCGTCTCGAGTATCTGGTGGCCCCCGGCGCCAACAGCGGGATCTACGTGCGCGTGCCGGCCAACGGCAACCATCACCGCGATGACGAAACGCTCCCCTCGGCCGGCTTCGAGGTTCAGGTCCTCGACGACTCGGCTCCCAAATATTCAGAGCTGAAGGACTACCAATACTCTGGATCTGTGTATGACATCGCGGGCGCACGGCAACATGTCGGCAAGCCGCCGGGAGAATGGAATACACTTGAAATCAATTGCGACGGCCACCACGTAACGACGGTTCACAACGGGGTCGAGATTGTCGACGCCAGCGCCGCCGAGTTTCCGTTGCTGACGCTGCGTCGATTGAACGGCTATCTGGGACTCCAAAACCACGGCCCCAACGTGCAGTTTCGCAGGTTGAGAATCGGGCCGCCGCTCGCCGACGCACCGTAACAGCAGCCCGCTTGCGCGAGAAGCGGACATGTGCACGACGGATCCTTGTCGTGCGAGTTGATTCGCCCGACACCGCACCGCCGCTATCGGCTTGCACATGTTTGACACCATGCAGTGCTGCGGGTGATGATGATGCGGTTTCCTGCGCAGGCTGACTGCGGAGCACATCTCGCGACACATCCTTCGAAGTGCCCATCATGCAAATCGCTCACACGCTACGGCGCGCCAAGTTGCTGTGGGGTAACGACACGGCGGTCCTGGACGGTGACTTGACGCTGACGTATGGCCAAATGGCCGAACGCGTGCAGCGGCTGGCCGGCGCCCTGCGCGAACTCGGCGTCGGTGACGACGACAAAGTTGCCGTCCTGATGCTCAATGGGTATCGCTATCTCGAACTGTTCTACGCAGTTTCCTGGGCCGGCGGAGTGGTCGTGCCGCTCAACATTCGGCTGGCCCCCCGGGAGATCGTTCATCAGGTCAACGAAGCCGAGTGCAAGGTGCTCGTCGTCGATGCCCAATTCGCGAAGATGGTTCCTCCGCACGCCTCGCAATTCGAGACCATCTCGCATGTGGTTTTCGCCGACGCGGGCCCACCACCCGACGGCATGCTGAGCTACGACGATCTGCTTACAACCGCCGACGCCATCGCCGACGCGGGCCGCGGCGGAGACGATGTGTTCGGCATCTTCTACACCGGCGGGACCACCGGCCGCGCCAAAGGTGTGATGCTGACGCACGCCAACATTGTTGCCAACGCGCAGAACAGCCTGCTGTCAAACGACACGCAACAGCACGACGTGTATCTGCATTCGGCCCCGATGTTTCACCTGGCCGATTGTTCTTCGACGTTTGGCCTCACCTGGATCGGCGGGAAGCACGCGTTTATTCCGTTCTTCGAGCCAAAATCGATGCTCGATGCGATACAGCGCTTTCGTGTCACCCGTGCGGCCATGGTGCCCGCGATGCTCAACATGGTCATCAATCATCCGCAGTTCTCAGATTTCGACGTGTCGAGTCTGACCAGCGTTGGTTACGGGGCCTCGCCCATTCCCATGTCCCTTCTCAAGCAGGGCATGAGTGCATTCGGTTGCAAGTTCATTCAAGGCTACGGCATGACCGAGCTATCCCCGCTGGTCACCGTGCTGCCTGCCGAAGATCATGTCGCCGACGGTTCCGACGAGGAGTTCCAGAAGCTCAAGTCTGCCGGCATCCCGGTGCACACGGCCGAGGTCAAAGTTCTCGACGAGAATGACGAGGAACTGCCGCGCGGTGAGATCGGCCAGATTTGCGCCCGCGGTCCGATGGTCATGAAAGGCTACTGGAAACAGCCCGAAGCAACGGCCGAAGCGCTGCGCAACGGCTGGATGCACACCGGCGACGCCGGTTACATGGACGAAGATGGCTATATCTTTCTCGTCGATCGGGTTAAGGACATGATCGTCACCGGGGGTGAGAATGTGTACTCGGTCGAAGTCGAAAACGCCCTGTACGCGCACCCGGCCGTCCTCGAGGCGGCCGCCATCGGCGTTCCCAGCACCGAATGGGGTGAGGCCGTCCACGCCGTGATCGTGCTCAAACCCGACCAGGAAGCGACTGAGCAAGAACTGATCGGCCATTGCCGCGAGCATATTGCCGGCTATAAGTGCCCCAAGTCGATCAGTTTCTCTGCAGAAGAATTGCCCAAAAGCGGTGCGGGCAAGATACTCAAACGCGATTTGCGGCAGCCCTTCTGGGGCGACCAAGAACGACAGATCAATTGACTTCGCCGACGGACAAACGGCCCCACATCTACAGAATCCACATCAGTTCAAACACAAAGGAACCCACAGCGTGGCCGATCCAACTTTCGATCTCACTGGGAAAGTCGCTTTGGTAACCGGCGGAAACTCCGGCATTGGTTTGGGAATGGCCGAGGCATTGGCACGCGCCGGCGCCGACGTCTGCATTTGGGGCACCAACGAGGGCAAGAACGCCGCCGCGTTAGAGCAACTCAAGTCGCACGGCACCAAGACCGCGGCGGCCCAGTGTGATGTGGGCGATCAGCAGCAGGTCAAAGACAACTTTGCGCGCCTGGTGGAAGAGTTCGGCCATTGCGACGCTTGTTTTGCCAACGCCGGTGTGGGGTCCAAAGGCACGCCTTTTCTGGCGCTGACGCCGGAGGAATGGCACCGCGTGTTTCGGGTCAACATGGACGGCGTGTTCTACACATATCAAGAAGCGGCCCGGCACATGATTGCCCGCGGCCAAGGCGGATCGCTGGTCGTCACCAGCAGCGGGTCTGCGATCTTCGGTGCGCCGCGGTCGGTGCACTATGCGGCGACCAAAGCGGGGGTGCTCTCCATCACGCGGGCGCTGGCCGTCGAATTCGCGCGTCACGGCATTCGTGCCAACGCCATCGTGCCCGGTTGGATCGATACCCCCATGACCGAGGGCGCGATCAACACCGAACCCTTCCAGGAAAAGGTGCTCAAACGCATCCCTGTCCGCCGCTGGGGCACCGGCGCCGACTTCGGCGGCATAGCCGTCTATCTCGCCAGCGACGCCAGCACGTACCACACCGGCGACATGCTGATGATCGACGGCGGCTTCGCGAGTTTTTGACCCGCGACTAATCTCACAGGCCGTTCTCGCCTTCTGTCGGTCCGGCGAGCCGTGCGCGCGCGGTTCGGTTGCCAACGCTTCAGGGTAAGTGTATTTTTGTTCACAATGGTTTGTGATTGAGCTGCCACCAAGTGGGCAAGCGATGCGATGTCAGTGACCGTCATCTGTCAATGTGGTGCAAGGCTGCAGGTGCGGGAGGACAAAGTCGGGCGAACTGCACCATGTCCAAAATGTAAGCAACCGCTTTGGCTCATTCCCATCGATGAAGCAGGCGACGCACACAGTCCGGTCGACCCCTTGCCAATTCCAGCGGGTCGGGTGAAAAGGCGGATGGACTTGCAGCCTGCACGGGGCTGGTTGACATCTCAACGAAACCGTTGGATCTTGGCAGCGCTAGTGCTAGTAGTGGCGTTCATTGGCACGGCAGCGGTGGCTTTGATCTATGTACTAAGTCCGCGCGACGAAGCCATCGCGCGGCGCCTGATGGAGGCATACCGATCGGCCCTGGTCATTTACGACCGCGATGCCGCCGCACTCCACAGAGCACGCGAAGATGTGATCAATGCAGGTTTCCGCAACAAGTACACATTAAAGCTGATCCAGAAACTGCGAGAGGATCCAACTTCTGTCGAAAATGTGGAGATCGAAGTATTTGAAATCGACGTCGACAATCTCGATGAGCAGAAACAGCGGCTTGAGAGGCAACTGGAAGAACTACCCCAAGCCAAGGCGCATGACGAAGCGAAGGAGCGAAAGAGCCTGTCCGAACAAAGGCTCCTCGCAGCCGAAGACGAACTGATGGCGTCCACGGCTGTATTGCCATCCGATAAGTACCAGATTGCACAGGAGATGCGCACATCAGCAACCGATCGATTGGATGAGTTGAAACGACTCAACGCCGAGCACCGGCGTCAGGTCGTTGATGTTGTGAGACGTGACTTTCTCGGAAAGGAGTTGGCAAAGTTGGACGAACGAATGTTCGATCCAGAAGCCGAAGCGCAACACGACGCCACACGGGAGACGTTGAGAGAGATTCGCGAGCAGATAGCAAAGTTGGAGGGTAGGCCGATAAGCGAAGTCCTCGACGAGGAGGAGGAACTGTTGCAAAAAGAACGTGACTTGTTGAACCGGTGGAAAGCCCGAGTAGACGAATTCAATCGGCTCGCGACAACTGAAGGCAGCGACGTTTACAGCACACTGGACGCGGAATATGACAAGCTGTGGACCGAACACGCGATCTTGGAGGTACAGGCAACTCTCGAACGAGCAAGCCGATTCCTCAATCAGGCACAAGCCGAAATGAAGCCGTGACCTGGCCGCCTGACCGTCATCGTATCCGAACGAGGCTACTTCCCCTTAAACTCCGGCTCTCGCTTGTCGAAGACCGCGTTGATCGCCTCTTTGTGGTCTTCGGCGCAATGCGAGATGGCTTGAAACGCCGAGGCCATCTCCAGCATCGTATCCAGCCGCATGTGCTGGCTTTCGCGGAGCATCTGCTTGGACAGCCGCAATGCGTGCGGCGGGTTGGCCGCCATGCGTGCGGCTAGATCACCCGCCTCTTTGAGCAGCTCGTCGGCTGAGACGATTTTGGAGACCAATCCCATCTCGAGCGATTGCTGGGCATCGAGCGTGTCGCCGGTGAATGTCATCATGCAGGCATTCGACATGCCGACGACTCGTGGCAACAGCCATGCCCCGCCGTCGCCCGGGATGATTCCCAGCTTGACGAAGCTCTCGGCAAACTTGGCGTATTCCGACGCGATACGTACGTCGCACATGCAGGCCAGGTCGCAGCCGGCGCCGATGGCCGCGCCGTTGACAGCGGCGATAGTGGGCACTTCGAGGTTGTAGACGGCCAGCGGAATCTGTTGGATGCCGTACTTGTAGCGGTTGCGGATGCCAAACGGCGGGCCTTCGCCGTGCTCGGCCCATTCCCGCATGTGTTTGATGTTGCCCCCGGCACAGAACGATTTTCCGGCCCCCGTCAGCACGACGGCCCGCACGCTGATGTCACGATTGATCTGCTTGCAGACCTCGACGAACTCTTCGAACTGCTCGCTGTCCGAGAGCGCGTTGCGTGTATCAGGGTAGTTCATCGTCAATGTGACGACGTTGCCGGTCTGCTCGTAAAGAAGAAACTCGCTCATCGTCTGCGTTACTCCGTGGTTGCCTGGGCAATAATGGTCCACAATCCTGCCGGCCCGCGTTCGGCGACGGCTCGGCCGAGTTCTTGCTGCCAGTAAACTTCGTGCCCAAATTCATCGCGCCACGACCACAGCCGCCGCGTGTGGCAGTGTAGTTCATGCTCGCGTGTGAATCCGATCGCGCCGTGCAGTTGGTGGCTGATTTCGGCGCACACACCGGCTGCTTCGCCGACGCGGGCCTTGGCGACAGCTATTTCGGTGCGGGAGCCTTGGCGCTCCATCGCGTCGATGGCCAAGTCGGTCGCGCGGGCCGCCGCCGCTGTCTCGCCGGCCAGAACGGCCAACTGTTGCTGGATGGCTTGAAACTTGCCGATGGGGCGTCCGAATTGGCTCCGCTCGCGTGCGTGTTGAACCGTCAAGGCCAGCACCGTCTCCAAACTACCCGCCATCAACACGGAGCGAGCCAGCGCGCCGAGACGAATTAACTCGTCGTCGTGCGCGTCGGCGTTCAGCGCCGTGACTCGCTGGGCATCAAGAGCCGTGCCGGCAAACGTGACCTTGTCCCTCGGCTCGCCCGCGAGATTACAACTCGGTTCGATGGCGCATTCGCCCTCACCAATGACCGCGACGTGTGCCCGGTTGTGCTCGTCGTAGGCGAGGACCACCTTATCTGCCTGCCGCGCCCAGGGAACGTCGCGTGCGGTCCCCGACAATCTCCAAAGGTCGCCGTCGCGATGAACTCGGAGCCGATCGTCCGGTCGCACGGGAGCAACCGTCATCGGCCCAATGCCGACTTTCAAACCCGCTTGCGAAAGCACGTGCCCGGCCAGAAACGTCTCAGCTAGCGGCAGTGGAACAGCGTGCCGACCGGCCTGTCGCAAAACCGCCAGCGCATCGCCCAGACTACCCCCTGCTCCACCCAGCTCCTCAGGCACTGCGACCAGCGTTAACCCAGACTCTTCCAGCGCCGACCAGAGCTGCTCCGGCCACGTGCCCTGCTCTGCCGCTTCCACACATTCGGCGTCGCATCCTTCGCGAAAGATGCGTTCTGCCGATTCGGAAATCAGCCGGCGGACGTCGCTCATCTCAGTCCTAACTCCTTGGCGATGATGCCGCGCAAGATTTCCCGAGTGCCACCTTGGATGGTGTGAATGGGTGAATAGAGAATGGCCTCCTGTAACACGTCGTGGAACCCTTCGTCGCCATCGCAGCCTTCCGACTGCGCGAGGCTCCGCGCGATTTCGGTGACCTGTTTAGCCAGGTTGGTTCCCAGATCTTTCACGATGGCCGACTCGACGTTCGGCAAGCCACCGCGCTCGAGCATGCCGGCGATCGACAGCGACATGTTTCGCAGCGTTGTCAGGTGCGCTGCCAGGCGGCCCAGCACTTCACACGCATGCCGGCTGGGATGGGGACCGAGCGCACGGACCAATTCGACAAACACCTGAAACGACAGCAGAAATCGCTCCGGTCCGCTGCGTTCATAGGCCAACTCACTGATCACCTGGGCCCAGCCGTTGCCGACCTCGCCCACGACCATCTCGTCGGGAACAAAGCAGTCTGTGAAGACCTCTTCATTGAAGTCATGGTCGCCTGCCAGATTGCGGACCCCTCGGACGCTCAACCCGGGTGACTTCATGTCGATGATCATCTGGCTCATGCCCGCATGGCGGTTCTCGCTCGGCGGCTCCGTGCGAACCAGCGCCAGCATGAAATGCGCTTGATGGGCCCAGCTGGTCCAGAGTTTCGTTCCGTTGAGTTTCCAGCCTCCGTCTACCCGCCTGGCAGACGTCCGAATCGATGCCAGGTCCGACCCCGAATCAGGCTCGCTCATCCCGATGCAGAAATAACACTCGCCACGCGCAATCTGTGGTAGAAACCTCTGGCGCTGCTGATCCGTTCCGAACCGCAGCAACAACGGCCCGCTTTGTCGATCCGCCACCCAATGTGCACCGATCGGCGCCCCCGCGGCCAGCAGCTCTTCCATCACCACGTACCGCTCCAGCGCCGAGCGTTCGTGTCCGTGGAATTCTTTGGGCCAGGTCATGCCGATATAGCCCATGCGGCCCATGCTCTGGCTGAATTCCTTCGAGAAACGGAACGAACGCCGCGGTGCGATGAACCGCCCGGCTGACCGTTCTTCTTGCAGAAAATCTCGAACCTCGCGGCGCAAATCGAGGTGATTCTCGGGCAGCGAGACGGGGTCAAAACTCAATGAATAGCTGGTTGGCGGAGGCGACGGCATGCTTCGAGTGCTTGAAGCCCAGACGGGTTGAACTGCTGCAGCTGATGCTCTGCTATTGAGTGATGCGGTGTTCCTACTGGAATCTTCACCGCCGCGAATTGCAAGCCTACGCGGCGCGCACGGTTGAAGCTGAGTACATCGCAGCGCGAGATGAACGCGTGGTACACTGCACGCCGACAAGGCACCTGACATGATCGAAGTCCGACGATACGGCGATGGCGGCCCAATCGCAGTCATGCTGCATGGTGGACCGGGCGCGCCCGGCGGCATGGCCCCGCTGGCTCGGCTGCTGTCGGACTATGTTCGTGTGATCGAGCCGCTGCAAAGGCGGAGCGGCCAGCTGCCGCTTACTGTCGCGCAGCATGTCGCCGATCTGCATGAAGTGCTGACTGATGTTGCCCAGCCGGTGCATTTGGTCGGCTCCTCGTGGGGGGCCATGCTAGCACTCACCTACGCCGCGCGGCATCGGGACGGTTTGCGGCAGGTCGTTCTGATCGGCTGCGGGACGTTTGATGAACTCGGCCGTGCCGAGTACCAGTCAAGAATGAAGGCCAGGACCAGCCCCGAGGACCGAATTCGACTGAGCTACCTCGACGCGCAACTGGCGGCGCAATCTGATGCCTCCCGTCGTGATGCACTATTTGCGCAGATGGGAGACGTCGCGCTCGCCAACCAGTCACATGCGTTGCTCACGACGGAGTTCGAACAACTTCGGGCGGATGAGCAGGGCCACTACGAGACCTGGGAAGACGCAGTGCGGTTGCAGAGAACCGGCATCCAACCCGCAGAGTTCGCCAACATCGACTGTCCCGTGCTCATGCTGCACGGGGCCGACGATCCTCATCCCGGGCCCATGATCCGCGACTCGCTGGCACCGGTTGTCAGAATTCTGCGGTATCACGAGTTCGTGAAGTGCGGCCATATGCCGTGGCTCGAACGCCACGCACGCGATGAGTTCCTGTGCGTGCTGCAAGAAGCGCTGGTGGAGTCATAACTCAGCGATCGATCATCGCGACAGACTTCTTGGCAAATCAGGGCTTCGCGGCCTACACTCGGCGTGTTTCAATTGCCGCAACCCAGATATGATCCGCGCATGCCGCTATTGAGTCTACAAGACGTCTGCTTCACCTGGGGTGGACCGCTGATCTTGGACGGGATCAATCTCGAAATCGACAAAGGTGAACGGATCGGTTTATTGGGCCGAAACGGCACCGGAAAATCGACCCTGTTGCGGATTCTGGATGGCGAGTTGGATGCCGATGATGGCCAATTCCGGCGTGCCAGCGACGTCCGCGTCGCCAGGCTCGTCCAAGAAGTTCCGACCGGTTTCGACGGACGCGTGGCCGACCTGCTGGCTGAGGCTTGTGAGTCGCACGATGTGGAACTGTCCGCCGGCGGGGATGAGAGCGGCCCAGATTGGAAAGTGGCCCAAGCCGTTGACCGGGTGCTTTCCAGAATGAACCTCGATGGAGACGCTTCGTTTGGCACGCTCTCTTCGGGAATGAAGAGACGCGTTCTGCTGGGCAAGGCTTTGGTCGGCGATCCTGACGTGCTGCTGTTGGATGAACCGACGAACCACCTCGATATCCCGGCCATTTCATGGCTCGAACGTTTTCTGAAGGGATACGATGGAACGTTGGTGTTTGTCACGCACGACCGCACGTTTTTGCAGGCGTTGGCCACGCGGATTGTCGAGATTGACCGCGGACGGCTATCGGACTGGACGTGCGACTATCAGACGTTTCTCAAGCGTCGGCAGGCGGCGCTTGATGCCGAAGACAAGCAGAACGCCGAGTTCGACCGCAAGTTGGCCGCCGAAGAAGTGTGGATTCGACAAGGGATCAAGGCCCGGCGAACGCGCAACGAAGGCCGTGTGCGTGCCCTAAAAAAGATGCGGGAGGAACGCCGTCAGCGGCAATCGCAAATTGGCAACGTGCGTCTTCAAGCCGCCGAAGCCGATCGCTCCGGCCAACTGGTTATCGAAGCCAAAGCGGTTTCTTTCGCCTACGATCAACTTCCCATCGTGCAGGATCTCAGCACGCTCATCACCCGGGGTGACAAGGTGGGGATTATCGGTCCCAACGGATCCGGCAAGACGACGTTGCTGCGGCTGTTGCTGGGAGAACTCGAGCCGCATGCAGGCCAGATTCGCCACGGAACTCGCATCGAAGTCACCTACTTCGACCAACTGCGTGAGCAGATTGAGGAAGAGAAGACCGTCGTCGAGAACGTCGGCGACGGACAAGATACGCTTGTGATCAACGGCCGATCGAAACACATCTACGGATACCTGCAGGACTTCCTGTTTACTCCTGAGCGAGCCAGACGGCCTGCACGATTCCTTTCCGGTGGAGAGCGCAACCGGCTGTTGCTGGCCAAGATCTTCAAGCGTCCTTCCAATGTCATCGTCCTTGACGAACCAACAAACGATTTGGACGCCGAGACGCTCGAACTCCTCGAAGAGCTGCTTGTGAATTATCAGGGAACGGTACTACTGGTTAGCCACGATCGGACGTTCCTCAACAACGTCGTCACCAGCACGCTGGCCTTCGACGGCGACGGCTGTGTCAAGGAGTATGCCGGCGGCTACGACGACTACGTTCGTCAGACGAATACAGCTCCGGTCGCGACTTCTCAAGACGACCGGACGCCTGGCAAACCGAGTCCTCGTCAAAAGCCGCCGAAGGCTAAGGCCGGACTGAGCTATCACGAGCAGCGCGAACTCGATGCTCTGCCCGAACAGATCCACGAATACGAGCGGTTGCAGCAAGAACTGCACGAAACGATGGCCGATCCCGCGTTCTTCAAGCAAGAAGGCCCAGCGATTGTTGAGGCGAAGTCGCGATTGGAAGCGATCGAGCGGGAACTCGGTGAGCTATACACGCGCTGGGAAGAACTGGACGGACGAGCCTAGTTGACCGATCGGCCCGCGTCCATCTCCTCGCAGAACCACAAGCAGAGTCGCTATGAGATTGTTTGAAGGGACTGAATTCGATCGTCCGCCGAAATGCGAGCGCTGTGGCGAACTCGAGGAGAACTGCACGTGTCCGCCGGAGCCGCCGCCTCGTATACCACCCGAGAAGCAGACGGCCCGACTTGCGCTGGAGAAGCGCAAGAAAGGGAAACTCGTGACTGTGATCCGCGGATTGCCAGCCGATGGAAACGATCTGCCGGCGCTGCTGACGCAGTTGAAGTCGCAGTGCGGGGCCGGCGGCACGTTGAAGGACGATTCGATCGAGATCCAAGGCGATCAGCTCGACCGGACGCGCGACGCGCTCTCAAGACTCGGATTCCGTGTGAAGGGGTGACGCTCTCCTCACACGCATTGCCGGGGCGTGGCGGCCGTGGATTGCGTATGCTATGACGGCGAGTCAATCCGCACGACATCGTCTCTTATCCGGTAAGCATCATGCAACTTTCGTTGTCAGTTCGCATTGTTGAAGCTCCTTGCAAAACGCGGCTGAATGTTCCCTTTCGCGATTTCGTGCAGTTGGCTGCCGAGTTGGGATACCAGGCGATCTGCATGCGGGCCAGTGCCGGGGGCGTGCAAACGCCGCGCGCTGAACTTGAAAAGATGCACAGTGAATTGGACGCAGTGGGGCTGCCGGTCTCAATGGTGACGGCCGACTGCGACGTTCCGCTCAACAATGATGACGGCCCAAACAGTCTGCGTGACATCGAGCCCAGTCTCGACGTGGCCCAAGCCCTTGGCAGCGACTTGATTCGGGTCTGTATAAAATCTGAGGGTGACATCGACCACGCGAAGCGGGCTGCCCAACAGGCCGCCCAGAGAGGAATCCGACTGGCCCATCAATGTCACACGACAACCCTCTTCGAGCAGGTCGATCGCACGATTGAGATCCTCAAACAGATCGACAGTCCCAACTTCGGCCTGATCTACGAGCCGGCCAATCTGATGTTGTGCGGCGAGCCATACGGTGTCGAAACGCTGCGCCGCTTTGAACCCTATTTAATGAACGTGTATGTCCAGAACCACGTGCTCGATCCGGACGGCCCTGTCGAGCTGGAGACCTGGTGCCGGGGATTTCGTCGATTTCACCATCTTCCACTGTGGGAATCCGGTGGCGTCGACTATGCCGCCGTGTCCGCCGGCTTGCGGGAAGTCGGGTACGGCGGATCGTTCACGATTCACCAAGCACAGAACAGTGAAACGCTCGAAGAAGCGCGCGAGTATGCCTCACGCTGCAAAGCGTGGTTCGATGGCTGCTTTTGATCCGGGCTGTGCAGCTGGGTACGGCTGTGACAAAGTCGAGCAAATTCTAGCTCGCGCGGCTAAACGTCATTGGCTTTCAGTAGACGTGTCTTCTCCATGTGCATCATCCGATGGCGCGACATCCTCGCCATCCGGCTCTGCCTCGGCTTCTTCCCCGTCTTCGATTCGTTCTTTTTCGATCACGAAGAGGCCGCCGTTGTACTTGATGTTGAGCACAAGATTCTCATTTTCGCCCACGACGTAGTCGTCATTCGCCAGCACACGGTCGCCGCTTCGAACTTCGACAACATGGGTGCCCGTTTCTAAGGGGATGGGCTTATCCAGCTGCGCGATGTCGACTTCCTCGCCGTCGATAAACAGTGACGCCTCCTGCTCGGCCAAGCCCTGCCGGAAGGTGTTGTCGAATTCGATCCGGTTGTTGTCCGTGTCAGCCGGTTGTAGGGCGATCGACATCATCCACCACGTGAGACCGAAACCTACCGAGATGAGGCCAATTCCGGCCCACAGGAAGGCCCGTGGGATGCCGACCCGCTCACGGACGACGACCGTCGCTGCGCTGGGATCGACTGTGGCGGTGACGGTGCTTGGCGTCGTCTCGCCGGCGTCGGAGAGCGACGTATCACGGACAGGTACGTCTGCCTCGCCGATGGTCTTGTTCTCTAGAAAATTCAGCAGGTCACCGGCTGCCTGTTCCATTGACGCGTAGCGCCGGTCACACGACTTGGCCATCATCTGCAGGCAAATTGCCTCCAGTCGCGGGTCGAGTCCTGCGCACTTTTCAGACGGTTTCGGAGGCTCGCTGGTGATGATCTGGCCAATGACCGACGCGACACTTCCGTTAAACGGAAGCTCGCCGGTCAGCAACTCGTATAGCAACACACCCAAGCTGTAAACGTCGCTGGCAGGACCGACTGCACCGGCGCCGTCTTCGATTTGCTCGGGAGACATGTATGCCGGTGAGCCGAGCAATACCCCGGAGTGTGTCAGTCGGCGTTCTTCGGCGCGATTGACACGGCGAGCCAAGCCGAAGTCCATGATGATCGGCTCGCCGTCTTCATCGATCATGATGTTCGACGGCTTCAGGTCGCGGTGAATCACGCCGCGTCGATGCGCGTGCTGCAATGCCAACGCCAGCTTGCGAACCAACTGGGCCGCGTCGCGCGGTGCATACGGGATCAACTCTGAAAGCAGCCGACCTTCGACATAGGCCATCGAGATGTAGCGCTTGCCGTCAATCTCGCCCACGTCGTAGATCGGACAGATGTGGGCATGTCTGAGCGTCGCCGCTGAGCGTGCCTCGCGGTAGAACCGTTCCCGATATTCGAGCGATTCGGCGTCTGCAAACCGGGGAACCTTCAGGGCCACCCGGCGGTCGAGTTCGGTGTCGCGCGCCAGGTAAACCGTTCCCATGGCCCCCTGCCCCAGCGCACGCTCGATGCAATAACGACCGAATTCCTCGGGAAGCGTTTCATCGCCTGCAGGGGGAGAGACCAGTTCGACGCCGTCGGACAGAGATTCCGCGGCGGCATCGCTGGGTGGCAGCGTGTCACGCTCGTCCGATGAAGCGCGTGTGTCGTCCGAAGAACCCGGCTGGTTCATGGTCGAGCGATCCCTGTGCTCAGGTTCGATCCGAACGAATCTGGCGACACTGGAAATGGAAACTCAATCTTAGCGGGCATCGGCAAGCATTCACACCTCCATGGTTTGCACAAGCCCCGCCGGCGGATCAACCGAAGACCGAAAATATCGCCAATTCCGACCGGCAAACTGGAAGACAATCCGCCAAACGCCTAGCATTCAACCGTTCCCGGTGAGCGCGCAGGACTATGGATCGGTTCCTCCGCGGGCACGACACGAATCTGGAGTCAGGATGGCGGTAGCAAAGGTTTGCGTTCTTAGGGCGCCTGGCACGAACTGCGACGTTGAGACGGCCTTCGCGTTCGAACAGGTCGGGGGGGCAGCCGAGCGGCTGCATGTCTTCCGCCTCTTGGAGCAGCCCAGCTTGCTCAGCCAGTTCCAGGTATTGTGCATTCCCGGTGGGTTCAGCTATGGCGACGACATCGGTGCCGGCGTCATTTTTTCTCGGCAGCTCAGCGGGAACCTGGCTGAGGCGATCGCAGAATTTGTGCAGTCCGACACGCTCGTATTGGGGATCTGCAACGGATTTCAAGTCTTGTTGAAAGCCGGATTGCTGCCCGATGGATCGCCGGGCTCGACCGCGGCGCCGAACGACTCGCAGGCTACACTCACCTGGAACGACAACGGCAAGTACACGGCCGTTTGGGTGCGTCTCGATGTGTGTGCGCCGCAGAGTGCATTTCTGAGGGGCATTGAACAAATCGATCTTCCGGTGGCGCACGCCGAGGGGCGCATCGTCGTGCGGGAAGAGTCTGTACTACCGGACTGGAATCGCAACTCGCAAATCGCTCTGCGTTACCGAAGCAGCGACAAAGAACAGGCGCCGCAAGACGACCAAACTCTGGCATATCCCGCCAACCCGAACGGCTCGGTGGCCAACATTGCCGGATTGAGCGATCCTTCCGGCCGGATTCTGGGAATGATGCCGCACCCCGAACGATTCATTCACGCGACGCAGCACCCGCATTGGACGCGACGCCGCATGACGGGCGAGGGGGATGGATTGAAAATCTTTCGCAACGCCGTTTCTTATTTTGCTTAGTCTGATCGCAGGCTCGCGGACCATCTGCAGTAGCAGCAATCATTTCATTGTCCGGCGGCTCAGCTGAAATCGGTTGACGGGATCACATCCGGGATAATCGTCGCGGCTACCGGACGCTGCTCGGCCTCTGCATGCTGTATCACGCCGCCGGAACCCGCTACCTCTATGTCGGACGCGCTCTAGCCCGTCGCGGCAAGCCAGAAGGAGCTGCACCGCGCCGCACGTCACTCATGGTCCCACCGTCACGCCGGTTGCAGCCATGAGATTGAACCGTACGCGGGAGTGATTGGGCGCGCGGGACGTGTCGGCGTATTGCACATCGGCCGCGTCAGTTTCGAGCACGAATGCGGTCATCTGCTTCGTCGGATCAACTTCAACGGTCACTTCGAAGAGGGCCGCTTCGTTCTCGTCGCGGAATCTGTTCTCGTAGAACCGGTCCATTTCGTTGACGATGGGCAGTAGCCCGGCACGCAGCTTGCCGTACCGATTCTCTGGAATGTCGTGGTACCAGTCGTCACAGCGAATGGTTCCACGCTGCGTGGTGCCGTCCGCGTAGTGAAATCGAACCGGCATGTCCGAGTTGCCGTTGGTACCGATCACCAGGAAGCGGACGAAGTGATACTTGCCTTGAGGGACGCTGCAGCGGATCGGCATCCCAGTGTTCGGGCCGATCTGCAGCGCATTGTCCCCGCTGTAATCGCCCAAGGCGTGGATGCCGATGTTTCCGTCGACTGGCAGACCGTCGGCGCGGGGATTGTCCGAACGCGTGCCGTCGAATCCGTCCACGATCAGATGCGTACCAGGTGAAGTGTCGACGGAATCGGTTTCAGGGTCGCCGGGGTTTTTGACAATGTCGCGATTGAAGTACGGCGCCAGGTCGAACGGCGTGACCTGCATGGCGAAATCATCGGTGGTGAACGAGGTTTCGCTGCTGAAAGGCGACTTCACATGATTCGCCCCGACGTAGCTCACCCGCCAATAGTAGTTCGTACCGGGCAGCAGAGTCCCTCTCACGACCGACAACTTGGTCAGGTCGCTGACACCGATGCGGTTGATGATCGGATTTGAGTAGCTCCCCTCGGAACTGCGGACTTGCCAGTGGCTGGCGACGTGCGCGACGTCATCATGCCGATGGAGAAACGGCCCGGCTTTCAGGACCAGCTCGGTCGTGTCGGCGACCTGACCGGCAGCCGGTTGTCGGTGTTGCGGAATCTCGGGTGCATCGTGAAAGTACAAATCCTCTTCGGGGGTGGCCCGGTGTAGAACGACGGATCGATCGTTGACGGTGGCCAGCGTTCTGCCGTCCGCCGAGAATGCAACCGACACGCCATCCGTTTCGGGTTGGCAAGGCAGAACCAGTTTCTCTTGTCCGGTGGCCATATCCCAGAGTCGTAGCTCGTCATCGAGACCGTGTGACGCCAGTGTGGCCCCGTCGGGTGAAAATGCCAGCGACAGAATCCGTCGCGTATGTCCTAACAGCCGTCGTTGTTCGCTGCGGTCGGCCACGTCCCAAATGCGAACGCTCTGGTCGATGCTTCCCGACGCCAACATCCGTCCATCCGGCGAGAAAGCCAACGCTGTGACCCTTTCCCGATGTCCCTTCAAGTCAAACTGATCCGAGGGATCCGATACGCGAAACAGCGTGACGTCGTCGCTGTGATAACTGCTGGCGGCCAAGAACTCTCCGTCAGGGGAGAACGCCAGTGCTGTTACGGCTTGCGTCAGATTTGCGAGTTCTCGCTTAAGCGTGGCTGTCGTAGCGTCCCAAAGAGCAATACTCCCCTCGTTGTCCCCCGCAGCGACGAGATTGCCATCCGGCGAGAATGCGACCGCCAATACGGCTCCGGGATGATCGTAGGCCGTAGGGCGCACCTGCTGTTGTTCGATGTCCCAGAAGATCAGGTTGGCAGGCGAGTCGGATCGCCCGCCCCCATATACCACGGTCTGGCCGTCCGGTGAGAATGCCAGGGCACGGACCGGCCAGCCATAGCTCGGCAGCGTGGCGACTTCTTGGCCTAGATCGACGTTCCATAGCCGGACGGAACCATCTTGGCCGGCTGAAGCCAGTGTGTGGGCCTGTGCGGGCGAAAATGCCACCGAAGTGACCGGTCCGCCGTGTGCGGCCAGATCGAGCACAGCCTGGCTGTGAATCAGGCTCCAGGTCTTGGCGGTGTCGTCTGCGCCCGCCGATACCACGGTATCGCCGGTGGGTGAGAACGAAACGCAGTTGGTCCACCTCCGGTGTCCCCGCAACACATCGGCCCTTTCCCCTCGTTCGACGTCCCAGACGATGACGAGTGCATCCCCAGCACACGACGCGATCGTTCGGCCATCTGCCGAGAACGCCAGATCGGTCACTCCACCCGTGTGTGCGCCGAGTCGCCGTCGCCCTCCTGTGCTGCTCCAAATTGCCACCACTCCCCGAGCATCACCCATAGCGAGCGTGTCGCCCTGTGGTGAAAACTCCATAGCGCGAATTGTGTGTGGCCCCGTTTCGACGGTTTCCAGCAGCGCTGCCGTCTCGACGTTCCATGTGTGCACATTTCCGGAAACGTCGCCGGATGCGAGCCGTTGGCCGTCGGGGGAGAATGCCAAGGCCAACATCGATTCCACCGAACGATCGACGGTGCGGGGATCACCGCGCGTCAGGTCCCAGATTGTCAGCGCACCGGGCCCATCGCTGTCGCCCGAACCTGACGCCAAGCGTTCTCCGTCTGCCGAAACAGCCAGACAGCGAATGGGTGCTGCGTGTTTGAGCGCCGGCCCTGAAACGGCCAGTCTGTCGGACTCAAAACTCCATTGCCGAACCGTCTGATCATCGCTGCCGGTAAAGAGTGTCTGCCCATCATTCGAAATGACAATCTGACCGACGGCATACTCGTGCCCCCGGGCAGAGGAGACGATGTGACCCGTCTGGGCATCCCAAGCTTGCACCGAGCCGTCGGTGCAACCGGTGAAGACAATCTTGCCGTCACGGCTGTGGGCCACCGACCGGATGGTCACATGGTGTCGCCAGGTCCAAGGGCTGCGGTGACAGAATCGCCAGGCGTAGTACCACTCGAATCCGCGCAAGTCCCGCTGGCCGGCGGCCGGTCGATGGTGGTTCAGCAACTCGAGGATGCGTTCGTCGTTTCCCGTACTCAACTGCCTTTGAATCAGATTCATATGTGCCAGGTACAGCAGTTGCCTGCCCCGTTCGGCTGCTCGATCTGTCTCAACGAGTTGGTTTGTCAGATCCACGCCCAGCCGCTCGGCCAGGCCACGCTGCTTTTGCTCTTCGTGCAATCGCTGATTCGCCAGTCCTTCGTTGTAGTTGGCTCTACGTTCGGCGCGCGTGGCGCGAACCGCTAACCCGGTGCTGATGATTGTGCCACCGATCAAAAGCGCCGCCACTATCGACACTGCGGTAACCAATCCGCGGTGCTTGGTGACGAATTTGCGCAACCGGTAGGCCGTTGAAGGTGGACTGGCCGTCACGGGTTCGCTGTTCAGATACCGCGACACGTCGGCGGCCAGCGCGCTGGCAGTTTCGTAACGGCGTGTGGGGCTTTTCTCCAGCGACTTCATGGCGATCCAGTCGAGATCTCCGCGCAGGGTCTCGCGCAGTCGCCGGCCATCGGACGAGCGCCGGGCACAAACATCGTCAATGTCCTCTCGCGACTGCAGTCTAGTCGTGGGTTTTCGCGGCTCTTCGCGGCAGATCATGCGCTGCAAGTCGGCATGGCTCGCGTGTTTGAACCGATCCTGTTCGATGGGCGTGCTGCCGGTCAGCAATTCGTAAAGCAACACGCCCAGCGAATAGATGTCGCTGCGGGTGTCGACGTCTAATTCACCCATCTCGACTTGCTCCGGACTCATGTAGGCCGGCGTGCCCATGAGCTGGCCGAAGCGGGTGAATACGGTCTGTTCGGTCAGCGGTGTGTGCGTCGCTTTGGCGATGCCGAAATCGATCACCTTGGGGACGGCCGCCCCGTCGCGCTGAGTGACCAGAATGTTGGCCGGTTTGAGATCGCGATGAATGATCCCTTTCTGATGCGCGTGTTGGACGGCATGACAGACCGAGATGAACAGCTCCAATCGCGCGCGAACGTCGAGATTGTACCGATCGCAGTAATCGGTGATGGCGACGCCGCGGACCAGCTCCATCACGAAGTACGGCCGGCCGCCGTCGGTCGTTCCGGAATCGAACACACTGGCGATGTGCTCGTGGTCCATCATGGCCAGGGCTTGCCGCTCAGCCTCGAAGCGGGCCACAACCTGCCGGCTGTCCATGCCCGGTTTGATAATCTTCAGCGCCACCCCACGGTCGATGCTGCCGTGGCGTTGGGCCATGTAGACTACGCCAAAGCCGCCTTCGCCGATTCGTTCCACCAGCTTGTAACGGCCGATGATCTCGCCGGATTGATCGTCGTTCGGAGCGATTTCGTCCTGGCTGGCCCCGAACGCGCGACTCAGTGCCTGGTCGAGCGCATCGACTGAGATCGAGTCCGCGGCCTCCCGAAGAATCTTTCCCTCACTCATTGGTGTCGTCCCAGATGTCACGCTGTATGCGCAGTGGCTCCTGCAACAGGTCCGTCATTGCGGCTATTTTCGCGCCGGTTTTTTCGGAAAGATCGAGAGAAGCGCGCAAATCGATGCTCTCGCGAGGTGTCCTGGTTCGGGCGCGCTTCCGACGAGTCACGACCGGCGACGGAAATCCGTACAGGTCTAGCTTAGCGTTGCCAGCAATTCGAGACACTCGCGCCGGATTTCGGCCGCCAATGCCTCGGGGCGATGAAAGGCGACGACCTCATACAAAGCCTGGCTGTATTCGTCTCGGGCTTTGGCATATTCGTGGTGCAGCCGGGCGGCGTCGGTTTCCCACAGCTTGGCGATCTCGCGAATGGGGAGCCCCTCGCGAAACCTGAGGCGCAGCAACTCGATCCGCTTTTCAGCTGCGGGGCCCGACTGCCGCGCGTTGTTGGCCTGCTGCACCGAGGCCTCAGACAACAGCGCAGTGGCCCAGGCACGATCGAATGCGAGTTGGGGGTCGGCTTCGTCCGATTCGACCCGGTCGAAGTCGAACTCCTCAGCGGTAGAGCGTGCGTGCGCTCGAGCGCCGCGTTGTTCCCAACGCAGTGCGACATTGCGAATGATGCCGAACAAAAACGCCCGAAATCCGCCGTCGCGCCCTCGTTGGGCGCGCACCAAGGGCCCGCCTTGACGAAAACAGTCGACGAAGAACTCCTGACACGCGTCGTTGGTTTCTTGAATTAGCGGCGATCCTCTCCAGCGCGCAAGCAGATACGCGCGCACCACCGGCGCGTAGCGCCGGGTAAACGCATCTCGCTGGGCGGCCTCTCCCTGTGAGGCGGCATAAATCATTGTCCAGCAGGTGGTTTGGACACTCGCCATGCATCCAGTCTAGCTGCCGTCAAATTCGAAATACAGATCCTTCCCGAGGCACACACCGTATCCCACTTTCAGTTTGGCGTGATTGCGGTTGGCGAGTCTGTTGATTGAACCGCAGACGGTTGATCGGCACAGCCGGTAGGATCGCCAGTTTTGTCGCAAACCAACATTTCGCCTGGTGTCAGAACGTTCACGCGCTTGGTCGCACGCCATAGGTTCTTTTACGTACATCAGTTGCGCCCGTCCGTGCCAATGCGAGTCGGCACGTCGACTTGGTGGGCGACCCGTGGAACAGCTACAAGAACTGGCACAGTCGGTTGAAAAACTGCATCATCCGTCTACCAATCCGTCAATGCAGCTTGATTCCGCGGGATTACGACCGATATTTCTGGGCGACTTCTCATGGCGAGAGGTCTCGATCGAGAAGTATCGACCGTATGAATACATCCGAACAAGCTACATCTCTGAGCGCCCGCCGTCTGGGGCAGCACCAGTGGAGCCTCGTCGGCCGCCCGAGCGACGACAGCGAGTCACGGTGTTTCCCATTGGCACCGTTGCCGTTCCAGATTGGCCGGCGTGCCGGACTGTCGCTAACGCTTCCCCGACAAACCGTTTCGGGTCGGCATGCGGAACTTGTTGTTGCCGGCGGATGTCTGACGGTTCGCGACCTAGGCAGCACCAACGGCACCTATGTCAACGGAGAACGCATTCACAGCGAACGTGTGCTGGCTGATGAAGATCTTATTCAGTTCGCCGACGTACCTTTCCGTCTGATCCACTCTGCGCAACTCGACAACGGCTCACACACCCGCCGCGAGAATCTATGCGACCATGCGTTGGCACTCGTTCAGTTCGACCGACTGTTCGAAGAGCGAATGCTCATTCCACACTACCAGCCGATTATCGAATTGCACACCGGTCGCTGTGTCGCCCACGAAGTGCTGGCGCGCAGCCGACTTGTCGGCCTGGAAATGCCGAACGTGATGTTTGCAACGGCTGCACAACTCGGCTTGGCAGTCGAGCTGAGCCAATCCATCCGAGTGCTGTCGGTCGATGACTGCGGCAAACTCTCCGAGTCGCCCCACCTGTTTCTCAATACACACCCCAGCGAACTGCTCGAAACCGATCGGCTTCTTGAAGATTGTGCGGCGCTTCGGCAGCAATCGACTTCGCTACGAATCACGTTGGAGATCCACGAGGCGGCGATCACGGACGTGGTGGCGATGACCGAGCTACGGTCCCGACTCGAAGAATTGGACATCACATTGGCATTCGACGACTTCGGTGCCGGGCAGGCGCGGCTGGCTGAGCTCGCCGCGGTGCAACCCGAATACGTGAAGTTCGACCGTCGGATGATTCAACCCACAACTTCGTCCGAGTCGTCGAGAAAGCTGGTCGCCAGTCTGGTCTCGATGGTGCGCGACTTGGGCGTGCTGCCGCTGGCTGAGGGTGTCGAGACACAAAACGAAGCCGACACCTGTGTCGAAATGGGTTTCATTCTGGCGCAAGGCTACTTCTTCGGTCGCCCGAAGCCCGTCTCGACGGCGATTCGCAGCGACCAAGCCCCCTCCCTCTCCAAGTTGGGTAACCAGGATGGACCACAAACATGAACGTTGCCATTCCAGAAACGGAGCAGTTTGACGTCGACGGTGAGTTCGCGCGATCGCTCCTGGCAGAAGACGGATTTCGGCCGGTTCAGCCTCAGTCACTGCAAGAGGTCGGGCTTTCGCAGGCATTCGTCGAAGCGTTGCTGTGCAAGCATTTGAGCGTCTTTGGCACGGCGACCGGCCGTTCGCTGAGTGACCATGCCTGCCTGCCGTTTCGCCTTATCGACAAGATTCTCGATTCGCTACGAACCCGCAAGTTCATCCATCACGTTAATTCTGCTCCGTTCAACGACTACTTCTATTCACTGACCGAGCAGGGCCAGAATCGCGTTGAGAGCTTCATGCGGGAATCCGGCTACGTCGGACCGGCGCCGGTTCAACTCTCGGAATACGTGCAATCGGTTAAGGCACAGTCGATTGGGCACGAAGCGCCCGACCGAGAGAGATTAGGCAGCGCTTGCTGCGACATCTCCATCGACCCCAAGTTGTTCGACAGCCTGGGACCGGCCGTCAATTCAGGCGGCGGAATGTTTTTGTACGGTGCCCCCGGCAACGGCAAGTCGACGTTGGCCCGCCACATCACCGGCTGTTTTGGCCAGGCGATCTGGATTCCGCACGCCATCATGGTCGATGGGCACGTCATCAAGTACTTCGATCCGCAGTTTCATAAAGAGATTCCCGAGCTGGAAGACGGGCCGCTGCGAACCGCCGACGCCGATCGACGCTGGATCCGGATTTACCGGCCGACCGTTATCGTGGGCGGAGAACTCACGCTGGACAACCTCGAACTTCGCCACAATCCCGACTCCAATGTCTGCGAGTCGCCGCTGCAGTTAAAGAGCAATTGCGGGTGCTTGTTGATCGACGACTTCGGACGCCAACGAATCACGCCAGCAGACCTGTTGAATCGTTGGATCGTCCCGCTGGAGTCGCATCTCGACTTCTTGACCATGCCCACCGGCAAGAAGATTCAGGTTCCGTTCGAGCAGATCGTGATCTTTTCGACGAACCTCGAGCCGGACGATCTCGTCGACGAGGCCTTTCTGCGACGGATTCCGTACAAGATCAAGATGACCGATCCAACCGACGAAGAGTTTTACTATTTGTTCAAAATCTACTGCGAGCGATATGACTGCGAGTACCGCAAGGACGTGATTACTTACCTGCTCGATACGCACTATCGTCCATGTGGCCGTGCCAAACGGCGGTGCCATCCTCGCGACCTGTTGGCGCAGGTAAGGAACTACTGCCGCTATAGCGGCATTCCTTTGGAACTCCGCCCGGAATACTTCGACATCGTCGTTGAGAGCTACTTCGCTACCGTGCTCAAGACGGCCGAATCGTAACCAACCGAGTCGCGCCCATGGCCGCGCTCGCGGGTGCGACCGCGAATCCGCCCGGCCAGTACGCGGATTCTTCATTTGCTCGCTGTGGACAAGCCATGCCGACTATTCTGCCAAACTCAGAGAACGAGTTTTCGCGACACGAACCCATTCCGGGGTACGTCACCCAGGAATTGATCGGACGTGGCGGCTATGGCGAAGTATGGCGTGCCATCGCACCGGGTGGCTTGGCCAAAGCCATCAAGATCGTGTACGGCGACGGCGACTCGAATCACGCCATACACGAAATGCGCGCGGTGGGCCGGGTCAAAGACGTTCGACACCCACTGCTGCTCTCGATCGAACGCGTCGAATCAATCTGCGGCAACCTGGTGATTGTCACAGAATTGGGAGACGGAAATCTCAAAGACTGCTTTCGTTCGTATCGAGAGAAGCAACTTCCTGGCATTCCGCAGACGCAGCTGTTTGGAATCGGCCGCGACATTGCGGACGCGCTCGACTACATGTACTCCGAGTATTCGCTACAGCATCTGGACGTGAAACCGGAGAACATTCTCATGGTCGGCGGTCGCGCCAAGCTGGGCGACTACGGACTGGTCAAAAACCTCTACGAGCGTTCGTGCTCGCTCGTCAATGGACTCACGCCGACCTATTCGCCTCCAGAGCTGTTTGAGGGCAGGCCCTCGCGGAATAGCGACCAATACAGCTTCGCAATCTTGTACATGCAGATGCTGACGGGAGAACTGCCGTTCCTGGCAGCCACCACCGCGCAAATTGCGACACAACATCTGCAGGCGGCGCCAGATCTCTCGAGCCTTCCGAAACATCAAAGGCCAATTATTGCCAGAGCGCTGTCGAAAGATCCGGAGCAGCGCTACGAAAGCTGCCGCGCTGTAGTCGATGCGCTGGAAGCTGTCGAAGCCGCAGAAACCCCCAAACACGAAACGGCCGGCCAACCTGGCCCGAACGACGCTGCGACACCTCGCGACACGGCCGGACAGAGTTTCGGGCAGTCGCTTCCGCAGCAGCCCGCGGCTACGCCCATGCGGCAGGTCGCCGGCCAAGCGAGCCGGGTCGAAACTGATGACGTTGACCCTTCCGCATCGCGCGGCAGGGCAGACGCCGAAGCACTGTGTCCCACGGTCGTCGTCGGTGTGGGCAGCACCGGTGGTGCGGTGCTCGAGAGGTTTCTGACCAGAATCCGCGATCGAGTCGGTCCACTCGCCGATTCCAGTTGGCTCCAGGGACTCGTCATCGACACCGACGGCAAGCAACTCAACGCGCTGGTCGAGTCGAACCCGCTCATGCAGGATGTGCGCACCGTTCCGATTCTGCTTCAAAAGGCCGAGTCCTACACGCGGCAGTCGGCCAGCGTGCTTCGCTGGTTGGACCGACGCTGGTTCTACAATATTCCGCGCGATCTATCGACATCCGGCTTGCGCCCGCTGGGACGACTGGCTTTCGTGACGAATCCGAGCCGCATCAAGGATGCGATCGCCAGTGCCATTTCGCTGGCCACAAGCGCCCAACCTCCGAGCGATTCCATTCAGCGTCTGGGCCTCCCGTACCAACCGGTCGGATGCCGCGTCATCATCGTCGGATCGATTGCCGGCGGAACCGGTGGCGGCACAATGCTGGATCTGGCCTACGCAGTTCGGACGGAGCTGAAGCGCCGGCAACTGTGCGACGAAGACGTACAGGGTGTCTTGCTCCACTCGACGCCCCGGGGGAACAAAGAGCGCGACCGGGCAATCGCCAATACTTACGCCACACTCCGGGAGCTCAACCACTTCAGCCGACCCGGTAACTTTTATCCCGGCGAGCCGGCACTCGACGTCCCGCCTTACCACGGCGACAACTCCCCATTCAGCACGACGTACTTTGCCACCCTGGGTGAGAATCTTGGTCCGGCCGAGTGGCGGACTGCCACCGAACGGGTCGCGGAGTGGCTGTTCTGCTCCAACGTCACGCCGGCGCGGCAACTGTTGACCGCCGCAGGTCCGGACAATGAACGATCACCTGAGCAGGTGCTGCTGCATTCATTCGACGTCGTCGAGCTCGGCGCCGGCGGCGGCGAGACAATCGCGCATGTGGCACGGCAGGCCGCTGCAGACGTCATCAAACTCTGGAGGGATGGGCGAAACGCCCAATGGGATCACAATCAAGGCACGCTCTCTGCTCCAACCAAGCTGCTCGACACGATTTCACAAATTCCACTCAGCAACACCCGCTCCGAGCAGGAAGACGCCACAATCAGCGGCCAGCTCGAAAGTTTCGGCCTGGTGATGGACGAACTCGTGGGCAGAGCGTGCGAAGTGGCGCAGCTCGAACTGGGAATGAGTGAGAACACCAAAGAAAACGCCATCGAGCGAATCGTGGAAGAAACGCTCGGCGGAGTTTCAGACGATTCCGACGTGGACAGAGAGCGAGTCAATGCCGCCATCAAAACACTCGATCGTTTGCTACACGGCGGCAGCCGCGACAACGAGCTGGATCAAGACACTTTCGAGTCATTATACGATCGTCTGATCGCCAGACTCGCGGTCCGCGACAACCAGGGGACCGCCAAGCTGTTGGAGTGGCTCAGGAACTTGGTCGACGTTCCCGCGGAGCGTGTTGACGGTGTTCGATACACGGCAAATGTCGTGCGTAGGTTGATTCAAGAGTTGCAAGACGATGTAAATTTGCAGGCTGGCTGCCACCGCGAAAAGTCGCTGGAGACCGCAGTCACTATGCGCGAAGTCGATGCTGTGGCATACGAAAAAGCAACGCCAAAGCGCTGGCTGGCGAGACGTCGCAGCCTTCGCGATATGCTCAAGCTGCTTCTCGTGCAGTATGTCGAGCAATGCATTGAAGAAGTCGTCTTGAACGCCGTCCTCAAGCAGCTACGCGTGATCGATGCCGAGGTCACATCGATCATTGAGCGGGCCAACGAAATGTCCCGGCAACTCGGTCAACTCTCCGATCGCTTGGGGCAATCCTTCGACGTCACGCTGGACCACGATTCATCCGTCCCGTCGTCAGTCTTCAAGTACCAACGGTTCCTGCTGGAGTCCTTGCTCGCCAAGAGAAGCGACTTGGCACGCGCGGTCGAGGTTGATATCGACCAAAATGTCCTGTCAGGCGGACGGGGCCTGCAACGGTTCATGGCAGGCGCCACAGACATCTCCCATTCGCTGATCGAACCGTTGAAACAAGCGTCGCGAATGGCTGTGCTACGGTGCATTGCTGAACTCAACAAGCAACTCATCGAAGGCACGTCATCCCCCGACATCGGTCGACAGGTCGATCTCGCTGAAATACTAAAGCAAATCGTGGCCGGCGACGAGAAACAGCGCGTCGTCATCGTTCCCGATGAGGTCGATTGCGGATCCCTGCAACAGGAACTGAGGACGGCGCTTGGATCAGCCGCGATCTGCTCCGGCCGCACCAGCGAGATCACTGTGTGTAGCGGCCACAACCTGCCGTCACTCCAAACTGTTGCCGACGAAGTAGCCCATGGAATCGACATGTTCAAAGAGCTGTCGAGCCGCCTGTTGACCCGCGTCGACGTCCGCTGGGATGCGATTACCGACGTCGCGCCGCCGCAAACGCCCCCCCCTGCAGCCGATGCGGGTGAACCGGCGACGTTCACACAGACCGCGCCGGTAGCGAGTTTGCAGCAGTCATAATTCCTGCTGATCTGCCGCCTCGCAGCTGCTAAAGCGAGCTGGCTCCGCCAGCACTGATCGATGCAATCGTCTGCCGGTGCGCGGCTCTTGGCAATCAACGACCGGTCTCGTTCCCACCCAGCGGGCTTCGCAACTTTCGGCAGCGGGGCCGCCCGGCTAGACTGGGGAATAGATAGCGAAGTCCAGTTCGGTCCGATCGTAGCAGCGGTCCGATTCTGCCATGTGCCAAGTCTTTCAGAAAAGGTCAGCCGAATGGTATTCACACGACCGAGTGCACGCTTGAATGGAACGACGCGTGGATCTTTGGGCTTCACGCTTGCACTGTTAATCGTTTCTATGACGGGTGCATCACAGGCCGCCGAGTGGACGACGTATCGCAACGATAACAACCGCAGCGGTGCGACAGCCGAGAACCTGCAGTTCCCTCTGAATGCGATCTGGAACGACTCCGCTCCGGGCGTTCCGAAGACGGCCTGGTCGGGACCGGACCGCCGCGTAATCGAACGAAAGGAACTGCGTCACAGGGTCCGGTTCGACGACGCCTTTCAGGTTGTCGCCGGTGCTGGCCATGTCTACTTCGGATCGACGGTCGACCATCAGTTGCATTGTCTGGACGGCACGACCGGCGACGAGGTTTGGACGTTCTTCACCGGCGGACCGATTCGACTGGCGCCCACGCTGCTCAAAGATCGCGTGCTGTTCGGCTCGGACGATGGCTATGTCTACTGTCTGAATGCCCAGACTGGCGACCTTGTCTGGAAGCTACGAGCCAGCCCTGATGACGAATGGCTGTTGGCCAGAGGCGAGATGATTTCACAGTGGCCGATCCGCACCGGCGTATTGGTGCATCAAGGGGTCGCCTACTTTGGTGCGGGGATCTTTCCGCACGACAACGTGTTCTTGTATGCGGTCGAGGCGACCAGCGGGCAAGTCATCTGGAAGCGGGACAACATCAGCCAGGAACAAGCCACACGCAACGATCTCTCGCCGCAGGGATACTTGTTGGCAAACGACGATCTGCTGGTGGTCCCTTCAGGCCGCTCACTACCGGCCGTCTTCGAGAGGGCGACGGGCGAATTCAAACACAAACGGCGCCCCTCATGGCGCCGCGAAGCAGGCGGCGTGGTCGGCGGCACACGCGCCGTGTTGGCCGACGACCAAATCTATGTCGCCGGCCCCCATCATATGTTGGCGATCGACCAACACACAGGTGACGTCGGCGGTGGATATTTCCATGGCCGCGAGATCGCTGTCTTCGAAGGCGACGCTGTGATGGCCAACGGCGAAGCCATCATGCGCGTCCGCCGAAGCGAGTACGCCGAGGCCAGCCTCAAACACCAGGACCTCCGCATGGAGATCTATAGCCTGACGCGAAAACTCCGCGGCGCGGGTGACGAACAAGCCAAGCAAGAGCTGCAGGGCCAGATCGACGCCTTGCAGAAGCAGGCTGACCAATTGGCCAAAACCGGCGTGATCTGGCAAACCGATTCGACATCCGAGTCGACAATCATCGTGGCCGGGAACGCGGTCATCGTTGGTGGCGAAGGACGCGTTGAAGCGTTCAATGCGGCTGACGGCGAGCCAGTTTGGAACGCCGAGGTGCGGGGTGAAGCGCGGGGATTGGTGGTCGCAGACGGACGCCTGATCGTCAGCACAACCACCGGCGATACATACGGCTTTGCACACTCTCCGTCTTCTGCGGACGAACCGGCGGTGGCCGCCGATGAGGCTGCCTCACCATTCCCGCAAGATGAGCAGTCCGAACTCTACGTGACCGCTGCAGAACAGATTCTGGCGAACTCGAAAGTCAATCGCGGATTCTGCCTGATCATTGGGGCGGCTGAGGGCCGCTTGGCCTACGAATTGGCCAAGCGTAGTGCCTTGAAGATCTACGGCGTCGAGCCGGACGCCGACAAAGTGCAAGCGGCACGCCGGAACCTGTCACAGGCTGGACTCTACGGACATCGCGTCACGATTCATCAGGCCGACGTAGCGGACATTCCGTATTCGAACTACTTCGCCAACCTCATTGTCTCCGACACGTTGCTGACAAGCGGCAAATTGCCCGGCGACCCGCTGGTGCTCGGTCGCCACTTGAAACCCATTGGCGGCGTCTTTTGTCTCGGCCGTCCGGCTGGCGCAGTTGAAACCAACCCAACCGTCTCGGAAGTTGCCCGCTGGATGGAGAAGCTGAAATCGATCGAGCCAGCGAGCGAGATGTCGATCCGCACCGCGGGCTCCTGGGTATTGGCCGAGCGTGGCCGATTAGAGGGATCGGCCGACTGGACGCATCAATACGCCAACGCCGGCAACACGGCCACAACTGAAGATCGTGTGGTCAAAGGGGGACTGGGCGTGCTGTGGTATGGCGACCCCGGCCCCGGAAAGATGGTCAATCGCCACGAAGGTGCGGTTGGTCCATTGGCCGTCGATGGTCGCCTGATCGTCCAGGGCGAGGACAGCGTGATGGCCTACGACTCCTACAACGGCGCGTTCCTATGGGAACGCAAGAATCCGGAATCGAACCGTACCGGCGTGTTCAAAAACGAGAACCCGGGCAATCTTGTCGCGGGAGCGGGTCGCGTTTTCGTGTTGGTCCGCGAAAAGTGCTTGCAGATCGACGCCGCAACCGGAGAAGTGCAAGCCGAACTGACTCTGCCGGAGTCGAAGGCCGAAAACTACCAGTGGGGCTATCTGGCCTATCAGGACGGGCTGCTATTCGGTACGGCGACGGTTCGCGAAGAGATCGAGCGCAAGTTGCGCCGCCGGGGTAAGGCTTCGAAGGACTCCACCGACGCCATCTTCGCAATTGACGTGGAGACCGGCAAAGAGGTCTGGACCTACGAAGGCCAGAACATCGTGCATCACACGATTGCGTTGGGGCCTGGGCGGGTGTACTTCATCGACAGCACGATTTCCAGCGATGAGCGTGCGGCCCTCTTGCGTGACGACAAGTCCGATCTCGAGCAACTCTCCCCGGAAGAGGCCAAACAAGCAGAAGAACGTTTGAAGAACCTTGACGTCCGACTCGCCGTCGCCATCGACGCCCAAACGGGAGAACAAATCTGGTCCAAGGCCGTCGACGTGACCGATTGCAGCGAAATCGGTACCGGCGGCGGCAAACTGACCCTCTTGTATCAGAACGACGTCTTGCTGCTGTGTGGCGCCAACGCCAACGGCCACTATTGGCGGCAGTTTCTTTCCGGTGAATTCAAGGAGCGCCGCTTGGTGGCACTTTCGGCCGACGACGGGCACCGGTTGTGGGCCAAAGACGCCAACTATCGGCACCGCCCGATCATCATCGAAGACCGCGTGATCGCCGAGCCCTGGGGTTACGACCTCTACACCGGCGCCCAGCAGATGCGATCGCACCCGCTGACCGGCGAGGCCGTGCCGTGGAGCATCATGCGCGACGGCCATCATTGCGGCATGATGACCGGCAGCCCCGGCATGCTCATGTTCCGCTCTGGCTTCACCGGATTCTACGACCTGGAAGAGAATTCCGGCACGCGTCATTTTGCGGGGCATCGGACCGGATGCTGGATCAACGCCATTCCAGCAGGCGGCCTGGTTATGGTGCCGGAGGCCAGCGCCGGCTGCGTTTGCTTGTTCTCGATTGCGGCCACCATCGTTATGGAACCGCAGCAGACCAAGAATTACTGGACGAGCTACAGCCTGGTGGGCGACCCGAAGCCGGTCAAGCATATGGCACTCAATTTGGGGGCGCCCGGCGATCGACAGGATGCCCGCGGAAATGTGTGGTTCGCCTACCCGCGTCCCAGACCATCCAAAGAGACCGGGCTCGACTTCAAGCTCGACCTGGAACCGACGTTGCTCGAAGGAGGTGGATACTCCAGTCTCAACGCCAAAGCGACCACGATCGAAAACGGTGATCCGGCATGGTTGTTTGCTTCTTGGGGCCGCGGTATCTCCCAATACAAGATTCCGTTGTTGGCAAGCGACGACGCGCTGACGACGTACACGGTCAAACTCTATTTCGCCGACCTCGATGCCGATGCCAAACCGGGCAACCGCGTGTTCGACGTACGACTGCAAGGGAAGACAGTGCTGGAAAACTTCGACGTCGTCGCCGAAGCGGCCGGACCGAGCAAGGCCCTCGTGCGCGAGTTCAAAAACATCAGCGTTGCCGACCAGCTGACGCTCGAACTCACGCCCAAGGCATCGGACCCTTCAGACGCCCAGATGCCCATCCTCAATGCGATTGAAATCGTGCGGAGCGGGCCGGCCGGCAAGAAGCAGGCGGCCAACTAATCACGCGCCAGATCTCCCATCCTTGAGCGGGGTTCGCGGGCGCACATTGAGCTGCAACCTAACCGACAGGAATATCCAGAAAAAGGGCTCCCATGCACCATCATTCGAATCTGTCTCGGGCGGCCCGATTCATGGTCACCGTAGCGTTCGCCAGCCTGCTCTGCGGATCGGTGGCCTGGGGTGCTGAACTTCCCGACCCGGCCAAACCGGGTCAGTATCCTGTGGGTGTGACAACGATGACTCTGGTAGACCACAGCCGGACAGATGCCAAGACTGGTGGTTCGCGCTCGTTGTTGACAGAAATTTGGTACCCCGCAGTCGACGAGGCACGCCACCTTCCGAAGAACAAGTTCTCTGATTTCTTGATGCGCGGTCAGGTCCCGGTCTATCGGGCGGCACTGGAATTCGCCTTCCAAGCCAACGCCAGCAACATTGATGAGCAATTTCAGAACCAAGCCGTCCGCGACGCACACATCCGCGACGGCAAGTTTCCATTGATCGTCTTCTCGCACGGAAACCGCAGCATTCGCATGCAAAGCACGTTCTGGTGCGACCATATGGCTTCGCACGGATACATCGTCGTCGCCGCCGACCACACCGGGAACAGTGCCGTGACAGTTGTCGACCGCAAGTTGGTGCTGTTCGACAAAGATGGCGTTGAGGGTGCACAGGTCGAACGACCACGCGACGTTCGTTTTCTGATCGATACGATGCACCGCTTTGGCGGCGGCGAAGACAGCCGATTCGCCGGTCGAATCGACATCGACAATGTCGGAGCGGCCGGACATTCCTTTGGCGGCTACACAGTGACGCGGGCCATCGAGATTGACCCGCGCATCAAGGCCATCGTTCCCATGGCCTCGACTACGGATCTCCAGCGCGACAACCACGCGACACCCGTCATGATGATCTTCGGAACCGAGGACGCCACCCTCGGACTGGAGCGCAACGAGAAGATCCGCCAATACTATGCCGCTACGCAGGGCCCGCGGTATCTCGTCGAGATCCTCGACGCCGGCCACTTCAGCTTCTCTGACATGTTCCAATTCAAGCCCGACTTCGGCGACGGCGTCGGGAAAGGGGAGCGGATTACCAAACCTGGCGAGGCCGTCGAGTACCTCGACATGCAGACGACCTACGACATCATCAACTCCTACAGTACGGCCTTCTTTGGGCTGTTTCTCAAGCAGCACGAAGGCTATCGCGACTTTTTGAAGGCGAACCACTTCGCCGAAATCGTCAGCCACGACCACGGGCAAGCCGGCACGCAACCGACGGCGGTTGGCGCAGGAAACTGAAAATCGCCTGGCGGACGAAAAGTTCCAGCCCGAGGGCTCAATTGACCCAGAAGGCGATGTACCAGTCGGCAAGACGCCGGCACCATTCGAATTGGACCACCGCCCAACTCACCGGCCCGTAGATGATGCCGTAGGCTTTTTGGGGCCAACCTTCGAGATAACCATGTCTCTGCAGCCACACGGCCGGCCCGATACTGAGCGGGTAGACCACCAACACCAACAAGCCCGCTAGCAACGTCGTCCAAACAGTGCGAGGGCGGTTCATGGAGTTCTCGTTTGCCCGTTCGAGCGGCTGGCACTCGAAAAACGTCACCGCTCTGACAGAGGCCGTGGCACCGTATTATACATGGCACTGTGCACCCATTGAGCCGTCCATCAGGCGCCACGACCATTGTCTCTGATTCTCAAAAATCCGCATAGTGTGCTGGCGGCGCTCAGAACCCGCCCTGAAGCTGTCCACGAGGTCCGTATTTACGCGTCAGCAGCCGGCGGAGCGTGGGATGAAGTTGTGGCACTCGCCAAGGACCAGAGAGTCCGAATCCGGCGCAATGCCGAGCGCCATGAAGGTGGCAGACGACGTCGGCAGCCCGAGCGAAGCGGCCGCACTGGAGCGGCCGAGGCCACAGTCTCAGAACGATCGGACATCGATCTCCGGAAACTCTTCGCATCCCTCGACAATGGGCTTGAGCCTCGGCAGCTCTGGCTCGCGCTGGACCGCTTGCAAGACCCACAAAACGTGGGCGCGGTGTTTCGCTCAGCGGCATTCTTCGGTGTTCGAGGAGTCATCCTCTCACGTGACAAGTCAGCCCCCATCAACGCAACGGTCTACGACGTCGCCTCCGGAGGCATGGAGTACGTGCCTTTTTCAGTGCAGACGAACCTCAGCCGGGCGCTGGACGCCGCCAAGCAGAAAAACGTGTGGGTCCTGGGAGCCTCCGAACACGCCGAAGTTGACGTGGCCGAAGTCGACAGCGACCGTGCGTGGCTCTTGGTGTTAGGCAACGAGGAGAAGGGTCTACGTCGCCTGACTCTCGACAAATGCGACAATCTCTGCCGACTCACACCGCGCGGCTCGGTTGGTTCGCTCAACGTGTCTGTCGCCGCCGGATGCCTGATGGCCGCATTGACGGCCTCAACGCCAGAGGCGTAACTGGGTCAGCCGCCTTACTCCAAAGCCTCTGCTCGCACGAATTCGACGATGACCGAATTCACCCAACCCGAACTCTACGAGGCCGTCCAACGCTACGAGCGCGACCGCGAGCAACTGATGGCCGAGGCTGAAGCGGCCGTCGTCAACTGGCGATTCGCCGACGACCAGATGTGCAGCCCTCTGCCTCACTACGACGCGATCGAGTATCGGGCTTCGGGTGGCCACTGGTATGCTGCAAAGAGACGGTGGTACGAACGAGACCCGCACACAGTATGTTTCGAGCATGGTTTCGACGTCGACGGTCGAATCCGCCTGATTCGGCGCACTCAGGGTTGGGTTGCAACGCTCTTCTGTTACTCCGCGGACATGGTCGACCGCATCCGCTACTACGGCCAAAGATGGGAACCGCAGTTGGAGCGCTATCTTCTGCGGGATGGGCGAACGCAAGAGCTATATCACTACACGCTCAACCCACATCAATACCATCACGAGAAATTCAGCTACGACGGAAATCGGTGTATCGAGTCGGTGGAACGTGGGCGGTATCTCGACACCCGCGAACGTGGATGGGTCGACAGCACAATCGTGACGATTCGCCGTTACGAGCACGACTCACTGGGCTTGGTTCGAGCCTTCGAGGAGATGGGGTCTTGGGGCAACAAGCTGGTTTATGTACGCCCATTGTCCGAATCTCGCAGGCTCAAACGAGAGTATCGCCGTCCGTTTGTCGGGTATAGCTTCATCCCCTCTGCGCAGGGGGCCGACCCTGCGGCAGCTGTCAGTGCCGACGCCTACGGCCTGGAGATGAACATCGATGACGAATGGCCGATCGACACTGTTGTGCTAGTCGGTGCTGAGCATCTTCGCTCAATTGCCAACGGTGACCTGACAAAGAGAGGAACGGTCCACGTCGGTGCTGCGAACGGCGACTTCAAGTCAGTCCGCGGCTCGGGAGGCAAATGGGTCCTGCTCGACGCCCGTAGCCCCGACCTCAGCATCGTTGAGGCGATGCGTGCGGGGTTGAACGTGGTGCTGCTGTTGGACGGACCCGAACAACTCTCTCAAGCCGTCGCCGTCGTTAGGAAACTGCCCCACAAGCGCATCGTGTTCGCCGTTCGCCTGGCGCACGGCACGTCACCTCAGACTGCGCAACAAGCTGCGCAGGCGGTTCGAACCGCTCTCGGCAAGTTCCGACTGGCCAAGAGTCGCGTCGTGATTGTGCCACCCGACGATGAGACCAGTGTGGACTATGCCTATGTCTCGCAGCCCGACGTTGATGGTGCTTTCTTGCCAGCAGCCAACTTCGCTTCGGCCATCGAGATACTCGCGCAGCTCGCGCTCCACCACTCGGCTACCGGGCCACCCGATGCGGAGCTCGCCAAGGGCCCACTCGACTGGATTACCTATCTTTTCCGAGCATGGGCGGCGTCTGGGCCACGTCTTTGGTGAAATCCACCGCAGTCCAGGCTTGCGATTTGACAAATCCCGCAATGTCACAAGAATTGGCTGAACCAGCCTTGGCAGCAGGAATTCACGTATGCCGAAACAGTCTTTGAGAGTCGGGATCTGGGCAATTGTTGCGGTCGCCGTCGCCGTTGGCGCGGCCGCCTACATGAGATTTCGCCGTCCGCCCGTAGCGCCAGTGGCGGAGGTGGCTTTCGACGGAACTCGGGCGTTTGAAGAACTTCCTGCTCCTGTGTTCGCCCCCGACGATTGGCCCGGTTGGCGCGGTCCGCGTCGTGACGGTGTGCATGCGGATGTCCAACCGCCACTGAATTGGACGCAGGAGAGCATTGTTTGGAAATCAGAAGTCCCCGGTCGCGGGCACGGTTCGCCAATCATACTCTCCGGTCGGGTCTACCTGCCGACTGCCGACGCCGCGTCCCAAGAACAATCAGTATTGGCATACGACTTGGCGACCGGCGAGACGCTCTGGCAAAGAAAGGTGCACGATCACGGCTTCGATCCGAGCGTGCACAACAAGAACACCCAAGCTTCGAGCACCCTGGCGACCGATGGGGAGCACCTGTTCGCCGCCTTTCTGCACGACAATTCGATCTGGCTATCGGCGTTGAATCTCGACGGTGAGTTGCAGTGGCAAATGAAATTGGGCGGCTTCGCTTCGCGGTTCGGATACGCGGCCTCACCCGTCGTGCATGGTTCATTGGTGATTGTCGCCGCCGATCACGAAGACGGCGGTTTCCTGGCAGCCTTGCACCGCGAGACCGGCGACATTGTCTGGCGGAAGCGAAGGCACGCGGCCGCCTCCTACGCGACGCCCAACGTGATTCGAATCGGCGACCGCGATCAACTGCTCATCTGTGGCGGGCGGCAAATTGACAGCTACGAACCGGCGACAGGCGAACTGATCTGGTCAGTCGAAGGTACCGCCGAGGCTTGCGTCGGCAGCCCCGTGAACGACGGCGAATTGGTCTTTGCCAGCGGCGGATACCCCGAACAGGAAATCGTTGCCATCCGTGCTACCACGGGTGAGGTTGTATGGCGCAACAGCACCAAGAGCTACGTCCCTTCGTTGCTGGCCCACGACGGGCTCGTCTACCAGCTTCAGGATGACGGCATCGTACGCTGTTACCACGCCGCCGACGGCACGGAAGCCTGGAAGAAGCGGCTGGGCGGAAAGTTCAGCGCTTCACCGTTGCTGGTCGGCAACGCTATTTTCCTGTGTGACGAAGCCGGCAAGGTTACTGCGTTCGAGGCATCGGGTGAGGCTTACCGTCAACTCACCACGAATACGCTGGGCGAAGAAATCATGGCCACGCCCGCGATCACCGGCGACCGGCTCGTCCTCCGCGTTGCTAATGGCAGCGGCTCCGATCGCACCGAGTTGCTGTACTGCCTGGCGTCCGAACCGGCGTCCGATGAACCGTCGGCCGAAGCGGCGGATTGAACGCCGCAGTCCGACTCCTGCGAATGGTGGTGAACCTGCTCAGTGGCCCGCGTTCGGCCCGATTGCACGAACAGCCAAGTGATCGACAAGCCTCAGTGCGCGGAACGTGAGCGTTTGGCGCACTGCGACTGGAGCGACTATGGTAAGTGCGATCCATACATTCCAGAATTCGATTCTCTACCGCCGTTTCGAAGCAGATGATCCACAATCACAATTGAAACACTCGATCCGTTGAGGAATCACCATGAGCGATCTCGTCTTGTTGTCCACGGAAGGCGACGTGGCAGTTGTCACGGTTAACAATCCGCCCGTCAACGCTCTGAGTCCCGGAGTTCCTCAAGGCATTGCCGAGCGCGTCAAACAGGCCCAACAAGAAGATGCGGTTAAGGCGATCGTTCTGATCGGCGGTGGGCGGACTTTCATCGCCGGGGCCGACATCAATGAATTCGGCAAGATTCGCGCGGGTGACAAACCGGCCGATCTCGGCATCCATCCGATCCTGGAGACGATCGAAAACTGCCCGAAGCCCGTGGTGGCGGCGATTCATGGTACGGCATTCGGGGGCGGACTCGAATTTGCAATGGCCTGCCATTATCGCGTGGCCGTTCCCGCGGCCCAGGTTGGTCAGCCGGAGGTCAAGCTGGGCATCATTCCGGGTGCCGCCGGTACCCAACGCCTGCCCCGTTTGGTGGGTGTTCCCAAGGCGGCCGAGTTGTGTGCGGTGGGGAATCCGATCAATGCCGCTGAAGCTTTGGAATTGGGTCTTCTGGACAAGGTCGTGGATGACAACCTGCAGCAGGGGGCGGTCGCCTTCGCACGCGAACAAGCCGCTTCGGGCCAGCCGCCCCGCAAGACTTGCGATTTGGACGATCGATTGGGCGATGCGGATCAAAACGCCGCCGCGCTGGAGCAGCTCCGCAAGACGATCGCGAAGCGGGCTCGCGGCTTGTTGGCGCCGATGCATGCCATCGAAGCGGTCGCCGCCTCACAGACATTGTCATTCGCAGAAGGCATCAAACGCGAGGCAGAGTTGTTCCAGCAATGCCTGTTCTCCGAGCAGTCGGCGGGAATGATCCACGCCTTCTTCGGCGAGCGGGTCGTCTCCAAGATTCCGGACATCCCCAAAGACACGCCGCTGATCGACGTCAAGCAAGCCGCCGTCGTGGGAGCCGGAACGATGGGTGGCGGCATCGCGATGTCCTACGTTAACGCCGGCATCCCAGTCGTCCTGAAAGAAGTCGACCAGGAAGCCCTAGACCGGGGACTCGAGCGAATTCGCAGCAACTACGAAATCACCACCCAAAGGGGTAAAATTTCGGCAGACGACGCCCAGAAGCTGATGTCGATGATCACGCCGACGCTCGACTTCGACGATCTGAAGGAAGCCGACATTGTCGTCGAAGCGGTGTTCGAGAACATGGAGTTGAAAAAGAAGGTCTTCGGCGAGATCGATGCGGTGGCCAAGCAAGGTGCCCTGCTCGCATCGAACACATCAACTCTGAACATCGATGAAATCGCTGCGTCGACGAAACGGCCCGAGATGGTCATTGGGCACCACTTCTTCAGCCCGGCCAACGTCATGCGACTGTTGGAGATCGTCCGCGGCAAGGAAACGACAAAAGAAGTCATGGCCACCTCGATGGCTTTGGCCAAGCGTCTCCGCAAGGTGGGTGTGCTGGTCGGCAATTGCTGGGGATTCGTCGGCAACCGCATGTTCGGTCCGTACATGCGCGAAGCCGAGTATCTGATTGAAGAAGGCCCGACGGTGCAGGAAATCGACAAGGCCCTGTACGACTTCGGCATGGCGATGGGGCCACTGGCAGTCGGTGATCTGGCGGGGCTCGATGTCGGCTACAAAGTCCGGCAGGAAGCGAAACACCTGATCCCTGAAGGAATGCGGCCGCAGATCGTCTGCGACCGTCTGGTCGAAATGGGCCGGCATGGCCAGAAAACCGGCGCTGGATGGTACAAGTACGAACCGGGTGCGCGGGCCGGTGCACCAGACCCCGAGGTCGAAAAAATCATCGCCGATTATGCCAAGGAAGCAGGCATCGAGCAGCGCCAGGTTTCGGCCGACGAGATCGTCGAGAGGACGGTCTACGCCCTCATTAACGAAGGGGCCGACATCCTCGAGGAAGGTTTTGCGCTGCGTGCCGTCGACATCGACATCGTGTATCTGTACGGCTACGGCTTCCCCGCCCGCCGCGGTGGTCCAATGCACTACGCCGACACAGTGGGACTGAAGAAGGTCTACGACCGAGTCTGCCAATTCGAGAAAGAGCAGGGCTTCTGGTGGAAGCCGTCGCCGTTGCTAAAGAGGCTGGCCGAGTCCGGACAGACGTTCGCCGACTACGACAAGGAGAAGATGGCAGGTTGAGCCACACAGAAGAGCGAAACCGGCCCAAACTGCGCCTGAAAGGGGATCTAGATCCTACCCGGGATAATCGTGGCGGCTGTCCGACGCTGTTCGGCCTTTGTACGTCGTATCTACGCCGCCGGAACCCGCTACGTTTGTTTTCAAATGCGATCTAGTCCGAGTCCACGACGCGCCCTTCGCCGCCTCGGTGATAGTATTCTCCCAGCGCCATCATCAGCTCCAAGGCGAGTAGATCGGCACGGGCCATCACGTGGCGCGCACTGCGGTTGCCCAGACCGTCAACCAACGCTTCCACCCGTTCCAAGTGCAAATCGAGCGCTTCGCGCGGGCTGAAGCCGGCTTGGGCCACCATTTCGCCAAGCTTAGCTATGTCCGATCCGAGGCTTCCCGAACCCATGATCACATAGGTCCTCAGCAACTCGTGGTAGTATTCGTTGAGTTCCGGAGGCAATTGCGTTTCGCGCCGCAATTCGTGAATCATCTGCCGCTGTTGCCGCAGCAGATGTTCCGCCTCATCCCGCTCCCGCGACAGTCGTCGCCGGTCTGCCACAGCCAGTCGGTGATTCTCGCGCAGTTGTTCGGCCCGCTGTATTGAGCGGACAATCATTGGAGCCAAGGCCTTCGATTCGGCTGGAACTGCCGCGATGACGATCTCACAATCGAGCCTGCAGGCTTCGGTCCAATAGCCGTCGTCGAGCGTCGGAGCCACAACCATCACGGGGTCGTTGTAGCCTCCGGTTCGCAATACCTCGACCGCGGCCAGATCGACACGTGGAGCCGTCGAACCGGCATCCGACTTGCCGTGGGCCACCACGACGACATCAAAATGCCGGTCTCGCATAGCCGTCAGTGCTTGGCTGGCCGAGGAAACCCAGCACAGTTCCGGTTCCTGGCAGCCTTCATGTCCAAAGGCCAGCGTCAAGCTGACCCATGACGGCTCGCTGGAGGCGACCCACAGCAATCGTATTCTTGGGGGGAGTGGTCCGCGCAGCGAATCGCCACTCATCTGTGGAGTTGCTGAAGCCGCGGTGGCATCCATTCCAGTCTCCGATGCGGCGATCGCCTGTCCCGAAAAACCCGTGGCTATATAGGGGGTTAGGCCTCCATGTGTCAAGTTGAAGCGTGGCACCACTGAACCCATAACTACGCGGGCCGGTTGCCGCAACCTCTCCAGGCACAGCAGCTTGTGTCGCGCGGCACGCTTTGATACGGTCGCGGATGCCTTGGCAACCGTTCGTGGGCAGCCCGTGTTACGGATGCTTGTGGACGACTGTTTCGGCCTGTTTCTACGATCGCCTGCAGGAACGTTGGTTGTGGCAAAGATCTACTATGTCGGTGATTGGGCGGTGCTATTGGGCCCGGTCTATTCGGAGTCTCCATTCAGCCACGAAACCAAAGGGACTGAGGTCTTCAACTACGGACGCTGGCTCAAGGAGGCCATCGAATCGACCGGCGAGCATCAAGTAGAAAGCGTCCCGGCATGGGACTTCTATCGCTTGGCCCCCGGACGATACGAACAGGTTCTGCGGGATTTCGACATCGTAATTTTCTCTGATGTCGAAGCCAAGAACTTTCAATTGTCGCCTGACTTCTTCGACAGGAGCCGAATGGGCGCAGCGCCGTTGACCTTTCCCGACCGGGTCCGTTTGACCGTGGAAGCGATTCACGACGGTGCGCGGGTGATGTTTCTGGGGGGCTGGTTGAGCTTCAACGGGGAAATGGGCAAGGGCGGTTGGGGCCGAACCGGACTGCGCAATGTCCTGCCACTGGAGTGTCTGGACTACGAAGATCTCCGCGAGAGTACCGAGGGATTTACAGCAGAGCCTGTCGTCGATGTCCACCCGATCTTCGACGGAGTCGACCTGTCGTCGCTGCCGCCGGTGCTGGGCTACAACATCGTGCGCGAGAGGTCTGGTTGCACCGTGCTGGCCCGGTGGAAAGAAACGAACGACCCCATGCTGACGGCCGGAGAGTTCGGCAAGGGAAAGACACTCGCCTACACATCCGACCCGGCTCCTCATTGGGGCTGCAACTTCGTGTATTGGGACAGCTACGCAAGATTCTGGTTGAACACGTGCGACTGGCTGTTGAAGTGACCGGTTCGCGCCTGTTGCGTCATTCAACATCCAGAGATCTGACGACAATGCCACAATCGTCAGCAGCAAATTGGCTCTACGTGTCTACGCTGGCCGCTACCCTTCAGTGCTTGATTGGGCTGGCCGGAGTTGCTGCTGACGAGCCCGCAACGTTGCCGAACCTGCCCTATCACCTGACAGCCAGGCCATGGCGACCCAAAGACATACCGCGCGACAGCTACCTTGACGCAGTCGAAGGGCTCTGTCGCTTTGCGGCCAGGCAACAAGACGAACGTGGGGCGATCGTCGATCCGTACCTAAGGCGTGAGCACCAGTATTCGACCCCGTATTTCGCTGCCGCTGTCGGCGTGTTGCTGCAGTCGGGTCGAGGCGATCAATTGCGGGAAGCCGGGGTGCAGGCCATGGAACACTCCACGGCCTGCCTGGCCGGTGGATGGCAAAGCATTCCGGACGCACACGGCGAATTCTTCCTCGCGCCTCTTACCGCCGCTTTGCCGATGTATCGCCCACATGTTGATGCGGCAATCTATGGCCGATGGGGCAAGCGGCTCAAGGTGCCGGTCGGGCGGATCATGCGGGATCAACACGGGCGCATCAACAATTGGCGGACGTATGCCATCAAGGGAGAATGGCTCCGCTATCGAGAGGGACTTGTCAGTCGTGCCAGCGCAGTGAAGTTGTTCGAGGACGCGTGGCTCAACCGATCTCAACGCGAACGGATCATTGGGGATCGGTGGAACATGTACCAGGATTGGAGCAGCGACCCACAATCACATGCCGTCGAGGCCGTCGGTCGCGGAAACCTACTAGGACTGATCGCCTCCGGGTACGACGGCCCGCACCGCGACGAGTTGCGAAACGCGGTCGAACGAGGTACTCGCGCGTCGTTGTTCTTCCAGGATCCGTCGGGCCAGTGTCCACCGAACGGTCGAACTGACAATCATGTATTCAACGATGTTCTGTATCAACTGGCGTTTGAAACGATGGCCGAGCGCGCATGGGAACGCGGCGATGAGCAGTGGGCGGGCCGGTATCGCAGTGCGGCGCTTTTGAGTTTTGCGAGCATCGACCGCTGGCGCCGCAATGACGGCGACTGGAACGGCTCATACTTCGTCACCAAGAACCGGCTCGATCCGGCCGACCGCGTCGGTTACCAACCAGCCAGCCAATACATGAACTACAACGGCGCCGTGATGTTTCACCTGGCCGAAGCGTACAAAGCTCGCCACTCGAAGATCCGACAGCAACCAGCACCGACAGAATTGGGTGGCTATGCACTAGCGGCGGATCCGCGATTCGGCAGCTGCGTTGCCAACGCGGGTGGAATGCAGATGCTGGCGAACTTGCGCGGCGACGTGGTGCCAAAGTACGGTACGTATTGGACGCCGCTGGGAGTCGTTCGCTTCGGACGCACAGGTTGGGACAGTCGCCTCGGACCCTCCGACGGATGTCGCGACCGCGAATCGGGGCGCGCCGTCAGCTTCGCACCGACCTGGCGGGAGTCTCGCGGCTGGGTCAGACTGGCCGAAAAACCGGAACACTACCGGGGCACGTTCAGCGTCGAATTCGCGCATCCGCTGTTAGTCCGTTGCCGCATTCTGTATCACACGATCACAGGGAGCGGCGGCCCCAGCTTTTATCACGACTTCATTCTCACGCCGGACGGCGTTCTCGCCACACTGCGCTGCACAGAGCCAAGGCCGTTCGGGCTCACGCTGCCGGTCATCACCAATGATGGACATCCAACCCAAGTCGCGCAGCAATCGCGACTCATCAGCGTCGCCGGGCCCAACGGCAGCGATTCTCAGAACTTTGTCTGCGTCAACGACGACGCCACCCTCAGCCAGGCCGAGGTTCAGTTGAGTTCCTACGGCTGGTTGCGTCCAGTTCGCCTCACCAGTAGCGATCCGAATCTGAGGGTATTCGTTTATCCGCGGTCGAACTCAGATCCGGCAGCGGACAAAGTCCGTGATGGTTTCAAGATCACGCGGTCGGGGTTCGCAACCATCCTAGGTCGAGTCGAAGGGACGCTGTACGTTGGACGAACATCTGCAGGCGGACTCGGTGACAGCATTGACCTGGACGGTGATTCGACCACTGACGTCATATTCGACGGACATTGTGGATTCCTGCTGCAACTGGACGCCGGTCGAATCTTGGCGGTCGAGGCTGACCGCAACATAGTCGGCGTGTTCAAAGGCCGACGGGTGACACTACCGGCCTTCTCGCCACACACCTTTGACGAACCGCTGTGAGCTGACGGGACCATGCCACCCCTCAGCACTGCGTGGTGCGCCACGAGCGTTGTCGCGCGTTGCGAGGGCTTTTGCAGGCAGCTAAGATCGCAGCAGAGGCTGGTTTCGCTTACTCCTAGCCGATTCTCGGTCATCGCGACATCGCACTTCTCTGAGTCACACGGCAACGAAAGAACATCGATGGAATTCTCGGGCGAAGAGCAGTTCACCCAGGGTCGTGAGGAACTGTACGCCAAGCTGGTCGATTTGGAATTCATGTCCAAGACGTTTCCAGGTCTGAAGAAAGTGGTCAAACTGGAGCCAAAGCTGCTCGTTTGCAAGCTGAAGCCCGGCTTTTCGTTCATATCCGGAACCTTGACGAACACGATGGAACTCGTGGGCGAGAATCCGCCGGAATCGGTGGACGTGAATGTGCACGGCAAGGGAATCGGCGCGTCGGTGAATGTCAGAATTGAGATTAAGATGACGCCTGATGGCGACGGAACGACATTGGCTTGGTTGGCCAAGGTGACAGAACTGGGGGGGCTGCTCAAACCCGTCCCACGGCCCCTGATTGAAGCAGCTGCGAGTAAGGTCGTCAGCGACACCTGGGCAGCTTTCCGGTGCAATGTGGACGGGTAGGCCGCGCGACCAACATGGCCGAAGACCGCGATGCTGAGCACGCCGGGCAATCGACGGTTGCACGACTGCGTCGCCTGAAAGAGAGCCGACCAGGCTTTCAGGCGACGGAGAACAGCTTCTTCCACGGTACGACGCAGAACGTGGAGGCCCAGCCGGCCGTATCGGGTCAGCTTTCAGGAGGCCTTCGCCCGTTGCTGATCATGCGGTTTTTCGAAGTCGTCTGGCTCCACTTCTTCGGCTGGTTATTTCTGCATATGCTCGTGCCCGGCACAGGGGGCGGTCTACGGGCGGCAACGATTCTGGTTGTTTGCACGGCGCTACCGGCACTGTTAGGGCTAGCGCTGGCTGCAAACTCAGCTGACAGGATCGGCCGAAACAAACTGCTTGTCCGCTGCAAGTCGCTCGATGGCATGGTGATGATCGTTGCGGTCACGATCTTTGTTCGCGCCGGACTAGCTGCTCGAACAGACACACTCGCCGTTGTCATCACCGCACTGGCGTTGGGCAGCGTGTACGCCGTGTCACGAACCACGCGAATTGCAATCATTCCCGACCTCGTCGATGAGAACCGCGTTGTGGCGGCCAACCATCAACTGCTGATGGTCATGATGGCTGGGACGACCGCCGGGTTCGCGTTGACCAATTTTGTTTACTCGATCTGGTTTGGCCAATTGCAGCGCTTGCTCGCATTCGACGGCCGCATCGCGAGCACGATCGCCGTGGCTCCGGTGCTGCTGGCAGCCGCATTGATCAGCAGTAGAAACATCGGTCGCGTTCAACCGGTGTTCTCAAAAGCCGCTGTCGGGGGCCGCCTCGGCAAGCGACTCGTCGAGGCATGCCGGTTGATCACAACCGATGCGGGGCTGCTTCGAGCTACGTGGGGAATGGCGGCCCTTGGCGGATTCGCGTCAATGTTCGCAGCTCACCAACTGTCTGGATCAACGTTTATCCTGGCATGGCTCGGATTGGTCGTGGTGATTACCGACGGAACGATCCTGCTTGCCGCGGCGGCACTGGGGGTCTGCGTTGGGCCCCTTTTCGGCGGATTGCTATCGGCGGGCCGGAACTCTGCACCTCACGTCGCGCCAACGGTGCTGCTATGCGCCTGCATCTACACTCTTCTCAGGGACGACACTTTGAATTATCTGTTGTCGAGTTCAATTGGCTTTTGGGCCCTGTGCGTCCTGATGTTCTTGTATGGAGCCGGCGCGGCGATGTACTACCTTCCCCTGGAAGCTGAGAGACAACTCCGCGTGCCGGCAGAACTGCGGAGCAGCGCGATTGCCATCGGGAACGCAATCACTGCTACTGCAGTATTGCTGGGCTGGGGGTTCTACTTTTTGCTCAGAGACGTCGTTGGGCTATCCAGCACATGGCTGGCCGTGGTTGTCCTACTTTCGGCTGGCTTGCTTCAAGTTCCAGTAATCGGCCTCGAGAATTCGCCTGGGAGGCGACACACCAGCCGATAGTGCACTCAGCGCGATCGGCTGGGCTCTGGAACCTTGACCGTTGGCCCGCACCGACTCGATCTGCGACGCCCGTGGGCAATCTTCACTCGATCACTTGAACGCGTGGAATTCCTTGCCCAACACGGCGCCTGCGATCTTGAGCTTGATGATTTCGTCGGTCCCTTCATACAACCGGCAGACGCGGATGTCTTTCCAGTGTCGCCCAGGCCGGAACAGTTCCGAAAAGCCCCGGCCGCCGAAGACCTGCACAGCCCGGTCAGCAGCGTCGCAGGCGGCGTTGGCGGCAAAGAACTTTGTCTCGGCGGAATGCAAGTCGGCGAGCTTCGCCAGTTCTGCATTGTCCGGGTCGGCTTCGCTGGACATGTATGTGTCGACGGCCGTGTTGAGCAGGCTCTCGGTGGCGTAGCGCGACATCTCGATGTTGGCAATGTGGTCTTGCACGAGTTGGTGCTTGGCGATCTCCTTGCCATGTTGGCTGCGTGACTTGGAATAGTCCACCGCCTCTTTCAGGCAGTCTTCGATCGCACCCAGACAACTGGCCGCCACACTTAGTCTTCCGGTCGTCAAGGTTCCCATCGCCACGCGGAAACCGTTCCCCTCGTCGCTCAACAGGTTCTCCACCGGCACTTTGTACTCTTCCAACTCGAACATTGCGGTGTTTGAGGTCGGCAGTCCGAGCTTTGCAGTCAAATCCTCTTTTTCGAAGCCTTCGCCATCGGTGTCGACAATAAATGCGCTAATTCGTCCACCGTCTTCGGGATAGGCGAATACGACAACGGTGTGGGCGATGCCGCCGTTGGAAATCAAATACTTCACGCCATTGAGAATGAAGTGGTCACCTTCGCGGCGGTAGGTGGTGGTCATCTCGACCGGGTTCGAACCGGCGTCTGGCTCGGTCAGCCCGAACGCCATGATTTTCTCACCCTTGCTCGAAGCGGTGAGATACTTCTGCTTCTGTTCTTCGTTGCCCCAGCCGATGATCGGCTTCTGACCGATCGACGAATGCGCCGAAAACAACGTACGTACGCCCGCAGAAACCCGCCCGAACGCCACCAGCGCCTTCATGTACGCCCGCAGATCTGCACCGCGTCCACCGTATTGCTTGGGAACCGGAATGCCGAACAAGTTGTGTTTCTTGCCGAGTGTGATTGCATCGGCGTTGAACTTATGCTCCAGGTAGCAGAGTTCTTCGATCGGGCTGATCTCTTCACAGAAGGCCTTCACGTCGGCCAGCAGGGCCTCTTCGTCGTGGGGATCCATCGTGAGGGAATGCTGCTGGGGTAGTGTGGTCGACATTGCGGCTGTTTCCTGGGATTGGGACCGAGAATCGGGTGCTCGACTGTTGCAGGCCAGATTTCCAACCCACAGTCAAGACATCAGCATCGGGGGCATGTGCACTCAGGCAGATGTGAAACGACAGCTACCGATTCTAGTCGGCGGCTATCTGGATTTCGACGTTCACAGACCAGATATTTCCTGGTCGCGAACCGTGCAGATCCAGCAACACAAGCTCAGCGCCCTGGCGAGAAAACAAAAGGAGCCCGGCGCTCTAGATGGCCGGGCTCCTTGTAAGCGCGGACTGCGTAGGTTGGCGACGTCTCAATCGCCTGCTTCGGCCACCGTCTCCTCAACGGGCCGCCTGGCCTCGACGGGGCGGCTCCGATCGGGCAGATCCTTCAGAAAGGTTGTCCAGCCGATCATCATCTCTTCCCAGGTCTGGTCGCCCCAAACAACGTCTTCGGTCGCATCGGGGTTGGCCGGATTGCCGGATGAGTTGTCGAAGTGGGCCACGCAATCGATACGGGTTCCCTTGGGCAGCAGAACAGGCTCGGCGAACTTGTACTTGTTCTGCCAGTTGAAATCGTAGGCCGGCACCGACAACAGGACTTCACTGCGGCCGTCTGGATACACGGCCGTGTATTTGAAGTCTTTCCCGCGCAGGTGCATGTGAGGCATAAACGAGAAGAGTTTCGAGTCTGCTTCAAGCGTGTAACTGCTCTCGACCAGGTGGTTCGATTCGCCGGCGGGAATCCGGAACTTGTGGTTTGAGATACCCTTGGTTCTGACGGTTTGCCTCGGCGGCTGATCTTCCTTGTAGAACACCAGGCCGATCATCGAGCGGTCTTTCTCTTCCTTGCCGGTCGGCGTGTAGTGCATCTGAAAGACCAAGTCTGCACCGGCGGGCACCTTCAAGGCGGCGCCAGGCGGGAGAATCGTAGGCGGGTCGCCAGGCGCCGTTCCGGCAACCATTCCACGACCGCGCCGGCCTTTCGAATTCGGGGCCCGGCTGGTGACGATAATGTGGTGAACGACGGCGCGATTATCGGGACGAGCCTCGGCCTGAGAGATCCACATGTCTTGCTTGAAGTTCGTCGGAACCCTGAAGTACAGATACGGAACGACGCCGTCAGCTGGAATCGTCACTTCTTCCGGCAAATGGAACACGACATCCGGTTCGTCGATCACCCAGCCCTCAGCGTACTGCTTCGGTTCCGGAAGATCGCTCTTATCGCCAAAGGGCATGCCGTTGTCGATCCAAGAGATCAGCGTGCCAACCTCGTCCTGCGGCATGTTGCGGTTATTGCTGAAGTGTCCGTAACGGGAATCGGCATGCCAGGGAGGCATTCGCCGCTCCTCGACGACTTCCTTGATCATGGCCGACCACCGTTTGACGCTGTCGTAGTCCATCAGCGTGAACGGACCGATCATGCCTTTGCGATGGCATTCGTGGCAGCGGTCTTGGACAATCCGTGAGATCTCTTTGGCGTAGGTCACGCCGGGTTCGGATTCGGCCGCATTGGCAGTAGCGGCACAAGACAGGGCGGCAACACATGTCGCCAGGCACCACGACGGTCGAAGCAGGGTCGCTCTCATCGCGAAGATCCCTTTCGTTGCTGCGAGACTCGTGAACTGATGAAGTTATCACCGATTGTAGCGGGATATACCAAAAAACGCAGACTCTGGGTTCCGCTGATTTCCGCTTTTGCGGAAATCAATCGCACAATTCGAACAGCCCAGCCGCCCCTTGACCGCTGCCGATGCACATGGTCACGACACCGTAGCGCAGTTTGCGGCGTTGCATTTCATTTGCCAGCGTGCCCACCATGCCGGTCATACCGAACGGGTGCCCGATCGAGATCGATCCACCGTTGACGTTAAGCATGTGGGGATCGATGCCCAGCCGGTCGCGGCAATAGATCTAGAGTCGTGACGGCGACCGAGATGCGTGCCGATCAGAACGGATCCATCGGTGTATCCGCACGAATTGTAGGCAGTGGAACACAAGAGAGTGGGCTGGACGAAGCGAAGAACGTCCATCAGATGGCGACGAATGGCGCTGGCTTCCGTTTCTCGGCGATTCGCGACTCTAGCAACTCACAACGGTGACGAATCGGACTTCTGGCTCGGTCCGCGCTGCCAGTTCATGCGATCCATGGTTAGAAAACCGCGCCGCAAGGCACAGTTGATGCAGTACTTTTCGTCTCCGCGTTGCAGATAGATTTCGCCGTTCATCAACAGGTGAAAATAGTCCTCGCCGGGATTCTGGGCAAAGCAGTAGTCGCGCTCCCAGTCGTGCTTGAGAATGGCACGCCACTCATCCGGATAGGGAGCATATACGCGGTAGTCGCCGTCTGCAGTCACATCCGTGTTGGATGGCAACGCGTGGTGATTGTTGTTGTTGTTCTCCATCGCTCGAATCCCTCGGTATGCGGGCGGGCGGAACCGCCCTCATGCTACGAAACCGCGACCGGACAGAAAAGAGAGCTATCGAGGCAGGAACCTCCAGTCCGTGCGTTGCCGACCTCGTGAGTGTGCGAATCGCCCACACCTTGATTCTAAACATCCGTCTCGACGTCTAATTGCTCCGCTAGATCAACGAGCGCCTTCCAATTTCCATCATCGATGGGAATGCCGTTCTGGCTTCGCTCGACGAGCGTTTGACGTTCGGGATCCCCGGGCAAAGTCACGTGCGAGACGCCTTCTATGAGCGGTACGCCGCGGACATAATTCTCTAGCCCCGCAACTTCTTGTCGTAGATGTTCGAACCCGGCAAACAATTCCGGCGCCAGAATAAAAAACGAAGCGCAGTTTCCGACTGGTGGTGGTGGATCGGGATGGGCACAAGGCCCGCCCGAGAAACCGCCGCAGAGCATCTCGATCATGAACGATAACCCGAATCCCTTGTATGCCTGGTTGCCGCCCATTGGCAGAATCGTCCCGGGAGGATCCCCGTAAAGCTGTTCGGGATCGGTTGTGGACTTGCCGTCGGGGTCGAGGATCCAGCCTTCCGGCACGGATTGGCCGGCGATGCGCTTGACGCGGACTTTTCCTTCCGCCGTGGCGCTGGTGCCGAAGTCGAGCACAAACGGACCGGACTCGCCGCCGGGCATGCCGATGCATAACGGGTTGGTACCCAGCCGAGGACGTTTGCCCCCCACTGGCGCCACACGCGGAGCTGCACCGTGCGTGTTAGCGAAGATGAATGCGGCCATGTGTTGCTCGGCGGCTCTCTCGGCGTACTCGCCAAGACGCCCGATGTGGGCCGACTGCCGCAACGTTCCGCACGCCACGCCAACCTGGCCGGCTTTGACGATCAACCGATCGGTCAAGTCACGCGAGAGAACCTGTCCGAACCCCCAGCCGCCGTCACAGATGATCGCGCCTGGTGTCTCGCGCTCGATCTTGAGGGTCGCGCCGGGCCGAATTCGACCTTCGCTGACGGCCGAGAGGTAGAACGGAATCCGCATCACGCCATGTGAGTCGTGACCCCGCAGGTTGGCGCCGATCAGACTCTCGGCAACGATGGCGGCTTCGTGATCGGGCGCCCCACCGGCGGCGAGCAGGGATTGAGCGAAGCCTTGCAATGACTGTGCTGAGAAAACCGGCACCTTTTCTCCTTTTGTGAATTCTGGCGTCACCTTGAGAACATGATATCCGGCCTTGGGTGATGCCGGCAGCGTTCTCGAGATCATGAAACCGTCGAATGCCTGATTAGAACGCGTAGCAGGAACGATCGATCGAACCGTGCATGCTTTCCTGGCTGCCCCAACCACCAATGCCCTGGGCCAGCCAAGACATTGGCATGAGGAAAAAACGGACTTGTGCGAACTGATCGAAACACCAGCCGCATGCCGTTCAAAACGATGGAGATTGCCTGACCGGTCGTTTGCCGCCCGGCTGGCGCATCCCAATTCACCCAATCTGACTGACTGGCTTCAGGTCGCTTGTCAGATTTCGGGTTGGATCGAATCGCGGGGATGCTCGCGAATTGACAATGAGTGGTGCCGAAGCGAACCGACGGCACACCTCAGACCCGAATCGCCGATATCCGATCTGGCCCCAGACAACCCGGGCCAAATTGGCTTCATAGACAGACAGCTTGGTTGCAGGATACCGACCCCGATGTGCAACTCGGTCACCGAGATTCGCTCGCTGGAGGACCTCCGCGCGTATGTGCACCAAACACTGTGCGCCAAGGAAAACCTCCTTCAAGATCAGTTTGACATGACTGAAATGACGCTGATGCGGCGGAGTCGCGATTGCGGGATTCAATTCTCGCTGGATGGTCCGCGCAGCGTGCGTCTGGGAGCCATCTGGGCCTCAGACCAGAATGTGATTCTGTTCTACGACACGCAGGGGCAGCGCTATCTCAAAGTTGCTCTGAAGCACCGACTATTGTCAACCGATGGCTCAGAACGACCGGCGGCCTGACCGGCGCGACGCCTTCAAGTGCGGCGCAGTTCGACGCTGCAGCAACAGCGAAGGTCCCGATATCGCAGCTTGGGTCTTTCGATGCCGTGCCAAAAGATGATCGCGGGCGTGAGCGGCGTAGCCGTCCAAATTTGACGGCTGCCGATTGGAGGTGGTCCTCTCTGCGCGCTCGAGCACGGCCTCATCCATGGCACGCAGATCGTGAATCCAAACATGTGTTGAGGCGGCTGCGTGTTCCCGCGACAAACCCGTCGACGTGCCTGACGGAATCGGCCCGAACCGAGAACGGCTGTCGGCAGCACGGCCGACTCCGCCCAGCTGGATTGCACCGCGATCGGGAACCGACACGGCCGTCTGCACAGAGAACTGGCGAACGACCGGCTGCTGAACGGTGATAGTCTGTGACCGGCCGGTTGTGCACCAGCCGCAGATCAGAACCAAGACTATGCCTTGGCGATATGGAACGCGCACAGCACCTCTCCTTGTCACGCGACATGTCGCTCTGGTCGGAACTTGACGCGATTTTAGCGTTGACACTGGGAGCGAATCAATCGGTTTCTGTCCCTGCCTTCCACAATCGCTATTAGTCGTCGGTCACGTCCAACGCCGGTAATGCCGTTGTGATGCTGGAAACCCCTGCCTCTGTGACGTCCGTATTCGAGAGGCTTAGATCGCGCAACGTCGCCAATCTGGCCAGCGGCTGGATCCCATCGTCGTCGACTTCGGTGCCGTCCAGACTCAGCTGCTCCAGCCGGCCCAGCCGAACGAGATGGATGAGCCCGGCCCCGGTGATCTGCGTTCCGTCCAGATTCAGTCGACGCAATTCGGGAAGCTGCTGCAACTGCTCCAACCCAGCATCTGTGACACTGACATTGGACAAATCGAGTGCGCGCAACTCCGTGAACTCGGTCAGCATCCCGAGTCCTTCATCGGAAATCTTGGCGTCTTGCAGCTTGATGGCAAACACTCGTTCGAACTGGCGTAAGTCTGCGATGAGTACTCGAAGCTCGGTGTCTGAGATCCCGGTGTTGCGCAGATCAACAACGGACGGCCCGTCAGCAATTCCCAAGTGCTTCCGGCCGAACAACCGCCGGAGTGGATGCACGTTGTGGGTCGAAGCAGCCACGAACCCGCCGAACCGTTCGACCGACGCGACTGCTGCACGGACACGATAGATGCGCGCTCCCGCCGCCAGCGCCGAGATGCCGGCAAGAGAGGCAATCGCCGCGATTACCCACCACCGCGGTTGCGACCAATTTCGACTCGCTGCGACTTGGTCATCGAGTCCGTCGCCCATCAGTCGGCATCCTCTGGTCCTGCCGTCAGACTTATGTGACCAGCCTGGTTAGAGTCCGTCTCTGGAAAGTCACTTCGGCAGTGTACGCCCCGCGTTTCCTCGCGAGCCGCCGCGGCGGTAATCAGCAGCCGCGCGACCAGCAACATGTTCTGCAGTTCCCAGCCGGGGGGATCGGCGAACTCTCGACGAGAAACGTATCGATCCCAGAACTCGACTTGCCGAGCGGCTGCGGCGAGTCCAGCGGCATCTCGCTGGATTCCGGCGTTGCGCCACATCTGGCTCATCAGCGAGTTTCTCAAATCGACGAGATTCAGCCCGTCATCATCTTGTGAGTCCACCGGCCAGTCTGCGCCGAGCGGCAACGCTGCGAAGCGATCCGGCAGCTCACGCGCCATGGCAGATGCCCGCTGCCCTGCACTGCGGCCGAAGACAAGTCCTTCCAACAGGCTGTTCGACCCAAGGCGGTTCGCGCCGTGCAACCCGCTCGACGTGGCTTCACCGGCAGCCCACAGACCCGGCAAGGAACTGCGGCCTTCGTGATCGACACTCAAGCCGCCAATCATGTAGTGCGCCCCCGGCCGAACGGGAATCAAATCGCGCGAGATCTCCAGGCCGAATTCCGCGCAGACCTTGCGAATGTGGGGGAAACGTTCGTTAATCAGCCGCTCGTCGAGATGCGTCATGTCGAGGTAGACACAAGGGTGCCTCGTCTTGACCATCTGCTGCGTGATGGCACGGCTGACCAGGTCGCGAGGTGCGAGTTCCTGGTCGGGGCTGTAGTCGATCATGAAGCGGTGGCCGGTCGAATCTCTCAGGAGTCCGCCCTCGCCGCGAACCGCCTCCGTAATCAAGTGCCGAGAACTGCCTGCGATGTACAACACCGTGGGGTGGAACTGCATGAACTCCATGTCGCGGAGTTCTGCCCCCGCTCGAAAAGCCGCCGCGTGGCCGTCTGCGGTCGCGATTTCCGGATTAGTCGTTTCTCGATACAGACGCCCGGCGCCACCCGTGCACAGAATCGTCTGTTTGGCCCACACGAACGTCTTTCCGTGACGCGGGTTCCAGACCATTGCGCCCCGGCACTGGCCGTCATGCGTCAGCAAGTCGATGGTGAAAGTCTGTTCCCAAATCTGCGCGCATCCGGCCTGCTCCTTTTCGCGAATGCGTGCGATCAACGCGCGCATCACCTCTTTGCCGGTCGCATCACCCAAAGCATGCACGACACGGCGGTGGCTGTGTCCCCCCTCTTGCGTCAGCTCCAACTCGCCGTCGCTGGTGTCGAGTTGGGCGCCCAACTCAATCAATTCTCGAATGCGCCCAGGAGCATCGCGGACGACCATCTCGACGATGGCGTCGTCACACAGCCCCTTGCCGGCGGCAATCGTGTCGGCCGCATGATGTGTGAAGTCATCGATCGGATCCATCGCGCCGGCAATGCCGCCTTGGGCGTAGGCACTGTTCGATTGCGACAGGGAATCTTTGGTGACCACGACGACTTGCAGACTCGGGTCGATTGCCAGCGCTGCCCGAATTCCGGCAATGCCTCCACCAATGACCAGCACGTCGGCAAACGAATGCGGCACGCGTTTCGGATCGAATCGAACCAGATAGCGACGTTTCGGCTGGATGTGCAGCGATTGCACCATTGAAGACTCCGAGTTGGTAGATCTTCATACGGCCACCGAGCATTGCCGTACGATATTCAAATCGTATCGCACCAATTCCAGCAATTGCCAGAGCCTGCCAGTGACTTCAGTGATTCATCGGACGGTTCGAAAGTCCGCATGTCTGCCAGAGAGTGAAGCAGCTTTGGCTGACCTGCGGTGAATCATCGAAAGACACGACTCGATGCAGCAATTATCATAGAGTAGACTGTGCCATTCGCGTATCGAATTTGGGAGCCGCATCGAGGTGACTGAACGCAAGCCCCCCCGCGAGACCTGGGAATCTTTTGCCGAGCGGAAGATCCGCGAAGCGCAGGAAGAAGGCGTGTTCTCGGGCCTACCCGGTTTCGGCCGACCAATTCCCGGCATCGACCGTCCCCTGGACGAAAACTGGTGGGTGCGGGAGAAACTGCGGCGAGAGCAGCTTTCGGTTGTCCCGCCGATCCTCGAGGCCCGCCTGGAGGTCGAAAAGACGCTCGAGGCAATTCGATCGATGGGCAGCGAGCGGGCCATCCGAAAGCGGCTGAAAGCCCTCAACGACCACATTCGCGAAGCTCACTTTTCGCATGTCGCCGGGCCCTCATCCGGTGTGCCGCCAATCGATATTGAATTGGTCATTCGTGAGTGGAAACAACACCGCAGGAGCCCGGCGGCTTCAGAAGGGTCGCCATCACAAGACGCATCTGGCACCGGAGCATGATCTGGGAGGGACTCGGCAACCTGTTGTACGGCGTCGACTACACCCGCGAGTGGGTCGACCGGCCCAGCCACCGACTGGAGTTCGACTTCGATCGGTTTGCGCTGTGCGGCGTGAGCTTGGGCGATCCGGTTGACTGCCTTAGAGATGTGGGCCTGGGACGTGCCGAAGACCGGAGACAAGCCGGACAGTGGGCCCTGTATTACTATTCCAAAGGGATCTTCGTCGAGGCCGACGAGTTCTCGATCCTGGAGTACTCGCTGATTTGGCGGGACTCGGGCGGCAAGCGTTTTCAGCCGTTCGCCGGCCTGTGCTCCTTTTGCGGCAAGGAGCTTTCGCTGGCCGATTCAACATCGCCAGCCGACATTGTCGAGGCGTTTGGCGAGCCGAACGAACGCGAAGAAGCCGATGATCGCGTGCTCGCATTCATCTATCGCTACCGCGAAAAGCACGGAGACACGGTGATGGAAGTTGATTTCGGCGAAGAGGAGCGGTTGCACGAGATATCCGTGGTGCTCGAGGGCACCGATTCGGGCGACTGAATCCGACAGCAACCATGAGCCAGACGAGGCGCTGCCTCAACCTGCTTCCAGCGCCTGCCGCATGTCGGCGATCAGGTCATCGGGGTGTTCGATACCCACCGAGACGCGCAGGGTGCGTTCCGAAATTCCCGCTGCAAGGCGGGCCTCGGCCGTCATCGAAGCGTGGCTCATCGTCTCCGGGTACTCGATCAGCGATTCGACGCCTCCCAGACTTTCGGCCATTTGAAAGAATTTCGTGGTCATCATGACGCGTTCGGCCTCTGCGCGACCGCCGCAGACATCGAGACTGAGCATCCCGCCAAAACCGCTCTGCTGACGCTTGGCCAACTCATGATCGGGGTGACTGGCCAGACCTGGATAATAGACAGTCTCGACAGCCGGGTGCCCGTCTAGAAAGCCAGCCAGTGCCCTCGCCCCGCGCTCGTGGGCTTCCATCCGAGGGCCAAGCGTCTTGATGCCGCGCAACACGAGCCAGGCATCGAACGGGGAACAGGCTAGGCCGAGCGCGTTGACGATGTAGTCGATCTGTTGGGCCCGCTGTTCGTCGCGAGTTACCACACAGCCCCCGACCACGTCGGAGTGGCCGTTGAGATATTTCGTCGTCGAATGGACAACGACGTCGACGCCATGCTCGAACGGCCGCTGAAGATAGGGCGACATGAACGTGTTATCGGCAATCGTGGTCGCGCCGGCTTCGCGTGCGATCTCGCAAATGGCGGTCATGTCCACGAGCTTCAAGAGGGGATTGCTCGGCGTTTCGATCCAGACACCTTTCGTGTTGGGAGTCAGCGTGTCGCGCACCAACTGCAGATCGCTCATGTTGACGAACGAGAATTGCAATCCGAAGTGACCAAACACGTTGGCGAACAACCGATAGGTTCCGCCGTAGAGGTCGTTGCCCGCGATGATGTGGTCGCCGGGTCGGAACAAATGCAGGGCTGCTGTGATGGCTGACATGCCGGTCGAAGTGGCTTTGCAGTCGATTCCCCCTTCCAGGGAGGCGATGTTTTCTTCCAAGGCCTTCCGGGTGGGGTTGCCGCTGCGCGTATAGTCATAACCCTTTGTGGTGTTCAGGTCGTCCCAATAGAACGTCGACGTGGGGTAAATCGGCGTAATGCAGCTGTTGTACGCCGCATCTTTGGCGACGCCCACGTGCACACAGCGGGTTTCGAATTGCATGTAATAAACTTTCGCTTGCTAGGGCGGTCGCGTTCGGTATCAGTCTGAGTGTTTCGCCAGGCCTCGGCATTTGCAAGCGAGGTCGCCGCCTGCCAAGGTCAAACAGGCATTGCGTTCTTTCGAAACGGAATCCCGAATCGGCGGTCAAAGGTTGAAGTCAGCAGTGAAGGAGCCGCGTGGCTGCGACGAGAGTTCGTCAGCAACAGCAGCGCGGCTGCCGGGCGGCGATCATGTGGGTCTGAGATACGTCGATGGCGTTGCCATGCGGGAATACGATGTCAGGGAATGGGCGATGTGTCCTGGATGAGATGTCATTCATGCCCATCGCTTGCAGCCATGTCGCGGGCCACCATCAACGGATCTTGGAGTGAGGAATGCGGATAATTCCACTTCCAGGCCGCAATTGCGGCTTCGGTTTCCGCGGAGTGCTCGTCCAGTACGGCGAGCGTGACGGCGTATGAGTACAGCAGCATGTTGTTCTTGGGGTCCTTGGCAATCGCGGCTTCAAAGTGGGTGCGCGCGTCGACGAAACGACCCTGCTGAAACGCGGCGTAGCCGGTCCAGAACTGGGTTGAGATGCGGTTCGGGTATAGCTCGCGGCTGACACCGGCATAGTTGGCCGTCACGTCAGGGTAATCCAGCACGGGTTCACTGGTGTGCGGCTCGCCGCGTTGCACTGAGGTAATGTCCCAGCAGGCAACGATCGCAGCGAGACCGTAAATCACGAGCAGCCACCGCAACGTAAACAACCAGTTCAGCACTCTGCTCACAGCCCTGTCTGCACTTTGGTGTCGCGGACCTTCCAGATGAAGGAGTCGTAGTAGTAGTGCAAGATGGCCAGCGAAGTGATCACCCCCAGGCCGAAGACTTCAATTTGACGCTGAGAATTCAGGGTGCCGAATCCGAATTCCTGAATACTGTCGTATTGAACCGCGAAGTTGACCACGCCGAACCCAAACACTTCCAGGCCGCCGCCGCCCACGAACTGATACATGACGGCATAGATCAGTCCCAACATCACGAACAACATCACGTTGCCCGGACGGGCCATCGCGGCCATCACACCTTTGGTGATCCCGCTACGGGACGCCTTGCGCTGGATGTAGGAATGGACGATCACTTCGTATTGGAGCCCGTGCATCAAGCGGTGCGCAATGGCGTAGAGCAGCAGTGACTGCCCATAGCAACTCGCAAAAAACCACAAGAAGTAGCTGCTACCCAAAAACACGTACTTCAACGGATTGAGGTGGTAGCCGTTGGTGACACACCACCACAGGTGACGCAAATAAAAGACTGCAAACACGGCGAGTGCCGACCAGCACACCAGGTGTACCGTGTGGACCGCCGAAGCGCTGATCTGGATGTCTAACTGGTACAGCTGCCGTACCCAGATCTCGGTCCACAAGGGCGTCGTCAGAAAGAGCGTCAAGTACAGAATCCAACTGAGCGCCAGATCGTACCGCCTGGTCGAAGGTGCGCCTGCTTCTGCCTTGAAATCATAGATCCTGGCGAATCCATGCTGTTGCATCAGGCTGTGTTGATGGTCCCACAGGAAGGTGAGCAACACGACAGTGAGCGGCGAATAGTACAGCCCGACCAACGTCAGCGAGAAGATCAGAATGGGAGCCGCCACGAGTTGAATGCTCCACCGTTGGCGTTCGTCCCGGAAACCGTACGTCCGCAGCCACGTGGCGAATTGATGGGGCGCCGTAACCAGCAAAGCAACCGACAATTCGGCCATCGCCGGCAGCCAATGATGCGCAGCCAGAGCGAGACCCAGCGCCCAAAACGGCAAACTCAGAAACCACACCACATCGGCGCGCGGGTTAAGAATATAGCCCGACTTGAAGATGGCCTTCGGCCCGATCGCGTGGGTAGCCATGAAGGGTTGATTGAAGACCGGGTTGCTGAGAACGGAACGGGGGCGGTCATGGCCCGGAACGTAATCCAGTGCGCCGCGTTCATTCGCACCTGTTAGACTGCGAGACCACGGCCTTTCGGGTAAGGCGATGTCACCTTATCCAGGAGTTGAAAGAACTGGCTCTCAACAATTAAAGTCTCGCATCGGGACCGAGAAACATCAAGCCCAGCAACGGTTGGCCCTGCATTGCTGCCTTGCACACTCGTCTCGAATCACGGCTTGGGCAGTTCCCCACTTACGCAGGGGCGAGTCGAGCGACTTTCAACACACATCCGTCTCGACACCGCAGCTTGCTGCGCAAGTATCGACTCGGAAAACGAGAGCACGGATAGAGCAAGAACTATCCTTCTTCGGCAGGTGCTTCTTCGGCGCCTTCTTCACCTTTGCCAGCCATTGTCTTGAGCAGATTCTTCGCAACCTTTCTGACGTCTCGAGATGGGTCGCCCTTGGCTTTTGCGGCGAGTTTTAGCCTGAGTTCTTTGAACTCCATTTCGCTGAGTGCGTCCTGCAATTCGCCGGCATCCCAGGCTCGCTGCAGGTTAAGAATCGCGCTCTCGCGCTGGCCACCTCTGTTGCTGTTGATCCGTTCGATGACCGCGGTGAAATCACGATTGAACGCCTTCGGATCATGAGTGGGGGTTGTCCCTCCTCCGCAGCCAGATAGGACGAGGGATCCCACAAACAATCCCGCCGCCAGTGTCAACGCATACCCGAATTGATTACGCATCACGTCAACCCAATCTTTCCTTCGTGAGTGAAACCAACGCAGAAGTGCGTTGAGCCCGTATCTCCCTGAAAAAAACACTCGGTACCCGGCCGCCAAAATGAGGCGGCCGGGTGTCCGAGTGAACCATTCATCGCAGCTCTCGGATTCATGTCACCAGGAACTGCACTTCTAACACTCTCTCGTCGAACCTACTCGAGCGAGACAGGAATACCGTCGGCGATGGCACCCAGTCGGCGGAGAAGCATCTGGTCGATGTTCTCGTTGATGAACTGGACAGAACCGTCGCACAACAGGAAGTGACCGCCACCCTGGTGGTCACTACGGAAGTTACTAACGGAGTGGTATCCACCCGAGTCTTCACCCTGCAGGACGTCGGTACCGCCTGACGTGGTGTAATCGACCGGATTCACTACGTTGTTCCGACAGTCAAGCAGACAGAATCCTGCCGCACCGAAGCACGAGGAGTCGGCATCTGCATACGTGCCGATGATCGGATTGAGGTTGATCTTGTGCAGACAGCTTGCCATCAGCGAAGTCACGCACTCGCCGTTGGTCAGGCACTCCGCTGGCCCTTGCGGATCACCTCGCACCCATGCGTAGACACCCGCGACCGCATCAGCCGTGGCGCCTTCGGGGGCACCCGAGGCAAGGTCGTTGGCGGCAAAGTCCATCGGCGTCGGGCAGTTCGTGCCGTCGGGCGCTGGACCGTTCGCGTCACCAGGTCCATCTTCGTGACACAGAGACCACGTGTCGCCGCCGGCCCCTTCGCCCATGGCGATGGTGTTACTGGTGCCGTCGGTGATGTCGCGGATACGAGTCTTGGTCCCAAACAGCTGGAACACACCGCGGTGTTCACGCGCCATGGGAGACTCACCGCCGCCAGCGATAACGATCGCCTGCATACCACTCGTGGCACCCATGGTGGCGGACTGCACGAACAGCTCGACTTCGACCGGAACACCATCAACGGCGCAGAACGCGTCGGTGGCTCCCATCGACAAAACGTAGTCGGTGGTCGCAAAGGTGCTGTCTTGGGCCGGATCACCGACTTCGTTGCCGAAGACACGTTCCGAGAACGGCAGATAGGTCTGCCGCGGAGTGTGAGCCGTCGACGGGCAGTTGAAGACCGAGATGACCTGCTGGCCGACCGAGGAAAGCTGGTCGTCCCACTCGTTCTCGAAGTTGTACAGCTGTCTCAAGTTGGCCTGTTCGAAGAACGGCAGCAACTGCGTGTGAGCCGAAGCTCCCAGCGGCAAGTTGATGGTGGCCGACTCGCTGGTGATGCCCACGATCGATCCCAACGGAAAGATCCGGTGGGCGTCGTGATAGTTGTGCAAAGCCAGCCCAAACTGCTTGAGATGGTTTTTGCACTGGGTCCGCCGTGCGGCCTCACGGGCCTGCTGAACAGCCGGCAGCAAAAGCGCGATCAAAATGGCAATGATCGCGATTACTACCAGCAGCTCGATCAGGGTAAATCCCCGATTCCGAGCTTTACGCCAGGATCGTTTTCGCATGAGTACATTCTCCTCTAAGGAAACGGAACGGAAACAAAAACACTTTCAACCGAAACGCGACGTGCTGGCCATCATGCGGTTCGGAAGATGATCCGTTCCGCGCCCGACTTTGCGATCGAGTGGTGGCGGGCGGCTCCAATAAAGCGTCTTCGTGTACTGGTTTGCGCACGAAGCCGAGATGAAGCGGAACAGCCTGCTCGATTACTCCATCCTATGCAAAGCCGAAGATGACATAGCCTCATCAAAACAAAACTACGACGGAAGATCAAGTGTTGTTGGGGGTTTACAAAAAAACTTTCGCCACGAAAACCGGGGCAGCCCAGCATGCTCATACAGGCCCGGAATTGAACCAAATGTTCACAGCCGGGCGGCCACCCCGACTGCGCCGGACATGTCGCTTGTGGCCGACGATTCCGCAGCTGAGGCCGGATCCAGAGCCGTCAGCAACAGATGGCACTCGATGCGACCATCCTCGTGGTAGGTGGCGTTCGCCTGAATTTCAAACAAGTTGCCTGTTATCGACTCGCCTTCGATGACCGTTCCCGTATTGAGGAGCAGAGTGTAGGCGATCTTGAGCTTGCCCCAATCATCCTGGGTCCGCAGGGCCTCCAGGGCGCTGGCGTCGTCGGTTTCTTCGGCGTGCCGCTGAGCCGTCTCGAAGATTTTCTCCTTCAGGCTGGAGATCGCCTGATCTCCCGCCGGGCCGTCTTTCGCCCGCATGAAGCGGGGCAGCCCATCTTCTGCCCACAGCCCTTGCACCTCCACAATATACTGATAAAGGATATCGCGACCGGGAAGCGGCAGACCCTCGGGGGTAAACTCCTCTGTCACCGCAAGCTCGGCGGTTGTGTCGGTGAAGGTCCAAGTGTAGCCGAACGAAAACTGGGACGTTCGCAGCGTCCCGTCCGAGTCAGCCTTGAAATCCCCGCCTTCGATCAACTCTTCCTTCCATCCCTCGAACAGTTTGGCCGGGTCGGTGACGTCGGCATACTTCTCCATCCGAAGCGCTTTGCTCGATTTCGGCGGCGGCTGGTTGACACGGCTGCCGCTCGTCCCGCCTCCGCCGTTGTCGTTGTCATTGCAGCCAGCCGTCCAAAACAGGCAGACCGCCAAGGCTGGACCAACGATGCCGGTAAACCCGCGACTACGCACAAGACTGCGTACAGTTTGCGTGAGTCCAAACACGCGCCGGCCGGCGTGCGAATTATGTGACTTCGTCATGAGTTGCTCCATACGGTCGAACTGGTGTCTCGCTGAGGTGTGTTTCGCGAATTGATGCTTGTCGGCAAGTTCCGTCGGACTCGACGGCGGCTTGCCGGTGGGGCGGTAGCAAGGTCGATGGCAGTTTCTCGCCCCAGCAAGAGAATAACCTACATCTGCTGGCGTTGTGAAGCGTGCGGTGCCGTCTGTGTGAGTGACCGTGCGATTAAGCTACAATTGCCGTCAAGGGACACGGCGACAACGCAGTGGTTTTCGACGGCGTCGAACCGAGCTGCGAGCAATCTCCGACCTCTCCATTACGCACTGGTCCGATTCAGTGATGACGCCTCATGCCCCCTCAACCGCGTCAGTCGGGCAAGCGGGACAGCCGCTTGTAGTGCGATTGTTCGCGCCGGTCGATATCGGTTGGCTGGTGTATTTTCGCGTCTGTTTCGGTCTGCTGGCCGCTTGGTTGATGTGGATGTTCTTCTCATCCGGGGCGATCGAGAGGCACTATATCCTCCCCAAGTTGCATTTTACCTACTACGGTTTTGAGTGGGTTCAACCGTGGCCCGGTAACGGCATGTACTGGCATTTCGCTGGACTCGTGGCAGCTGCGGTCTGCATTGCCTTCGGCGTGCTGACTCGAGTTTCTTGTCTGCTGTTCGGAGTTGGATTCGCGTACGTGTTCTTGCTCGAGCAGGCCCGGTACATGAACCATTTCTATCTGCTCGTGCTGATCAGCTTGCTGTTGGCCTTTGTTCCCGCTGGGCGTGCATTTTCGATCGACGCGTTGCTCCATCCGCAAATTCGGTCCAAATCGGTCCCCACGTGGTGCTTGAGGCTGTTTCAGATTCAGATCGGCTTGGTGTATCTGTTTGCGGGAGTTGCCAAACTGGATGCCGACTGGCTGCAGGGGGCGCCGCTGGCCTTGATGCTGGCAGACCGCACCGACGCGCCCTTGATTGGAGCATTCTTCACCGAACGGTGGATGATCATGCTGATGTCCTATGGATCGTTGTTGTTCGACCTGCTTGCATTTCCAATGCTGATGTGGCGGCCCACGCGGGTGGCGGCGCTGGTATTGTCCGCCGGGTTTCATTTGATGAACTCGCAGATATTTCACATCGACGTGTTTCCATGGTTCATGTTGGCCGCCACGGTGATCTTGTTCTTTCCGGACTGGTTGCCGTACCCCAGGCGAGATGACAGCGCGTCGAAGGCACGGCAGCTGCAAGAGACAACTCCCCGTCTGGATGTCCGACAGCGGTTGACGTTGGGCCTGCTTGGTTTGTACCTGCTGGTTCAGTTTCTGGTCCCCCTACGCCATCTGCTGTATCCCGGCAACGCCAATTGGACCAACCAAGGCAACCGGTTTGCCTGGCGGATGCTGTTGCGGCACAAAGCGGGCTATCCTCCGGCCTTCTTAGCGACATACCGCAAAGGCGGGCAGGTTCAGGACGAAAGGCTCGCCGTTCCGACTGATCCGGAGTTTTGGTGGAGACACTGGCAGTACCGCAAGATGATCACCAACCCCGACATGATCTTGCAGTTTTGTCACAAGAGTGCCCGCGAACTGGAGCAGCAGGGTTGCGAGGATGTGGACATTCGCGCGCATGTGCTCGTCTCACTGAATGGTCGAACCCCACAATACTTGGTCGATCCGAATGTCAATCTGGCGGCCCAGCCCCGAAACCTATGGTCGGCTGATTGGATTGTTCCATTGACGCAACCCCTCCCTGAAAAGTGATCGGGAAGTGTGACGCAAGAACGAACAACGTCCGACGCGGCTGGTCGATCTCTCACTGTGGCGTTCTACGCGGCGCCGGCCCTGCTGTGTGCGGTGGCGCTGGGCCAGCGCTACCTGGCCGAAGCACACGAACTCGATTCGTGGAAGGGTGGCGGCTTTGGTATGTACGCCTCAATGCACGCTAAAGGCAATCGTTTCGTCAGCGTCACGGTAACGCTTGGCGACGGCTCGCAGCAGCGAATCGGCCCGCGAGCGCTCGAAGCGTGGCTTCCTATGTCGGGAAGGATGGCGCGCACACGCGAAGCGGTACTGATGATGCCCAGCGAAAGCCGCGTGCGGAATCTCGCCCGCGCTCTGGCAGAGGCCAATTGGGTGTTGGCCGCTGGTTCGGCGACTCCGGTGCTGGAAATGGACGTGCCGCCCCATGCCTCGGTCGAACCGATTGCGCCACAGGCAATTCGTGTCGACGTCTGGGAGTACACGTTTGGGTCGGAGTCGCGGCTGCTCCAACTGGGTAATCTGGTCACGGTGACCGAACAGATCGAACGGTCATGAGCGAGAAACCCGATGCCGTTTCGGGCCTACAGCAGCCCCAGACAAGTGTGTGGAGACGCGCGCGACAAGCCATCACGGATTGGGAACCCGTCGACCTCGTCATCCGCCTGACGCTGGTCATGCTCCTTTTGTACTCCGGCAAACAGTGGTACGAGCAGCTGTTGATGGTGGGGTTGTCCTTGTGCGCGTTGGTCATACCGTCACTGTCGCGAGAACCGAAGTATTGGTTCCTGCTGTTCGCGGTCCGGGCAATCGTAGTGAACATGTACGGTTGGCCGTACACCGACAACCACCACTATCTGATGACCTACTGGTGCCTCGCGCTGGGTTTGGCTTTGCAGAGTGGCCAGGCGCGGAAGGTATTGGCCGTCAACGGGCGGCTCATGCTGGGGCTGGCCATGCTGTTTGCCGTGATTTGGAAAGGTACGTCGTGGGAGTACCTGGACGGCACGATGTTTCACTTTCTGCTGTACGAGAACTCCCGGTTCGCCGAGCTGTCACGGATGTTCGGCGATTTCGACCGCGTGGTGGGGCAGCCCGGCCAGTCGGCAACGCAGTATATGCTGGATTTGCACCCTACGATCCAATTGGGAGATGCGCCGCAGCTGGTCTGGATGGCACAGATTGTGACTTGGTGGACCATCTTCATAGAAAGTGTTGTAGCCTGCCTGTTTCTGTTCACGAAAACCGGGTCGCAATCGTTATGGAGGCATGCTGCGCTGCAACTGTTCATCGTCACGACCTATCCCATTGCCACCGTGATAACGTTCGCCTGGGTATTGATTATCTTCGCATTGGCGGAGTGCCCATTGAACATGAAAAGGACGCGAGCCACGTACGTTTTACTGTTCCTGATTCTCACGTGCTTTTCGCGCGGCGCCCTCCGCGAAACCCTATTCGGGCTCGTGCAGTCGTTGTTCTAAAGCGCGTCCGACTTAAGGGTAGCGGTTCCGGCGGCGTGGGTTCGACGTCCAGCGGCGGGTAGCCGCCACGACGATCCCGAATGGGATCGAGCTAGATCCACTCGGGACGTGGATAGCAGGGTGCGGCGCAGCAGTGCGCAATGTCATATGCCGGACCACCCTTCGTCCAGGATCTACTACGACGGTACAGACGGGACCGCCGCGCGGCGCAGGCGATCATTCAGTGCCCGACCAAGGCCCACTTCAGGAAACGCGACGGCGACGATCAGATCAAGCCGTTGGCCGTCGAGTCGTCTGAGGGCGGCAAAGAAACCTGCGGCGGCCTCCCGCAAATCGCCTGAATCAGAGAGGGTTTCCACGGCGGTAAATCTCGACGGATTGGACGGCGGACCCAGCTCCAACAACCCCACGCGTCCTGCGGGCGCCGTCGCAGACTCTGATTCGGCGATGACCAACCGCGTACGCGGAGCGTAATGTCTGGTCAGCATTCCAGGCGACGGAAGAGATTCTCCATGCCGAGGCTCAACGTCGGCTGATTGCGGTTTTACGGGACCGATCACAGCTTCGATCTCCTCGACCGGCAGGCCACCGGGCCGCAACACCCGCGGGCCGTCAGATCCGAGACCCAGCACTGTCGATTCGATGCCGACAGAGCACGGACCGCCATCGAGGATCAGATCGATTTCGGAACCGAGCTGGTCGGCCACATGCTCGGGACGAGTGGGGCTCACCTGACCGAAAGGATTCGCACTGGGAGCGGCGAGCGGCAGATCAAGCTTCTTTAGCAGCTGAAGCGCCATCGGATGATCGGGAACTCGCACTCCTACTGCAGGTAGCCCGGCAGTCACGATGTCGGGGACTGCGTCCTGTTTGGGCATCACCAGCGTCAATGGTCCTGGCCAGAACCGCGCCGCCAGTCGACGGGCGGCCGGCGGAACTTCCACAACCAGCCGGTCCAGCCAGGTGTGATCGAGGACATGCACAATCAGCGGGTCGAATCGCGGCCGGCATTTGATCTCGAATATTCGGGCGACGGCCAGTTCTTGAAGTGCAACCGCTCCGAGTCCATAGACGGTCTCGGTCGGGAAGGCGACAACGCCTCCATCTTTTAAGATCTGCACGGCTCGTTGAATCTCAACGAGGTTGCTGAATGGCATAAGCGGCGCTTCGAGACTGCCAACGGGAAACAATCGCACACGGCGATTGTAGCAGTCCGCCGTTGTCTTCAGACAGCGCACGGTGCATGTCTGCGGAGACTGCGGTTCACCGGTTGCGATGCACCGTGAACGTCCGATCTCACTGGCGAAGCTGATTCATCAACTGCTCGCGCTGCTTGGGAGATAGCTTAGAGTCGACGTTGATGGAAGCCGGTGCAGCGCGGTCGGGAACCACATCCGTGGTCGTCTCACGACTGACTTCCATCTTCAAGATGCGTGCGTCGGCAGTGACAGTCGACTGTTTGTTCAATCGGGAATGCGATACCGACACCGAGTGGCCAGCCTGAATCGCCGGGGCAGCACGCTGGGCAGACTGATAGACAGCTTGCGCCGCCTGGGCTTGACGACCAGCGGGCTCTGTTTGGCCGCCGGTCAAGGCGATTTCTGCTTGCCGCTGCTGGCGAATCTCTCCGAGGAGAACCTTGGCATTGTTGAGATCGGGATTCTTCACCAAGGCTTGCAGGAATTCTTGCTCCGCCGCGGGCAGGTCCCCGGATTCTTTAAGGATGTAGCCAACGTTGTAATGTGATTCGGCGGCGCCGACCGTTCGCACAAAGTGCGGTCTGGCGCCCGCAATGTCGCCGGAGCGCGCCAGGAACAGCGCCAAGTTGTACTCAAACGTCTTGTTTTCAGGCGTCAGCGCCATAGCGGCCCGCAGCATCTTGATGGCTTCGTCCCATCTCTCCTGAGTTGCGTAGAACTGACCTGCCGAAGCCAGGGCGTTGGTCGAGTTGGGATCGATTTCCAACGCCTTCAACAGGCCGAGTTCGGCCTCTTCGAATCGGCCAGCAAGTTGATCGAGCCGAGCCAATCCGACGATCGCATCGATTGATTCTTTGTTCTTCTGCAGCACGATCTCATAAGACTGGCGCGCCGATGTGGGATTGCCGAGCTGCTCTTGGAGCTGAGCGTGGGTGAGATGCAGCCGCTGCGGGTCCTTGAGACCTCTATTGGCAGCGCCGGTGGGCCCCTGAGAGAGTGCTCCCGGTGTGCCGACACCCGAAGGGGCAGCGCAACCGACAAACGCCAGGGACAAGCAGGTCATCCCAGCCAACCACGAACGCAAGCTCTTTTGAACGATCACGACGCACCTCCATGTGCGAACTCGCAACGCGTGCAATGCGGGTGCAGAGCAGCATCAAATCTGGCAGAAGAAGCGGCCGGTCGCCTCCGCCATCAGGTCGGGCGACAGGAGTTCCTGCCGATCCTTAAATCGGCATATCGATTGCATGATCTCCAACAAATCGCGGGGGTCGCTCGATCTGGGCGCTTTGCCCTGGTCGTAGAAATTCGCGTAGAGATAGTCGACTGCAGCCTGGTTGAACGGGATTTGGCGCTGCTCGCAACTGAGTCGAAAGATGTCGGTGTACAAGTCGCGCGGCGGAGAATCGATCTTGATCTTATGCCTGATCCGCCGCAAGAACGCCTCGTCCACCAACTCCCGTGGATCGAGATTGGTCGAGAAGATGATGAGCTGCTCGAACGGGACTGCGAATTTCTTTCCGGTCGCCAGCGACAGATAGTCAATCCGTTCTTCCAGCGGCAGAATCCACCGGTTGAGCAAATCGCGAGGGCTAATGATTTGGCGTCCAAAGTCGTCGATCAGAAAGACGCCGCCGTTGGCCTTGATGTGCAGAGGAGCCGTGTAGTAATTGCTCTGGTGGTTGTAGCGGAGGTCGAGCATCTCCAGTGTGAGTTCACCGCCGGTAATCACAACCGGCCGACGAATGCGCCGCCACCGCGGATCGGGAGAGCCGGGTGTCTGAGAAGGATCGGACACGATGTCGGACAGATGGTTTCCGCGGGCGTCGGTTGTATCTGTGCATTGATGCAACGTGGGATCGAACATCGTCACGATGCAGTTTTCAGCATCAATCGCGTAGGGAACGTAGATCTCGCGACCGTAGGTGTTGAGAAACCGGCCCAAGCCCTTGGCGATCATGGTCTTGCCGTTGCCCGGCGGACCATACACAAATATGGACTTGCCACTGCAGACGGCAGGCCCCAGCTCCTCTAACAGATTGGGGCGAATGATGAGCCCGCTGAAAGCGCCGCTGAGCGCCTCGGGACTGCAGACCGTTCCGGTCACTGACTGTTTCCGACATTGCTCGACGTAGGCATCCAGCGGAACGGGGGCCGGTCCGACGTAACGGCATTGTTCGAAGGCTTCGCGGGCCCGCCGGCGGCCCAACTCGGTCAGGTTGAAACGGTACGAAGCCGGACCGATCATTTCGCCGGACACGACCTCCAGGCACTTCTCGTCCTTCAGAAAGCGAAGGCACTCGTCAATGACCTGAAAGGGGAGTCTCGCATGCCGGGCGATCTCGACTCCCAACAGATGTCCCTGCAGATACAGTTGCTTGAGGATCAGATCGCCGATCTGAATGATCGTCAATCCGGTCTCTTGTAACGTGATGGGACACCTTGGCGCCAGCGAGGCCACCGCACTCCCCGAGATCTCATCGGCGGAGTCACGCCCGCCGATTTCGACAGCCGGCCCCGCAGCCGGCCTTTCGAAGAGGTCGGAATAGATGTCCCCCACGGCTGCCGGTGCAGCAAAGTCCGCAGAAGTTGGCCCTGGCTGTGGACCGCCTGACTGCGGCGCGGAGTGATTGTGGTCGATCATGTCGCACCGATTTGATCCGGGCCGCCCGAGCATTCAACAGCTCGAGGCGGCTCCACGCTTGCGGCGAACTTACGGGGCAATCGGTCCGGTGACCGGGGTGTAGAGAATTCGAGGCTGCGGCATCGTGTTCAACTCTGCCTCTCGAATTCGGACGATCTCGTCGGCCGGGCGTCCGTGAAGTGTGGTGCGCCGGACTTCGATCGGAGCCATGTGCTCCTCACCCACAAGTGCAATCGCCTCAGCCCGAACGCTCTCAACACGAAGTGTGCGGACGACGGAATCGCGCGGCTTCTGAATCCAAACCGTGCGGTGCTGGTAGGGCGTATCTTCCAGAATCCGCTCCAACTGCATCCGGCCCGCGTGATTCAGGGCGTGGGATTCAGACTCGAAGTGGTAGTCATATAGCGTGTTACGCTTAACCCAACCATTGGCAATCTGCATGTTCGAGAGATTGCGGACAAACGCCCGATCTTCGCACACGTACGGCAGTGGCCAGTAGTGCGAGGAATGGTACTTGTGCCAGAATGGTTGTTTTTCGTCGGTTGGCCGCGGGTATGGAGGCCAAAGTTTTCCCTTGTGGTAGCGCTGCCGGGCGCCCACGGGCAAGTCTGCCCGCATTTGGTACCACTCTTCACTCCACTTTTTCACCTCGCCACCATTGCAACCGTTGCACTGACCGCACCCACCTTGGGACGAGCACTGGCAACTGCCACCGCATTGATCGCATTGAGCATAAGCAGCCGTGCTGCCACCGGCGCCAATTGCACTGCAAAAGGCCGCCGCAAATACCAGTATCGCCGGAACGAGCCGTGTCGTGGCCGTCACCATCGGACCCCCCCTGTTTGCTTGAAACGCCTTCAAAGGCTCGGAGCCTGCGCATTGATCCCCGCAACCGTCACGAGTTGGGCTGTGGCGGCTCCGATGCTGTTATCGGTCGGCCGTAGCGCCGGTCATAACGAGAAAACGTGATCTAGGGGGACTGCGGGGAAACGCAAGAACGGGGAGGGCTCAGAGATTAACAACCGCGCCGGCCGCGTTGGTCGAACGGATGAGTATTTGACTACAATCGGTGTCTGCGGTCTGTCGAAACGAGTCCCTCTCACAAGGAGTTGTGGTTGCCCCAAAGGATTCGCGTTGCCTCAGTCGACGACGTCCCGCCCGGTTCAGCCCGAGAGGTGACTGCCGCAGGCCTGATCATCGCTTTGTACAACGTCGACGGTCAGTTTCATGCTCTCGACGGAATTTGTCCGCACGCCGGCGGACCGCTGGGCCAAGGTGAACTGAACGCGACCACCGTGACTTGTCCGTGGCACGGATGGCAATTCGATGTCACGACAGGCAAACATTGCCTGACGGAAAGCATCGTGCAGACTTCCTACCCGATAGAGGTCGAAGCGGGCGAGATTTACGTGCAATTGCCCTGACAGGGGCCAATCGGCAAATCCCGCCGAAGCACGCCCATCAGCGACCATCCCGCCTACATTTTTTGGCGCAGGCCGTTGGTCAGTTCAGGCCGCCTTTTTTTGCCGCCGTATGACCGGCTGACTCTTCCAGCGTCGGTGGACCCAGAAGTATTGCTCCGGTGCCCGGCGGACGATTCGCTCCAGGGCCAACGTGTACCGCTGTGTAATCTGCTGCACTGCGTCGGCCCCTTCGAACTCCAACGGGTCGATGATTTCTTCGGAACCCAGCTCGTAGTGCACCCAGCGTTTGTTCTCGAAGTCATCCGGCAGCCGCGACGCGTAGCCGACACAGATATATGCCCGATATTGCAATGCGATCAACGCAATCGACTTGAAGGTGGAGGCATCCTTGCCGAAAAACGGAACGAATACGCCACGCTTGCCGGCATCCTGATCGCACAACAGGGCCAGATGCCCCCGCTGTTCCAATGCGGTCACCATGTCGGCGCCGCCCCCCTTCTTGGAGATCAGCCGGTTACCTGTGTATTGCCGGAACCGGCAGAACCAATCGTGCAGATAGGGGTTGTCGAGATCGCGGGCGACGACACCCAGCGGAAATCCAAATACACCGAACGTAGCCGTTGCAACTTCCCAATTGCCGAAGTGGCCGCTGAGCATGATGCAGGGACGGCCAGTGCACAAAGTTTTGACCGTCTCGTCGCGGTGCCGAAAATCGATCACGTCGGCGACGTTGTACAATCGCAGCTTGCGCGGCAGTTGCACCATCTCACCCACCATCCTAAACAGGTGGACCCACATGCGATGAATCAGCTGTTCGATTTCGGCGTCCGAGTATTGATCGCCGAAGGCAATGCGTAGGTTTTCATGCGCCACGCGATAGCGCGTGAACTTCCGCGGCACAACCCGGTGGACCACGAACGCCAACCAGTGGGAAACGGAAACCATCCAGCGCACCGGCATGGCATCGACAACGCAGACCAGTGTGCGGAAGATTGCGTATTCGGCAAGGTAACGCAGCCGGGTTCGCCGTTTCACAGCGGACGCTCCACCTCGTTAGGATTCGAAGAGGGCGGAGTGTCGCCACAGCGGGCGAATCGGTCAAGTCGCGATTTCGCGCCAGTACGGCACGATCACGCGTCGCGTCGGCCGCCTGAGCAGAAGAATGAGCCGGTATTCCGCCAATTCGTGATACCATCGGCTCACCCGAACTGATGCGGATTTCGGCCACTCACGACACTTGGCCGAGGCATCGCAACTGATCAATCAGTCTTCGGAATTCGCGGGTCGCTCTTGAGGGGCAAGGTTACTCGACGGCCGCTCCATGCGGACTTGTAGATCGCGAGGATCATCTCGACGCTCTTGCGGCCTTCTCTTCCATCGACCAGCGGCCGACTGCTGGTTTTGATCGCGTTGATGAAATCTTTGAGCTGCTGCATGTGGCCCACGTAGGAGATGGCTGATGGATCACTGGCGCCGCCGGTGCCTCCCTTTTTCGCTGCGAATTTTCGCTTGAGCGACGCGTCTTTGGCAGATTTCTTAGCAAAGTCCCACAGCAAGATGTCATCCTGCTCGACAATCGCCGAACCTTCGGTCCCGTGAATTTCGGTTCGCTTTAGTAGTCCGGGAAAAGCGCTGGTGGTGGCTTCGATGGTACCCAGAGCGCCGTTTTTGAATCGTAGGGCCGCCACACCGATGTCTTCGACCTCGATTCGCTTGTGCGCGACGGTTGCGGTCAGGGCAGCCACCTCGGCGACGTCGCCCATAAACCAATACAGCAGATCGACGTTGTGAATCGCCTGATTCATGTAGGCGCCGCCACCGTCCAGCGCAAACGTGCCGCGCCAACCGCCGCTGTCGTAATACTCCTGAGAGCGCCACCATTTGACGTAGGTGTCGCCCAGCGTCAGCTTGCCGAATCGTCGGGAGTCGACGGCCGCCTTCAGCGCGATGTTGGCCGGGCTGAACCGCGACGGCAGGATCGTACAGAGTTTGACCTTGTTCTTGCTGCAGGCGTTGATGATGGCGTCGCAGCGCTTCAACGTGACTTCCAGCGGCTTCTCGACAACGACGTGTTTGCCCGCATTGGCCGCCGCCACTGCCGCATCGCGGTGCGCGCCGCTGGGCGTACAGATGTTGACGACGTCGACGCCAGGATCAGCCAGCATCTTCTTCAAATCGGTATACGCGGCGCCCCCCTGCTTGGCGGCGAATCGATCAGCAGCGCCGGGGAACGTATCGAAACAAGCCGCCAGCTTTGCACCACGAATATGCTTGATGGCTTCTGCGTGAAAGTTGGAAATCATTCCACAGCCGACTATACCGAATCCCACTGACATGAATGCCGTCCCGTGCGTTCGCGTTTCGATGGATGTATGGTTTCAAGTGTTGTCCAGGGGGGCAGTCTTGCGTCGCGTAGCTAGTCCACCAGCTTCACTCGACAGAAGCGTTTCTTGCCGACCCACAGCAACAGTCCGTCGCCGACTTCGATCGATTGGTCGTGGCTTTCGATCCGAGTCTTGTCTTCACCCAGATAGGCGCCCCCTTGAGCGATGGCCCGCCGGGCCTCTCCGGTCGAATTACACAAGCCGGCCAGTTTGAGAAGGTTGGCGGCGGGTACGCATCGGTCCCGGAGTTCTCCGGCTGAGATCGGTGCCGTCGGAATGTCGGCCGGCAGCACGCCACGGCCGATCTCCTGCTGCCAGCGCTCCGCGGCCTGATCGGCGAGTTCGGCGGTGTGATACTCGGCGATCACCGACGTCGCCAGTGCGAGCTTGGCGTCCTTGGGATGTCCCTTCAACAATTCATCGACTCTGCTCAGCTCGAAGTCCGTGAGCAACTCGAAGTACATCCGCATGCAGTCGTCGGGCAGCTGCATGAACTTCTTGATCATCTCGAAGGGCGTTTCGCCGATACCAATGTAGTTGCCCAGACTCTTACCCATGCGTCGCACGCCATCGACTCCGACGAGAATCGGCAGCATCACGCCGATTTGTCCCGGCATTTTTTCATCGCGCTGCAAGTCGCGGGCCAGCATGAAGCTGTAGAGCTGTTCGGTGCCCCCCAGTTCGATGTCGGCCTCGATCTTCACTGAATCCCACGCCTGCATTACCGGATACAGGCACTCGTGCAGATAGATCGCGGTTTCCGACTTGTATCGTTTGGCGAAATCATCGCGAGTTAGTAGCTGTGCGACTGTTACGCGACCGCACAACTCGAGCACGTCGGCAAACGACATTGCCGAAAACCAATCGCCGTTGTGCACAACCTCGGTGCTGTCGAGATCGATGACCTTCTTGAGCTGTTCGAGATAGTTGGTGGCATTCTGCTCGACGTCTGCCAGCGACAGCCTGGCGCGGGTCTCGTCCCGCCCGCTGGGATCACCGACTAGTGCCGTGTAGTCTCCGATGATCAGAACTGCTTGGTGGCCCAACTGCTGAAACTGCCGCATCTTGCGAAGCGGAACCGTGTGACCCATGTGCACGTCGGCGGCGGTCGGATCGATGCCGTACTTGACGCGCAGCGGCTTACCTGTCTTTCGGCTCCGCTCGAGCTTGGCCGCGAGTTCTTCCTCGGGAACGATCTTTTCAACCCCCCGGCGGATGACTTCCAATTGTTGGTCGACGGGCGGAAAGGGCATGGCGCGTTCAGCGAATACGAGGAAAACTGCCTGTCACAAAACTGGCAGCTGTTAGAAGACTCGGAGAGTAGCAGCCGCAGCACCGCGCTTCCAGTGTGCCGCACGGGTCTAGATGCCGAGTCGAGTTCAGTCGGTAGGAACGAAATCGCGAGCGGTCAGCGCTAACAGCAGATTCAACGTATTGAAGCAGGCATGCAGCACGACGACGCTGAAATAACTGTTCCGACGATGGTAGATGTATCCCAGAATCAGGGCCAGTGGCAGGAGCGGCAACGAGTCCGGCCAGCCATGCAGGGCACAGAACAACACGGCCGTCGTGACGATTGCAACGCCGGGCGATACCAACTGCAGCAGCGCCCGCTGAAAAACGACGCGAAATAGCAGTTCTTCCACGAGCGGAGCCGAAACAAGCGCGGCCAACACAATCCACATGACGGTCGAGGGTGTTGGGCTGTCACCCAGAGCTTTGAGAAACTCGTGCTGCGACTCTTCGCTCCGAAAGTCGGTGGTCAGATAGATCAGAAGATACGTGGGCGCCAGAGCAGCAATAAACCCGACCAGCGCGACAGCACCATCGCCTAGATCCTCACTGAGACCGATTCCAAAGTCGCCGAAGCTTCCCTGCGAAGGCAATGTCAACGACGCCAGCAAGAAGGCGAAGACCCCCATGCTCACTAGGAAAACTCCCCGGATGGAATCCGGCGAGGGAGCATCGCTATCGCCTTGTGTCGAGGCATAAACCTGACCGGCGACCTGGAGGCCAACCCAGGCAAGTGCAATGACGGTCGCGAAGGGGCTCCAAACCCCGTCTCGGCGCGGGCGCATCGCCAGCACCGGCTCGCCCGCCATCCGCCGGGCAAGCAGCCACACCCAAAACGAGCCACTGGCACAGACCAGCAAGCCCAGGATACTTAACGCTGTATTCACGACAATGGCCAGGCGGCTGCAGACTGCGTGCGGCGTCGGTCACGGTTTCGATGGAACATGTCGCAAGATATCATCCACAAGATCGATGCGGGTGTCGACGCCGAGTGGGCACTCGACCTAAGGCCCTCATCTCACCTTGAACGCCCAGCAGCCCACGTCGTGACCAACATTCTCGACAAGATCGTCGACAGGAAACAGGCCGAGATCGAGACGGCTAAGCGGGAGCGGCCGCTTCAGTTGCTGCAGGAACAGCTCTCATCGGCACCACCGGTCCGCGACTTTGTCGCATCAATCTCCGCGAACCAACAAGACATAGCGGTGATCGCAGAAGTCAAAAAAGCATCCCCGTCGGCCGGGATGATTCGGAAAGACTTCGATCCGGTTTCCATCGCTCAAGCGTACGAAGCCCGAGGCGCGGCTTGTGTGAGTGTGCTGACCGACGAGACGTTCTTCCAGGGAAGCCTCAATGACATGCGGAACGCTCGTCAAGCTATCTCGCTGCCCGTCTTGCGGAAGGACTTTGTGCTGGACCGGTATCAGGTGCTCGAGGCCCGGGTGGCAGGGGCGGATTGTGTGCTACTGATCGCCGAATGCCTCGACGACTGCCGGTTGCGGGACCTCTATTTCTACATCTCCGAACTGGGAATGGACGCCTTGGTCGAAATCTATGATCCGGAGAATCTGGACGCCGTGCTCAAATTGGACCCGCCCCTGGTCGGCGTGAACAATCGAGATCTCAGGACGTTCGACGCCGACCTGCAACACTCGATTCGTTTGGCCGGACGAGTGCCACAGCAGACCATCTTGGTCAGCGAAAGCGGAATTCGGGACCGCCACGACGTGACTCGCTTGCGAGACGCCGGCATAAGGGCCATTCTGGTCGGCGAGACGCTGATGCGTGAGCCCCACCCGGGCGACAAACTGGACGAACTACTCGGAAATTGAGCCAACAAGCAGGCAGAACCGCCGACTGCCGATTTATCTAACCCGGAAGGAGTCCGAAGTGACAGTAAGCCGTCAACAAGTCGAACATGTGTTGGTTGTTCCGACATTGCTGTTTCGCGAGCTGGGATATTTTCAGGGATTCACAGACCAGACGCGTCCGTATTTGAACACTCTGCTCGACCCGGCGCACACCAGCTATCGCCCGCGTGACGAGGTCGAAGAGGATCCAAGTTACAAACAGCTGATTCCGTATTGCATATTCCGGCATGCAGGAATGGTCTTTAATTACAAAAGGGGCAAACTGCAGGGCGAAGGAAGACTGCACAGCAAACGCTCGATTGGAATCGGTGGACACATCTCTGCCGAGGACGAAGGAGCCAGTGAATCGCCTTACCGGGAAGCTCTCCGACGCGAAATCGACGAAGAAGTCTATGTCGAAACAACTTACACCGAGAACTGTGTCGGACTCATCAACGATGACCTGACGGAAGTTGGCAAGGTGCATTTAGGCGTGGTTCACCTGTTTGACCTCGACGAGCCGAAAGTTAGACCACGTGAAGAGTCGATCATAGAGACAGGCTTTGCCGCACCGGCCGAGCTGATCGATGCGCGCGACGAATTTGAGTCGTGGTCGCAAATCTGTCTAGAAAACTTGTTCGGAACGTCCGCAAAGGCCTGAACCAGATCCACGCCCACGACAGGATGTCGCCCAGGCGAGGTTTGTGCCGCAATTCGTTCCAAAGACTCGCGACAAGGGAGTGTCCAGTCATGCAGATTTCAGTGCGGGGCCTGGTTGTTGTGGGCGCCATCGGCGCCGTTGCCGCGGTGCTTCTCATTCTCGGCGCGCCCTTGCTGGCGGGTGCCGAACCCCAGACCGGCAAGCTCACGCATAGCTCGCTGGGCGCGACCCTGAAGGAGTTGGGAGTCGAGCCGAAGCTGGAACAACAGCGCTACGACTTCGAATTCAAGGCGCCCTACGGCGAGGAGAAATGGAATCTGTCGATGTCGGCCGTCTTGAGCAAAAACGGCGACTCGGTGTGGGTCATGGCCTGGCTCGACGAACTGCCAAAGTCGGCCGCCGAGGTGCCCAGGACTGCACTGCTGCGTTTATTGGCCAACAACGACATCATGGGCAAAGGCAAATTCTTTGCGTATGTTGCCGGCAATCGCCGTTTCGTGCTGCAGCGCGTCGTGCCCAATCATAACCTTTCGACCGAAGCCCTGGGCGATGTCTTGTTGGATTTGGGCGGTACGGTCGTGCACACCTACGGACATTGGTCGGTTGCCAACTGGTCGAAACCTTCCACCAAGGGCCCGGCACAAAACGCCAAGGGCGTCGCACCAACGACCCGGTCCCAGAAGTCTGTCCGCCAGACCGCAGGCACCAAAGGTGCTCGTCGATAGCACATCCAATTGCGACAAACGAAACAGAGCCGCCGGATCCCTGTGATCCGGCGGCTCGTCGTCGATGTTCCGATCGCCGTCGTGGTGTCGGTGAGCGGCTAAAGGCTCTCGCGGTCGATACGATTCATTTCGTCGCGAACGACGGGGTGCCAAGTAAAGTCGCGTTGGGACATCGGCACATAGTTCCGTCGCGCCCAGGTCCTCAATCGCATCTCTTCCACCAGGTCTACCTCGGACGTACCATGCACGTCACTCTCTACCGTCACACAAGCATTCATCGCCGAACTTCTCCTGCTCTCACCGTAACACCAAATTGACAAAGAACTCGTTCAGCCCAAACGGCCTCACGCAGCTTGATCGGCCAACCTACCAGAAAAAGGCGTGCCAATGCCAGCCGTTTCAGGATTTTTTAGTGGGCTCTGACACTGAGCCTGCGGGGTGATTGGCATCGGCAAAACCTGCCGCAGCCGCCGGCTTGCGATGGGTTGTGGCGCCACGAGAGCCACAACAGCTGAAACGCCAGCTCCCTTGAAGCTACCTAACGAATGTCTGACTTCGACAAACTCGTCGCCTCCCGCAAACAGTGGCTTAACAACGTGTTACGCCCGTGGTGCGTGGAGGCTTCATTGCGTGATTTGAAAAAAGCGGAAGCGGAATGGGCGGATATCGCCGGCCGAGTGGACATTGAAGCCACACTCTGGACGTGGGCCTGGAGCCGATTCGACGAACTGGTGCACGAGGGGTTGTCCGGCGTCAGTGAAACGTACGAAGTACAGGTCACCTTCCGCGACGGCTCACGCCGAGTCGGCTTCCCCGACGCTCGCAAGAGCAAACGGGGGCAACTGTTCCTGGTATGCCGAGACCGCGGAGCTGACCGCGATGCTGCACACACCTACGAGAGCGGGCCGCATTCCATCGACGACGTTGTCGGCGTCGAGCGCGTGTAGGGCAAGCGTGTGTCAGATCGTGCCGCTGCTTCGCAGGTTACCGATAGCTGACCATAGCGGCCGAGCCGACGATCAGCTCTTGCGGCCAGAGCTTCCCGGATGGCTCGATGCTGATTTCTACCATCGACTCGTCCGAATTGTCCCTGCCGTCCCGTTCGACAGCCAACGCCTCTGGGGAGACTGATGCCACGATACCGGTCCGCAGCTCATCTTCGGAGAAGGTCAGCCGGACCTCGGTTCCCGATGCGAACGCAGCTAGTCGCCGAGAGGGAACTTTGACGCTGACGAATCGGCGGTCGTCATCGAGGAGATTGACGAGCGTCCTTCCAGCTGCCGCAATATCGCCCTCTTCGTACTGCAAGATCCCGACGGTACCGTAGCCGGTCGCCCGCACAAAGAACTCTTCTGGTCGCTGCTCGAGTTGTTGCAGTTGCGATTGGGTTCTGGCTAGCCGTAACTGAATCTCCTCGACGCCGGCGGCCCGCTGTACGTTCTCCGGCAGGTCGCCTCTGAGCATCTTTAGCTGAGACAGCCGATCGTCGCACAGGCGGATCTGCGTGGCGAAAACCTCATTCGCGTTTCGCGCAGAGGCCTGCTGCAACATCGCCCTTGTCCGCCGCTCCTCACTCAAGAGCTTCTTTTCGGTCAACAGGGTCACAATCTGATCGCGTGTCGCAGACGCGTTGAAAGTGTTGAACTCTTCGATGAAATCGCGCCAGGCGATCGCCTCGATCTGACTGGCGAATTGCTCCTTCACCAGGCCAGCTGACTTGAGACGCGTTTCGAGGATCTGAGTATCAATCTCCTGTAGCCGCCACTGCAGGTTGATGGCGGCTTGGGCACGAGCCCGTTCCAGTTCGGCTGCCAGGGAAGCGACACTATCACGATGCGCCGTACGCTCAGCGTGCAAATTCTCATCCACCAGGCGGGCGATTGCACGACCCGGCTCCACCCACTCACCCTCGCTCACCATGATCGAGGCAACCCGGCCTGCTGTCGGAACTTCAATCGAAGTTATCTGGGCCTCGACGCGGCCGCTGTAAGACTGCGAGTCGCTCGATCCAATCCAGATTGTGATTGCCGAGCTGCCGAGCAGCGCAAAAGCGGTAATCACCACCGTCCGAACGGGGCGGGCCGGCAGAAGAGACTCCCGCTCGGTCCATTCAAATTGAGTATCGTCTTGTGCCATCGCCGCTGCGCCCTGTGTTGCGGGGAAGTCGAGCCTCTATTTCCTTTTGTTTCGCATCGGCAAGCAGACGCACTTGGAATCAGGTCAACGCCCCTGTCCCGTGGCACCCGCAGAAAGCGCAGTACCTGCCGTCGGCGTAGTCTCGCCTGGCTACCTTGCGGGAAGTTTCGGAAGGATCGTCACAGTCGGAGCAGACCCGCGAGGCCGAAATCACGTCGCCGGATGTCTACCGCTGCAGGAGAGCGTAAAGAAACGCTAAAGCTGGGCCAGCGGCGAGCGCAACCAATGCCAACCCTCTGATGAGGGGCTCTTGAGATGAATCTGCTGCGACCTTGTTGCCGGACAGATCGGACTCGCAGCCGCAACGTCTGCAAACGAAACCGCCCTCGATCCATTGCCGTTTCGTCTTGGTAAACGGCGATTGAAAGGACGCAAGCAGCGTACCGCAGTCTGGACAATATCGGCGTGGCGCGCGCAGCAGAATCAGCCACACAAAGAATACGAGGAATGGAAGCAACGGCAGCAAATCCATGGGCCAACTCCAGAATCGTCATGCGTTTGGCTGGTTCGCCAATTCAGAAGTTGAGGCTGTGACTCGTCAGATCTCGGTAGGATTCTATGGATTGGCTTGTTCCACATCGTCGAGGGCGGCAACTTCAGCGTCGTCCCGGCCGCGCCGGCGAAAGATCAGCCGGATGGGCACTTCATGAAACGGCAGTTCTTCGCGGAGCACGCCTAGCAGGTAGCGCTTCCAGGGCTCGTCGAACAAGCTGGGGTCGTTGCACTTCAACACGATGGTAGGCGGCTCGACTGCCACTTGCGTGGCGTAGAATATCTTGGGCCGCTTGTTTCGGCGGTAGGGAGGCGCGGTGTGGCGAATTGCCGCACGAATGACGTTATTGATCCCAGCCGTAGGCACCCGTGTACGGGACTGCTTGAAGATGCTCTGCGCCAGGTTGACCACCTTCTTCACATTTCGGTTTTCACTGGCCGTCAGAAACGCGACCGGACAGTGCCGCAGCATGCTGAATGCACCAAAGAGGTAGTTCATCCACGCCTCGGTCGTCATGTCTTCGGCCAGGTCCCATTTGTTGACGACAAACACGCACGGCTTGTGCTGGTCACCGATGTCCTGCAGCAGTTGTTTGTCGACGCGGGAGATTGTTTCCTGCGAGTCGAAGAACATCAACACGACGTCGGCCCGCCGGATGCTTCTGCGGGCTCGGGTCAGGCCGTAGAACTCGATGTCGTTGGCCAGGCTCTTGCGTTTGCGAACTCCTGGGGTGTCAATGGCCACGATGGTCTTGCCGTCGATCTCGAATCGCACGTCAATGCTGTCGCGCGTCGTTCCGGGCACCTCGCTGACAATCACCCGTTCGGCCTGTGCCAATGCGTTGATAAACGTGCTTTTTCCGACGTTCCGGCGGCCGACGATTGCCAGCTTGAGTTCCGGCTCGGACTCGAGTCTCGAGCCCTCTTCCTGCTCGTGGTCCTGCGCCGTTGGCAGCGAATCCAGAATCGCCGTCAGCAGTTCGTTGCGGTTGCGATTGCCTTTAACGCTGGTGACGACGATGTTCCCTTCGTGCAGCTTGCGGAATTCATGGATTTCCGCATCGAGTCGCGGCGAATCACACTTGTTGACAACCAGGAGTTTCGGTTTGTCGACCTTGCGGAGTCTTTCCGCGACCATCTCGTCGAGCGCCGCGCGGCCCACACGGCCGTCGGTAACGAACAGAATCAAGTCGGCCTCGTCAATGCCGACTTCGATCTGCCGCTCGATGTCGGCCGTCAAGTTGTCGGCATCTTCGATGCCCATACCGCCCGTGTCGACGAGTTCGAAGTAGCGATCGTCGGCATGCATCAACCAGGTGACGCGGTCGCGGGTAACGCCCGCCGTGGGATCGACAATGGCAATCCGCTTTCCCGCCAGCCAGTTCAACAAGGAACTCTTGCCGACGTTGGGACGACCGACGATAACCACCTTCGGAACGGGCATACGAAGAGTATCCTGGGAGCAGCGAGTGTTCGGCACGCGGACCACGCGGTCGATGCCGTCGCCGAAAAGTGGCTCGAACGGTACGATTCCGCAGAAGTTGCTATTCTACAGCAATGCACGGGTTTGACGAAGACTTGCGGCAGTGGGGACCGGAAAATTCAGTCCGGGAGCCGCCCTCACTCGCCGAAGCCGAGGCTTACTGCAGGCGGCTGGCCCTCAAACACTACGAGAACTTTCCGGTGCTGTCGTGGAGCTTGCCACGTACGCAACGCCAGGCTTTCGCCAACATCTATGCCTGGTGCCGGTGGGCCGACGATCTGGCCGACGAGGTTGAGTCACCGGAACGCTCGACTCAACTGCTGTGCTGGTGGCGCAAACAGCTCACGGATTGCTATGCGGGGGACGTCAAGCATCCGGTGCTCGTAGCCCTAGAGCCAACGATCGCACAATTCAAGATTCCCCCACAACCGTTCGAAGACTTGATTTCGGCGTTCGAACAAGACCAGCGCGTCACTCACTACGAGACGTTTACCGAGTTACATGACTACTGCCGAGGCAGCGCGAATCCGGTGGGCCGCCTCGTGCTACACGTCTGCGGGCGACACTTTAGCGAAAACTTGGGTTGGTCCGACTCGGTCTGCACGGGTCTGCAACTCGCCAACTTCTGGCAAGACGTGGCGCGAGACGCCGAAATGGGGCGCGTCTATCTGCCTCGTGAAGACTGCGAACGGTTCGGATACACCGCAGCCGATCTGGGCCAGCGCATCGCCAACCAAGCATTTGCCGACCTGATGCGGTTCCAAATTGAACGCGCCCGAGGATTCTTGTACGCAGGTCTACCGCTCGTCGGGCAGATGCCGGGACGTCTGCAGCTGGCGATCGATCTGTTCGCCCGAGGAGGGTTGCGAATCCTCGACAAAGCCGATGCGATCGGTTTTCGTTTGTGGGAGCAGCGCCCCGTGCTAGGCAAACTGGATGTTCTGGCTCTGAGCTGCCAGTGCATTGCTCGATCCTTGCGACGCCGCGCGGATCTACTCCAGCGACGGCTGCATCCAGCAACCGACGGAGCGGCTCCTACACCATGACGTCGTACTCGCTTTCCGACTCTTACGCTCACTGCACAGGGCTGGCCCGCCGCACAGCGCGGAACTTCTACTATTCTTTTCTGACGCTGTCGGCAAGCGGTTTTCGCGACATGTGCGTCCTGTATGCATTCATGCGTGTCTGCGACGACATCGGCGACGCAAAAGGTGTCCCGGTGGACAAGCGTCGCAACGAATTAGAGTGCTGGCGGCGCAGCCTCTCCCGAGCACTAGCCGGTGAAGGATTCGACCACCTCGTGTTCCCGGCACTCATCGACGTTGTCGGGCGGCACCATATACCGCCGCAGCACCTTGCGGATGTTATTGACGGCGTTGAAATGGACCTGGCGCCTGTCGGGTTCGATACATTCGACGAACTCAAGCAGTACTGCTATCTGGTCGCCGGCGCAGTAGGTTTGTGCTGCATTCACATTTGGGGCTTTCACGATGACCGGGCGCTCGACGCGGCGGTGGAGTGCGGCATCGCATTCCAGTTGACGAACATCCTCCGCGACCTGGGCGAAGACGCCGACATGGGCCGGGTCTATCTGCCGCGAGAAGACCTGCAGCGGTTCGACTATTCTGAAGACGACCTGCGCTTTGGGCGCCACAACACCCAGTTCGTTGAACTCATGCAGTTCGAAGTCGAACGCACCCGCTCGTTTTTTCGAAGCGCCCAGCCTCTGTTCGACTATCTCAAACCGGACGGGAAGCCCGCGCTGTCGGCCATGATGCGGATCTACGGCGGCCTGCTCGAGCAAATCGAGCGGCGGAACTACGACGTATTTGCGAGTCAGGTGCGGCTGCCCGGCTGGAAGAAAGCGATGATTTCAGTCGACGCCATTCTCCGTCGCCGCTGGCTAGCCCGCAGCTAGAGCGCGCCAGACATAAACGTAGTGCGTTCCGGCGGCGTAGGTAGGACATACAAAGGCCGAGCAGGGTCCGGCAGCCGCCACGATTATCCCGGATGGGATCTAGAGCGGTTACGACCCCGTAACCGGTGCCCCGACCCGAGGAACCAGCGATAGGAACACCTGAGAGCATTGCTCGCGAGTTGAGCGGCCCAGTCCCCAGAGCCTTTCCGGGCATGAGACAGCGCAGCACGCTGTAACCAAAGCCAAATGAAAAGCTCCCTGTCGAGCCAAGCTCGAACAGGGAGCATTCCGGGTCGATCAACTCTGCTTGCGTGGCGGTCAAAAGAGTGCTCTGGAGCGCGTCCGAGAATCGTCGCGGGTTCCACCAGGTAAACGCTAGCGGCCCATGTAAAACTTCGGTGCTGCCATGAAGCTTGTGTGTGACGCCTGGCTGTGAAACAAGTACAGCTTTCCCTCATACCAGACCGCGTGGTCAAGGGTGCCTTCGCGCTGCCGGTTCTGTTCCGCCAGTACCACAACGTCGTTCCCACCGGCCGCCGGAATGTACTTGGTCGGATTCGCGTCAAAACTCTGTTTGGCGTCGGCCGACGAAAAGTAGTAGTGGCGGCCGTCATGCGTGGATTTGTGCTCGGTGAGCGCGTCAACCAGACGTCGTCCGTCGCGCAGCTGGACTAAGCAAAAGCCCTTCAAGCCGTTCATCATGCCGCGACGCTCGATGCGTTTGTGCTGGTTGGCATTTCGGATCGGTGGAGCCATTGCAGGCGGAGCGTCCGGGATCTCGATCTCCTGGGCCCGGGCGGGCAAAATCCCCTCAATCGGCGAATGCCGGATTTGAGGCTCCTTCGAAGTCTGCGACGCGGGCTGGATGACTGGTTGTTCGAACGCGCTGCTTGCTGACTTGGTACGATACGTTTCGTTCGGAGTCGGCAAGAACAGTTTCTCGTTCTCCGCTTTTGTGACCTTGGGCGAACTCGTGACGTCCGATGGAGCGGGCTGCTGCTCGGCAATCGGCGCGTCGTCGAACGCAGGCGGTTCGAGTGCGGGCGGGGAATCCGCCGCTTGAGCTTGAGGCGGTGACGACTCTAGCTCCACGAAGTCAGCAAAGGGATCGTCTTCTTCCGGTTCTGCGGCAGATTCGGGGAACAAGTTTTCAAGCGCCGCATCCCAAGCCGGAAACGACGTCTGCTTCGACTCTGTTGTTTCTGCTTTCGGTGCTTTCGGGCTGGGAGAGTCCAGATTCGGAATCTTGGTCGAATTGCCAGCCTGGGCAGTCTGCTTGGGTGTGATCGGTTTGGTTTGCGCCGTGGCTATCGGTTTAGCCTGAGTTGCTGCCTCTTTGGAGTTTCGTCTGGAAAGGAAGTCGGGGAGAAGTCCCGGTCTCTTGGCAGGGGAGCCCGCACCGGTTCGCCGTGTTTGCTCGCCACGATCCGGCTTCGTTGTCGGTAGTCGGCCCGTCGCGCGGCGCGAGTCGAGCCACCTCGTAAGTGTCGGAGGCTCGCTGCGGCGCTCCGCGGAACTCTTTGAGGACTGGAATCGATTGCCAAACACTCGATGCAACAGGCTCGGCTTCTTCGGCGGCGCGACAGGCTGGGTCCTTCCGGCGGGAGGGCTCAGCGGCTTGGCGGTCGGTGCAGGTTTGTACGGCGCCGGCGGCTTGGCGGCACCCGGTCGTTTCGCTTGGCGACTGCGATTCTCGACGTTTAGCCGAGCGTCGCTGGTTGTCTTGGGCAACGATGACAGATCCATTGACGGAGCCGGCATGCCGTCTTTCGCGTAAAGCGCCTCAAGCTGCTTGGCGATCTCGCTTTGGCCGGTCGAGGTCTGACGTGAAGCCGGAGTCTTGCGTTTCAGCGCGGGCTGCTGGGCAGCCGTCTGCACGACGTCGCGCGATCTCTTCCGTTTCTTGTGGACCGCCTTCCCTTGATTCTGTTCCTCTTGGGACTTCTTGTCCCGGGAGAAGACGCTTTTGAAGTCGGTGGTCACCGCGTTCTTGAGGCGATTCCAGCGGCTGGTCTGGCTCGGTGCCGAACCAGGCGAGGCCTTGGGCGGTTGTTGAGCCGCAAGCAGCGTGGGAACCATGACCAACACGGCCATCGACGAGGAGACCAGCCACCCTCGCTTAAGCAAGCTTGTTTCGCCACTCATCCTCTGATACTCCCGAAGCCTTACGTCAGATTGGAATGCTCTGAAGACCATACTTCTTCGGATTCCCGTGTTTGACAACGTCGCAAGTTGCACATGATCGTCGAGCGGACGATAATCGGCACAACCCTGCCGGCGCACATTAACTATCGTCGCGGGCTAAGTCGTTTTGTGATGCCTAGACCGGTTTTACCGGCGAATGGCAGACCGGTCGCAGTCAGAGTCGAGTTGATTGCTAGTCTCACCCCAGCTTCTCTGTTTTGACTCACCGGCAAGCATTAACAGCTCAAGGAGGCGCAGCAAGCACACGTCATGAACGACCACCCATCACCCCCCAGTCTTCCGAACGCGCCTGCCCAAGCACCAGTTGTTGTCAATCTGCCGCCGCCTCCCCGCCGACGCTGGTGGCCTCGACTCTTACTTGTGGCGTTGGTCGTGTCGGTCATGTTCAACCTCGCGCTGTTTTCGGGTTCGCAGGCCTACTACGCCGACGCTGCAGCGCCGCGCGAACAGTTCCATTCCGGAGAACAATTTGCGGCAGACAAAATCGTCTTGCTAAACGTGCAAGGCACGATCATGCCGCCGTTTACCAAACGAATCTTGAACGCCATTGATGCTGCCAAAAAAGATGAGGCCGTCAAAGGACTCGTGTTGGCTGTCGACAGCCCAGGCGGATTGGTGCCAGACAGCCATCAAATTTACAACAGACTCAAGGAATTCAGCGAACAAAAGCCGATCGTCGTGGCAATGCAACGGATGGCGGCTTCGGGTGGTTACTACATCGCGATGGGAGGCGGCGAAAGTTGCCGAATCTTCGCCGAACCGACCACCTGGACCGGTTCCATTGGGGTGATCATCCCTCGATTCGACGCGACGGCACTGGCCGAAAAAGTTGGACTGGCCTCCGATCCCTTGAAAACCGGTCCCTTCAAGGACGCCCTCAGCCCGTTTCGAGAGGTGACCGACGAGGAGCGGGCCGTCTGGACCGAGATCCTCGACGACGCCTTCGACCGTTTCATCGACGTGATTGCGGAGAATCGAAGCGAGTTGGACCACGACGCCGCGAAGGCTCTGGCGACCGGGCAGATCTACACCGCAGAGCAAGCCCACGAAAACGGGCTGGTCGACGAAATCGGCTATGTTCCCGAAGCCATCGAATTCCTGCAGAAAGAATTGGGACTCGACAAAGCCCGCATCGTCAAATACCAGTTCCCCGTCAGTTTGATGGACCTGGTCGCCGGCTCAATCGAATCGCAACAACCGGCTTCGCAGTGGCGCGACATCCTGGAGGCGACTGTGCCGCAAGCCATGTATCTTTGCTCCTGGGCCCCGGCGATTCCCAACCGCTAAGCTGCCGTCCAGATGCGGTTGAACCGTACGGTCGCCGTCTGCTGCAAGTTAATCGGCTAGTCGTCGTCCCTTAGTACCGCCGCCAATAGCTCACGCAATTCTTGGCGAGCCCGGTGGATGCGGCTGCGAACGGTTCCGATGGGGCAGTCGATAATCTCGGCGATCTCCTCGTACTTCAGCCCTTCCATTTCCTTCAGGACCAGCACCTGCCGATAGTCTTCCGGCAATCGCTCGAGAGCTTGTTTAACGAGTGCCTGCTTGTCGGCAACGTCGAGCGCGTGTGAAGGCTCGGCTGATGCATGCCCGTCGACAGGTTCGATTCCCGAGTTCTCGCGGGCGGCATCGATGGATGCCGTTGTACGCCGGTCCTTGCGTTTGCGGCTGATGGCGGCGTTCATTGCAATCCGAAACAGCCACGAATAGAACGCCGAGCGGCCCTGGAACGTATCGAGTTTCTCAAAAGCATGGACGAAGGCCTCCTGTGCCGTGTCGAGTGCGTCTTCGCGCGAACCCAGAGTGTGCACTAGCGTGTGATACAAGCGGTCTTGATACCGCTCGACCAATCGGCCAAACGCCTCGGTCTGCCCAGCCAGGCACTCCTCGATCAGCTTGTTGTCGTCGCTGCTCACCTGTGCCTTATCAGGCTTGAGTCGTGTGCGGGCTGCTGAGTTGAGTCAAACGCAGCATGACCGCACTCAGCTCAGAACTCCATTAGTCGAAATTGCGCCCGCGTCGCTCGGACTGACATCGTGCCCGGTTGTCTCCCGCCTGTCAAGTTGCTGCTGAGCCGCTCTGCTGGCGATTCAGGTCAGCCATTGGCGGCGAGTTGGCGTAGGCGTTTGAGCCGTCTGTTCGGCTCGGAATCTGGCTTTCTGGGGACTAACGCGAGCCCGACATAAGCGTAGCGCATTCTGACGGCGAACAAGCCAAGCACGCTTCGTTAGCCGCCACAATTGTCCCGAATGCGATCTCGGTCGAGCACGTATCGTCGACACTTCCCTTTGATTCTGAAATGATAGTTTCTGCCAGCCCGAACCCCGCTGGCCAAGGCTTTCGACTTATGAATCGGTTTCTGCACGCCACTGCTCCGCTCGCGCTGCGCGATTTCGCCCAAGTTCGGCGATTCCGGTTGCCCCTAACTCGTGCGGCAATCATCATGCCCAGCCTCGTGTTGGTGGCGTGGGTCTTGTGCGATGTCGCGTCCGCGGACGAAGAAGCGTCCTTGTTCACACCAGCGGGCTTCGACAAGCCGGGCGAGGCCCGCACGCTAACTGACGACAAGGCGGGCCGCCTAAAGATCACAGTCCGCGATGCCGCGACCGAAGAGCCGACGTTCTGCCGAATCAACGTCGTCGGCCCTGACGGCAACTATTACCAACCCGCGCGGAACTACCTCACTCCGTTTGCCTTGACCGGCGAGTGGCCGATGTCTGGCAGGGGCAATCGGCAAGGGAAGGGTCCGTTTCGGTACTACGGACGGTTCTACTATTCGTGGGGGGAGGCCGAAGTTACCGTCCCGCCCGGCGTCGTGCGGGTCGAAGTCTGGAAAGGCTTCGAGTACCGCCCCGTCACGCTGACCGCGGATGTAATAGCAGGTCAAACCCACTCCGTCGAATTGACCCTCCAACCAACTTTATCGATGGATGAGCACAGCTACTATTCCGGAGACCCTCACATACACATCACCCAGGCCACGTCTGAAGACGAATCGCTGATCTTGGATCTGATGGAAGCCGAAGGGATTCGCTATGGCGGTGTGCTCGCCTACAACGACCCGGCCGGTCCCTACGTCGGATCGATGAGCACGCTGGACATGCCGCAGACGCGCGGTTTAGGCGAGTCGTCGATTCGGCGGCGGGGCGATTTCCACATCTTGTCGGGCCAAGAGTACCGCAGCACGAAGTTTGGACACCTCAACCTGTTCCTTCGCGCTGACCTTGTGCTCGATGGTCAAGACCTCAATGCCGACGACGGCCCCCCGTACGGCACCCTCGGTCGCGACACACGAAACCGCGGCGGATTCGCCTTCTACGCACACGGTGGATACGCGCAGTCGATCTATGCCGATTTCGTTCAAGGGGACGTGGATGGGGTCGAGTTGTTGCAGTTCGGCGTTTACCGCGGCATCGGCTTGGAGGACTGGTACGCGATGCTCAACATCGGTTATCGCTTCCCTGCCGTGGGCGCTTGCGATTACCCGGCCTGCCGCAAGCTGGGCGACTGTAAGACCTACGTGGCCCACGCAACTTCGCCCACATTCCCGGAGTGGTTGAAAGGCGCCGCAGAAGGACGCAGCTTCGTTACCACCGGGCCGATGCTGTTGCTCGACGTCGACGGCCATCAGCCGGGAGCGACGATCGACGCGACGGATGGCGGCCCTCATCGGCACACAGTAACTTTGCGAGTCTCCTCCGAAGTGGCCCCAGTCACACAACTGCAGGTGATCGTCAACGGCCGCGTCGAATTGGAAAAGATGATTGCGGGTGATGGAGCGCTCGGGAAATGGCACACGCTGACACACGAGGTGTCGCTCGATGGACCGGCCTGGATTGCGGCCCGTGCCTTTTCGAGGTCGCCAATCGGCAGTCCAGACGCCGAGTCCCATACGAATCCCGTCTACGTCGACGTCGACGGGAAGCGAGCCTACGACCCGGCATCGCTCGATCGTCTGCTCGCCAAGCTGGACGGCCAGATTGCAATTCACAAGAACCGCAAGTTCTCGGGCAAGTCGGAGGTGCTCGACTACTTTGAGCGTTCCCGCGACATTCTCGTCAAGTTGCGCGAACTGCGCGGACTGCCGGCCGGCCTCTCGCCGCAAGCGTTTATCCGCGACGAAATGCCGCTGATCGACAATCTCGGGGCGCGGGCTCACACCGACGAAGAGCTACGCGCTTTCCTCAAACCGGTTCCGCCAAAGTCTCCCAGCGAAGCACTAAAGACGTTTGAGACAATCGACGGTTTTCACATGCAGTTGGTGGCTGCCGAGCCTCTCGTCTACGACCCGATTGCCGCCGCCTTCGATGAGAACGGCAACTTGTACGTGTGCGAAATGCGCGACTACCCTTACTTTCCCAAGCCGGGCGACAAACCGATCGGCACGATTCGCTTGCTCCGCGACGTCGACGATGACGGTGACTTCGACGAAAGCCACGTCTTTGCCGACGAATTGCTGTGGGCCGGCGGCGTCGCGCCCTGGAAAGGTGGTGTGTTCGTCGCTGCACCTCCGGACATCTGGTACATGCAGGACACAGACGGCGACTTCCAGGCCGATGTCCGTCGCAAAGTCTTTACCGGTTTCGGTACGCAGAACCAGCAGGCCATGCTGAATAACTTGAAGTTCGGCTTGGATCACAAGATCTATGGATCGACTGCCGGCAACGGTGGAATTGTCAAACCGTCCGACCAGCCGGATGCTCCTGGCGTACAAGTCAACGGGCAGGACTTTCGATTCGATCCCGTGACACAGCGTTTCGAGGCCATTACCGGTACCGTGCAGTTCGGCAACTCGTTCGACGATTGGGGAAACCGCTTCCTGTGCAGCGAATCCAATCCGCTGCAGCACGCGGTTCTTCCACAGCGTTATTTGTCACGCAATCCTTACTTGTCGATTCCTCGACCCGTTAACAACATCGCCGGCGGATCGGTGCCGATCTTTCGCATCAGCCCCACCGAGCGTTGGAGACTGATCCGCTCCAGCCGCCGCGTCGCGCACGGGCAGCGAACAGCGAACTCGGCCGGCGCCAGCCATCACGTCATCGATGCCGGCGCTGGTGTCACCGTCTACCGCGGCGGGGCATATCCGAGAGAGTTCTACGGCGACGTGTTCGTGGGCGATGCCCAGAACAATTTGGTGCATCGACGACGGCTCATCCCCAATGGAGTGACGTTCGACTCGGTTCGCACCGACCAAAACACCGAGTTCGTGCGGTCATCGGACAATTGGTTCCGGCCGGTCAACTTCATCAACGCTCCTGACGGAACCTTGTACGTTCTGGACATGAGTCGTGAGATCCTCGAGTCGATCCACATCCCGACCGACGTCGTCAAGTTTCTAGACCTCAAGAGTGGCAGAAAGCATGGCCGTATCTATCGCATCGCACCGAACGGCTTCCACACGAAGCCCGGCCCGAAACTTGGTACGGCGGGTACCGCCGACTTGATTGCGGCGCTGGACAGCCCACACGGCTGGTGGCGCGAGACCGCGCACCGGCTGATCTACGAACGCCAGGATCTCACAGCGATTCAGCCGCTTCGCGGACTGCTGCACGATGCCGATACACCTCAGTCTCGACTCCATGCCCTTTGGTCGTTGGAGGGCCTCAACGCACTGCTGGAGACCGATGTTGCACTGGCCATCAAGGATCCGTTTCCACCGATTCGCGAACACGGCATTCGACTGGCGGAAACCCGGCTCGCGGCGTCAAAGGAGCTTCTCGACTTGGTGATTCAAGCCACCGAGGATGCCGACCCCCGCGTCCGTTTGCAGGCGGCGTTTACGCTGGGCGAATCAAGAAACCCCCAGGCCGTTACCGCCCTTGCCACTATGGCAAAACGAGAATCGGCTGATGCATGGATGCGTGCAGCCATCCTCAGTTCTGTGACGGAATCGGCGGCCACCATCTTCGGTTTGTTGCTGGACGATCCACATGCGTACGGCAACAAGGACGTTCGCAACTTCCTGCAGCAGCTGGCAACGACCATCGGAGCGCGGCACGAAGTGACCGCCGTCGACCGATTTCTCGAACAAGTCGGCAATAGCTCGCAGCTCGCCGCCGACCCCGCGTTGGAAACGAACCTGATGTTGGCCTTCGGTAATGGGGCCCGACGAAGCGGCCATTTTCTCGATATCACTTCGCAAGGTCGCGAAATGTCCAACGCGCAGCTCCAGAACATTCTGCTGCGATCCGAACAAACCATTAAGAATCGTGACGGCGATGCGGCGGAGCGGGCCAGGTCTGTCAAATTGCTCGGGTGTTTCGCCCCCCGTTTGACGCTGGACAATTTGGTTGACTTGTTGGGCGGCGTCGAGCCTTTGCCGGTGCAGAAGGCTGCCGTCGTCGCGCTGGCAGGATACTCATCAGTAGAGGTCGCGACGCTGCTGCTCGAACGATGGAACACTCTCCTACCGGAAATCCGCCTCCTCTCGGCCGAGGCACTGTTGTCGCGCGACCATTGGTGCCTGGCGTACCTGCAAGTAGCGGCCAGCCATGCGGGGCTGCTGGCCAGCATCAATACCACCGATCGCGAGCGGTTGATCAATCATCGCAACCCGGAAATCCGCGAGTTGGCCAACAAATCGCTCGGCACACAGGTAGTCAGCACGCGACAACAGACACTCGCCGAGTATCAATCTGTACTCGACATGATCGGATCGGCCGAAACCGGCGGCACGCTGTTCGAGAAGGAATGTGCCACATGCCACCGGATCGGAAAGAGCGGACATGCGATCGGTCCCGATCTGACTTCGAGTTCCTGGCGCGATCCGCAAGCACTGCTCACACACGTGCTCGATCCAAATCGCTACGTCCTGCCGAACTATCTGCAATACATCGTCGTCGACGTTTCCGGTCGCACGCACACGGGCCTGATTGCTTCGCAGTCAGCCAACGGCATCACGTTGAAGCGAGAGAAAAGCGCGACGCAAACGATTCTGCGTCAAAACATCGAAGAGATCGTGGCCACCGGGAAATCTCTGATGCCCGAAGGGTTTGAGAAGACAATCAACCGCCAGCAAATGGCCGATCTCCTCGCTTTCCTGCAATCGGCACAACTCAACACACCCGCTGCCGACCGCCCGCTCGACATCGGCACCGAACCCGGCCTCGTCGAACCCGAGTGAGCCTGGCCTAGATGCCATTCGAGTTCGTTGTGGCGGCTATCGATTTGTACCGTAGATACGACGTACAGCGGCCAGAGATACGACGTACAGAGGCCAGACAGCGTTGGATAGCCGCCACGATTATCCCGGATGGGATCTAGCCGCGCCGGTTGCCGGCCCACGACCTTGGGCGCAGGCTCAGCAGTGAGAAGTCGATTCGCCGTAGCGCCACGTCGATCACGAATAGAATGACTGCAAGCGCCGCCAACACGGGCCAGAGGGGCGTTGCCCGGGAGGCCGTCAATTCGGTCGGCGCGAACACCTCGTCGGGCTCGAGGTCGTAGGTCCCACCGGTGGAGGTCGCCAACGACTTCAGCAGTTCCTCGTTTGTCGTCCGTAATCGCAATTCGTCGGGATAGCCGAGGACCAATCCCCGCGATTGGCGGTAAATCGTCTGCCCCAGTTTCGACTGAGCCAGTTCCAGATGGTAGGCCCCGCGATGAGGCAGATCGATGTCGGTTACGTAACGGCCGGGCGCCGTTTGTTGCATGTTGATCCTTTCCGTCCCCAGCCGCGGGTCGATCAGCGTCAACTCGGTGTCAGCCTCGTTGAGGAAGTTTCCCGTGGCATCGAGTGCATCGAGCACGACTGCGGCGCGATCGCCGTTGCGCTCGATTGCAACCGAAAAGCCTTTGGCCTCACCCTTGCGCATCATGTGCCGGGTGACCTGCGCCCAAAACTTGTTAAAGCCGGGCCACGTCAACCACTCGGCCGCCCAGCGGCTCTTGGCATCGGACGTAAACGCCGCGCTCATCCCCAAGCCGTACCGCCACCAGGAGAGCAGGGGGTCGCCCGATTCGGTAGCCAGTACAACTTCGCTCGTTGCTTTGGGGCGGGTCACGACAAAGCCGAGTAGAAACGGGGCCGCAGCGAAGTCGATGCCTGAGAGGGCCTGAGTGGGGCGAATGACTTGCGGCACAAACGGCTCTTCATTGATGGCCGACTTGCTGGCCGTCATCGTTTCTTTGGCGAAGATCTGCGGGATTGAGAAGGGATCGTTGGTGAAGTAGTAGCGACCGTTGCCGATCGAGGCGATTCGCTCGAGCAGGTCCTGATCGGCTCCGTCTCCCACGCCGACGGTCGTAATCGTCATCCGCGACGAGTTCATCTCTTGGGCGATTCCCTCGAAATCGCCCGGAGAAGAGATGCCATCAGTCAGAATGATGACGTGTTTGAGCTTGGCCGTGGTGCTCTGTAGCGCCGTGAATGCCTCTTCCATCGCCGGATACATCGCGGTCCCGCCACCCGCTTCAATCGTGCTGATTTGATCGAGCACCATCGACTTCGCCGAAAGCGGCCGAATCTCGCTCGCCCAATAGGGGTTGCCGTCGAAGGCAACCACACCGATCTGGTCGCGGGGGCCCAACAGTTCGACGGCGCTTTTGGCGGCGTCCTTCGCCAATTCGATTTTTTCTCCACCCATCGAACCCGATTTGTCGATCACCAGCACCATGGCCAGACTGGGCTTTTCTTTCTCCTTCTCGAAGTCGCTACGAACCGGCAGGATCTCTTCGATGATTGTCTTGTAGTAGCCGCCCAGCCCGAACGACTGGTCGCCGCCGAGCATGATCAGCCCGCCGCCCAAGTCCTGCACGTAGGCACGAATGACTTCCATCTGACGCATTGTGAGCGCTGTGGCGGGCACGTTGGAGAGCATCAGCACTTCGTAGTTCTGAATGTCCGCCAACGAGTCGGGCATGCCTTGCGGAGGCCGTACGTCGACGAGCACATCTTCTTCCTCCAACGCCCACTCAATGTGCTTGGCCAGTTGGGGATGGCTCTCGACCAGCAGGACGCGGGGCTTGCCGGCGGCGAAGACCAATCCCATCGCCGAGTTGTTGTCGAGCAGCGTATCTTCGGGTGCCGAAACACGGACGGTCAATTCGGCCAAGCGTTCTCTGTCGATCGTCTGACGGAACTGGAACCGGTTTTCACCCTGTTTGAATTCTTTCTGTTCGCTGACAATCTTGTGAGGCCCGCGGAAGATTTCGAGAGTCGACTCGCCGTCGTAGTTTGCATCGATCACCACCTCGACGTTAAACGGCTCACCTTGCGCGACTTGGGCCGGCACTTCGACTTCGGAAACTTGCACCTCCGGGTCGTCCCGCGTCTGCAATGGCCATGTGGAGATCTCGACTCCGCTGCCCAATGCTGCCTTGAGTGCGTCGCCGGCCGTCTGGTTGCCGTCGCTCAACAACACGATGCGTGGTACGTAGTGCGGCGGAATGGCGGCGGTGGCCACTTCGATGGCCGCGGCGAGATTCGTGCCGCGGTCGTCAAATTCGTCGACGGCGGCGGCATCTAACTCCTCGGCTTCGGTCTCGCCTTCCTCGGCAGCGCCGTCCTCGTCGACGAACCGACCTGGCTCGGCCGCAAACGGCAGGACCGAATACATCTGCGTCCCCGCGTGCCCCACGGCTTCTTCGATGAACGCATCCGCCTTCTCGGCGGCGTCTTCGTCAACGCTCAGACTGCGATCGATGGCAAACACCACGAACAGCTCGCTCGTCGGCTCGACAAGCGTTAGTCCCGCGAGGCAGAGAACCAGCAGCACGACGATGGTTGCGCGGACGCACAACGACACGATCATCTGGCGACGAGGGAGGTCAACCAGACTGCGGCGCAGGTAGTACACCAGGACGGGTAGCACCAGCAGCGTTGCCAGCAACGCCGGTCGTGTCAGTTCCCACCCTAATCCCGCGTCGGTCATCTCCGGGTCCTGAACCTTCGTAGTCGTTTCATCACGTGATCCATCGCCGTTGATAGAGAAACCACTCGGCGGCAATCAGCAGCCAGCCGAGTGCGATCAAGTAGAACCAGATGGGTCTGCCGGCAAACCCTGCTGCCATGACGGGCTCTTGTTCCGGTTTTTTCTCAGGTGATCTCAAATCGCTTTCGTCCCGGCTCGCGAGATTGCACGCTAGCCGTACGCCGACAATTTCTTCTGCACCAGATGCGCCTGCCGAGGTGTCGACATCGGGCTGCTCGGCGGCAATCGTCCAGATGCCGCATTGGTCGAGCGGTCCCACTGTAGCGTTCTCCCCGTCGCTGGCGAGCACCTGCCGCGTGCCATCGGGTGCTACCAGCACGACGTTGCTCTCGACTTGGTCGTCGGTTGGCCGCAGTTCCGGGGGCAGCTCGATTTCGACGACCTCGCCGGTCGCGAGCGACTCACGCAGCTCCCCCTTGGTTCCGGTGAACCAGGACAGCGCGTTGCTCATCAAGATGGGAAAGGCCGTTCGCAGGGGCAGGTCGCTCTTGTCGAGGTTGACGGTCAGCACAATCGCTTTGGCCCCGCCGCGATCGATTGAGAAGTACAACGGTGCGCCTTGTGCGCTCTCGACGAGCGTATGGACTTCGACCGTCGGTTCAATGCGGAAGGCTTCGGGCATCAACACGTTGTCGAGCCGCACGTGCGCCATCAACGGAGAATCTTTGTCCTGCTCGGCCACCAGTGGCTGCTGGAGTTTCTCACCCAGGCTCCACAACTCGCACGCATTTGTCGGCTCGACCACAATCACGTCTGCGTCCGGCAGTTGTTCTGGCAGCGTGCGGTGGAAAACCACCACTGCGTCAATGGGAATCTCCTCTGGCAATCGCTCGACCGCGGTGACGTCTGCCAGCACGTTTGCTTCGAACACGCCTTCTAGAAACAGGTTGCCGGCGGTGACCAGGATGACCTTCTGCCTCTCGCGCTTGGGCAGGATAGCGCGCGCTGTATCGTCGGCGGTCAAACGATCGTTTTGGCTCAGTCGCGCGACGAGCGTTCCGCCTTCGGCTGACGTCTTCTGGAAGACGCGTTTCCAGGGTTGGCCCGGTTCCAATTTCAGTGGGAGTACGTCGACCACTTCTTCGTCCAGTTCGAGTTCCAACCTCAACTCGACGAGTTCTTCGCCGAAGTTCTCGACCACCACCAGGATTTCGTAGCCGATCGGGTCGATCAGGCTGCGTCGGACCTGAAACACGGTGATGCCGACGTTGTCGGGTCGCTCGCCGAGCGCAAACCAGGTGACGTCCTCGGCATCCAACGTCGCCTCTGCATCTTCGAAGCAGCCGTCCGTCATCAGCAGAATCTGGCCGTTGTCGTGGTCGGCGAGAAGTCGCCTCGCCAGCTCGACCGCTTCTTTCACTCGCGTCGGACCATCGGAAGGCTCGACAGAACGTGCCGCGCGTCGCAGCGTGCGCTGGTGTGAGGTCAACCCGCAGACAACTTTGGGCTGACTGCCTGCCGAGACCACGGCCATTTCATCACGCATTCTCAATGAGTCGATCACATCGCCGGCAACCTGTTTCGCGCGGCCCAGACGCGATGGCGCGATGTCGTCGGCATTCATGCTTGCCGAGTTGTCCACAATCACGACGAAGCGCCGCGCATCGCGAACTTCCCAGGACAGAAATGGGTCGGCCAACGCGAACACCAGCAACGCCAAGAAGCAGAGCTGAATCAACAGCGACAACAAGTGCCGCAGACGCTGCCAAATCGATTTGGCCTGCTTCTCTTCGAAGATCTGGTTCCAAAACAAGACGGACGATACCGGCACCCGGCGCAAGCGAATCTTCAGGATATAGAACACGATGATGGGAACCGCCAGCAGCCCCCAGAGCATCGCGGCCGGCGACGCCAGATTCACGCGTGGCTCCCTACGTTCATCGATTCATCTCGGTATGTGTGCCGAATCCCAAGTCTCATGAGGCAATGGCTGCTGTGCGCATCATCTGCAATAGCAATTCGTCGAAAGCGATCTCCGTAGAGCTGACCGTGTAGCTCATGCCATAATTTCGACAGTAAGTCTGAGCCCTGCCGAGAAAGTCGCGAAAGATCGTTCGGTACTGTCTGAGGTTCTTTTCGGTGACGGTGATCTTCCGCAGCGATTCGGTTTCGACGTCCAGTAACTCGACATCGCCCAGGACATTTGGATCGGCGTCCCGGGGCGCGTACAGCTGCAACACGCTCGGCTCGTAGCGGTGGTGCCGCAACAGGTTCAGACCCAACTCGAATCCCGTCGGATCGAACAAGTCGCTGATCAGAATCGCCAAGCCCCGGCGTTGCGAGCGATGCACGAACGCTCGCACCATTTCACTCAAACTCGTATCGCGTCCCTGCGGCGTCAATCCTTCCAGAAACTTCATCAGCCCCAGAATGTGAGCCTTGCCGCGCGTCAGAGGAAAATCGGCGACGATGTTCTCGGCGAAACCGATGACGGCAACGCGATCGAGATCTGCCAGAGCGATATACGCCAGTGCCGCGGCCAACTGCCGGGCCATGTCGAACTTGGCCGGCTCGCCGATGCCCATGCTCCGCGAACAGTCGAGCAAGATGTACAGATGCAGGTCTTCCTCTTCCTGAAAACGTTTCAGCAACAGTTCGTCGTGCCGGGCGTAGAGGTTCCAATCCAGATATCGGAAGTCGTCGCCGGGCGTGTAGTCGCGGTGGTCGGCAAACTCGATGCCGCCACCCATCTGCATCGTCCGCCGCTGTGCCATCAGCTGGCCGCGAAACACGCGGCGCGACACAATCGAGAGGTATTCGAGCTTCTTGAGAAACTCAGAGTCGAAGAGCGCCATGCCCTGTTGCCGTTCAAGCGACTGCCGCCGCCCCCACGTGATTGAGAACGTCCTCGATAACCGCGTCGGCCTGCACGTTTTCGGCCTGTCCTTCGAAGTTCAAGATCAACCGGTGCCGCAACGAAGGCGCGGCAACCTGACAAAGATCCTCTCGGGCCACGTGGTAGCGGCCATCGAGAATCGATCGGATCTTGGCCGATAGAATCATCGCCTGAGCGCCCCGCGGGCTCGATCCGTAGCGGACGTAACGTTTGACCAACGGGCTGGCAACTTCGCTTTCCGGATGTGTCGAGAGGACCACGTCGATGGCGTGCTGCCGTACTTCGGCCGCGACCGGTACTTGCCGAGCCAGCGCCCGCATCTCCATAATTCGCGGACCGCTCAACACCGGTTCGGCATGCGGTTCCTCGACTTCGGTGGTGCGATCGAGGATGGCTCCCAGCTCATCCGAATTCGGATAGACGACGAGTAGCTTCTGGAAAAACCGATCGAGCTGCGCTTCGGGCAGCGGATACGTACCTTCCATTTCGAGCGGATTCTGTGTCGCCATGACCAGAAACGGCTCAGGCAGCGCGTGCGTCTCACCCCCAATCGTGACCGAGTGTTCCTGCATCGATTCCAACAGGGCCGATTGCGTCTTGGGCGTGGCGCGGTTGATCTCGTCGGTCAGCAATATGTTCGCGAAGATCGGACCTCGCTGAAAATCGAACTTGCGACGACCGTCGGGCGTTTCCATCACGATGTTCGTGCCGATTAGATCGGCGGGCATCAAATCCGGCGTGAACTGCACCCGCTGAAACTGCAAATGCAACGCGTCGGACAGCGTCCGCACCAACAACGTTTTACCCAAGCCCGGCACACCTTCGAGCAACACGTGCCCACCGGCAATGAGCGCCGTCAACGTCCCTACCACAATCTCCTGGTGGCCGACAATAACCTTGGCCACTTCTTGCCGCAGCTGCTCGAAGTCAGCGCGAAACTGTTCGAACTGCGCCTTCGTTTCATCGCGTTCGCTCATGTGCGATCATCCTTCGACGAATCGGACCCGAGAATTTGCAACAGCGAGCATACGCAGGCCAACACGGGAAGTCAAAAACTCTCTTAAGAACATTCGCTCAACAACTCGCAGTATCAACGCGTTCATTGCTGAAATGCAATTCCAGACAAACCACGACATGTGCATGATGCTGTAGTTTGCCATGTCGTCGCTTTTGCTGATTGCTTCTTGATTGACGAATTCTTTAGCCCGATAATTGGCGTATGCTCGTCTCAGTGGACTGTGTCATGGTCGCTCGGTGGAATGGAAATTGAGATGACTCCCAGCCTTTCGATGGATGTGTCGGCCTCGGTGGTCCGGCTGATGGCAATTGCCTTGGTGATGGGTCTGCCGAGTATCGCCGGCAACACCGCTGCCGCACAGCAATCCGAGACGAGTGAAACAGGTGCCGCCGCACGTCAAGCTGCCGTCAAGTTGACTCTGGTCCACTCTCATGACAAAGGCAGCACCGTGTACTTCGCCGACTTTCTGCCGGACGGTAAGCGCGCGGTGCTCGGTGGGGACATGACGCACCCGCCGATCGTTCTCTGGGATCTCGAAAAGAATTCTGTCATCAGCGAGTTGCGGGCCGCTGACGACTGGCACATGTCGGTCGCCGCCTCGCCCGACGGCCAGCGGATCGTCTCCAGCGGTCTCAGCGGTGCGATCAAAGTCTGGAACATCGAGTCCAAGACGGTCGAAGCGACATTCATCCACCCCGGAATTGTTACCGGCTTCGCCTTCAGCTCAGACGGGCTAACACTGGCCACCTCGGCAACCGACGGGACGGCGAGACTGTGGAATCCGCAGACGGGAAAGAAAATGCACGTGCTGCGGGGCCACGAGAGCGCTGTAACCGGCATCGCACTGACACCGGATGGAAAACAGGTCGTCACTTGTAGCGCCGATACGACGGTGCGTGTCTGGGATGCATCCAACGGCAAGCTTCTCCACACGTTGGAACATCCGGAGATCGTCTGGTCGGTCGCCATATCGCCCACCGGCGACACGATTGTCTCAGGAACGGGTGGCACACTGGTTGGTCCTGCCGCGGATCAAATCTACAAAGTCAGCGACGACAACACGCTGCGCGTGTGGGATCGCCAAACTGGTGCGCTCAAACAGGAATTGCTCGGGCACAGCCACGTCGTCCGGCGGATTGCGGTCTCTCCCAATGGGCGATTGGCTGCCTCAGGTGGTTTGGACGCCACACTGCGATTGTGGGATCTTGTCAGCGGAAAGGAACTCGACCGATCCGAGGGCGAAGGCTGGGTGATTGCCGTCGACTTCTCTCCCGACGGGCAATACGTGCTCGCAGTCGGAGGTGTCCGCAAAGAAGGGGTCAATTGGATCGAAGCCCCGGTCGAACGAGCCAGGTTGTTCAAGCTCGAGCCTGTTGACCCCGAGGATTGATCGCCCCGACACCTATCGCACGCGGGTGATTCGAGCTCGCCACCGCCATCTGGGGATAGCGGAATTGCACATGCATCAGTTCTTTCGAAGCCGTATGTCGAAGTGTACCACTTGGCCCTTTGCACGCGTTCTGGCGGCTGCCGTGTTGCTACTGGCGGTGCAACCAACGGTCGCACAACAGACCGAGTCTCAAGAGGCAACACCGGCCCATCAGGCCGAACTCGAACTGACCCTGGTGCACTCCTTCGATAAGGGCAGCACGATCTATCACGTTGACTTCCTGCCAGATGGCAAGCGAGTGGTGTTGGGCGGCGATATGGTGCACCGGCCGATCTCGGTTTGGGACGTCGAGAAAAACACGGTCGTCGACGAACTGGAGCAACCAGACGACTGGTACATGTCCGTTGCCGCCTCGCCTGACGGCAAATATGTCGTCTCCAGCGGGCTCAGCGGCGCCATCAAGATTTGGAGCCTTGAAACAAGTGCCGTCGAGAACACACTCGTCCACCCCGGCATTGTCAGCAGCTATGCATTCACACCGGACGGCCAAACTCTCGCCACATCGGGAACGGACGGCACGGCCAGACTCTGGGACATGCGGACGCGGAAGAGGCTGCACGTCCTGAAAGGCCACAACGCTGCCGTGACCGGCCTGGCCTTCACACCGGATGGGAAACAACTCGTCACCGGTAGTCTCGACAACACAGTCCGCAAATGGGACGCCACATCCGGCGACCTCATCCAAGAACTCCCACACCCGGCGGCCGTCTGGTCGATTGCCGTTTCGCCGGACAGAAAATTGATCGCATCGGGCGCCGGCGGGGCGCTGATCGGTGCTCCTTCCGAACAGATGTATGCCGTCGGCGACGACAACACGATCCGCCTATGGGATATCGAGACCGGCCGGCTCCTGCGCCAGCTGCGCGGCCACACCCACGTCGTACGCCGCATTGCCATGTCTCCCGATGGCCGATTGGCGGCATCCGCCGGATTGGACAACACGCTCCGTTTGTGGCATCTCGGAAGCGGCAAAGAGCTCGACCGTGTCGAAGGCGATGGCTGGGTCATCTCCGTCGACTTCTCACCGGACGGCAAATTCGTTGTGGCGGTCGGCGGCGTTCGAAAGGAAGGGCGAGACTGGCATCGAGCACCGGACGAACGAGCCAGGCTGTTTGAGGTCAAGAAGCGTGTCGCTGGTGACTGACTTGGCACAGCAGAAGTGTGAATCGATGGAGGGATGGCCGCAACTGTGATCCACAGTATCCATGCATCGCCAATACAGACGATTGGCGTGCCTTTTTCGTCAGCTGATTTTGAACCCGCTTTGCGGGTCACGCCTTAAGATTGCGTCCTGACCTTGGCCCTCCACGAGCAACATGGTGGCCCAACCGCTTAGGGCGGCCGAATTGATGTTTGACCCGCACACGTTCACGATTTCGTGCAATGGCGAATGAGAACAACTGGCACCGATGATTGCGCCCCCAACCTCGACTGGCAGTTTGCCGCATCCTCGGTAATCGGGCGACGGCCTTCACTGTCGAGCAGCCACACGCGTGGCAATGCATCGTCTATCCGATCTTCGGGTGCAAACGGCACCTCGCGAATCACGACATAGTGGTCGGGTTGGCGGATGTGCGCCTGCCATTGCCGCTCGGCATCCTGAAACACAAGCGCGTAGATCCAATCCATTTCAAACACGTCGCTGGTCACTCAGGCTCCCCGTCGTCGTTTTCATCAGTCGCCCAACCATTCATTCTCGTCCGCCATCTTTGCCGGTCGGCGGAGTGAGACGTCGACTTCGCTGTATTCGCTGGCGAATGCCACCAGTCCAAACTCGGTGACGTTTGTCTCGGCCAAAAAGACCTGCTTTAGGTTGTCGAGCATCCCCAACCACATGAGACCGGCGTCGGAAATCGCCGTTCCGCTGAGATCGAGAAACTCGAGCTTCTCCAATGCGGCGAGGTGTTTGATGCCGGAATCGGTGATTCGGGTATCGGCGGCGTCGAGCCGCTTCAAATTCGGGAACGTCGGCAAGGCGGCCAATCCGTTGTCATCGAAGTCCGATCCGGTCAGCACCAGCCGCGTCATCTGCCGCAGTCTGTCCAATGACTGAAACCCGGTTCCCGAAACCTGCGTGCCGGATAACCCCAGAAACTTCAGACGCTCCAACCCCTGCAGGTATTGAACGCCTACATCACTAATGTCGGTTCCTTCCAGATGGAGAACTTGTAGATCCGGAAACTGGGGCAACCCGCTCATGCCCGCGTCATCGATGGCCGTGCCATACAACGACAGCCGCTCGAGCGCCCGCATCCTGGCCAGATGGGCAAGCCCCGAGCCCGAGAGGGCCGTGTTCGTCAGATTGAGCGAAGTCAATCCATCAAGCAAGGAGAGCTGTGCAAGACCATCATCGGTCAGTTCGATGCCGCTGAGATTGAGATCCTCAAGCCCTGCCAATGCGCCGACCCACTTCACGCCGGAATCGCTCGCCCGTGTGTTGGCCAACGAGAGCGATCTGAGCCGGGGCATCTCGACCAGAGACTCGAGCCCCCGATCCGTTACGTTTGTGCCAGTCAGGCGGAGTGCCTGCAGCTCGGCAAGCTTCGTGAATTCGGCGAGATGCTCGTCGTCCACTGACTGACCGTCAAAGCTCAACGCGACAACGTAAGGATCCATCAGTCCCTCGAGCTGAGCCAGCTTGAGACCTGTGGTCGAACTGACTTGCTGCACGCCGCTGGTCCAGCCAATCTGAATCGATTGCAGCGCACCGGTGTGTCGTCCCCGTGTAATTTCGGCCCCAAGTTGTTCCGCCAGAGCAGTGGCCTGGCGCTCTTGGCGTTGCGCGATCAATGCAAACACAATGGCCAGCGCACACACACCAAGCACTGCCAGCCCGGCCATCCACCAACTTCGAAAGATGCGTGGCACGCGCACGGGGACCACCACCCTACAGAGAAATCGATTCGCCAAGACTCGCCGAAGCGCACATTTTCGATCAACAGTGCGCGCCGATCAAGCAGAAAGCCGTAGACCACACTGCTGAAGGATGCCTGCGGGTTGTGATCCACTCGCTCAACGTGGAGAGCGACTCCTTCCCCAGCGTCATCAAGGCGGCAGGCCAACCCGCTCCAAGACGCCAGGGGAATGCGCCAGCAACCGAAACTTCGTGCTGCCAAGGCTGCACAGTATCTCCTTGTGAGTTGATGATGATTCCGCGCCGGAGTTGCGGCGGTTGTGTATCAAGGTTAGTATCTCAAGCATCTGCTGAGCACGGAGGCACGTGTACTCTTTATATGGATCTCAGGCGTTGCCGGTGACAGACACAACTAAGCGTGAGCCAGCCTTAGGGAGATCGACATGAGACACGAGTTTCGCAACAACGACATCATCCAAATCGAGCGCGCGGCCCCGACAAGTGTGCGATCCACAACCACAGTACAAGGAGTAGAAGGGACAGTCAGCGGCGTAACCGTTGAGTTTGACATTCTGCACACCTTCACGAGTGATTTGGTGATCACTTTGAGAAGTCCCGACGGCAGGGGCGTCACGCTCGTCAATCGTGAAGGGGGCAGCGGAAATCATTTCTTTGACACGGTCTTTGACGATCGCTCGAGCTCATCGATCGTCAACGCGCGACCACCCTTTACCGGCCGCTTTCGTCCCGATGAGCCGTTGCGGGGTCTGGACGGGGTCGAGGCGAACGGGCAATGGACGCTGGAGATCGACGATACAGAAGCCCAGGATGGCGGGTTTCTGGTCGGGTGGTCGCTGGGGCTCACCGTGCAGCGCGAGACGGTGTCCGGCTTTTCGATCGACGTGGACTTCGTAGATGGGCTAAGCATGTCGCAGCAGCGTGTCTTCTCGGCTGCCGCAGATCGCTGGTCGGAAATCATCAAGGGTGCTAGCGACGGCAGCCAGCTCAAGCTAGTGATTCGGGCTGAGGGGCGAGAAATCGATGGCGGTGGCGTGCCGGGGCAGGGCAACATTCTCGGCCAGGCCGGTCCTCGAGAGTTCCACTCCAACGGCCTGCCGTCGCACGGCATTATGGAGTTTGACACGTTCGATCTCGATCGCATGGAGAACGACGGCAGCCTGGTCAATGTCATCATCCACGAAATGGCTCACGTCGTGGGACACGGCACGACCTGGAGGCGCCGCGGACTGCTGGTGGGGGCCGGGTCATTCAACCCACGATTCGTGGGGATGCAAGCCATGCAGCAGTTCGGAGCGCTGCTTGGTACCAACCGCCCGACGGCCGTGCCGGTTGCTAATCGGGGCGGGCCTGGCACTCGGGATGGCCACTGGCGCGAGACCACTTTCGGCCGCGAATTGCTGACCGGTCGGCTCAACCCGGGAGTCAACCCCATCAGCCGGCTGTCGATCGCCTCACTGGCGGATCTGGGGTACCGCGTCGACCTGGACGCGGCCGACGCCTTCGAACTGGCCGACCCGCGGGTGCTGTCGCTGCTGGGGACCGAAGGCGAAGGGTCCTGGTGTTGCGCCTGTGGGCATCACTAGTGTCCATCGAATTGTTGATCCGTACGCGTTCGCTTCTTTCGCAAAGCGGTCGCGTGCGCGGCTAGCATACCGAGCGCCTCACTACGTGGTGCCCCCGACGAGGAAATAGGCGATGGACGTATCTGATCTGGATGCGGCCGGCAAGTTCCGAGCGGATGCGTCGGCCGACCACTTTCTCTGTCGGATCACGTTCGAGGGTGACCTGCCGGACGGCATGGTCGCTGTCGGCGATCGCGAGTGTATCGCGGCTTTTAGCCGCTTGTGCACGCACATGTCTTGCTACCTGGTGGATGCGACGAGCGGCACGCTCCCGTTGGACGACGACGGCCGCGTGCGCTGTCAATGCGCCTGCCACTACTCCAGCTTCGATCTGGAGAAGCACGGCCTGCCGATCAACGCCCCTGCCACAGCCTGCCTGCCGCAGATCCGTCTGCAGCGCGTGCCCGAAAACCCGGAGTTGCCGCTCGAAGGCGTCGAGTTGGCCGGCTGGATGGCAAACGCCAGCGTCCCCTATGGAGTGCCTTATGGCGGCACGTCGGCTCGACCGGCCGCCGATTCCGAGTCGTGACCAAGTGAAGGGGTAGCCATGCCGGATTCCTCGCGCCGACCAGAACGACTGCAGAGCCCGCCCGATGCTAAGCCCGAACGCGATCCGGAGCAGATCGCCGAAGCGCCCTACGGCCTCGTCACCACTGCCTGCCAATACTGCGTGGTGGGTTGCGGTTATGAAGCTCATCTGTGGAATACCGGAAACGGCTCCGACGCGTCGCCCCAACTTGAGCAGGCACATTGGGTCTCTCCCGCTATGACGGCCGACGTGCAGTTCGGCGGGACGAAGAGATCGGCCGCCGTCGTCCCGGATCCGAAGTGTTCGATGAACAAGGGCAATCATTCGCCGCGCGGCGGAACGCAAGGCCGCAATCTTGTCTATTCCGAGCGAGAGTCCGCGACCGAGTTGGATACGACCAAGGAACGGATCGCCACCGCATACGTGCGAACCAGGAACGGGCTGGAGCCGATCGGCGTCGACGACGCCGTCGACATTCTCGCCGCCCTGGTCAAGGTGGCGACCGGCTGGCGCAAAAGGCGGGGCCGCGTCAGTTTTCAGACCCCCGGCGGACTCGGGGTGAAGCTCTACGAGTATCAGTACCTCGAAAACACGTTTGCCGCTACGCGGTTGTTCTACCAACTCATCGGCACGCCGAATGTTGCTTATCACGACCGCCCCTCGGTGGCGAGCAACACGCAGGGGTTTAACGACAGCGGCATCGACCCGCACGGCTATGCCTACGATGACATCTGGGAAAGCGATGTGCTGCTGCTGGCCGGAAACAATCCGTACGAGTGCCACTCCGTCTTCTTCATGCAGTACATGGCGGGCAAGAAAATCGTCGTGCTCGATCCGCGGCGCACCGTCACGGCCGACTACGCCGAGAAAACCGGTGGCCTGCACCTGCAGCCCAGGGTGCTGGGCGCCGATACCTATGTGCTGAACGCGTTGGCATGGTACATCCGCTTGCGGCAGCAGGCAGACCCGGACGACTGGCCATCACGGCTGCCGTCCGAACTCATCGCCGGCGAGCAGCAGCTCAGCGATGCCAGCACCCAAGCCAGCAAATCGCTGGCAGCCGAGGGCCCGGCCAAGCGTCGCAAAGCCCTCAATCAGATGAGCGAACGACGGTACTTCGAGTTCTTGAGCGAGCAGTTCGGCGGCGAGAGCGATCCAGACCAGATTCTCCAAATAGCGGAAGAGGTTTCCGGCATCCCTGCCAACCGCCTGGCTCAGGCCGCTCAATTGCTGGCTGGCCCCAGCACCGACGTCGCCTCAGATTTGCCTGCACCCGCCCAACGCAATGTCAGTCTGATCTTTGAGAAGGGTCTCATCTGGGGTTACGGCTATCAGAACACCGCCGCCATGGCCAACCTGGGCCTGCTACTGGGCAGCGTACTACGGCCGGGCGAGGAAGGGGTCAGCACGCTGGGCGTGACCGGGCGCGCCGGCGGTCACCAGAAGGGATGGGCAGAAGCCCGCTACCAGGTCAGCACCCGAGACGGTCAACAGCTGCGCCGCTGGAGTGCAGGGTACCCGTTTCACAACGCGACCGACGAATTCACCTCGGGTGATGGCACTTCCATCCGAACATACAACTATCTCGACGCCCACCTGGTGGGCAACGACGCCGCAACCAGACACCCTGATTCGCGAGGCCCCGCCGACCCGGATATCAATCTGCTGTGGACCATCGGTACCAACTTCGTCGGCCAGATCGGCAACGCTAATCAGAAGGTGGAACAAATCGACATCCGCCGCGGTATCAATGCCGACAGCGCACTTCCGGCGTCCAAGAACAAGAGGACCGTTCTCAGGTCCCTCAAGCGTAGGATCAAGAACGGCCAACTGGTCGTTGTGCAGCAGGACATCTACCCCAACCCCAGCACCGAGCATGCCGACCTGATCTTGCCCGCCGCCGGCTGGGGAGAAGAGGACTTCACACGATACACCGGCGAGCGTCGCTTGCGGCTGTATGGAAAATTTCAAGATCCGCCAAGCTGGCGCGACCCCGCCACGGGACAACTGGAAACCGACGCCGACGGAAAGCCGGTCTCGCGCTGCTTGCCAGACTGGGTGATCTTTCAACGTGTGGCCCAAAGACTTCTGCCAGACGACACTGTCGGCAATGGCCTGCCGGACGGCTTTAGCGGCTACGATCTGTCGGCTGACGACTTCGGCTGGCACAACACAGCCGAGCTGTTTCGCAACATGGCGCGCCACAGCAACCGTGCGGGGATGTTGGGCGCGCTGGAAGCCGGTCCGGGGAACTCGCCGCGAGGTCACGCTTTACTGCGTGCGCGGGGGACGGAAGGCTACATCCTGCCCGTCACCGTCCATCAACAACGACCGTCGGAGCTGCGGCAGCATTGGCGCACACCCGTGCCGCAGCCGACAGCGGACAAACGTCCGTATGCGTTCGTAAGATCCGATTGGAGCGAGATCCGAGAACACTTTCAGGCCAACTCGATTCGCGAAGGGGAGTTCTATCTGTGCAACGGCCGGGTGAACGAACTCTGGAATTCGATGTTCACCAACATCCGCAACGAGACGGTGCGGCAACGTTGGCCCGACGACATGCCCGGCACGATTCTGGAGCTGCATCCCGATCACGCGCGGGAACTCTCCGAGGCGCATGGCATTCCGGTCACCAACGGTACGGTCGTCACAGTGCATTGTGACGACATTCACCTGGGCGCGCAACGCGGCGAGTTCCGGGCGGTTGTGATCCTACAAGAGATGTTCACGCACGACGATGCCGACCGGCCGCGCTGCGCGTTCGTTGTCTTTTCCTATCCCGCGATGAGCGGGACATTGGAATCGTTTCCGTTTCGGCAATTCAACAACCACGGCTACGTCAACAACGTGACCACAGGATATGTGGATCCATTGAACCCGATCGCCGCCGTCAAATATGCGCGCGGTCGCATCGTTCCGACGGAGGAGCGGTACGAAGCCGGACAGACGCGTCTCGGCCCCTCCACCGCACAGCGGAGCATCGCACTGCCCGAGCAGCGCGTGCCCGCCGACGCCACCCGAGAGCAGCGGCTCGACTGGCAAATGCGTGAGCTGACCGTCCAGAAAGGATTGCCCCGGCATAAGCTAGGTCGACACGCGGCATACAGGAGCCTGTTCCGTCGGCCAGACGAACTGTTGGCACAGCTGCAGGCGGGGCTCGATGCCGTATTCGCGCGTTTTCTCTCGACCATGAATTGGAGAGTCGACGGCGAGCTGCGCGACACCTGGAATGATCCATACTTGTCGTTTGCGAGGTCGTGGGCTGGCAGTGCGGAGGCGGAGAGCATGCTCGACCTGCTGCGGGACAAGCAGGAACGGGCGGCCCAGGCGCCGACACACGCCACGATTGAAGTGAATTGCGGTCCGACTCTGGCTGACTTGTTCCGCTGCGACGATCGGCTTGACGAGGTTCTGGCGTTCCTGCGCGAAGGTTCGTACGGCGGCAAAAAGTTGATCGTCGCGCAGAACCCCGAAGAGAGTGAGTTCTTCCGACTGATCTCAGAAAGCGGACCTATGGGTTTCGCGTTCTCGCCAGAGGACCGAGAGATCGTTCGGGAATGGATATTGAGTCTGCCCGAGCCAGGCGCCGATCCCGAGGCCAACATGATGGCACTCCTGGCGGCCAGGCGCCAAGAGGCCGCCGGCGAGTGGTTCCACTCTGAAGTTCCAATCGACGCGCAGACAACGCTGCGAGACCTTTTCCAGCGTGGCGACTTGACTGGGGTCCGCAACTTCTTGTTGAGCGGTTCATGGCAGGACCGCAGGTTGATCGTTCCGGGAAAGCCACAGGCCAGCAAGTTCTATCAGCTGATCGACAGCGGAGCGATGGCGGGCGTTTTTTCAGCCACCGAACGCAAGGTGGTGGAAGATTGGATCCTGAGTCTGGAGGAAGACACCCAACCGCCGGTGATGGAACCTCGGCAAGCCATGCTGGACGTGTTGCGATCGAACCAGGGCATCGCGCAAATCATGCATAGCGCGGTCGCTGTCTCGGACGGTAATGGGGGTCCGGCACAGACCTTGAGCGATCTCTTTGATCGCGAGGAGTTCGAACAGATCCTGGGCTTTCTCGAAAGAGCGCCCGCCACCAAGCCGCCGTTTGTCGGGATGCCGTTGGTGCAACCGGGACAGCCCGATCAGAGTGCCTTCTATCTGCACCTTACCGATCCAAGCGGCGTCATGTTCGGCAGACTCACCGATCCCGAAGTCGAGATCGTTCGGCGGTGGGTCGAAAGCCTGCCCCCCGAGTCCGAGCCGTCTGAGCCGGCTCCCGGCCATCTGCTGGCCGAGCCAGTGGCGACCGGACTGAACCGACCGCTATTTGCCACGGCACCCCCAGGTGACACCCAGTGGCTGTTCATCTTGGAGCAATCCGGCACGATTCGGCGTCTCAATTTGCAGTCCGGAGAACTCGACGCCCAGCCTTTCTTTGAAGTTCCTAATATTCAAAGCGGCGGAGAGCGCGGACTTCTAGGACTGGCATTCCATCCAGACTTCGCCCAGAACGGCCTGTTCTACATCAACTGCACCGACCAGTCGGGCAACACCAACATTCGCCGCTACAAGGTCGTCGCTGATGGCCAAACCGCAGACCCTGCAAGCGAGCAGATCGTGCTGTCGATCCCGCAACCGTTCGCCAATCATAACGGCGGCTTTTTGGCCTTCGGCCCACGGGACGGCTTCCTCTACATCGCCACCGGCGACGGCGGCTCCGGCAACGATCCACAGAACCGGGCCCAAAATCTCAACTCGTTGCTCGGCAAGATGCTCCGCATCGACGTCGCGGGAGACGACTTTCCCGATGATCCTGCGCGGAACTACAGCATCCCCACCAACAACCCGTTCGTCGATCGAGTCGGCGTGCGGCCGGAGATTTGGGCGTATGGATTGCGCAATCCGTGGCGGTGCAGCTTTGACCGGGCGACCGGCGATCTGTACATCGGCGACGTCGGCCAGAACGCGATCGAAGAAATCGACTTCCAGCCGGCCGGCAGTGCGGGGGGTGAGAACTACGGCTGGCGCATCAAAGAGGGTTTGCGACCCACAGGCCTCGACCCGATCGGCTCGCAGCCGCTGGTCGATCCGATCCACCAGTACACGCACGACGACGGCCACTCGGTCATTGGCGGCTATGTTTATCGTGGCAGCGCCGCCGCGATGCAGGGCGAGTACCTGTTTGCCGATCTGAGCGGCCGCGTGTGGTCACTCACCCAGACCGACGGCACGGCGCACAACGTGACCGAACGGACGGATGAGATCAAGCAGGACGGCGAGCCAATACGTGCCATCGCGTCGTTCGGCGAAGACGCGGCGGGCGAGTTGTACCTTTGCTCGCTGCAGGGAAGCGTCTACCGGCTGCAGCCCCAGCCGGGACCTGCCGGCGACGCGACGAGACTCCAGTACCGCGTCCATCCCGCGGTTGGAATCGCCCGCGTGGGAGACAGCCCTGAATACTATCTCGGCCCCGAGACTCTGGAAGAAGTTGCCAACGCCGGACAGCCGTATCGCGACGACAACGGATTCATCAAAAAGCAGGCCCAACGGTTTCGCATCTACGAGTACGCACTCGACGGGGACGTCGCCAAGCCGGTCCGCGAAATCGCAGGCCCCGAAGCACAGATTACTTGGCACGTGCACCTGGCGAATCGAAAGGCGGCGCTTCGCCAAGCGTTCTCGCCAGCCCAACCACGCAACGTGGGTGAGGACCCGAACCGGTTGATCATCGACGCTCAGCGCCAAGACTTGCCCGATGGCGACACCGCCGAAAAGACGTTGGCCGGCAAATTCCGCGATATCGACGTCGAACTGGGCCGCATCTTGCTCGACGAGGAGGGACGGCTGATCGTCATGGGAGGCGATGGCAAGGCGGATGGGCCCGCACCCGCGCGCGACCTGCACTTCGCCAATAACGACGATTGGTATGACGATACATCCGATGGCATCATCTCGGCCACCATCGAGATCGACGGTCAGATTGTCGAAGTCAGTCACCCTGCCAGGTTGTTGGTGGGACCGCCCGGCTATGCGCCTGGCATTCTCAATATCGTGACGCTGTACGACGTCGCTTTGCAGGCGGCCCGGGAACAGGACCCATCCGTCTGGCCCAGTTCACGGCTGCCGTCGTTCTACGAAGACATTCTCCCCATACTGCGACGCACCGTCATGTTGCAATGGGTCAGCGAGCTGGCGGAGCTTGGGCACGGCGAAGGTCGTGGAGGCCAATTCCTGCAGTCGAGTCAACTGGCCCTATTGGCCGACAACAACCAAGATGTCAGTTCGTCGGCCTACCAGCGCCGACGCGAAGTGTTCGCCAGACTGAGAGTTCCGAACGAAAGCAACCCGCCGACCATTTTCCCCGGCGATCCGCCCATGCCGGCTTCGCGGCGGACGATGCCGGTGCTCAGGGCCAGCATGACGCTCACGCCGCTGCAGTACGAGCAGATGCGTAAGTGGAGCCTCGGGCACTTTTCCAACGACTTGCCGTCGGCCGCGCAGCCATTCGCCGACCTGCCAGTGCCGGTTCAAGTAGCCATCTTGGACCGGGCTGCCCTGGAACAAGGAACCGGTGGCCCGTTCTTTCCGGGAATCGAAAGTTGGTCTGTCATGGGCGACAAAGAAACATACAGCGAGCCGTTTCGCGTCAAGTCCACGTTGCCTCCGGGGCATCTGACGATTGGGAACGCGCTCCCTTGGCAGGCCGATTTCAACGCTTGCGGAACAGGCTGGTGGCCCGCGCAGCGACCGAACTCCGTTTCCCGGATGGAAAACGGCCAACTCCAACAAGGCGTTGATTGGGCGGACTTCTCCAATTTCGAAATGGTGGCCGCTTGGTTGAAACTGGGATTCGTCGTCGAGCGGGCGGACGGCAAGTACTTGGAGACCGAACGGCTGGCCTGAGCCGCCGGTCGAGCAGGCGATGCGGATGAGCGATTGCGACGTCTTGATCCTGGGCTGCGGTCCGGCAGGTGCCGCGACCGCCATCGAACTCGCGCGACAAGGCTTCTCGGTCACGCTGTTGGGCCGCCTCGGCCACCACCAAGTTCGCTACGAGACGCTGCCGCCCGACATCCGCCAACCGCTCCGCGATCTGGGTGCGTGGGAGTCGTTCGCCGCCACCCAACCGGTCTCTTCGCCTGGCATACTTTCGGCCTGGGGGAGCGAGCAAGCGGTCGCCAACGACTTCGTGTATCATCCCGATGGCCCGGGCTGGCACGTCGATCGCCGTCGTTTCGACCACATGTTGTGTGAGTTGGCGAGCGGCTGCGGCGTGACGCGCTGGGCGGGCAACGCTCGAATCTCATCACTCGCACACGATGGCAGTTTTTGGAAGATCGACTGTGCGGGCATGCCGGCAGACCGCTTCCGTGCCCGATTTCTGGTCGATGCCACTGGCCTGCGAGCAGTCGCTGCGCGCCGCCTGAATCGTGCCCGGATCGTAGTCGACCGACTCGTCGCGTCGTTGTTCGTTTTGGAACACGATCCTGGCCGGGACAAACGGCTGCTGCTGGAGTCTGCGCCTGAGGGCTGGTGGTACGCGTCTCCGACCCCCGAACAACGACTTCTGGTTGGGTTCGTGACCGATGCCGCGACCATCCGCACTATGAATCGAGAGACCTGGCCTGAATCGCTCTGCCCGCCGCGCCACCTAAGCCAACGCATCGGCAGCGCCCAGCTGGGCCAGCCGCAGCCGGTGATCGCTCCGACAGCGCGACGGCAGCAGGTTGCCGGAGACCATTGGCTCGCGGTAGGCGAAGCGGCTATGTCTGTCGATCCGTTATCGGGCAGGGGAGTGCTCCGTGCGCTCGACTCGGCTCGTCAGGCGAGTGAAGCGATCTCCGTCTACTTCAAGGGTGACCGGAAGTCGCCACAGCGCTACCAGGACTGGATCTCCGCCCAGTTCGATCGCGAGATCGCGGTGCAAGCCGATCTCTACCGCCAGGAACGCCGTTGGGCTTCCTCGGGCTTCTGGATGGCGCGACACTGACGGACGATCGCAGGAGTCGCGCCCGGAGAATGGGGAGCAAGCATGGGGTCCGACACAGCGGTCGAGTCCACAGACCCGTGAACTAGAGCGCGCCAAGCATAAACGTAGCGGGTTCGGCGGCGTAGATAAGACATACAAAGGCCGAACTGGGTCGGGTAGCGGCCACGATTATCCCGGATGGGATCTAAACTCGACAGACCTCAAGCGTCCCCACGCGATCACGGTTCCGCAGTGCCTCCACAAGGACTCGAACCTTGAACCTACTGATTAAGAGTAACCTGCAGAGGTGTTGAATAACACTGTATTTCCCGCCCGAAACGTTTCGCGACACTTCCCCCGCACGGTTCTCCGCACAGAATTCCGAGTGGAGGTGAAGTCATGGCGAGAAGACCCAAACCGTGGTACAGAAAAGGCGAGAAGGCGTGGTACGTCACGATCAATGGGAAGCAGATCAATCTCGGGAAGAACAAGAAGGTTGCCTACGAAGCCTTCTACGACCTGATGAACAAACCCGAGAAGAGCGTGATCCGATCAGGCTCCGTAGCCGAGACCGTTGAGCATTTCCTGGATTGGACGAAAGTGAACCGAGCCGAAAGTACCTACCAATGGTACAGAGACATCGTTGGTAGGTTTCTCGACGCCGTGCCTGGTCTCCAGGTTTCCCAGCTCAAGCCTTATCACGTCGAAAGCTGGATGGATGCGAACCAGTGGGGGAGTGAGTATCGACGTGCGTGTGTGACTGCTCTCAAGCGCGTCTTCAACTTCGCCGTCAAGCAGGAATACATCGAATCCAATCCACTGCAGAATCTTGAGAAACCAGAAGCCGGCTCCCGTGATTTGGTCATCTCGCCGGGTGAGTACAAGGAGATTCTCCGTTGCGTTCCCGATCGAAACTTCTCCGACCTACTGGTTCTCCTCTGGGAAACTGGTTGCCGCCCACAAGAAGCCACCAAAGCCAGGCCGAAGCATGTGGACCTCAAGGTCGGTAGCATCACCTTCCCACCGAAAGAAGCTCCAAAGGGGAAGAAGACCAGGGTCATCTATTTGACGGACGCTGCCCTGGAAATCGTTCAGAGAAACATGTTCAACGATCCTCTGTTTCTCAACACCAACGGAGTCCCGTGGACTGCGTTTGCCATCGACTGTCGATTCAAGGCAATGCAGCTTCAGATGGGCAAAGCAGAGATGAAAAAGAGAGGAATCTCAGTTCCCGATGCTGAGATTGACGAGTTCGCCGCGGCGTTGCCAACGGCCATCAAGAAACGTAATGGGGAAACCGTAGAAAAAACTAATGCTGAGCTTCGTCGCGAAGCACGTGACAAGCTCATCAGACAAAAGGTTGCACCATTCACCTCCAAATACTACGCCTACGCCTTCAGGCATTCCTACGGCTACCATGCCTGGACTGGCGGAAGAGTGCCACCGGAAGAGATCGCCAAGCTGATGGGCCACGCTTCCACGGACATGCTCTATAAGATTTACGGCCACGTGGAGCGGAACCCGGAGTACATGCGCAATGCGGCGAGAAGGGTTCGGGAAGCCTAGCACAGGGTAGTCAGCCCATTTGGATTGCTTCGAGATTGCGACGGATGGGGAACCGTCGCCCGTTGACGGAGTCAGCAGCCGCGTATGTCTCCAAAGAACTTCAGCGCTCCAAGAATTCCTCTAGCAACTGCATTTCGTTTCCGACTCTTACTTTCAATGCCGGAACGGTGGCGATGTATTCGTATGGCTGTTCTTCTGTGACATACTCTTTGACTTTCACGGTTCTCGTTCGTGTTTCTTGTCTCCACACCGTCACATTATACGTCTGCTCAACCTGATAACGCCTGCCCGTGCGCGGGTCGATTCTTGTGATGGTTCTCGTTCGCGTCTCTACGTGTGGGACGGAAACAGTGTATGTTTGCTCCACGTCCTTCCACACGGGTTTGGCGACCTTGCGTGTTCCCGTTCTTACCTTTTCAATCTTGTGCAGCACCAGCTCGGTGGACGCCAGTGTGGCAGCCAGCTCCCTGAGATCATACCAACCGATATGCTCCTCTCTCTGTGCCAAGTCCTTGAGGACGATGTAGTGACGTCCTTCGTTTGTAACGCGAAACTCCCTCGATTGTCTTCGTGGCAAGAACATCGCAGGACGAATCCATTGTTCTTCAACCTTCGGCCAGAACCATACGTACATTGGCTCCCCGTAGGAATTCTTGATCTTGATCACCGAAGCCGCCGCAACATCAAGCTGTGCGATCACGATCAACGCAAATATCACGACCTTGCTGCGAAACATAAGTCACCCCCGGCATATTCAGTCGATGGTCATCTCGAATCCGCTGCTCTCCTCGGTAATGGTCAGGGTCGGTTCAGCGTCTTCGAAGATCTGCCGGCATCCGAGATGTTGGAACCGGCCCGTGTCTGTAACACGAACTACGAACCCGTACCATCCTTTGCTTGCTTCATCGAATTTGTCGTAAGGCACGCCATCCCCACCACTCGGTAGACTGGGAATCCTGACCCACTTAGCTTGCCGTCCCTGAAAATGGGCCGTGCAGTCGAACAGAAACAGGTCGATGTTGACCGTCGAGTTGTTCTGGAAGGACAGAACAACCGTAGACGCCTCGACTTTCGGTTGTGAGTTAAGTACCTCATCCCTACTAGGCAGATCGTGAATGATGGCAAGATTTGGAAGCCCAGGCGGTCCGATCGGTTCGTCAACACCTCCAGCTGCAACTTCGGGTTGACCCGGTGCTTCTGAGTCGAAGTCGATGCCATTCTTGAACTTATTCAAGTAAAAGTTGACGATAAACAGATGGCTTGGATGAGTTGGCCCACTAGGTTTGACGGTTGAGAAATGATCCGTGTTCGCAAGCTGAGTAGGTCGTCCAAAATACCGACCAGCCGAGATCTTTTCGACTATCTTATCTGGAAGTGTTGGCAACCCTTCGATACGCACCACGAAGTGATTCTCGTACGCCTCCGCGCCCACGAGCGATTTGATCTTCTTCTTATCGAGAAGGTCTTTGAATCGGTCGTCGAGCTCTGAAAGGGACGTACTGTTCCATTGTAACTGTTGACCGAGAGAGTGATCGTAGATGTCAGCCACCCATCGAAGCCAATCTGCCCACTGCGATCCCAGAGATGGAGAGGCGATCAGGACTACACCTAGTTGTCTGTCTTCGAACGCTTCGTAATGCTCGTCGAGCATGTGCCGCACAACAATGCCACCCGTGCTATGGCAGAGGAACACGATCTTCGGCTTGTCTAAGACGGTTTTCCCATTCGCTCGGTGCGGCACCGTTAAGGCTCTCCACAGTTCGTTCGAACAATCGCTAAGTCCATAGGTCCCGCTTCCAACTGCAGTGTAGAACCCGCCAAGAAAGATCGACGGGTCGTCGAAACGTGGATCCTTCCTCAAGATTTCAGGCCAAAACTGGTCCTTGTTGCGGTCATTGGCACCAACATACCACCAGCACTGCTGACTGTCGGAGAAAATCCCGTGGACGAAAACGAAAACAGTGTCCGACTCGTTCTCATAATGCCATACGTTGTTTGCCCCTGATTCTGGAAGGACTTCTGCTAGGTGAGATGGTATATCAACATTTGTGTCGGTGCCGTCGCCCGACACTGGGTTTTCGCCAATTTGCCGCGAGCACGATACTGTGCAGAGTGTTGCGCACAACACAGTCAGACAAAGCCATCTTACGTGCGGTCGTGCAGATCTTACTGTTTGCCTCACAGATGCGCTCCTGCGATTCTTCGCTGAAGAAACGCGAACTCAGGTACTTTGTTAAGGCGGTCGTTGTCCGATCCCATCATAACCCGATTTCTTGACGCAGTGAAACCATGAACGGTTAGAATTCCGCGCGCCTTGGCCGTCGCTACTGGGTAGAGTTAGACGTCCGGTTGCCTGCGGTGCACTGCACTGTAGATCCGCGACCCATAGGTGCGACCCAGCACACGTTGCATCTCCGTTCAATAATGCTTCGACTTGAACCTGCGCAATCTCCTTGGCCCCTTCAGCTCTTCATGCCGACACGACGCAAGGTACAGTTCTAGATCAGACTCGTGGATTCGTATCGCCCCTCTGCCAAGACCAATGCGATGTACCGCGATCTTTCCGGCCTCAACCAACGCGTACACGAGCGAATCTGAGACATTCAATCGCTCCGCTACCTCGGTAACAGACAACATTCCCAATTCCTGTATCTGTGATCCATGCACCGAATCACGTACTTCTGCGTGGATCATTCATCTTCTTCAGTTCCAAGCCGAAACCCAATACGCCCCTTCTTCTTGGGCTCTGGCGGTTGCATGAGCTTGCGTATTGCATCGAAGACTACTTTGAAGTGGTCATCGTACTTTCTCTCCAACGCGGCGAGCTTGCGTGCCAGGTCTTTGTGTGATGCCAGCATCTCGCGGAGGCGGACAAATGCTCGCATGATCTCGACATTCACATCGATCGCTCGATCGCTCTTGAGAACACTGGAAAGCATCGCCACTCCCTGTTCTGTGAAGGCATAGGGGCGTCGGCGCAGCGCCATTCTTGCTGCGGGATTGGAGATCACAAACTGTGATCTCCAATGTTCCAGCTCTTCCGCCGAGAGTTGGAACATGAAGTCTTCTGGAAACCGCTTGATATTGCGCTTCACTGCCTGGACGAGCACCCGCGTCTCCACGTCGTACAGTTCGGCAAGATCGCGGTCCAGCAACACTTTCTGTCCACGAAGGAGCAGGATGGACTTCTCAATGCGTTGAGCAGGAACGAGCGACGCTGATTTCTTCTTTGGCATGGGCCGTACCATACGCCTCAGTGAAGATCGCGGCAAACATTTGTCAGTCAATCACATCGTCTCCACGGCGGTACCAGCTGCTCCAACGATGTTGCATGCAATCCGCAACGGGGACAGTGCCACGCTGCCATTGGTGCAAACCACTTCGCATCACATCGAGCACAAACAAAGTACCACCGCGCCATCACTCGTTTCCCGCCGTGGACTTCCCCATGGATAGTGGGCGCCCAAAGAGGAGTGTATGCTCTTCGTGAAGGAGGAAGTCCAAGATGACGGGTAAACGTCGAACGTACACGGATGAGTTCAAGCGTGAAGCGCTGCGTCTGGT